>Ga0182746_1000017_pt1 | contig 388601 bp, 307 predicted proteins | sample eDN3rd30CBELigOP_FD_128881 | JGI IMG/M metagenome (GOLD analysis project Ga0182746, IMG submission 128881) | Enriched Organic Plus compost microbial communities from Emeryville, California, USA - eDNA 3rd pass 30_C BE-Lig OP (version 2) (version 2) ...
AACAGATAGCTCGCGCCCGAGACCACCGCCCCGGACGCGATCACCCCCTTGATGAACTGCCGCCGCGTCGCCTTGCGCTGCGCGACCGTCTTGATGCCGCCGTCGTCGTAACGCGGCTCCGGATAAGAGTCGCCGCTCTTCGGGTTGTCAGCCATCGAAGTGTCTCCGCTCGTAAACTGTGCGCTTCGCGTCGTAGGGCCAATTACGCCGTATTGACCTGCAGCGGCTTATGCGACTGCGGCCGCTGCGCCGCCGCGTTGACGATCATGTCCGGAACGACCGGCGTGCGGTTGAACGTGTGACCGCCGAGCGCGTCCGAGATCGCGCACAGCAGCGCGGCCGCCGCGCAGCCCTGAACCGGCTCGCCGATGCCCTTCGCGCCGATCGGATTCTGCGGATCCGGAATGTCGACCGCGGCCCAGCGCATCTCCGACGCGACGTCGAGATACGAGGCCGGCTTCGCGTGCAGCAGCCCGACGTTGCCCGGCAGGCCGTTCTGCGGGTCGTAGATCAGCCGCTCGTGCGCGGCGAGGCTGAAGCCCATGATTGCGCCGCTCCTGATCTGGGCGGCGAGGCCCTGCGGGTGGATGACCGTGCCCGAATCCGCGACGCCGACATAGTCGAGGATTTGGAACTTGCCCGTTTCGACGTCGAGCTCGATCTCGATGAAGCCCGCCGCGAGCGCCGGCACCGTGCCGGTCAGCGCGAGATTGTCCTTCGCAACGCCGACGAGCCCAGTGCCTGCGACGCCGGCGGCCGCGGCCCTCGTCATCTCGTTCAGATCGTCCGGCACCTCGTGGCCGGCGAACTTGCCGCCGAGCTCGATCGCGCGTTGCGCGGCCTCGGCGTACGACAGCCCGGTATCCGGCACGTCCTTACGGAAGACCCGCTCGTCCTCGATGTCATAGTCGTCCGCGGAGCCGCCGAGCTCCATCGCGGCGATCTCCTTCAGCTTCGCGACGGCATCCATCGCGGCCGCATAGTTCGTGCGGCTCATCGTGAACGACGTGTTGCTACCGAACTGCCCGAGGTTCCACGGCAAGTGCTTCGAGCTGTCGCCGCGCTCGACGATGCAGTTCTCCCACTTGCACTTCAGCGTATTCGCCGCGACGCGCGCCGTGACGACATATGAATAGGTGCCGAGATTGCCGACGCCGGTATGGATATGCAGCTTGCCGTCCGGCTTCAGCACGACGAGACCGTCGAAGCCGCCCGCGCCCGCCGAATGGAACGCCTGCCCGATGCCGACGCCGATGACTTTCGAGCCGTTACGCTGCCCGCTGCGCGCGCGCTTCTGCTCCCAGCCGAACTCGCGCGCACCCATCTCGAGCGCCTCGCGAAGATGCGCGCTGGTCACGCCGCCTTGCCGGGCACCGAAACGCGCCGAGCTGTCCGGCGCGTTGACGCGCCTGATCTCGAGCCGGTCGATGCCGAGCTCGCGCGCGGCCTTGTCGATCAGCGGCTCGACGGCCGCCGCGATCTGGTTCTGGCCCGGGCCGCGCTGCGGACCGCGCGGCGGCGTGTTCGTCAGCACCGGCACGCCGCGGAAGCGCATCGCGGGCGGCGTATAGACGAGTGATACCGCGTCCGCCGCCGCCTGCCAGTCGTTAAAGCCGGCATGCGGGCCGTTCTCCTGGACGATGAACAGGTCAGCCGCCGTCAGCCGGCCGTTCTGCGCGAAGCCGAGCCGGATACGGCCTTGAAAGCCCGCGCGGGCCGAGCCGATGTAGTACTCCTCGTGGCGGCTGATCCGCATCATCACGGGCCGGCCGATCTTGCGGGACAACAGCGCCGGCACGGCGACGATCGGATACGCGCCGCCCTTCGAGCCGAAGCCGCCGCCGCAATACTCGGCGATGAAGACGAGATCCGTCGGCTCGATACCGATATAGCGCGCGACCGTCGGCACCGGGAAGCTCTGGCTCTGCGACGACGCATGCAGGAAGCATTTGCCGTTCTGCCAATACGCGAACGCCGAGCGCGGCTCCATCGAGTGATGCGACAGGCCCGCGGTGACGAACGACTCGTCGAGGACGAACGCGGCCTCCGCGAAGCCTGCGTCGACGTCGCCGTACGACCACTCCTGCACGGCCCGGCCGGTCGGCAGCTGATCGTCGCCGACCGCGGCGAAATCCTGCGCGGTCCACTTGAAGCTCGTGATCTCGGGGCCGTTGACGACGTTGCCGTTCGTACGCGCGTTCGGCCCGCCGGGATAAAGGCTCTCGAGCGGATCGACCGTGAACGGCAGCTCCTCGTACTCGACCCGGACGCGCTCGAGCGCATCGGCCGCGAGCTGCTCGGTCTCGGCGGCGATCGCGAGGATCGGCTGGCCGACGAACAGCGGCTCGTTCGTCAGGATCTCGTCCTGCGGCGGCGGCATGGCCGGGACGTCGTCCGCGGTCAGGATGCCGACGACGCCGGGCATCGCGAGCGCCTCGTCCGCATCGATTCTGACGACGCGCGCGTGCGGCATAGGGCTCGTCAGCAGCTTGCAGAAGACCATGCCGTCGGCACGGAAGTCCTCGGCGTATTTGGCTCTGCCCGTGACCTTCGCCAACAGGTCGGGCGGGACGAAGTCCTTGCCGATCAGCGGCTCGTATGCCATTTGCGACACTCCTCGAGGTGTGGGACGGCGCCCGGGCGGGCGGGCAGCGGGGTGATGATACCGAAGATGTATGGTGGCGGCACGGCGTGGCGCCGGCGCTTCGAGGCGCCTCCGGCCTTCGTTTGCCGCATCATCCGTGAACGGTTGGGGATGGCGGGGGGCCGCGGCCGGGTAGCGCCTCTTGCCGGACCGCCGTGAATAGCCGTGCGCGGCATCGGCCGAATACGATGCCAAGCGACGTCAGAACACCGACAGCGGCGGCTCGTCGAGCGCCGCGCGCTGCTCGCGCAGCGCGAGAATGTGCTCCTCCCAATAGCGCGGCTCTCCGAACCAAGGGAAAGCCCGCGGAAAAGCAGGATCCTTCCACCGCCGTGCGATCCATGCGCTGTAGTGGATGATCCTGAGCGCCCGCAGCGCCTCGATCAGATGCAGCTCCCGATAGTCGAAGTCGCGAAACTGCATGTAGCCCTCGAGCAGATCCGCGAGCTGCACGCTCATCTCGTCGCGGCTGCCCGACAGAAACAGCCACAAATCCTGCACCGCAGGGCCATTCATGCAGTCGTCGAGATCGACGAAGTGCGGCCCCGCATCGGTCCATAGCACGTTGCCGGGATGGCAGTCGCCATGGATCCGCAGCACCGCGTAGTCGCCGGCCGCAGCGAACTGGCGGTCGACGGCGTCGAGCACGTCCGTCGCGATACTGCGATAGCTCTCGATCAGATGCTGCGGAATGAAACCGCTCGCCTCGAGCGTCGCGACGGACTCGCGGCCGAGCATCTCGGCCGTCAGAGTCGCGCGGTAGCGAAAACGATCCGTCGCGCCGAACGCATGCATCCGGCCGATCACCCGTCCCATGAAGACGCGTTCGTCGGACGTCGCAAGCTCCGGCCAGCGGCCGCCGCGCCGCTCGAACAGCGCGAAGCGGTAGCCCGCGTGCTCGTGCAGCGTGTCGCCGCCGATCACGAGCGGCGGCACGACGGGCACGTCCCGCTCCGCAAGATCGAGCGCAAAGCGATGCTCCTCGAGGATCGCGTCGTTCGTCCAACGGCCGGGCCGATAGAATTTCGCGACGACGAAGCCGTCGCCGATGCCGACCTGATAGACGCGGTTCTCGTAGCTCGCGAGCGCGATGATGCCGCCGTCGCACTCGAAGCCGACGCTTTCGACCGCCTCGAAAACGAGATCTGGGCTCAAACGGGCGTAAGGCAGCTCAGGGTTCATCCAGCCTCCTCAGCTCGCCGCGGCTCGGCCGGCGCCTCCGGGCGCGCACAGGACGCGACGAGGCTCCTCCTCGCCCGACACGCGTTGCGCCATTGTCTGCGCCCGCCGCGCGGAACGCCATTCGGCGCGCCTGCCCGGCTGTCGCTGCCGGGCGAGTGTGCTGTAATCGAACGACCACCGTCCGCCGCGCTCGGCGCATCACGCCGCGATCGCACGCGCGAGAAACGGCAGGCTGCGGTCCATGCGGTAATCGATCCCCGAGTGGGTGCCGTCGAACTCCTCGTAGACATGCTCGACGCCGTGCTCGGCGAGCCGCCGTGACAGGATCCGCGTGCCGTAGTGGATCCGGTACTGATCCCGCCATCCGCAGTCGATGAAGAGCCCGCGCAGCTTCTTCAGATTGTCGGCGTGACGCGCGACGAGGTGGATCGGATCGTGCCGCAGCCACTGCCGCCACCGCTCCGGGATCAGCTCGCCCGTCTCGAGATCGAACGGTACGCGGACCCGGGTCGGCTCGTCCGGATCCGGATCGTACGTCGCCGCCATCGCGATGTTCATCAGGCAATGGACCTCGGCGCTCGTCGGGCTCGGCTTGCGCCACACCGCCTCGAGGAAACGGCGGATGCGGCCGTCGTCGACGCCGCCGGCAGGTGTCGCGAGATCTGCGACCGCATCGACGGGACCTTCGCGCCGCGGCTTCGCGCGGTACTTGCCGAGCTCGTCGAGCGTATTGGGCCAGTCGCACCGATACACGAAATCGAAATACGCGTCCCCGGAGTGGCTCGCGACGGCGCCCCAGAACCGCGTGTGCTTCATGCCGTGGATCAGCGCTCCGTACCCGCCCGAGGATTTGCCGAAGCACGCGCGGTGCTGCCGGTCGGCGAGCGTGCGGAACTCCCGGTCGACGAGCGGGATCAGCTCTCGCGTCAGGTAATCCGCATAGCGGCCTACTCCGACCGAGTTCACGTATTGATTCCCGCCGTAAGCGGTGAAGCAGTCCGGGAAGACGAAGATGCACGGTGGCATCCGCCGCTCGGCGATGAGGCGTGCCGCTCGCTCCGGCACGTTCTCGTCGAAGTTCTTCCAGCCGGTATGCGATTTCCCGGAACCGGTAAAGCCGGCGAGATCGAACAGCACCGGATAGTGCCTGCCTCGGCGCGCACCTCGACCCTCGTCGTATTCCGGCGGGAGCCACACGTCGAGCTCGCGCACGTGAGGGTCGCCGAGCGGATTGTCGGCCAAGACCTTCGAGGTGACCTCGAGGGTCACGAGCCGGCCGCTGGGCCAGTTCGGTCTCTTGAGCGCCATATCGTCGAATCCTGAGTCTGAGGCGAAATGCGGAAGTCTACAGATTCCGGCGCCGTTGGCAGACCGAGGAACGTCGGGCGAGCGGCGCGGCTGCGCGTGCCGCTATACAGAGATCGGGCCGCTCTACGCGATCAGGACGGGCTGCGTCGCGTTCCGCACCGCGCGCACCGCTCCGCCTTCTCGAGCACACGCAGCAGCGATGCCGTGTCGTTCAGCGTGCGCAGCAGCGCGAAGGCGTGGTGATCGGTGTCGAAGCAGCGGGAGTCGACGTCGCCGCATCGCTGAACCGTGATGTAGCCGCGGCGGACGGCGAAATCAGGCGTGCCGGGGCCGAGCGCGTCCACGTCGACCCGCAGCCGGCCGAGCTCGCTCGGCAGGCGTCCCAGCAGGTCCAAGCAGCACTCGAACAGCTCGCCCTCGAGCTCGTCTTGAACGAAGCGATACCTGAAAGGCCATCGAGTCATCAGCGTCACCCCGGACTGCATTCTGGTCCGGGACGTTTTCAGGTTCAGTCAACTAAGCGACTCGACGGGCTCGAAGCCGCGTTCTGCTCTCGATCAGCGGGCGTGATCGGTGCTGCAGCGGTATCCGCAGCGCGCCGTTCCGTGGCACCAACCTTGCATCGGCCTCGGGCTCGACGGAGGGTGCGATGCCCGAAGGGACCGTATGGCCACTGGCCGTCTTCGCGACGGCCGCGATCGTCCTCGTCGCCGGCGTGCTCGCCGCGTCGCACTGGCTCGGCGAGCGTCACCACGAGCGCGCGACCGGCGATCCGTTCGAATCCGGCGTCGTCCCGGTGCATCGCGCCCGCTTCCGGATACAAGCGAAGTTCTACATCGTCGCCGTGCTCTTCGTGATCTTCGATATCGAGGCCGTGTTCATCGTCACGTGGGCGGTCATCGCTCGGGACGCGGGATGGGTACCGTTCATCGAGATCGCCATCTTCATCACCGTCCTGATTGCCGCGCTCGCGTACCTGTGGCGCGTCGGCGCGCTCGATTGGGCGCCCGCCGCGCGGCGCGGCCCGGCGCGACACGGCGCCCCGCGCCGTAAAGCGCCGCCCCGCGTATCGATCGCGGCGACACGGCCATCGGGTCGACCCGCCGACATCGGCAACGAAGCATGACGGAGACCTTATGCGTTGGTGGCTGAGCAACCCAGAGGGCGCCGCTGCGCCGGGCGGGCACGCGCCTCGCCGTGCCGACAGTCCAGCGGCCGTGCAGGAAGAAGCGATGCGGCACAACGTGCTGCTGAGCAGCCTGCAGGAACTCGTCGCGTGGTCCCGTAAGTACTCGATCTGGCCGTTCAACTTCGGGTTGTCGTGCTGCTACGTCGAGATGGCGACGTCGTTCACGAGCAAGTTCGACCTCGCGCGCTTCGGCTCGGAGGTCATACGCGCGACGCCGCGCGAGGCCGACCTGATCGTGATCTCCGGCACCGTGTTCATGAAGATGGCGCCCGTGATACGCCGGCTTTACGAGCAGATGATGGAACCGCGCTGGGTCATCTCGATGGGCTCGTGCGCAAACTCGGGCGGCATGTTCGACGTCTACAGCGTCGTGCAGGGCGTCGATAGTTTCCTGCCCGTCGACGTCTACGTGCCGGGCTGCCCGCCGCGGCCGGACGCGCTGATCGAAGGACTCACCCTGCTGCAGCAGACCGTCGGCACCGAGCGGCGGCCGCTGTCGTGGGTCGTAGGGCCGCAAGGTGTGACGCGGACGCCGGTACGCAGCTTCCGCGACGAGAAGCGTCCGGAGCGGGCCGCACAAACCGTGCTGCGCACGCCCGATTCGATCTGATCGCGACTCACCGTGGATCGGAACGTGTCTGCACCGCCGCCGCACGAGCGCGACTGGGCGCCGCTTCAAACGCACCCGCAGTCGACTATCGCGCGCGATATCGCGGCCGCTCTCGAGAGACGCTTCGGCCCGCGGCTCTTCCCGAGCGGCGCGACGACCCAGACGACGGCCGACGGTATCCCGACGCTGTGGCTCGACAAAGACCATGTTCCGAACGTGCTGAAGCACCTGAAGACGGAGCTCGATCGTCCGTACGAGATGCTCTATGACCTGACCGTGATCGACGAGCGAATTCGCGACCGGCGCGAAGGCCAACCCGCCTCCGACTTCTCGCTCGTCTATCACCTCCTGTCGTTCTCCCGTAACGAGGATCTCAGGATCAAGGTGCCGCTGTCCGCGGACGACGCGACCGCGCCGACGATCACCGGCGTATGGCCGAACGCGAACTGGTACGAGCGCGAGGCCTGGGACATGTTCGGCGTCCGTTTCGACGGCCACCCGAACTTGCGGCGGATCCTGACGCCGCCGACATGGGAGGGACACCCGTTGCGCAAGGAGCATCCGGCCCGCGCGACCGAGATGGGCCGCTTCGAGCTCCCGGACGATCGTTACGAGGCAGAGACGGAAGCGCTGCGCTTCGTGCCCGAGGAGTGGGGCATGCAGCGCAGCAGCGACTCGAGCGACTTCATGTTCCTGAACCTCGGGCCGAACCATCCGAGCGTCCACGGCGTGTTCCGCATCCTGCTGCAGCTCGACGGCGAGGAAATCGTCGACGCCGTGCCGGACATCGGCTGGCATCACCGGGCACAGGAGAAGATGGCCGAGCGACAGTCCTGGCACACGTACATTCCGTATACCGACCGCGTCGATTATCTCGGCGGCGTGATGAACAACCTGCCGTACGTGCTCGCGGTCGAGCAGCTCGCCGGCATCGACGTGCCGGAGCGGGCCAAGGTCATCCGCGTGATGCTCTGCGAGCTCTTCCGGATCGCGAGTCACCTCGTCTTCTACGGCACGTTTACTCAGGATGTCGGCGCGCTGTCGCCGGTCTTCTACATGTTCACGGATCGCGAGCGCGTGTTCGAGATCATCGAAGCGATCTGCGGCTTTCGGATGCATCCCGCGTGGTTCCGGATCGGCGGCGTGGCCGCCGACCTGCCGAACGGCTGGGACCGGATGATCCGCGATTTCCTGAAGTGGATGCCGCCGCGGCTTCGCGAGTACGAGAAGATCGCCCTCGACAATCGGATCCTGCGGGCTCGCACCGTCGGCATCGGCGCGATGACGACCGAGGAGGCGATCGACTGGGGGGTGACCGGGCCGAACCTGCGCGCGACGGGCTTCGACTGGGACTTCCGCAAGATGCGCCCCTACTCCGGCTACGAGCAGTTCGAGTTCGACGTGCCGATCGCCGAGAACGGCGACTGCTTCGACCGCTGCGCGGTGCGCGCGGAAGAGATCCGGCAAAGCCTCCGGATCATAGAGCAGTGCGTCGACCACATGCCGCCCGGCGACTACAAGTCGCGCCATAAGCTCACGACGCCGCCGATCAAGGACCGCACGATGCACGACATCGAGACTTTGATCCATCACTTCCTGAACGTGAGCTGGGGCCCCGTGATGCCGGCGGGCGAAAGCAGCTTCACGATCGAGGGCACGAAAGGCGCGTACAGCTACTACGCGATCAGCGACGGCGGCACGCTGCCGTACCGGCTACGGATCCGCACGCCGTCGTTCCCGCACCTGCAAGTGCTGCCGCTGATTTCGCGCGGCCTGATGATCGCCGATCTGATCGCGATCCTCGGCAGCATCGACTTCGTGATGGCGGACGTCGACCGATGAGCCTGACGGCCGAAGAAGTCGCGGAGATCGAGCGCGAGCTCGTGCACTACGACCGCAAGCGCGCCGCATGCATCGACGCGCTGAAGATCGTGCAACGGCGCCGCGGCTGGGTGCCGGACGATGCGCTGCGCGGCATCGCCGAGCTGCTCGGAATGTCCGTCGACGAGCTCGACGGCGTCGCGACGTTCTACAACCTGATTTACCGCCGCCCGGTCGGGCGGCACGTCGTGCACGTCTGCGACAGCGTGAGCTGCTGGCTGATGGGCGCCGCCGCGGTCACGGGCCGTATTCGAGAACGCTACGGCGTCGCGCCGGGCAACACGGATATGGACGGCCGCTTCACCGTGCTGACGATTCCGTGTCTTGGCTGCTGCGATCGCGCGCCGGCGATGCTCGTGGACGGAAACTTGCATGCCGACCTCACGCCCGATCGCGTCGACGAGGCCCTCGAACGCTACCCGTGATGGAAACTCCGCTCACGGCCAACATTCGCCCCGGCGAGCCGCCGCTCGACATCGACGGCTACGAGCGGGCCGGCGGCTACCAGGCGGTCCGCAAGGCTCTCCGCGAGATGTCGCCCGAGGACGTGCTCGAGACGGTCAAGGCGTCCGGCCTCCGCGGCCGCGGCGGTGCCGGCTTTCCGACCGGTCAGAAGTGGAGCTTCATGCCGCGCGGCGACGACGCACCGACCCCGCGCTATCTGATCGCGAATGCGGACGAGATGGAGCCCGGCACGTTCAAGGACCGGCTGCTGCTCGAAGGCGACCCGCACCTCTTGATCGAAGGGATGATCGTCAGCGCGTACGCGCTCGGCGCGACGATCGCGTACGTCTTCCTGCGCGACGAGTACCGCGTCGCCGCCGAGCGGCTGCAGCGCGCGATCGGCGAGGCGTACGCGCGCGGCTGGCTCGGCGAGCACATCGACGGAAGCCCGTTCAGCCTCGAGCTGCACCTGCACACGAGCGCCGGCCGTTACATCTGCGGCGAGGAGACGGCGCTGATCAGCGCGCTCGAAGGGCGGCGTGCGATCCCGCGAACGAAGCCGCCGTTTCCGCAGCTCGTCGGCCTGTGGGGAAAACCGACCGTCGTGAACAACGTCGAGACGCTCTGCAACGTGCCGCACATCGTGAACCGCGGCCCGGACTGGTTCAAAGGCCTGAGCCGCTCGAGCGACGCGGGCACGAAGCTGTACGGCGTCAGCGGCAAGGTGAATCGGCCGGGCGCGTGGGAGCTGCCGATGGGCACGCCGATCCGAGAGCTCCTCGAGGAGCATGCCGGCGGCATGCGCGACGGCTACGGGTTCCGCGGTCTGCTGCCCGGCGGCGCGTCGACGGATTTCCTCGTCGAGGAGCATCTCGACGCGCCGATGGATTTCGAGTCGATCCAAAAGCTCGGCAGCCGGCTCGGCACCGGCACGATGATCGTTCTCGACGACCGCACGTGTCCGGTCGCGATGGTGCATAACCTCGAGCACTTCTTCGCGCAGGAGTCGTGCGGGTGGTGCACGCCGTGCCGGGACGGGCTGCCGTACGTCGAGCACCTTCTCGCGTCGATCGATGCCGGCGATGGACGGCCGCACGATCTCGAGCTGCTCGAGATGCATACGCGCTATCTCGGTCCGGGGCGGACGTTTTGCGCGCATGCGCCGGGGGCGATGGAGCCGCTGCAGTCGGCGCTGCGGTACTTCCGCGACGATTTCGAGCGGCACATCAGCGAGCGGAGGTGTCCGTACCGATGACGCAGGGCGATGCGGTGTGCGAGGTCGCGCAGGGCGACGCGGTGTGCGAGGTCCTCTTCCAGGACCGCCGTGAATACGTCCCTGTAGGCTCCGTGCGCGCCATCCATGGCGCGCACGGTCCTGGAAGAGGACCTCGCACACCGCGTCTCGACACCACACCGCGAGATTTCGGCGCGGCGAACGCTGCGTCGATCGCCGGCGCGGCGAAATCGACGCACACGCGGCCGGTGCGCCTGAGTGGGTCGGGCCGGTCAATGGCCGAACACGCCCGGCCGTTGCGCCCGCATTCGTGCGCGACCGACGGCGTCGACGCCGGCGCATACATCACGGCACCGCACCGGCGCGTCGATCGGCGACGCCAAACGCCGCGGGGGCCTGTCGCGGTGCGGTGTGCACATGTCCCTTCCAGGACCGTGCGCGCGATGGATGGCGCGCGCGGAGCCTCCGTGGACGGATTCACGGCGTTCCTGGAAGGGGCATGTGCACACCGCGCCGCCGCGCGGCATCCAACATCCGCGCCCCACGCCGCCGCGCGGCATCCAACATCCGCGCCCCACGCCGCAGCGCGACACCCAACATCCGCGCCCTGCACCGCAGCGCGACCTCCAACCGTACCCCGCGCCGCCGCGCGCCCCCGGATGCCCGCGGAGTAACGCAATGCCGATCCACATCGACAACCGCGAGTACCCCGCCGCGCCCGACAAGAACCTCCTCGAGCACTGCCTGGAGCTCGGCTTCGACCTCCCGTACTTCTGCTGGCACCCCGCCCTAGGCTCCGTCGGCGCGTGCCGCCAATGCGCCGTCAAGGAATACCGCGACGAGAACGACACCCAAGGTCGAATCGTCATGGCCTGCATGACCGCGGCCGCCGACGGCCTGCGGATCGGCCTCGACGAGCCCGAGGCGCGCGACTTTCGCGCCCGCGTCATCGAGTGGCTGATGGTGAACCATCCGCACGACTGCCCCGTCTGCGAGGAAGGCGGCGAATGCCACTTGCAGGACATGACCGTGATGACCGGGCACAACTACCGCCGCTACCGCGGCCTGAAGCGCACACATCGCAATCAATACCTAGGCCCGTTCATCAACCACGAGATGAACCGCTGCATCGCGTGCTATCGCTGCGTGCGGTTCTACCAGGACTACGCGGGCGGCGACGACCTGCGCGCATTCGCAGCGCATCATCACGTCTACTTCGGCCGTCACGAGGACGGCGTGCTCGAGAGCGAGTGGAGCGGGAATCTTGCGGAGGTGTGTCCGACAGGCGTGTTCACGGACAAGCCGTTCTCCGCCCACTACGTGCGCAAATGGGACTTGCAATCGGCGCCGTCCGTCTGCGCGCACTGTAGCCTCGGCTGCAATATCTCGCCGCAGGAGCGCTACGGCCGGCTGCGCCGCATCGTGAATCGATACAACGGCGACGTGAACGGGTACTTCATCTGCGATCGCGGGCGCTTCGGCTACGGCTACGTGAACGCCGACACGCGGGTCCGGACGCCGCTGCTGCGCGAGCCGAGCGGTGCCGGCGCGGCCCTCGAGCCTGTGCCGGTCGAAACGGCGCTGCAGCGCGCGGGCGAGATGCTCGCGGGGCGCGTGATCGGTATCGGCTCGCCGCGCGCGTCGCTCGAAGCGAATTTCGCGCTGCGCAAGCTCGTCGGCAACGAGAACTTCTACGTCGGCGTGCCGGCGATCGAGGCCCGGGCGCTAGCGACGACGATCGCGCTGCGGCAGGACGGCGGCACGCGCACGCCGTCGCTAAAGGAGGCAGAGGACGCGGACGCCGTGCTCGTCCTGGGCGAGGACGTGCCGAACACGGCGCCGCGGCTCGCGCTGTCGATCCGCCAGGCCGCGCGGCATCGGCAGAAGACCGTCGCGGCCGCGCTCGGCATCCCGGCGTGGCTCGATCAGCCGGTGCGCACTGCTGGGCTTGGTCAATGGAGCCCGTTGTTCGTCGCGACGCCTGAAGCGACGCGGCTCGACGACATCGCCGAGCGCACGTATCGCGCGAGCCCGCTCGACATCGCGCGCCTCGGCTTCGCGATCGCGCAGCGGCTCGACGCTTCCGCCCCTGCCGTGCCGGACGTGCCGCCCGACGTCGCCGCGCTCGCGGAACGCATTGCGGATTCGCTCGCCGCTGCGGAGCGGCCGCTCGTCGTGTCTGGCGCCGGCGCGCGAGACGCCTCGGTGATCGAGGCGGCCGCGAACGTCGCGCATGCGCTCGGTGCCCGACGAGGAGATCCGGCGAACCTCGCGCTCGTGCTGCCCGAATGCAACAGCCTCGGGCTAGGGCTGCTCGGCTCCCGGAATCTCGATGACGCGCTCGAGCGCGCCGACGCACAGTCGATCCGCGCGGCAATCGTCCTCGAGAACGATCTCGAGCGGCGCATTCCGCGAGCGGCGCTCGAGCGCTTCCGCTCGCGGGTCGAGCATCTGATCGTGATCGACCATACGGCGCACGCGACCGTGCGCGCCGCGGACCTCGTGCTCCCTGCCGCGCCGTTCGTCGAGAGCGACGGAACACTCGTCAGCAGCGAAGGCCGCGCGCAGCGCTTCTATCAGGTCTACGTGCCCGAAGGAGAAATCCGCGAGTCGTGGCGGTGGCTCGCCGAGCTGATCCGCCGGCGCGGCGAGCGCTGCGCGTGGCAGGCGCTCGACGACGTCACGCGCGAATGCGCGGTCACGATCCCGGCGCTCGCGAGAATCACGGACGCCGCGCCGAGCGCAGCGTTTCGGATCGCCGGCAAGCCGATCGCGCGCGAGAGCGCGCGCTACAGCGGCCGCACGGCGATGAAGGCGCACGTCGAGATCCGCGAACGCAAGCCGCCGCCCGATCCCGACGCGCCGTTCGTGTTCTCGATGGAGGGCTACCACGGCACCCGCACGCCGCCCGCGCTGATTCCGTATTTCTGGGCGCCCGGCTGGAACTCGAATCAGCAGGCGGTGCAGAAGTTCAAGGACGAGACGGGAAGGCTGCGCGGCGGAAATCCCGGCATACGGCTTTTCGAGCCGCGCGCGACCGCGGCCCGCCGCTATTTCGACGCCGTGCCGCCCGGAGGCGCCGAGACCGCGGACGGCCTTCGCGTCGTCGCGCTTTACCACGTGTTCGGCAGCGAGTCGCTTTCCGCGTCGTCGCCCGCGATCGCCGAGCGGGTGCCGAAGCCTTACGTCGCGCTGAACGGCGACGATGCTCTGGCGCGCGGTCTCGTCGCGGGCGGAAGAGTCGAGGTCGCGCTCGGCGAGACGCTCGTGACCTTGCCGCTGCACGTCTCGCCGACGCTCGCGCGCGGCACGCTCGGCGTGCCGGCCGGCCTGCCCGGCATGCCGGTGACGGATGCCGTTATCGCCCGCATTCGCCCGGCGCCGAGCGGGGCTGCGCCGGTCGAGCTCGACGACGACGGAGAGCGGACATGAGCACCGTCGGAATGATCGTTTTCATCGTCGTCCTGTTCGTCGTGCTGCTGTTCGGCGCGGCGATGCTGACGTGGATCGAGCGGCGCGTGCTCGCGTGGTGGCAGGACCGCTACGGGCCGAACCGCGCGGGGCCGTTCGGAATCTTCCAGGCCGTGGCCGACGTGATCAAGATTCTGCTGAAAGAGGACTGGATCCCTCCGCTGTCCGACAAGCCGGTGTTCGTGATCGCGCCCGCGATCGTCGCCGTGACGATGCTCGTCGCGTTCGCCGTCGTGCCGTTCGCGCCGGGCCTCGTGATCGCGGACCTGAACATTGCGCTGCTGTTCTTCCTCGCGATGACCGGGCTCTCCGTCTACAGCGTCACGTTCGCGGGCTGGGCGTCGAACAACAACTACGCGCTGCTCGGCAGCCTGCGCACGGCCGCGCAGATGATCAGCTACGAGGTCTTCATGGCCCTGTCGCTCGTCGGCGTCGTGATCCTCGCGGGCTCGTTCAGCCTCGTCGAGATCGTCGAGGCGCAGCGCGGCATGTGGTTCTTCATCCCTCAGTTTCTCGGGCTCGTCGTGTTCTTCCTCGCCGCGATCGCCGAAACGCACCGGCTGCCGTTCGACCTGCCGGAAGCCGAGCACGAGCTCGTCGCCGGCTACCACACCGAATACTCCGGCATGAAGTTCGGCCTGTTCTTCCTCGGCGAGTATCTCGGGATGATGCTGTCGTCGGCGATGATCGCGACGCTCTTCTTCGGCGGCTGGCTCGGCCCCGCGTTCCTGCCGCCGCTCGCCTGGTTCGTGCTGAAGGTCGCGTTCTTCCTGGGCCTGTTCCTGCTGCTGCGCGCGTCGCTGCCTCGCCCGCGCTACGACCAGCTGATGGGCTATGCGTGGAAATTCCTGCTGCCGCTCGCGCTGCTGAACGTGCTCGTGACCGGCGCCGTCGTCGTCGCGATGAGCGGGTCTGCGGAAGGAGCCGCGTGATGGCCGCGAACGAAAGCTGGCTGTATCGGCAGATCGCCGTGCTCGGCAGCCAGGTGAAGAGCATGTTCGGCGTGTTCCTGCACGGCTTCCGTAAGCGCGAGACGATTCTGTATCCCGAGGAGATGCCGTATCTCGCGCCGCGCTTCCGCGGCCGGATCATCCTGTCGCGCGACCCGGACGGCGAGGAGCGCTGCGTCGCGTGCAACCTGTGCGCGGTCGCTTGCCCGGTCGATTGCATCGCGCTCGAGAAGGCCGAGGACGAGAACGGGCGCTGGTACCCCGCATGGTTTCGGATCAACTTCTCGCGCTGCATCTATTGCGGTTTCTGCGAGGAAGCCTGCCCGACGTATGCGATCCAGCTCACACCCGACTTCGAGATGAGCGAATACGACCGGCGCAACATGGTGTACGAGAAGGAGGATCTGCTGATCAGCGGCACCGGCAAGTATCCCGGCTACAACTTCTATCGCGTGTCGGGTCTCGCGATCGGCGGCAAGGACAAGGGCGAGGCGGAGAACGAGGCGCCGCCCGTCGACGTTCGGGGATTGATGCCGTGACGAGGCGAGCGGCATGACGATGGCGTTCTACGTATTCGCGATCGTCGCCGTCGCTGCGACGATCCTGACGATCACGCGCTTGAACGCGATGCATGCGCTGCTCTATCTGATCGCGTCGCTGCTTGCCGTCGCGGGCGTCTTCTTCACGCTCGGCGCACCGTTCGCTGCGGCCCTCGAGGTGATCGTGTACGCGGGCGCGATCATGGTGCTGTTCGTATTCGCGGTCATGATGCTGAACCTCGGCGAGGTCACGCTCGCGGAGGAGCGGCGCTGGCTGTGGCCGCAGCTATGGATCGGGCCGGCGATCCTGTGCGGGATCCTGCTGATCGAGCTGTTGTACGTGCTGACGGTCGCGGACATCGGGCCGCCGCCCGGCATCGAGGTCGGCCCCGCGGCCGTCGCGGAGCGGCTCTTCGGACCGTATCTCCTCGCCGTCGAGCTCGCGTCGATGCTGCTGCTTGCCGGGCTCGTCGCGGCCTACCGGCTCGGCCGCATCCTCGACGCACGCAGAGCAGCCGAGACGCCGGCGCCGGAGAGCCGGGCGGCAGCGATCGACGACGCGGACGAGCGCGCACGCGGACGGGCGGTGCAGGCATGACCGGCGCGGTGCCGATCGAGCATGCCATGCTCCTCGCGGTGATCCTGTTCGCGCTCGGGCTGATCGGCGTGCTCGTGCGCCGCAATCTGATCTTCATGCTGATGTCCATCGAGATCATGTTGAACGCGACGGCGCTCGCGTTCGTCGCGGGCGGCGCACGCTGGGCCGAGGCCGACGGTCAGGTGATGTTCATCCTCGTGCTCGCGCTCGCCGCCGCCGAGGTCGCGGTCGCGCTCGCTCTGCTGATGCAAGTGTTCAGGAGGTTCAAGACGCTCGACGCGGATGCGTTGAGCTCGCTGCGAGGGTAGCCGCGCGATGCAGGACCTGATCTGGCTCGTCCCGCTGCTGCCGCTCGCCGGCAGCGCGATCCTGCTCGCGACCCGAGGCGAGCTGTCGGACCGGGTCGTGAGCTACATCGGTGTCGGCTCGGTCGGGCTCGCCGCCGTCGTCGCGCTCGGAATCGCCGCGCGCTTTGTCGGCGGTGACGGCGGCGCGGTGCGTGCAGCGCTGGGCGGCTGGATCACGGCCGGCGACTTCTCGGTACGTTTCGGGCTGCATCTCGACGCGCTGTCGCTCGTGATGATGCTCGTGATTACGGTCGTCGGCTTCCTGATCCATCTCTACTCGACGGCCTACATGGACGGCGACGACGGCTACAGCCGCTTCTTCGCGTACATGAACCTCTTCACCGCGTCGATGCTCGTGCTCGTCCTTGCAGACAACCTGCTGCTGCTCTACCTCGGCTGGGAAGGCGTCGGGCTCTGCAGCTATCTGCTGATCGGCTTCTGGTACCGAGATCCGGAGAACGGCTACGCGGCGCGCAAGGCGTTCGTCGTGACCCGGGCGGGCGACACCGCGATGCTGATCGGGCTGCTCCTGCTCGCGACGTCCCTCGGCACGCTCGATATCGAGACGCTCCTCGCCCGCGCCGAGCAGGACTGGACCGTCGGATCCGGCATCGCGCTCGCCGCGGCCGCGCTGCTGCTCGCAGGCGCGGTCGGCAAGTCCGCGCAGCTGCCGCTGCAGACGTGGCTGCCCGACGCGATGGCGGGCCCGACGCCGGTCAGCGCGCTGATCCACGCGGCGACGATGGTCACGGCCGGCATGTATCTGATCGCGCGGATGCATACCCTCTACGTGCTCGCGCCGGCCGTGCAGCTCGCGGTCGCTATCGTCGGCGCGTCGACGTTGCTGCTTGCCGCGTTCGCGGCGCTCGCGCAGCGCGACATCAAGCGCATCCTCGCGTATTCGACGATGAGCCAGATCGGCTACATGTTCCTCGCGCTCGGCGTCGGCGCGTGGAGCGCGGCGGTGTTCCATTTCGTGACGCATGCGTTCTTCAAGGCGCTGCTGTTTCTCGCGGCCGGCGCGCTGATACTCGCGATGCGCCACGAGCAGGACATCTTCCGGATGGGCGGCCTGCGCCGGCGATTGCCGCTCGTATTCTGGACGTTCGTGGTCGGCGCAGCGGCGCTCGCATCCGTGCCGGTCGTGACGTCCGGCTTCTACAGCAAGGAACAGATCCTTGCAGGCGCGTGGAGCGCCGAGCGCGGGGCCGTCTGGCTCGGGCTCGCGGGGCTCGTCGCCGCGTTCGTGACGTCCGTCTACATCTTTCGCGCGGTGTTCATCGTGTTCTTCGGCGCGCCGGCCGCGGGTGCGGACGATCGCGATGACCCGGCCCACGACCGCGGCGCTGACGATCGCTACGGTCACGACCGCACTCGAGGTCACGACGATAGCCACGCTGAGCGTCCCGACGCGCGCGGACGCCGCACGCGCCTCGAGATCGCGATCCCGCTCGTCGTGCTCGCGGTGCTGTCGATCGTCGGCGGCTTCGTCGAGACGCCCGCGAGCCTCGGCCACGTCAGCCTCTTCTCCGATTTCATCGAGAGCGCGTTGCCCGCGGCGCCGGAAGCGGACAGCGGCGCCGCGGAGGTGCTGCTCGAGCTCGCGGCGGCCGCGGTCTCGCTCGCCGGCATCGCGGTCGCGTACTGGCTCTTCTTCCCGGGCCGGCGCGGCGCCGCCCGTGCGCACGGCGACGCGGCGAGGACGCCGGAGCGCCCGCCGTGGCCGCTCGCGCTCGACCGGCTGCTCCTCTCCGGCTGGGGATTCGATCGGCTGTACGACGCCGTCTTCGTCCGGCCGTTCGTCCGGACCGCGACGCTGCTGCGCGGCGATCTGGTCGATCGGATCTACGACGGTATCGCGGCGTCGCTTCGCGCGGCGTGGCGCGGCGCCGCCGACAGCCAGACCGGCGAGCTCAGGTGGTATGCGGCGGGGATGCTCGCCGGCCTCGTCGTCGTGCTCGCGGTGGCGTTGCTCCTATGATTCTCGCGTGGCTCATCGTCATTCCGCTCGCCGCCGGGGTCGTCGCATGGCTCGCGGAACGGCAAAGCCCGCGGCTCGTGCGCTGGATCGCGCTGCTCGCGCTCGGCGTCGATCTCGTGCTCGCCGCGGCGATCTGGCTGAACGCGCCCGCCGTCGCGGAAACGCCGCGTCCCGGCTGGCTGGTCGAAGCGGAGTGGCCGTGGATTCCGCGCTTCGGCATTAGCGTCCATCTCGCGATGGACGGGCTCAGCCTGCTAATGGTCGCGCTGACCTTGTTCCTCGGCATCGTGTCCGTCGCGTGCTCGTGGACCGAGATCCGCGCGCGGGTCGGCTTCTTCCATGCGAATCTCCTGTGGTCCATCGCCGGCGTCGTCGGCGTCTTCCTCGCGCTCGATCTCTTCCTGTTCTTCTTCCTGTGGGAAGTCATGCTCGTGCCGATGTACTTCCTGATCGCGATCTGGGGGCACGAGAACCGCGTCTATTCGGCGATCAAGTTCTTCATCTTCACGCAGGCGAGCAGTTTGCTGATGCTCGCCGCGATCGTCGGGCTCGCGACCGTGAACGCGTCCGCGACCGGCGCGTGGACGTTCGACTATTTCGACCTGCTCGGCATCGAGCTCGCGCCGAACGTCGCGATGTGGCTGATGCTCGGCTTCTTCATTGCGTTCGCCGTAAAGCTGCCGATGGTGCCGCTGCACACATGGCTGCCGGATGCGCACACGGACGCACCGACCGCGGGCAGCGTGATCCTCGCCGGCGTGCTGCTGAAGACCGGCGCGTATGGCTTGATCCGCTTCGTCGTCCCGCTCTTCCCGGACGCGGCGCTCCGGATCGCGCCGGTCGCGATGGCGCTCGCGGTCGCCGGGATCCTGTACGGCGCGGTCCTCGCATTCGCGCAAACGGACTTCAAGCGTCTCGTCGCATACACGAGCGTCAGCCACCTCGGATTCGTCCTGCTCGGCGTCTTCGCGTGGAACGAGCTTGCGCTGCAGGGCGCAGTTATGGAGATGATCGCGCACGGCCTGTCGACCGGCGGACTGTTCGCGATCGCCGGCGCGCTCCAGGAGCGGCTGCATACGCGCGACATGGGCCGCATGGGCGGCCTGTGGGCGCGGCTCCCGCGGATGGGCGCCATCGGCCTCTTCTTCGCGATTGCTTCGCTCGGGCTGCCGGGACTTGCGAATTTCGTCGCCGAGTTCCTCGTGCTGCTCGGCGCATGGCGCGTCGCGCCCGTGTTCACCGTGATCGCCGCAACGGGACTCGTCGCCGCGGCCGTCTACTCGCTCGTGCTGATCCAGCGCTCGTTCCACGGCCGCCCGCGCCGGGAGATTCGCGCGGCCGACTTCGGCCGCCGAGAGATGGCCTACTCGGCGGCGATGATCGTCGTTCTGATCTGGCTCGGCCTTCAGCCGCAGCCGGTGCTCGATGCCGCGCGGCCGACGTTCGAGGCGCTCGGGCTCGTCAGCGCCGCAACGGCCGAAGGAGGCGCAGCGCAATGAAAAGTCGTCCGCGGCGCGGGCTCGGCGCGATCATTCTCCGTCTCGGCCGAGGAGCCGCGCGATGACGTTCACGGCCGATCATTTCATCGCGCTGCTGCCGATCATCGTGCTCGCGGCGGCCGCGATCGTCGTGATGTTGCTCGTCGCGTTCGTGCCGAGCCGAAAGCTCGCGACGACCGCCACCGTCGCGGGGCTCGTCGCGACGCTTTTCACGCTGCCGATCGCCGGAAGCGTTGCGCCGCTCGCCGTCACGCCGCTCGTCATCGTCGACGGCGCGGCGCTGCTCTATACCGGTTGGCTGCTGCTCTGCACGCTCGGCGTGGTAGGGCTCGCCGCGGGCTATCTCGACGCGAGAGGCGAAATGCCCGGTGAGCTTTACATCCTGCTGCTCACCGCCGCGCTCGGCGGCGCCGTTCTCGCGTCGAGCTCGCACTTCGCGTCGCTGTTTCTCGGCTTCGAGCTCTTGTCGGTGTCCTTGTTCGCGCTGCTCGCGTACTCGCACGAGCACAAGCCGGGGCTCGAGGCGGGCGCGAAGTACCTCGTGCTGAGCGGCGTATCGTCCGCGTTCCTGCTATTCGGCATCGCGCTGATCTATGCCGAGCTCGGCGCGCTCGAGTTCGCGCGGATCGCGGAGCTCGTCGCGATCGACGGCGGCGGGCTCTACGTCGCGGCAGGCGTCGCGCTCGTCGTGGCCGGCATCGCGTTCAAGCTTTCGCTCGTGCCGTTCCACCTGTGGACGCCCGACGTCTATCAGGGCGCGCCGGCGCCGATCACGGCGTTCCTCGCGACCGTATCGAAGGGGGCCGTGTTCGTCGTGCTGCTACGCTACTTCCTGCAAACGGGCGCGTTCGACTCGACACCCGTGCTGACCGCGCTGTCGCTGCTCGCCGGCGCGTCGATGCTGCTCGGCAACATCCTCGCGCTGCTGCAGCACAACGTGAAGCGGATACTCGCGTACTCGTCGATCGCGCATATCGGCTATCTGCTGGTCGCGTTCATTGCCGGCGGCGACGTCGCGGTCGAGTCGGCGAGCTACTACCTCGCCGCGTACTTCGCGAGCACGATCGGCGCGTTCGGCATCGTCGCGGTGCTGTCGTCGGCGTCCGACGACGAGGCGGAAGAGCTTGCGCAGTACCGCGGGCTGTTCTGGCGCCGGCCGTGGCTTGCGGGCGTCTTCTCGCTGATGCTGCTGTCGCTTGCCGGCATCCCGTTGACGATGGGCTTCGTCGCGAAGTTCTACGTCGTCGCCGCGAGCGTCGAGGCGTCGCTGTGGATCCTGCTCGCGCTCGTGATCATCGGCAGCGCGATCGGCCTCTTCTACTATCTGCGCGTGCTGGTCACGCTCTTCCTCGAGCCGGACGATGCGACGACCGAGCGCCAAACGGCCGCGATATCGCCGTCGGGTCACGCGGTGCTCGCGGCCGCGACCGCGATCGTGCTGTGGCTCGGCATCTTCCCGGCGCCGCTGATCGATCTCGTACGCCGGGCCGCGCTCGCAGTCATTTGACCGTAGTTCTGGACGTTGCTTCCATAACCGATAGCTAAGCATTGCGAAAGCCACAACGTACAGCTAAACCAATGTCGAAGTAGGGTGTGCCTCAGGGCATGAAGAACGAACGCGTACCCTGTTGCCCGAATATTGGAGCGCCTTATGATTGAAGGCGCTCACTTTAGTGATTCGGAAGGGCACGGTGGAACACAGCAATCGGCTAAGGCTACTCCGCGCGTCGTTCGCCACACTCGTATTGAGTTGCTATGAGGCTCTTGCCGACGCAAACGGTTGGCCGAGATTAAGCGCCCTAAGCGAAAACGCCATATGGGCAATTCTGGTATTGGGCGCGATCGGTCTCGCTATCTCTAACTACACGGAGCTGAAAACCCTTATCTCGTCGGTTGGTTTTGCGAACCTTATCAGTATAACTGCCGTGGCTGTTTTGGCTTTTTGTTTTTTTGGAAAGGCACTCTCTACGATCGCCCCCCATTCGAGAGGCCAACTTTTTCATGGAATCCGCCGTCGTGCCAATACGCGGCTGACTATAGTCCGATGATGAGCGGTGCACTGAGCTATGAGCCGTTCGAGGGCGACATCTCGCGTCTTCCGACCAATCGCCTTTTGGGTTTGGAGCGAAGAGTTGAAGCGGCGTTGAAGCGCTTTGACTTCGCTGCCGAGAGTTTCGAGCGGATCTATCGACAGATCCAGAACTGGGCGCGCCAGCCCAATCAGGAAGTATCCTGGGTTTATGGTTCCCTAGATTCCGGATTCTATGGCGACTGGGCGTGCATCATGGAGGTGGCAATCAACCAAGTCGTCGAATTCCGCGACCAAATTCAGTATATTCCCGCGCCCGTCGAGCTTGCGACTCCGGTTGTGTCGGAAGACGAGATTCGTCATACGGATTTGGAGCTGGAACGCGAGAGAAGGCTGTATTTCCGCAATGTGCACCGGATTTACGAAGGGACATCCAGAAACATACGCAATGCTCGATACGTACTAAGTCGCATGCAACGCGACATTGAGGAACGGTGGTTTGCTATCGGCGAAGGCTGACTCCCGTGCTTCCGAGCAAGCCCGCAAAGAACCCATTCGAATTGGGCGCGCTAAGTGTTTTTAGTTCTCCGCCAGCCCGCTCACACATCGAACAGGATCGATGAGATAGGAGACTCCGGATGCTCCCGCTAGAAGGCGGCTGCAGCTGCCGCGCGGTGCGTTACAAGCTCACGGCCGCTCCACTCTTCGTCCACTGCTGCCACTGCCGCGATTGCCAACGCCAAACCGGCTCCGCGTTCGTGTTGAACGCGCTGATCGAGCTCGACTGCATCGACGTCGTATCGGGCGAGCTCGTCACGCACGAGATGCCGACCGACAGCGGTCGACCGCACGACATCTATCGCTGCGCGAGCTGCGGCACGGCGCTATGGAGCGACTACGGTCGGCGCGGCTATCTGAAGTTCGTCAGGGTCGGCACACTCGATGCGCCGGAGTCGCTCGAGCCGGACGTGCATATCTTTACGCGATCGAAGCTGCCCTGGGTGCAGCTGCCTGCCGACGCCCGCGTGTTCGAAGAGTTCTACGATATCCGGAAGGAGTGGCCGCTCGAGAGCCAGGCACGGCGCCAGCGGGCGTCGGAAAAGGCGAAGCGGTAGCAGGCGAGGTATGGAACGGACAGCGTCCAAGGTCCGGTGCCCCGCCCCCCGATCTCCGCGGCGCCAACGTCTGACCCTATTTCTCGGCATGATGCGCGACCGCGTCGCGCGATCGGCGCCCGTGCGCCGCTACGGCTCGGACGTCATCAGCTCCGTCGCGAAGATCAGCGCCATCGCGCCGGCGCGCGGATCCGGCCCGAGGATCGCCTCCCGCTCGAGATAGCCCTCGACGGATTCGATCCGCGCAGTCGATTCGCAGACGTCGATGAACGTTCCGCCGGGCCCGGTCCGGGCTTTGACCGCGTCCCACGCACGCTCGACGGCCGCTCGGTACGCATCGGCGTCCTCGAGCCAGCCGTTCAGCAAGCCGCGCTGCAATGCGAAACCAATCATCGCAGTCCCGGAGAACTCGGGATAGGCGCCCGGAATGTCGATCACGTTGCGCCAGAGCCCGTCGCGATTCTGGTACGGCAACAGCGCGTTCATATGCGCACGGTAGCTTTCGAGCACGTCGGCGAACGCAGGGTGATCGCGCGGCAGCTCCGACAGCACGAGCGTAAGACCGAGCGCCGCGAAACCGTTGCCGCGGCCCCACGCGGCATCGGCCGACGGCTGGTGTCGATAGAGGCCGTCCGGACGCAGAACGATGTCCTGCATGAACTCGAGATGCCGCACGGCCATATCGAAGTACTTGCGCTCGCCGGTCAGCGCGCCGGCCTGCGCGAGGCTCACGGTGCCCATGAAGACCGAGTCGCTGTACTCGCCGTGAAACGGCATCGCTTCGAGCATCTCGCCGTTCTCGTCGAAGCCGAGATCGGCAACCTTCACGACCATCTCGACATAGCGTGGATCGCCGGTCGCCCGCGCGAGATCGCCGAAGATCAGATGCCCGGCCATCGCGAGCGCGCTCGGACGCTCGAGGCTGTCGATCTCGCCGCTGACATACGGCTCGGCCAGCGTGCGGACGAGCTCGACGCGTCCGAGCGCGAGCTGCGCGCGCAGCGCGAGCGCTTCGATGTACCACGGCCTGTCGAACTCGCGGCCGTAGTGCTCGGTCAGCTCGAGCGCGAGATCGCGCGGCGAGCGCGCGCGGCGGCGCTCGAGCTCGCGGCGCGCTTCGGAGCGCGGCACGCTCGACGCATCGAGCGCGGCAAGATCATCGTTGCTCGTCCAGCGCCGGCTCGGGATTCGCCCGACGAGCGCGACCGGCTCCGCGGCCAGCGCGTCGCCGAGACCCGCAGCGTCGTCTCCGGCGATCAGCACGAGGTCGGGCCCCTGCGCGCCGATGAAGCGCCACAGCGTGTTCGCCTCGGCATTCTCACGATAAGCGCTGCCGGTCGGCGGAAACGCGAGCGCCGCACCCGCGGGATTCGCGACCGGTATCGCGAGCAAGCTCACGCCGCGGCGCTCAGCCGGGAGCGCGTCGAACCGCTCGACCGCAGCGCGAACCGCGCTGCTGCCTTCGTCATCGCCCGTGAAGCCGCCGATCAGCGCGACGACCGGCGCGTCCTCGGCCGCGCCCGGCACGAGCAGCGCGTCGATCCGCATCCCGTTCGACGCTCGGCCGATATCGAAGGTCTCGGCCGCATTCACCGCGAGCGACGCGCTCGCAACGAGCAAAACGCCGAGAAGCGGCAAGATTCCGCGCTTGCGCGAACGCGGCCTTTCTGGGCTGCCGGTGCCGGCAGAGATAATGTCGTTCATCGCAGCATTCCAATGGATGCGCGAAGTCTCGCACGAGACGTCCCGACGGTCACCCGCCCCCGGCCGAGCTCGCGGGACCGGCGCCGGATCGCGCTAGGCCCACTCGGGCCGTGACGTCAACGTGCGCAGCGAAGGCACGACGTCGTGATGCACGGCCTCGAGCCGCTGCCGTGAATGATGGCCATGGCTGACGAGGATGCAGTCGAGGCCGAGCGCTGCGGCCACCTCGAAATCGTGCACGGTATCGCCGATCAGCAAGGTCGCCGACGGCTCGGCGCCGAGCCGCTCGATCAGCATCCGGCCCGTCTCGAGCTTGCCGGTCGCGAATCGGTCGGAGCGGCCGACGACCTCGGTGAAATGCTCGTCGATCCGGAAATAGCGAAGCGCATACTGCAGCGCCGCTTGCTCCTGCGACGACAGGATCGCCTGCGACACGCCGCGCTCGGACAAGCGCTCGAGAGTCTGCCGCGCGTTGCCTTGCAGCGCGCACTCGACGACCCGCGCGTCGTACTGCTCGCAGTAGAAATCGGCGAGGCGCTCGAACGGCTCGGCATCGAAGTCGAAGCCGAGCTCGCGGTAATAGAGCTGCACCGGAAAATCGAAGATCTCGCGATAGCGCACGGGCTCGATGCGGCGCATGCCGCGCTCGTCGAGCATTCGGTTCATGATATCGAGAGAGAGCGCGACGTCATCGAGCAACGTGCCGTTCCAATCCCAGATGACGTGCTCGTAGCGGCGCATCGTTGCTCTTTTCGGCTTCGACTTCTGTAGCGTTCGAATATTGTTTGCCCGGTATTGTTAGCCCGGCACCGTACCCGGGCGCGCCGGTTGCGCTGAGTCTCCCACAATCGGGATCGTCTCGCCAGCCGATTACGGCGTCGCCGATTCGCGACGCTTCGGTCCCGGCACTTCGGCGCAGCAGCCGCGGCGGAACGACAAAGTTAGCGATGCTACATTACGGGAATTCGCGAACGACCGCGCCGGAATCATCGAGCCGGCACGCGTCGGGCCGGCGCGCGGGGCCAGTGTCGGGCGCCGGCGAACGTGAGCGCTTTCGCTACGCCGCGCGCCGTTCCTGGCTCGGCAGCACGATTCGCGGCGCGGCAGCGGGCCTGATGAAGCGCCGGAACCGTTGACCGGGGTCGCTGTCGGGATAGTCGGCGCGCCAATGGCCGCCGCGCGACTCGGTGCGCTCGAGCGCGGCCGTCGCGATCAGGCGCGCGGCGAGCAGCATGTTTCGCTCGGCGCCGTCGGCCTCACCGCGCAGACGGTCGAGCTCGGCGAGCGCGTGCGCGAGCCCGCGCTCGTCCCGCACGAGGCCGACGTGCTGCCACATCAGCTCGCGCACCGCCGCCCTTACGCGGCCGTCGCCGGCCGCGCGCAGCGCGAGCGCGCCCGCCGGCACCTCGAGCCCGGACGCAGACGGCGCTGCGGACGCGGAATCCGCGATCGAGCGGCTCGCGGCCGCACCGAGCACCATGCCCTCGAGCAGCGAGTTGCTCGCGAGTCGGTTCGCGCCGTGCAGGCCGGTCGCCGCAACCTCGCCGACGGCCCAGAGCCCCGGTAACGACGTCCGCCCTTCGAGATCCGTGACGACGCCGCCCATGAAGTAATGTTCGGCCGGCGTGACGGGCAGCGGCTCGACGCGCGGATCGAGGCCGTGCCGCTGCGCCGTGCGCCACACGCTCGGGAAGCGCTCCGGGAACGCGGCGCCGATTGCAGCGCGCGCATCGAGGAAAACCTCTATGCCGCCGCTGCGGCGGCGCCAAATCGCGCGGGCGACGACGTCGCGCGGCGCGAGCTCCGCATCGGGGTGCTCGGCAAGCATGAAGCGCTCGCCGCGGCCGTCGATCAGGATCGCGCCCTCGCCGCGCAGCGCTTCGGTCAGCAGCGGCACCGGGTCTGCGTCGACCGCGAGCGCGGTCGGATGGAACTGCACGAACTCGAGATCGGCCAGGTCGGCGCCGGCCCGGGCAGCGATCGCGAGGCCGTCGCCGGCGACCTCGACCGGATTCGTCGTGCGCGCGTACAGCCCGCCGATGCCGCCGGTCGCGAGCACGACGGCCGGCGCGAGGATCGCCGTCAACGTGCCGCGCTCCGAGCGCGCGAGCACACCTGCGACCCGACGCCCATGGCGCACGAGGTCGACGAGCTCGTAGCCCGCGAGCACGTCGATATCGCTGCGCGCCTCGACCGCGGCGACGAGCGCGCGCATGACCTCGGCGCCGGTCGCGTCGCCTCCGGCATGCGCGATGCGGCGCGTGCGGTGCCCGGCCTCCCGGCCGAGCGCGATCGTGCCGTGCTCGTCGAGATCGAAGCGTGCGCCGAGCGCCCGCAGCCATTCGACGCGCCCCGCCGCCGCTTCCGCGACCGCGCGTGCAACGACGGGATCCGCGAGCTCCGCGGAGACGGCAAGCGTATCGAGCGCGTGATCGGCGGCGGAATCGTCCGGCGCGAGCGCCGCGGCGATGCCGCCCTGCGCATGGCGGCTCGAGCCGCTGCCGAGCTCGCCGCGCGTCAGCACGACGCAATGCTCGAGGCCGAGCGCCGCAGACAGGCCGGCGATGCCCGAGCCGACGACGACCGCGCGAGCACGGCGAATCTCGACGGGCTGCTCGGCCGACTCGATCATCGCGTCGATTCCCGCGGGGTGAAGCGCCTAGACCTGCACCGCGAGCATTCGCTCGACGGCCTTCCGGGCCCGCGCGGCGATGTCGGGATCGACCTCGACGACGTGCTTCAGGTCGCGCAGCGAGTCGCGAATGTTCTCGAGCGTGATGCGCTTCATGTGCGGGCAGAGATTGCACGGGCGGATGAACTGCGTGTCGCGCGCCTCCGCGGCGACGTTATCGCTCATCGAGCACTCGGTGATCATCACGACCTTCGCCGGGCGCTCGCGCTTGACCCACGTGATCATCCCGGACGTCGAGCCGACGTAGTCGGCCTCGGCGAGCACGTCCGGCGGGCATTCGGGATGCGCGATGATCTTGATGCCGTCGTGCGACTTGCGATATGCGCGCAGCTCTTCGCCGGTGAAGCGCTCGTGCACCTCGCAGCTGCCCTGCCACAGGATCACGTCGACGTTCGTCTGCGATGCGACCCATTTGCCGAGGTACTGGTCGGGCAGGAAGATCACACGGTCGGTGCCGAGCGAGTTCACGACCTCGACGGCGTTCGACGACGTGCAGCAGATGTCGGACTCCGCCTTGACGTCGGCGGACGTGTTCACGTACGTCACGACCGGAACGCCCGGGTACTGCTGCCGCAGCAGGCGCACGTCCTCGGCGGTGATGCCTTCGGCAAGCGAGCAGCCCGCGCCGACGTCCGGAATCAGGACCGTCTTCTCCGGATTGATGATCTTCGCGGTCTCGGCCATGAAGTGGACGCCCGCCATCACGATCACTTCCGCGTCGGTATTCGCCGCGAGCTTCGCGAGCGCGAGCGAGTCGCCCTTCAGGTCCGCAACGCCGTGGAAGATATCCGGCGTCATGTAGTTGTGGGCGAGCAGGACCGCGTTGCGCTCCCGCTTGAGGCGCGTGATCTCGTCGATGATCGGCGCGATCGCGGCGATCTCGACGTCCGGCAGGACGTGCCCGAGTCGGGCAAACGGGTCTATCGTGCTCGGTGCTGCCACCATGGATCGGTCCCTCGAACTCTTATGCTCAATTTGAGCATTACGCGCACACTACGGCAGAATGATCCCGATGGCAAGCCCACCCCGAAAATTCGTGCCAGGCACGGATTTCGCGAAAAAGCGTGCCAGGCACGATTTTTTCAGCGGCTCGGCAGCCTTAGCCCCGGCCGCGGGCGCTCGCTGCGGACCTCCTCGCGGAACTTGAACAGCTCCGCCGGGCGCCCGCCGGTCGCCGCCGAGACGCGCCCGGTGCCCTCGACGAGCCGGCCCTGCTCGACGAGGCGGCGGAAGTTCTGCTTGTGCAGCCGCTGGCCGACGAGCGCTTCGACGGTGCGCTGCAGCTGCGTCAGCGTGAAGGTTTCCGGCAGCAGCTCGAACGCGACCGGGCGATAGGTCAACTTGCCGCGCAGCCGGCCGAGCGCGCTCGCCGCGATCCGGCGGTGATCGTAGGCGAGAGGCGTTCCGGTGCCGAGGTCGTCCGGCAGCGGCTCGCCCTTGTCGGCGTAGTGCTCTGCAATTAGCCCGGCTTCGTAGAGCAGCTCGTAGCGCTCGAGCACGCGCACCGAATCCCACGGCATCGGCGTGACGCCGAACGTCTCGCGCACGCGCGCCTCGCGCAGCTCGCTGCGGCCGGCCCAGCGCTTCAGCTTCGGCAGGATGTCGGATTCGAGACTCGGCGGGCGGCCGTCGCGATGATCCTCCCAGGGAAAGAGGTCGTAGTAGTCGATCCACGCTGCGCCGGGCGACGGCTGCTCTTCACGCACGAGCGCGAGATAGGCGACGGACAGCAGCCGCTGCTCGACGTCCGGCCGCCGGTCGCGGTCACCGAACGTGTACAGCTGCTCGACATAGCCGAGCTCGAGACCGGCGCGGTGCCTGACCCAGCGGCGCAGACCCCGCTCGAGCGTCGCATCCGCCTCCGCGTCGAGCGGACCCGACGGAATCGACGGCCTGCGCGGATCCTTCAGCGACACGAGGAGCCGCGGCCGCTCGTCCGTGACCGCGACGATCACGGCCTCGAGGCTCAACGCGACCATCGAGGTCGGACGCGGCGACGGCTGCTTCGGATTCTCGAGCATGATGCGGACGATGATGTCCCGTCGGCGCAGCGCTGTCACCGCACCGCGCCGGGAAATTCGTGCCAGGCACGCTTTTTCGCGAAATTCGTGCCTGGCACGAATTTTCGGAAAAAGCGTGCCTGGCACGAATTTCGGGGCGGGTCAGCCGTTCAGCAACGCCCTCAGCGCGGGCCGATTGATCTTGTTCGTGCCCGTCTTCGGCAGCGCATCGACGAAGTGGACCTCGACCGGCCGCTTGTACTTCACCATCTGCGACTCGCAATACGCGAAGAACTCGGCCTCGGTCAGCGTCTTCCCGCGATCGAGCACGACGAACGCGACGAGCACCTCGCCGAGCCGCGGATCGCGCTTGCCGACCGTCGCGGCCTCGCGGATCGCCGGATGGTTGAACAGCACCTCGTCGACCTCGCGCGGATACACGTTGTAGCCGCCGACGATGACCATGTCCTTCTTGCGGTCGACGAGGAACAGGTAGCCGTCCTCGTCGACGTAGCCGACGTCGCCGGTATACATCCAGCCGTCGCGCAGCGCGCGGGCCGTCTCCTCCGGATTGTTGCGGTAGCCGAGCATCAGCTGCGGCCCTTTGACGCGGACCTCGCCCGCCTCGCCGATCGGCAGCACGCGCTCGCCGGTCTCGACGTCGACGATCTCGACCTGCGTCTCCGGTACCGGATTGCCGACCGACAGCAGCCGGTGCGGGTGCATCGAATGGTTCAGGCAGAACGGCGCGCCCTCGGTCATCCCCCACCCTTCCGACAGCGAGCAGCCGGTGCGCTTCTCCCACTCGCGGTGCAGGTCCTCCGGGACCGGCGCGCCGCCGGACAGGCAGTACTTCAGCGCCGAGTAGTCCTCCTCGTCGAATGCGGCGTTGCCGAGCAGGCCCATGTAGATCGGCGCCGGCCCGCCGCCGAACACCGTGATCCGATGCCGGCCGAGCGCGCGGATCACCTTCTCGGGATCGTAGCGCGGCACGATCACGAGCGTGCTCTGCGAGTAGATCGGCACCCACGCCGTATACGCGAGGCCCCAGATGTGGAACATCGGCGCAACGGTCAGGAAGCGCTCCTGGCCCCAGTCGAGCGGCCATACCGCGACGTGCTGCAGCACGCCGTACATCAGGCCACGATGCGTGTGATCGACGCCTTTCGGGATGCCGGTCGAGCCGCCGGTGAACAGGATCAGCGCGAGATCGTCGGCCGAAAGACCGTCGGTCGAGATCTCGAGCGACGGATCGTCGATCCATGCGTCGATCGTCTCTCCGCCGGGGCCGAGCGAGATCACCTCACGAATCCCGTACCGCGCGGCAAGCGCGTCCGCCTGCTCGCGAAAGCCGGGATCGCAGATCAGGATCTCGGCATCGACGATCGGCATCGCCTTCTCGAGCTCGCGCTCTTTGAAGAACGGGTTCACCGGAGCGGCCTGACCGCGGGCCGACATGATCGCGAGCACCGCGATGTCCATCTCGATCGAGTTCGCCATCAGCAGCGCGACGCGCTTGCCTTCGAGGCGGCCGAGGCGCCGCGCGAGCCCCGCGACCGCGCGCCCGAACTCGGCGTACGTCACCTGCCGGTCGTCGCAGATTACGGCGACGACGTCCGGTCGCTCGGAGACAGCCGCATGCAGCATGTGCACGAGCGTCGGGTAGCGCGGAAGCTCCGCGGGAATGTCGATCTTCGGACCAATACGGGACAGAGTGCTCATGACGGGTCAACCGCCTCCGGAATCTCGAATAGCCAAATAAGAAAAGAAAAGTAGCACGCCGACGAGCGCGATGACGGTCGCCGGACCGTTGCGGAACCGCGCCCCGACCCAGCTCGCACGGCCGTTGAAGACGAGCACTGCGAGCGCTAGTACCGGAAAGAACAGCGCACCGAGCACCGTGTAGATCTTCTGTACCTCGCGGAAGCTCGCGAAGAGCCCGAGCATTGGCACCGTAGCCAGCAGCAGCAGATAGATCCGATAGGGCCTTGCGCGCGTGTCGACCTCCGCGCGGGCCGCTTCGCCGCGGTGACGCAGCAACGACCAGCAGTCCGCGAACAGATACGGTACGGATTGCCAGACGCCGAGCACGCTGCTCCAGACCGCACCGAACGTGCCGACGAGGAACAGCCACTTGCCGGTCGGCCCCATCACGTCGACGAGCCGATCCGACAGCCGGACGAGCAGCTCCGTGCCCTCGCCTTCGACCTCGATGCTGCTGCCGACGATGACCATCGCCATGCCGAACAGCGCCGTCATCAGATAGCCGCTCGCAAGGTCGACGCGGCACGCCGGGAGATCCTCGGGCCGCGTGCGCCCTTCCTCGCGCAGCCAGTAGCCGTAGCAAAGCACCGTCAACGTGCCGCCGACGCCGCCGATCAGCGCGATCGTCCACGCGAGCCCCTCGCCGCCGCCGTCCGGGATCCGCGGCACGAAGATGCCCTCGAGCACCGCGCCGGTGCCGGGCCACAGCAGCACCGACGTCACGACGACCGTCACGAACATCACGGCGATGCAGACCTGCATCACGCGCTCGAACAGCTTGTAGCCGCCGAACCAGACGATCGCGAGCGCGACGAGACCGGAGCCGATGCCGAAAACGATCTTGCCGTCACGCGCGTCGTCGAACGCGGGGAACATCGCGTGCAGCGTGACGCCGCTCGCGCTGACCTGCGCGGAGCCGACGAAGAAGGACCACAGAAACAGATACGGAAGAAACAGCCAGACGACGACCGGGCCGAGCCTGCGCACGACCCCCTCGAGCAGCGTCTCGCCGGTCGCAAGCTGCCAGCGCGTAAGGCCTTCGGTCACGACGTACTTCAGGACGGCGCCGACGAGCACGGCCCACAGCACCGCAGGCCCGAGCAGGCTGCCGGCGATGCCTCCGGTCGCGAGATCCCCGGAGCCGACGCCGGTCGCGGCGAGCAGGAGCCCCGGGCCGATCATCAGCCACAGCGGCGTGTTGCGCGCAGCGCTTCGTTCTGTCGCGGGTTGCGCCAAAGCTCCGACTTCCCAGTCCTCGACCGGGGTGGAGCTTAGCACGCGAGCGCGCGGCGCCGCCGAGCCGGGGCTCGGCGGGCGCAGCTCGCTATGGACTCGGGTTCGGCGTCCCCTTAGGCTCGACGAATGCCCGCCGCGCCCGGCGGCCGGCGCATGTCGCTCGCCTCCGCATGAACCAAAGCGAGGATCGCCATGGCCACACCGATGCAGTATCTCGACAAGGCGATGAGCCGACTCCGCGATCTCGGTCTCGTCCCGGAGCGGACCGAAGAGGCCCCGATCGTCGCGTTGCTGAATCGCGTCGCCGACCTCGACGAGGACAAGGTCGTCGCGATCGCGCGCACGCTATCCCAGGCGTCGCTGTTCAATCAGGTCGTGCGCGAGCAAATCTCGTCGATGCAGCTCGGCGAGCGCTATGCCGAGATCACGAACGCGTTCGACAGCATCCGCAAGGACGCGAGATCGATGGTCGATCAGTTCGAGGACGGCAAGATCGACACGTTCGAGCGCCTGCAGAACATCTGGATCAAAGCGACCCGCGGCGACATCGCGGACAGGTTCGAGAAGATCAAGCGGCTGTACCTCGACGTCGCCCGCGACACGCGCGATCAGGTCGACCGCGAGCAGATCATCCTGACCGCGTATCAGGATTTCCGCGGCGCGCTGAAGGAGGCGGAGATCCTCGCGCTCGAGATCCTCGGCAAGGCCGAGGCGGAGCTCGAGCAGCGTAAGGCGGAGCTGACCGCGGCGATGCAGGCCGTCGACGGCGAGACGAGCACGGATCCGGTCGCGCGGGCGCGGCTCGAGCTCGCGCGCGACGAGCGGCTCCGAGACGTGCAGAACGCCGAGGATCGCTTCCAGATCTGCAAGGATCTGTCGGACAACCTCACGGTCGCGTACAACACGTCGGAGGTCGTGATGGGACGGCTGCTGCAGACGACGAACGCGAAGGATCGAATCTACAAGCAAGCCGTGAGCTTCTTCGGCACGAACGAGACGGTGCTCACCGCGCTGACCGCATCGTTCACCGGGCTGCATGGGTTGCACGAGAGCACGCAGACGCTCGAAGCGATGAAGGAAGGCGTGAGCCGCAGCCTCGAGGATCTCGCCGATATCGGCGGCCAGGTGCAGAAGGCCGCGCTCGAGGCGGGCTACGGCCCGACGATCCGCGCAGAGGCCGTGAAGAAGCTTGTCGATTCGGTCGTGAGCTATCAGGAGCACTCGCGCGAGATCATCGACGAGATGCGCGAGCTCAGCACCCGCAATGCGAAGGAGATCGGCGAGGCCGTCGAGGACGGCAAGCGGCGGCTCGCGCAGCTCGTACAGCGCAGCGCCGGCGCATGATGACGACGATCGCCTAGGGGCCGAATCGATGACGACTCCGACTTCGATGCCGGCGCCGCTCGAGGCCCCGGACAAGGCGCCGCTCGACGAAGTGATGCTCGCGATGGACGTCGTCGACACGCTGCGCCATCGCGAGCGGCTCATCGAGCGCGAGCTCGGCGCCGAGGACCGCGAGCAGCAGATGAAGGAGCGGCTGCGTCAGATTTATGCCGCTCAAGGCATCGAGGTCAGCGACGCGGTGATCGAGCAGGGCGTTCGGGCGCTGCGAGAGAACCGCTTCGTGTATCAGGCGCCCGAGCCCGGCCTGCGGCGCTCGCTCGCGCTGTTGTACGTCACGCGGGATCGGTGGGGGAAGCGCGTCGCAGGCGGCGTCGCGGCCATCGCGGCCGTGCTGCTGATCTACCAGTTCGCGATCCGCGGACCCGCGCTGCGCGAGATCGAGGAGCTCCCGGAGCGGCTCGCGACCGCCCAGCAGGCGGTGCTCGACGTCGCGGCTGCGCCCGAGGCCGAAGCGCAAGCGCAAGCCCTCGCGGCCGCCGGTCGAGCGGCGTTCGCGAGGCGGGACTACGACGCGGCTCGAAACGCGGTCGACGGCCTCGACGCGCTGCGGGCGCAGCTCGAGCAGGAGTACGAGCTTCGGATCGTGTCGCGGCCCGGCGAGCTCTCCGGCGTCTGGCGGGTGCCGGAGGACAACCCGTCCGCGCAGAACTACTACGTGATCGTCGAGCCGATCGCGCCCGACGGCTCGACTTTGCGCGTGGCCGTCGAGAACGAGGAAACCGGCAAGACCGAGACCGTGTCGCGGTTCGGGCTGCGCGTCGACGAGGCGACGTTCAACCAGATCAGGGCCGACAAGGCCGACGACGGCATCATTCAGAACGACATCGCCGGCGTGAAGCGCCGCGGCGAGCTCGAGCGGGAGTATCGAATCGATACGACCGGCGCGACGATCACGGAATGGTAGAGAGAAGCGTGTCGGACAGCGACTTCCACGGCGAACGATCATGCTGAGCGGTCGCGAGGCACTCGCGCGGATCGACGAAGCGCTCGGCAAGCTGCGGCGCGAGGCGGACGCGCTCGACGCGGGCTTTCAGAAGGCCGGCGCCGCGCTCGCAGACGCGCGGCAACGCCAGCTCGGCATCCTCGCGCGAATCGCCCGCATCCGCGTCGAGGAGCTCGAGCGGGGCGACCTCGCGGACACGCTCGACGACGTCGACCGGCGCGTCGCGCAGATCCTCGCCGCGCGCCGGGCCGCGCAGGCCCGGCTCTCGGACGAGATCGCCGCAGCGGAGGCGAAGCTCGCCGAGCTCGAGCGCGCGCGTGCGGAGCGCGAGGCCGAAGCGGCCGCGGCGGCCGAGGCCGTCGATGCCGCGGAGGCCGAAGCGCAGCGTCTGCTCGAGTCCGATCCCGAGTACCGGGCGAAGCTCGCCGCCGCGGAGCGCTCCGATGCGGTCGCGGATCAGGCCGAGGAGAAGGCACGTGCGGCGGAGACGGATCGCGTCGAGAAGGGGCGCCCGTACGAGGCGGACCCGGTTTTCGCGTACTTGTGGAATCGCGGCTTCGGCACGTCGCGGTACCGCGCGTCGCCGGTCACGAAGCTGCTCGATCGCTGGGCCGCGCGCTCGATCGATTTCGACGCGCAGCGCCGCAATTACCATCTGCTGACCGAGATTCCGGAGCGTCTCGCCGAGCATGCGGCGCGGATGCGCGAGATCGCGGAGCGCGACATCGAGGCCGCGAGGGCCCTCGAGCGCGGCGCTGCTGAAGCGGCCGGCGTGCCGGAGCGCGAGCGCGAGCGCGAAGCGGCCGAGCGTCGGCTCGGCGACGCGGATCGCGCGATCGAGGAGCAGGAGGCCGTGCTCGCAGAGCTCGTCGAGCGGCGCGCGCGCTTTGCGAGCGGCGAGGACGAGTTCTCGGCGCAGGGCACCGCGCTGCTGAGCGAAGCGTTCGGCCGCGAGGATTTGCGTTCGCTACGCAAGCGAGCGGCGCGGACGCGCAGCCCCGAGGACGATGCCCTGGTCGACGATCTCGCGAAGCTCGAGGACGAAATCGAGCAGCTCGAGGAGGAGCGCATACAGTATCGGCGCCTGCATGAAGTCCAGCGCGAGCGGCTGCTCGGGCTCGAGGACGTCCGCAAGCGCTTCAAGCGCAGCCGCTACGACGACGTGCACTCGGCGTTCGTGAACGCGGCGCTGATCGGGCTCCTGCTCGATCGCTTCGTCGGCGGCTCCGTGCGCGCGGAAGAAGTCTGGGACGCGATCCGCCGTCAGCAGCGCTTCCGCCGAATCCACGCAGACCCGATCTTCGGCACCGGCCGCTTCCCCGGCGGCCGCGGCCCGTGGCATATGCCGGGCGGACGCGGCGGCTGGAACTTTCCGCGCGGCGGAGGATTCGGCAAGGGCGGCGGCTTCGGCGGCGGCGGATTCGGCAGAGGCGGCGGCTTCGGCGGCGGCGGATTCAAGACCGGCGGCGGCTTCTAGAAATTCGTGCCAGGCACGCTTTTCTCGGAAATTCGTGCCTGGCACGAATTTTCAGGAAAAGTGTGCCTGGTACGATTTTTACCAGCGGCCGAAGTTCGGGCGGAAATCGACGCTCATCGCGGCGTCGTAATAGCGGAGGCTTTGCGACATCGGCGGGGCGAGCTCGTCGAGCCGGGCCATGTCGTCGGCGGTGACCTCGACCTCCAACGCGCCGAGATTGTCGACGAGCTGCTCCATCGTCCGCGGGCCGATGATCGGCGCCGTGACGCCGGGCTGCGCGGCGTTCCACGCGAGCGCGAGCTGCGACGGCGTGCATCCCTTCTGCTGCGCCAGCGCGACGAGACCGTCGATCACGTCGAACGCCTTGTCGGTCACCGGCCGGCCGAAGTTGTCCTTGCCGCCCTGCCAGCGCCCTTCGGCGCTCGTATCGTCGCGCTTGTACTTACCGGTCAGCAGCCCGCCGCACAGCGGACCCCACGGAATCACCGCGATCCCGAAGCTCTGCGCGGCGGGCAAGAGCTCGCGCTCGGCCGTGCGGTCGAGCAAGTGGAACGTCGGCTGCTCGCAAACGAAGCGATTCAACCCGAGCTCCTTCGCCGCCCACAGCGCTTCGACGATCTTCCACGCCGGGAACATGCTCGTCCCGATATAGCGCACCTTTCCCGCGCGGATCAGATCGTCGAGCGCGCGTAACGTCTCGTCGATCGGAATATCCGCCTGCGCGCGGTGCAGCTGAAAGAGATCGATCCAGTCCGTCTGCAACCGCCGCAGCGACGCCTCGCACGCCATGACGAGATGCCGCCGCGATAGCCCGCGCGCATTCGGATCGTTCTGATCCTCCGGCAGGAACGCCTTCGTCGCGAGCACGACGCGCGCGCGCCGCCCGTCCTTCGCGAGCGCCTTGCCGACGATCCGCTCGCTCTCTCCGGCCGCATAAGCGTTCGCCGTATCGACGAAGTTGATCCCGTCCGCGAGCGCGCGCTCGATGATCGCGATCGACTCGGTCTCGCCGGTGCGCCGGCCGAACATCATCGTGCCGAGACAGAGCGGGCTCACCTTGACGCCCGTGCGTCCGAGGTTGCGGTATTGCATCGTCGTCCCTCGTTCAGTGAATGGGTGGATCGCTTCATTCTACGCGCCGCGCTACGATTGCGGCGCGGGCCGAAGTGGGAGCGGCTTGTGAGAACGATCAAGATCCTGCTGGCAGTCGTCGTATCGGTCGTCGCGCTCGTCGTCGTCGCGACGCTCGCGCTCGTCACGCTCGTCGATCCGAACGATTACAAAGGCTACGTGACGAGCTGGGTCGAGGAACGCACCGGCCGCTCGTTCACGATCGAAGGCGACCTCGAGCTCGCCGTGTTCCCATGGCTTGCAATCGAAACCGAGCGCGTGTCGCTCGGCCATCCGCCCGGATTCGAATTTGCCGAGCCGTTCGCGTCCGTCGACAGGCTCTCGGCAGGCGTGAAGCTTCTGCCGCTGCTCGAGCGGCGGTTCGAGATCGGCAACGTACGGCTCGACGGGATGCGTCTTGTGCTCGCGCGCGGCGCGGACGGCCGCGGAAACTGGCAGGACTTCGGCGCGGAACGCGGCAGCGCCGCGGACGAGACGTCGGCGACGCCGGCCTTCGTCGACGATCTCGATATCGAGCGCATCGAGATTCGCGGCGGCGAGGTGCGCTGGTACGACGAGCCGTCGGCGCCCCGCTACGTGCTCCGCGGGATCGATATCGTGACCGGACGGGTGCGCGCGGCGGAGCCGATCGACGTCTCTGTTGCGGTCGACGTCGAGGACACCGCGACAGCGCGCCGCTTCGCCGTCGACACGCGCGCGCAGGTCGGCGTCGCGGCACTCGGCGCCGCGGCCGCCGACGCGGCCGTGTCGCTGCGCGGCTTCGCGCTGCGTCTTCGCGCGAGCGATCCGGCTCGCGGCGAGATCGTATCGGGTCTGCTCGAGGCCGAGCGGTTCGATGCGCTCGCGGACGGCCGCGTAGAGATCGGCGCCGCACGCGTCGACGGGCGGCTCGCGCCGACCGACGCGGCCCCCGGCGGGCTCGACTTCGGCGCGGCGCTGCGCACCCTCGGCTTCGACCCGCGCGGCGGCGACTTCACGATCGACGGGTTGTCGACGCGGATCGCCGGGATCACCGCGGACTGGCGGCTCGACGCCCGCGACGTGATCGACGCGCCCCGGCTCGAAGGCGACGTCCGCATCGCGGATGCAGCGGTCGGCGCCGCGCTCGATGCGTTCGGCGTCGCGCTGCCCGCAGGGCTCACGCCCGATACGCTCGGCAACGTCGCAGCGAGCGCAGACTTTCGCATCGCGCTATCGCTCGCGGACGCGGCCCCCGACCCTGCCGACGCTTCGCCGGTCGTCGGGCCATACCGTGTCGACGCGCTCGGCCTCGACATGGTCACGATCGACCTTCTCGGCGCGTCGCTGCGCGGCGAGGCCGCGCTCGGCGACGACGGCATGCTTCGCGCGCTTATCGACATGCCCGCGCATGCGCCGAGCGACGCGCTGAAGTCGCTCGCGGTCGCGCACGTGCCGGACGGAATCGATCTCGCCGCGATCGACCGGATCGGCTTTTCCGGCCGCATCGAGCTCGGCCTCGCCGACGGACGCATCGCCGTCGACGAGCTGCGCGCCGAGCTTCTCGGCGGCGAGCTCGTCGCGACGCTCGACGCGCCGGCCGCCGCGGACGGCTCCGCGCGCGTGTTGCGCGGCTCGCTTCGGACGACGCCGCTCGATCCGGTGAGGCTCGCGAGCCTGCTCGGCGAGCTGATGCCTGCGGCGATCGAGCCGGCCGAGCTCGGCGCGCTCACGGTCGCGACCCGCTTCGAGTACGACACCGCGGCGCAGCGGATCGCGCTCGACGACACGACGCTCGAGGCTTTCGGGCTCGCCGCAACCGGACGCGTCGTCGTCACGGGGCTCGGCGAGCAGATCGCGGCCGCCGGCGAGGCGCGCGTTGCGCCGTTCTCGCCCCGTGCGCTGATGCAGCGCTTCGGCCAGCCCGTCCCGGAGACGTCCGATCCCGCGGCGCTGCAGCGCGCCGCAGTGACCGCGCGCTTCGAGGCCGGCGCGGACGGCGCACGCTTTCGCGATATCGAGCTCGCGCTCGACGACACGCGAATCACCGGCGAGTACGCGATAGACGGCGTCGCGAACCCCGCGCACCGCTTCACGCTTGCGATCGATCGCGTAAACGTCGACCGCTATCTGCCGCCGCGCGCGGAGGAACTTCCGGACGACGCCGGCGACGACGCGCGCACGGCCGGGGATATCGAGCTGCCGGCGGAGGCGCTCGCGACGCTGCAGATCGACGGCGAAGTCTCGGTCCGCGATCTCGAGCTCGCCGGGCTCGCGTTCCGCGACGTCGCTACCCGAATCACGGTAGGCGGCGGACGCGCGATCCTCGACTCGGCCCGCGCGAGCCTGTACGGCGGCACGTTCGACGGCCGCTTCGAGGTCGATACGCGAACGGAGCCGCGCCTCGCGCTCGCCGGCCGTGCGACGTCGCTCGCGCTCGAGCCGTTGATCACTGCACTGACCGGCGACGCGAATCTCTCCGGCACCGGCGACTTCGATCTCGACCTCGCAGGCACCGGGGCAACGGTGCTCGAGAACGTTGCGAGCGCGAACGGGCGCGTCACGTTCTCGATGCGCGACGGCGCGATCGAAGGTTTCAACCTCGGACGCGCGCTGTGCGTCGTCTATAACACCGCGCGGCGGCTCCCGGCCCCGCCGCAGCAGCCGAACCGCACGGCGTACATCTCGATCGGCGGCACGGCGACCGTGCAGGACGGCATCGCGACGAGCCGCGATCTCCTCGCACGCGCGTCGTTCATCGACCTGACGGGCGAAGGCCACCTCGCGCTCGCGGAGCAGCGGCTCGACTACACGCTCGAGGCGACGTTGACCGGCTCGACGGGCATTCCGAACTGCGAGGAGATGAGCCAGCTCGCCGGCGAGTCGCTGCCGCTCACGCTGCGCGGCACGGTGACCGATCCCGAGATCAGGCCGGACTTCAGCGCAATCATCCAGCGGCGCCTTCGCGATGCGGTGCGCGATCGGCTGGAGGATCGGCTGCGCGATTTGCTTCGCTGAAAAACTCTGAAGCCGACGCATCAGCAAGCACTTCAGCGCGATGATCGGTATGCTTGTCGCGGCCCGCAAGCCGCCGAGAACGCAGATGCGTATCGCTCCTTCCAACCGGCTGAGCCGAAGTGACGACGAGACGTAAGCGCCCGCAGCCAAAGAAGAAGACTTCCGCGCGCAAGCCGGCGCCGCGCCGCAAGCGTCAGGCGCGCAAGGCCCGCGGCGGGAGCTGGCTCGGCGGCCTCGTCGGCCTCGCGCTGCTCTTTGCCGCTGCGGCTGCGATCGGATTTGCAACCTACGCGTCGCTGCTCGGCGTCGAGATCAGCCGCGAGTTCGAGGCCCGCCGCTGGAACGTTCCGGCGCGGGTCTTCGCGACTCCGCTCGAGCTCTATCCGGGCCAGCGCCTCGGCGCGGACAACCTCGTCGCCGAATTGCGACGCCTCGGCTACCGCGAGGCCGCGACGGCCGACAGGCCCGGCCGCTACCGCGCGCGCGGCAACACCGTCGACGTCGTGACGCGCGCGTATCGCTACGGCGCGGAGAGCGAGCCGTCGCGCAGCGTGTCGGTCGAGTTCTCGGGCGGACGCGTCGCGCGCGTCGTCGATGCGTCCGGCAGCGACTTGCCCCTGCTGCGGCTAGATCCGCTGCAGATCGGCAGCGTCTTTCCGGCGCACGGCGAGGATCGCCTGATCCTCGAGCCGACGGACGTGCCGCCGCTCCTAGTCGACGCATTGAAGGCGATCGAGGACAGGCGTTTCGATCAGCACTACGGCATCGACCTCAAGGGCGTGCTGCGCGCTGCGTTCGTGAACCTGCGGGCCGGCGAGATCCGGCAGGGCGCGAGCACGCTGACGCAGCAGCTCGTCCGCAGCTACTTCTTGAGCAACGAGCGCACGTGGTCGAGGAAGCTGCGCGAGATCGTGATGGCGTTGGCGCTCGAGCTGCACTACGAGAAGGATGAGCTGCTGCACGCGTACGTGAACGAGGTCTACCTCGCGCAGGACGGCGGACGGGCGATCCACGGCTTCGGCTTGGGCAGCCAGTTCTATTTCGGCAAGCCGCTCGCCGAGCTCGAGCTGCACGAGCTCGCGCTGCTCGTCGCACAAGTGCGCGGCCCGACGTACTACAACCCGAAGCGGCATCCGGAGCGCGCGCTCGCGCGCCGCAACCTCGTGCTCGAGCAGCTCGCGGCGCAAGGGATCATCGACGCCGACGCGGCGGCGCAGGCGGCGTCGCGCGGGCTAGATGTCGTCGAGGAGGCGGGCCGCAACGCGAGCTACTACGCGGCCTTTCTCGGGCTCGTGCGCCGCCAGCTATACGAGGAGTATCCGCGCGACGAGCTCGAGCGGCGCGGTCTGCAGGTGCTGACGACGCTCGACCCCGCGGTGCAGGCGGCCGCCGAGGAAGCCTTGATCCGCGAGCTCGACGCGCTGCAGGCGAACCGCGAGAACGCCCCGCCGCTCGAAGGCGCCGTCGTCGTCACGAACCCGCACAACGCCGAAGTGCTCGCGCTCGTCGGCAGCCGCAACAGCGGCTACGACGGGTTCAATCGTGCGCTCGACGCGCGGCGGCCGATCGGCTCGCTGATCAAGCCCGTCGTGTATCTTGCCGCGCTCGAGAGCGGCCGCTATACGCTCGCATCCCCGATCGACGACGCGCCGATCGAGATCCAGCTCGAGAACGGCCAGACGTGGCTGCCGAAGAACTTCGACGATCGCGCGCGCGGCATCGTGCCGCTCGTCCGCGCGCTCGCGGAGTCGCTGAACATGGCGACCGTCCGGCTCGGCATGGACGTCGGCCTCGAGCCGATTGCGGATCTCCTGATGCGTCTCGGCCTCGAGCAGCAGCCGAGACCCTATCCGTCGCTGCTGCTCGGCGCGCTGTCGCTGACGCCTTACGAGGTCGCGCAGGTCTACAACAGCCTTGCGAACGGCGGCTTCCGCACGCCGCTGAAGGCGGTACGCGCGGTCGTCAGCGAGGACGGCGAGCGCGTGCAGCGCTATCCGCTCGAGATCATGACGGCCGCGCGCTCCGAGGACGTCCTTGCGCTCAACACCGCGCTCGTGCAGGTCATGGAGCGCGGCACGGGCGCGTCGGCGCGACGCGCGCTTCCGGCCGATGTCGTCGCCGCAGGCAAGACCGGCACGTCGGACGATCTGCGCGACAGCTGGTTCGCCGGTTTCACGAGCGACCGGCTCGTCGTCGTTTGGGTCGGTAACGACCAGAACCAGCCGACGGGACTGACGGGCGCGACGGGCGCCGGCCGCGTGTGGTCGAGCGTGCTGCGCTCGATCGACACGACGCCTTACACTGCGCCGACGCCGCCGGAGACGCTGCTGACGTGGATCGACCTCGATACCGGCCTCGCTACCGAGCCGACCTGCCCGCGCGCGGTGCAGATCGCCGTGCCGCGCGGCGCGGAGCCGCCGTTCGCGCGCGCGTGCGGAGACACGCGTCCGCAGCCGCGGCCGGGCCAGCAGATCCGCCGCTTCTTCCGCCGCACATTCGACTAGGGCGCACGTTCGACCGGAACGAAGCGCGCGCAACGTACCAAAGAGCCGACCATGAACCGATACGTGTTGATCGTTTCGCTCCTGCTCGCGACCGCAGGGTGCTCGACCGCGCAGCCGCTCATTGTGACCGCGCCGCAGCCGGCCCCGGCGCCTCCGGCACCCGCCCCGGAGACCGAGGCTTCGCGCACGCCGCTGCCGCCGCGTGAGGCCGGCATGCCGGCGCCGATGCCGGAGTCGAACCGCATGCCTCCGCCGGCTTCGGCCGAGCCGCCGCCGCAGGCTGCGCCCGCGTCGGTCGCGCTGCTCGAGCAGAGCCGAAGCCAGCGCGCGGCCGGAAGCCTCGGCGCCGCCGCGACGTCGATCGAGCGCGCGCTCAGGATCGATCCGAACAACGCGGAGCTGTGGCTCGAGCTCGGCGAGATCAAGCTCGAGGACGACGATCCGCTGCAGGCCGAGCAGATGGCGCGCAAAGCGCTGACGCTCGCGGGCGGCGACCGCATCGTCGCGTCGCGCGCGGAGCGTCTGCTCGCGCTCGCCGCGAGCTGCGCGCGCGGCGGCTGCTGAAGGCGAGCGCGCGGCGCGCCTTCGGGCCGCGCGCGACCCACCTTCGATAGCGACGGGCAGCCGACATGCGCCGGGCGCGTTTCGCGAAGGACCCGGCTCGGCGTGCAGTGCGTATCGGGCCTGACGTGGGCCGGCTTCACGTTGAGCGCCGGCAACCTGCTCTACGATCTCGTCCCGCGCAGCCGCCGCGCCGCGTACGTCGCATTCCACAACGTCGGCAACGCCGGTTTCGTCTTCATCGGCGCGATGCTCGGCGCGGCCCTCGCGCCCGTGCTGCCGCGGATCGAGCCCTGGCTCGGCGGCGCGGCGAATTCGAGCAGCCTGCTGTGCCTGTTCGCGCTATCGGGCCTCGTGCGCGGCGCGCTCGCGCTCGCGCTCGGCTTCGTGCACGATATCCGCGAGCTGCGCAAGCCGCGCCGTTCGATCTCGACGCCGGCGCTCGTGCTGCGGATCACCGGCTTCAACGCGATGCTCGGCCTGATCTACGACTTCATAGGACGGGCGCCGTCCGCGGCCGACCGGCCGGAGACGCCCCCTCGGCAAACCGCTACGGGCGACGAGCCGCGGCCGGCGCGCCCGTGCGCTCCGCGCTGAGCCGGCGAATCAGCTCCGCCGTGTCCTCGTGCACGTCGATCCGGTCCCCGCGGCTGTTGCCGCCGGCCCGGCCGAGCGCCGCATCCTCCGGCGACATGCCGCGCGCGTCGCGCACGTCGAGATCCGCGCCCCGCTCGACGAGATACGTCACGACGTCGTTCCAGCCCCAGAACGCCGCGCCGTGAATCGGCGCCTGCCCCTTCATGTGATCGAGCGACTCGTCGCTCGGATACGGGCAGCAGTATTCGCCGTAGCGGCCTTCGATCGTCGCGTTGATGTCGCCGCCCGCGTCGAGCAGCAGCTCGAGCGCCGCGATCGCGCGTTGCTGCACGTCCGGCGTCGTGAACACGCCGCGGGTGTCGGCGTCGCGCGAGCCGAGCCCCGCGGCCGCCATGACCGGCGTGATGCCGATCACCTGGCCGAGATTCGGATCCGCGCCGTGCGCGAGCAGCAGCTCGATCGCGTCGGTATCGAACGCCTTCGCCGCGCGCAGCAGCGGCGTCGTGCCGATGATCAGCATGTGGTCGACGCCGCGGTCCGCGCCGACGTTGCGGAACGGCGGACGGAGCTTCAGCTGCGCGTTCGGATTCGCGCCGGCCGCGAGCAGGCGCTCGATCAGCTCGAGGCTCGTCGTCGCGTCGAGCACCGGACGATCGGGACGGCCGCCGTGAGGCAAGGTGTTCAAGTCGACCGCGAGATAGAGCGGCGTGCGGCCCCACCAATCCCAGCGATTCGGATCAGCGCCCGCATCGAGCAGGAACGCGGCGATGTCGAAGCGCATGTTCGCGACCGCCATGATCAGCGGCGTAATGCCGTCGGGATCGGGCAGATCGATATCCGCGCCCGCGTCGAGCAGCAGACGCACGCAGTCGAGACAGCCTTCGCGCACGGCGAACAGCATCGGGGTAAGCCCGCCGGACGGCCGATACTGCGCCCGCGGCTCGCCGGAAACCTGCCGCTCCCAGTCGTGAATCCGCGAGCGCGCATCGACTTCCGCGCCATGCTCGAGCAGCAGCGCGACCATCTGCGGCCGGCGCTGTGACGCGGCCCACATCAGCGCCGTCTGCCCGAAGAGCCGCTCTCGCGCGTTCACGTTTGCGCCGTGCTCGAGCAAGAGGCGCGCCGCGCCGACGTTCGCCGTCCGCGCGACGAGCATCAACGACGTCTGCCCGTCCTCGCTCTCCGCATCGGGATCGGCGCCGGCCTCGAGCAGCGCCTCGATGATCTCCGTCCCGGCGGACACGGCCGCCTCCGCCATTGGCGTCGCGCCATAGACGTTCGCGACGTTCGGATCGGCGCCGGCCGCGACGAGCCGCGCGACGAGCTCGGCGTCGCCGTTCGCGACGGCCCAATGCAGCGCCGTCGTGCCGTCGTCGGACGCCGCGTTCGGATCCGCGCCGTCGTCGAGCAGCGCGAGCGCCGTCGTTCGATTGCCGTCGCGGATCGCATCGACGAGCGAAGCCGCCGACACGTCGACCGCGACGAGCGATGCGATGGCGAGCAGCGCGGCTGCGAGCGCGGCGCGGCCCATGCTCAAACCTCCGCGAGCACGCCCGTGCTGTCGCCGAAGCGCTCGGCGTCGATGCCCGCGCGCTGCAACAACGTCAGATGCAAGTTCGCGAGCGGCGTGTGATCCGGATAGCGCAGATGTTGTCCGCCCTTGATCGTGCCCGCGCCCTTGCCGAACACGGCCGTCGGCAGCGGGAAGTTGTCGTGCAGATCGCTGTTGCTCATGTTGCTGCCGTAGAGCAGGATCGCGTTGTCCAGCATGCTGCCCTCGCCGTCCGAAAGCTCGGCGAGCTTGCCGAGGAATTTCCCGAACGCCTCGGAGTGATAGCGCTGAATGCGTACGAGCCGGCGCATCTTCTCCGTGTCGTTGCCGTGGTGGGACAGCGGATGGAACGCGTCGGTCACGCCGATGTGCGCGTACGAGCGGTTCGTGCCTTCCGCGGCCATCATGAACGACACGACGCGCGTCAGGTTCGCCTGGAACGCGAGCACGATGATGTCGAACATCAGGTGCAGCTGCTCGTCGAACGAGTCGAGCACGCCCATCGGCGCATCGGGCAGCTCGAGATGCGACAGGTCCCGCGCCTCGAGCTTCGCGATGCGCTGCTCGACCTCGCGCACGCTCGACAGATAATCGTCGAGCACGGCCCGGTCGCGCGGCCCGAGCTCGCGCTTCAGGGACTCGGTCTGCATCGCGACGAGATCGATCACGCTCGCATACTCGCGCGAGATCGCCGCCCGCTCCTCGGCCGTGTCGCCGCGGCCGAACAGCCGCTCGAAGAGCTTGCGCGGATTGACCTCCATCGGCAGCGGCGTCGTCGCCGAGCGGAACGAGATCGTCGTCGCATAGCTGCAGCCGTAGACCCGATCGCACGCGCCGCCGGTTCCGCCCGCCTCCGTCGCGAGCTCGAGCGACGGGAACGCGGCCTCCTGGCCGAGCGCTCGCGCGGCAATCTGATCGACGCTGACGTCGATCTTCGGCTCGTGGCTTTTCGCCGGATGAACGCACGTGAGCCACGTGCCGGGCGTGATCGCGTGCACGGCCGGGCTCACGGCCGGCTTGTTGCCGAGACCGCTGACGACCGTCATGTACTGCTTGAACGGCGCGAGCGGCTCGAGAATCTCGCCGAGCTCGAAGCTCGAGCCTTCGCCCTTCGGCGTCCAGAAATCCATCGCGTCGCCGTGCGGCGTGTTGTTCATGATCGCGCCGTGCGGCAGGTAGAAGTAGCCGACGCGTGGCTGCGGCCGGGCGGCGGTGTTCGCGAGTGCGGTCGCGGCCGGAATCATCGCGTCGAGCAGCGGCAGCGCGACCGCCGTCCCGATGCCGCGCAGAAACGTTCTTCTCGGCAGATGCTTCTTGGTTATGAACATTCGCGAATACTCCCTCTACGCAGCGCGCCTGCTCAACGCGCTTCCGCAACGGCGGCCCGCCCGGCATCGTGCTCGGAGGCCGGGCCGCCGCTCTCCGCAGCTTCGGCCGTGATCGCGGACGAGCCGTCGTCCGGAACGCGGCGCAGTCTGAAAGGATCGCTCGACACGATGCCGAGGACCAGCGACGAGAACCGATAGTCGTCGTGCGCCGCGTCGCGCACGATCTTGCGGATCGCCGGCATATCGTGGTGCTCGACCGTGCGGCCGAGCGCGAACGTCATCAGCTTCTCGGTGAACGTCTGCACGAACTGTTCCGGCCGCGCGAGAATCGCGTCGCGCAGGTCCACCGGGCCGGCGAGCGCGGTGCCGTCGGCGAGCGTTCCGGACGAGTCGATCGGCGCACCCGCAAGGATGTCCACGTCGCGCCACTGGCCGATCACGTCGAAATTCTCGAGTGCGAGCCCCGGCGGATCGATCACGCCGTGGCAGCCGTTGCACGACGGCAGCTCGCGGTGCTGCTCGAGCCGCTCCCGCACGGTCGCAAAAACGCCGCTCTCGTCCTCGATCGTGAGGTCGGTTTCGACGTCGGGCGGCGGCGCGGCCGGCGGCGTGCCGAGCACGTTCTCGAGGATCCACGCGCCGCGCAGCACCGGCGACGTGCGATCCCCGTACGACGTCGCCATCAGGATCGCGCCCTTGCCGAGCAGTCCGTGGCGGCGCGGATCGTCTAGCTCGACGCGGCGGAAGCGGCTGCCGCGTACGTCGTCGATGCCGTAGTGCAAAGCGAGACGCTCGTCGACGAACGTGTGCGTCGCCGTCAGCAGGTCGAGCACCGAACGATCCTCGCCGAGCACGCTGTCGACGAAGAGCTCGATCTCGCGCACGAACGCGCGCCGCAACGTCTCGTCGAACTCGGGGTACAGCACCGAGTTCGGCTCGACCTCGTCGAGCGTGTGCATCTTGAGCCACTGAAACGCGAAGTTCCTGACGAGCGACTCCGCTTCCGGAGCGGCGAGCATACGCGTCACCTCGGCCTCGAGCACGTCCGGGCTCGACAGCCGGCCCTGCGCCGCGAGGTCGAGCAGACGGTCGTCCGGGATCCGGCTCCACAGGAAGAACGACAACCGCGACGCAAGCTCGAAATCGTCGATCTCGTAGACGTCGCCCGGCGCGAGATTCTCGGGCGCCGGCGATACGCGATACAGGAACTTCGGGCTCGCGAGGATCGCCATCAGCGCGCGGCGAATCCCCTCGTCGAAATCGACCTCCGCGCGGCCCGACTCGTAGAACGCGAGCAGCGCGCCGATATCCTCCTCGGTCACCCGGCCGCGGTACGCGCGCCGCGCGAGCGTGGTCACGATCTCCTCGGCGCAGCGCAGCTCGTCGCTCTGCTCCGCAGGCCGGCAGATGAAAATCGCGTCGCGGCTCGGCGTCGTGCCGCGACCGGTCGGGTCGAACGGGCCGATGACGTCGAAACCGGCAAGCGTCGGCCCCGGCACGCCGATCTCGGGACCGTACGCGTGCAGCCACGCCTCGGACTCGGCGTACGCGCGCTCGACGAACGTAATGCCGATTCGATGCGGGCCCGCGTCGACCGGCAAACGGATGTCCTCGAAGCGCTTGCGAATCTCGCCCTGCGCGACGGCCTGCAGCTGATCGACGGCCTTCAGCTCATCGGCGCCGCCGACCGACTGGCGAAACACGACCTCGCCGTCGATCGTCATGATCAGATCGTGACGGTGCTCGAGGCCGCGGCGCGTCGCGAGCCGCAGGTCGAACTCGTACTCGCCGTCGGCAGGGAACCAGTGCTCGACCAGCATGCCGCCGCGCGTCCCCGGCGGCATGCCGGGCAGGCGCAGCCCCTGGTGGATGCCTCGATCCGGCAGATACGTCTTGACGATGGTCTTCGGCGCGGCCTCGCCGACCGCGCGGAGGCTGATGTCGCGCGCCGCCGCGATGAACTGATCGATGTAGGTCGGCGACGCCTTCAGCACGTTCGCGATGTTGTCGAAGCCGTCGCTGCGGTCGTCCGCAGGAAGATACTCGGCGGCGTCGATCTCGACGCCGAGCAGCGCCTCGACCGAGCGCTCGTACTCGGTCCTGTTCATCCGGTGCGCGACGACGTAGCCCGGGTCCGCGTGCTCGCCGGCAGCCGCGTCGAGCCGCGCCTCGAGCCACGCGACGAGCTCGTCGACCTGCTCGTCGTCGGGCCGGCGTGCGCCCGGCGGCGGCATCATCCTGCCGCGCAGCTTGCGAACGACTTCCTCGAAGATCTCAGGGTGACGCCCGACCGAGTCCGGGTCGAAACGATCGAGCGCGAGGTCCGCGGTGAGCTCAATCTCGTTGTGACAATCGACGCAGTACCGATCGATCAGCGACCACCGCTCGGCCGCATCCGCGCTGCGCGTATGCTCGAGCCAAATGCGGCCGCCGACGGCAGCTGCGAGAGCACCGCCGCCGAGCGCAACGCCGAGCAGCCACGAACGCATCAGTACGGCCTCTTCTCCGAACGAATCGTCCTTCCGTGAACATTCGCGACCATAACAATTCCGTCGCGCGAAATCTGTACCGGAAATCCCGGAAGGCGCCGGCCGCCGCCGTCGATAGCGGCGGCCGGCGCGCAGCGCCGCTCAGTACGTGAAGCGCACGCCGACCGCATAGGATCGGCCGAGATCCGAGTAGAGGCTGCCGCCGAGCGCTCGCGGCGGCGCACGATCGAACAGGTTCACGACGTTCGCGTAGATCTCGTACGAGTCCGCGTGGTACGACGCGCGCAGGTTCGTGTACGCGCGCGCAGGCACGCGGTTGTCGTCGATGTCGACGCCGCTGACCCAGTCGACGTCGCGAACACCCGAGCTGATATAGCGCTGCGACCAACTCACGCTGAACGGCCCGCGGTCGTAGCCGATGCTGAGCAGCGCATTCCATTCGGGCGCGATCGCGCTCTCCCCGGCACGATCGAGCTTCGGCGCGCCCGGGTTCGTGATCGACGTTTCGGCGATGTGGCTCACGAGCGCGCGCAGGCTCAATCCGGCCGGCAGACGGTACATCGCCTCGAGATCGACGCCGCGCGTGCGCGACTCCGCGATGTTCAGGTACGTGTTGTCGATCTGGATCACGTCCGTGCCCGGCCCGCCGGCGCGGTGGATGCGCTCGCAGAGCTCCGCGGCGCCGGCAAAGCACTGGTCCATGATCTCCTGCACGCCGAGCAGATCGATCGCGCCCTTCAGCTTGATGTCGTAGTAGTCGACGGAGAGATTGAACGCGTCGAGCGCGGCGGGCTGCCACACGACGCCGAACGTCACGGTATCCGCCTCCTCCGGCTCGACGTTCGGGTTACCGCCCTCGATCGAGCGGATCGAATAGCGCGGCGTGCCGGGCTGGAACGGATCGTCGACGCTCGCGCCGCGCGGCGTCTGCGCGTAGCGCTCGGACAAGGTCGCCGCGCGCACGTCGCGCGAGCGCGTCGCGCGCACGCGGACCGTATCCGTGATCTGCCAGTCGAGACCAGCCTTCCACGCGAGCACCCCGCCGCTGCCCTCGTAGTCCGCATAGCGCACGGCCGTGTTCAGGTCGAGCGAGCGCGCGAGCCCGCGATCGGCGACGAGCGGCAGTATGTTCTCGGCGAACACCTCCCACACGTCGTAGCTGCCGTCTACTGTCGGAATGCCGCCGTACGCGAAGAGCCCCGAGCCGTGATAGAACTGCGGCAGGCTGCCGGAGCGGTAGCCGACGTCTTCGGGGTGCGGATTCACCGCGCCCTGCGTCAACTCCGCCGGGCGGCCGAACTGCTCGAGGTCGTCCTTCCGATACGACGCGCCGGCCGCGAACGATACGGGGCCGGCCCAGTTCTCGAACGGCGTGCCGGACACGGAGCCTTCGAAGAAATCCTGGCGCAGGATCTGGATCTGGTGCTGCGTGCCGGTCACGTACTGCCAGGCTTCGATCGAGTTCTGGTGGATACCGAACGGATTGAACGGGATGCAGCCGTCGTTCGGATTCGTCAGCGTAGACATGCAGACGATCTCGCCCGTCTCGGGATGGAGCACGGAATCGATCGCGCGGAAGTAGCGGTCGGTGCGCAGGTTGTTGCGGTGCGTCATGTCCTGCTTGTTCCGGCCCCACTGGTAGTAGACGTTGTAGCTCCAGTCGCGGGCGAAGTCGCCGCGCAGCCCCGTCGTGAACGACGTCGTGCGATTGTCGGTATTCACGCGCGACGGCAAGCCCTCGTCGCGCGTATGCGTCTTCGCGAACGTGAACGACTCGATGCCCTCGTCGAGCATCCGTTGCCGAATCTGGTCGGGCAGGAACGGATTGTCCGCATAGATCTGGATGTTGCCGGGATAGCCCTCGCTGAAGTGGTGCGCTTCCTTGTCGTACTCGACGACGTTGTTGCCGTAGACGCCCTGCGCGTACCACTCCATCCGGTCGCCGAACTCGTGCTTGTAATGCACGAACGCGGTGTTGCGCGTCTGCTCCGGCATCAACGTCGTGTGGTGGACGTCGCCGCTGCCGCCCTGCTGGCTCGTACCGTTGCTGTTGATCAACGTGCCGTCGAAGAAGCGGACCGGATTCCCGGCCGCGTCGAAACGGATGCCTGCGAGCGGGCCGGCCGTGATCAGCCCGCCGAACGTCGCGATCCGCGAGCGGACGTTCGGCACGAGGTAGCGGGCGGGCCCGTCCGGATCGTTGACCTGAAGGATGCCCCAGTTCGCATCGAGCCACGAGCGCGAGCCGGAGCCGTGATTGCCGGGCCCCTGCCGCACCTCCTCGGCGCGGTAGTGCTCCGCGGACATGATGATGTGTCCGTTTCGGCCGACGCTCGTGCCGCCGGCAATGCTCGCGAGGAGGTTGTCGTTGTCGCCGCGCGAGCTCACACCGCCCTGCACGCGGCCTTCTACGCCTTCGTACTCGGTGTCGAGGATGAAGTTCACGACGCCGGAGACCGCGTCGGAGCCGTAAGCGGCCGAAGCGCCGCCGGTGACGACCTCGGTGCGCCGCACGAGCGCCTGCGGCAAGACGTTGATGTCGATCGTGCCGCGGCGCGTCGACGGCACGATGCGCCGGCCGTCGAGCAGCACCAGCGTGCGGACGGCGCCGATGCCGCGCAGATTCAACAGGCTCTGCCCGGCCGAGCCGGTCCAGCCCGCGACGCTCTCGGCTGTGTCGTTGCCGAGGAATTGCGGCAGCTGATTCAGCGCGTCCATCATCGTGCCGGGCGCGAGGTTGTAGAGATCCTCCGCCGTCACGGTCGTGACGGGCGTCGGCGTGTTCATCCCGCTCGCGACGATTCGCGAGCCGGTCACCTGCACTTCCTCGATCGGCCCGTCCTGAGCCGATGCGGAGCCGGCGATGCCCGCCGCGAGCAACAGCGTGCATACGCCTTCGTATCGGATTCGCGCGCGAAGCGAGCGGGCGATCGACCGATGAAGAGCGTTGCGCTCGATTGGAAGTAGTGCCGCCATCATTCTTCCCCTGATGTGGTTAAACTGCAGCGTGGCCGCGGCGAGTGCTCGCGACGCGCGAGCGGATGGGGGGTCGCACCGACACATTCGCTCGGTGCTTTCCCGCAGATTTGATTGGCGCGCTATCTTGGTCGAAATTTATTTGTATGTTCGAGAAAAAAACGATGCGTTCGCTATTTGACAGGCGATTCGTCCTGAAGGCAGCGGCCGGAATCGGCGCGTCCTTGGCATGGCCTCGGCAGTTCGGCACCGCACATGCGCAAAGCGCCGGGGAAACTTCCGCTGAGGCTATCGGCGGACGCATCGCCGCCGAGCCGCTCCGCGACGGCGTAACGGTGTTCTCCGGCAGCGGCGCGAACGTCGTCACCCTTGCCGCCGGCGACGAGATCGTGATGATCGACGGCGGCCTCGCTGAGCATTCGAGCGCGCTGCTCCGCGCGATCGCGGACGAGCATGGCGACGCTGCGATACGCACGCTCTTCAATACGCACTGGCATCCGGAGCAGACCGGTGCGAACGATGCGCTCGGGCGACAGGGCGTCGAGATCATCGCGCACGAGAACACGCGGCTGTGGCTCGGCACGGATATCGTCCGCCCTGCGGAGAACTTTCGTCACGAACGGCTTGCACCGCATGCGCGGCCGAGCAAGTCGTTCCGGCGCAGCGGCGAGCTTCGCGTCGGCGATGCGCACGTCGAGTATCGGCATCTGCCGCAGGCGCATACGGACGGCGATCTCTACGTGCGGCTCGCAGCGGCGAACGTGCTCGTTGTCGGCGACCTGGTCGCCGTCGGACGCTATCCGGTTCCGGACTACATGACCGGCGGCTTCCTGCCCGGCCTCGTGCAAGCGACGCACGCGCTGCTCGAGGTGATCGACGAAGACACGTTGATCGTGCCGGCCCAGGGGCCCGTGCAGGATCGTACGCACGTCGAGGGTCAGCTCGAGATGCTGACGACCGTGCTCGAGCGGATGATCGACAGGCTGTACCGCGGGTTCAGCGCGCGCGACATGCTCGAGGACGGCGTGACCGACGGCTTCGACGACGAGTGGGGCGATCCGACCGCGTTCGTCGAAAGCGTCTACAAAGGCATGTGGGGACACGTGCGCGAGTTCGAAGGCATCGTTTGAGCTCGTCCGTGCCGGCGCCGGTCGGCGTCGGCCGCCCACGCGGCCGAACGATGCGGCGAACGACGCGGCGAGCGACACAGCGCCCCGCCGGCCGGCCCCCCCGTCCGGTCGCTTCGCGGCGACACCGGCGCGAGCGTTTTCTCGACGCGTGTCGCATTCCTCGCGTCGGCAATTGGCGCCCTGCGATAGCCTGGGCTAATGTGCGTCCGGTTTGCGCTTTCCGGGAGAGAAAAACAATGCGACGTCGGGGTTTTGGACTTCATCTGCTCATGCTCGCCGCGGTGCTGACGGTGCCCGCGCAGAGCACGGCTTACGCCGCAGTCATCAGCACCGAGCAGTACATCGCGTCGATCGATCGCGGCGCCGCGCTCGCACGTGTCGACGAGGTGCTCGCGCGCGCGGAGGTCAGAGAGCGGCTCGAGCGTCTCGGCGTGAACCCTGCCGACGCGCTCGCTCGCGCCGAGGCGTTGAGCGACGCCGAGCTGATCGCGCTCGCCGAGAATCTCGAGGAGCTGCCGGCCGGCGGCCTCCTCGGCGTGCTCGGCGTCGTGTTCGTCGTCCTGCTGATACTCGAGCTCGTCGGCGTCACGAATATCTTTACGAAGATCTGACGGTCCCGATGCCGGCAGCATCCCGTTTCCGTGCGTGCGCGATCGCGCTCGCGGCGGTGGCCGCATCGGCCATAGCGGGCTGCGCCGGCGCTCCCCGCTTCGACGAGACCCCGCGTCGATCGATCGAGCTCGACGACGTGCCGTTCTATCCGCAGACGGCATTTCAGTGCGGACCTGCATCGCTCGCGACCGTGCTCGCATACGAAGGCCTCGCGATCACGCCCGACGAGCTCGCGCCGGCCGTTTACGTCGAAGGCTTACGCGGCAGCCTTCAGGCCGAGCTGCTCGCCGCTACCCGGCGTCACGGCCTGATACCGTATCCGCTCGAGCCGGACGCTCGCGCGCTGTTCGCCGAGGTCGAGTCCGGCAAGCCGGTGCTCGTGCTGCAGAACCTCGGCATCGATCGCTTTCCGGTCTGGCACTATGCGGTCGTCGTCGGGTTCGACGCCGAGCGCGACCGGGTCGTGCTGCGCTCCGGCAAGCACCGGCGCCGGCAGGAGCGGCTCGGCCAATTCCTCAAAAGCTGGGAACGCGGCGGGAACTGGGCGTTCGTTGCGGCGCCGGCGGCCGAGCCTCCGGCGACCGCTACGGCGGACGGCTGGATCCGCGCAATCACGGATGCGCGGCGCGTGCTGCCGCCCGACGCGGTCGATGCCGCGTTCGCGGCGGCGAGAGCGCGCTGGCCGGCGGACCCGCTCGTCCTCTTCGCCGCGGCCGTGCACGAAGGCTCGATCGGCCGCCCGGACTTCGCGGCGCGCGATTACCGCGCGCTGCTCGAGATCGACCCGGAGCATGCCGCCGCGCGCAACAATCTCGCGCACCTTCTCGCGGACGACGGCTGCATCGCGGACGCGCTCCGCGAGGCGCGGCGCGCGCTCGAGACCCTCGGCGGCGAGAGCCCGCTTCGTCCTGCGATCGAAGACACGGTCGTCACGTTGACCGGATTGCTGAACGTGAACGGGCAGGAGCCGGAGCACTGCGCGGCGCCCGGCGGCAGCGGCTAGGCACCGACAACCGACGCTCGCTGCCGGCGCATGCGCGCCGCGCGCAGGCTCATCGGGCGAGCCGCGCGAGCCGGATCAGCTCGCGGTGACGACGATCGGCGCGCCGCGCGTCACGATGATCGTGTGCTCGTACTGCGCGGACAGATTCCCTTTGTCGCCGAGCAAGGTCCAACCGTCCGGCCCTTCGCTGACGTGCGTGCTGCGCGTCGACAGGAACGGCTCGACGGCGATCACCATGCCCTCGCGCAACATGCGCGAATCGCGCGGGTCGTAATAGCCGACGATGCCCTCGGGTTCCTCGTGCAGCCACCGCCCGACGCCGTGGCCCGCGAGGTTGCGAATGATCTTGAAGCGATGCGCCTTCGCGACGCGCTGCGCGGCCCTGCCGATCTCGTTGATCCGCCGGCCGGCACGGGCCTGCGCGACCGCATCCCGGAGCGCCGTGCGCGCCGCGTGGCAAAGCCTGTCCTTCAGCGCATCGGACGGCGGCACGACGCGCGTACCGCCCGTGTCCGCGAAGTAGCCGTCGAGCACGGCCGAGACGTCGACGTTCACGACATCGCCTGCGAGGATCACGCGATCGCCGGGCACGCCGTGAGCCGCTTCCTCGTTCACGCTGATGCACGTCGCGCCGGGGAAGTCGTACACGGCTTGCGGCGCGGAGCGCGCGCCGTGCTGGTCGAGCAGCCGTCGGCCGAGCTCGTCGAGCTCGCGGGTCGTCATGCCGGGCTCGATCGCGTCGAGCATCTCGTTCAGCACGGCGGATACGATGCGCCCGACCGTCTTCAAGCCTTCGATATCACGCTCCGATTGAACGGTCACGCGTCGCCTCCAAGTTTCCTTGCGCCGCGCCGCCGGCGCTGCTCCGATGCTCGCCGCGCGGCGATTCCACGGCCACGACGCCGAGCGTCATGCCGTCCCTGTCGACAATCCGTACGCGCCCGCCTTCGTCGACGCACCGGCCGTCCTTCGCCACGGCCTTCCAGCGCTCGCCGCCGACCCGTATCAGTCCCTCGGGCGCAAGCCGCCGCAGCACGACGCCTTCCGCGCCTTCGTCGGGGTACGCGGACCCGCGAGCGTCGCGCTGATCGTAGGCGCGCCAGACGAGAGGATATAGCAACGCGTCCTTGGCCGCCCAAACGCCGACGATCAGCCATACGACCTTCTTCGGCCAGCCGAAGAGCTCCGCGGCGAACCACGCGGCGACGAACACGACGAGCCAGCCGGCGACCTGAAGCGCCCAGTACTTCAGCAAGACGTGCGCCGACCACATGCTGCGCGCCCGCTCGGAAGATGACTCGACTCGGGGAGAAACGAGAACGAATCTGCGTGCTTTGCCGCGTCGCTCGCGCGACGCATCGCGACGCCGCGCGGCCCGGTCCCGCTAATCCCCGCGCTCCGGTGCGTGCGCGGCACCGGCGCTCGCCGGACCGCCGGCCAGGCTCGGCGCCGGCCCCGTCGCGGCGCCCATCAGCCGGTCGACGAGCCGGCTTACGTGCTGCGGCGACTTCGTGCGCCGCGCGAACAGCGCGTAGACGGTCGGGACTGCGAGAAGCGTGAGGAACACGGCGACCAGCATTCCGAAGAACACGACGATGCCGATCGGCCGGCGCTGCTCGGCGCCCGCGCCGTGCGCGAGCAGCAGCGGCAGCGCGCCGAACGACGTGCAGAAGCTCGTCATCAGCACCGGACGCAGACGAATCGACGCCGCCTGCACGATCGCGTCGACGAACTCGACGCCGCGATCGCGGAGCTGGTTCGCGAACTCGACGATCAGCACGCCGTTCTTCGCTGCGATGCCGACGAGCATGATCACCGCAATCTGACTGAAGATGTTGATCGTGAGCCCGTACAGCTTCAAGCCGAACACGGCGCCGAGCAGCGCGAGCGGCACGGTGACCATGATGATCATCGGATGCACGAAGCTCTCGAACTGCGCGGCCAGCACGAGGTAAACGACTGCGAGCGCGAGCAGGAAGGTCCAATACATCTGCCGGCCCGTGCGGGTGAACTCGCCCGACTCGCCGTCCCACATCAACGTCGCTTCCGCCGGCAGCTCGCGCCTGACGGTATCGGTGAACCAGTCGACCGCCTGGCCCATCGTGTAGCCGGGCGCGAGGTCGGCCGAGATCTCGATCGAGCGCAGGCGATTGAAGCGCGCGAGCTCCATCGTGCCCGACGTCTCCTCGAGGCGGATCACGCTCGCGAGCGGCACGAGCTCGCCGGTTCGCGACGAGCGCACCTGGATGTTCGACAGATCGGTGCTCGTGTCGCGGTACTCGTCGCGGCCCTGCAGGATCACGTCGTACTCGCGGCCGCGATCGACGTACGTCGTCACGACCCGCGAGCCGAGCATCGTCTCGAGCGTGCGGCCCACGGTCTGCAGCGAGACGCCGAGATCGGCTGCGCGGTCGCGGTCGATCGATACCCTGATCTGGGGCTTCCGCGACTTGAAGCTCGTCTCGACGTTCGTGAGGCCGGGATTCTGCCGCGCGAGCTCGAACAGCCGATCCGACCACTCAGCGAGGCGCTCGTAATCCGGCCCGCCGATCACGGCCTGCACCCCCTGCCCGATGCCGCGACGGCCGAGGGACGCCGGCTGGCCGGTCGAAGCGCGTACGCCGGGCATCTGCTGCTCGACCTTCGCGCGTATGCCGTCGACGACCTCGCGCGGCGTGCGCTCGCGCTCGCGCCAGTCGCGCATCACGACGAACGCGCGGGCGCTGTTCACGTCGCCAGTGCGGATATTCGACCCGCCCTGCCCGGGCACGCGGACGAGCACGCGCGCGACGTCGCCGTGGTCGAGCTCGGTCATCGCGATCGCCTCGAGCTGCGTCGCGAAGCGATCGATGTAGTCGAAGCTCGAGCCTTCGGGCCCTTCGATCGAGACGATCGCGCGGCCGACGTCCGCGGCCGGCGTGAACTCGGCGGGCACCGAGCGGAACGTGACGACTCCGGCCGCGACGAGCACGATCACGCTTGCGACGACGGCCCACGGGTGCGCGATGATGCTGCGCAGGATGCGCTGATAGAACCGGGTGATGCGCTGGAAGAAGACGTCGATCGCGTGCGCGACCCGCCCTCGGCTGATGTCGGCGGGTAACCGCGACGCAAGCATCGGCGTCAGGGTCAGCGCGATCAGCGCGGAGAAGAGCACGGCCGCCGCGAGCGTGAAGCCGAACTCGCGGAACAGCCGGCCGAGGTCGCCCGGCAGGAACGAGATCGGCACGAACACCGACGCAAGGGTCAGGGTCGTCGCGATGACGGCGAAGCCGATCTCCCGCGTCCCGGTGATCGCAGCCACGAGCGGCGGCTCGCCGAGCTCGGTGCGGCGGTGCACGTTCTCGAGCACGACGATCGCGTCGTCGACGACGAGGCCGATCGCGAGCACGAGGCCGAGCAGGGTCAAAACATTGACGGTGTACCCGAGCGCGTACATCACGATCAGCGATGCGATCACGGAGACCGGGATCGTCACGGCCGGGATCAGGGTCGCGCGCAGATTGCCGAGGAAGAAATAGATGACGGCCAGCACGGAGATCAACGCGAACGCGACCGCAATCAGCACCTCGCGCAGCGCCGCCTCGATCGACACGGCGTTGTCGATGCTGACCTGCAAGGTCGAGCCCGGCGGCAGCCCGTCCTGCATCCGCTCGATCTCCTCGCGGACCCCGCGCGCGATGTCGAGCGTATTGCCCTTCGATTGCGCCTCGACGGACAGCATGATGCCGGGGCGGCCGTTCAGCCTGCTGAACGAGCGCTCGTTCTCCGCGGCCCGGCGCACGTCTGCGACCTCGCCGAGGCGGATCAGATGGCCGTCCGCGCCGCGCGCGATCACGAGATTGCGGAAGTCGTCCTCCGTCTCGAGTCCGACCATCGTCCGCAGCGAGAACTCGCGGCTCAGCGACTCGATGCGGCCGGCCGGCAGCTCGACGTTCTCGCGGCGCAGCGCATCCTCGATGTCGGTCACGGTGAGCTGACGCGCGGCGAGCGCCTGCCGGTCGATCCAGATGCGCATCGAATAGCGGCGGCCGCCGATGATGCCGACGCGCGCGACCCCCGGCACCGTCGACAGGCGGTCGACCAGGTTGCGCTCCGCGTAGTCCGTCAGCTCGAGCATCGACATGCTGTCCGAGCCGAACGCGATGACCATGACAGGCTCGGCGCCCGCATCCGCCTTCACGATCTCGGGCGGGTCGGCCTCGGGCGGCAGCGCGTTCGTCACGCGCGCGACGCGGTCCCGGACGTCGTTCGCGGCCGCGTCGATATCGCGGTTCACGTCGAACTCGATCCGCACCTGCGAGCGCTCGTCCTCGCTGTCCGATTCGATCTTGAGGATGCCCTCGATGCCGGCGATCGAGTCCTCGATGACCTGCGTGATCTTCGTCTCGATCACCGCGGCGGACGCGCCGTTGTAGTTCGTCGTGATCGACACGACGGGCCGGTCGATATCGGGGTACTCGCGCACGGACAGGCGCTGCAGCGACATCAGCCCGAAGATCACGAGCAGCAGGCTGATCACGGTCGCGAATACCGGACGGCGAACCGAGACTTCGGAAAGCAGCATGGCCTAGCTCGCGTCTCGCATCGATCAGGTCGGGTCGTAATAGCCCGTCACGCGCACGAGATCGCCGTGACGCAAGTTCTGCGTGCCCTCGACGATGACCCGCTCGCCCTCGGACAGCCCGGCCGCGACCTCGACCTCGCCGGGCCGGCGCTTGCCGATCCGGACCTCGCGCCGGTCGGCGCGATCGTTCGCGACGACGAACACGTACGTGCGCCCCTGCTCGGGGACGATCGCCTCCTCAGGCACGACGAGCGCCGGCACGACGTCGCCCTCGAGCCGCACCGTCATGAACATGCCGGCGCGGAGCAGTCCCTCGTCGTTCGGCAGCTCCGCGCGGACGGCGATCGAGCGCGTGACCGGATCGACTCGCGAATCGAGGTTCGTGACCTCGCCCGTGAACTCGCGCCCCGGCAGGCCCGTCGTGAACGCGGTGATCGGCAGCCCGCGCCGAAGCAGATAGAGGTAGGTCTCCGGCACGGTGAAATCGAGCTTGATCCGGGACGTATCGTCGAGGGTCGTGATGACCGTGCCGGCGCTCACGTAGCTGCCGACGCTGACCCGCCGGAAGCCGGTGCGCCCGTCGAACGGCGCACGGATCAGCGTATCGGCGACCCGCGCCTCGGCCGCCGCGACGCGCGCGAGCTGACCATTCAGCGCCGCCTCGGCTTGCTCGAGCTGCGCCGCGGAGATGACCTGGCTCGCGCGGAGCTCGCGGCTGCGCTCATATTGACTGCGTGCGTCGGCGAGCGCGGCCTGGGCCTCGGCAAGCTCCGCGCGCGCCTCGTTACTATCGAGCTCGACGAGGATCTCGCCGCGCCTGACCTCGGCGCCTTCGGCGAAGCGGATCGCGGTGATCACGTTCGAGACCTTCGACGTGACCTCGATGGACTCGTTCGCGCGCGTCGTGCCGACGGCCTCGATCTCGATGCCGAGCGGCTTGACGACCGCTTCCGCGGTGATGACGGCGCTGCCGCTGCCGCCGGTTATCGCGGCCGGACCGGACTCTGCTTGAGGTTTCGAGCAGGCACTGACAAAGAGTGCGGCCACGACGGCGAGACCGGCCCGCCATCGGCGCCGTCGGCGAGAAATGCAGATCGTGATCGTCGTACTTCAGCGGTGCCGAAAACGCGGCGCCGCGCCCCCTGGTCAACGGTCGTCAGAGGGAATCCTTATAGCACAACACCGCGATTCCACGCCTTAAGCGAGTTCACGGACGGCGAGCTTCGGCCGGCGGCCGAGCCCTGCGCGGGCGCGGCGCCGCCGGCCGGCGTTCAGACGGCGGCCCGCAGCTCGGTGCGAAGGTCGATTCCGGTGCGGCCGACCGCCGACAGCACGGCCTGCATCGTCGCGACCGCGCTGTCCGCATCGATCCAGCACGCGGCGCTCTGCTGCACGCCGACGCTGACTATCACGGACGCGAGCGCTTGCGCGTTCGTGCCCTCCTGGAGCGCGTGCTCCTCGAACGCGACGACGGTCAGGCTCGAGTCGATGCGGCGCTCGATCGCGTCGATCAGCGCCTCGACGAGGCCTTGCCCTTCGCCGGTCAGCGCGATCTCGCCGCGCGGCGTATCGATCCGGAAATTGCCGACCGTGCGCTGCTGCTCGGAGCGCGAATCGTAGCCGACGAGCCGCCAGCCGGTCGGCACCGTGACGAGCCGCGACTCGAACAAGCTGCGGATTTGCGCCGACGAGATCTCCTTGCCCGTCCTGTCCGCCTCGCGCTGCACGATGTCGGACACGACCGGGTGCATCCATTTCGGCAGCGAGATGCCGTGGTCGCGCTCGAGCACGAGCGCGACGCCGCCCTTTCCGGATTGGCTGTTGATCCGCACGACCTCCTCGTACCGTCGGCCGAGATCGCGCGGATCGATCGGCAGGTACGCGACCTCCCACTGCGTCGCGCCGTGCGCGCGATGATGCGCCATCGACTTGCGAATCGCGTCCTGGTGACTGCCCGAGAACGCCGCGTAGACGAGCTCGCCGGCCCACGGGTGGCGCGGGTGCACGGGCATCGACGTGCAGCGCTTGTAGACTTCGACGATCCGCTTCATCTCGGACAGGTCGAGCTTCGGATCGACGCCGCGCGAGTACAGGTTCATCGCCATCGTGACGATGTCCATGTTGCCGGTGCGCTCGCCGTTGCCGAACAACGTCCCCTCGACCCGATCCGCGCCCGCCATCACGCCGAGCTCGCCGGCGGCGACCGCGCAGCCGCGATCGTTGTGCGTGTGCAGGCTCACGCGGATATGCTCGCGGTACTTCACGTGCCTGCAGAAGTACTCGACCTGGTCGGCGAACACGTTCGGCGTAGTCATCTCGACCGTGGCCGGCAGATTGACGATGACTTCCTGTCCCTGATCCGGGCGCCAGACTTCGAGCACCGCGTTCACGACATCGACCGCATAGTCGGGCTCCGTGCCGGAAAAGCTTTCCGGCGAGTACTGGAAGATCCACTTCGTGCCCGGACGCTTCGCGGCCTGCTCCTTGAGCCAGCGCGCGCCGTCGACCGCGATCCCGATCACCTCTTCACGGCTCGCCTGAAACACTTGCTCGCGCTGGACCGGCGACGTCGAGTTGTAGACGTGCACGATCGCGCGCGGGACGCCGTCGAGCGCGTCGAACGTCCGCTCGATCAGGCTCTGCCGGGCCTGCGTCAGCACCTGAACGGTCACATCGGCCGGGATTCGGCCTTCGTCGATCAGCCGCCGCGTGAAGTCGAGCTCGATCTGCGACGCGGACGGGAAGCCGATCTCGATCTCCTTGAAGCCGATCGCGACCAGCAGATCGAACAGCTCGAGCTTCTGCTCGACGGACATCGGCGCGACCAGCGCCTGGTTGCCGTCGCGCAGGTCCACGCTGCACCAGTCGGGCGCCGACTCGATCAGCCGATCGGGCCACGTCCGGTCGGTCAGCACGAGCGGCCGGTACGGCATGTACTTGCGGTGGTCGAACGAGCGCCGGTCGAGGAGCCCCGACGAGCGTTGGTCGTCAGGGGCCGATCGTCCGTTTTGCTTGTAGTCCTCGGTGGCGCTCATGTCGAATCTCCTGAAAAGCGAATCGGCCCGGCACGCGCCGGAAGCCGCAGAATTTGAATGTGGGGACATTATATGTCGCTCGTTACGCGTTTCCCGTGCTTATTTTTCACGCTGAGCCGGTATCTCCGCCATCCAATTGCTCGATTCCTTCATTTCCGGCAAAAGTTCGCTAAACTGCGCGACACCTGCGAGTAGACTACACGAAAGGCGACCCCGTGCCGCAGCCCGGACCTCTGAAGCTCGACGCGTACGATCTGAAAATTCTCGATCTCCTGCAGCACGACGGCGGCTTGAGCAATCAGGAAATCGCCGACCGCATCGGATTGTCGGCGTCGCCGTGCTCGCGGCGGATCAAGCAGCTCGAGGAGGCCGGCGTGATCCAGGAGCGCGTCGTGCGCCTGTCGCCGCGGGCGCTCGGGCTCGAGCTCACCGTGCTGCTGCACATTCGGATGGACAAGCACACGCCCGAGCGATTCGAGCAGTTCGAGGCGGTCGTGCGCCGCTACCCGGAGGTCCAGGAGTGCTACCTGATCACCGGGCAGGAGGCGGACTACCAGCTGAAGATCACCGTGCCGAACATGGAGGAGTATCAGGACTTCCTGCTGAACAAAATCACGCGCATCGACGGCGTGATCGGCGTGCATTCGTCGTTCGTGCTGCGCAAGCCGATCGATACGACCGCGCTGCCGCTGACGTACGTGAACGGCGGCCGCCGCGACGCGTCGCGCCGTACCGCCCGGACATGAGCGCCGCCGCGTAGAAGAGTATCGTCCGGAGAGTATGGCGATGAGTCGACGATTCGAATTTTCGGCGTTCGGTGCCCGCTTCTCCCGCCCGACCGGCGCGCTCGAGCTGATGGACGATCTCGGGCGCGCGCTCGGCGACGCCGATCTCGCGTTCCTCGGCGGCGGCAATCCGGCGAAGGTGCCCGACGTGCAGGCTATGGTGCAGCGGCGGCTGCGCGAGGTCGCGGAGCAGCCCGCCGCGCTCGAGCGCATGGTGTCGAACTATGCCCACCCCGCCGGGGATCTGCCGTTCCGCCGCGCGCTCGCGAAGCTCCTCGAGACCGAGTACGGCTGGGCGTTGACCGAGGACCATATCGCGCTGACCGCGGGCAGCCAGGCAAGCTTCTTCCTGCTGTTCAACCTGTTCGCGGGCCGCGCGGAGAACGGCGACATGCGCCGGCTGCTGTTGCCGATGACGCCCGAGTACGTCGGCTATGCGGACGTCGGGCTCGACGACGGGCTCATCGTGTCCCGCCGGCCGGCGATCGACGAGCTGTCGGATCGCGCGTTCAAATACCGCGTCGACTTCACGAGCCTCGAGCTCGCCGCGGACGTCGCGGCCGTTTGCGTATCGCGGCCGGCGAATCCGACGGGCAACGTGCTGACGGATACGGAGCTCGCCCGGCTCGCCGCGATCTGTGAAGCCGCGAGCGTGCCGCTGATCGTCGACGGCGCTTACGGGCTGCCGTTCCCGAGCATCGTGTTCGGCCAGGCCGAGCCGCTGTGGAACGAGAACATCATCCTCTGTCTCAGCCTGTCGAAGCTCGGGCTCCCCGGTGTGCGCACCGGCATCGTCGTCGCGCATCCGGAGATTGTCACGGCACTGACGAACATGACCGCCGTGCTGAACCTCGCGGTCGGCAGCGTCGGCCCCGTGCTCGCGCAGCCGTGGGTCGAGAGCGGCGAGATCCTCGCGGTCGGGCGGCGCGCGATCATGCCGTTCTACCGGGACAAGGCGCTGCGCGCCCGCGATCTGCTCGAGCGCGAGCTCGCGGGGCTGCCGTTCCGGATTCACGAGCCGGAAGGCGCGTTCTTCCTGTGGCTGTGGCTGCCGGGGCTGCCGATCACCAGCGCCGAGCTCTACAGGCGGCTGAAGTCGGCCGGCGTGCTCGTGCTCTCCGGGCACTACTTCTTTCCGGGGCTCGACGCGCCGTGGCGGCATCGCGACGAATGCGTGCGGATCTCGTACGCGCAGGACGACGACGTCGTCGGCCGCGGCGTGCGCCTGATCGCCCGCGAGGTGCGGGCGGCGTTCGACGCCCCTGCGTCGCAGCGGTCGCAGGCGAGCCGATGACGCCCCGCCCGCCGGCCGAGCCGCAGACCGCGAGCGCCGTGCTGATGATTCGGCCGCGGCACTTCGACCGCAACGCGGAGACGGCCGCGTCGAACCGCTTCCAGGCGACGGAGCAGAACGGCGGCGCACGCGGCGAGCACGCCGTCGCCGCCGACGCGCAACGAGCCGAGATAGCGCACGCGGCGCGATGCGACTTCGACCGCCTCGCGGCCGCGCTCGAGCATCACGGCGTCCTCGTGCATCCGCTCGAAGGCCGCGATGCGCCGGCGTGCCCGGACGAGGTGTTTCCGAATAACTGGCTCAGCACGCATGCCGACGGCACGCTCGTCCTCTATCCGATGCTCGCACCGAGCCGCCGGCTCGAGCGCCGCAGCGACGTCGTCGACGCGCTGCGGCGGCTCGGCTACGCAGTGCGGGAAGTGATCGATCTCACTGCGCTCGAGACGCGGGACCTGTTCCTCGAGGGCACCGGGAGCCTCGTGCTCGATCGAACGGCGCGGCTCGCGTTCGCGTGCGCGTCGGCACGAACGTCGGCCGAGGCACTGCGCGTTTTCTGCGAGCGCCTCGGCTACGAGGCCGTGCTGTTCGACGCGCAAGACCGCGACGGCTACCCGATCTATCACACGAACGTGATGATGTCGGTCGGCAGCGAGCATGCCGTGATCTGCAGCGAGTCGATCCGGGACGCGGGCGACCGGTCGCGCGTGCTCGGCGCGCTCGGCGCGAGCGGCAAGCGGATCATCGAGATCGGCTACCCGCAGCTCTACGCGTTCGCCGGTAACCTGCTCGAGCTGTCCGGCGCGCGCGGGCCGGTGATCGCGCTGTCACGAGCAGCGCTCGAGTCGCTCGAGCCCGCGCAGCGTGCAGCGCTCGCCGAGCACGGCACGCTCGCCGCGGTGCCGATCGATACGATCGAGACGTTCGGCGGCGGCAGCGTGCGCTGCATGCTCGCCGAGATTCACCTGCCCGCGGCAGCGGCGCGCTGAAGCGATCTCGGCGCCGAATAGACCATCACCGCGTCGAGATTCGTGCGGTCGAGGCCGGAAACCTCGTAGAGCACTTCGAACTCGAGCGGCTCGCCGGCAGACGTCTCGGGCGCAGCCTGCTCGAGCGCGGCGATGTGCCGCGGGCTCGACAGCGCATAAGCCGTCTGCATCAGGCCCGCATCGCGAGTGCCGGCGACGACCATGAACTGGTTGCCGCCCGGGCCGGCGAACGTCGCGAAGAGACCATAGTCTCGGTAATTGCGCGACGCCGAGGGCATGCCGCCGCCGCTCACGTAGTGCTTGCCCGACTCGCGCTCGATGATCTCGTCGAACGTTTCGCCGACTGCAAGCCCGGACGCGTCGAACATGAAGTCGTACAGCTTGTCGAGGGCGCTGATGTACCCGACGTAGATGATGTGATTCTCGCGCAGGTCCGTCGCCACGAGGTCGGACATCGACGCGATGCCGACGGGCTTGTCCGACGTGTATAGCACGCGGAGCAGATCGCGCAGCGCGAACGCGGTGCTGCGCGGCAGATACGTGAGATCGAGATCGATGTAGCGGCCGGGGCTCTCTTCGAACATCAGGTAGTCGTCGAGATCCTTGCTCGAGTTGATCGAGAAGTTGCGGATCAGCCGATCCACGTTCCCGACCTCGTCGAGCTCGCCGAAAATGTAATAGTCGCCGACGACGATCAAGGTCGGCGTCTCGTCCGCGAGAATCGGCGCCCAGATCTCGGAGGCCGCGATGCGTTCGAGCGGAGTCGGCGGGCTCCGGTCCTGCGCCAGCCACCAGCCGAGCCCGATGCCGACGAGCGCAGCGGCCGCGGCCGCGATCGCCGCGGCTCGCCACGACGCCGCGCGCTTCACCGGCGGCGCGGTCGCCGCGTCTTCGACGCCCGCCTCCTGTGTTTCGAGCGGCGCGAGCGCGACACGGTACTCGCCTTTCGGCACGACGAGCCTCGCCGCCTCGTTGCGGCCCGCCTCGGCGTAGTAGTTGTCGAGCTTCTGCCTCAAATGGTGTGCATAGACGCGCACCATCGAATCCTGCCCCGGATCGAAATCGGGGCCGCGATTGAACACCGTCGTTGCGATCTCGTGCTCTTTCGGCGTGCGGCCCTCGAGCGTGCATTCAACGAGAAACTCGAGCAGACGGGCATACGAACGGGACCGGCCGAGCGCGCCGCTCGACAGGATCTTCGCCGCCTGATCTCGGATTCGATCGTGTTGCTCGTTCGCTTCAGAGTTCACTGAATCGGACATTTGAGAACGCACGGGTTTCGGGCGGGCATCACGTTAGCCGATCTCGACGCTTTAATAAACGTCGATGGACACCGCGCGCTTCGCGAGCGCACGTCGATGCGCGTTGCGCTCAGCGCACGTCGCGGCCCGTCACGACGTCCCCGACCGACGGCGCGGCGTGCGCGGGCGCCATCGCGCCGCTGCGATAGCGTTTGAAATAATCGCCGTAGGCGCGCATCGCGATGCCGCCGAAGATCAGCATGATCGGCACGTTCGCCCATAGCATCACGCCGGTGCCGAACGTCGAGAACAGGTCGAGCTGATCCTGCGTGCGCACGAGCTGCACCGACATGATGATCAGCAGGCAGTACACGACCCGATACGACATCACGGCCCGCTGCCCGAGCAGATAGACGATGCCCTGCTCGCCGTAATAGCTCCACGAGATGATCGTCGAGAACGCGAACAGCCACACGGTGATCGGCACGACCCAGAAGCCGAGCCCCGGGAGCACGCTGTCGAACGCCTTCGCGGTCAACGTGGCGCCCTTGAGATCGAAGTAGACGCCGTCGACCGCGATCCTCGGCGTATCGCCGGCAGGAAGCGCGAACGTATCGAATACCGCGGTCCAGCCGACGGTCTCGCTGCCGGACAAGGTGCCGTACGCGCGGTGGCGCGTCATGCCGGTCTCGGCGTTGACGCCCGCCTCGACGACCAGGAACAGCACGTTGCCTTCGCGCATCTGCGCTTGGGCCTCGATCTCGTTCGCGACTCTGACGCGCACCGGCGAGATGCTCCACTCCTGTCGGCCGCGAGCGTCGAGCACCGGACTGCCGTTCGCGACGACCGGTGCGATCTGCGGCGCGGTCTCGTAGACCAGCGCGGGATCGCGGTTCCACGTGCCGCTCAGCAAGATTACGAGCCCCGTCATCGTGCAGACGACGAGCGTATCGATGAACGGCTCGAGCCCCGCGACGATGCCCTCTCGCACCGGCTCGTCGGTTTTCGCGGCGGCATGGGCGATCGGCGCCGAGCCCTGCCCCGCTTCGCTCGAGAAAAGTGCGCGCTGCATGCCCTTCAGGAAGCCGTAGCCGGCCGTGCCGCCGATGAACGCGCCGACGCCCTCGGACGGCGAGAACGCCTCGGTGAAGATCAGCGCGATCATCTCCGGCACCTCGCCTAGGTTCGCGACGATCACGTACAACGCGGCGAGCAGATAAGCGGCGCACATGAACGGCACGACGCGGCTCGCGACCTCGCCGATCCGGCGGATGCCGCCGACGATGACCGCGCCGACCGCGAGCGTCAGCACGAGCCCGGTAATCCAATGCGGCACGCCGAAGTATGTGAACGAGATGTCGGCGACGTTCCACGCCTGGAACATGTTGCCGCCGGTCACGGCCGAGACGAGCAGGGTCACGCAGAAGATGCCGCCGACGACGGCGCCGACCGGCGCGAGGCGCGGGCTGATCTGCGCGAGGCCGCGCCGCACGACCCACATCGGGCCGCCGTGCGGATTGCTCGGATCGGAGGTGTCGCGAAACAGCATGGCCTGCGTGACCTCGGTCATCTTCAGCGCCATGCCGACCACGCCGACGACCCACATCCAGAACAGCGCACCGGGACCGCCGAGCGAGATCGCGATCGCGACGCCGGCGATATTGCCGAGGCCGACCGTCGCCGACAGCGCCGTCGACAGCGCCTGGAAGTGATTGATCGCGCCCGGATCGGCCTTGTCGTCGTACTTTCCGCGGACGATCGCGACGCCGTGCGTCAGCGCGCGATACTGGCCGAAGCCGCTCCACAGCGTGAACAGGATGCCGACGAGAAGCACGGTGATCAGCGCGTAGTCGTGCCAGACGATCCCGTTGATGCTGCCGATCAGTGCCGTGAATGTGTCCATCGCCCCCCCGGTCCCGGACTCGCGTCGATCAGAAGACGGCCGCCGTTCGCTCTATTGCCCAAAACGCCGCGACCGTGCCGATCAGGTACGCCGCAGCGCGCGGCCATCCGGCCGGCGCAGGCAGCGGCACGCGACGCCACGCCCACGCGATCGCGAGCACGACGCCGACGAAAATCAGCTGACCGACCTCGACGCCGGCATTGAAGAACAGCAGCGCGAGCGGCACGGCGTGCTGCGGCAGGCCGACCTCGGCGAGCGCGCCGGCGAATCCGAAGCCGTGCAGCAGGCCGAACGAGAATGCGACGAGCCACGGGAAGCGGCTCGTCAGGTCCTCCGTCGCATCCGCGCCGGCCGCATCGCGCCGCGCGAGCTCTGTCGCGAGAAACAGAATGCTGAGCGCGATCGTCGCTTCGACCGGCGCCGAAGGCACGTTCGCGAGGCCGAGCGTCGCTGCGCCGAGCGTGATGCTGTGCGCGACCGTGAACGCGGTGATCGTCGCGATCAGCCTGCCGATCCCGCGCACGATCAGCAGCAGTGCGAGCACGAACAGCAGGTGATCGATACCGAGCAGGATGTGCTCGACGCCGAGCACGAGATACGTCGAGATCACCGCACCTGCGCCGGCCCGCTCGGGTACCGTGACGACCGGGTCCCACGGCACGAGACGGTGCGTGAACGACGAGCCGTCGGCGAACGCGATGCGCACGAGCACATCGGTATCCGTTGCGCGCAGCCCGTCGATCGTCAGGTCGCGGCCGGCGAGGCTGCCGTCGCACGCGATAACGCCGTGCTGCAGCCGCGCGTCCGCGACGAGATACGTGCGGACGTTGCCGTCGACCCGGCAGCCGTCCGGAATCCCCGGCTCGAGCACGTCCGCAAGGCCGCCCGGGATCGATACCTTCCACTCGACGTCGTAGACGCCGGGCGTCGTCTCGGTGAGGCCGAGATACGCAGGGCTCAGACGATGCGCCAGCGCCGGCAGCGCGAGCAGCGAAAGCGCGACGATCAAAAGCCGCGTCGCGCGGCTCAACGCTCGGCTCCGTCGCTCGAGCCGGATGCGCCAGCCGCGCGCTCCGCTTCAGACCCCGCTGCGCCGCCCGCGCCTACGCCGTCGGGCCACTCGACGACGACGTCGTAGCGCGCGCGCATCCGCGCATACTCGGCCTCGTTGCGCGCGAGACGCTGCTCGGCGGCATAGACCGCGAGAACGTCGTCGCGCGCCTCGTCGAACGTGCGCAAGGTGACCGGACGCTGCTCGATCACGCGCACGAGGTGCAGGCCGAAATCCGACCGATAAGGGCCCGTCCAACCGCCGCCCGGCTCCGCGGCGAACAGCGCATCGGTCATCGTCTCGCCGAACAGCACCTCGACGCGCTCGCGCTCTGCCGCATCGAAACGCAGCTGAAGCGGCGTGCGGTCGCCGAGCTCGCTCGGATTCGCGCCCTGATCGAGCGCGCGGCGAGCCGCGTCGACGTCCTGCTCGATGGAGTCCCCGCGCATCCGCGGGCTGAAGAACACCTGCTCGAATGTCACCGCGGCAGGCAACGCGAAACGCTCGGGATCTTGCGCGTAGAACTCGCGCAGCGATTCGTCGGACGGCGGCTCGGGATCGGCGAGATCCTGCGTCAGATACTGCATCTTCTCGATCAAGCGACGGCGCACTTCGTCGTCGTCGACATCGAGACCGAGCGCGAGCGCCTCGCGATAGAAGACCTCGTCACGAATCGTCGGCTCGAGCAGCTCCTCGAGCTCGGTGCGGGTCGGCTCGCGGCCGTAGACGCGCCGTGCGGCATCGGCGACGCGCTCGACGACGAGCTCGTCGATCACGATCCGGCCCGGCGCCTCGTCGTCGCCGTCCCCGCGCCACGCGGATACGGCGAACAGCAGCGCGCCGAGCACGAGAAAATGCAGCAGCGGATCCTTCAGCAATCGCGGCATGACATCCCGACATCCCCAAGCGCGGCCGCATTATTGAACGCGGGGATGCGGGGTACAAGGCAACGCCGGATCCGAAGCAAAGCGACGGGGCCGAAAGGACGCCGCCTCGGCCCCGTGCTTACGGCTGCTTACGAGAAGTCGAGCGTGACGAACTGCTGGCCTTCGCCCCGCCGCACGAGCAGCAGCGCTCGTTCGCCGTCGCGGCGGGCCGCTTCGAGCGCGTCGGTCACATCATCGACGGAGGTCACCGGGCGGCGATTCACGGACACGATCACGTCGCCGCCGCGCAGCCCGCTGCGTCCTGCCGCGCTGCCGGGACGCACGTCGGCGATCAGCGCGCCGCCGACGTCGCGCGGGAGGCCGAGCCGCGAGCGGTCGCGCTCGGTCAACGGCGCGAGGCGGAGTCCGAGGTTCGATCCGACCGCCGATTCTCCGCCGCGCGCTCCGGGACGCGCCGGCCCTGTGCGCGGCGCGGCCGCCGCAGCGCCGGCCCGATTGCCGAGCTCGACGTCGAGCTCGTGCGCGTCACCGTCGCGGATCACTTCGACCGTGACATTCTGGCCCGGCCGGCGCTTCGCGACCGCGAACGTCAGGTCGCGCACCGACGCGACAGCCTCGCCGTCGAAGCGGGTCACGACGTCGCCGGGCGCGAAGCCGGCCTCGTCGGCAGGGCTTCCGGCGACGACGTCGGCGACGAGCGCGCCTTCTGCCGCATCGAGACCGAGCGACTCCGCGAGCGCCGTATCGAGGTCCTGCAACGAGACGCCGAGCCAGCCGCGCTCGACGCTGCCGTTCTCGCGGAGCTGCTCGACGACCGCGCTCACGTGGTTCGACGGGATTGCGAAACCGATGCCGACGCTGCCGCCGTTAGGCGAGACGATCGCGGTGCTGACGCCGATGACCTCGCCGGCCGCGTTGAAGACCGGGCCGCCCGAGTTGCCGCGATTGATCGGCGCATCGATCTGCAGGTAATCGTCGTACGGGCCCGAGCGAATATCGCGGCCGCGGGCCGACACGATCCCGGCCGACGCCGAGCCGCCGAGGCCGAACGGATTGCCGATCGCGAGCACCCACTCGCCAACGCGCACGGCGTCGGAATCGCCGAACTCGACGAACGGTAAAGGCTCGTCCGCATCGACTGCGAGCAGCGCGAGATCCATCTGCGGGTCGTCGCCGACGACGCGCGCATCGAGCTGGCGCCCGTCGGACAAGGTAACGACGATTTTCTCCGCGTCGCTGATCACGTGATGGTTCGTCACGATGTAGCCGTCGGAATCTACGATGAAGCCCGAGCCCGCGCCTTCGCTGCGCCGCGGCGCGTTCGGCACGCCGGGCATCTCGAAAAAGCGGCCGAAAAACTCGTCCAGCGGGCTGCCCGGCATTTCGCGAGGCCATGCTTCGCGAAAGCCGGTCGTCGGCATCGGCCCCATCACTTTCGTCACCGAGATGTTCACGACGGCCGGGCTTGCCCGCTCGACGACGTCCGCGAACGACGGCGCCTGAAAGCCCGGGGTGACGAGCCCTTCCTGCGCGAGCGCGCCCTGGAACGGCGGCGCCGCGAGCTCGAGCGCCGCTCCGCCGGCGAACGCGGCGGCTAGCGCCGCCGCAAGCGGCAGCCTGCGCAAGCTTTTCCTGTTCGACTGAGTCATTGCTTAGCCTCCACGATTCCGAATGCTCGTTCGAGCCGGTCGGCTCAATGCGATGCAACGTAAAGCGCCGCACCTTACGTCCGCCTCACGATTTCCCTACGAATTCGTAATGCGCGTCGGCCGGCGAGCGGGAGCGCAGGCGTTAATCCGCCGTTCAGCTCGCGCAGCGTATGTTCAGGAACATTCCGAGCGCAGAAGAGTCCATTGGCTGGCTCAGGAGGTTCGCAATGAAGTCTTGGACGAATGCCGCTTCGCTGGCCCTTTCGGTCGCGGTGCTGACGGCCTCGGCCGCGTTCGCGCCGGGCGTTCATGCGGCCTCGGCAGACGAGGCCGAGCTCGGTGATCGCACGCCGATCCACGTGAATGGCGAGGTCGATGCGGTCGATCACCGGAACGGCGGCGAACGCCCGCGGCTCACGAGCTTGAAGCCGGTCGACAGCATTCCGGCGATCGGCCGCCTGCACAGCTGGAGCGTCGTCGACAACGACAGGCTGATCATCTGGGCGACGCCGTCCCGGCCGTACCTCGTCGAGCTGTTCAGGCCGAGCCCGGAGCTCAGGTTCGCCGTGAGCATCGGCGTGACGTCGTTCGGCAGCCGGATCCACGCGAAGTTCGATTCGGTCGAGGTCGACGGATTCAGCTACCCTATCCGTCGAATCTACGAGATGAGCCGCGACGAGGCGAAGTCGGTCAACGCCGCCGCCTGACGTCGGCGAGCCTGTCCGGGTCCTGACCTGGACAGGCTCCCGCACCGACATTCACCCGGCGGCGGGAAGGCCTGCCGGACGTGCGCATTCTGATCATCGAGGACGACAAGGACGTCGCCGCTTTCATCCGCAAAGGCCTGACCGAGGCCGGCTGGAACGTCGATCATGCCGACAACGGTAAGGACGGCCTGTTTCTCGCCGCGACCGAGCACTACGACGCGCTGATCGTCGACCGCATGCTGCCCGGCGTCGACGGCCTCGGCGTGATCCGCACGTTGCGCGCGTCGGGCAACCGCACGCCCGCGCTCGTGCTGAGCGCGCTCGGCGAGGTCGACGACCGCGTCGAAGGTCTGAAGGCCGGCGGCGACGACTACCTCGTCAAGCCGTTCGCGTTCAGCGAGCTGCATGCGCGCCTCGAGGCGCTGATCCGGCGCTCGGCGGCGGCCGCAGAGGCGCCCCCGACCGTGCTCGAGGTCGGCGACCTGCGCATGGATCTGCTGCGCCGCGAGGTGCAGCGCGCCGGCCGCAAGATCGACCTGCAGCCGCGCGAGTTTCAGCTCCTCGAGTTTCTGATGCGCCATGCCGGGCAGGTCGTTACGCGCACGATGCTGCTCGAGGGCGTTTGGGACTATCACTTCGACCCGCAGACGAACGTGATCGACGTGCACATCAGCCGGCTACGCGCGAAGATCGATCGCGACTTCTCGAAGCCGCTGCTGCATACCGTCCGGGGCGTCGGATACCGCCTCGACACGCAGCCGTGACGCCGCCGATGCGTCTTCCCGCGCTGTTTCGCACGACGGTCTTTCAGACCACGCTCGTCTACATGGCGCTCTTCGGCGCGTCCGTGCTCGCGCTGTTCACGTTCATCTACTGGTCGACGCTCGGATACCTCGAACGGCAAACCGAGGAGATCATCGAGGCGGAGATTCGCGGGCTCGCAGAGCAGGCCGAGCGGCGCGGGCTCGCAGGCCTCGCGAACGTGATCGACGAGCGCGTGCGGCGCGATACCGAGCGGCGCTCCGTGTATCTCCTCGTCGACGCCGGCCTGCGGCCGATCGCCGGCAACGTTCCTTACTGGCCGCAGGAGTTCGATCGGCGCGGCGAGTGGGTCGACTTCTTGATCACGGACGGCGACGGGCGCTATACGCCCGTTCGCGCGCTCGTCCTCGGGGTCGGGCCGGGGTTCCGGCTGCTCGTCGGCCGCGACGTTCGCGAGCTCGAGCAGATCAACGACGTATTCCGGCGCGCAGCGCTATGGGGTCTCGGGCTCACGATGGGACTTTCGCTGCTCGGCGGCGTACTGATCGGCTTCAGCGCGCAGCGCCGCGTCGCCCAGATCAACCGGACGACGCGGCAGATCATCGCCGGCAACCTCAAGGAGCGGGTGCCGGTCACGGGCGCCGGAGACGAGCACGACGAGCTCGCCGAGAACGTGAACGCGATGCTCGATCAGATCGAGAAGCTGATGGCCGGCCTCCGTCATGTCGGCGACAGCGTCGCGCACGATCTGCGCGGCCCGCTGACGCGGCTTCGCGCGCGTCTCGAGACGCTCGCGGCCGAGCCTGCGCCGAGCCGCGAAGGGCTCGACGAATGCGTCGCGCAGGCCGACGCGCTGCTTGCGACGTTCAACGCGCTGCTGCGGATCGCGCGGATCGAGTCGGGCGCCTACCGCAGCGCGTTCGCGCCGGTCGACGTCGGCCGCATCGCGCGCGACGTCTGCGAGCTCTACCAGGCCGCCGCCGACGAGCGCCGCATCGAGCTCGTCTGCAGCACGCCGGCCGAGGCGCTCGTCGTCGGCGACCGCGAGCTGCTCGCGCAGGCGTTGACGAATCTGCTCGACAACGCAATCAAGTACACGCCGGACGGCGGCCGCATCACGGTCGACGTGCGCGCCGCGACCGCGCGGCGCGCCTATGTCTTGCGCGTCGCGGACACGGGGCCCGGCATCCCGGCGCACGAGCAGGAGCGCATGCTCGAGCGGTTCACGCGCCTCGATCGCTCCCGATCGCTGCCGGGCAACGGCCTCGGCCTCGCGCTCGTGAAGGCCGTCACGGAGCAGCACGACGGCCGGCTCACGTTGCGGGACAGTGACCCGCACGCGGCGAACGGCCCGGGGCTCTCGGTCGAGCTCGAGATTCCGGCCGCCGGCGCGCCGCGGCTCGCGGAGCGATGACCGCGCGTCGGCGCTCACGCTGTCGCGGCCGTTTTCGTTCGCGCGCGACCCGCCTTCGCGCGAGCAGCCGCCGCGCACGCAGGATCAGCGTCAGGGCCGCTCGCTCACGAGCTTGTCGCCGAGCGCGGCCGCCCACAGCTCGAGCTTCTCCTCGAACGAGTAGGACGCATTCGCGGGGCTCGTCGAAGGCAGGCGCGTCATCTCGAGGCGCGAATACTGCGGCGGCAAGGTTGGGAGCACGTGCCGACGAAACAGCTCGGCCGCTTTCGAGCCGTTGAACGACACGAAGCGGATCTCGGGATGCGCGGCGAAGAACGTCGCGAAATCGTTCACGACGATGCTCGACGGGACGATCGCGGAGTCGAGGCTGCCGCGCCGCTCGCCGGCAGCAAGCACGTCCCACAGCGCGATGCCGGCCGAGCGCAGCCGCTCGAGACGCAGCGGATAAGGCAGCGACGGCCCGGCGCCGCAAAGCTCTCCCATGATTCGCCAGAACGCATTGCGCGCCTGCGCGTAATACTGCTGCATCTCGATCGACTTCTCGCCCGGCAGGCTGCCGAGGACGAGCACGCGCGCATCGGGCGACGAGACCGGCGGAAAGCCCCGCGCGAACGGCGCGCGCGGCGGCGTACGGCCGCGCTTCACGCCGGCCGCCGGGAGCCGCTTGCCGTTCGCGCCGCTCACCAGTCGAGCGCCCGGTAGTGGCCGTCGGCGCGGAGCCTGCGCATCTGACCGAGGATCCACGCTTGTCTGCTTCGCACGTACTCGCTCGGCTCATCCGCGCGCAGCACTTTCGGATTCGGCAGCACGGCCGCGAGCAGCGCGGCCTGCTCGTCGCGAAGCTCGGCGGCCGACGTGCCGAAGAACGCCTGCGCCGCGGCCTCGACGCCGAAGATGCCTTCGCCGAGCTCGGCGACATTCAAGTACACCTCGAGTATCCGCTCCTTTGGCCAGATCGCTTCGATCAGCAGCGTGAAGTAGGCCTCGACGCCTTTGCGCGCGAAGCTGCGGCCGGGCCACAGGAACAGGTTCTTCGCGACCTGCTGCGAGATCGTCGACGCGCCGCGCAGGCCGCGGCCGTTCCGATAATCCTCGACCGCGCGTCGAATCTGCTCGAAATCGAAGCCGTTATGCGTCAGGAAACGCTGGTCCTCGGACGCGATCACCGCATACGCCGCGTCGGCCGCGATCGACCCGCGCGACGCCCAGACGTGCTTCTGCGCGCGGACCGGCACGTCCTGCTGCAGCATCATCGCCGTGACCGGCGGATCGACGAAGCGAAGCAGCCCGACGAGCGCGGCCGTCCCGGCGAGCCACGACAATACGACCGCGACGAGCGTGATCATGATGCGCCGCAGCATGCTGCGCGAGCGCACGGGCGTCCTCGCGCGCTTCTGCGGACGCCGGGTTCCGCGAGCCAACCGAATCCTCCGCGAGCTGGTCGAGCGGCGCCGCCCGATCGGCTGCGGCGCCGTGATGGCGCGCCGGCCTTCCGTGCCGGCGCGGGGCATTACCGTAATACAACTTTGATGTCGAAGCTTCGTTGCAAAGCGGCGAAATGTCCTGATCGTCGCTGCACGCGCGGGCTACAATCGTGTGACGCGCTTGCGATGCGATTGCCGCTGCCGAATGAGACGCAGACCCCACAAGAGGCCGAGCTGGTTCGCCGAGCTCGGGATACCGGCCGACTACGGCATCGACCCGCCGCTGCCGGCCTATGCGGATGCGGAACGGCTCGACGACGTCGAGCCGAACATCGTCGGACGCATGGAGCGGCTCGCGCCGCGCACCGCCGACGACTGGCGCGCGATGAAGGCCGCAGCCGCCGAGGACGGCGTGGTGCTGCTGCTCGTCTCCGGGTTTCGCAGCATCGAGCGGCAGATCGCGCTGATCCGCGCGAAGCTCGAGCGCGGGGAGAGCATCGAGTCGATCCTCCGCGTCAACGCCGCGCCCGGATACAGCCAGCATCACACCGGCAGGGCGGTGGATATCGCGACGCCCGGCTGCCGCCCGCTGACCGACGAGTTCGAGCAATCCGAGGCGTTCTTCTGGCTCGAGCACAACGCGGCGCGCTTCAACTTCCGGATGCCGTACGGCCGCGACAACCCGTTCGGCTTCACGTTCGAGCCGTGGCACTGGTCGCAGCTCGACGAAGGGGTCGTGAAATTCCGCGCCGGGAAGAAGGCGCACCGCTGACCGGGAAAGGGGCCGACCGAAAAAAGCGTGCCTGGCACGAATTTCCGAAAAAGCGTGCCTGGCACGAATTTTCGCTGCGATGAGCAAGGATGACCTCGACAAGTGGGAGCGGCGCTACCGCGACGGGGCGTACGCCGGGCGAGACCATCCGACCGCCCTCCTCGTCGACTGGCTCGATCTGGCGCCGCCGGGCGCCGCGCTCGACGTCGCATGCGGCGCCGGACGCAATGCCGTCCATCTCGCGTCGCTCGGCCGACCGGTCGACGCCGTCGACATCTCGCCGACCGCGCTCGAGCGCGCCGCGCAGGCGGCGGCCGAGCGCGGGGTCGGCGGCATCGTTCGCTGCGTCGCCGCCGATCTCGACGAGGACCCGGACCGCGCGCTGCCGCCCGGGCCGTACGCGCTGATCCTCGTCGTTCGTTACGTGCACCGCGGCATCCTGCCCGCGCTGCTGCGCCGCCTCGTGCCGGGAGGCGCCCTGATCGTCGAGGAGCACGTCGACTCGGCGGAGCCGGTCGTCGGGCCGTCGACGGCGGCGTTCCGGATGCGCCCGAACGAGCTGCTGAGGCTCGCGCTCGACGCCGCGGGGACGGACGCGCTGATCCGCTTTTACCGAGAAGGCCGAGTCGCCGATCCCGACGGCCGCCCGGCCGCGCTCGCCCAGCTCGTGTTGGTAAAAAGCGACAATACCGGCTGAGACTGCCCGGCGCGAACGGCGTCGTAGCGCGGAATACGTCGAGAGGTGCTATGGTCGGCACATCACGACAGCCGCGCACGGGGCGCACCGACGTCGTCGCAACGATGGCACTCCTCGCCCTTTCCCAGCATCGCGCCCTCGGGCTCGCGTTCGCCGCGTGGCTCGCGCTCGCTTCCGGGCACGCGAATGCGCAGCCGAATCCTGCGGGCTCCGCGGAGCCGAGCGGGGAAGAGCGGCTGCTCGAGGAGCTCGTCCGCCGCGGCGCGCGCGTCGGCCGGATCGACATCGAAGTGCGGAACGTGTTCGACACGTCGGATCCTGACGAGAGCAGACGGCTCTATCAGTGGGCGAATCGAGTGCACGTGACGACGCGCGAGAGCGTCGTCGAGAGCGTGCTGCTGTTCGCGCCCGGCGACCTGTTCGAGCCGCGTCTGCTCGCCGAATCGGCACGCCTGTTGCGCAGCCGCGACTTCCTGGTCGAGGCGGTCGTCGAGCCGGGCACGTATCACGAGGAGACGAACACGGTCGACATCCGCGTGATCGTCCGTGACGGCTGGTCGCTGTCGCCCGAGATCGAGCTCGGCCGAAACGGCGGCGAGAACGAGCTCGGCCTCGGCGTCGAGGAAAGCAACCTGCTCGGCACGGGCAAGGGCCTCACGGTGTCCTACACGACAGACGTCGATCGCGACGAGGCGTACTTCGGCTACTCCGACCCGAACGTGCGCGGGAGCCGCGCGCGGCTGAACGTCGTGTTTGCGAACACGAGCGACGGCGACCGGATCTCGATCGCAGCCGGCCGCCCGTTCTTCGCGCTCGACACGCGCTGGTCGGTTGCCGGGCTCGTGCTCGACGACGAGCGCGTCGAGCCGATATACGATCTCGGCGAGACGATCGACGAGTTCCGGTTCAAGCGCCGCGCGTTCTCGGTCGAAGGCGGCTGGTCGCGCGGCTTACGCGGCGATCGGGCGCTGCGCTGGCTCGGCGGCATCACGTATGACGAGCGCCGGTTCTCCGAGGCGCCGGACGTGCCCGAGCCGCTGCTGCTGCCGACGGACCGCAAGCTCGTCTATCCATGGGTCGGCTTTCAGCTGATCGAGGACGACTTCCGCGTGATGACCGAGCTCAACGACATCGGCCGCACGGAGGACGTCCCGCTCGGCCTGAACATCAAGGCGACGCTCGGCTTCGCGTCGGAATCGTTCGGCGCGGACCGTCGCGCGACCTTGTTCGACGTGATCGCGTCGAAAGGCTGGGAGCCCGGGCGCGGACAGCTTTTCCTGCTCGACGCGGCGCTGTCGGCACGCCGCGAAAGCGACGAAACCCGTAACGGCCTGCTGACGCTCGGCGCGCGCTACTATCATCGCAACCTCGGCAACAGGCACCTTTTTCTCGCGAGCTTGAACGCCACCGGCTCGCGCCGACTCGACCTCGAGCAGCAGGTGCTGCTCGGCGGGGACAACGGCCTGCGCGGCTATCCGCTGCGCTATCAGGCCGGCGCGCATCGCGCCGTGCTGACGCTCGAGCAGCGCTTCTTCACGGGCTGGTATCCGCTGCGGCTATTCCGCGTCGGCTACGCCGTGTTCTTCGATATCGGCCGCGTATGGGGCCGCGATCCGCGGGCCGCGGAGCCCGTCGGCACGCTCGCGGACGTCGGCGCCGGGCTGCGCCTGACGTCGCCGCGCTCGAGCAGCCGGCAGGTCGTGCACATCGACCTCGCCGCGCCGCTGCACCATCGCGATCAGGTCGACAGCTGGCAGCTCACGGTCGAGACCAAGCGCTCGTTCTGATCGCGGCGCGCCGAGAGCTCGGGCGCTCGCGGGCGCGTGCTACGCGAACGGGTTTCCGTCGATATCGATCGCCCGCGGCAGGCCTCGGACCCTGTCGAGCCAGCGCGTGACGGCGGGCCAACGGTCGGTGTCGTATCCCGAGACCTTCAGCATCGACACCGGCGCGAAGATCGACACGTCCGCAATCGTCGGATGCTCGCGCGCGAGCCAATCGCGCCGCTCGAGGTGCTTGTCGATTAGCGCGAGGATGTAGTCGCAGCGCGCATCGATCTCCTCGTCGGGCGTCTTGATCGCATCCGGACGGCGAATCTTCGCGCGCTTCAGCCACGGCCCCTGGTGAATCTCGTTCGCCGACTTCGACATCCACTCGGCGACCTTCGCCGCGCCCTCGGCGTCGACCGGCAGCCACGTCCCGCGCGGGTCGTACTTGCGCGCAATGTAGACGAGGCATGCGTGCGAGTCGGCGATCGTGAAGCCGTTGTCCTGCATCGCCGGCATCTGCCCGAACGGATTCAGCGACAGGAAGGGCTCTCGCTTGTGCTCGCCGCCGTACATGTCGATGTCGACGAGCTCGTAATCGACATCGAGAATCGTCAGCAGCAGGCGCACCTTGTAGCCGTTGATGGAGCCCATCGTCGAGTGCAGGCGGATCATCCGTGGTTCTCCGAGACGTCGAGGTCCGCCAATGATAGACGCAATGACGGGCCACGCCCGAAATCCGGTGCTGCGGAAGAGCGCGTTGCGGATCAGAACAGACGATTCAGGCTCAGCGTCAGCCTGTTCCGGTCGTACGAGAACACGTCCACGCTCGATGAGTTGTCCGCGATCCGGTATTCGCCGAGGAGCTGCCAGCCCGATACGAAATCGCGCGTCGCGCTGACCCGGAGCTGCGACAGATCCTCGTCGCGCGGCTCGTCGAGCCGGCCGTAGCGGCTGAGGCGCAAGAGCCCCTGAACCTCGACGGACCACTCCGCGCTCAGCGTGTGCTCGTAGCCAGCGAAAATCTCGTGACGATCCGGCGATACGCTCGCGCCGGCGCGGTCGTTGCGCTCGCGGACATAGCCGAGCGCGAGCTTGCCCCGCTCGATGCGCTGCTCGAAGCCGACGCTGAGCCGATCGCGCGTGCCGTCCACGAAGCTGAACTCGTTCAACACGTTCGCGACGTCGTCGTGCACGTAGCGTAGCGACATCAGCATCGCCTCGCCGAGCGGATAGTGAGCCGTCAAAGTCGCGCCGAGCCGCCGCTCGAAGCCGCGCCCGGCGAGCACGCCGTAGTCGTAGTACGAGCCGGCATCGATCCGCCAGCTGCCCGCCTGCCACAGATACGCGAAGCCGAGCCGGAACGCGTCCTGATCGAAGTCGGGCGCATCGGCGTAGCGGACGACGTACGCGCTCGCGTCGAGCCGCACGGCGTTGCGCTTGCCGAAACGGCCGCTGACGAGACCGAAGAACTCGGCGAGACGGCTCTCGGTCGACAGTCCCGCCGGCAGGCTTGCCTCCTCGAGCAGCGCGACGTTGTCGTCGTAGCCGACGGCAAAGTCGATCAGCCGAACCCACTGCGCGGCGCGCGCCGGCTCGCCGCGCAGATCCGCGCGCTCGAGCATCGCGGCCGCGAGCGCCGCGATCGTCGCATCGTCGCCGGCGCTCGCCCGCTCGAACGCCGCGCGTGCCTCGCCGAGCCGGTCCTGCTTCAGCAGCGCGAGGCCGAGGTTGTATTCGGCGAGCGGCGTCATCTCGGGGTAGCTGCGTGCGAGATATCGGAAAGAATCCTCGGCACGCGAATAGTCGCCCAAGCGGTAGTAGCTGACGCCGGCGTTGTACTCGACCGCGGGACCGCTCATCCCGGCCGCGCGGGCTGCCTCGAAGGCCGCGGCGGCGGCGGCATAGTCGCCGGACGAGAAGGCTTTGCTGCCAGCATCGAAGTGCGCGCTCGGATCGTTTGCGGCCGCATGGCTCGCCGCACAAGCGGCAGCGGTCAAGATGGCGGCCAGCGCGATCCCGAGGCGTACGTTCATCAGCGTCACCCGATCCGTTCGACGGAGACCCGGGCCGATCGATCGCGTCACGCGCGCCCGCTCCAGGCGGGATGACGGCGATTCGCCGTCCGATCAGCCTGGCGCGCGGCCTACGGCGACGCGCCGTCGGTCCGAGCAGACATCCGACATGCAAGGAATCGGCCGACCGCGAATCGTGGTGAACCCGGACTCACGGCGTATCAGGAGATCCGCGCCGGCGCGGCGGCAAACGGGGCGGGGGTGGGACGTTTGCAGATGCGGGCGTACGGCGCGTGTGCGCCGTTCAAGGCCTGTCGCCGAACGGGTCCGGACGTTCTCGAGCCGGCTCGGGCCGATCGAACCCGTCGAGCCCGTCCGGCCGCTCCGGCCTGTCCGCCCGATCGGGCCGGCCGCCGACATCCGGCCGCTCGAAACGACCGGGATTGTCGAAGCCGCCGAAGCGATCGCGGCCTCGCGCGGCGTCATCGACGGCATCCCGCACCTGATCGGCGGCATCGCGATTCAGATCCCGTGCGTCCGCCGCAACATCCCGCGCATTCCGGCGCGCGTCTTCGGCCGCGGCCGACCCCGCGTCCCGGGCTTGATCCGCCGCGTCGCGGCCCGACTCGCGCGCCTGCTCTGCGGCGTCGCGGCCCGACTCTCGCGCCTGATCCGCCGCATCGCGCCCGGACTCGCGGGCCTGCTCGGCCGCATCGCGCCCGGACTCGCGGGCCTGCTCGGCCGCATCGCGCCCGGACTCGCGGGCCTGCTCGGCCGCGTCGCGCCCAGACTCGCGAGCCTGCTCCGCGCCGTCGCGGCCGGCGTCGCGTGCGTCCGCCGCGGCATCGCGGGCCGCTGCCGCAGCGTCCCGGCCCGCATCGCGAGCTCCTTCGGCCGCGTCGCGGCCCGCGTCGACTGCGGCTTCGCGACCCACATCGCGGGCGGCCGCTGCAGCGTCCCGAGTGATATCGAGCGCGTCGGCCGCGGTCTCGCGAGCCTCGATCGCGTCGGCGGCCTCGCGGCCCGCATCGCGCGCGGCGGCCGCCGCGTCGCGACCGGCGCTTACGGTCGCCGCCGCCGCGTCCCGGCCCTGCGCGCGAGCCTCCGCCGCCGCGTCGAGTCCGTCGGCGCGGGTGGCCGCCGCGACGTCCCTGCCGGCGGCCACCGCGTCCGTGATCGCAGGATCCGCTTCGCGGCCAACGGTCGCCGGCCCTTGGCCGCGCGCGAGCTCCCGAGCGCGCTCCGCCGCATCGAGGACCAGACCGCCGAGGTCGTCCCGCGCGGCGCTGTCCAACGCCCCGCTGCGCGGGTTGCCGGCGATGTCGGCGCCGGCCCCCTCCGCGCGGCCGCTCGCGCTCGCGGAAGCATTTCGCGCGTCGTCCCCGAGCCGCGAGCGCAGCGCCTCGGGCAGCTGAATCACGCGGGTAACCGGGTCCGGTCGAGTCGCGCCCTCCGGCAGCAGCCGCATCGTGACCTCGAGGTTATCGATGTCTGCCGCGGACGGCTCCTGCGCGAACGCCGGCTGCGCGACACCGCCGAGCACGAGCGCCGCGCCGAACACGGGGAGCGGTCTGCGAATCAGGACGAGCGGATTCATCGAGCGGGCGCGCCGCCGCAGCGCACGGGACGCAATGCCGCAAATCGGCACCGCAAAGCGCCGGGCCGCCGCGGGCCGGCGCTCGAGCCGCGTCTCGCGCTGCATTGCGTCTCCGAGGAACATTCGAACTGCTGAAACACTGTCCAAATTTTGAGATCCGCGTCTACCTACGCGCGCACATCCACGACGAAAGTCCGCCGCTTCTGGCCATGGTGCACCTCGACGAGCAGCTGCCCGCCGCCGGCGCCGGTCGCGACGATCGGCAACGTGAGCTGGTTCGCGCCCGCGTCGAGGTTCGTGCGCCAGCGCAGCTCGCGTTGACGGTCGAAGCCGTCGAGCTCGATCGCGCCGGTCAGGACGACGCGAATCTCGGCGTCCATCAGCGGCGAAGGCGTATCCACTGCGATGCTCACGTCCTGCGGGCGAAACAGCGCCAACGTGACCTGCGGCGTCATCGCCGGCTCGACGTCCGGCGCCACTTCCGTGCGCTGCACGACGAAGGCGGCCCACGCGATCGCCGCAGCCGCGGCCATCGCGCCGCTGCCGACGGCGAGCCCGGCCCAGAATCCACGGCGCGACGGCGCCGGGGGCCGAACCGGCTCCCGCGCGGCCCCACGCGTCGCGGCGAGGATCGCGCGCTCGAACGCCCCGGGGCTCGGCGGCGGCACGAAGCGCGCCCGCTCGGCGCGAAGCATGCCGGCCGCGAGCTGCGCGTCGCGGCACGACTCGCAGCCCGCGAGGTGCTCCATCGCGGCGCGCCGATCCTCGGCGCCGCCGATGTCGTAACCGTCGATCAGCAACGACTGGACGTCATCGCACTTCATTTTCGCCCTCCCGCGCCGGTCGTCATCGACCGCGGAGCACGTTCGTCATGGCGCAAGAACTTGCCGAGCCGGGCCCGAGCGCGATGCAGGCGCGACTTCAGCGTACCTTCCTTCAAGCCCGTGATTTCCATCAGCTCTGCGAGCGTGTACCCCTCGATGTCATGCATCGCGAGGAGCGATCGCTGGTCCTCGTCGAGGCGCTGCCACGCGCGGTCGAGCCGGCGAGTCCACAGCGCGCTTTCCGTCAGTTCCAGCGGACCCGGCGCGTCCGCGGCGAACCCGGCCTCGTCGTGCACCTCCATCGAATCGACGTGCGTACGGTCGAAGCGCCGCAGCTGGTCGATGAAGATCCGCCGCATCACGCACAGCAGCCAGCTGTGAGGCTGATCGAGCTGCTCGAGCTCGTCGAGCCGCGAGTAGGCCCGCGTGCAAACTTCCTGGACGAGATCCTCGGCGTCGTGGACGGACCGCGTGAACCGATAAGCCGTCCGATACAGAAGCGGATAGTGCCGGCCAATCAGCGCTTCGAATCGCTCTACGGTGGATTTGCCTCCGGGGATGACGGTCAGTCGGGCCATCTGAGAACTCAAGCACGTCCTTGGCTAACACGGCCGAGCGGCGACTGCGTTCCCTTGCGAACGCGCGAATGGCGCCGCAGACGGCCCCCGCAGGAGCCGCCTGCCGTGCGCGAATGCGGGTTCCGACCGTCGATCCGGGACGGGCCCCAGGAAAATGCGGTTCGGATCCCTGCCAAATGGAGTCTACGTGCGGTGCGCCGGCGACGGTAGGCTCGTTCCAAATTCTGGCATTTGGCCGGATCGTCGAACCGCCGGATTCGCAGCGGCGCGCAACTCTTTTCGGCGCACGCACTCTATAATGCGCGACCTTCGCCACGAACCCACCCCGATGGACCCCACCGCCCAACTTCGCAATATCGCGATCGTCGCCCATGTCGATCACGGCAAGACCACCCTCGTCGACAAGCTGCTGCAGCAATCCGGCACGATCGATCAGCGCGTCGCGCTGCCCGAGCGCGTGATGGATTCGAACGATCTCGAGCGCGAGCGCGGCATCACGATTCTCGCGAAGAACACGGCGATCCGCTGGGGCGACTGGCGCATCAATATCGTCGACACGCCGGGCCACGCCGACTTCGGCGGCGAGGTCGAGCGGGTGCTGTCGATGGTCGACGGCGTGTTGCTCCTCGTCGATGCCGTCGACGGGCCGATGCCGCAGACGCGCTTCGTGACCCAGAAGGCGTTCAAGCGCGGCTTCACGCCGCTCGTCGTGATCAACAAGATCGATCGTGACGGGGCGCGCCCTGCGTGGGTGCTCGACCAGACGTTCGATCTGTTCGACCGGCTCGGTGCGAGCGACGAGCAGCTCGACTTTCCGGTCGTCTACGCGTCCGCGTTGAGGGGCTTCGCGGGCCTCGACCCCGACGTGCGCGACGGCGACATGACGCCGCTGCTCGACGCAATCGTGAAGCACGTGCCGCCGCCGAAGGTGACGCTCGACGGACCGCTGCAGCTTCAGGTCTCGAGCCTCGACTACAACTCCTACGTCGGCGTGCTCGGCATCGGCCGCATCGCGCGCGGCGTCGCGAAGCCGAACTCGCAGATCACGATCGTGCGGCGCGACGGCCGCGTCGAGAACGCGCAGCTCGGCGAGCTCTACGGCTTCGCGGGCCTCGAGCGCCGGCCCGTCGAGTCGGCAGGCGCCGGGGACATCGTCGTCTTCAGCGGCATCGACGACCTCGGCATCTCGGACACGATCTGCGCGCGCGGCCATCCCGAAGGCTTGCCGCAGCTCGAGATCGACGAGCCGACGATCACGATGACGTTCGAGGTCAACAAGTCGCCGTTCGCCGGGCGCGAGGGCAAATTCCTGACGAGCCGGCAGATCCGCGCGCGGCTCGCGCAGGAGGTCAAGCACAACGTCGCCCTGCGGGTCGAGGACACGGCCGATGCGGACAAGTTTCGCGTGTCCGGACGCGGCGAGCTGCATCTCGCCGTGCTGATCGAGACGATGCGCCGAGAAGGCTACGAGCTCGCGGTATCGAGGCCCGCCGTGATCGAGCGGCGCGTCGACAGCGAAATCCACGAGCCGTGGGAGCTCGTCACCGTCGACTTCGCCGAGGACTATCAGGGCGCGGTGATGAGCCGTCTTGCCGAGCGGCGCGGCGAGCTGTTGAGCATGATGCCGGACGGCCGCGGGCGCATGCGGCTCGAGTACCGGATTCCGGCGCGCGGGCTGATCGGCTTCAGAACGGAGTATCTGACCGTGACCGCGGGCACCGGGCTGCTGTATCACGTGTTCGACCGCTATGCGCCGCGCGTGCCGGGCGAGATCGGTCAGCGCAACAATGGCGTGCTCGTGTCGATGATCAACGGCCGCGCGGCCGCGTACGCGCTGTTCAACCTGCAGGAGCGCGGCTCGCTCTTCATCGGTCACGGCGACGAGGTCTACGAAGGCATGATCGTCGGCATTCATAGTCGCGGTAACGACCTGCCCGTGAACCCGACGAAGGGCAAGCAGCTCACGAACATCCGTGCGGCGGGCTCCGACGAGAACATCCTGCTGACGCCGCCGATCCGCTTCTCGCTCGAGCAGGCGCTCGAGTTCATCGACGACGACGAGCTCGTCGAGATCACGCCGAAGAGCATCCGGCTGCGTAAGAAGCTGCTCCGCGAGCACGAGCGCCGGCGCAAGAAGCCGGCCGAGGCGGTGCTCTCCGACTAATCTCCAGGAGAGAAACTTAGTCTCCAGGTAGATTGACTTCGTGTCGGGCGCGCTTCCCGGGCCTGCGGGCGACAATGGCGTCTGACACGAATTCTCGGTTTCTGTAGAGTTTCGAGCATGGCTTCGACGCACCGCAATCCGCCGCTCGTCGCGCACGTGATCGGCGGGGCCCTCGACACGACCGGCGCACGGCGCGGTCCCGTGTTCAATCCGGCGACGGGCGACACGATCGCCGAGGTGCCGCTCGCCGATGCCGCAACCGTCGACGGGGCGGTGCGCGCGGCGACCGCGGCCTGGCCCGCATGGAGCGACACGCCGGCGCTGAAGCGCGCGCGGGTGATGTTCCGGTTCAAGGCGCTGCTCGAGCAGCACCGCAACGAGCTCGCCGCGATCATCACCCGCGAGCACGGCAAGACGATCGCAGACGCGTGCGGCGAGATCGACCGCGGCATCGAAGTCGTCGAGTTCGCGTGCGGCGTGCCGCAGCTGCTGCAGGGGCGCCACGCGGACAACGTCGGCGGCGGCATCGACAACTTCTCGCTGCGGCAGCCGCTCGGCGTGTGCGCCGGCATCACGCCGTTCAACTTCCCGGCGATGGTGCCGCTCTGGATGTTTCCGATCGCGCTCGTCTGCGGCAACACGTTCGTGCTGAAGCCGAGCGAGCGCGTGCCGAGCGCGCCGCTCCGCGTGGCGGAGCTGCTCGCGGAAGCCGGGTTGCCTGCCGGCGTGCTGAACATCGTGCACGGCGACCGCGAAGCAGTCGACGCGCTGCTCGAGCACCCCGCCGTCGAAGCCGTGAGCTTCGTCGGCTCGACGCCGGTCGCCGCCGAGATCTACGCGCGCGGCACCGCGCACGGCAAGCGCGTGCAGGCGCTCGGCGGCGCGAAGAATCATCTCGTCGTAATGCCGGACGCGGACCTCGAGCGTGCGGCCGATGCGCTGATCGGCGCCGGATACGGCTCCGCCGGAGAGCGCTGCATGGCGGTCTCGGTCGCCGTTGCGGTCGGCACGGTCGGGGACGCGCTCGTCGAGAAGCTGCGCGAGCGGATCGGCAGCCTGCGTATCGCCGACGGCGCCGCGCCATCCGCCGACATGGGGCCGCTCGTCACGGACGCGCATCGCCGCCGCGTCCTCGACTACATCGAAGCGGGGATCCGTGAAGGGGCGACCCTCGTCGTCGACGGCCGTGACCTCGTCGTGCCGGGGCGCGAGCGCGGCTTCTTCGTCGGGCCGTCGCTGTTCGACAACGTGACCCCGGCGATGCGGATCTACCGCGAAGAGATCTTCGGACCCGTGCTGTCGGTCGTGCGCACGCCGGACCTCAAGTCCGCCGTCGAGCTGATCGACGGCCACGAGCTCGGCAACGGCGCGTCGTGCTACACGTCCGACGGGCGGACCGCACGCGACTTCGCGCGCCGCGTGCGCGCCGGCATGATCGGCATCAACGTGCCGATTCCGGTCCCGACCGCGTTCCATTCGTTCGGCGGATGGAAGCGCAGCCTGTTCGGCGATCATCACATCTACGGTGAGGAAGGCGTCCGGTTCTACACTCGCTACAAGTCCGTGATGCAACGCTGGCCCGATTCGGATACGAAGGGGCCGGAGTTCACGATGCCGACGCACGGCTGACGAAGACGAAGAAACGCACCAGAGACCGAAGGGAGCCGACATGAAGCTCGCGAGCATCCGTCACGACGGCAAGACCATCGTCGCCGCCGAGCTCGATTCCGACCGGATCATCGACGTCGCGGAGCTCGAGCGGCTTGCCGTCGAAAGCGGCGCGCCGGCAGGCTCGCACGGGACGGGCGGCGAGCCGTTGCGCGACATGCTCGACGTGATCGCGCTGCCGCCTGCACGGCTCGCGGCGCTCGCGCGCGCGCTCGACCGCGCGCGCGCCGAGCCGAGCGCGGTCTCGCCGATGCACAAGGACGCGGTCACGTGGCGCCCGCCCGTGCCGCGGCCCGGCAAGATCTGCGCGGTCGCGATGAACAACTCGGCGAGCAACGAGCGGAAGATCAGCGCACCCGATCACCCCGCGTTCTTCTTGAAGCCGTCGTCATGCCTGATCGGCCACCTCGAGCCGATCCGGGTTCGGCCGTACTACGGCAGCGTTCACCCGGAGCCCGAGCTCGCGGCCGTGATCGGCGTCGAGACCCGCGACGTGGACGTCGACGACGCGCTCGACGCCGTGTTCGGCTATACGATCTTCGACGACATCACGAGCAACGGCATGCGCGCGGAGGACCGCTTCCACTACTACGCGGTCTACGCGAGCAAGGACGACCCGGAGAAGACCGAGCGCGTCGAGCAGCACCTTTCCTACGCCGGCCGCTACAAGGGAAGCGACACGTTCGGTGCGCTCGGCCCGTGGCTCGTCACGCGCGACGAGATCCCGGATCCGGACGATCTCACGGTCGTCTGCAAAGCCGGCGGCGAGACGATCGCGGAGGACAGCACGCGCTACTACAACTACAAGGTCGCGCAGGTCATCAGCTTCATCAGCCAGTTCCTGACGCTCGAGCCGGGCGACGTGATCTCGATGGGCACGGCGTTCAAGCCGGGCGCGCGCCGCAAGTCGATCCATCATGCGAATCTGCAGTACACGGCCGGACCGATCGAGATCTCGATCGACCGGCTCGGGACCTTGTCGAATCCGGTCGTCGTCGAGGAGCGTGCTATCGGCCGGTGGCGCTGACGCTGCGATCGTCGCGCGCATCGACACGGCCCCGTTCCGCGGGTAAGCTAGCGAGTCCCTTAGCCCGGTATCCGGCGACGCTCGTCGTCCGAGGGGCGGTCATCTGCGAGCGGTGAGCATCGTGGCCACACGTCAGTTTCAACCGGAACGTCGTCGCTGCATCGGCCCCAGCGGACCCCGGTCGGTTGCCTTAGCCCGGCAGTGCCCGTTGGCACCAATTAGTGGCGTAGACGACCACTAAACGACGCAGCGCCAGCGCGGGCAATCGAGACGTTTCCGGCTCGATTCAAGGCATTACACGCATCTCGGCGCCTGGCATACAACCTGCTGTGTGCCCGGCCGTCGTTCACGACTCTCGAACAATACTAAGGTCGACGATGAAGCGTCCGATGCTCACAAAATCCTCTCTGCTGGCGACCCTGCTCGCTGCGGCGGTCGCGGTCTGGATGCTGACGGGGCTCGCGGGCTCCGACGCCGGACCGCGCGACGAAGCCGCGAGCGGAGTCGCGGCCAAGCCGTCCGCCTCGGCCGGTTCGACGACGAGCGACGGGCGGCCGGCCGGCTTACGCGTGACCGTCCGCAAATCGGTTGCCGAGCAGATCGTACGCGACGTCGTGATCAACGGGAGAACCGAGCCGAACCGGATCGTGGAGATCAAGGCCGAGACCGAGGGGCGCGTCGTCGAGCTCGGCGCGGAGCGCGGCTCGGCCGTCGGGCGCGGCGAGCGGATCGCGCGGCTCGATACGCGGGATCGCAACGCCGTCGTGCAGCGCGCCGAGGCGCTGATCGAGTATCGCCGCCAGCAGTACGAGGCGGCGCTCCGGCTCGAGGGGCAGCAGCTGATCGCGCAGCTGCAGATCGCCGAGGCCAAGGCGGATCTCGCGGCGGCCGAAGCGGAGCTCGAAGCTGCGCGTCTCGACCTCGCGCGAACGACGATCGTCGCGCCGTTCGACGGCATGCTCGAGGAACGCAGCGTCGAGCTCGGCGACTATGTCGGGACCGGTGATCCGATCGCGCAGATCGTCGACAACGACCCGCTGATCGCGGTCGGCGAAGTCAGCGAGCGCGACGTCGGAGCGATATCGCTCGGGGCGACGGGCCGCGTGCAGCTCGTCGACGGACGAGTGCTCGAAGGCACGGTCCGATACGTATCGCCGGTGTCGAATGCGAGCACACGGACATTCCGCGTCGAGCTTGCAGTGCCGAACCCGGACGACGCGCTGCCCGCCGGCATGACGGCCGAGCTGCGGCTGCCGGCCGGCGAGTCGCGGGCGCACTTTCTGTCGCCGGCCCTGCTGACCCTCGACGACTCGGGCAACATCGGCGTCAAGGTCGTCGACGAGCGCAATACCGTCCGCTTTCATGAGGTCGACATCATCCGCTCGGCGAGCGACGGTGTTTGGGTCACCGGGCTGCCGGATGAGGTGGTCGTAATCACCGTCGGCCAGGGCTTCGTCTCGGACGGCGAGCGAGTCGAGCCGGTTCCGGAGCGGGGATAGTTTCGAGATCCGTGTCGGACGTCTGTCGCTGACACCTTTGGCGAGCGAGTAAAGATGTACACGCTGATCCAAGCCTGCGTCACGCGGCCCCGCCCCGTCCTGCTGGTTCTGGCGGTCTTGCTGATCGCCGGCCTTTATTCGTACTTCGCGATTCCGAAGGAATCGGAGCCCGACATCGCGATTCCGATCGTCTACGTGAACCTTACCCACGAGGGCATCTCGCCGGAGGACGCGGAGCGCCTGCTGATTCGGCCGATGGAGACGGAGCTGCGTAACCTCGAAGGCCTGTCGGAGCTGCGCGCAACGGCGACCGAAGGCAGCGCGGTGCTGATCCTCGAGTTCGACGCGGGCTTCGACGCCGATCAGGCGCTGCTCGACGTGCGCGAGAAGGTCGATACCGCGAAGGCCGAGCTGCCGGACGACACCGACGAGCCGTTCGTGCAGGAGGTCAACATCGCGCTCTTTCCGGTGCTCGTCGTGAACCTGCACGGCAATGTGCCGGAGCGCACGTTGATCGCGCTCGCGCGCGACCTGCGCGACACGCTGGAGGCCCTGCCGGGCGTGCTCGATGCGGAGATCGTCGGCAGCCGCGAGGAGCTGCTCGAGGTCATCGTCGATCCGGTGCGCCTCGAGAGCTACAACCTGAGCTACGAAGAGATCTTCAACTTCGTCTCACGCAACAACCGTCTCGTCGCGGCCGGCGCGCTCGATACCGGCGCGGGACGTTTCGCCGTGAAGGTGCCCGGCGTCTTCGAGGATCTCGACGATCTTTTGAACCTGCCGGTCAAGACGGACGGATTGCGCACGGTCACGTTCAAGGACGTCGCGACGGTCCGGCGCACGTTCAAAGACGCGGAGAGCTTCGCGCGTCTCAACGGCGACCGCAGCGTATCGCTCGAGATCTCGAAGCGCATCGGCTCGAACATCGTCGAGGTCGTCGATTCGGTGAAGCGCACCGTCGCCGAGCAGCAGGCGTTCTGGCCCGAAACCGTAGAGGTCACGTTCACGCAGGACACGTCCGAGGATGTGCGGACGATGCTGAGCGACCTGCAGAACAACGTGCTGACGGCCGTGCTGCTCGTGATGGTCATCGTGCTCGCGGCGCTCGGCCCTCGATCGGCAGGTCTGGTCGGGCTCGCGATTCCCGGCGCGTTCCTCGGCGGCATCCTTACGATCTGGATGCTGGGCTACAGCATGAACATGGTCGTGCTGTTCTCGCTGATCATGGCCGTCGGTATGCTCGTCGACGGCGCGATCATCGTCGTCGAGCTCGCGGACCGCTATATGTCGCAGGGCTACGGCCGCGTCGAGGCGTACATGCGGGCCGCGCAGCGCATGTCATGGCCCGTCACGTCGTCGACGGCGACGACGCTCGCCGCTTTCATGCCGCTCCTCTTCTGGCCGGGGATCGCCGGCGAGTTCATGAAGTACCTGCCGATCACGCTGCTCGTCACGCTCACGGGCTCGCTGATCATGGCGCTCGTGTTCGTGCCGACGGTCGGCGGCGTGCTCGGCCGCGACCGGCCGCGTGAACAGCCGGCCGATACGAGCGACGAGGACGTGCTGCTCGTCAAGAATCCGTTCGACGGTCTCGGCACGGTCGGACGCTTCTACCTCGCGACGTTGGAGCGCGTCGTCCGTCACCCCGGCAAGCTGCTGCTCGCCGGCGCGCTGCTGCTCGGCGGATCGATCATCGCGTACTGGCAGCTTGGCCGCGGCTTCGAGTTCTTTCCGGAGGTCGAGCCGACCCAGGCGGCGCTGAACATCCGCGCGCGCGGCGATTTCTCGATCGAGGAGCGCGACGTTCTCGTCCGGCAGATCGAGGAGCGCATCATCGACATGCCGGAGTTCGAGTCGGTCTATACGCGAACGAGCATCCGCTTCGGCAGCGAAGACCAAGAGGACCTGATCGGACGGATCCAGCTCCGCTATGTCGACTGGAGCGAGCGCCGGCCGTCCGCCGTGATCCTCGAGGACGTGCGGCGCCGTACGGCCGATCTCGCCGGGCTCGTGATCGAGCCCGAGGAGCAGGAGTCCGGCCTGACGTCCGGCAAGCCGATTCAGATCGAGCTGTCGTCGCGGCAGCCGGAGCTGCTGCCGGAAGCGGTCGCTCGCATACGGCAGGGTCTCGAAGAGATCGGCGGGCTGGTCGACATCACGGATAGCCGCCCGATTCCGGGTATCGAATGGCGCCTGCGCGTCGATCGCGATCAGGCGGCGCGCTTCGGCGCGGACATTACGACGGTCGGTAACGCGATCCAGCTCGTCACGAACGGCATCAAGATCGGCGACTACCGTCCGCACGACGCGGACGACGAGGTCGACATCCGCGTGCGCTTCCCGCCGGCGGAACGCAATCTCGGCCAGCTCGACCAGCTGCGGGTCCCGTCCAGCGACGGCATGGTGCCGGTCTCGACGTTCATGACGCGGACCGCCGCTCCGCGTGTCGGCAACTTACAACGCGTGGACGGCAGGCGCGTGATGACGATCAGCGCAGACGTCGCGGAAGGCGTGCTTGCCGACACGAAGGTGCGGGAGATCATCGCGTGGCTGCCGAACGCGGGCCTCGATCCGAACGTCGACGTCGCGTTCAAAGGCGAGAACGAAGATCAGGAGGAAGCGTCCGCGTTCCTGCAAAAGGCCTTCACCGCGTCGCTGTTCCTGATGGCGATCATTCTCGTCACGCAATTCAACAGCTTCTATCAGGCGTTCCTGATTCTGACGGCAGTCATGTTCTCGACGATCGGCGTGTTACTCGGCCTGCTCGTCACGAATCAGCCGTTCGGCATCATCATGAGCGGCGTCGGCGTAATCGCGCTTGCGGGCATCGTCGTGAACAACAACATCATCCTGATCGACACCTACAACATGATCCGCGCGCAGGGTAAGCCGCCGATCGACGCCGTGCTCGAGACATGCGCGCAACGCTTTCGCCCGGTCATGCTGACGACGATCACGACGATTCTCGGCCTCATGCCGATGGTGCTCGGCGTGAACATCGATCTCATCGGCCGCAGCATCGAGATCGGCGGCCCATCGTCGCAGTGGTGGACCCAGCTCTCGACCGCGGTCGCGGGCGGCCTCGCGTTCGCGACGGTGCTGACCCTGGTGCTGACGCCTAGCTTGCTGCTGCTCGGCGAACGGATCACTGCCGCGTTCCGGCGGTTGCTCGCGCGCGAAGACGAGCGCAGCGCAGTGCCGGCCGAGAGCACGTGACGTCGTTCGAGAGCACGTGAGATCGTAGCGAGCGCGTCAGCGCTCGATATCGACACCGCTTCGCGTCCGGCAGTCGCTGTTGTTGCACGCGATGATCAGGCCCGCGACGACCGGCAGCACGACCGCGAGCACCGTGCGCCGCATGCTCGGTCGCTGCACGTCGAGCGACGAGATCGCGTCGAAGCGCACGGTCCGGGTGTCGCGCGACTCGACATCCTCCCGGCCGCGCATCTCGCGATCGTCGATCGCGATGACGAGAAGCCGCACCTCGTCCTCCTGCCGCGTGCGCAGACGCACGGTGTCCCCCGGCGCAACGCTGCGGCGGATGCCTTCCGGCGTCGTCTCGATCGGGTGATATGCCGTGCAGCCGGAGGTTCCGACGGCGACGGCGAGCAGCGCGGCGAGCAGGCGATGGGGGCTCATCGGCGCAGTATAGCGATCCTGGCTCACACGCTCCCCAAGACGCCCATCTCGCACGGCGCCCTCCTCGGCGGCGTGCCGGTCATCAGCGCTACCGCGCTCAGCGGTTTGCGATGGCGTCGCGCGCGTCGTCCGCGTCGGCCCGGCCATGTGCGGCTCGGCTGGCCGACTCGAGGATCATCGCGGCGCCTTTCTCCGCGATCATGACCGTCGGCGCATTCGTATTACCCGATGTGATTCGCGGCATGATCGACGCGTCGACGACGCGCAATCCGGCAACCCCGTGCACCGACAGCCGGTCGTCGACGACCGCAAGCGGGTCTCGTCCCATTTTGCACGTGCCGACCGGATGGAAGATCGTCGTGCCGAGGTCCCCGGCCGCACGCACGAGATCCTCGTCGCGCTCGACAGCTGGCCCCGGCCGCCATTCCTCGGGCCGAAACCGCTCGAGCGCCTTTGCGGCCATGATGCGCCGTGTGAAGCGCATGCCGGCGACGGCGACCTCGCGATCCTCGTCCGTCGACAGGTAATTCAGCGTGATCGCAGGCGCGACGCTCGCGTCCGCGCTCCTGATGCGCACATGCCCGCGGCTCGTCGGCTGCAGGTTGCAAACCGACGGCGTGATTGCATCGAACGGATGGAGCGGATCGCCGAACTTGTCGAGCGACAGCGGCTGTACGTGCCATTCGAGGTTCGCCGCCGCACGCTCGGGAGCGCTCTTCGCGAACGCGCCGAGCTGCGACGGCGGCATCGTCAACGGCCCGGTCTTGAACAGCAGATATTCGAGCGCCATCGCCGCTTTGCCGCGCCACGAGCGGGCGCGGCGATTCAGGGTCGCGGTGCCGTGCACCTTGTAGATCATCCGGATCTGCAGATGATCGTGCAGGTTCTCGCCGACGCCGGGCAGATCGTGCAGCACGTCGATGCCGCGGCTGCGCAGCAGCTCGCCCGGCCCGATGCCGGAGAGCTGCAGGATCTGCGGCGAGCCGATCGCTCCTGCGGCCAGGATCACCTCGCGCCGCGCGCCGATCCTCCTGCGCTCGCCGCTCGCGCCGGGCCGGTCGCCGCTCGACACGGCCGAGACGCCGACGGCGCGCAGCGCGCCGTTGCGCCGCTCGAGCTCGATGCGCTCGACGTGCGTATGCGTGATGACGTGCAGATTGGGCCTGTGCAGCACCGGCCGCAGGAACGCCTTCGTCGCGCTCCAGCGCACGCCGCGCCGCTGCGTCATCTGGAAGTACGCGTTGCCGAAGTTGTCGCCGCGGTTGAACTCGGCGATCTTCGGGATGCCGCATTCCTCGGCCGCGTCGCGCCATGCGTCGAGGATCTCCCACGACACGCGCCGCTCCTCGACGCGCAGCTCTCCGCCCGCGCCATGCCAGTCGTCGGCGCCGTGCTGATAGTCCTCCGAGCGCTTGAAGACCGGCAGCACGTCGTCCCACGACCAGCCGCGATTGCCGAGCGACGCCCAGTGGTCGTAGTCGCTCTTCTGACCGCGCATGTAGATCATCGCGTTGATCGACGAGCAGCCGCCGAGCCCCTTGCCGCGCGCATAGCCGATCGCGCGGCCGTTCAGCCCCGGATCGGGCTCGATCGAATAGCACCAGTCGGTGCGCGGGTTGCCGATCGTGTAGAGATAGCCGACCGGAACGTCGATCCAGAAGTAATCGTCCTTGCCGCCGGCCTCGAGCAGCGCGACCTCGACGGACGGATCGGCGGACAGCCGATTCGCGAGCACGCAGCCGGCCGTGCCGGCGCCGATGATCACGTAGTCGTACTCGCTCAACTCGCGCCCTCGTCGTCGGGGAGACGGTCGCATTCTAGCGTCCGCAAAAAATCGTGCCTGGCACGGATTTCGGAAATTCGTGCCTGGCACGAATTTTCGGTGCGGGTGTCGTTGACGGTCGGGGCGACATCTCTTAGCGTGCCCGGGACTCCGAGCGAGCGCTCCGCACGACGATGCCATTCGTATTTCCTTTTCCGATCGCACAGTCTCCGGCCGTCTGCCGGCTCGGCCCGCGGACCGACGCGTGATCGTTCATTTCGGCCTCCATCTCGACGGGCTCGCGCCCGCGACGCCGCGCACGGCGCTCGGCGAGCCGACGCTCGGCCCTGCGCGTCTGCTCGACCTGCTCGAGCTGCAGCTCGGCTTGCCGAGCGCGGCCGCGCGGCCCGGCGAGGCCGTCGTCGCGTACCAGGGGTGTCTCGAAGACCTCGATTCGCCGGAGCGGTTCTACCACGCGTCGCTGCGCGTCGATCCGATCGGCGTCGCGCGCACCTTGCTCGGCTGGCGCGCGGCATGGTACGAGGCCGGATGGCGCGGCCGCTTCGACGGCGCCGTGCCGCACCGCCTCGCTGATCTCGCCGACGTCGAGCGCATCGCCCGCGACCGGGTGCCGCTCTGCGCGGGCCAGCGGCTCCGCCGGATCGCGGACGCGCTCGACGCCGGCCTCGTCACGCAGATCGAGCGCATCGTGCTGCACGACGCGCCGGCGGCGCTGCCGACCGCATGGCGCGACGTGCTCGCGCACTTCGCTTGCGAAACGGCGCCCGGGGTCGCGCCTGCCGCGCATGCGGCGCCCGGCACGGATCTGCGCCGCATCCAGGACACCTTGCTCGCACACGAAGCGGCCGCGCGACGCGTCGACGGCGCGGCGTCCGCGCAACGCGCCGTTGGCGCGAGCGACGGCGGCGGCCGGCTCGAGCCCGTGCAGCTTCAACACGACGACAGCTTGATCGTGCTGCGCGGCGTATCGCGCGACGTGTCCGCGCAAGCGCTTGGCGAGTTTCTGCTCCGCCGCACCGGCGACGACGTCGTGCTGATCGCCGAACGCGACGGGATCATCGTCGACAACGCGCTCGAGCGCGTCGGGCTGCCGCGCGTCGGCTTCCAGCACTACTCGCGCTTTCGCGCCGTCACGCAGGTCGTGAAGCTTGCGCTGTCGCTCGTCTGGAAGCCGCTCGGCCCGCGGCTGCTGCTGCAGTTTCTGCTGCACCCTGTGGGCCCGCTGCCCGGACGGGTCCGCTCCGCGCTCGCGGAAGCGGTCGCAGACGAGCCCGGGGTCGGCGGCCATGCATGGCGCGAAGCGCTCGACGCGCTCGCCGAGCGAGAGCGCAGCGATGCGGCCGCAGCGGGCCACAGCGACGGCGAGACACGCGTCGAGCGGTTGCTCGACAACGTGCGCTACTGGCTCGAATTCGAGCGGCATGCGCCGGATATCGGCGCGCCGATCGACGCGCTGATCGAGCGCGTGCAGCGCTGCGCGACGTGGCTCGCGCGCAGGCTCGGCGCAGCCGACGGCAGCGACAAGGATCTGTACGCCGCGGCGCTCGGCCAGAGCGAGGCGCTGATCGACGCGCTGCGACAGGTCGCCGAGCGTGGCGCGGGCCGCATCCCGCGTCTGACGCTCGAGCGCCTCGTCGACGAGGTCACCGGCGGCGCGCCGGACCCGGCGACGTTCGCCGAGACGGGCCACGTGCGTGCGACGACCGCGCCGGGCACGTTGACCCGCCCGTTCGATACCGTGATCTGGTGGGACCTCGCCGCGCAGCGCGAGCGGATCGACTATCCGTGGTCCGATGCGGAGCTCGACGCGCTGCGCGCGCAACACGTCGAGCTGCCCGCGGCCGAGGACGTGATCCGCGAGCGCGCGCAGGGCTGGCTCCGGCCGGTGCTGAACGCGAGGCAACGGCTGATCCTCGTCGTGCACGACAGCGACGAAGGGCGGCACCCGCTCTGGAGCCGGCTGACGAGCGTCGCGCGCGGCTTCAACGAGGTGCATGTCGAAGACGCCCTGCTCGCCGGCGCCGACGCGATTCCCGCGCTCGACGTGCCGCTCGAGCCGCTGCCGAGTCGGCCGCTGCCGGAACGCCGCCGCTGGTGGCAGCTGCCTGCCGACGTGCGCATTCCGCCGCGCGAGACCGAGTCGTACTCGAGCCTCGTGAAGCTGCTCTATCACCCGCACCAGTGGGTGCTGCGCTACGCGGCCCGCCTGACGCCCGGCCGCGCAGCCAATCTCGCGAGCGGCGCGCTCCTTTACGGCAAGCTCGCGCATCGCTTGTTCGAAGCGTACTTCGCGCGCCTGCCGAACGGCACACTGCCCGGCATTCCCGCGCTCGACGATGCGGAGCTTGCGCCGTGGGTCGCGCGCGCGCTGCCCGAGATCATCGAGCGCGAGGGCGCGGTGCTCGACGAGCCGGGCATGGGCGTCACGCGCGAGCGGATCGTCGCGACGCTCGAGCGTGCGCTGTATGCGCTGCTCGACCACCTGCACGAAGCCGGCATCGTACGGGTCGTCGCCGAAACGTGGCACGACGCGCCGTTCGAGACGGCGAGCGCGGCGACCCGCGTGCGCGGCGCGATCGACCTGCTGTTGACGGACGCGCGCGGCCGCGAGGTCGTCGTCGACGTCAAATGGGGCGGCCTCGATTGGCGAGGCGCAGAGATCGCCGAGAACCGCGCGCTGCAGCTCGCGACCTATGCGTTCATGCGGAGCCGCCCGGACGCGGCCGGCCGCTGGCCGGCGCAAGCCTATTTCATCGTCTCGACCGGCGATATCGTCGCCGCAGACAACCGCATCTTCCCGAATGCCGTGACGTTTCCGCCGGAAATCCCCGAGTCCGCGGAGCAAGTCTGGCAGCGGCTCCGCCGCACGTTCGACTGGCGGCGCGCGCAGCTCGACGCGGGCGCGATCGAGGTGAACGTCGACGGCACCGAGCCCGACGAGCGCTCACGCTCGCCGGACGATGCGCTCGCCGCGCCGGTCTACCCCGACAACTTCGACGACTACGCCGAGCTGACCGGCTGGGAGCCCGGCGAATGACGCACCGCAGCGACTTCGCGCACGTGCACTTCATCAGCGCGGGCGCCGGCAGCGGCAAGACCTATCGCCTGACGCAGGAGCTCGAGACCGCGCTCGTCCGCGATCGCGTCGATCCGGCACGCGTGATCGGCACGACTTTCACGGTCAAGGCGGCCGCGGAGCTGCGCGAGCGCGTGCGCGAGCGGCTGATCGCAAGCGGCCGCATCGAGCTCGCGGAGCAGACGGCGCAAGCGCTGATCGGCACCGTGCACAGCGTATCGGAGCGGCTGCTTCGGCGCTTCGCATTCGAGCTCGGTTTGTCGCCGGAGCTGTCGGTCGCGAGCCTCGCGGACTCCGCGGCGTTCTTCAACCAGGCCCTCGACGAGACGCTCGCACCGGAGCCCGACGCGGTGCGCGCGATGAACGGGATCGCCGCGCGGCTCGGCGTCGAGGATTGGCGCGCGGACGTCAAGGCGATCGCGGACCGCGCGCGCGACAACGACGTCGCGCCCGAGCGGCTCGTCGAGATGGGCCGGCGCTGCGCGGACGACCTGCTCGCGCATTTCCCGGCGCCCGAGGACAGGGATTGGGACGGCCCGTTCTTCGAAGCGGTACGCACCGCGCTCGACGAGATCGATCTCGACGTCGACACGACGAGCGGCACGCGCGAGTACTACGAGTGGCTGAAGGGCGCGATCTATCGCCTGCGCCGTCCGCCGGTGCCGTGGTCGCTGTGGATCAGCGCGAGCCGCAAGTCCGCGCGCAAAAAGAGCGACGCGATCGCGGCCCGCGTCCGCGCCGCGGCCGAAGCGTACGACCGCCACCCGCTGCTCCATGCCGATCTTCGCGGCTACGTCGAGCGCTGCTATTCGATCGCGGCCGGCGCGCTCGCCCGTTTCCAGGCGATCAAGACCGAGCGCGGGCTGATCGACTTCACGGACATGGAACAGCGGCTGCTCGGCGCGCTCGACGAGCCGCTCGTCCGCGAGCGTGTGGCCGCGGAGCTCGAGCTTCTGCTCGTCGACGAGTTCCAGGACACGAACCCGATGCAGCTCGCGATCTTCATGAAGCTCGCCGCGCTCGCGGACAAGGTGATCTTCGTCGGCGACGTGAAGCAGGCGATCTACGGCTTTCGCGGCTGCGATCCGAAGCTCGTCCGCGACACGCTCGACGCGCTCGCGGCGCGCGGCGGCGGCGTCGACGTGCTCGAGCATTCGTGGCGCTCGCGGCCGGCGCTCGTCGAGTACGTGAACAGCGTGTTCGTGCAGGCGTTCGCCGGCGAGCTCGACGCGCGCCAGATCACCCTGACCGCGAAACGCGACGAGCAGGTCGATGCGCCGGCCGTGCTGCGCTGGACGCTCGCCGCGCGCGGCAAGGAAGAGCAGGCGGCGCTGCTTGCAGGCGCGATTGCCGAGCTCGTGCGCTCGGGCGTCGAGATCGTCGACCCGGACACGCGGCAAGTGCGCGCGCTGCGCTGGGGCGACATCGCGGTGCTCGCGGCGAGCAACGACAACGTCGAGCACATCGCGAAGGCGCTCCGCGCCGCGCACGTGCCGATGAAGATGACTTTATCCGGGCTGCTGACGGTGCCGGAGATCGCGCTCGCGAAAGCCGCGCTGCGCCGTCTGAACGATCCGGCGGACACGATCGCGACCGCCGAGATCGTCGCGATGAGCTCCGGCGCGCCGGCCGAAGCGTGGCTCGCGGACCGGCTGCGGCGCATCGAGCGGCAGGACGAGTCGACGACGTGGGCCGCCGAGACTCATCCGATCATCGCGAGCCTCGAGGCGCTGCGCGGCACGATCGGCACGCAGTCGCCGGTCGAGATCGTCGCGCGTGTGCTGAACACGATCGGCCTGCGGGAGGTCGTGACGGGGTTCAGCCAGAGCGCGATCAAGGCGGCACAGCGCCAGAAGAATCTCGACGCGCTGCTCGCGCTTGCCGTCGAGTACGAGCGGCATTGCGAGGCGCAGCACCTCGCCGCGACGTTGACCGGTTTTCTGTTCTGGCTCGAGAACCCGCATTCGCCGGAGCTCGACCTGCAGCCGGTCGTGACGAGCGGCGACGCGGTGCACGTGCTCACGTATCACAAGGCGAAGGGGCTCGAATGGCCGGTCGTCGTCGCGGCAGACCTGCACTACGGATGGCGGCCGCGGCTTTGGGACGTGCGCGTCGAGCGCGACGGCGACGCGTTCGATCTCGATCGGCCGCTCGACGGGCGGCTGATCCGCTACTGGCCGAACATCTTCGGCCCGCGCTCGAAAGGCATTCCGGCGCTCGAAGCGCTGCTCGAGTCGCGCGAAGGCCGCGAGTGCCTCGCGCAGGGCGAGCGCGAGAATCGCCGGCTCGCATACGTCGGGCTGACTCGCGCGCGCGACGTGCTCGTGCTCGCCGTGCCCGATCGGGAGCCGTCCGCTGACGCATGGATCCACACGTTCCGCTGCGCGGACCTGCTGCCGCACGGCGATCGGCTGACGCTCGCGTCCGGCATCTCGATCGCGACGCGATCCGAGCTGCTCGGCGGAACGATCGAAGGCGCGGCGCCCGCGCGCTTCGCGCCGCGCCGAATGCCGGAGCGCGCGCCGCGCGCCGAGCGCTCGCGGGAGCGCGTGTTGCCGTCGAGCCTGCCGCCGGTCGGCGGGATGCAGATCGCCGACAGGATCGATCTCGGTGCACGGATCCGGCTGCGCGGCGGCGATATGGCGGCGATCGGCACCGCCGTGCATTCCGCGATCGCGGCGGAGCTCGTGAACCCGGGGCGCGCCGACGCCGCGGAGCGGATCGGCAAGCTCCTCGCGGCGGCGCGGGTCGACGCGTTCGTCGCGGCCGACGACGTGCTCGCGGCGGCCGTGCGGTTCCGCGAGCACGTGATGCGGCTGTTCGCGCCGCGGCGCATCCTCGTCGAGTGGCCGCTCGAGCACGTGCTCGCCGACGGCCGCGTCGTGCGCGGCTCCGTCGACGTGCTGCTCGACACCGACCGCGGCTTCATCGTGATCGACCACAAGTCGTCGCCGCGGCCGCGTTCGGAATGGATCGCCGACGCGCTCGAGCATTCCGGCCAGCTCGACAGCTATCGCCGCGCGCTCGATGCGGCCGGGCTGCATGTCGCCGAATGCTGGATCCACTTCCCGGTATCGGGCGGCCTGCTGCGGCTCGCGCCGGCCGCGCAACCGGACCTCTTCGGCTAGCCACCCAAAATTCGTGCCAGGCACGCTTTTCTTGGAAATTCGTGCCAGGCACGAATTTCCGAAAAAAGCGTGCCTGGCACGAATTTTTTTAGAGCTCGAACTCGAAGCGAACGCCGACGTGGTAGGCCGTGCCGCCGAGCTCGATCCCATCGACGTCGGCGTCGAAGTGCTCGACCTCGAGCAGCACGAAGCTGCGCACGAACATCGCGCCGCCGGGGCGCGCAGCCGTGCTTCGGGAACCGCTGCTCGCGAAACGCCAGCGCAAACCCGCGCGCAGCAGCGCACCGATGTCCGTGCGGCCGTCGACGTCCGGCTGGAGCTCGACGCCCTGTCGATACCACGCGCCGCCGACGCCGATGCCGGCATACGGCACGAGACGGCGGTCCGGCCGCTCGAAGACGAAATCCGCGAAGACGTGCGCCGGCATCACCGTGAGCTCGACCGCGTCCGGAATCTCGCCGCCGTCGGTCGAGCGCCCTAGACCGGTGTCCTGGCGAAATCCGATCCGCGCGCCGACCTCGAGCCAATCCCGCAGCCGATAACCGCCCGAGATCGAGAACGACGTATCGCGATCATCGCCGTAGAACGCGTCGTAGTCGTCGAGGTCGGGATACGTGTAGCCGCCGACGATCGAGTACATCCACCGCGGGCTCGACGTCGCGGGTTCGCGCGCCGGTGCAGGCGCGGCGCCCTGCGCGTGCGCTGACGACGCCGCGAGCACGAGGGTGATCACGCCGACCGCGGCTGCGATAGCCGCGAGGCTCGCCCGCATGCGGGTGCGCGTCCCGCCTGCACTCCGCGCGCTCGCGTCTATCGTCGTCTCTATCGTCGTCGCGCCGATCGAAGCGCCGCGACGCTTCGCTCGCGCGGATCGCCCCGACCGAACCCGAACCACGACGATCGCCGCCGCGCCGAGCACGCACAGCCCACCGAGCACGCCGCCTTCGAGCGCAACGAGCGCAACCGCGACGGCCGGCTTCAGCAGCGCCCTGACGACGGGCTTCCATTCGGCGTGCTCGTCGAGCCAGCGGGCCGCCGGCGGGCTCGCCGCGTAGTAGCGCGCGACGAGCCATCGGCCCGCCGGATGCGTCATCAGGAAGCGGTCGCGAAACGCGCGCAGGATCTCGACGTCCGCCGCGTGCTTCGAGCCGAACGCGGCGGTCGCGATGAAGCACTCGTCCCGGTCCGAGAGCGGCGGATACGCATCGATCGGAGATGGCGTCGCCGCGAGCGCGTTCGAGATCGGGCTCTCGGCTTCGTCGCCGAGCGCGACGGACGCCGGCGGCGACAGCACGCTCTCGTTTTGCTGAGGCGTGTTGTCGTACACGGAAACCGCGACGTGATAAGTCGCGCGCGCGATCGCGCTGACCGCGAAGCGATAGGTCGTGCCGTTCTCGAGCCCGGTGACGACATGCTGCTCGGTGCCGCCCGGCACGTCGACGCTCTGCTCGCCCGGATCGTCGACGCCGTAATGGATGCGATACGCGTCGGCGCCCGACACCGCCTCCCACTCGAGCACGACCGCTTCGTTTCGCCCCTGCGCATCGAGCAGGCGCGGCGCGGGCGGCGGCGTGACGGCTGCATCGAGCCCTTCGAGCGTGAGCTCCGTGACCGCGCCGGCGTCGATCGGCGACGGTCCGTTCGCGGCATCGTCGCCGTCGTAGTCCGACGGCGTCTGCGGCTCCGCGCCGCGCACGTAGTAGACGCGATAGCCGCCCGGGTTCGCCGAGTTCGTCACGCGGTGGCTTTCGTTCGCGGACCAAGATACTTCGATACCGAACCCTTCGTCCGCATCGCCGACGGCGCGCAGAGTCGGCCGCCCGACCGGAAACGGAAACGGGTCGGCGAGCTCGCCGCCGTATGCGCCCGCATCCGCCGGCGTGCCGTCGATCACGTCGAGCCCGCGCCCGATGTCGATGCAGGCCGAGCCCTCGCGGAGGTGAAAATCGCGCGCATCCGGCGACACGAAGCGCGGATCGCCGAATACCGCGCCCGAGCCCGCCTCGCCGTCCGAGTCGCTCGGCGAGCTGCCGTTCTCGAAGAAGCAGTTCGAGCGAACGTTCTGGAACGTTTCGCCTAGCCCGGTCGTCGTCGCGATCGCGGTCTCGTTGCGGGCGAAGATGTTGTTCACGATCTCGACAGTGACCGCCGCGCGGCTGATGCCGATGCCGTTCTCGAAGAACACGTTGTTGACCGCCTCGACGCTAGAGACGTCCGCCGAGATTCCCGCTTCGCTCGCACGGTCGAACACGACGTTCGCGATATCGACGCTCGCGCTGCCCAGCACGGACACGGCGACACTGGAGTCGATCAGCGTGAAGTTCGAGAAGCGGACGCCGGTGACGTTCGCGATCGTCACGGTCGGCTGCTCCGCGTCGTCCGGCCTGATCAGCGTCCGCGCCGTCTCGCGGCCGACGACGTCGACGCCGCTGCGCAGAACGAGATTCTCGGTATAGCGGCCCGGCTCGACGAGCACGACGTCGTTCTCCTCGGCGGCATCGATCGCCGCCTGGATCGTCGAATGATCGTCCGGAACGATCAACGTCTCCGCGCACGCGAGGTGCGCTGCGAGTGTGCACAAGGCCGCGAACAGGAGAGTCGATCGATGCTGCAACTTCGGATCCGGGAGACTTGGCGGGACGCCGCGATGCACTTAAGAGACCAAGAACGACGACCCGGAGTCAAGCACGGGCCTGCCGCGCGGCGCATATGCCTTTGTTACCGCTCGAAGACTTCCGTGTGCCTTCCCCGACCCGGACGGTGGTGATACCTTGCTTCGATCCCCTACAAGAAGAAGGTTGGAGGAGTTGCCGATGATCACTCGACGGGAAGTTCTGGCGTTGACCGCGCAAGCGGGCGCCGCCCTGGCCCTCGCCCCTCGTCTAGGTGCGGCCCAGGAGGCTCGCGGGGAGCTGATCACTCGCCCGATCCCGTCGACCGGCGAGGAATTGCCGATCATCGGGCTTGGCAGCTCCGCGACCTTCAGCGAGGCGGCCCGCGAAGCGGATTACGACGCCGTCCGCAGCGTGCTGCAGACGATGCTCGAGTTCGGCGGCACGGTATTCGACACGGCGCCGAGCTACGGCGCATCGGAAGAAGTGTCGGGACGCATCGTCCAGGAGATGGGCGTGCAGGATCGCATCTTCTGGGCCACGAAGCTGAACGTCGCCGGCTTCGGCGGCGGCACGGCCGACCCCGAGGCCGCCCGCCGGCAGGTCGAGACCTCGCTCGAGCGGTTCGGCCGCGAGCCGATCGACCTGATCCAGGTGCACAACATCGCCGACATGCAGACGCAGTTCTCGATCCTGCGCGAGTACAAGCAGGAAGGCCGCGTGCGCTATATCGGCACGACGTCGACGTTCAAGCCGCAGTACGAAGCCCTCGAGCAATACATGCTCGAGGAGCCGCTCGACTTCATTGGCATCGACTACGCCGTCGACAACTTGAGCGCCGAGGAGCGGCTCTTCCCGATTGCGCAGGAGCGCGGCATCGCCGTGATGGTCTACATGCCGTTCGGCCGCACTCGTTTGTGGGATCGCGTCGAGGGCCAGGACGTGCCGGAGTGGGCGCGCGAGTTCGGCGCCGAAACCTGGGCGCAGTTCTTCCTGAAGTTCGCCGCGTCGCACCCGGCCGTCACGGTCGTGACGCCGGCGACGAGCCGGCCGCACCACATGGAGGACAACATGCGCGCGTGCTACGGCCGCTTGCCGGACGAGGCCGAGCGCCGGCGCATGGTCGAGTTCATCGAATCGTTGCCGTCCTGACCGCCGGAAAATCGTGCCAGGCACCATTTTTTCGAACGGCGCCTGGCACGATTGTCGATCACCCGCCCCTCGGCCGCGCACAGATTGACCGACGACGAAAGCGCGGCCTAGGCTGATCGCCATGAGAACCGCCCCCTTCGCCCATACTGGGATCGACGTGCCCGTGATCGGTCAGGGCACATGGAACATCGAGCACGACGATCCGGACGAAGCAGTCGCCGCGCTCGATGCCGGCCTCGACGCCGGCATGACGCACATCGACACGGCCGAGCTTTACGGCCGCGGCGACGTCGAGCGGCTGATCTCGCCGATCGTGCGTCAGCGCCGCGACGAGATTTTTCTCGTCTCGAAGGTGCTGCCGCAGAACGCGTCCTACGACCGCACGCTGAAGGCGTGCGAGCAGTCGTTGCAGCGGCTCGGCACCGATCACCTCGACGTCTACCTGCTGCACTGGCGCGAGAGCGGCACGCCGCTCGAGGAAACGTTTCGCGCATTCGACGCGCTGCAGCAGGCGGGCAAGATCCGTTATTACGGCGTCAGCAACTTCGACGTCGAGGACCTCGAAGAAGCCGTCGGCATCGTCGGCGAAGGGCGCATCGCCTGCAACCAGGTGCTTTATCACCTGAACGAGCGCTCGATCGAGCAGCGCGTAATCCCGTGGTGCAAAGAGCACGGCATCGCCGTCGTCGCTTACAGCCCGTTCGGCAGCGGCCGCTTTCCGTCGACGCGCACGAACGGCGGCCGCGTGCTCGCATCGATCGCCGAGCGGCGCAACATCAGCGTCTACCAGGTCGCGCTCGCATTTCTCGTGCAGCAGGGCAACGTGTTCGCGATTCCGAAGGCCGCGCGTGTCGAGCACGTGCTCGACAACGCGCTCGCCGGCGACCTCGAGCTCACGCGCGCCGAGATGCAATCGATCTCGGACGCGTTCCCGATGAAGCCGCGCAAATCGTTGCCGATGATCTGAAGCCCTCTCGCGAGCGCGCCGCGTCCGCCGCGCCCGCGAGCCGACCGGCTACCGGACGCTCGGCGGCCCGAACCATCTCGTCAGCGCGTCCGCCAGCCCGTGCTGCGCCGAGTCGCCGGCCCACGCGACGTATCCGTCCGGACGGATCAGCACGGCGTCGGGCGCCGCCACTCGCCCGACTCCAGGAACGTCGAGATCTCCCGGCCGTCGGGCTTCGACCCGTGCAACCCGATCCGCCCACCGTCCGCAATCGACGTTGCCGCGCTCGCCGAAATCGACGAGGACGGGCCGCGCGGCGCGCAGCAGGCTGAACGTCGTGACCCGGCCGTCGGCCGTATCGAGGTCGACGTCCGGCATGCGCCGTCCGACGAGCGGATGACCGTCGCCGAGATCGTAGTGCACGTCGAGACCCGACATCCGCGCGCCGAAGCGCCGCCGAGGCTCGTCCATCGCGAGGAGCTCGGCCACGGTATCGGCGAGCGCCGCCGAGCGGTCGTCGGTTCGCCGCAGCGCGACCTGCGCCATCGTGTCGCGCAGCACGCGCGCGGCGACCGGATGACGCTCGGCGTGATACGTATCGAGCAGGCTTTCCGGCGACGTGCCGGCAACGACCTGAGCGAGCTTCCAGCCGAGATTCACCGCATCCTGCACGCCGATGTTGAGGCCCTGACCGCCCATCGGCGGATGGACGTGCGCGGCGTCGCCGGCAAGCAGAACCCGGCCGCTGCGATATGCGGCCGCCTGACGCGTCATGTCCGTGAACCGGGAGATCCAGCCGGGACTGTGCGCACCGAAGTCGGTCCCGTAGACGGCAACTAGCGCATCCTTGACGTCGCGGAGCCCCGGCTTCGGATCGAGCCGCAGCTCCCGCTCGGTCAGCACGATTCGCGCCCTGCCGTCGTCGGCCTTGCCGATCGCGTGAATGCCGAGCGCGTCACGGTGAAAGCCCCACTTCGGCTCGTCGGTCACGTCGACCTCGGCGATCAGCCAGCTCATCGTCGGATCCGATCCCGGAAAATCGATGCCGGCGGCCTTGCGCACGACGCTGCGGCCGCCGTCGCAGCCGACGAGATACTGCGCCCTGACGCGCTCGCCGGTCGAAAGGGCGACGTCGACGCCGTCGTCGTCCTGCTCGAATCCGGTCACGTCGCACCCGCGGCGGATCGGCACCTCGAGCTCGTCGACCCACTCGGCGAGCGTGCGCTCGATATGGTTCTGCCACAGCCCGAGCACGTAGTTGTGTCGGCTAGGCAAATCGCTGATATCGATCGCTTGCAGGTGAAAATGCACGACGGAGTAGGTTCGTCCCTGCGCGATGAACCGCTCGGCGATCCCGCGCTGATCGAGGACCTCGATCGTGCGTGCGTGCAGGCCGCCCGCTCGCGAGCCGTCGAGTGCCTGGCTGGTGCGCCGCTCGACGATCGCGACGTCTACGCCCGCGAGCTTCAGCTCGCCGGCCAACATCAACCCCGTCGGGCCGCCTCCGGCGACGACGACCGCATGCTCGGCCACTGCAGCATTCCCCATCTCGCACTCCGTCTTGCCGTTTCCGGCACCGGTCAGCGATGCTGCAGCACGACCCGGGCCTTACGGCAAGCCCCCGGGTACGGTATAGTCTGAAAGTGGCAAAGGAGCGCGACGCTCCCCATTGATTCTCGCCGCGCACTCCCCCGCTCGAACGGCTCCAGGGCCGCGCTGTTTGGTTACGGCCGAGGCGGCTGAACGTCCAATCGCCCGCTGTCGTACGGTCCGGTGTTGTCGAAGCTGCGCGGCTCTTCGAAGTCCGTCGGCAACTCGACGAGACGGTTCGGGCCGGTGCGCGGCTTCTCGAGACGGAACGCGTCATACAGCTTGCCGGTCGCGGTGCGCGCCTCGTACGTCAGCGCGTCGCCGTCGAGCGAGAGCACCTGGAAGAACGGCGTGTTCTCCGCGGTGATCTCGAGCACGGCGCCTTGCTCGGCAAACGCGGACCACTCGTCCGCGCCGACCCGGTACATCTTCGCGCCCGACGACGACGTGACGAACACGGTGCCGAGATCCCCGCGCGTCGCGGTCGGCGCGCGCGCCGCATACGTCGCGCCGCGTCCGTATGCGTGATCATGTCCCTGCAGCACGATGTCGACGCCGTGGCGCTCGATCACGGGCAAGAACGCCGCGCGGCGCTCCGGCCCCGGCTCGCCGTACGAGCGCTCGAGCAGCTCGAACATCGGGTGGTGCATCGCGACGATCTTCCACGCCGCGTCGGACTCGGCGAGCACGCGGTCGAGCCATTCGGCCTGCACGCCGAAGTACTCGTCCGCCATCGTATTCAGCACGGCGAAAAACGCGTCGCCGTAGCGCACGGCATAGACCGTCTCCTCGAGCGCCTCCGGTAGCGACGGATCACGCGGCAGCTCGAATTGCGGCCGCCAATGAACCGACAGCCCGGTGATGAGGCCGTTCTCGTTCGAGAGCCCATCGAAGTATTCGTGATTGCCGACGGCCGGCAGCGCGGGAATCATGCCGTGAATGAAGCCGACCGACCGGAACCACTCGGCCCACTCGAAATCGCGGCTGCCGATGTTCACGAGATCGCCGGCGTGGATCGCGAAGCGCGCGTCCGGCGCCGCCGCATAGGCGGCGCGCATCACGCGCGCCCAATGCGACAGGACGCCCTCTTGCGCGTCGCCGAAATAGAGGAACTTGAACGGCGTGCCGGGCTCGGGCGCGGTGCGTGTTTGAAACCACTCGCTCCAGTGCTCGTCGGCGCCCATCACGCGGTACGCGTACAGCGTGTCGGGCTCGAGCCCGGTGAACGTGACGGAATGATACGCGGGCGGCGTCACGTGCTCGTTCCAGCGAAGTGCGTACTCCTCGCCGTCGATGACCTTGCGGTTCAGGTCCGGCGTCTCCGTCCGCGCGTCGACAGAAGCCGCGCCGATATCGAAGCGCGCGTGATCGTCGGCGAGCACGATCTCGGCGCGAGCGCTCGTGACGCTCGCGTCCGTGCGCCAGACCACGGAAAACGACGTCGCCGGATCCTCGCCGACCGTGACGACGATGCGATCCGGCCACGGCGACGCATCCTGCCACGGCGGCGTCGACGGCGGCGGGGCCGCATCGGAAGGCTGGGCGAGCGCGGTGTGGGCAGCGAACGATGCGCCGCAGACGACGGTAATCAACCAGTATCGTGATCGAAGCATGCCTCGCGCTCCTATGATGACCCTCCCCCCGGCCGCGTTCGATGTCGCCGGAAGCTCCCACGCTCGGGATTGTAGCCAAAAGATTCGCTCGCGCGCGCGTCCCGGCACCGGCAAGCCGCGGCAATGCCCGCTACACTGGCGGCCGTTACCGCTCGGTTCCCTGCCGCGTTGCCCAGAAAACCTGCCCGCTCCCGTGAAGCCGAAGCCGCCCCGGGCGCTGCTGCGACGCCGAGCGCCGCGGCGCGCTTTGCGGCCCTCGCCGCGCGCGTCCGCGCCGATCTCGCCGCCGTACCGGACGAGCGCGCGCTCGCGCAAAGCGCGGGATCGCCGCGCGAGGAGATAGCCCGGCTTTTTCGCGAGCACGCGCAGACGACGCCGGCAACATGGCTCAGGCGCGAACGGGTGCGAGCGGCGCGGACGTTGCTGCTCGGCGGCCGCGCGCCGATCGGCGCGATCGCGGAATCGGTCGGGTTCGACACGGAGGCGGCATTTCGCCGCGCATTCGTCGTCGAAGCGTGCATGACGCCCGAGGCCTATCGCGCGATCCGCCCGGGCGAGCCGTTCGAGCTCCGGCTGCCGGCGCGCTATCGGGCCGGTGACGTCCTCGCGTACCACGGCCGCGACCCGGCAAGCCCGTCCGAGCGGGTCGACGGCGATCGGCTGGTCAAGGCGATCCCGACTCGCGACGGCCCCGCGGTGCTCGACATCGCGCTGCGCCGCGGCCGCGCCGAGGTCCGGCTCGTCGGCAGCAAGCGTGCGGGGCCCGCGACGCTCGGTGCCGCGCACGAGACGGCGCTGCGGCTACTCGGCCTTGGCGGCGACGTGCGCGGGTTCGAAGCGTTCGCGCGGCGGGATCCCGTGCTTTGGCCGCTCGTCGCGAAGCGCCGCGGCCTGCATCTGCCGCTGACGGCCACCGTCTTCGACGGGCTGTGCTGGGCGATCATCGGGCAGCAGATCAATCTCGCGTTCGCGTTCGGGTTGCGGCGCGACGTCCTCGCGCTCGCCGGCGAACGGGTCGGCGGTCTGATCGCGCATCCGTCGCCGGAGCGGGTCGCGGCGCTCGATATCGCGGAGCTCCGGCGCCGGCGCTTCTCGCGGTCGAAAGCGGAATACCTGATCGATACCGCTGCCGCGGTCGTGAGCGGCTCGTTGGCGCCGGAAGCGCTCGGCGACCGCTCGGCCGTCGAAGCGGAAGACGCGCTGACCCGGCTGCGCGGGATCGGCACGTGGACCGCGCGCTACGTGCTGATGCGCGGCGTCGGCTTCGCGGACTCGGCGCCGGTCGGCGACGTCGCGCTCGCGGCCGCGTTGCAGCGCGTGCTCGAAACCGACCGCCGCCCGACCGGCGACGAGGTCGACGCGCTGATGCGCCGCTTCTCGCCGTATCGCAGCCTCGCGACGTTCCACCTCTGGGCGAGCCGCTGACGAAAATTCGTGCCAGGCACGCATTTCGCGAAAAAGCGTGCCTGGCACGATTTTTCAGCGGCGCTCAGTCGAGCACGTCGTCCGCCCACGTCATCGCGGCGGAAACCGTCGGAAAGCCGATCGTGCTCGTCAACAGCACCAACGTGTGATGAATCTCGTCGCGCGTCGCGCCGAGGTCCTGCGCACGCCGCGTGTGGCTGTGGACCGCGCCCTCGGAGCGCGTCGCCGCGGCCGCGGCGAGCTGGATCAGCTCGGCCGTCTTCGGGTCGATCGGCCCGGCCTGCTTCGCGCTCTCGCCGAGCTTCTCGAGCGCTGTCATGTACTCGGGGTAGCGCTTCGCGAGCTGGTTGAAGTGTTTCGGCGGCTTCCTCATCGCGTCCTCTCTCTGCTCGTTCGTCGAAGCCATGTTGCCGGGCTTTCGCCGCGCGGAGAAGCCGGTACCGAAATCCGTGCCTACCGAAATCCGTGCCAGGCACGCTTTTTTCAGAAATTCGTGCCAGGCACGATTTTCCGGAAAATTCGTGCCTGGCACGATTTTTCATGGCACGATTTTTCAGGCGGGATAGCGCGTCTCGACCGGCAGGCCGGCCTCGACCGGCCGTACCTCGATGACTCCGATCCTCGCGGAGGGCCAATGCGATGCGATCTGGATCGCGTCGTTCAGGTCCTTCGCCTCGATCAGGAAATAGCCGCCGATCTGCTCCTTCGTCTCGGCGAACGGCCCGTCCGACACTGACAGCCTGCCGCCGCGCACTTTCAGCGTGACGGCGCTTGCGGCGCTCTTCAGCGGCTCGGCGGCAAGCAGGTAACCGCGGGCTTTCAACTCGTCGAGAAAATCGAGCGTCTCGCGCCGCAGCGAATCCCATTCTTCCTTCGAGAGCGCGTTCAGCACGCTCTCCTCCTCGTAAGCCAGGCAAAGGTATTTCATCGTCGATCTCTGAAGACTTGGCATCGAATGGTCGAACGGCACGCGACGGGATCGACCGCCGAAGGTCGGGGCGCCGGCGCTTTCGGATGTCTATCGATGAGGGGCCTGGAACGCGCGTACGCGCGCGGCACGAATCGAGAAAAGCGTGCCTGGCACGAATTTCAAAATAAAGCGTGCCTGGCACGAATTTCCGATGCGCGCACGGGAGTTTGACCCGTTCGCGTGCTACACACTACCTTAAGCCAGCGTAGCTCTGGGGAGAGATACTGATGACGAAAGCCAAGGTGTGCGCCCTGCTCGGGGCGGCGCTGACGTTTGCCGTGCTCGCGGGCTGCGGCGGGAGCGACCCCGCAGCGGGCCTCAAGGTCTACCGCCACTCCGAGAACGGCTCGCCGACGAATGTCGACCCGATCCAGTCCGCCACCGGCTACGCCAACATCGTCGTCGTCAACGCCTACGACACCCTGTACCGCTACAAGTATCTCGCCCGCCCGTACGAGCTCGTACCGAACCTCGCGGCCGATCTGCCCGAAATCTCCGAGGACGGTCTGACCTATACGATCCGGCTGAAGCAGGGCGTCGAGTTCATCGACGACCCGGCGTTTCCGGACGGGAAAGGTCGCGAGGTCGTCGCCGAGGACGTGATCTACTCGCTGAAGCGCCACTTCGACCCGAACAACGTGTCGCAGGGCGCGTGGCTCTGGGAAGGCAAGATCGTCGGCCTCGACGAGTGGCGCGCCGCCGGCGGCGTCTACGATGCGCCGATCGAAGGCATGACCGCGCTCGATTCGCACACGCTCGAGTTCCGCCTGACCCGGCCGTTCCCGCAATTCCCGTTCACGCTCGCGCAAGGCTTCTCGGCCGTCGTGCCCCGCGAAGCGGTCGAGCGTTACGGCGCCGAGCTCGCGCGCCGGCCCGTCGGCTCCGGCCCGTTCAAGCTGATCAGCTTCGACTCGACGAGGGTCGTGTTCGAAAGAAATCCGAAATTCCGCCAGGAGCCGCTCGACCTCGACTACGAGGGCTACGATCCGGAGCTGCACGGCCACCTCGGCATCGACAAGCTTGCGGGCCTCGCGCCGCCGTACGTCGACCGCCTCGAGATCGACTGGATCGACGAGCCGCCGGCCCGCTGGGCGTCGTTCACGTCGGGCCGTGAGATCAAGTACACGGCCGTGCCGCCCGAGCAGCTGCCGTCCGTCCTCGAGTCGACCGACCCGGTCACGCTGCGGCCCGAGTACGCCGCGCGATACCACATGCGGTCCGGTCCCGAGTCGTCGCTCGTCTACTACCTGTTCAACATGGACGATCCGGCGATCGGGCGGAACGACGACCCGGAGCGCGACAGGATGAACCACGCGCTGCGTTGCGCGATCCGCGACGCATTCAGCTGGGACGAGCGCAACGCCCGCTTCTACGGCGGCATCGGCATCGTCTTTCCGGGCGTGATCCCGCCGGTCGTGCCGGAGTTCGATCCGGAGCTCGACCGCGACTCGGTCACCCGCAACGTCGAGCGCGCGCGCCGGCGCCTCGCCGAGGCCGGCTGGACCGCGGATCAGCTCCCGGTGTTCGAGTACGCGTCGACGTCCGGCTCCGTCTATCGCGAAATGTTCGAGCAGTTCCGCGGCAACCTGACCGAGATCGGCTATCCGGCCGCGAAGATTCAGCATCGCACGTTCGCGAACTTCGGCGACTACAACCGCGCGATGCGCACGAAGCAGCTGATGATCATGGGCTCCGCGTGGTCGCTCGACTACCCGGACGCCGAGAACGTCCTGCAGCTCTTCTACGGGCCGAACGAGGCGCCCGGCTCGAACATCTCGAACTACAAGAATCCCGAGTACGACAAGCTCTACGAGCAGAGCGCGGTCATGCAGCCGGGCCCGGAGCGAACCGCGCTCTTCCATCAAATGAACCAGATGGTGATCGACGACTGCGTCGCCATCGGTTCACTGACCCGGCAGACCGTGTTTCTGTATCACAGAGACGTGATCGGCCTGCCCGACCGCGAGGTGCTCGGCGGCTTCTGGCTGCGCTTCGTCGATATCGCACCGGAGTCCGATGACGTGTCCTGAGCCCGACCCGCAACGGTGAAACGCCGCTGACCCGGCCGGAGTATCGATGGACTTTCTCGCTTACACGCTCCGCAAGCTGCTCTACGGCCTGCCGCTGATCTTCGGCGTCAGCTTCTTGAGCTTCGTGCTGATGGTCTACTTCGGGCCCGACCTCACGTATCAGCTCGTCGGCCGAAACCCGAGCGCCGAGGACATCGAGCGGGCGCGCGCGCTGCTCGGCTACGACCAGCCGTTCCTGCTGCGCTACATCGATTACCTCCGCGAGCTCGTCACGTTCGATTTCGGCCGCTCGTTCTCGACCGGCGAGCGCGTATCGGAGCTGCTCGCCCGCACCGTGCCGGTCTCGCTGCTGCTGACGTTGCCGGGCTTCGTGATCGGCAATGTGCTCGGGATTGGCCTCGCGCTCCTCGCCGGCTGGTTCCGCGGCGGGATCGTCGACAAGGCGATCATGGCCGGCTCCGTCGTCGGCATGAGCATCAGCTTCCTGATCGTGATCATCGCGTTCCAGCTCTTCTTCTCGTCGCAGTACGGGATCAACTACTTCCCGGTGCGCGGCTGGGAGGTCAGAGACGTCGCCGATTACATCTACTACGTGACCGTGCCGACGCTCGCGCTCGTCTTCATCTCGCTCGGCTACAACACGCGCTTTTACCGCGCCGTCGTCGTCGAGGAGATGAGCCGCGATCACGTGCGCACGGCCCGCGCGTACGGCGCGTCGCCCGCGCAGATCCTGTTCAAGCACGTGCTGAAGAACTGCATGATCCCGATCATCACCCGCATAATGTTCTCGATTCCGTCGATCGTGATCGCCGGCAGTCTGCTGCTCGAGGCGTACTTCGGCATCCCCGGCGTCGGCAAGGCGACGTACGACGCGATCACGACCGGCGATCAGCCCGTGCTGAAGGCCGTCGTCGGCATCACTGCTGTGCTGTTCGTGCTCGTGATCATCGCGAACGACATCCTGTACCGGCTGGTCGATCCGCGGGTGTCGCTGCAATGAGCGAGGCCGCAGACAACGTGCAGAGCACGCTGGCCGCGGCAAGCTCCGGTGGCACGCTGCCCGCGAGCTCCGCGTCGTTGTGGGGCAAGGGGCTCGCGAAGCTGCGCCGTGACCGGATCGGCATGGCCGCATTCGCCGTCGTGCTCGCGTACTTCCTGATTGCGTGCGGCGTGTGGCTCGGGCTGCTCGGTCAGGACTGGTACGTGACCGGCACGTCGAGCTTCTCGCCGATGTCGAGCGAGCATTGGTTCGGCACGACGCGCAACGGTCAGGACATCTTCGACCGCGCGATCTACTCGACGAAGGTCGCGTTCGAGATCGGGCTGCTCGTCGCGGTCGTCACGACGGCGATAGGCGGCGCGCTCGGCGCCATTTCAGGCTATTTCGCCGGCACGTGGATCGACGAGGTCGTGCTGTGGATGATGGGCGTGCTCGACGCGCTGCCGTTCTACCTGTTCGTCGCGGCCGTCGCGTTCGCGATGCAGGGCCATCCGCTCGGCATGCACGTCGCGCTGATCGCGACCTTGTGGACGACCACCGGCCGCATCGTGCGCGGCGAGGTCATCAAGCTGCGATCGCTCGAGTTCGTCGAGGCCGCGCGCACGATCGGCGCGCCCGATGCGCTGATCATCTTCCGCCACATCCTGCCGAACACGTCGCACATCCTGCTCGTGCAGGCGACGATCGTGTTCGTCACCGCGATCAAGGCCGAGGTCATCCTGTCGTTCCTCGGCATCGGCACTCAGGACGGCGTCAGCTGGGGCTTGATGCTGTCGCAGTCGACGGCCGAGGTCACGATCGGCTTCTTCAACAACTTCGTCGCGGCTTCCGCTTTCCTGTTCGTGCTCGTGATGGCGTTCAATTTGTTCTCGGACGCGCTGCAGGACGCGCTCGATCCGAAGAAGGTGAGCCGATGACCGGCGGTGCGCTGCTCTCGATCGAGGATCTGGCGGTCGAGTTCCGCACCGACGCGGGCACGATTCGCGCCGTCGACGGGCTCACGTTGTCGATCTCGCCGGGCGAGCGTGTCGGGCTCGTCGGCGAGTCGGGCTGCGGCAAGAGCGTGACCGCGCTCGCGCTGCTGCGCCTCGTGCCGTCGCCGCCCGGCCGGATCGCGGGCGGCCGCGTGCTGTTCGACGGCCGCGACCTGACCGCGCTGTCCGACGCCGAGATGCGGCGCGTCCGCGGCGCCGGCATCGCGATGATCTTCCAGGAGCCGATGACCGCGCTGAACCCGGTCTTCACGATCGGCAGCCAGATGACCGAGGTGCTGCGCCGCCAGCGCAAGCTGTCGGCAAAGGACGCGCGCCGCGAGGCCATCGACTGGCTCGAACGCGTCGGCATCGCGGATCCCGCGAAGCGGCTCGGAGACTATCCGCACGAGCTGTCGGGCGGCATGCGCCAGCGCGTGATGATCGCGATGGCGCTGTCATGCCGCCCGAAGCTTCTGATCGCCGACGAGCCGACGACGGCGCTCGACGTGACGATCCAGGCGCAGGTCCTCGACCTGATGCGCTCGCTGACCGACGAGACCGGCGCGGCGATGATCCTGATCACGCACGACCTCGGCGTCGTCGCCGAGACGTGTCAGCGCGCGTGCGTGATGTATACCGGCAAGCTCGTCGAGGACGCACCGGTCGAAGCGCTGTTCGCGGCGCCGCGCCATCCGTATACGGCGGGCCTGCTCGAATCGGTGCCGCGCGTGCGCGCGGACCGCCTCGAGCGCTTGCCGACGATCCCCGGCATCGTCCCGGACCTCGCTCGCCTGCCCGCAGGCTGCAGCTTTCAGGATCGTTGCGGCAACGCGGTCGCGAGCTGCCGCGCCGCGCCGCCGAAGCTGCACGACGTCGGCCCGGGGCGGGTCGCGTGCTACAACCCGGTGCCCGCATGATCGACAGCGCCGCCGCGAGCGCGGAGCCGCTGCTCGACGTCCGTCACCTGAAGAAGCATTTCCCGATCCGCGGCGGGCTGCTGCGGCGCGTCGTCGCGCAGGTCAAAGCGGTCGACGACGTCAGCTTCTCGGTCGAGCGCGGCCGCACGCTCGGTCTCGTCGGCGAGTCGGGCTGCGGGAAGACGACGCTCGGCCGCACGATCCTGCGCCTGCACGAGCCGACCGCCGGCGACATCGTCCTCGACGGCCGGCCGATCACGGGGCTCGACCACCGCGAGCTCACGCAGCGCCGCCGCGAGATGCAGATCGTCTTCCAGGATCCGTACGGCTCGCTGAATCCGCGCCGCACCGTGCTCGAAACGCTGCGCGAGCCGCTCGATCTGCATCGGATCGGTACGCCGCGCGAGCGGCGCCGGCGCGTCGAGGAGCTGCTCGAGCTCGTCGGTCTGCGGCCGCAGGTGTTGTCACGGTATCCGCACGAGTTCTCCGGCGGGCAGCGTCAGCGAATCGGCATTGCGCGCGCGCTCGCGCTCGATCCGAAGCTGGTCGTCGCGGACGAGGCCGTGTCCGCGCTCGACGTATCGGTGCAGGCGCAGGTGCTGAACCTGATCGCCGAGCTGCAGCGCCGCCTCGGGCTTGCGCTGCTCTTCATCTCGCACGACCTCGCTGTCGTGCAGCACCTGTCGCACGACGTCGCCGTGATGTACCTCGGCAAGATCGTCGAGTCGGGCCCGGCAGATCGGCTGTACTCGGATCCGAAGCATCCGTACACGCGCGCGCTGCTGTCCGCCGTGCCGGTGCCGGACCCGCAAGCGAAGTCGCGCCGGATCGTGCTGCCGGGCGACGTGCCGTCGCCGGCGAACCCGCCGCGCGGCTGCCCGTTCCATACGCGGTGCCCGGAAGTCATGCCGGAATGCCGCGAGGTCGCCCCGCAAACCGTGACCATCGAGCAGGTGCGCGCAGCGCTCGGCGGCGCGGCGGCCCGGTCGAGCCGGCCGCACCGCGTCGCCTGTCATCTCTACCGCTGATCTCTTCCGTTTACGGGCCTTGGCGTGCGAATTGCAGCCGCCGCGAAACGGTCGGCGCAATGGGACACGCACAAGGGACGCGCACAAGGACGCTAATATGACAGCGAAAACCTGGGGCGAAGCTCTGCGGGACGGCGCGATCAGCGGCGCGATCGCCGGCGTCGCGACGGCCGGGGTCGCCGCGCTCTGCGGCTGGCGAGACAGCGGCAGCGCGATCGCCCCGATCAATGCGACGTCGCATGTCGTGCATGGCGATGAGGCCGGGTCGGTCACCGGGCTCGATCTCGCGCATACCGGTATCGGCTTTCCGGTGCACATGGGCTCGGCGATGCTCTGGGCGACCTTGTACGAGCGCGCGTTCGGCGCGGCCGCGGATCGCGGCGAGACCGGCAAGGCGCTCGCAGGCGGCTACGCGATCGCCGCCCTCGCCTACCTTACGGATTACCACGCAATGCCGAAGCGGCTGACGCCCGGCTGGGAGGAGCGCGTCTCCGGCCCATCGCTCGCGCTGATCTTCGGCGCGCTGGCGCTGAGCCTGCCGTTGCGCGGGCTGCTGCGCGATCGCGCCGGATCCTCAGCCGCATCGTCACGGTACGAATCTCAACACGGCTGAGCGCCGGGACTCCGCGCCGCGTCGAAACGGGCAGCCTTCGGCAGCGGCCGATCGAGCCCGCACGCCGTATCATCGGCGCCCGATGAATCCCGCCGATCTACCGATCCACAGCGCGCTGCCCGCGCTGCGCGCCGCGCTCGCCGCCGACGGCAGCGCGGCCGTCCTGCATGCGCCGCCCGGCGCGGGCAAGAGCACCGTCGTGCCGCTCGCGCTCCTCGACGAGCCTTGGGCGCGCGGCCGACGCATCGTGATGCTCGAGCCGCGTCGCCTCGCCGCGCGCGCCGTCGCGGCGCGCATGGCGGCGACGCTCGGCGAGCCCGTCGGCGAGCGGGTCGGATACCGGATGCGGCTCGACACGCGCGTCTCGCCGAGAACCCGTATCGAGGTCGTGACGGAAGGCGTGCTGACGCGAATGCTGCAGCGCGACCCGTCGCTCGACGGCATCGCGCTCGTGATTTTCGACGAGTTTCACGAGCGCAGCCTGCAGGCCGATCTCGGGCTCGCGCTGACGCTCGATGCGCGGGACGGCCTGTCGCCCGCGCTGCGGATCGTCGTGATGTCCGCGACGCTCGACGTCGAGCCGGTCGCCGCGCTGCTCGGCGACGCGGCCGTCGTACGGACCGAAGGCCGCACGTTCCCGGTCGAGACGCGCTACGCGGGGCTAGGGCTGCCGCCGCTGCCTGCGCCTCGGGGCCTAGGCGGCGCCGGGGGCGTCGGCGGCCGCCGCGCCGCAGTCGGACGCGGAACGGCGCCGGGCGCCGTCACGGCCGAGACGCTCGTCGCGCGGATCGTTGCCCGCGCGCTCGACGAGACCGAAGGCGGCATCCTCGTTTTCCTGCCGGGCGCCGCGGAAATACGCCGCGTCGAGGCGCTGCTCGAAGGCGTGCCGGACGGGGTGCGCGTCGTCCCGCTGTACGGCGACCTCGATCCCGCCGCGCAGGACCGCGCGCTCGCGCCGAGCCCGGCCGGCGAGCGCAAGATCGTGCTCGCGACGAACATCGCGGAGACGAGCCTGACGATCGAGGACGTCCGCGTCGTCGTCGACTCCGGGCTGGTCCGCGTAAGCGTCTTCGATCCGTCGACCGGTATGAGCCGCCTCGAGACGCAGCGCGTGTCGCGCGCGTCCGCCGAGCAGCGCCAAGGCCGCGCCGGACGCACCGCGCCCGGCGTCTGCTATCGCGCATGGAGCGACACGGCGCAGCGCAGCCTCGCGCCGGTCACGCCGCCCGAGATCCTGTCCGCGGATCTCGCGCCGCTCGCGCTCGAGCTCGCGAGCTGGGGCGTCGAGGACCCGCTGTCGCTGCGCTGGCTCGACCCGCCGCCGGCGGCCGCGTTCGCGAGCGCCCGCGATCTGCTGTGCGGGCTCGGCGCGCTCGATCGCGCCGGCCGGATCACCGCGCACGGCCGAGCGATGGCGGGCATCGCGGTGCATCCGCGGCTCGCGCATATGCTGCTTCGCGGCCGGGAGCTCGGCATGCTCGGCACGGCCGCGCGGCTCGCGGCGCTGTTGTCCGAGCGCGATCTGCTGCGCGGCCGCGGCGAGCGCGCCGACATCGACGCGCGCGTCGCGCTGCTCGATACGGGTCCGCGCCGCGGCGACGGGCCGGCAGGCGGAGATCAGTCGGATGACCGCGCAGCTCAGGTCGATCGCGGCGCGCTGCAGCGCGCGCGGCGCGTGGCGCGCGATCTCGAGAAGCAGCTCGCAGCGCAGACGGGACGGCAGCCGAGCCGAAGCTCCGATGAGCCCAAGCCTGCCGAGCCGGTCGGACTGCTGCTCGCGTTCGCGTACCCCGACCGGATCGGCATCAGGCGATCGGGCACGGATCCGCGCTATACGCTCGCGAACGGCCGCGGCGCCGTGCTGCACGGCGCCGAGAGCCTCGGCCGCGCCGCGCTGATCGTCGCCGTCGACGTCGACGATCGCGACCGCGACGCGCGCATCCTGCTGGCCGCGCGTCTCGACCGCACGGATTTCGAGACGCATTTCGCCGACGCGCTCGAGGCCGCGGATCTCGTCGAGTGGAGCACGCGCGACGATGCGGTGATCGCGCGCCGGATCGTGCGTTACGGCGCGCTCGTCGTCGACGAGAAGCCGTTGCCGCAGCTGCCGCCCGGCGCCGTCGCGCGCGCGATGCTGGACGGCGTTCGCGCGCTCGGACTCGACGCGCTGCCGTGGTCACGGGATGCGCGCGATCTTCAGGCCCGGATCGAGTTCGCGCGCAGACTCGACCTCGCCGAGACCCGGGATTGGCCCGCGTTCGACGACGCGGCGCTCGCCGCGAGCGTCGCGGAGTGGCTCGCCCCTTGGCTCGACGGCATCAGCCGGCGCGAGCACCTCGCGCGCATTCCGCTCGTCGACGCGCTGTCCGCGCGGCTCGGCTGGGATCGCCTGCGCACGCTCGACGAGCTCGCGCCGGCGCGTATCACGGTGCCGAGCGGCTCGAGCATCCGTATCGATTACCGCGACGAGAACGCGCCGCTCGTCGCCGTTCGATTGCAGGAGATCTTCGGGCTCGATGCGACCCCGCGGATCGGCGGCGGCCATGTGCCGCTCACGTTCAAGCTGCTGTCGCCGGCGCAGCGGCCGGTGCAGATCACGCGCGACCTCGCGAGCTTCTGGCGAGGCGCGTATCGCGACGTCCGCAAGGATTTGAGAGGACGTTATCCGAAGCACGACTGGCCGGAAAATCCGCTCGAAGCGCAACCGACACGCGGCGTGCGCCGCAGGTTGCCTGGAACATGACGTCGAAATTTCGACGTCGACGACGGGCTTGCATGCAGCGAGCGCGATCAGGCGCCGCGCTTGCCCCGGCGGAGCACTCCTGCGCGGTTTCTGAAAACGCGTCACGGCGCACCCTGCATGCAGCCGCGTTATCATCGCCCGGTCTTGTCCATCCTGCGATGGACAAATTACGACGCTAGAGAGTAATCTCCGGAACTCCTGCGTACGGGAGCATTATGAAGCTCGAAAGCATCGTCGAACCGATCAGCCCTCGCCCTCTGCATAGCGAGGTCGCAGATCGTTTAAGAGACCTGATCGTGCAGGGCGAGCTCGAGCCGGGCGACCGGCTGAACGAGCGCCTGCTCACGGAACGTTTCGGTATCTCGCGCACGCCGCTTCGCGAGGCGATCAAGATGCTCGCGTCGGAAGGGCTCGTGCAGCTGATGCCGAACCGCGGAGCCGTCGTCACGACCATCACGCGCAAGAGCGCGCTCGACATGTTCCAGGTGATGGGCGTGCTCGAATCGCTCGCGGGTCAGCTTGCATGCGAGCGGGCGACCGACCGCGACATCGCCGAGATCTCGCGCATGCACGAGCTGATGCGTGGTCATCACAAGCGGCGAGAGCTGAACGAGTACTTCCGTCTGAATCAGGAAATTCACCAGCGGATCGTCGACTGCGCCGGCAACTCCGAGCTCGCGAACGTCTATCGGCGCCTGTCGGTCCGGCTGCGCCGCGCCCGCTACATGGCGAACTACTCGAAGGAGCGGTGGGACGACGCGATGGCCGAGCACGAGCAGATACTCGAAGCGCTCGTGCACCGGCGGGCGGAAAGCCTACGCGCGCTCCTGACGACCCACCTCGAGAACAAGCTGAAAGTCATCGAGGAGTGGCTCGAGACGTTCGAAGCCGAGTCCGAGAAGCGGGCACCGGCCGGCGCCTGAGGCCGCCGCCGGAGCCCGCGCGGCTCGTCACGGCATCACGAACGCGATGTTGCGCTTCGGCGCAGAGCCGACGTTGATGCGCGCGACTTCCTCGATCTTCTCGATATCGATCACCGAGACGTCGTCGCTGTGCCCGTTCGCCGCATACGCGAAGCGGCCGTCCGGGCTGAACGTGATCCAGTCCGGGTGACTCCCGACCTTCACGCCGCCGAGGTACTCGAGGTCGGGCAGCGCATATGCGTAGACATGCCCGTTCAGCCGGCTGCAGACCCACAACGTCTTCTGGTCCGGTGCGACGCCGATGCCGTGCGCCGGCGCGGCGTTGAACGGGCCTTCGGCGCGCTCGTCCTCCGGGATTTCCGGCAGCTCGATCCGGGCGACCTCCTCGCGGCTGTCGAAGTCGACGACCGTGAAGCCGTGGAAGTTCGAAAGTTGCACGTACATCTTGTCGGTGGAGCCGTCCGGCTTCGTCGAGAACGCGATCGGGCGCACGCCTTCGAGATCCGAGTCGTCCCGCGGCGGATACATCGAGAACGCAAGCTCCTCCGTCTCGGTGTCGTAGACGACGAGATTGTTCTCGCCGCCGAACGTGCCGCCGACGACGTAGCGGCCGTCCGGCGTCACGTACGTGTTGTGCACGCGAGAGCCGGTATCGATCGTGCGGACGCGCTCGAGCTTCTCGGTGTCGATCACGTCGATGCCGCCCGGCGGTTGCTGCATGATGCCGACGTAGATATAGCGGCCGTCTTTGCCGATCGAGATGTTGTTCGGACGCCCGCTGAGCGGAATCTCGGAAATGATCTCCATCGTCGACGTGTCGACGACGTCGAGCGTGAATTTCGCCTCGCTGCTGAAATAAAGCCGCTTCCCGTCCGGCGACGCGGCGGCGCCATGATTCACCGGCACGCCGGTGATCTCGCCGACGATCGTGTGCGTCTCCGGATCGATCAGATGGATCATGTCGGCGCGCGAATTCGTCTGCACGATCAGCGCCTTCTCTGCGAATCCCGGCTCCGCGAGCAACAGAGCCACGGCTGCGGGCAGCACGGACACACACATTCGCCCGCCGACGCGCGTTATCGTTTGTTTCATTCCGCCATCCCCCTTTCTCGTCGCTGATCGTCGATCGGCGCTCGCCCTAGCGCGCACTCGGCCGATCGTGATCATGCGATTGTGATGAATCCTTCGCCGATGCGTCCGCCGATGATGACCCCGGCGCCGAGCCCGTTGTCGACGAGCTCGTTGCCGATTGCTGCGATGCCGACTGCTCAGTCGACGACGGCCCGCGGCCGAAATGCGCCGTGAGGTAGTCGACGACGATCTCCGTCTCGGCCTCGTCGAGCCGCGCGCCGTGCCCGATCATCGTAGCAACCATCGCGGCCCATTGCTCGCGGTTCCAGTACCCCTTGAACGCAGCGATTCCGGCGAGGTCGTGGCACGGCAGGCACGCGGTTTCGACGAGGAGCTTGCCGTCGCCGTCCGGAAGCTCGATGCCGGGCGACCGCGGCGGCGCGTCGGCGGCCGGCTCGGTCTCCGCGTCCGGACCGGGGCCCGCGCTCTGAGCGCTTGCGGCGAACGGCGCGAGCGCGGCAGCGGCCGCGACCGCCGACAGCAGCAGCCTGGCGGTGCGAGCACGCGACCGCCGACGTGCGCGCGCCGCGCTGCGCAGCGGAGCCGCCGCCAGCAAGCCGAGCAGCATCGCGATCCCCGCCGCGCCTCCGCCGCCGCCCGAGCTCGGCGCAGGCGTCGACGACGCGATCACGTCGAACGCGTGCGTCGCGGTGTCGTTCGCCGTGTTCGGGTCGGCTTCGGCGGTGCCGGTTACCGTCAGCCGGTAGGTGCCGAGCGTCGCGGCCGTGCCGCTGAACGTGACGACCATCTCCGCGCCTGCGGCGAGCTGCTCCACGCGGCATTCGAAGTCCGATGCGGCCGCCGACACCGTGCACTCGCCGGCGGTCGCCGACACCGAGTCGATTGCATCGCCGAGGCGGTTCGTCTCGCCATACGCGACCGTCACGTCCCGCGCGTCGTCCGGCCCTTCGTTGCTCACGCGCGCGACGAGCTGGACGGCATCGCCGACACGGAACGACGATGCCGCCTCGATCGTCGTCACGATGTCGCCCTTCGCGCGCGTGCGCACGAGCCGAGTCGACGCGGCGTTGTTGCCGATCACGCTTGGATGCTCGGCATCGGCGCCGGAGACCTCGAGCGTCGCTTCGACGACGCGAAGGTCGTCGGCGTGCTCGGCCCTCGGCCGCAACGTCCACGAGATCGGCCTCTGCTCACCGCCTGCAAGCTCTCCGAGGTGACACTGAATCCTTCTGTTGAAGCCGTTCTCGACGAGGTTGCAGTCCGCGCCGCCGGCGTCGACGTTCACGATATCGTAGAGAAACAGCACGCCGAGCTCGGCGACGACCGAGGAAGCGGGCACGAGGCCGACGTTGCTTACGGTTCCGGCGATCCGGATCTCCTCGTCCGGATACACCAGCAGCTCGTCGACGTCGAGCTCGCTCGCGAGATCGACGAACGGACGCACGTTGACCGTCGCGCTCGCCACGTCGTCCGACGCATCCGTATCGTTCAACGCGCTGACGGCGAAGTCGATCGTAGTCGGACCCGCGGCGAGCGGTGAAAACCGCACGCGATATGTCGCGACTTCGCCGGGCTCGAGGCGCGGCTGCCGGCAGTATGCGGGCGGCCCGTCGTCGCAGTCCTCGAGCAGGTCATTCGACGTCGAGACGAACTCCGGCCCGTCGAGGCCGTCGGACTCGATCGTGATCTCCGGCGACTGCGCTATCGCCGGGCCGTCGTTACGGATCTCGAAGCCGATCTCGAACGGCGCGTCCTGATCGACGTCGGCGGGCGGCGGCTGCGTGATTGCAATCGAGACGTTCGTCGGCGGCAACGGCGTCAGACAGCTCGCGCTCGCGACCTCGTCGGCCATCTGCTCGATGCTGCACGCGGAGAACTCGCGCCCGCCGCTGACGCTCGGCGCCATCAGGTAGGTCTCCGGCTCGCTCTCGCACGGCGACCCCTCTTCGCCGTCGTGCGGCGCACCGAAGTTGTGGCCGATCTCGTGCGCGGCGACGAGCGCGCTCGAGAACAGACCGAGCGTCGCCTGCGTCAGCGCGGCGCCGAACCGGTCGTGGCAGACGACGCCGAGATTCGCGATACCGACCTGCTGCCCGGACTCCTCCGAAGATTCGTCGAGGTCCCGCCCGGTGAAGAGATGCGCGAGACCGCTGTCGCGAAAGGTCGCGATCGAGGACTTGTACTCCTCGAGCTCCGACAGCAGAGAGCGTGCGTCGGTCGTCGTGAACGGACCCTCCCCATCGAGCAGAACGAGGTCGGCGAGGTTCAAATGAATGCCCAGCTGCATCACGTAGATGCCGTCGACGACGTTCATGATCGACAGCGCCGTCGCCTCGGCCGACTGGCCCTCGCGCTCGACGAACAGCTCGTCCGCGACGAGCGCGATGTCGAGCTGAGCGCCGACGCCGACCGGCGTCGGCAGCGCGCTCGTCATGGCCGCAAGACGCTCGGCGTCCGACAACTTGTCGCCGGCGCCCGCGCGCGACAGCACGACCTCGTCGCGAAGCGCACCGCTCGTATCCTGCCAGCGGTAGATCGCAATACCGTCGCCGTCGCCGGCGCCCGGAGCGACGGCGTGGCGCGCAACGTCGCGCTCGGGCTCGACACCGTAGAGCGTCGCGCCGTCGAAGATCACGCCCGAGACGACGCCGCGATGGCGCGCGAGCCTGACCCACGAGCCCGGAAGCCCGGCGAGGCGTCCGGCGTAAAGCTCGACGTCGCCGAGCCGGTCGCGGTGCTCGGGCGCGAGGCCGCGCAGCAGCCGCTCGTTCGGCTCGAGCTCGACGTCGAACTGCCTGCCGAACGCGACGAACGACCATGCGGGCGCGGACGGCGGCGGCTTCGCGGCCTCGCCGGGGCCGCCGACGAACGCGCTCGCCGCACGCGGCCGCGCCGCGTCGAATCCGGGGATGCTCTCGTAGTGCAGGATCTTGAAGTCCTGCGCGACGATCGGCGCGGCGACGGCGAGCAGCGCGAGCGCTGCCCAGCGAGCGAAGCGATGAAAACGGCCGCGGACGCGCAACGTCAGCCGTCCGGCAGAGCGAAGACCCAAACCGCGGCGCCCCGGTTCGGCGGACTCGTCAGCTCCGGCACGAGCGGCGCGAAGCTGCGCGCGTGGAAGCCGCCCTCGCCGACGACGAACGCGACGTACTGCTTGCCGCCGACCGCATAGCTGATCGGGCTCGAGCTCGACACGTCGTTCAAGCGCGTCTCCCACAGCATCCTGCCGTCGCGCGCGTCGTACGCGCGGACGAAGCGATCGAACGAGCCGGCGAACACGAGGTCGCCGGCCGTCGCGAGCACACCGGACGTTTGCGGTGCGCGCTGGCGCACGGTCCAGACCGGTTCGCGCGTCGTCAGGTCGATCGCCTGCAGCCGCCCGTACAGACCGTCGTCGTCCGGCCTCGGCCGAATGCCCCAGTTCACGCCGGACGAGAGCCCGCCGCGCCCGCCGCCAGGCACCGGGTAGACGTCCATGCACGCCTCGTTCAGCGGCACGATGAGCCGCGCGCTGCGCTCGTCGTACGCGGCCGGCAGGTAGTTCTTCGCGCCCGCGCCGTGCGGGCAGACCGTCACGATCTTGCCGGGGCCCGGATACAGGCTGCGGTCGACCTTCTTCTCGCCGGTCCGCGCGTCGATCTCGGTCACGATGTTCTGCAGGCCGAGATCGATCGAGAACACGAACTCGCCGGTCTCCGCATCGACCGCGTCGTAGATTCCGATCTTGCCGGCCGTCAGGGTCAGCTTGCGGTCGCGGCCGTCGATCGGCAGCTCGACGATCTGCCGCTCGAACGCCCAGTCGAGGTCCCACTGGTCGTTCGGGAAATGCTGGAAGTACCAGACGAGCTCGCCGGTCGCAGGATCGATCGCGAGCGTCGAGTTCGTGAACAGCGCATCGCTCGTCACGCTCGGCTCGCCGCTCGGCTCGAGCAGCGGACCGGTATCGTACGTGTTGCCGGTGCCGAAATACGCGAGGCCGGTCTCGGGATCGTAGCTGCCGGGCGTCCAGACGGACGCGCCGGTGCGCGCCTCGTGCGGCATGCCGTTCCAGCTGTCGCCGCCCGGCTCGCCGGGCTTCGGGATCGTCCCGACGCGCCACAGCACCTCGCCGGTATCCGCGTCGAGCCCGACGACCTGCGGGCCGCCGGGCTTCGAGCCGACGCCGGTCGACGTCGTGCCGATCATCACACGGCCCTGCGCGACGACCGGTCCGCCGTTGATCCCCTCGCGCTGCGTGAAGTCGCCGACCTCGGTCGACCAGACGGGCTTGCCCGTATGCACGTCGAGCGCGACGACGCGCGCGTCGGACGTGCCGAGATAGAGCCGCTCGCCGTAAAGCGCGATGCCGCGCTTGTGGAACGGCGACGCTCCGCTCGCAAGCGTATGCGTGTACTGCCAAAGAAGATCGCCGGTCGCGGCGTCGAGCGCCTGCACGATGTCGCCGTAACCGACGACAAACATCGTGCCGTCCCGCACGACCGGCACGCCCTCGGTCGACCCGGCCGGCAGCGTCCAGCTCCACGCGAGCCGCAGCTCGCCGACGTTGCGCGTGGTGATCTCCGCGAGCGGGCTGAAGCCGTGCGCGGAGTAGCCGCGGCGCCAGCCGAGCCAGTCGCCGGCCGGCGGATCGGCGATCGCCGCGTCGTCGACGGGCGTGAAGCGCGCGAGCGGCGTCGGCCGCTCGACGACCGCTCTCGCCGTATACGGCGAGAAGTCCATGAAGCTGAAGCCGCCGCGCGGAATGCGCATCGCGGCGAGCGCGCGCGAGTCGACCGGCAGCGCGGTATCGCCCGCGACGACGTCGTTCTCGCGCAGCATGTACGCGACGAGGCTCGCGTACGTCTCGGCATCGAGCGAGCCCGGATTCCCGGTCGGCATCGTCGTGCGCGTGACGTCGAAGAGCGTCTCGACGGTCTCGCCGCCATACTTCGCCATGAACGCGATGCCTTTCAACGGCGCACCGAGTGCGCCGTCGTCGAGGTTCGCGCCATGGCACTGGACGCAGTGCTGCTCGTAGACTCGCCGGCCCGCATCGGCCTGCTCGTCCGTGAACGAGAGCGGCGCTTCCTGAGCCGCCGCCCCGCTGCCGAGCAGCAGCGCGACCGCGCCGGCGAGCGGCGCGCGCGCTGCGGTCAGCTTGTCGCGCATGCAGCTCAGTCCTGCGGCGCGACGTTGCGCGACTTGATCAGCCACTGGCCGTTGACGCGAACCAGCTCGTCGATGCCGCGGCCCGCGGCGGCGACCCGCGGAGCTCCGCCCGGCTCGGCCGCGCCGAAGACGGTCATCCAGTACGTGTGATGACGCGCGGTATTCTCGTCGACGAACTCGATGTACGAATCGGCGGTCATGTGAAACATCGGCGGCGAGCTCTCGTTGCGGTTCTGCGCGAGGTTCGCGACCATCTGCCGCAGCGCGTCGCGCCCCTTCGTCGCGTTCGCGCCGGAGCGAAACTCGCCGTCCTCCGTGTAGACGGCCGCGTACGCATCGGCGTTCAACGTGTCGAGCGCGCGCGCGTAACGCCACATCAGCTCCTCGATCTGCGCGCGATCCTCTGCGCGCGCGCCGTCGTCGGCGCCCGCGGTACCGCAGAGCCCGAGCGCCAAAGCCGCCAAAGTGCATGAAATGAATAGGTTTTTCATGATGCTCCCCGCCGTCTTGCTGTGTTTGTGGTTGTCGTGACAGGCGCTTTCACTATAGCGGAAATTCGGCCGGCGCCACGGGTCGGCGAACGGTGCGCCGCTACAGCCAGTCGCGCTTGCGGAAGTACCAGATCATCCCTCCGGCGATCGCGAGCATCACGAGCCAGACCAACGGATAGCCGTAGTACCACGAGAGCTCCGGCATCGCCCACGGGCTCTGCGGATTCTCGAAGTTCATGCCGTAGAGTCCGACGACGAACGTCAACGGAATGAAGATCGTCGCGATCAACGTCAGGAGTCGCATGATCTCGTTCGTGCGCTGACCGATGCTCGACAGATAGACGTCGAGCAAGCTCGACGACACGTCGCGGAAGCTCTCGAGCAGATCCATGATCTGGATCGAGTGGTCGTAACAGTCGCGAAGATAGGGCTGCGTCCGCTCGTCGATCAGGTCCACACCTTCGCGAATCAGCATGCCGATCACCTCGCGGTGCGGCCACAGCACGCGGCGCAGCAGAACGAGGTCGCGGCGCAGCGCATGGATCGCGCCGAGCGTCTCCGCGTCGGGCTTCTCGAGCAGCTCGTCCTCGAGATCCTCGAGACTGTGGCTGAAGCGCTCGAGCAGCGGAAACGCGGCATCGATGATCAGATCGACGAGCGCATAGAGAAGGTAATCCGAGCCGCGCGCGCGAATGCGGTTCCCGGGCGCGCGCAGGCGCTTGCGCACCGGCTCGAACGGATCGGTCTCGAGCGGGCAAAAGCACACGATGTAGTTCTCGCCGGCGAAGATGCTGATCTGCGCGACGTCGACCGATTCGCCGTCGTAGGCCGGCAGGCTGAGGATCAGGAAGATCTGGTCCTCGTCGATCTCGAGCTTCGGCCGCTGACCCTGGTTCAGCACGTCCTCGAGCACGAGCTCGTGCAGGCCGAACTGCGCGCCGATCTCCCGTAACGTCGCCGGGTCCGGGCGGCCGTTGACCTGGATCCACGTGAGGGTATCGCGCTCGAGGTACGGCTTGCATTCATCGGCCGTCGCGAGCGTGCGCTCCGTGAACCCGTCCGGCGTGTAGTCGATCAGCCGGATCGACAGCTCCCCGTCCGGCCCGCGGCCGCGCTCGACCAGCGTCCCGGGCGACGTGCCCGGCGGGTGATACGTCTTCATCCGCATCGTCGACCTCCGCACCGAAAAAGCGTGCCAGGCACGCATTTCCGAAAAAGCGTGCCAGGCACGATTTTTCTCAGCGCACTGCGATCGGGTTGCCCGGGGAGCCGGTCGCGCCGGTCAGCTTGACCGGCGAGAAGATGAACGCGAACTCGTAAACCCGCTCCGCGGCGAGCTCCGAAAGATCGAGGTTCTCGAGGTTATAGATGCCGCGGCTCAGCAGCCACTGATGTCCTTCGATTGCCCGCCCCGGATTCTCGCCGGGAATCGCCTCCATCGCGAAGTTGTCCGCGCCGGTCAGCAGGATCCGCTTCTCCGCGAGCCATTTGATCGCCGTGATGCCGGGACCCGGCTCGGTCGCGCCGTAGGCCTCGTTATCGACGTTCCACAGCTGCCCCCAGCCCGTGTGGAACAGCACGGCGTCGCCGGCACGGATCTCGTCAACGCCCTGCATCTCGAGCGTGCCCTCGATGTCGTCGATCGTGATCACGTACGTCGGATCGAGCCGCTCGACGCCTTTGTAGCGGGCGACGTCGAGAAGCACGCCGCGCGTGAAAAGCGCACCGACCTTCTCGATCCCGAGCTTCGTAAGGCCGTACGACGTGCCGAACTCCGAAAGCTTGAAGCCGTTGTAGAACACGTAGTCGCCGTCGATCTCGGTCCCGACATGGCCGAGGCCGTCGAACTGCGTGCCGATCTGGCCAAGCTCACCGCTGACGACCTCGTCGTTGAAGACGACCGCGTTCTCGGCGCCGGAGATCACGGTCGGCAGACCGGGGATCGTCAGGCTGAAGTGCCGGTTGCCGAAGATCGGCATCCGCGGCTCGTAGTTGCGTCCGAGCTCGAAGATCCGGCCTTCGCGGATCAGCGCGGCCGCCTCGAGAACCTTCGCCGGCGTGACGAGGTTCGCCGCGCCGCGCTCGTCGTCCGCGCCCCACTCCGACGGCCACCATTCCGGACCGGCCGGCGTCTGCGCCGACGCGGGATCGGCGATTCCGACGGCGAGTGCGAGGCACAACAAGGATGGCAAAGACGCGGGACGCAGCATGTCGGTCTCCTCCGTCGACGGTCGACGCCCGCGACTATACCCGGTCGGAGAAACATCGTGTCAGACGCCGTTTCGCGCCGGACCGGCGAGACGGTGTCTGACACGTCGGCTTGTGCCACTCTATTGCCCATGGACACCGAACGCCTCACCCGCTTCGTCGACCGGGAATGGAACGACGACATCGTGCCGGCTCTGTGCGAGTACGTGCGGATACCGAACAAGTCGCCCGCATTCGATCGCGACTGGCAGAAGCACGGCCATATGGATCGCGCCGCCGAGCTGCTGCGGCAGTGGGCGGAGCAGCACGCGCTGCCCGGCATGACCGTCGAGATCGTCAGGCTGCCGGGCCTGACGCCGTTGCTGCTGATCGAGGTGCCCGGCCGCGGCAGCGAGACCGTGCTGATGTATGGTCACCTCGACAAGCAGCCCGAGTTCACCGGCTGGGCCGATGGGCTTGCGCCGTGGACGCCGGTCCTCCGCGACGGGAAGCTTTACGGCCGCGGCGGCGCCGACGACGGCTACGCGATGTTCGGCTCGCTGACCGCGCTGCGCGCGCTCGCCGACCAGGACATCCCGCACGCGCGCTGCGTGATTCTGATCGAGGCGAGCGAGGAGAGCGGCAGCCCGGACCTGCCCGCCTACGTCGATGCGCTGTCGACCCGGCTCGGCGAGCCGTCGCTCGTCGTGTGCCTCGACGCGGAATGCGGGAACTACGATCAGCTATGGCTGACGTCTGCGTTGCGCGGCAACGTCACCGGCACCTTACGCGTCGACGTGCTGCGTGAAGGCGTGCACTCCGGCATGGCTGGCGGAATCGCTGCATCGAGCTTCAGGATCCTGCGCGAGCGTCTCGACCGGATCGAGGACGTCGAGACCGGCCGCATTCTGCTCGACGATCTATGGGTCGAGATTCCGCAGCAGCGAATCGATCAGGCGCGCGCGGCGGCGGCCGTGCTCGGCGACAGCGTCCATGCGAAGCTGCCTTTCGTTCCCGGCATGCGGCCGATCACGGACGACCCGTTCGAGCTGTTGCTGAACGGCACGTGGCGGCCGGCGCTCGCCGTCACCGGCGCGGAGGGGCTGCCCGATCTCGGCAGCGCCGGCAACGTGCTGCGGCCGTACACGAGCGTGAAGCTGTCGTTCCGGCTGCCGCCGGGCGTGAACCCCGACGCGGCCGCGCGCAGCATCAAGACGGCGCTCGAAGAAGACCCGCCGTACGGCGCGAAGGTTTCGTTCGACATCGGCTCGTGCATGGCGGGCTGGAACGCACCGCCGACCGCACCGTGGCTCGAGCACGCGCTGCAACACGCATCGCGCACGCACTTCGGCCGCGACGCGATGTACATGGGCACCGGCGGCACCATTCCGTTCATGAACATGCTCGGCGAGCGCTTCCCGGCCGCGCAGTTCCTCGTCACCGGTCTGCTCGGCCCGCACTCGAACGCACACGGACCGAACGAGTTCCTGCACATCGCGACCGGCAAACGGCTCACGGCCTGCGTCGCGGAAATCGTTGCGGCGCACGCGGCGCGCAGCTAGCGATCGTTCGACGGCGCTCAGCGATTCGCGGCGATATGCGCGAGCCACTGCTGCGCCTGCTCGCGCGTCGACGGGTCCTGCGCGGCCGATCGCAGCGCCGCCTCCGCGCCGCGCGGATCGCCCGCCTGGAACGCGGCGACGCCGAGCAGGTACTGCGTTTCGCCGGGGTTGCTGACGCCGGTCTTGATCGCCTGCTCGAGCGCGTCGCGGGCCGCGGACCAATCCTCTTTCTCCATCAGCACCTGCGCGAGACGCTTCCACGCATCGCCGTCGTCCGAGAGCTCCGCCGCGCGGCGCAGCGATATCTCGGCCTTGTCCCACTCGTGCGCCGCGATCCATGCATCGGCGAGATACTGATGATTGTCCGCGGTCGACTCGACGATGCCTTCTTCCATCCGCTGCTCGATCAGCAGCCCCGCCTTGTACGGGATCTCCAGCATCAAATAGATGCTCGCGAGACTTTTCACGTCTCGCTCGGTATCGAGCATGCCCTGCCGCTCCGCGAGCGCGAGCACCGCAAGGGAGTCCTTCTGCTCCTCGACCTCGAGCAGCACGCCTGACAGCTGCTTCCAGTACTGCGCGTTGTCCGGCGACATCGCGACGAGATGCACCAGCGCCTCGGCAGCCTTCCGATAGTCCTTGAGCTCGTAGTGCAACGCGAGCTTCAACTGCAGCCACGACTCCTCGGGCGTGTCGGCCTTCTCGAACGCGAGCATGACCTGCTCGAGCGCCTCCTCGAACTTCGAGGCCTGCGCGTAGGCGTTCGCAAGCATCATGTGCGCGGTCGCCGGCGGCGGCTCGCACGCGACCTCGAGATACCGCTCGAGCGTCGCAATCCCCTTGTCGAACTGCTCGTCCGCGATGTAGATCTGCCCGACGTTGAACATCAAGTCTTCCTGCGCCTTGCGCTGCAGCGCGCCGACGGCGAGCGCCTCCTCGAAGGCCTCGAGCGCCTTGCCGAGCTGTTCCTGCTGCGCGTACACGAAGCCGAGCGTCTGATAGATCGTCGCGCGCTCGAAGCCTTCGGAGCGCCCCGCGATATCGAGCAGCCGCTTCTCTGCGTCGGCAAAGCGGTCATTGTTCAAGTCCTCGATCGCACGCTCGAGCACGCGGTACGTGCCCTCCGTCATCGTGCCGCCGGTCTCCTCGGCCGCACACGCCGCCGGCGGCTGCTGAGCCGCGCCCGTCTGCGGTAACGCAATCGCGATCAAGAGCGCCGCGGCGAGCGGCGCAAGCCGGCACGCGCCGGCCGCTGCATTCCGCACGTGCATCACTGCCCTCCTCCAAGGCTGAACGTCACCGTGTACTCGCCGACCGCTTCGACGGCCTGACCATCGACCATCCGCGGCCTGAACCGGCCGCGCATCGCCGCGCTGACCGCGGCCGCCTCGAACAGCCCGCGCGGCTCTGACTCGATCGCACGCGCTTCGCGCACGGTGCCGTCCGGGTTCACGACGATTCTGAGCTTCACCCAGCCCGAGATGCCGGCCCGAGCCGCCTGCCGCGGATACTGCGGCGCAAGCCGCACGACCGGGATCAGCTCGGCGTTCGGCTGCGTCAGCGACGGTCCGCCGGACAGGTTCGTCGGGATATCGACCTTCGGCATGCCGAACGCCGAGGCCGTCATCGCGTCCGCCTGAGCCGCGCGCGCCGAGAGCTGCGGCGGCGGCGGAGGCGGATCGTCGGGCGGAGGCGGCGGCTGCGGCTTCGACCTTTGCCGCGTCTCGACCCGATCGTCCTGCTGCACGCGGACGAAGTCGACGGTGCGAAAGCTCTCGACCTCCTCGAGCTCGCGCTCTGCAGCGAGGATCAGGTAATGCATCAGCCAGAACAGGCCGGCTGCGACGGCCACGGAGAGGCCGAGCGCCGTCGTGCTGCGCGCGAACGATCCCGTCAGAAACGACCGGCTCATAGGTCAGCTCGCCTCGTCCGCTGCGATCGCGACGTTGCTGACGCCCGCGAGGCGGACCTGATCCATGACCTCGACGAGCAGGCCCGTCTGCGATTCCTTGTCCGCGAGGATCACGACCGTGCCCTCCGGGTTCTCTGCGCGCAGCCGCTCGACGTTCGCACGCAGCGCGCGGACGTCGACGGGACGGCGGTCGACCCAGACCTCACCGTTCGGCCGAATCGCGATCATGATGTTGCCGCGATTCTGCTGCTCGGCGGTTTCCGCGTTCGGCCGGTTCACGTCGACGCCCGCTTCCTTCACGAACGACGCGGTGACGATGAAGAAGATCAGCATGATGAAGACCACGTCGAGCATCGGCGTCATATCGACCGCTGCTTCGTCCGTGGAACGGAATCGCGAACGAGCCATGGAGATATCCTCTAAGTGAGATTCATGTGATCGCTGAGTCGACGCGTTTCCTTGTCGACGATTCCCTGAAAACGTGCGATCGGATACATGCCGGACAGCGCGAGCACCATCCCGGCGAGCGTCGGCAGCGTTGCGGCCGAGACGCCGGATGCCATCTCGCGAGCGTTGCCGGTGCCGAGCACCGCCATCACGTCGAAGACCTGGATCATGCCGGTGACGGTGCCGAGCAGCCCGACGAGCGGACAGAGCGCGACGAATGCGCGGATCATCGGCAACGGCCCGCGAATCTTGCGCTGCGCCTCTGCGATGAAGCGCCGCTTGATCTTCTGCGCGTACCAGGAGACGTGATCCGAGCGGCCATCCCATGCCGCTCGAATCTCCTCCAGCATGCCGGGCATGACGCGCCGGTAGAACAGGATCCGCTCGAAGATCATCGCCCACAGCCCGATCGCGAGGAGCATCAGGAAGCGCACGACGGGGCCGCCCGCTTCCAAGAACTCCTGGATGTCGTAGAGGAAGCTCAATGCGTCGATGGGCATGTCTTCGCTCCGTCAGACGGCCGCTGCCTTCCGAGCCTCGGCCTTCTCCGCGATGATTCCGGCCGTCTCCTCCTCGAGCAGGTGCACGAGGTCGCCGCTGCGCGAGCTGAGGTAGCTATGCAGCAGCAGCAACGGAATCGCCATCACGAGCCCCATCACCGTCGTCACGAGCGCCTGCGAGATACCGCCCGCCATCAGCTTCGGATCGCCGGTGCCGAACAAGGTGATCTGCTGGAACGTGATGATCATGCCGGTGACCGTGCCGAGCAGACCGAGCAACGGCCCGATCGCCGCAAGGATCTTGAGCGCGCTCAAGCCCGCCTCGAGCTTCGGCACTTCCTTCAGCACCGCCTCATCGAGGCGCAGCTGCAGCGTCTCGCGATCGACGTTCGGATCGCTGTGGTAGACCATCAGCACGCGGCCGAGCGGATTGTTGTCGTGCGGCCGGTCGATGTTTCGCTTCTGCAATCGCACGGACCGGCTGATCTCGAGCAGGCGAATCAACCGCGCGAGCGCGAGCAGGAACCCGATCGACGCGAGCCCGATGATCACGTAGCCGACGAGACCGCCGTACTCGATCGTCTCCCGGAGCCCCGGCTGCTGCACGAGCACGGACAACAAAGATCCGCGCGTCGGATCGATCACGGCACCGACGTAGCCGTCGGTCGAGCCCGTCAAGTCACTGGCGACGCTGCGGTAGCGTCCCGGCGGCTGGCGCGTGAGCTCCGCAAACCGTCCGCTCTCCGGCGTGTATGTCAGAAATCGCCCGCCGGCCATCGCGGTGAACGGACCGACGCGCACGACCTCGCTCTCCGTCTCGGTGCCGTCCGCGGCGACGACCGGAGCGACGAAACGCGTGACGACGCCGGTCTCGGTCATCTCACGCTGCATCTCGAACCAGAGCCGTTCGAGCTCGTCGATCGTCGGCAGCTCCCGGCTCGATGCGAGAGCGGTCGCGAACTCCTCCCGGTCCGGATACTGCGCGCTGATCATCGAGTTCTGCATGATCGACGCGGCGTCGTTCGCAGCCTGCCGGACGACGCCGAACAGCTCACCGAGCGTGCCCGCCTTCGCATCGAGCTGCTCCTGAAGCTCGGCGAGCCGTGCCTCGTTCGCGTCGAACGCTTCGCTCAGCTCGCGGCCGCGCGCCCTAGCCGCATCGAGCGCGGCCTGCGCCTCGGCGAGCAGCTCGGCCTGCCGATCGCGGTTCGCCTTGAAACGCTCCTCCCGCTCGCGATGCTTCGCCTGCTCCATCGCGCGCACTTCCCGCGTCTCCTGCAGGAGCTTCTGCAGGCCGGCAAACTGCTGAGCCGCGGCACGCTCGACTGGCGCGACGGCGCAGAGCGTCGCGGACAGGATCGCAACGGCGGCCGCTGCGCCGGCGGATCTCACTAGCTTTCTCACAGCGCACTCTCCTTGGGGCTGTTCACGGGAAGAATCATCAGATCGGGTGCCGCCTGCTGCTTCGCTATACGCAAGCCGTCGCGCACGCCCGAGCGGTAACCGTTGTCGACGACCCAGCTGCCGGCATCGGCGTTCCAGTAGCCGGTCTCGCTGCCGTCGAGCGTCTGATAGAGCAGCGCCACGCGCCCGACGCGCAGGAAATCGACGGTGCGTGCGCCGCCCTCCGCATCGATGTCGCCTCGGTACGACTCGAGCGTGCGCCCGTACTCCATCTCGACCCCGTACGCCTCGACGATGCGCCGATACTTCTCGGAGACCGAGACGTCGGCGCGCCGCATCAGCGTTCGCAAGTTCTCGACTCGGGCGCGGCGCTCGTCGAGCAGGAACGGCGTATCGAGCTCGATGAACTTCTCGAGCGTGTCGATCATGCGCTGCATCATCGGCATGACCTCGCTCGACGTCGTCTCGATCTGCTCGAGCTGCCGGAGCATCGCGTTGATCTCGTCTTCCTGCGACTGCACCTGGGCGGCGAGCTGCTCGTTGTATGTCGAGAGGTTGTCCGTCTCCGCGATGACCTGCCGATACTCGTTGAGCAGCTCGGTCGCTTCGTCGTCGAGCTGGGCGATGCGAATCTGCGAGGCCTGCGCGATCGCCTCCGTCTCGGCCTGCTCCTCGATGATTTGCCCGAGCATCTCGGTCTGAGCGGCGCTCGGCGTCGCCCAGCAAAGGCTCATCGCCGACAGAAGCACCGTCGAGGAAAGACTCCGCGTCAGCAGAGCGCTTCGTCGACGCGCTTCCGTTACGGCTCGCAAGCGGTGCGTACGCGATGCGGTGATCGTCAATGTCGTCGTCCTGTCGTTCATGGCTGTGTCTCTGCCTGGCGCAAAGTCGATGTGCGGCACGGGGTTTGCTCCGTCGTAATCGAGTCCGTGAAAGCTGCTATGCGAATCGCGGACCACACGTACTACGCGCTCCGCGACAATCGCCGTTTCCGGAAAAATTCCGACGAGAACTCATCGGGTTGCAGATCGAGAGCGGCCGCTCGCGAGACTTGCGACAACTCCGTTACATGCACTAAGAATGCGCTCCGCCGCGAGTGCCGGCCCCATCGCTGAGCGCAATCCCGTCGAGCGGCCGGATGCCCTCTTCTGCACGAGTCTCGTCGTATCTTCCATGACTGATCAGACGCACTTCCTTGCGCGTGCCCTACCTTCGCCCAACGTCGCTCGATGAGCCGGTAAGCCTCCGCTTAGGGCTCGCCGTCGAGCGGTCCGAAGCCCTTCGGCGGACGGCGATGCTTCGTCGCAGCCTCGAATGCGGCAGCGATTCGGAGCAACGTCGGCTCGTCGAACGGGCGCGCGACGATATCGACGCCGATGGGAAGCTCTGCGGGAACAGGACCGACGAGCTCGGTCGGCGGCTCCTCGGCGCCCGAGCCGGCGGACGGCGCGGCGGGCGCAGCGGCGAAGCGCATCGCCGGATCTGCAGCCGGCGCGTCCACCCGCACGCGGTCGTAGACTTCCGTCGTGAAGCCCGCGGGCACCGTAATGACCGGAAATCCGTTGCGGCCGAGAAATCGCCAGATCCCGTCACCAGGCCGTCCGTCGACGTCCGGGCCGCGCGGCGCGCCGAGCTTCGCGGGCGGATGATTGCTCGTCGGATAGACGAGCGCATCGAGCTCCATCTCGGCCATGCATTGCAGGACCATCGTCTGGATCGCGAAACGGTTCTGCATGCGGGCTGCCATGTCGAGCTCGAGTTCCTCGAGCGCGCGCTCGTGACGCTCGCGGTGGTTCGGAAAGCTCGCATCCGAGTAGTACGCCGCTTTCGTCAGCACGTCGGCTGTCGAGTGGATGTTCTCGTCGCCGCGCTCGCGCAAGTAGCGATCGAGCCAGTAGCGGCTTTGACCGGGGGTCGCGGCGCCGCCGAGCGCCCTGAAGCGGATGGCACCAGGCACCGCGTTCGGGTCGATTGCAAGATCGATCAGCGCGGCGATGTGATCGGCCGCGGGCTTGCCGTCGTTGCCGACCGGAAAGAGCTCCGGGTATTCGCGCGTGAACTGCTTGTCGTGCAGCAGCGGGATGTAGCGGCGCGTGCAATCGTCGAGCAGCGCTCCGCCCGCGCCCGGATCGACCATCGTCGCGCCGAGCTTGCCCATCTCGACCGCCGCGGCCTCGACGAGGTCGATGGCCTGCTCGTCCTCCTTCGTGAACGCGGCCTTGTCCATGTACTCGCGGACGACGCCGATCCGCAGCCCGTCGAGCCGCTGCGGCACGGCGTAGCTTGCGTACGGCTCGGGCGGCATGCGGCCGACGCTGAACGCGGTCAGCTCGTCCTTCGAGTCATAGCCGGCGATCACGTCGAGGATCTTCGCCGCATCGGCCACGGTTCGGCATATCGGCCCGACCCGCGTATTGATCCCCTGCTGGATCATCCCGTCGCGGCTCACGAGCTCCTGCGTCGGCGAGATGCCAACGCTGCTGTTCGAGTACGCGGGCCCGCGTATCGACGAGCCGGTCTCCTCCGCGATCGCGCAGGTCACGAGGTTCGCAGCGACCGCCGAGGCCGAGCCCGAGCTCGAGCCGCCCGGCGTTCGCTCGGTGTCGTACGGGTTGCAGAACGTGCCGCCGAACGCGCTGCGCGGGATCCCGGACGCGAACTCTCCGAGGTTCGCCTTCGCGAGGATGATCGCGCCGGCCTCGCGCAGCCGAGTGATGAAGGTTGCGTCGTCCGGCGGACGGTCGTTCGCGTAGAACGTGTCCGCACCGGACGTCGTCCGCATGTCGAACGTGTCGTATTGATCCTTCACCGCGAGCACGACGCCATGCAGCGGACCGACGAGCCGGCCCGTTTGCGCGAGCTGCACGTCGAGCGCGCGTGCCGTTTCGAGCGCGTCGGGCATCGCCGGATCGTCGTCGACGGGGTCCGTCATGCTGCGCGCCTTCCGCGGGTCGAAGCCCCATGCGTCGCGCGCGGCGGAGCGCAGATTCAACGTCTGCAGCGCGTTGATCTGGCCGGCGTCCTTGACCGGAAGGACGGGGCCGAGAATGCCGTACGGCTGCTTCACGCAGGTGCCGTTGTAGGCCTTGATCCGTGCGAGGTAGAGCTCGACGAGGCGCTCGACCGTGATCTCCTTCGCGACGAGCGCGCGCTGGATATCCTCGATCGTGGCTTCCTCGAGGTGGAAGCGCGTGTCGGGCGCGTCGGCAGTGACGGCGGCGGCAGTGGAAAGCTGTGCCGCGACGGGCGCGGCGGCGGAGAGCGCCGTCGCGATCAGGACGGCGCGTTTCAGGTCGAGTGCGTGCATGGATTGCCCTTCGGTTGCTGCGGAACGGGCTCGCCTCGTGCGGCAGCACGCGGCGAGCGGTGTCGTGCGTGAGCGGCAGCCGCGGTCGGTCGGGAGGAAACGACCTTCGCCGGGAAGGAGAGAAGCGGCGACTCCCGACCGACCGCGACAGACCGGCCGACGCATCGCAACGACAGGTGAGCTTGGCGTCCCGCAGAAGTCGAGCCCGGTAGCGCCTCGGGGATCAGCGAACCGCGACAGAGGAAGGAAAGCCGCGTAGACCCATTCTCGCTGCCGTCGTCAGACACGTCGTCGGCAGTTAAGACGAGCGGCAGGACGCGTGCCCTACCCCGCGTTTCGACGTCTCAGTTTCGAGCCGCGGCGCTTGACCTCCTGGGACTTGCTAGTTAGCTTGCCTAACCATTTGGAATGGGCATCGGCGCGGAGACGGCAAATGAAGCTCGACACGGTCCTATACCAGCTGCAGCACCACACGATGGCGTTCTTGCAAAGCCACGTGCTTACTCTGCACGGCGCGGCCCTGTCCGGTCCCCGCATCAATTATCTGTGCTACCACGACGGCGCGCAGGGCGCGAACGAGGGCTTCCAGATAGCGCCGGATCCCTTAATCACACCGCTTCAAGGGATAGACCATATGGTTTACAAGGCCATCAAGGTGCACAGCGTCCGGATGATCAAGTCTTCGGAAGACTTCGACGTCTCCGATCTCGAGCCCTATGTGCTCGACGGAACCGGCGCCGATCTGATGGTGACCGGGCAGCTCAGCGGCTGCGTTTTCGCGATCCGCCAAGAGCCCGGGCGCCTGATCGTTGCACACGTCCAACCGGGCGGCAACCGCCAGCCGGGGCCGATGCTGAGACAAACCATCAAATTGATGGGCCGCTTCGCCAATTACGGCCGCGTAACCCATGTCTTCGGGCGCGGCGACTACAACGGGCGAGCCCACGTTCTCGGGATTCGGAAGGGGGGAACCTGGCAGATCTTCGCACAGGAGGTCGCGAGCGGCTCGGGCCCGGTCGTGCGGGCGATGCGGATAATTTGATCGGCTCAGGCCGCCGCAACGGTGCGATGGGTAGCGGCGAAGCTCGCTGCCGGCTCGGGTTCGCCGTCAGTACTCGGCGAAGATGCGCTCGATTTCCGCCGGGTCGCGCGTCGTCGCCAGAGCAAGCTGCAGAAGGATCCTCGCCTTCTCCGGCAGCAGGTTGTCTCCCGGCACGATCCCGGCCGCGCGTCGGCGAGGCGTGTCCTGTACGCGTCCGCCCTGCGTCCGGGCCGTGGCGACGACGATCACGCCCTTGCGCTTCGCGCGCTCCACCGCTTCCGTCTGGCCGGGTGTCAAGCTGCCGGCGCCGGTGCCCTCGATGATCAGCCCCTCGACGCCGTTCGAGACCATAGCGTCGATAACGTAGCCCGGTGCGTCACGGTAGCTCATCACGACCTCGACTTTCGGCAGCGACTCGAAATCGATGCCGGCGAACTCCGAGCCCGATGTGTGACGGCGCACCGGCTCCCTGTAAAACACCACCTTGTCAGGGTCGACGAAGCCGAGCGCGCCGACGTCGACGCCCTTGAACGTATCCACGCGATACGCGCTCGTCTTGTCGACATCGCGAGCCGCGTTGATGAACTGATTCATTGCGTGCAGCACGCCTTTGCCCCATGCCTCCTTCGACGCCGCGACCCGCACCGCATCATAGAGATTGCGCGGCCCGTCGCCGGACAGGCCGGTCCACGGCCGCTGAGCGCCGACGAAGACGATCGGCTTCTCGGTGTCGACGACGAGATTCATGTAATACGCCGTCTCCGCCATGATGTTCGTGCCGTGCGTGACGACGATGCCGTCGACGCTCGGATCCGCGGCGAGCTCGTTCAGCCGCTTCGCGACACGCCGCCAGTCGTCGAACGTACTTCGACCGGGCTCGGGCTCTTGAGGCCCGCGCTGATCCTCGAGCACGATGTTCGCGATGCCGCCGAGCTCCGGCAGATCGTGGAACCAGTCTTCGGGATCGACGCGGCGGTTCTCCGCCCCCCCGTAGTTCGTGATATTCAGCCGCGGCGTACCCCGGCTCGCGATCGTGCCCCCCATCGACATCAGCACGACCGTCGGCAGCGCCGCGTCGCGATTGATATCCGGCGGCGGCGCGTAGGTCGGGATTTCCTGCGCGGACGCCGCGGCCGCGACGAGCAGCAACACCGCCGGCGCGTGGGCGAGCACGACGCGCTTGCGCCGCTTGCGAGTCGAGCCAGGCGGGCCGGATGAGAAGTCGTTCGTCATGATCGAGCCTCAGTATTCGTTGAACATCCGCTGGATCTCGTCGATATCCGTCGTCCTGGTCAGCGCGAGCCGGAGCAGGATTCGCGCTTTGTGCGGCGGCAGGTTGTCGGCCGTCACGATGCCGCGCTCTCTGCGGCGCGCGCTCTCGAGCACGCGGCCGGCACCCTTGCGGTCGCTCTGCACGAAGACGACGCCGGTCTCCTGACCGCGCTTCACGGCCTCCGAATCGCTGCCAGTCAGCACGATTCCCCTCGCCCCCGCGGCGATGAACGCGTCGATCGCGGTTCCGTCGGCCTCCTGGTACGCATACGTCACGTCGACGCGCGGCAGCTCTGTGAGCTCGGAAACATCGAACTCCGCTCGGTGCGTGTGCCGATAAAGCGGCCGCCGGTAGAAGACGATGCGGTCGGAATCGGCGTAGCCGAGCGGCCCGAGATCGCGTGCTACGAAAGTCTCCATCCGGTACGTGTTCGACTTCGTCGTGTCGCGCGCCGCGTTGATCTCGTCGTTCAGCATGATCAGCACGCCCATCTCGCGTGCGTCGGGCGACGCCGCGACGCGGACGGCATTGTAGAGATTGAACGGACCGTCGCGGCTGACGGCCGTGAACGGCCGCATTGCACCAACGACGACTACCGGCTTCTCCGAGTCCACCGTCAAGCTCAGGAAGTACGCGGTCTCCTCGAGCGTGCCGGTGCCGTGCGTGACCACGGCGCCCGTCGTGTCGGGACGCGCGAGCCACGCATTGATGGCCTTCGCGAGCTTCAGCTGATGCTCTTGCGTGATGCCGCCTGACCCGATGTTCGAGATCTCGGTAACTTCGATCTCGGCGATATCGGCAAGCTCCGGCAGGTCGGCCAGGAGCTCCTCCGGCGTCACGCGGCCTGCGCCGTACTCCATGAGCTTTTGACGATGCTCGCCCTTGCTCTGAATCGTGCCGCCGGTCGTGAAGAGTCCGATCTTCGGCAAAGTTTCTTGGACCGTCGACTTGGATACCGGCAACGCGGCGCTGACGAGCTCCTGCGCCGTTGCGGCGCCGAGCCCGACGATGAGCGCGGCTGCGGCGAGCGCAGCCGTGAACGCCTCTCCGCGATGCCGATGTAGGGAGCAACTCGCCATCTCGTTCTTCTCCAGTTTCTTCTTCCGTACCCTAGCGCGCGCTCGGACCGCCGATCTGCGGCGGCATCCCGCGAGGGGCAGGAGTGGCTACCGGTCCGAAGTGCGGCGGCGGAAACCGGTGATGCGTCGCGCTTTCGTACCCCGTGCCGACCTTGATCAGCGTCGGCTCTTCGCCCTGTCCCGCGAAGAACGTAATCGAGATCGGCATCGGGTGCGGGAGCTTCGAGCGGGGCGTGTCGGGCGGCAACACCGCGACATAGTCCGTCTTGTCTTCGTTCAGCGCGTACTGCGGCTCGTAGATGACGTCCGTAGCGCCGGCCGGCACGACGACCCTGGGGATCTGGAAGAATGGCGTGATCCCGTCGAGGCTGTGCGAGCCGACGTTCGGTCCCTGGATTTTCGGCGTTGGAACCGTATTCTCGGGGTGCACGAACACGTCGATATCGTTCTCGCGCATCACCCGTTCGAGCGCCATGCGCGCGATATAGCTGCGCACGAGCCGGTCACCTTTGCCCTCTTCGGTGTAGCCATCGTACGCGAGCCAATTCATCGCGCCGACGAGCGACGCGTCCTGCCGGAACTTCGCGTTCTCGACCCACGCGGCCCAGTTCGTGATTCGTTCGTCGCCTCGATCGATCAGGTAGCGATCGATGGAGAACGAGACGTGGCTGCAGTTGCCGTTGTGGCAAGGCACGGCCGCGAAGTCCGCGAAGTTCAGAATGTTGATCTTGTCCGTCAGCGGCGCCTGGCGCTTGCTGAGCGCAAGCAGATACTCGTACGACGTGACGTCCCACCCAGGCACGTCGAACCAGAGCTCGCCGTTCTCATCACGGCGCGAGAAAATCTCCGGCATGAATCGCGGCAGGATCTCGGACAACGCGTCCGCAAAGGTGTACTTAAGGTTTGGGACCTCGGGATCATCGGGGTAATCCGGAGGCGTCGTTTCGACGAGCTCGGCGCCGAGCCGGTCGCGCAACACCGACTTGATCTCTCGATCGATCCGAGCGCTGATATCCTCGTGATTCTTCGTCGGCGTAACCATGTGCTCGCGCAGTATCGCGATCCGCATGCCGGCGAGCGGCTTCGGATTCTCCTCGAGCATCGCGTCGGTGACGACGAAGCTCGCATAGGGCTCCTCCGGAATCAGCGCCTTCGGGATCGCCGTGAACGGATCCCTCGGGTCGTAGTACCCGAGCTCCGGATCCTCGAGCGCATCGAGCACCTTCGCGGCATCGGCGAGCGTGCGCGCGTGGATACCGGCGCGATCGTTGAACCACTGGTTGCCGATGCCGCCGCTGTCCGGGAGGATACCCTTCGTCGTCAGTATCAATGCGATACCGTTTCGCGACGCCGGTCCCTGGCAAGACGCGCCGGACTGCTCGCAGATCCCGATCATCGCGAGGTTAGCGCCGATCGCCGCGCCCGAGCCTCCGCTCGAGCCCCGTACGACGCGCTCGGTGTCGTACGGGTTGCAGGACTGCCCGCTCCACGAGCTCACCTGCTGCCCGCCCGCGACCCAGTTCAGCTTCTCCTCGTGGGGCCCGCCGGGATCCCCGGGGCCCGCGTTGAACTCGTGCGCGTTCGACTTCGCATAGATGATCGCGCCTTTCTCGCGTAGGCGGGCGACGATCGTCGAATCGAAAGGCGGCACGTCCATCGCGAAGTTCACGTCGTTGTTCGACGTGGTGCGCATGTCCTTCGTGTCGTACGGATCCTTGAACGCGGCGACAACGCAATACATCGGCATCGCGTCGAGATCCGGGTTTCGGCCGTACAGCGAGTCGAGCTCGGCAGCACGCTCGAGCGCATCGGGCTGCTTACGGAACTCCTCGCACACTTCCGGCGCGCCCGGAGGCAACGGACCCGTCGACGGATGGGCGTCGAATTCGCCCTTACACGTCACCGAGCGCTCGCCGCGTATGTTCAGCGTTTCGAGGGCATTGATCTGCCCCGCATGCGGAAGACCGACGCGCATTCCCATCTGCTGCATCACGGTCGGGTCGGACACCGTCGGCTCCATTCGTCCGAGCTCGAGCGGCAAGCCCCGGTACTCGTCGAGATTCGGAAAGATCGTCGAGGCCTTGACGGTCTTCGTTGGAAACTCGAGCGGCGCACCGGCCCTCGTGTAGCCGAACGCCGGCGGAATTTCTGCGCCGTCTTCCGTGACCAGCGCCGTGCATACGCCGTTGTAGGCCTTCGCGCGCTCGATATAGGCTTCGACGATATCGACGCAGGTCGCCTCGCCGCTTCGAATCGCCGCGTGGATATCGTCGATCGTCGCTTCTTCGATCTGAAACTGCGCATGGGCCGCCAGGCACGGAAGTGTGACGCCGACGAGCGCACGGCTCGCGATCCGGAGCGAGCGTCGCAAGTGTAGCGCCGCAGCGGGACGCGATGCCGACGAACGGTTGGAAACGTTGTTCTTGCTCTTCACGAGATGCCCTCCGTGAATAGAATGTTGGCTCAAGGCGCGGCGCTGATCAGCGGCGAGGACTCCGGCGCCTCGGTGACCGGGCCGAAATCCGGCGGTGCGAAGCGGTGGTGCGTCGCGCTCTCGTACGCAGTGCCGATCTTGATCAGCGTCGGCTCCTCGCCCTGCCCTGCGAAGAACGTGATCGAGATCGGCATCGGATGCGGGAGCGTCGATCTCGGCGTGCCGGGCGGCAGCACGGCCACGTAGTCGGTCTTGTCGGCGTTCAACGCGTACTCCGGCTCGTAGATCACGTCAGTCGAGCCGGCCGGCACGACGACGCGCGGAATCTGCAGGAACGGCGTTATCCCGTCGAGGCTGTACGTGCCGACGTTCGGTCCCTGGATCTTCGGCGTCGGCACGGTATTCTCCGGGTGCACGAACGCGTCGATCCCGTTCTCGCGCATCACCCGCTCGAGCGCCATCCGGCCGACGTAGCTGCGCAGCAGCCGGTCGGCCTTGCCCGGGTCCGTGTAACCGTCGAACAGCAGCCAGTTCTCCGCGCCCGCGCGGCCTTCGTCGTCTACGAAATCCGCATTCGCGACCCATGCCGCCCAGTCCTTGATCCGCGCATCGCCTCGGTCGATCAGGTAGCGCTCGATGGAGAACGACGTATGGCTGCAGTTGCCGTTGTGGCAGGGCAGTGCCGCGAAGTTCTGAAAGTTAGCGAGATTGACTTTGTCGGTAAGCGGAGCCTGGCGCTTGCTCAGTGCAAGCAAGTATTCATAGGACGTCACGTCCCAGCCCGGCACATCGAACCAGAGCTCACCGTTCTCGTCGCGCCGGGAGAAGATTTCCGGCATGAAGCGCGGCAGCAGCTCGGACAGTGCATCCGCGAATGTGTACTCCAGATTCGCGACGTCCGGGTCGTCGGGATAACCCGGCGTGATCGTCTCGACGATCTCCGCGCCGAGCTGGTCACGCAGCACCGACTTGATCTCGGCATCGATGCGCGCGCTGATGTCCTCGTGGTTTTTGGTCGGCGTCACCATATGCTCGCGAAGGATCGCGATGCGAACGCCTTCGAGCGCCCTCGGGTGCTCGGCGAGCATCTCGTCCGTCACGACGAAGCTCGCATAGGGCTCCTCCGGGATCAGCGCCTTCGGGATCGACGTGAACGGATCGTTCGGATCGTAGTAACCCGTCTCCGGATCCTTCAACGCATCGAGCACCTTCGCAGCGTCAGCGAGCGTGCGGGCATGGATCCCTGCCCGGTCGTTGAACCACTGATTGCCAATGCCGCCGCTGTCCGGAATGATGCCCTTCGTCGTGAGGATCAGCGCGATGCCGTTACGTGAAGCCGGTCCCTGGCACGACGCTCCGGATTGCTCGCAGATACCGATCGTTGCGAGATTCGCGCCGATCGCCGCGCCCGAGCCGCCGCTCGAGCCTCGCGGCACGCGCTCTGTGTCGTAGGGGTTGCAAGCTTGACCGCTCCACGAGTTCATCTGCTGACCGCCCTCGACCTGATGCGTTTCAGGGCTGTTCGGTCCGCCGGGGTCGCCGGGTCCGCCGTTGAACTCCGCGGCCACGGATTTTCCGTAGATGATCGCACCCTTCTCGCGCAGCTGCGCGACGAGCGTCGAATCGAACGGCGGCGCATCCATCGCGAACGCGACATCGTTGTTCGACGTGGTGCGCATGTCCTTCGTGTCGTACGGATCCTTGAACACGCTTACAACGCAATACATCGGCATCGCATCGAGGTCGGGGTTCGAGCCGTAGCGCGCATCGAGGGCAGCCGCCTGCTCGAGCGCGTCCGGCTGACGACGGAAGCGCTCGCACTCGGCAGGGGCACCCGGCGGCAGCGGCCCGGTAGACGGATGCGCGTCGAAAGCGCCTTTGCACGTGATCGAACGCTCGCCGCGCAAGTTCAGCGTCTCGAGCGCGTTGATCTGCCCGGCGTTCGGGATGCCGACACGCATTCCCATCTGCTTCATCACACTCGGATCGGAGCGCGTCGGCACCATCCGCCCGTAGTCGAGCGGAAGGCCTCGATACTCGTCGAGGTCCGGAAAAATCGTCGACGCCGCCACCGTCTTGGTCGGATAGACGAGCGGCGAACCCGCTCTGACGTAACCAAACGCCGGTTCGACGTCGGCGCCGTCCGGCGTCACGAGCGCCGTGCAGATTCCGTTGTACGCTTGCGCCCGCTCGATGTAGGCCTGCACGATGTCGAAGCAGGTCGTCTCGCCGCTTTGAATCGCGGAGTGGATCTCGTCGATCGTGGCTTCTTCGACCTGGAATTGCGCGCTCGCTGCTAAGGGAATCGACACGGCAACCAGGATGGCGTTGACTGCCGATCGTCTCGGCAGCCGCTTTACGTGTGCGCTCGACAACGTGGCCTCCCGCTTCTGCTTCGAAAATTGTTCGCTCTCTGGAAAGACGCAGAGGCGGAAGCAGACCCTACCCGTCGAACAGCGGAAGCAAGCGAAGCAGAGTGACCTGCGCTACGAGGAGCCGCTGTTCGATCAAAGCGGATGCAGCTCGAGCGGAGCAGCGCGCGAGTCGGAGGAGGCTTTGGAGCCTGCGCTGGTCGGCGCGAGGAGCACATACACTGCGGGGATCACGTAAAGCGTCAGTGCGCCGCCGCAGACGAGCCCGCCGATCACTGCGATGCCCATCGACACGCGGCTCTCCGCGCCCGCGCCGAGCGCTAGCGCGATCGGCGCGATGCCGAGGATTGTCGCGAGCGTCGTCATCAATATCGGACGAAGACGCGCCGTTGCCGCATCGTGAACGGCAGCGAGCGCCGATGTCACGCCCGCCACCCGGCGCTGGCGGGCGAATTCCACGATCAGAATGCCATTCTTCGTGACGAGCCCGACGAGCATGATCAGCCCGATCTGCGAGAAGATATTGAGGCTCTGTTCGAAGTACCAGAGCGATAGCAGCGCTCCGCCCACTGCGAGGGGCACGGTCAACAGAATCACGAGCGGATCGACGAAGCTCTCGAACTGTGCCGCGAGCACGACATAGATCAGCACGATTGCGAGCGCGAACACCCAGCCGAGTGAAGCCGAGCTTTCGACGAAGTCACTTGCGGCGCCGGTCAGTGCGGTCGTGATCGGCTCACCGAGCGTGAGCTCGGCGGCCGCATCGAACGCAGCGATCCCCTCCCCGAGCGTACGACCGCGAGCGAGCGTGCCGGTGACCGTCGCGGCCGCGTAGCGGTTGTAGCGATATAGCTCCGGCGGCGAACTCGTCTCCCGCAGCGATATCAGGTTATCGAGGCTCACGAGCCGGGAGCCGTCGAGGGTTCGCACCCCGAGCATATCGAGGTCGCTCGGACGCGCGCGCAGGTCGCGAGCGAGCTGGCCGATGACTTCGTATTGCTTGCCGTTGTACACGAAGTAGCCGAAGCGCTGGCCGCTCAAAGCCGCCTGAAGCGTCTGCGCGATATCGAGCGTACTGACGCCGAGCGCTTGAGCCCTGTCCCGGTCGATCTCGACCCGGACCTCCGGGCTCGAGAACTTGAGATCGCTCTCGACGAACGCGAACACGCCGCTGTCGGCGACGGCCGAGAGAAAACGCGGCAATGCGTCGCGAAGCATGTCGAGCTCCGGCGCCTGCAGCACGTATTCGACCCCCGTTCCGCTCGATCGGCGCTGCCCGATGCTCGCTTCTTGAGTGATGTTCACTCGCGCCGCGGTGAACTCGCGTGCGAGGGACTGCAGGTCCGCCGCAATCTCCTGCTGAGAACGCTCGCGGTCGGCCTTGTCCGTCAGGAACATTCGAATGAAGCCGTTGTTCACTGCGCCGTAGGCGCTCGCCGCTCCGCCCGAGCCCGGAACCTGCGCCATCATCAGGTGAGCCTCGGGAACTCGAGCTGCGACTTCCGCGGCAAGCGCGTCGATGAACGCTTGCATATGCGCGTATCCGACGCCTTCGGGCGCCGTCGCCCGCACCCATAGCCGACTCCGATCCTCGAGCGGGACGAGCTCGCGCGGCAAGGACGACAACAGCAGCCAGATCAAGCACCCCGCCCCGGCCAGCACCGCGCAAGCGGTCCACGGACGGCGCAGAAAGCTCGCCAGCGAGGCGGAATAGCCGCGCTCGAGCGCTTTGAACGTGGGCTCGGTCAGCCGAAAGAGCCGCCCGTGCGCTTGTCGGCGACCGAGCAGCCTCGAGCTGATCATCGGCGTGAGCGTCAGCGCCACGAACGCCGACACGATCACGGCACCCGAGATCGTCATGCCGAACTCGCGGAAAAGACTCCCGGACAGCCCTCCCATGAACAGCAACGGCAGGAACACGACGACGAGCGTCAGGGTCGTCGCGATGATCGCGGAAAATACTTCGTTGGCACCGGCAACCGCTGCTCGCGCCGCCGGCATCCCTCGCTCGACCTTCGCATAGATGTTCTCGAGCACGACGATCGCGTCGTCGACGACGAGACCGATCGCCAGGACGATGCCGAGCAAGGTCAGCGTGTTGATCGAGAAGCCGGCAGCGGCCATCACGCCGAACGCGCCGATGACGGAGACCGGAATCGCAATGACCGGGATCAGCGTCGTGCGCCACTGGCGCAGGAACGCGAACACGACTAGTACGACTAGCACGAACGCGATGAATATCGTCTCCGTCACTTCGGCGAGAGACTGCCGTACGTACGTCGTGTTGTCGTACGCGATCTCGAGCTCGACGTCGCTCGGCAGCTCCCGGCGGATGCGCTCGATGCGGCGGCGCAGCTCGTCGACGATCTCGATCTGGTTCGCATCGGGCTGCTGACGGAAGTAGAGCCCGGCCACGGGTCGGCCCGAGACCTTGAGCGCACCTCGCTCATTCTGCGCGCCGAGCTCCGCGCGCCCGACATCACGAAAGTGCACGACGCGGTCGCCGTCGCGCTTGATGACGAGATCCTCGAACTCCGACGCTGTACGCAGCCGCGATTGAGTTTTCACCGGCAGCTCGATCAGGTCTCCCTCGATGCGCCCGGACGGCAGCTCCACGTTCTCGCGAGCGACCGCCGCTCGCACGTCGAGCGCCGACAGCCCGTAGGCCCGCAGGCGCTCGGCGTCGAGCCACAGGCGCATCGCGTAGAGCTTCTCGGCGGGCTGGGTCACGGACGCGATGCCGGGCACGGTTTGCAGCCGCTCGCGCAGACTCTCCGCGATCGCGCCGAGCTCGAGCTGCGAGCGCCGGTCGCTCGACAGCGTGATGCCGAAGATCGGCTGCGAGTCCGCGTCCGCCTTGTTCACGATCGGAGGATTGACGTCCGGCGGCAAACGCTGCGCTGCGCGGGCAATCTGATCACGCACGTCGTTCGCGGCGGACTCGATATCAGTATCGAGCGAGAACTCCACCGTGATCTGGCTCGCGCCTTCGCGGCTCGTCGAGCGCAACGCGCGGATTCCTGCGACGGTGTTGATCGCAGCCTCGAGCGGCTCGGTGATCTGCGCTTCGATGATCTCGGCGGACGCGCCGGCGTACGTCGTCGTCACCGTCAGCGTGGGCGGATCGACGGCCGGATACTCGCGTACCGGCAGCCGCGACAGACCGATGGCTCCGGCGAGCACGATGACGAACGCCGATGCGAGCGTCAGAACGGGACGGCGGATACAAAGCTCGGGCGCCGTCATCGGCGCTGATCGGGCACGCTGCCGAGCCCGGCGGCGAGAGTTCCGACAGCGGACTCTGCCGGGACGGTCGTCGTCGCACCGTCGTCGATCGCCGTAGCCGCACCGCCGGCGATAGTCGCGTCGACGTGCGCGCCGGCGCGTAGCTGCTGCAGCCCGGTCGTGATCACGATGTCTCCGGGATCGAGACCCGACAGGACCTGCACCCGATCCGCGGTGCGTGTTCCGGTCACGATTCGGCGCTGCTCGACCCTGCCGTCGTCGAGCACGAACACGTACGGCGAGTCGAGCTCGGGGACGAGCGCTATGGTCGGAATCATCAACGCGTCCTCGGTCCTTTCGAGCGTCAACTCGACGCTCGCGAACGCCCCCGGGAAGAGCTCGCCGCGCGGATTCGGAGTTACGGCGCGAATCGTCAGCGTTCTCGTGACCGGATCGATATGCGGATCGAGCGCGTAGACGCGACCCTCGTAGCGCTTGCTGTTACCGGTGATGGCGAACTCGATCGGGCTGCCGACGCGCACCCGGCCTGCGTAGCGCTCGGGCACCGCGAATTCCACTTTGAGCAGGTCGGTACGCTGCACGGTCGCGATTCGAGTCGACGGATCGACGACAGCCCCTTCGCTGATATAGCGCAAGCCCGCCGTGCCCGAGAACGGTGCCCGTACCTCCGTCTTCGCGATTTCCGCTTCAATCAACGCGACTTCGGCTTCGAGGATGAGGACCGCGCTCAACGCTTCGTCGTGCTCGTCCTGCCGGACGAAGCTCTGGGCGACGAGCTCCGCTGCGCGCTGCTCCCGTCGGCGCGCGAGCTCGAGCTCGCGCATCGCCGCAAGCCGCTTCGCGCGCAAGTCGGCGTCCTGGAGCTTCACGAGCAGGTCGCCCGAGTTGACCGCCTGCCCTTCTTCGAAGTGGATCGCGATGATCCTACCGCTAGTCTCGGGCGTGAGCTCGACCGCCTCCGCCGCAAGTAGAGTCCCGCTCGCGCGCACGACCTCGGCGAGCGCCTCTGGTGCGATGACGAGCGCGTCGACCCGGAGCGGTGGAGAGGCGTCGACTCCAACGTCGAGCACGCTCATCATGGAGCTTCCGGGCGAGGCGCGTATTGCTTCGACGATCGACCGCAGCTCGAGCTTCGGCGCGGCAAGCGCCGCGACGAAGGCCGACACGCCGAGGAGCTTCAGCGCCCGCCGTGCGCCGCGCCGCGTCGTCGTTCCTTCGTCGATCTCATCGACAGTCACCTAACCTTCTCCCTGCAACCTCGGCCTTCCGTGAACGCGAACGCTCGGCGAACGCCGCGGCGCTACTTCTTCACGTGAACGGGCCCGAAATCGGGCGGAGGCACGCGATGCTGAGTCGCGGCCTCGTACGCCGACGCGGCCTTCAGAAGGATCGGCTCCGCGCCGGGCCCCGCCCAGAACGACAATCCGAACGGCATCGGCTTCTCGAGCTTGGTCGGTGTCTTGCCGGGCACCGAGTCGTAGCCGTCCTTAGCAGAATTCAGCGCGAACTCCGGCTCGTAGACGATATCGTTGAAGCCGGCTGGAACCGTGATTTCCGGAATGCCGAGATTCGCGCTCGTCGGGAAGCGGCCATTCGGGCGATCGTTCACCACCGGCTCGCTCGCGAATCCGATGCGGGTCGGCGGGATCGTGATGGTCGGATTCACGAGCACGTCTATGCCGTTCTGCCGCATTACCTTCAGCAGCACGAGCCGCATCGCGTCACGCATCTTGATGCGCCGCGTGATTCCGTCGCTGACGAGATCGACCGTATCCTCCCAGTTCATCATCGCGACCGCGGTCGCCTCGGTCGAGTACTTCGCATTCGCATTCAGGGAGCGCCAATCCTTCACCTTTGCGTCGCCGCGCCGCAGCAGGTATTGCGCCATGTGGTACGCGAAGCTCGACGTGCGCGGTGAGTTGTTGATGCTGCGGAGATTCAGCGCGTTGGAGAGCGGCGCCAAACCTTCCGCGGCGCCGACCATGTAATCGCGTGCCGCGACGTTATGGCCGGCCACCTCGTAAAGCGCCGTGCCGTCGCTCTCCTCGTGCATGAGCTCGGGCAAGTGGATCGGCACGATTTCTGCGAGCGCCTGCTGAAACGTATACGACATGTTTTCGACGGTCGGATCATCCGGATGAGCTGGATCGACCGACTCGACGAGCGTCGCGCCGAGCACGTCACGCAGCACGCGCTTGATCTCGGCATCGGCAAGATCGCTGATTGCCTCGTCGTTCTTCGAATGCTTGACCATGTACTCGCGCACTATGCCGATGCGCATGCCCTCGAGCGGCTTATCGGCCACCGCGCTCTCATCGACGACGAAGCTGACATACGGTTCGTTCGGCACGATCCACGGCGGCAGCGCGCTATGGATGTCGCGCGGATCGAAGTAGCCGTGCGTCGGATCCCTCAGACCGTCGAGCACCATCGCCGCGTCCTTGACGGTTCGACAATTGATGCCCGCACGGTCGAGGTAAGGCTCGGCGCCGATCGAGCCACCGTACGGCAGAAGGCCCTTGGTCGTCACGAAACCGACGGTCGCCTGCCGCCAGGCCGGCTGGCGGCACGACCCACCCGTCTCCTCGCAGATCGAGCACGCGACGAGATTCGCGCCGACCGAAGCCGCGGAGCCCGAGCTCGAGCCGCCGGTCTCGCGCTCGGTGTCGTACGGATTGCACGACATGCCCGGCCAGGTGCTGCGCGCGCCCGCGCCGTACGTCACCGACGTTTCCTCGTGACCGCCCGGATTTCCGCCGCCGCCGTTGTACTCGGACAGGTTCGCCTTTGCGTAAATGATCGCGCCCTTCTCGCGCAGACGCGCGACGATTGTCGCGTCCTCGGACGGTGCGTCCATCGCATAGTCGACGTCCGCCCCGCCGGTCGAGCGCATATCCTTCGTGTCGAACACATCCTTGAACGACATCACCGCGCAGTACATCGGCATCGCATCGAGATCGGGATTACGGCCGTACCGGGCATCGAGCTCTGCGGCCCGCTCGAGCGCATCCGGTTGCACGCGGAACGAATCGCAGACGACTGGGCAATGGGCAGGCAGGTCGCCCTCCGAAGGGTGCAAGTCGCATTCTGCCGAGCAGGTCACGGACCGCTCGCCTCGCAGGTTCAGTGTGCTGAGCGCGTTCACCTGACCCGCATTCGGAATCCCGACCAGCATGCCGAACTGCTGCACGACCGTCGGGTCGGATTTCGTCGCCTCCATGCGGCCGAACTCGATCTGCGGACCCTTGTACTGATCGAAGTCGGGCAGAATCTCGGTAATCGCAACCGTCTCGGTCGGAAACTCGAGCGGCGCGCCGGCGCGCACCGTGCCTCGGCCAGGCGAAACGGGCGTTCCGTCGGGCGTAACGAGCGCCGTGCAGATGCCGTTATACGCGCGCGCGCGATCGATATAGGCTTGGACGACGTCCGTGCAGGTCGTCTCGCCCCGCTGGATCGCGCGCTGGACGTCCTCGATCGTCGATTCCTCGACCTGGATGCCCTGTGCGCCGACGACGAGCGGCACGGATACGCTCACGGCAGCCGTCAGCGCTGACAAGCGCGGCCATTTCTTTGTTCTCGGCATCTCTTGATTCCCCTGATGAGTATTCGAACCGTTCATGCGTCAAGACATTTCGTCGCGCCGGGCGCCGAAGGCTCTGCGTGGCTCGTCGATCCTCAGTATTCGAACGTCTCGCCCGGCAGCGGCGGCGTCGTGGCCGGCACTCGTCGGTTGTTCGTCACGGCCTCGAAGCCGCTTGCGAGCTTGATCAGCGTGGGTTCGCTCCACGGTCGGCCGAGAATCTCGAGGCCGACCGGCAACCCTTCCGGCGTGAATCCCATCGGCACGATCATCGCGGGCAATCCGGTGATCGGGCTCATCTGGTTCGGCACGTAATTGCGCTCGGGATCCGTGCGCGGTCCTATCACGAGAGGACCGTGCAGCTTGTGCGGGTAGATCAGCGCGTCGAGGCCGTATCGATCCATCAATGCGATTACCGCATCGCGGAGCTTCGCGCGCCCGTCGAGGGTCGCGCGGTAGCCGGGATTGCGATCGAGATCGACTAAGTTCTGAAGGGCGTCGCGGTCGGCTGGTCGACCGGGGATGCCGGGGTGCCCGAGCAGCAACTCCTTCGCGCTCTTGAACGGATAATCCGGACCTTGGCCGGCCAGGTACTGATTGATCGCGTGAATTCGCTCGTATCGGCTGGGCGAGCCGTTCGCGGCGAGATAGTTCGGCAGATCGATGCCGAGGGAAACCGGATCGAACACCTTCGCGCCGTGCTTGCTGAATACGGCGATAGCCTCCTTCGCGAGATCGATTACCGCCGGATCCACCGGCGAGAAATCCCACGCCTCGGCCAACACACCGACGCGTGCGCCCTCGAGCCCGTTCGGATCGATGAAGCTGACGTATGACTCCAGAGGCATCTTGCCGAGACTGTTCGCAGTCCACAGATCCGCGGTGTCGAACCCGGCGATCACGTCGAGCGTCGCGGCGAGATCGTAAACGTTGTGCGCCATCGGGCCGCCTCGCTCACCGGTGATGTAGCTCCACATCTGGCCGGCGCGGCTGATCAGACCGGAGGTCGTCGAAAGCCCGAACAGGTTGCCGTCGCTCGTCGGCGTCCGAATAGAGAAGCCCGTCTCGCTGCCGAGGCCCACCGTCGCGAAATGCGCGGCAAGCCCGGCGCTCGTTCCGGAGCTCGACCAACCGGAAGTGCGGTCGAGCGCGAACGGATTCAGCGTCGAGCCGCCGAGCGTGCTTGCGGCGAGCGTCTCCGGATTCGCATACCAATCGCTCTGGTTGACCTTGGCGAGGATGATGGCGCCGGCCTCGCGAAGCTTACGGACGACGGTCGCGTCGCGATCTGGAACGACGCCTTCGAGCGGCGCGTAGCCGCCGGTCGTCGGCATGTCGTAGGTATCGAAGACGTCTTTGACGATGACGGGGATGCCGTGCAGCGGCGAGCGCGGACCGCTCGTGCGCCGCTCGGCATCGAGCGCGCGCGCGGTGTCCAGCGCGTTCGGATTCAGCGCGAGTACCGCGTTGATGGCCGGCCCGTTGTCGTCGTAAGCCTCGATGCGCGCGAGATAGAGCTCGACGAGCCGCTCGGCGGTCAGAGCGCCGGCGTCGAAGGCCGCGTTGATGTCCTCGATCGAGGCCGTCGTCAGCTCGAACGTGGTGCCAGCCTTCGCGAGACCTAGCGCGAGCACGGAGAGCGCAAGTGCCGGAGCCCGCAGCGCGCGCACTTTTCGGCCCGGCCGCAGCGCGGGCGCGGCGCGACCGACGGCTCTCGAAGGCGCTGATTCGTGCACGTTGTTCATCGTTCGATGCTCACAGGAAGTCGTGCTTCAACGTCAGTACCCAGCTTCGTCCCGGCATCGACGACATCAGGTTGTAGTTCGTGTCGCCGTTGCGCGGCCGGAAGTACTTTTCGTCCGTGACGTTCTGCGCGTTCAGCTGGATTCGCCAATCGGCAGCGTCCCACGTGATGCCGGCGTTGAGGATGGTCACGTCGGGCAGCGTGATCGCACCGATTCGCGTGACGTCGATCTCCGAGTAATACAAGAGTCCGCCGTTGATACCGAGCTTCGGCGTGATCTGATAGCTCGCGTTCACGCCGAACTGCTTCTCCGGCGAGCCGTTGCGCCGCGTGTACTGCCCGAGCAAGCTAGCCGGGATCGCGACCTCGGTTTTCCCGCCGTAGAGGAACGCCTCGGCGGGATAGATGATCTCGCCCGTAACGGGGTCGACGATGTCTACGAAGCCGAGATCGCGTGCGTTCAAATCGAGGGATGCGTTGCTCGCGAAGATGTACTCCGTCTTCTGCACGAGCCCGAAGACCGAGACGAAGACATCGCGTGACGGCACCCACTTCATCTCGAGCTCGAGGCCTCGCGCCTCGGTGCTCGTAACGTCGGCGCTCGCCGTCGGGTCATCCGGATTCGAGATGTCGGTCCGCGACTGCTCGTAACCGGCCACCGTGACGAACAGCTTGTCGCCGAGCAGGCTCGACTTCAGGCCCACCTCGGTCAGATCCGCCTCGCCGATGAATCCGCCCGGCGCGGTAACCGCACTTCGGCTGATCTGATTGTCGGCGCTGGCAAGCGTGGTGCTCGCCGTCGCGAACGTGACGTACGGCACCATGCCGATCGGGAACCGATGCGAGAGGCTGACGCTCCACGACGTCCCGCTGTCCGTTCCGGACGAGCTGACCTGCGGCAGTATCCGACCGACGAGCGGATCCGACGACGAGCACGGGCTCGCCGGTGTGCAGGTCTCCGCGAAGCGCTCGAACTCCGTCGTTCTGGCCCACGCATAGTCATAACGGCCGCCGACCAGCAGATTGGTTCTGCCGAATATGTCCATATCGAACATCACGCCGACGCCGACCTCCCGGTAGCGGCTGTGGTCGTCTTCGGTCGGCGGCGCACCGGTCTCGTACGTCGGATTCTCGATCTGGTTCCAGAAGCTGGCATTCGGAATCAAAGCGCCGGTTCCGGCCATGATGTCGTTACGGTAATCCCAGTCGCCGCCCGAGCTCCTCTTGTAGGCACTCGTCTTGCGGTAGTTCACCGAGTAAAGCGAGTTGATGCTGAGCCATGGCGCATTCGGATAGAGGCGCTTCGTGATCGTAAACTTGTTCTCGAACGCCCACTGGTCCTGGTTCTCGCCGTATGGGAGCTGCGAGTTCTTGAACGTCTTCATGCTGTCGAAGAAGATCTGATTCTTCATCGTGAAGTCGGGGTTCGAGTCGTACACGAGATCGACGAACGCGAGGACGAGATCCGCGTTCTGCTCCCGCTCGTACACGGCGCGCCGATAGTTCAGGCCGTCGTCGATGGCGGTCGTCCTCGGATCGAGGACCATTCCGATCGGCACCCAGCCTGAGACAGGCGTCGGCCCGCCCGGGCCCTGCGCACGCAGCAGCCCGGTCGGATCGGGGCAATCGGCATTCGTGCCGGTCACACCGCCGCAAGCGTCGACGAGGTAATCGAACATCGACTGCGGAATGCCCGGCACCTGCGGAAACTCGCCGAACGGATACGGCTCGCCGGTCGCGGGATCCGTCGGCCATGCGAAAGCCTGGCGCAGGGGCTGGTTGGCGTTGACGACGTTACCCTGCACGGGTGAGTTCAGATGCGTTTCGAGGAAGCTGATCTGCCCGTCACCGTTCGAATCGAGGTTCACGAGCGGGGTGCCGCGGATGTAACGGCCGTTGTCGACGAGATCCTGCGTCATGCGGTTCATGAACGCACCGGCGGTGTTCGAGTTCTGCAGCTGCGTTCCGGCTTCGAGGCGGAACCTGCCTACCGCATCGTCGATGCTCATGCCCGCCTGCAGGACCTTCTGCTTCGAGTGAACCGGTTCTACCCACGTTTTCGAATCTTCGACGAGGCCGTACACGAAATAGCCGCCGTTCTTCTCGCCCACCTGAACCGGACCGCCGACGCCGAACGAGGCTTCGGTCCGGTCCCAGCTTCCCGCGACGATCTGCGCGAAACCCTGTGCAGACGGCAGATACGCACCGGTCTGCGCGCGGCCGAGCTTCGGCACGAGATTCGTGTAGCCGCCGATGCGGCCCATTCCGTAGATCGGCGACGGCGGTCCTTTGACGACCTCGATCGCGTCCATTCCCGCAAGCGTCGTCCGCGCGTGACCCTGCATGTTCAGGCGCTTCATGCCGCGGAAATACATATCGGCCGACACGTTGCGGACGTCGATGCCGCCCTGAAGTCCCCAACGGCGATTCGTATACGTACCCGGCACGAGACGCGCGAGATCGTCCGGAGTCGAGATATTGAGCAGCGCGATCTGCTCTTCGCTGACGAACGACACCGTGCGCGGGGTTTCGAGCAGCGGCTTCTGAAACCCGAACGACGACGCGCTAATCTCGTTCGGCAGCACACGCAGCGGATCGTCGGTGACGGTGATACCGGTCAAGGATGTGACGTCTCCGTCGGGAAACGTCTCGCCGAGCTCAGCATCCTGCGCGCCGGACACTGCAGGCAGCATCAGCGCGCTCGTACCGGCACACAAGATTCCCGCGAGCGCTCGGGCGAGGGGTCCGTAGGATAGACGTCGGCGAAGCATCATGTGGTTACCTTCGGTTGATTACGCGTTCTCGCAACGACAGCGAACTCGATGTAACAGACGAAACGCGTAAGCTTTACCCCACCACGGCAGAAGCAAACGGCAACGTCGGACGAGACGGCTGCGGCTAGGCTTTGCTCTTTTCGGCTTGACTCGCAGGCGCTGGGGATCTCGATGGAAGCTTCGATTCCGCAACCGAACGCTAGAACCGCAGCCTCACCGACACCTGCCACCTCCGACCCGGCATCGTCGACACGAGCACGTCTCCGAGCGTGTCGCCGGTGCGAGCGCGGTAGTACTGCTCGTCGAGCAGGTTCCAGACGTCCCACTTGACCTGCCAGTCACCGCGGGTGAGGTACATGCCGGCATTGAGGACGAACGCCGCCGGCAGCTCGACGAGCTTCAGGCGCCCGCTATACGCGCTCGAGAAGTGGTTGCCGCTCAGCGTGAAGCCGACGCCGTTGTCGAGCGCGTACGTGACGAGAAAGCCCTGCTGGGCTTCCGGATTGCCCTGCTTGCGCTCGAAGTCCGCAAGGCCGCTCGGAAGCACGAGGAAACTGCGCCCGCCGTACAGCAGCGCTTCCGCCGGATAGACCACGTTTCCGTCGTCGTCGACGATGTCGCGGAAGCCGAGCGCGCGCGCATCGACCATGATCGCGCCGCCGACGTTCGGTGCATATCGCGTGATCTGCTGCAGCGCGTACCAAGACAGCGACAGATTTCGCGCGGGCGACCAATGGAGCTCGGCCTCCCAGCCCCGAGTCGAGGTCGCCGAAACGTGCGCGTTCAGCACGCCGGCCGGATCGCCGTCGCTCGTGCCGCGGCGCGCCTGCTCGAAGCCGGCAACGGTGAGAAACAGCCTGTCGTCCAGCAGCGCCGCCTTGAGACCGATCTCCGTCAGCCTCGCCTTGCCGATGTGCCCGTGCTCGATGACGTCATTGCTGTATCTGTTGTTGTTGCCGTCGAGCGCGAGAGTCGACTCGCTGAACGTCACGTACGGATAAAGGCCTGTGCCGAACCGGCGTGAGGCGCTGAAGCTCCACGAGATGCCGGTGTCCCAACCGCTCGCGTGCCGATCCTCGGGCTGCAGCACGACCGGATGCTCGGCGCTGCCGGCCGAGAGATCCACGACCCCGCCGTAGTCGACGTTGCTCGCCTTCGAGCGATCGACGCGCGCTCCGAGCGTCAAGCTCACTCGATCGTGCAGCACGACGTCGACGATCGCGCCGACGCCGAGCTCGAGCGATTCCGTCGCGTAATGCGCCGTCCACGGCATGCCGCCGTCGTATGCGTCGTCGTTCACGAGACTCGTCGCGAACCGCGCGCCCGGCGGCAGCTCGGCCTCGCCGTGCATCGCGTCGGCGCGATGCGCCGCGTAGTCTCCGCTCGACGATTTGCCCTTCGACGACGTATAGCGGGCATTGACGGTCGCAAGACCTTCGACGTCGATCCAGCTCGGCAGATCATCGAAAACGCGCGTGACGGTCAGCTTGTCCTCGACGACGAAGACCTCCTGCTCCTGGCTGAACGGCAGCTCGGAGAGCTTGTATTGCTCCATCGCGTCGTAGAAGAGCTGATTCTTGATCGTGAGGTGAGGGTCGGTGTCCGCGATGAGGTCGAGATACAACGTGACGAAATCCGCCTCGAGCTCCCGCTCGAGCGCGCCGGGCATGCGCGGATCGAGCTCTGCATAGCGGACGGTACGCGGATCGAGCGCGAACCCGACGGGCACGCGCCCCGAGATCGGCAACGGGCCGCCGGGGCCTTGCGCGCGCAGCAGCCCAGTCGGGTCGGCCTCGGGATTCTCGAGCAGGTAGTCGTACAAGGACTCCGGGATGCCGTCGACGATCGGAAAGTCTTCGATCGGCAGCGGCGAGCCGTCGGCGTCCGTCGGCCAGGCCCAGTACTGCTGGAGCGGACGATTCCCGGCGGAGACGCTGCCGACCACCGGCGAGCCTTCGTGCATCTCGAGATAGCCGATGCTGCCGTTGCCGTCCGCGTCGAGATCGACGAGCGGCGCGCCGCGGATGTAGCGTCCTTCGTCCGCGAGCTCCTGAGTGAAGCGGCCGATCAGCGCGCCCGCCGTGCGCGAGCGCTGCAGGTTCAGGCCTGCCTCGAGCCGAAACGCGCCGGCCGCATCGTCGAGCGCCAACGACGCCTGGAGCACGCGCTGGCCGATCGGCACCCGATCGACATGCGACCCCGAATCCTCGAATAGGCCATAGACGTAGTAGCCGCCCTGTCGGCGCTCCATCGGAATCGGACCGCCGACGCCGAACGACACCTCGGACTTCTCGAACGATCCGAGCGTCATCTGCACGTAGCCGCGAGGCTCGGACCAGTAGCCGCCGGTCGCCGCACGAACGGATCGCGGCACCATATTCGTGTAGCCGCCGATCTTGCCCATGCCGTACAGCGGGGATGCCGGGCCTTTCACGACCTCGATGCCGTCGACTGCGGCAAGGACGCTGCGCCCGTGACCTTGCAGGTTCAGGCGTTTCATCCCGCGGAAGTACGTATCGGCCGGCACATTACGCACGTCGATCGATCCCTGGATGCCCCAGCGCGTCGTCGTGTATACGCCCGGCACGACGCGCACGAGATCCTCGACCGCGGACAGGCCGAGCAAGTCGATCGTCTCCGCAGTGACGTGCGAGATCGCGCGCGGCGTCTCGAGCGGCGACTTGCCGATGCCGAAGAGCACCTGGCTCGGCTCACGCGGCACCGGACGGGACGGATCGTGAACTACGTTGAGATCGGCAAGACCGGCGACTGCGGACGGAAGGTCGTCGAGATCCGATCCGGTGGTCTCCGGCCGACCGACGCTCCGCTCGCGCTCGAGCGCGATCGTGTCCTCGTTGACGAACTGCCAGCGAAGGCCGGTGCCCGCAAGGAGGCGCTCGAGCGCATCGGCCGGCAGCAGCGAGCCTGTTACCGACGGCGCCGTCTGCGCATGAACGGACGCCGACGAATAGACGATCTGAAGCCCGCTCTGCTCAGCGAAACGCTCGAGCGCATCGGCCAATGCGCCGCCGGCGATCTCGAACTGCACCGGCATCCGCGCATATTCTTGCGGCGCCGCGATATCCGGGGACATCGCGAGCACGAATGCAGCGCAGAGAGCCTGCTCCAACGTCAGGAATCTGGACATCCTCGCCAACTGCCGCGGCCGCAAGGCAAGAGTACGCGGCAATGGTGTTTCTCCCGCCTTCACTCCGTCGCAGCGAGCCGCGCGCCGCGCGTCTCGCTACGCGACGGCCCGTCATCGGCGACGAAACAGCAGCAGCTCCTCGCCGCTCTCCGACACGCGGATCGGCAACACCGCCGCAAACGCCGCGACTATCGAGGCGGTGTCCCCGGCAACGAAGCTGCCGCTGACGGTCAGCTCGGCAAGGCTCGGATCGGCGATCACGACTCGCCGCGACGCATAGCGATTGACCTCATCGACCGCGTCGGCGAGCCGCACATCCCTGAAGACGTGCCGCCCGTCGATCCAGCTCGTTGCCGCGGCCGCATCGACCCGCCGCGTGCTCCAAGAGCCCTTCTCCTTCGAGACATGCAGCTCTTCGCCGGGAGCGAGGCGCTGACGTTGCGTCCGTCCCTGCACGTCGCCGGAAACCTCGACGGCGCCTTCCGCGAGCGTGACGACGACGTCGCGGCTGCCGCGTCGATAAACCTGAAATACGGTGCCCAACGCCTTCACGCTGCTGTCGCCGACCGTCACCACGAAGGGTCTCTCCGCGTCGTGCGCGACGTCGAACAACGCTCGTCCGCGTTGCAGATTCACACGTCGCGATCCGGCTCCGAAGTCGACCTCGATCTCGGTCCGGACGTCGAGCGTCACGTGCGTGCCGTCCGGCAAGCTGAGCTCCTGCCGCGCGGCAGTGGACGCGTAGTGCAGGGTCTCGTGCTCGTGCCTCGTGACGTTCAAGCCGAGCACGAGAGCCGCTGCGACGATACCCGCGGCAAGACTTGCCGGCACCGACCACCTGCGCTTACGCACGTCCGCACGCGCGCGCCGATGGGCGTCGTCGCGCGCATCGTCCAACGCGCGATCGGCCAACGCGCGATTGGCGATCGCCCGCAGCCTCGGGTCCGCCGCTGCCGCGTGCGCGATCAGCGCAGACAGCCGCTCGGCCTTCCGAAAGGCCTCACGGTGAGCGTCCTTCGTCCGCCACTCGGCGAATACCTGCCGCTCCTGCTCGGTGCAGTCCGGCGCCTGCAGCCGTGCATACCAGCGGGCCGCTTCGTCGAGAGCGGCTTGGTCTGAAGCATCCGTTTCCATCGTCTCTAGGACGCATTCGCGCCCCCTCCCCCTACCTTCCTCATGCAATGCGCGAGCGCCCGGCTGATCTGCTTTTCGACCATCTTCACCGAGATGCCGCAGTGGCGGGCGATCTCCGGATAGGTCATGCCGTGGGCGCGGCTCAGCAGGAATACCTGTTTGCACTTCGGCGGCAGCTCCTCGATCGCGTCGAAGAGCAGATCGAGATCCTGCTGCCCGGCGAGGTCGCGCTCGGCGGACGGGAGGTCCGACTCGAGCTCGAGGTCGTCGATCTGCGAATGGCTGCCGGAGAAGCGCGACAACGAAGCCCTGCCGTGATCGTTAGCGACGTTGACGGCGATCCTGTAGAGCATCGCCGACGGCGACTTGATTTCGCTCGAGCCCTCGTACTTCATCATCCGGATGTAGGTTTCCTGCGCGATGTCATACGCATCCTCGGCAACGCTGAGCCGCCGGCGCAGGAACCTGATCAGCGCTTCGTGGTGATCACGAATGACCTCCGCAACGCGAACGCATGTCGAATCGGAAATCAGCCCCGCTCGCTGTGCCATCGCCCTGTTCGATTCGAGTCTCGTGAGCTCATCGCGCGGTAATCAATGCAAGCGCCATGCCCGGCAATATTTCGAGGCTCGAAGTAACCGAATTCTTGCGCCGGGTCAAAGCGTTACGCAGAGAACGGCCGATCGGCGGCCCACGTCGACCAGCCGTCGATCTGCTTCGCATCGGTGCCCGCGCACTGCGACCGTGGTCACAGTTTGTGCGCCGGCGCCGCCCGGAAGGTCGCGTGTACGGAAAGGATCGCCGATGTCGTATGATCCAATCTCGGCGACGACCGGACGCGCATGCGGGGCGGGCCGGGCCCGGGGGAGATCGTTCGCCGCAGTCGAGAACAATGAGGGCCGGCCCGGACGATCGCCCGCACGAGACTCGAGGAGCGGACGAATGACGATGTCAAAGCACGGTGTCCGAGGCGGTTTCACTTTGCTTGCGGCCTCGGTGGCCGCCGCGGTGCTCGCTCAGCCGCCGGCAAGCAGTGAGATAGACCTGCCCGAGGACCGCCGCATCCCCGCGGAGCAGACCGCGGCCGCTTATCGGGACGCGGGCTGGTCCGCGCCGAGAACGTCGTGGGGCCATCCGAGCCTCGAGGGCACGTGGAGCACCGACGACATGCGCGGCATTCCCCGCGATCGGCCGCAGCAGTACGGCACGCAGCAATCGCTGCCTCCGGAGGATTTCCTGCAGCGCGCTGCGCAGCAGCACTCGGGCCGCGACAGGGCCGTGAACCGCGAGACGTTCCTGCGCAACGAGTGGGGCACGCGCACGTTCGGCTACACGTCGCTCGTCATCGATCCTCCGAACGGCCGCACGCCGCCGCTGAACGATCTCGGCCGTGCCCGGGCCGAATCGGTGCGCGGTCAAGGCACGTTCGGGCCGGGCCCATTCGATGATTTCGATGATTTCTCGCTGTACGACCGCTGCATCACGCTCGGCATCAACCGCGGGATGGGCGCAGCGATCTACGGCAACGGCATCCGCATCGCACAGAGCCCGGATTCCGTCGTCATCATTTACGAGATGATTCACGATACGCGCGTGATCCCGCTCGACGGGCGGCCGCACCTCGACGACGCGATCAAGCAGTATCCGGGCAACAGCCGCGGCTACTGGGACGGCGACACGCTCGTGATCGAGGGCCAGGGCTTCACCGACAAGACGAGCGTCGGCGGCGGGCCCCACAGCACTAAGCTGCGGACGGTCGAGCGGCTGCGGCGCGTCGATCCCGACATGATCGAGTACCACATCACGATCGACGACCCGGACACGTACACCGCGCCGTTCACCGTGCGGACGATGTGGACGACGCAGCCGGACTATTACATGTACGAATACTCGTGCCACGAGGGCAACGGCGCGGTCGGTCATGCGCTGTCCGGCGAGCGTGCGTACGAGCGGCAGGTCGCAGAGGCGATTGCCGCAGGGTTGCCAATCCCGCCGCGCTCGAACGGCATGAGCGTCTACGGGGAGCCGCCGCCGGACGCCGAGATCTTCGACATCAACGCCGGCGAGTAGCCGATTCGCGATGCCGGCCGTGGAACGCGCGCCGGCATCTCCGCCGCATTTCCCGTGCCGAAGGGCTGCCTCGAGCCCGAAAGACGTGTACCATCCCGCGCTCCGATTTGGGACGCGCGTTCGCACTTCCGCGCGAGCCCTCCTGTAAGCTTCCTGCGCCCGCTCGACGAGGAACCCGAGCCGATGAGCTTGAGCACGCACATGGATGCAGTGCGTACCGTATGGCTATCCGACGTCCACCTCGGATCGCGCTCTTGCCGTGCGACGCTGCTGCTCGACTTCCTGCAGCGCGTCCGCTGCGATGTGCTTTATCTCGTCGGCGATATCATCGATCTCGAAAGCCTGTACCACGACTTCTACTGGCCCGACAGCCACAACGCGGTGCTGCAGACGATCCTGCAGAAGAGCTTCGACGGAACGCGGGTCGTCTACATTCCCGGCAACCACGACGAGGATTTCCGCCGATTCGCCGGCGCGAAGCTCGGCAATATCGAGGTCGCTGCCGAGAAAGTGCACACGACGGCGGTCGGACGGCGGCTGCTCGTGCTGCACGGCGATTGCTTCGACGACGACGTGCGCGGCCGCGGGCTCGGCGTGCGGATCGGCGCGCATGCGTGCCGAACTTTGCTCGAGCTGAACCGATTCGTCCACTGGCTGCACGATGTCAGCGGCCGCCCATACTGGTCGCTCGCGCAGCACGTGAAGTCCCGCTTCGGCTTCGTGCGCCGCTACGTCGAGCGGTTCCAGCGCGCGACCTTGCTCGCCGCGAAGGAGGCCGGCCTCGACGGCGTGATCTGCGGCCACATTCACAAGGCCGAGCTCGTCGACGTGGACGGGCTGCTCTACTGCAACGACGGCGACTGGGTCGAGAGCTGCACGGCCCTCGTCGAGGATCGCAACGGCAATTTATCGTTGATCGCGTGGCGGCCGGCCGTCGAGGCGATCGCGGCGACCGCAAGCGTCGCGGTCACGGTGCCGCACCGTAAGCCGCTCGGCGCGCGGCTGCGCCGGCACGCGGCGGCGCCAACACGCTTGTTCCGGGCTCGGCGGCAGCGACGCGCGGAAGCGCGCAGCGCCGGCGTCAACGCCGGGCCGCCGTCGGCCTGAAGAAAAAGCGTGCCAGGCACGCTATTTCGTATGCGCTGAAGAAAGCGTGCCCGGCGCCGATTCCCGGCTGCCCGACACGCTTTTTCTTTACAGCCGCCTCAGTACGCGAGCGGGTCCGGACGGAACTGGAACTTGACCATCTTCGTCTTCGTCCCCGGACCGCCTTCGATATGCCACGCGAGGTGCGTACCGTAGTTGGCCCATAGGCCGCGACCCTTCCAACCCGCGTCGGGATCGTCGATACGGCCGTCGAGCAGACGCTGGAAGAACCCGAGCGGATACGGCACACGGAACGTATGCCACTCGCCGGTCTCGGTATCGAGCATCAGCAACGCGTCCGAGTTGCCGCCCGGCGCCCACGGCGCGTTCTCGCCAAGCCCCGACGCGTTCCACAGATCGACCCAGTTGTAGTACTGGAAGTCGGCCGGCACGTCCGTGCCCTTGAACGTCGGGCCGTCGGTGCGCCACAGCTTCCAACCGTCATCGCAGTGGCCGCCGTCACGAACGGCTTCGCCGTTCATTACCGTGCACTGGCTGCGATCGAAGCTCGCCATGTGGCTGCTGCCGGCGAGCGACGTCCAGACGATGCCGTTGCGGTCGACGTCGAGCCCGCGCGGACCGTAGCCGGGCTCGGGCACGCGATACAGCTCGCTGATGCAGGTCTCGGGCGGATTCGTGCCCCGATCCATACGCACGAGATATCCCGGATAGTCCGTCAGCGCCGCCCACGCGACGTTCTCCTCGCCGGGCGCCGGGCTCGGCTGCACGCCGTAGACCTGACCGCCGACACGCGTGTCGCGCGCGGGATCGAACGGCTGGTCCGGCTCGTTCCACGGCTTCGTGATTCGGCCGTCGCCGTTCGTGTCGATCACGATCGGGCACCAGCCCTGCGACGCCTGCTCGTCGCCGGTCTCGTCGAGCTGCCGGGTATTGATCCAGCCGAGATAGCCCGCGCTGATCAGCGGATTGAACCAGAGCGTATCGTCCTCGTCGTACGCGAACTGAAGGTGATGCGTCGTGAAGCACGTATCGATCAATGTGAACTCGCCGGTCTCCGGGTCGTAGTACGACGCGTGACGGCCCGCATCGTTGATCGGGAAATACTGCGCGAACGGGTTCGACGAGCCCTCGCGGCACCAATCCGGATTGCGGCTCGCGCGGATCGCCGACGTCAGCCATAGGCGCCCGCGACCGTCGACCATCGGATTGTGCGGATCGGACGGCTGCTCGAGCCCCCAGTGATACGCGTTACCCCAGAACGGCGAAGCACCGGTCGGCGGCGGGAAGCGCGTCGATACCTGTGTCGGATCCTGGCGGGTCGGGATTACGACCTCGCGCGTGATATGCGTATTCGGATCGAGCATCGTGACTTTGCCGTGACCGCTCGATACGGCGTAGACCGGCCCGTTCGCGTTCACGGTCGGATCACGCTTGTCGGTCGTAATCTCGTCGTGCATATAAGACGTCGGCGTGCCCCAGTCCCACATCGTGATCACGACGTTGCGTTCGATGCCTTCCGGCCGCGGAGGCGTCGGCGGGATCTCGCCCGCGGCGATCCGATCCGTCCAGTCCGCGAGGACCTCGAGGCTGCGCTCGGGACCGAGCGACACGAGCCGCGAGTACATGTCGGCGCCGCGCACGCCGGTGCGCAGGCGCCGTTCCCAAAGCTGAACGGAGGTCGCGTCCGCGAGCCCCTCCTGCGCCTTGAACTCGTCGCTCCAGTGATCGAACGAGCGGGTCGTCGCGTTGCCGACCTGATGGCAAAAGTTGCAGCCGAGCTTCAGCATGTCGAGCCACTGCGCCTGGCTCTCCATCGTGACGCCGAGCCCGCGGCCTTCACCGCCCGCCGCGCGAAACTCCTCCTCCGCGGGCGGCTCGAGCAATGCCCACCAATGATCGGCCGGATATACCTTTGCAGCCTCGGCCGGCGTCTGCGCAGCCTCGACCGTGAGCGTGACGTCGAGCGTCCCGGCTCGAAGATAGGTCTTATCCGAGTCCCGCAAGCCGTAGCCGCGGACCCAGACGTGATAATTGGCCATCGGCAGCTCGGGAAGCACGAAGCGCCCGTCGTCGTCGGTGACGACGATCTTCGCGTACTTCGTCGGCAGGTCATCCGTCTCGGCAATGACCCAAACGCCCGCCTCGGGTCCCGCGTCACCGACGACTACGCCTGCGATGCGGCCTTCTTGCGGCAGAACGCCGCCTTCCTGCGCCGCGGCAATCCCGACCGACAGCCCGAAAGCGGCCACGCACGCGATGAATGAGTTGGCTCGCGCGATCATTCGTCTCCCCACGTTATCGTTATCCATTTGTTATCGGTTCGGCGCCGCACGAAACACGCGGCGCGTCGATAGGCTAACACGTCCACCGAAACCGGCACGGATCGGGCCGCGTCGAAACCCGCCCCGCGCGCCGACGAAAATCGCTGCGGGCACTAGTTTCTCGCGCGCAGTCTTGCTTTCGGCGACTCGCGCAGCGGCAGCCGCACCGTGAACTCGCTGCCGCGCCCGACGCCGTCGCTGCGCGCCGCAACGGATCCGCCGTGCAGCGCGGCGATCTGCTTCACGAGCGGCAGACCGAGCCCCATGCTGCCGCCGGCCTGCGGCCCGGCCTGGACGAGCCGATCGAACAGCCGCGGCAAAATCGCGGGATCGATGCCGATGCCGTTGTCGACGACGGCGATCGCTGCCTCGCCGTCGCGCACGTCGAGGCGAAGCTCGATGCGGCCGCCGACGGGCGTGTACTTCGCCGCATTCGTCAGCAGGTTCACGACGAGCTGCGTGAGCCGCATCCGATCCCCTTTGAGGCACAGCCGCGCGTTCGGCACGCGCGACGCGAGCAGGTGCTGGCGCTCGGTCATCAGCGGCGCGACCACTTCGATCGCATCGATCAAAACATGACGAAGATCGAGCCATTCCGTCTTCAGCACGACTTTGCCTTCGAGAATGCTCGATGCATCCGCGAGATCCTCGACCAGCCGCGACAGATGGCTCAGCTGGCGGCGGATCATTGCGCTAAGCTCGTGCGCCTTCTGCTCGTCGGGCAGCACGGTCTCGAGCAAGTCCATTGCAGTTTGCATGCAGGACAGCGGGTTTCTGAACTCGTGCGACAGGGTCGCGAGCAACTCTTCGATTCGCCGCTCCTCGCTGGCGAGCATCGCGTGCTGTGCGGTGCCATTCCGATCGATCGCGGAGTCCCGCGGCTCGTGCCTGATCTCCATCTCGAATGTTCTCCTGCTCCTCGTCGTATCCGTCGCGGAGGCGGCTGCAGCTCGCGCGAGCGCCGAATGCGCCGCCTCCGGGCGCTTGCCTTCCGGTCCGTGAGGCCGCGCGCGGAACCTTTAGAACGGCCGCATATCCTTCGCGTCACCGTCGATCGCGGACCCCGGCGTGGTCGGCGCGCCGTTTGCGCGGCGGCCACCCGGGGTTAGGCTCGGTCGAGCCGTTTGCATGCGCTGCGTAGGAAGCAGCGCGAAAAGATTAGGAGAAACATGCAGGTATGCTCGGCGATAGGATCTCGCCTGTCAAATAGACCGACGCGATTCACGAGACGGAAAGTGCTACGCGGCAGGCACGAAATCGTCGCCGAGCCTGTACCCGCGCCGCTCGAGGCTCGCCCGGATCAGCTCGCGGGCTCCGCGAACGCCGACGCCGGCGATCACGAACGCGCGCTCCGGAGGCGGCAGATCGGACGGCGCGCGCACGGGCCGTCCGCCGATGCTCCGACCGATCTTCCTCGGATCGACGTCGATATAACCCGCAAGCTCGAGCCCTTCCGACTCGAGCGCGTCGAAGCGCTTGCGCGTCTCGCGGCCGGCGCCCCACAGCCACACGCCGCGCTCGGCGTGGACCGTCGTGCGCACGAAGCGCGCGAGGTATCGGGCCTTGCACGCGTAGAACGCGGCCAGCGCGTAACGCTCCGATGTGCGCGACAGCCGCCGCGGCGAGTCGTTCCAGCGCAGCAGCACATCAGGCACTTTCGCGAACTCGACGCCTGCGTCCATCCATCGCAGCCAAAGCTCGTAGTCTTCGGGTTCCGCGGATTCGCAGTAGCCGCCGAAGCGCTCGACGAGCTCCCGCCGGAACGTGACGCTTGGATGCGCGACCGGCGATTCCACGAAGCGATGCAGCGCGATGTCGGTCGGCTCTAGCAACGAGTTCAGCCAATCGACGTGCAGCGCGTAGCCGTGCGCAGCCCGTCGATCGCCGCCGAACTCGACGAGGCAGCTGACGACGCCGACTTCAGGCCGCGCGCGCAGCAGCTCGACTTGCGCCTCGAGTCGCCGCGGCAGCATCTCGTCATCGGCGTCCATGCGCGCGATCAGCTCGCCGCGAGCCGCGGCGATGCCGGCATTCAACGCGCGCACGATTCCGCCGTGCGGCAGCTCGAGCACGCGGAGCCGCTCGTCGGCGTTCGCCGCAACACATGCCTCGTGCACGGTGCCGTCGCTCGAGCCGTCGTCGACGACGATCAGCTCGAAGCGCGGATACGTTTGCTCGCGCACGCTGCGGACCGCAACGCCGATCGTGCGCGCCGCGTCTCGCGCCGGCATCACGACGGACACGAGCGGTGAATCGCCCAAACGGCCTCTCCGGATTCCTAGCCGGGACAAGATCATAGCGTCGTCTCAGCCGCAGCGCGGCGCCGCGCTCGACGTCCCGGAACTACACGCACTTGTTTTTGGACTGTGGCCGTAGTAGATTTTCCTACATGCGTAGTAAAACGAAACCATCCCAGCCGAAGCTGAGCCGTCTCGAGCTCGAGGTCATGAACGCGTTGTGGATGCTCGGTCCGAGCTCGGTGCGGGAAATCCAGGAAACCTTTCCGGAGAAAGACCGGCCGGCCTACACCACGGTGCAGACGATCGTCTATCGGCTCGAGGCCAAAGGCGCGGTCCATCGCAAGAAGAAGATCGGCAATGCGCACATCTTCGAGGCCGTGGTGTCCCCGGAAGCGGCGCGGCGCCCGATCGTCGACGAGCTTCTCGGGCTTTTCGGCGGGCGCCCGCAACCTCTGATCTCTCATCTGATCGAAACCGGCCGCCTCACCTTGGACGACATCGAGGAAGCGCGCCGCACACTCGAAGAGCTGAGCGACAAGGAGTGACCCGATGATCGCGAGCCTCGTCAATCACCTGTGGCAATCCACGTTGTTCGCGCTCGCAATCGCGCTCGCCGCGTGCGCGTTCCGACACGATGCCGCGCGCATTCGTTACGCGCTATGGATGGCAGCGTCCGTGAAGTTTCTCGTGCCGTTCTCGCTGCTGGCGGCGCTCGGCGCGAGGCTTGCGCCGATGCCGGAGCAGACGCTCTCGGGGATCGCGGAGTGGCAGGTGTCGCTCGATCGGCTCGCGACGCCTATAGAAGCCGACAGCGTCGCAGAGCCGATTGCGATCGCGCTGCTCGCGCTGTGGCTCGCCGGCACGATCCTGATCGCCGGGCATACGCTGCTGCGCGCCCGCCGGCTCGGCGAGCTCGTCCGCAGCGCAGCGTGCGCGCCGGCGACGGGCATCGGCGCGCCGCTTCCGATCAAACGCTCGAACGACCCGGTCGAGCCCGCGCTCGTCGGCATCTGGCGTCCAGTGTTGCTGCTGCCGCGAGACGTGGAGGCCCGCCTCTCGCGTCGACAGCTCGAAACGGTGATCGCTCACGAGATCAGTCACTGGCGGCGCCGGGACAACGTGACCGGCGCCGTGCACATGCTCGTCGAGACGCTGTTCTGGTTTCATCCGATCGTCTGGTGGATCGGCTCGCGCCTCGTTCACGAGCGCGAGCGGGCGTGCGACGAAGCCGTAATCGCGGCGGGCCACGACCGGCGCACGTACGCGGAAGCGATCCTGAACGTCGCCGCGCTCCGCGTCGCGTCCCCGATCAAGTGCGCGGCCGGCGTCGGCGGATTCGATTTGAAGGGCCGCATCACGGCCGTGATGAGGAGTCAAGCGATGAAGAAGCTCGGAATACGCAAGACGATACTATTGAATCTCTGCGCGGCCGCGGTCATCGCCGTGCCCGTCGCTGCCGGCTGGATCACCGCGAGCAGCTCGGCAGTTGCACAGGAGCTCGAAGAATACCTGCCGCTCGTGAAGGCGGCACCGATCTACCCTCCGGAAGCGGTCGCGATCGGCCTCGAGGGCTACGTGATCGTCGAGTTCACGGTCAACGAGGAAGGGCGCGTCGAGGACCTGTTCATCGTCGAGTCGAGCTCGCCGCTGTTCGAGCAGGCGGCGCTCGATGCCGCCCGCGAGTTCGAGTACAAGCCGCGCATGATCAACGGCGTGCCGGTCAAGGTGCCAGGGATCCGCAACAGGATCACCTTCGTGGTGGAGCTCGACGACCTTGCTTGAGGCGAGCACCGCTCGCCGCTCGATTCGCTTAGCCGCAGGGTCGAACGAAGGAACGGGGCCGCGCCGCTACGCGGCCCCTCGGGTCGAGCTTCCGCGCCGTGATCTTTTTCCGGTCGGCTGCGCGCCGCTATTGCGCGTTGATCACGCCCGGATTGAACTGCTGATGGCAGCCTTCGCACGGCGGATAAAGAACGTCGCCTGCCGCGAGCAGCGCATCGTGATCTCGATTGCGGATCGCTTCGAGCGCGTCTCGCCCTGCATCGATCATGACCTGGTTATACGCCTGCCATCCCGGCTGGCGCGCCCATTCGTTGTCCATCGGACCGGTGCCGCCGAGCGCGACGACGTTCGCCGCAACGAGCAACGTGACGGCCGCTTCCTCGAGCGCAACCCATTCCGCGTCCTCGGTCGGCGGCTCGAATGCGTTCCATAGCGTATTCGTTGCCGGCGTGATGGTCTTCTCCATCAGCTCCTTGATCGAAACCAACGGCGTGAACGACGGGCTCTTCGCGCCGTCCTCTTGCCCGACCGACGGCACCCCGACGAGCAGGACGGTGATCGCCGCGGCGGTGACGGCCGTGCGCCGCGCGGAGGCTCTGCGTGCGCCCCGTCCGTGCGGATTCGCAATCGTGCTCATTCCAGCTCCCCTGCAAGATCCAGACTGCAAAAGTATCCGCGCGACCGGTCCGCGGATAAAGTAGCGAAAACCGCATGCTCGCCTTCCGCCGCCGGCCGCTTTTCGCCGCGGGAATCCACGCATGCTATAAAGACTCGACGTCTCGGCCCGATGCCGAGCCTGTAGGAGGTGCGTCATGCCCGGCTCCATCCGCGCGGTCGCGTTGCTGAGCGCGGCCCTGTTCTCGGTTTCCGCGGCGGCTCAGGACGGCGATGAACGCGCCGACGACGCAGGCCTCGACCGGACGCCGCAAAGCTGCATCGTCGCGTCCCGCATCGATCGCACCGAAGTCATCGACGACAACACGATCATCTTCCACATGCGCGGCCGGAACCAGGCCTACGCGAACTACCTCCCGCGCCGCTGCCCGAATCTCGCTCGCGAGGATCGCTTCACGTACCAGCGCCGCTCCGGGCAGCTTTGCGACGATACGACGATCACGGTGCTCGAGCTCTACGCCCCGGGTCTCGGATTCACGTGCCAGATCGGGCAGTTCCATCCCGTCACGCCCGAAGAGGTCGACGAGATGCGGCGTATCGCAGAACGCGGCGGACGCGACGACTCGATCGACGTCGAGGAAGTCGCACCCGCCGACGAAGCGAACGACGGCGGCAATCGCCGCCGCCGCAATCGGGACCGACGCGACGACCGGGATTAGCCGTCGGCTCGCGGCGGCGCCTGCGCGTCCTCGCTATCCGGCGTCGTGATCGCGCGCCGCACGCGCCGGCGCCTCATACGGATCGTCGTCGAGCGGCACGAGGCCGGGCGTATCCATATCCGCGAACTGATCGTGATCGACGGCCCAGAAGAACGCGGCCGCCGCGCCCGCGAGCAGCAGCAGCGACAGCGGAATCATGACGAGCAGAACGTTCATGCGACGGCCGCCTTCTCGTGCACGACCGGCACGGCGCGGGGCGCGCGCCGCTCGGCGGCCGGCGTACGCCCTATCCGCATCGCGTTCAGCACGACGACGAGCGAGCTGATCGACATGCCGAGCGCCGCGAGCAGCGGCGGCACGAAGCCGAGCGCAGCGAGCGGCACCGCGGCGAGGTTGTAGCCGAGCGCCCAGCGCTGGTTCTGCTTCAGAATTCTCAGCGTCTCGATCGCGATCTCGCGCGCCGGTGCGAGGTGAGCGAGCCGGCCGCCGGTCAGCACGATGTCGCTCGTTGCCTGCGCGAGCTCGGCGCCTTCCGCGAGCGCGACGGCGACGTCCGCGCCGCCGAGCACCGGCGCATCGTTCACGCCGTCTCCGACCGCGATCACCCGCTCTCCGCGCTCGCGCAGTGCCGCGAGCCGGGCAAGCTTGTCGGCCGGAAGCTGCCGCGCATGCCAGTCGCCGACACGCAGCGCCGCAGCCACCGCGCGAACCTTCTCGGCGGAGTCGCCGCTCGCGATCGACACCGACAGCCCCTGCGCGCGCAGAGCGTCCAGGGCATCACACGCGTCCGGTCGGAGGCGCTCGCTCAGGCGGAATGCGGCGATCGCCCCGGCGTCGTCGGCGAGCAGCACCGCGTCCTCGTCAGAAGGCGTCGCGAGCTTGGCACCGAGGGCATAATCGGCACGTCCCAACCTGAGCTCGCGCCCACCGACCGTCGCGCGGACCCCCAGACCCGGTTTCGCTTCGATGTCGGTCGCCGCATCGAGCAGCCGATCCGTGCAAGCGGCCGCAATCGCGCGAGCGGCCGGATGCCGGCTTTCACTTCCGAGAGCGGCCGCGAGCCGAAGCGCGCTCGCGGCCGAGAATCCGCGCCGGGCCTCGACCCGAGCGACGGCGAGATCGGGCTCCGTCAACGTGCCGGTCTTGTCGAACACGACATGCGTCGCACCGGCCAGCGCTTCGATCGCATCGGGCTTCACGACCAGCACGCCGCGCCGCGCGAGCACGGCAAGCGCACGCGTGATCGCAACCGGCACCGCGAGCGCGAATGCGCACGGGCACGACACGACGAGCACGGCGAGCGCCGCGGTGAACGCGCGGGACGGATCGAAGAAGCTCCACAGCACGGCCGTGACGACGGTCAACGCAAGCACTCTCGCGACGAACAACGACGCCGCACGCTCGCCCGCCTGCGCGAGCCGCGGTTTCGCGGCCTGCGCGCGGCCGACGAGCTCCGCGATGCCGGCGAGCGCGGTGTCGCCGCCGACCCGCTCGACCCGCATATCGATCGGCCCTTCGACCAGCACGCTGCCCGCGACGAGCGGGTCGCCGCGCCGCCGCTCGACCGGCGCGGATTCGCCGGACAGCAGCGCCTCGTCGACGAGGCAGCGCTCGCCGAGCAGCACGCCGTCGGCCGGAATCACCGCGCCTTCGGCAACGTGCGCGCGATCGCCCGGCTCGAGCTCGCGAATGCCGACCCGCTCGAGCCCCCCGCTCGGCAGCCGCCGATCGGCGTACGGCGGCGTCAGCCGCGCCAGCGCATCCGTCAAATCCCCGGCGCGATGCCGCGCGCGCATCTCGACGTAACGGCCGATCAGCAGAAAGAACACGAACATCGATACGGATTCGAAGTAGACATGCTCGCCGCCGCGCACGGCCTCGATCAGGCTCGCGACGTAGATCCCGGCGACCGCGAGCGCGACCGGCACGTCCATGCCGGGGCGCTTCGCTTTGATCGAGCGCAGTGCACCCGCGAAGAACGGCCGCGCCGAGTACAGCACGACCGGCGTCGCGACGAGAAAGCCGAACCAGCGGAACAGATCGCGCGCCGCGACATCGAGCGCGCTCGGGTCGCCGAGATACAGCACGCCCGCGTACATCATTGCCTGCATCGCGCCGAACGCGGCGACGATCAGGCGCTTCAGCGCGGACCGCGACTCGTGACGGCGCACGTCGTCGAGCGCCTCCGCATCGAGCGGCAGCGCGCGGTAGCCGGCGTGCGACAGCACGTCGAGCAGCCGCGGCAGCGATGTCTCGGAGCCCCGCCAGACGATACGCGCACGGCGCGACGCGGCGTTGACCTGCACGTCGTCGACGCCGGGCTCGGCAGTCAACGCACGCTCGACCGTGCGGACGCAGCCTGCGCAGCGCAGCCCGTCGACGAGGAGCAGCGTCTCGCGCCGGCCGTCGCCGAGATCGCGAATCGCGTGCCGCGCGACCTCGGGCCGCGCCCATACGCGATGCGTGTCTTCCATCGAGGCGCTGGTCTCGGTCGTCATCTGCGGTCCTCCGCCGGCATCGCGGGCACGCTCAGCAAGCGCTCGCCGACATCAGGCAACGCCGCGTCGGGCTGTCCGAGCGCAAGCGCGATCGTCACGATGCAGCCCGCGATCGATGCGGCGAAAAGTGCCGCCGCAACCCACACGATCGGCAACCGGTGAATCGGCACCGGGCGCTTTGTTGCTGCACCGGTGCTGACGTTCTCGCACGCGGTATGGGTCGGCGTATGCATCGCTCTAAAGCTCCGCTCCGCTGCGTGCAGCCAGGCGTTCGCGATCGGCTCTGCGCTGCGTGTGCAGCCACGCAGCGATCGCGCGCGCCTCTTCGTCGCTCAAGCGGCCGCGCCACGCCGGCATCTCTCCGCTGCGTCCGTCGCGGATCGAATGGATCACGCTCGCGAGGTCGCTGCCGTAGAGCCACGCGTCGTCCGTCAGATCCGGCGCGCCGAGGGCCTGCATGCCCTTGCCGTCGATGCCGTGACAGCCGACGCACATCGTCTCGTAGCGGGCCTTGCCGGCCGCGACCCACTCGGGCGGCGCATCGAGACCCGCGAGGCTGCGCACGTACGCGGCGACGTCGACGACGCCGTCGTGGCCGAGCGCATCCCCCCACGCCGGCATCGTGCCGCGGCGGCCGTCGAGGATGCTTTTCACGACGGTGTCGGGATCGCCGCCATAGAGCCATGCGGCGTCCGTCAGGTCCGGAGCGCCGAGCGCCCTGTTACCGGTCGCATCGACCGCGTGGCAGGCCGCGCAGTTATCGAGAAAGAGCCGCCGTCCGACGAGCACCGCCGGATCACGCGGCGTGAGCTCCTCGAAGCGCCGCGACGCGAGCGATGCGAGCACCGGCTCGAGGCGGGCGGCGCGCTCGGCTTCGACGCGCTCGTACTCCCCGGCGGACGTCCAGCCGAGCAGCCCGCCGTAGCTGCCCATCGCCGGATACAGCACGAGATACACGATCGCGACGACGAACATCGCCGCCGAGATCAGCACCCACCAGAGCGGCAGCCGGCGCACGCCCTCGCGGAGCACGCCGTGCGCCCATGTGTGGCCCGTCGTGCCGTCGGCGCTCGTCGGGATCTCGACTCGCTGGCTGAAGACGAACAGGAAGAGCGCGACGCCGAGATTCAGCACGATGAGGAAGATGACCCAAGCAGACCAGAATCCGTTCATGTCGTCGGCCCTCGATCGTCCGGCCGCGCTCGATCCGCAGCGGCGTCGCGCGGCGGCTCACCGTCGTGCATCGGGATCTCGGCGAGCTGGTCGAACACGCGCCGATGCCGAGGGCGCCACGCCCAGACCCAGATGCCGATGAATACCGTCATCATCAAGAGGATCAGCACCCCGATCATGTGTCCCCACAGGCCGCTCATTCCGCCGCCCCCTTGCCGAGACCCTGCAGGTACGCGATCAGCGCGTCGAGCTCGGTCTTGCCTTCGACCGCTGCCGGCGCGGCTTCGATCTGCGCATCGTCGTACGGATCGCCGAGGCGCTTCAGGCTGCGCATCCGCGCCTGGATCTCCTTCGCGTCGATCGCCGCGTGCGCGAGCCACGGATAGTTCGGCATGTTCGACTCGGGGACGACGTCCCGCGGTGCGATCAGATGCACGCGATGCCACTCGTCCGTGTACTTGCCGCCGATCCTCGCGAGGTCCGGTCCCGTCCGCTTCGAGCCCCACTGGAACGGCCGGTCGTAGACGAACTCGCCTGCAACGGAGTAGTCGCCGTAGCGTGCCGTCTCGAAGCTCAGCGTGCGGATCATCTGCGAGTGGCAGACGTGACAGCCTTCGCGAACGTAGATGTCGCGCCCCGCGAGCTGCAGCGGCGCGTAAGGCTCGACGCCCGGGGCCGGCTTCGTCTCGTGCGCGCGCATGAACAGCGGCGTGATCTCGGCGAGCCCGCCGAGCGCGACCATGCAGGCGATCAGGATCGCGAGCAGCCCCGCATGCTTCTCGACCGCCTCGAAGTACTTGTAGCGCGTGTTCATCGTTTCGGCCTCGCGTTTACAACGGCGACGGAGCGTGGCGCCCGGCGGGCGGCGGGATCGGAATGCTGATCGCGCCGATCAGCTTCGCCCGCGCATGCGCCGCGGTGTGCCACATGTTCCAGGCCATCACGACCATGCCGCCGACGATCAGCAGCCCGCCTACGAGGCGCACGACGTAGAACGGCTTCACCGCGATCAGGCTCTCGAGGAAGCTGTACATCAGCGAGCCGTCCGCGTTCGTCGCGCGCCACATCAGTCCCTCGATCAGACCCGCCGTCCACATCGACGCGACGTAAAGCAGCAGCCCCGCGGTATGCATCCAGAAGTGCACGTTCATCGCGCGGTGGGAATGCATCGCGGGCCGATCGAGTGCGCGCGGCGCCATCGCGTACAGCGAGCCGATCGTGATCATCGCGACCCAGCCGAGCGAGCCCGAATGCACGTGCGCGACGGTCCAGTCCGTGTAGTGGGACAGGGAGTTCACGGACTTGATCGCGAGCATCGAGCCTTCGAACGTCGACGCCGCGTAGAACACGAGCGCGAGGACCATGAACTTCACGGCCGGATCCGTGCGCAGCTTGTCCCACACCCCGTTGAACGTCATCAGGCCGTTGGCCGCGGAGCCGAGGCTCGGCATCAGCAGCACGAGAGAGAACGCCGCGCCGACGGACTGCACCCAGTCGGGCAGCGCGGTGTACTGCAAGTGGTGAGGCCCCGCCCACATGTAGATCGAGATCAGCGCCCAGAAGTTGACGATCGAGAAGCGATAGCTCCACAGCGGCTGCTGGGCCTGGCGCGGGACGAAGTAATACATCATCCCGAGGAAGCCGGCAGTCAGGAAGAACGCGACGGCGTTATGCCCGTACCACCACTGCACCATCGCATCGACGACGCCCGAGTAGATCGGATAGGACTTCGTCCACGACGCGGGAATCGCGATGTTGTTCACGACATGCAACAGCCCGACCGCGATGATGAACGCGCCGTAGTACCAGTTCGCGACGTAGATGTGCTTGATGCGCCGGCGGGCAAGCGTCGCAAAGAACACAGCGCCGAACGCGACCCAGACGACCGTGATCAGCAGGTCGACGAACCACTCGGGCTCCGCGTATTCCTTCGCCTGCGTGAGGCCGAGCGGCATCGTGACCATCGCGAGCACGCACGCGGCCTGCCAGCCCCAGAACGTGAAGCGCGCGAGACCGCCGAGCGCGAGCCGCGCGTGCCCGGTGCGCTGCACGATGTAGTAGCAGGTGCCGATCAGTGCGGAGCCGCCGAATGCGAATACGACGCCGAACGTGTGATCCGCCCGCAGGCGGCTGAAGGTCAGCCACGGCACGTCGAAGTTCAGCGACGGCCAGGCGAGCTGTGCCGCAACGAGCACGCCGAGCGCCATGCCGACGATGCCCCAAACCGTCGCGGCAAGCAGGAAGAGACGGACGACATGATCGTCGTAGGTCTCTGTCTGCGTCATGAGAGTCCCTCCGCGCTACGATGCAATCCCTGCATCCCGCGGTTCGAACTCTCCTAGATTTGGAACGCGCGCGGTATTTCGTCTTTCGAGAGCGGCGCTTCGACAGACGAAAATTCGTGCCAGGCACACTTTTCCGAGAGAATCGTGCCAGGCACACTTTTTGGGGAAAAGTGTGCCTGGCACGAATTTTCGGAAGGATTACGACATCGGGTTCGGGGACGCTTTCGGCTCGTCCGGCAGCGGAATCCACTCCTTGTCGTCGTTGATCGGGAGCTTCATCCGACCCGCCCGCCAGTCCGCTTTCGCCTGCTCGATCCGCTCCTTCGACGACGAGACGAAGTTCCAGTCGATGAAGCGCTCCCCGACCGGCTCGCCGCCGAGCGCCATGACGACGGCCGGCCCTCGAGCCGTGAAATCAACGGAAGCGCCCGGCGACAGCACGAGCATCTGACCCTCCTCAGCGCGCTCGCGCCCGACCTCGATCTCGCCCGACGCGACATAAAGCGCGCGCTCGGAGTATTCGGCCGGCAAGGTTGCCTGGGCTCCAGGCGCAAGCTCCCAATGCAGGTAGAACAACGGGGAATGCGTCTTGACGGGCGAACGCAGCCCCCAGATCGACCCGGCGATCAGCCGGGCCGATGCGCCCTCCTCGTCGAAGGTCGGCAGAGCGTCGGCCGGATAGTGCGTGAAGTCGGGATCCGTCTCCTCGTGCTCGACCGGCAGCGCGACCCAGGCCTGGATGCCGTTCAGCAGACCGCCCTCGCGCCGCCCGCGCTCGAACCGCTCGGAGTGCGTGATACCGCGGCCTGCGGTCATCCAGTTCACCTCGCCCGGGCGGATGGGCTGCTCGCAGCCGACGCTATCCCGATGCATGATCTCGCCGGCGAACAGGTACGTGATCGTCGAGAGACCGATGTGCGGATGAGGCCGCACGTCCGCCTCCGGCGGAATGCCGGGCTCGAAGTGAACCGGGCCCATGTGATCGAAGAAGATGAACGGGCCGACCATCCGGCGCTTCGCGAACGGCAGCACGCGGCCGACCTCGAACCCGCCGAGACTGCGCCGGCGCTGGGTAATCAACAGATCGATCATGCTGCTCTCCTAAAGAAAAAAAATCGTGCCTGGCACGAATTTCTGAAAAAAGCGTGCCTGGCACGAATTTCCGGGAAAAGCGTGCCTGGCACGAATTTCCGGGAAAAGCGTGCCTGGCACGAATTTCCGGGAAAAGCGTGCCTGGCACGAATTTCACGCGAGCGCGACCAGCGCGTCGACGTCGCCCGCGACGATGACGTCGAGGTGGCGCGTGATCTTCTCGATCGGCCAGTTCCACCAGGCGACGGCCTCGAGCTTCGCGATCGCGTCGTCCGGAAAACGCTTGCGAATCGGCGTTGCGGGGTTGCCGCCGACGATCGTGTAGGCCGGCACGTCGCGGGTCACGACCGCGCGCGACGAGACGATCGCGCCGTTGCCGATCCGCACGCCGGGCATGATCAGCGCCTCGTAGCCGATCCACACGTCGTTCTCGATGACGGTATCCCCCTTGTACGGCAGATCCTTCATCTCCGGCATCACCTTCTCCCAGCCGGCGCCGAAGATCTGAAACGGATACGTCGAGATTCCCGAAAGCTTATGGTTCGCGCCGTTCATGATGAACCGGACGCCGCGGGCGATCGCGCAGAACTTGCCGATGATCAGCTTGTCGCCGATGAACGGGAAGTGATAGAGGACGTTGCGCTCGAAATTCTCCGAATCGTCCGGATCATCATAGTAGGTGTAATCGCCAATGACGATGTTCGGGTTGTCGACGGTGTTCTTGATGAAACAGACTTGCGGGAAGCCTTTCATCGGATGCTTGTCGTTCGGATCGGGGCCGTACAATCGAACCTCCGTAACGGCGGGCGTGCGGACGCCCTAGTTTACGTCAGGCCGCCGCGGCACCGACAATCGAGGTCGCCCGCGCGGCGCCGTGAGGATTACCGTAGCGCAAGGAGCTGAACATGGACAAACGCCCGCTCGGCAACACCGGGATCGATATCGCGCCGCTGGTCTTCGGCGGCAACGTCTTCGGCTGGACCGTCGATGAGCGCGGCTCGTTCGAGCTGCTCGACCGCTTCTTCGACGAGGGGTTCAACGCGATCGATACGGCCGACTCGTACTCGATGTGGGTAGAGGGCAATCGCGGCGGCGAATCGGAGACGATCATCGGCAACTGGCTCAAACGCTCCGGCAAGCGGAGCGACGCGGTGATCATCACGAAAGTAGGCACGACGCTCGCGCCCGACAAGAAGGGGCTTTCGGCGAAGCGCATCGTTCAGGCCGCCGAAGATTCCCTGCGTCGCTTGCAGACCGATTACATCGATGTCTATCTGAGCCATTACCCGGACGCCGACACGCCGATCGACGACACGCTCCGCGGCTACCAGCAGCTGCTCGAGGCGGGCAAGGTGCGGGCGATCGGCTGCTCGAACTACGACGCCGGTCAGCTGCGCGAAGCGCTCGAGACCGCGGCCAGCGAAGGCCTGCCGCGCTATGCCGTGCTGCAGCCGGAGTACAACCTTTACGATCGCTCGGGCTTCGAGGGCGAGCTGCGCGATCTGTGCCTTGCGGAGAACATCGGCGTGATTCCGTACTTCGCGCTCGCGTCGGGCTTCCTGACCGGCAAGTACCGCTCGCCCGAAGACGCGGCGAAGAGCCCCCGCGGGGAGCAGGTCGTCGGCAAGTACCTCAACGACCGGGGGCTGCGGATCCTCGCCGCGCTCGACGACGTGAGCCAGCGTCATCGTGCGAAACCGGCCGAGGTCGCGGTCGCCTGGCTGATCGCCCGTGAAGGGGTCACCGCGCCGATCGCGAGCGCGACATCGATCGAGCAGCTCGAAAGCCTCGTCCGCGCGACTCGGCTCGCGCTGAGCACCGAGGACCTCGAGATCTTGACGCGCGCTGGCGAATAGCGGAAATCGGGGTGCCTACATCACCGCGCGTTCGCGGCGGTCGGTACCGACCTCGACGGAGGCCAGCGTGAAACGCGATGACGGATCGCATCGGCAGCGAAGCACGTGATCGAGAATAGTCCCGCCATCACCACGGCCCTCGTCGTCTACATGGCGATCTGCCTGCTGCTCGGCTTCGTCGCGTACCGGCGCACGCGCACGCTCGGCGACTTCATTCTCGGCGGCCGCAAGCTCGGCAGCTGGGTCACCGCTCTGTCGGCGCAAGCGTCCGACATGAGCGGTTGGCTGCTGATGGGCCTGCCCGGGCTCGCGTATCTCGCCGGTCTCGACGCCGCGTGGATCGCGCTCGGCCTCGCGATCGGCACGTGGGCCAACTGGCGCTTCGTCGCGGAGAAGCTGCGCCTGCGCACGGAGCGCCTCGCGGACTCGCTGACGTTGCCCGACTACTTCGAGCGGCGCTTCGACGACCGCTCCCGCGTGCTGCGCACGATCTCGGCCGCGTTCATTCTGATCTTCTTCGCGTTCTACACGAGCTCGGGCTTCGTCGCGGCCGGCCGTCTGTTCGAGACGCTGTTCGGCATACCGTACGTCGAAGCGATGTTCTGGGGCTCGATCGTGATGCTCGCGTACACGTTCTTCGGCGGCTTCCTCGCGGTCAGCTGGTCGGACGTGCTGCAAGGGACGCTGATGTTCGTCGCGCTCGTGCTCGTCGCGGCAGTCGGCGTGCACCTTGCCGGCGGCGTCGGCACCGCGATCGGCGAGCTCGGCGCGCGCGACCCTGCGCTGCTCGACCCGTTCGTCGGCGCGGGCGACGAGACGCTCGGGCTCATCGGCGTGCTGTCGCTGCTCGGCTGGGGCTTGGGCTATCCGGGCCAGCCGCACATCCTCGCCCGGTTCATGGCAATCCGCCGACCGGAAGAGCTCGTGACGTCGAGGCGGGTTGCGATGATCTGGGTCGTCACCGTGCTCGCCGCCGCGGTCGTCGTCGGCCTCGCCGGCGTGCTCGTGCTCGAGACGACGCTCGAAGGCGCGAGCAGCGAGACCGTCTTCATTCGGCTCGCGACGCAGCTCTTCCCTCCGGCAATCGCAGGAATCTGCCTCGCCGGCATTCTCGCGGCGATCATGAGCACGGCGTCCGCGCAGCTGCTCGTCTCGTCGTCGGCCTTCGCCGAGGATTTCTACCGGGGGCTGTTTCGCGCGAATGCCGGCCGCGCGGAGCTGCTATGGGTCGGAAGGCTCGCCGTGCTCGCGATCGCAGTCGTCGCATTCGCGCTCGGGCTCGACCCCGAAAGCCGTGTGCTGTCGCTCGTCGCGTGGGCATGGGCGGGCTTCGGCGCCGCGTTCGGACCCGCGATCGTGCTGTCGCTTTATTGGGAAGGAATGACGCGCAACGGCGCGCTCGCCGGCATCGTCGTCGGCGGCCTGACGGTGATCGTGTGGCCGCGGCTCGACGGGGCGCTGTTCGAGCTCTACGAGCTGGTGCCGGGCTTCGCGTTGTCGTCGATTGCGATCGTCGCCGTCTCGTCATTCGAGGCGCGGCGCGCGGAACGGCACGTGAAGCGGCAGACGAGCGCGGCCTCGTGAGCTTCGTTCCCCGCTGCGTCTAACGAATCGCGGCGAACTCGCGCGCGTCCTCGGACCATTCCGGCGCGCTGCGCAGCGCGTCCGGAATCTCCTCCGGCTCGTTCACGACCTGCCACATCGCGAGGTGGCGCTCGTCGAGGAAGTGCTCGGCTACCGCCTTCTCGAGCAATGCAATCAGCGCATCGAAGTAGTCGTTCGTGTTCAGCAGCACGATCGGGTGCACGTAGAGCCCGAGCCGCTTCAGCGACAGCGCCTCGAACAGCTCCTCGAACGTGCCCGACCCGCCCGGCAATGTGACGAGCCCCTGGCTATGCGACAGCATCGAGTGCTTGCGCGCACGCATGTCCTCGACGATGCGCAGCTCCGTCAGCTTCGGGTGACCCCACTCGAGCTCCATCATGAACTTCGGCATGAAACCGAGCACCTTGCCGCCGCGCGACAACGCGCCGTCCGCGAGCGCCCCCATCGAGCCGGTCGCGCCGCCGCCGTAGACGATCGAGTAGCCCTCGTCCACGAGGATCTCGCCGACGCGGCGCGCCGCGTCGTGGTAGACGGGCGCGCACCGTTGGCTCGACGCGCAATAGACGCAAATGCTTCGTTCGGTCGTGACCTTCTCCATTCGGCGTTCCCTGCTCGCTTGCCTGACGACGCCGCGTAGCGGCGACGGGACATTTTTTCACGGAACGCCGATTGGATGTTACGGATCGGATATCGCCGATGGGATATCACGGGCGGGACGTCACGCCGCCTTGTCCATGCCGTGGGCGCGCATCGCTTCCCGAACGGCGGGCCGCTCCGCGATTCGCTCGAGATAGCCCCGCAGATTCGGGTAGGGCGCGAGATCGACGCCGGTGAAGCGCGACCAGCCGACGATGGTAAAGCAGTACGCGTCCGCGACCGTGAAAGTGCCGCCCGCGAGGTACGGCGACGCCGCGAGCCGCTGCTCGACGAACGCGAGACGAGCCGCGAGCCGCTCCTTCGCGTACGCCTGCGCGGCCTTCCCGACCTCGGGATGGAACAGCCACGGGCTGAACGACTTGTGCAGCTCGGTCGCGATGAAGTTGAGCCACTGCTCGAGACGCAGCCGCTCGCGGGTTCCCGACGGCGGCGCGAGCCCCGAGCTCGGCCGGCTGTCCGCGAGGTATTGGACGATCGCGACGCCCTCGGTCAAAAGCTCGCCGTCATCGAGCTGCAAGGCCGGAACGTAGCCGAGCGGGTTGACCGTTCGGTAATCGATGCCCGCATCGGTCCGGTAAGTCGTGAAATCGACCTTCTCGAGCGCGAGCGGAATCCCCGCTTCCGCGGCGACGATGTGCGGCGACAGTGAGCAGGTATGGGTTGCGTAGTACAGCTTCATGACGCTCCTCCTGTGGATCGGAGCGCCATGTTGCGGTTGTCAGGTATGCAAGCCAATATGGCATATTCGCACGTTGTTATTGCAAGCTTGCAATATGCCCCTGGAGCGACGCGACCTGCAGCTGGTGCGTGCGATAGGCGAAGCCGGAACCTTGCTCGGCGGAGCGCGCAAGCTCGGCATCGACCATTCCACGGCATTCCGGCGTCTGAACGCGCTCGAGGCACAGCTCGGCGTTCGCCTGTTCATTCGCGCGCGCGACGGCTATGCACCGACCGCTGCCGGAGAAGCGATGATCGATGTCGCGGCACAGGTCGACGCCGATATCGTCGCCCTCGAACGGAGGCTTGCCGGTGCTGACCTACGGCCGAGCGGCACGGTACCGGTGACGATCACCGACACGTCGATCGGCCTGCTGACGCCGGTGTTCGCCGCGTTCCGCGAAGCGGAGCCGGACATCGACCTCGAGGTGGCGATCGCGAACCAGTTCTTCGTGCTGTCGAAACGCGAAGCGGACGTCGCAATCCGCCCGAGCGTCGACGTGCCCGAGAACCTCGTCGCTCGCCGCATCGCCACCGTCGCGACCGCCGTATACGCGTCTCGGCGTCACGCGGCGTCGAGCGCAGGCCGCGAGCTCGAAGCGTGCGACTGGCTCGCGCCCGACGACAGCCTGCGGCATCTGCTATCGGCGGAGTGGATCGGAAGACGGATACTGCCCGAGCGTGTCGTGTATCGCGCGAGCTCGTTGGTCGCGCTGCAAGCCGCGGCGCGCGAAGGCCTCGGGGTCGCAGCGCTGCCGTGCTTCATCGGCGACGTCGATCCGGAGCTCAGCCGGATCAGCGATCCGTTCGACGAGATGGCCGTGACGTTGTGGGTGCTGATACATCCGGACTTGCGCCGCACGGCGAGAGTTCGTGCGTTCGTCGAGTTCGTCGCCGCACGGCTCGAGCAGCTGCGCCCGTTGATCGAAGGACGCAGCGCGTCGGCGCCCGCGAGCGGCAAGACGCGTCGGAAGAGCAAGCGCCCTCCGGCTCGACTGCGATAGCCGCGGGGGCCGATTCGTGCTCCAACGGGATCAACGCGCGCGCTGCAACTGCAACGGCCTGTCCGCGCCGTCCATCCTGACCGTGACGCCGTCGCCGCTCGCCTCGTAGCTCCCGGAGCTCGACGTGCCGTCGTCCCATGCGATGAACAGGCGCCCCCCGGCCGCGCTCCACGAGCCCGCAGATTGCTCTTCGCTGTTGCGGACGGCCGTGCCGCCCGCCGCACCGGTGATATTGCCTTGTGTGCGGCTGCGAGCGGTGAGCCGGCCGTCGGGCGTCAGCGTGTATACGGAATCGGTGCGAAAGAACACGCTTCCGGACAGGCTCGAGTCGGACTCCGTGCTGCTCGTCTGCCATGCGCCGACGAGCATCGGGTCGCGCTGCGGCTCGCCCTGGCCGAGGCTTGCGAAGATGCGCTGCACGGCGGCTTCGCGCTGACGCATCTTCTCGTCCGTCGCGACGATCGCGATCGCAATCGCCTGCCCGCCGAGAATCGCCGTGCGGAACTGCGCCTGCGCGGGCTGCCCCGTGTTCAGCGGGCCGCGATACTCGTACACGGCTCCGGTCCCGGCCCGGAATTCGATAGGGCTCGCACCGCTCGTGCGGCGCATCGCCGGCGCGACCTGGCTCATCAGCACGTCGAAGTAACGTCCGACCTGCGGATCGGTCGGGCCCGCGAGGCCGGCGGCCGACTCGCCGAGAGCGATGATTAGCTCGGCGTTCGGATCGAAATCGGGCGGCACCAGCGCGATGCCGATCTGCGTCGGCTGCGTCCGCCACTCCGCGGGATGCTCGAGATAAGCCCCGGTCGGATGGCGGTACGTCGTCCAGCTGCCGTCGGCTGGACTCTGAGCGGCGGCCGGCGCACAGGCGATGACGCCGATCATCGCCGTCGTCAGCAATAGCGAAAATCTTGATTCGAGACTCTCGAGGATGTTGTTCACCTTCTTGTTCCGACTTTGAGCGTACCCACGAACGAACGGCTCGATAGACGAAGACGTGCAACGACGAACGAGCCGGCCCCCGAGCTCGGATGCTAACTCACGCGGTCGGGGGCGTCGTGTGATGCGTGCCGAGTTCGATGAATTTCCAACGCCGGCAGCTCAATCCGCTGGCCCTCATCGCCGCGAGCTGCCGCGTACTCCGGATCCGACCCTCGTCTCAGAGCGCTCCCGGCGAGCGCGGTCACGGCGCGATGGCGAGCACCGTTCAGTCGACGTACTGCGGCGCTCTCGGCAGCGCGGCGTGCGTCGCGATATCGTGCTCGATCCACAGCGTCGCGCCGGTCTCGCGCAGGTACTGCTCGATCTTCTCGCGCGACGCGCGAGACGCATCGGGATCGAACTCGAAGGTCGGCACGCGGCCCGTCGTGCGCTCTTCGGGGTAGTGATACAAATCGCCGCCGAGCACGACGGGGCCGTAATTCGCGAGCCGCACGGCGACGACCTGATGGCCGGGCGTGTGTCCGGGCGTCGGGATCACGACGACCGTCCCGTCACCGAACACGTCGAGCTCCTCGTCGTCGAGCAGTATCGTCTCGGCGTCGCGCAGCAGGTCGTACGTGTCCGGACGGATGATGCCTTCCGGGCTCTCCGCGAACATGTAATCGCGCTCGACCCTCTGCACGATCCATGTCGCGCCTGCGAAGTCGTTCGCGTTCGCCGTGTGATCGGAGTGGTAGTGCGACAGCACGAAATAGTCGATGTCGTCCGGCGTGTAACCGATCGCCTCGAGCTGCGGCTTCAGCGGCCGATTCGCAAACAGCACGCCCTCCGTCACGGGCTGACCGTCGTCGTCGAACTCGCTGTCGGGTATGCCGCCCGCGTCGAACATCAGCGTGCCGCGCGGATGCACGATCAGATACGCGACGTTGACGAAATCCGCCTCGACGAGCTCCTCGCGCTCGAAGTTGAAGAGCTGCGGGTCGAGGCCCGTGATCGCGCCCGCGTCGAAGATATAGATCCGCGGCGTCGGAGGCGGTGCCGGCCGCTGTTGAGACGACACGGGTGCGGCCAGCACGCAGCCGACGATCGCAAGCAGGAACGGGCGAAGGATAGCGGCCATGGGCACTCCGTCTCGTGGCACCGGCCACGGCATCGTATCGATGCCGCAACGGCGCCGTCCAGCTAGTCGCCGGACGGCGCGTGATCGTTACGGCGCGTAACTCACCTTCCAGATGCGCCCGCCTGTGTCGTCGACGATGAAGAGCGCGCCATCGGGGCCGACGCCGACGCCGCTCGGCCGCCCGACTGCGCCGTCGTCCGTCCGCAACCGATCGAAGCCGCCGGCGAATACCTCCCAGTCTCCGGTTATCTCGCCGGCTGCGTTCATCGGCACGAACACGACCGACCCGACGTCGTCGCGCCGCGGTGCGACGGCGCCGTGGAACGCGATGAACGCGCCGTTGCGATAGCGCGCCGGAAACTGCGCGCCGGTATAGAACACGAGATCGTTCGGCGCCCAATGCGCAGGGAACGCAATCAAAGGATCCCGATAGTCGGCCGGCTCGGCCGGCGTCTCGCCGTCGCCGCCGTACTCCGGCATCACCATCCGCTCGCTGCGGCGCGGATCGTAGTACGTATACGGCCAGCCGAGATCGGCGCCTTCGTCGATTCGGTGGAACTCCTCGGCCGGCAGCTCCGCATCGTCGTCGGCCGTGAAGTGCTCGGGCCACAGCTGATTCAGACCGTCGCGGCCGTGCATCAGCGCGAACAACGCGCCGGCCGCATCGTTCCATTCGAGCGCGACGATGTTGCGGTGCCCGGTCGAGTAGCGCTTCCCGTCGCGCGCATGGCGCTGATCGCGCGCCGACGCGCTAAACCGGAACACGCCGCCGTGCTCGTCGAGCAGCGTGCACGGCATCAGCCCCGGCGATCCCGGAGTGCCCTGCTCCATCTGACAGGCATTCGACGGCGCGCCGACTTGTGTGAAGAGGTTCCCGGCGCCGTCGAGCGTGATCGGCTTCGTGCGATGGCCGCAGCACGACTCCGGCAGATCGGCGACGACGGTCTCCGTCGCGTCCGGCACGAGCGACTCGCCGAGCTCCGCCGCATAGATCCTCGTCATCGACGAGAAATAGAGCCGGTCGCCGTCGAGCGCGAGCCCCGTGTCGATATCGGCGCCGCCGAATCGGCGGATCACGTCCGCGACGCCGTCGCCGTCCTCGTCCCGGAGCGCCATCACGCCGCCCGGTTCGTCTGTCGCCCGGAACTTGGCTTGCCCCGAGCGTAACGTGACGTAGACGTCGCCGTTGTCGCGGATCGCGATGTGCCGCGGCGTCGGCAAGCCTTCCGCGAACAGCGTCGCCGTGAAGCCGGGCGGAAGGTCGGGTGCCGCCGGCTCGGGCTGCGACGTCTGCGCAGCGAGGTTTCCGGCGAAAAGCAGCAGTAAAGCCGCGCTCGCGCGGCGAATGGCCTTATCGATCCGTTTCGCTTTCATACTCGCTCGTCCATCCTCGCTCGTCGACACTGCGTTACGGCGCGACACGCATTATCGCAGCGCTTCGCGCGATGCGCCTCGTCGGTTACTCGCCTTGTGCGATTGGCGCAATTCACCACCCCGTCTCGATATCGACCAAACACTGTGCGCTAGCGAACATGCCGCGTGCGACGTCGAGCGGCGGCATTGCCATAAAGTATTGAACGCAATGTATTTCCGAAGATGGCATAGAGGTTGCTAAATGCGTCCCGAGGCAATCGAACGCGCCGGGCTCAGAAGACACATCGAAAGGAGAAGACAGATGAATGCGGGACGAAGGATCCAGTTGCGTAATAGTGTCGCTGCGCTTATCGCGGGGCTCGTGATCGCACAGCCGGCGCTCGCGGATCCCGCGGAGCGGCACTTCGAATCGGAGACCCGCGCGATCGACATCAGCGGGCTTCGATCTGTCGACCCAGGCAGGAGCGGACCGGCTTTATCGACAGATCGCGCGGACCGCGCGGGCCATCTGCTGGAGCACGACGAATGCGTCCAAAGGCGTCGCTCGCGCGCGAGAGCGGCACGACTTCGCGAGACGCTGCTTCGACGACGCGGTCAACGAAGCGCTCGCCGAGGTCATGGAGCGGACCGGAATCGATATCGAGCGCGTCGCCGGCGGCGACCGATTCGATCACGCCGGTCTCGTCGCCTGGCGCTGACGTCGCCGTGCTCTCGCCGGAGCGGTCCTCGCGCCGCTCCGGCGAATCCTCGAGCCGCTAACGCACGCTGCGCGTGAACGCGCGGGCGGCCCACAGCACGGCGAGCGTAGTCAGCACGGCCATGATGCCGAGGCCCTTCCACACCCTGTCGTCGGCGAGATCGCCGGCGAACAGCGCACGCGTGCCTTCGACGGCCCACGAGAACGGATTGAACGCCGCGATCGTCTGCAGCCACTCCGGCGCGAGCGCAAGCGGCAGCAGAATGCCGGACAGCAGGAACACGGGCTGCGCGACGGTATTCATCAGCGGCGCGAGCGCATTCTCGGACGGCATCTTGAGCGCGACGCCGTAAGACACCGACGACGTCATCAGTGCGATCAGCGCGAGCATCAGGTACGCGAGCAGCAGGTCGCCCAAGCCGACGGCAAGACCGAACGGCAGCGCCAGCACGGTGATGATGATCGCCTGCACGATCAGCACGACCGCATCGCGCAGCGATCGGCCGAGCAACAGCGCGTGCCGGCTGACCGGCGTCACGCGCGAGCGCTCGATCACGCCCGCACGCAGCTCGGCGATCAGCCCGAAACCTTGAAACAGGCCGCCGAAGATCGCGATCAGCACGAGCAAGCCAGGCACGAAGATCCGATACACGTCGGCGCGGGTCTCGAGCCCGAGCGGCCCTTCGAGCGCGGGCGCGAGCAACGGCGCGAAGAGCAGCAGGTACATCACGGGCTGAAAGATCCCGACGAAAACCCAGACCGGCTGGCGAATCAGCAGCAGCGTTTGCCGCTGAAAGACCAGCCACGTGTCGCGTAACAGCTTCATGCGTTCAACTCTCCCGCAACGAGCGGCCCGTCTTCGCGAGGAAGACATCGTCGAGACTCGGTCGGTGAACCTCGATCGAATCGAGCGTGACCTGCGCGTGATCGAGCACACGCGCGATATGCGGAATCGCGGTCGCGCCGGATTCCACGAACAGCCGAAGCCCGTCGTCCTGCATCTCGAGCCCGCGGACATACGGCTCCGACCTCAACACGTCGGCCGCGGCGCGCAGCCGCTCGCCGGCAGCGACGGGATCGGCCGACGCGCCGAGCGTCACGGAGACGACATCCCCGGAAATTTCGCGCTTCAGCGCCTTCGGCGTGCCTTCGGCGACGATCTCGCCGTGATCGATGATCGCGATGCGGTCGCACAGCGCATCGGCCTCTTCGAGGTAGTGCGTCGTGATGAACACCGTCATGCCTTCGCGGCGCAGCCTGCGGATCTCGTCCCACATCCGCGCGCGGCTTTGCGGATCGAGCCCGGTCGTGGGCTCGTCGAGGAACAGGACCTTCGGCCCGTGAATGACGCCGAGCGCGATGTCGACGCGGCGGCGCTGCCCCCCGGAGTACGTCTTGCACTTGCGGTCGGCGTACTCGGTCAGGTCGAACGCGGCGAGCGCGGCCGTCGCGCGCGCATGCGCTTCGGCTTTCGAGATGCCGTACATCCGCGCCTGAAGGACGAGCTCCTCGCGCGCGGTGACCTCGTCCCACGTGCTGCCGCCCTGCGCGACGTAACCGATGCGGCGGCGCACCTCGCCGGGCTCGCGCAGCAGGTCGGCGCCGGCGATTGTCGCCCTGCCCGAGTCCGGCGTGATCAGCGTCGCAAGCATACGCAGCGTCGTCGTCTTGCCGGCACCGTTCGGACCGAGAAACCCGAAGATTTCGCCTTCGTGCACGTGCAGGTCCACGCTGCGCACGGCTTCGACCGTCTTCACGGCCCGCCCCTGCCGCGTCTCGAACGTCTTCCGTAGAGCCTCGGTCTCGATCATTGGCGTTCCTGGAGCCGCCGGAAAGGACGCCGATTCTAACGGCCGCCCGGCAGCCCCGCAGCCGTTTTCGAACGTGAGCCGGCGCGTCGGCAACCGCTCGCTCGCGGCGCGGCGCCGCTCGACTGGACCTTGGTCCAATTGGCCGGAGCGATGACGAGACGCTTGAATGACCGAGCCGTGAGCGTCGATACCGAACACAGCTGGTCCGCTACGGACGACTACGTCTCGACAGGCGGTCTGCCGCCGCCCGAGATCGTCGACGGCGCCGTGACCGACGCCCACGCGCGCTATAGATCGAATGCCGCAGGACGGCTCTCCGACGTCTATCCCAGCCTCGGCTCGATGCCGGCCGATCTCTTCGGCGTCTGCGTCGCCGACGTGAACGGGCGCGTGCACGCCGCGGGCGATGTGGACGTCGGGTTCTCGATCATGAGCGCCGCGAAGCCCTTCGTGTTCGCGCTCGTCTGCGAAGCGCTCGGCCATGCGCGTGCACGCCTGCTGCTCGGCGTCAATGCGACCGCGCTGCCGTTCAACTCGCTCGCGGCGATCGAAAAGAGCGCCGACGGGCGCACGAACCCAATGGTGAACTCCGGCGCGATCGCCGCGACGAGCCTCGTGCCCGGCGCGACGGCCGACGAGAAGTGGCACGCGATCCGCAGCGGCTTATCGCGGTTCGCCGGCCGCGAGCTCGCGCTCGACGAGGAAATCTACGCGTGCGCGTCGGAAACCAATCATCGAAACCGCGCGATCGCGCGGCTGCTGCAAAGCCTCGAACGCCTCTATTTCGATCCGGTCGAGACGGTCGACCTCTACACGAGGCAGTCGTCGTTCCGGGTGACGGCCCGCGATCTCGCCGTCATGGGCGCGACCCTCGCCGACGGCGGCGTCAATCCGTTGACGCGGGAGCGCGTCGTCTCGGCAGCGGTGTGCCGCTACGTGCTCTCCGTGATGACGACGGCCGGCATGTACGAGGCGTCGGGTGACTGGCTGTACGACGTCGGCCTTCCGGGAAAAAGCGGGATTGGCGGCGGTATCGTTACCGTTTCGCCGGGCAAGTGCGGCCTCGCGACGTTCGCTCCGCTGCTCGACGCCGCCGGAAACAGCGTGAAAGGTCAGCTCGCGACGACGTTCCTGTCCCGCAAGCTAGGCATGCACCTCTTCGCATCGGAGGCCGCGGCGCCGTCGTGACGAAGGGCGACTCGGCCCTCTTCGGTGCGTCTCGCGAAGCTGAAACCGGAAAGAATCCGCTCGGCTGCGCGCTCGCGAGTCGCACGAGACGACGCGGCTGAACGCTCAGGCGGTCGCTGCTACGGCCTGCTCGACCGCCTCCCTTTCGCTCGGCGCAAGTCGATCGGTGCACCTTTCGGCGACGGGCCGAACCTCGACGACGCACCCGTGCTCGAGCCCGGGACACTGTCTCGCGATTTCGAGCGCCTCTTCGATATCCGCGACTCGCAGATAAAAGTAGCCGCCGATCGCTTCCTTGGTTTCGACGAACGGGCCATCGGTCACGACGCGACCACTCTTTCGAGATACGACTATCGCTTCGTCGTGTAGCGGATGCCCGCCGATGCATCGACCGTCATCGATTAGCCCTTCGAACCAGCGTGCCCAGCGCGCGACGACTTCGTCGCGCTGCTCGGGCGACAGCCGCCCTACCCACTCGGTACCGCGAAACAGCAGCATGTAATCGGACTTAGTCGTGCGCGTGCTCATGCTCTTCTCTCTCCGTTTGCGTTGCGACGCACCGACAGACGTGCTCAGACGGCTGCTTCTGCCGCTGTCGCATCCTGCGCGCCGCCGGGTCGTTGCGGGCGAAGGCCCGTGACCTCGAGAATCTCCTCCTCGTCGAGCGTATCGCGCTCGAGCAGCGCGGCGACGAGCGCATCGAGCTCCTTGCGATGCTCGGCGAGCAGCCGCTTCGCTTCCTGATGGCTCTCTTCAATGATCCGCTGCACCTCGGCGTCGATCCTGCGCGCCGTCTCCTCGCTGAACGGCTTCTCTCCGCCGAAGCTGCCGCCGCCGCTGAGATAGGGGTTGCGTTTCGGCGCGAGCTGCACGAGACCGAGGCCTTCGTTCATGCCCCAGCGCGTGACCATGTTGCGCGCGAGCTCCGTCGCCTGCGCGATATCGTTCTCCGCGCCCGTCGTGCGCACGCCGTAGACGATCTCCTCGGCCGCGCGGCCGCCGAGCATGCCGATGATCCGCGCCTTCAGATACGACTCCGGGTAGTTGTACCTGTCGCTGTCGGGCCGCTGATACGTGACACCGAGCGCCTGGCCGCGCGGCACGATCGTCACCCGATGGACCGGATCCGCGCCCGGGACGACGAGGCCGAGAATCGCGTGGCCGCTCTCGTGATACGCGATGCGCTCGCGATCCTCGCGCGTCAGCAGCAGCGGGCGCTCCGGCCCGAGCACGATCTTCTCGAGCGCGTCGAGAAAGTCGCGCTGGCGCACCTCGTCCTGCCCGCGCCGCGCGGCGAGCAGTGCCGCCTCGTTCGTCAGGTTGCGGATGTCCGCACCCGAGAAACCGGGCGTCGCCGCCGCGAGCTCCTTCAGATCGACGTCCGCGGCGAGCGGCGACTGCCGCGTGTGAACCTTCAGAATCGCTTCGCGGCCGTTCTTGTCCGGCAGGTTCACGACGAGACGACGGTCGAAGCGGCCGGGTCGTAGCAGCGCGCGGTCGAGCACGTCCGGCTGGTTCGTCGCCGCGAGGACGATGATGCCTTCGCGGCTCGAGAAGCCGTCCATCTCGGTCAGAATCTGCTGCAGCGTTTGCTCGTGCTCGGCCGCCGCGCCGCCGAACGCGATGCCGCTGCGCGCACGGCCGATCGCGTCGATCTCGTCGATGAAGATGATCGCCGGCGCATGCTCGCGCGCCTGCTTGAAGAGATCGCGCACTCGAGCCGCGCCGACGCCGACGATCATCTCGACGAACTCGGCCGCGCTCATCGAGAAGAACGCGACGCCGGCCTCGCCCGCGACGGCCTTCGCGAGCAGGGTCTTGCCGGTGCCCGGCGGACCGACGAGCAGCACGCCTTTCGGCGCGGTGCCGCCGAGCCGCGTGTACTTCTCCGGGTTCTTCAGGAAGTCGACGATCTCGGCGAGCTCGTTCTCGACCTCGTCGATGCCCGCGACGTCGTCGAACGTTACGCGCTCGTCGCGCTCGGCGTCATAGCGGCGCGCGCGGCTTCTGCCCAAACCCATCATCCCGCCGAGGCCGCCGCCCTGCTTCGCCGCCCGGCGGAACAGCCATATGTAGAACGCGATGATCAGAATCGCCGGGCCGAATCCGAATACCAGCCAACCGAGCGGAGAGGCGCCCGTCTCGATCGGCTCGGCCGTGATCTCGACGCCGTTCTCGATCAGCAGCGCCTCGAGCCCGGGATCGACGAAGGTCGGCAGGGTCGTCTCGAACGTCGTGCCGGTACGCGGCTCCCTGCGCGGCGCGGTCGCCTCGCCAGCGCCTCCGCGGCCGTCCGCCGCGGCGGCCGGAGGGTAGGTCACGGGCTCGACGAAGCGGCCTTCGATGCGCTGGCCCTGGTTGTAGACTTCCGCCACATTGCCCGCCTCGGCTTGCTCCTTGAAGACCGTGTACGGGATCGTCAGCGCCGGCTCGGGGTCCGCAAAGAACTGGCGGAACACCAGAAGGTTCAGGATCAACAGCAGCAGGAACAAGAGCCATGTGTTGACCGGCGGCTCGCTCCGCGTCTGGTCCGTCTTGCGCCCGGCGGCGTCTCGCGGATTCGCACGCCAAGCCGCTCCCGGCGTCTCCTTTCCGCCTGGGCGAGCTCGTTTCCAGATATCCATTCCGTTTTCCCTCGAGTCAGCCCCTACCCTGCCGGAACAACAAGGTATCAGCCTCCGCGAAGCGCCGCAGCGGTTCGCTCGTCCGCCGGGAAGAACGCCTCGATCGCGAGCTCCGAAAGCGTGACGTCGAGCGGCGTGCCGAAAACGGTCGTCGTGCTGTAGAACGCAAGCTCCGCATTGCCGACGACGAGGCGCAGCGGAACGGCGATCCCGGCGTACTGCGAGATCGTGCTGACATGCGCGGAGTCGCTCGGCGCGGGATAACCTTCGAGCTCCTCGAGCAGCGCCGCAAGCACGGGATCGGCCGTCGCCCCGATCTGCTTGCGCAGCCGATCGAGCAGATGCTCGCGCCATTCCGGAAGATTCGCGATCCTCGGCGCAAGGCCTCGCGGATGCAGGCTCAGCTTCAGCGCGTTCAACGGCGGCTCGAGCAGCTCGGGGCCGACCCCGGTCAAGAGCGGCGCGACCGCGTCGTTTTGCGCAACGAGATTCCAATGCCGATCGATCGCGAGCGCCGGAAACGGCTCGTGGCCCTTCAGCACGAGCTCGACGACGCGCTGCGCGGCGGCCAGCTTCGCGTCGCCGAGACGGCGTTCCGGAAACCGCGGCGCGTAGCCCGCGGCGACGAGCAACGTATTGCGCTCGCGCAGCGGCACCTCGAGCCGCTCGGCGAGGCGCAGCAGCATCTCGCGGCTCGGCGTCGAACGGCCCGTCTCGATGAAGCTGAGATGCCGCGGCGACGTATTCGCTTCGAGCGCGAGCTCGAGCTGACTCAGGCGCCGGCGTTGCCGCCATGCCTTCAGCAGACTGCCGACCGGCGGCGGCCGCATGCGTGCGTGAGCTTCTGTCATGCCCCGAGATGATAGCCGCCGCGTGCATGCCGACCATTACCTCGGACGTAATCGACGCGCATGCAGCGATCGAATGCAATGCGCTCGTCGCGCTCGACGCGGCAATTCGACGATCCCCATCTGGGCGATCCATTCGGACGATCCCCTCGCAAGCACAAGGAGGCCCTCGATGAATCGAAACCACGACACGCTGCTTCGCACCGTCCTCGCGTTCGACGCGATCACGTGCGTGCTGATGGGCGCGGCGCTCCTCGCCGCGGGCAGCGTGCTCGGCGAGCTCCTCGCGATCCCGCCGATCGTGCTGCGCTCGGCCGGCGCGGTGCTGCTCGTCTTCGCGGCAGGCGTCGGCTACGTCGCCCGGCAGGCCGAGCTTTCCCGCGCGGCCGTCATTACGGTGATCGTGCTGAACGCGCTGTGGGCGATCGAAAGCCTGCTCGCGCTGTGGGCCGGGGGGCTCGCGCCGAACGCGTTCGGCACGGCGTTCGTCGTCGCGCAAGCGGTCGCCGTCGCCGTGATCGCAGAGCTGCAGGTCATCGGCCTCAAGCGGGCGCGGGCCGGAATGGCTCCGGCCGCACCGTGATCGCGGAGCGCTCAACGGCCGCCGCCGGCTCCTTCGGCGAGCGGCCGATTGAGCTCGGTTCGGTACTTGCTCGGATCGGACGTCGAGTGCGGGCCGTCGACGTAGCACTCCCAGATATCGGGCGCGTAGGCATACCCGTTCTCTTCGACCCACGCATGAAACTTCCCCCACGACTCCGGGAGCCCGTCGTACGGACCGTGATGGATGGTCTGCGCGACCTCGACCGCCGGCCGCTCACCCGGCTCGACCCGGCCGGCCGCGGTGATCGGCTTCGAGACCGGAACCCCGAGCTCGAAGTCGAAGATGCCGGGCTCCATACGGAAGTGATGCGCGAACACGGGACCGGCCGGCGAGACGCCCTGGCTGCCCAGGGTCGCCATGATTTCCTCGATCGCGGGCCCGAACACCTGCGCCATCTCCTGGCGAGGGATCCGCAGGCGGATGACGGCCGTCGGCGCAGCCTCGAGCCGGGTGATTCGCGGTGTTTCGATCATTGGTAGCTCCTTCACGCAACGTTCTGGGTACCCCTAGTCGTCGACGCGGCGCCCAAATCGACACTACGGCGATCGGCGTGAGGGCTAGCGCACGCCGCTCCCGATCACCGCGGCGTCACGACCCACAGACGCTCGAGCGCGGAAGCCGACCGGCCGCCTGCGACTTCGTCGCCGTGCGGAGCGGCAGAGCGCCAAATACCGTAACATTCGGTCCCCCGAGCTCGACGCGGCGCGCGAGCGCCGTTGACAAGGACGACACAGATGGCGGCTCCGGCCGAAGACGCGAGCGCCTCGTTCTCCGACCGACGCGCGAAGCGCAACGTCGCGGTGCTCGTGTTCGCGAACGCCGTGCTCGGCTCGCAGCTCGCCGTGAACATCATCGTCGCGGGCCTCGCCGGCGCGCTGCTCGCCGAGAACAAGGCGCTCGCGACCTTGCCCGTGTCGATGGTCGTGCTCGCATCGATGTTCGCGGCGCCCGCCGCGTCGCTGTTCATGGGGCGCTTCGGCCGGCGCACGGGTTTTCTCGTCGGCGCGCTCGCCGGCGGGATCGGCGCGGCACTTTCGGCGCGCGCGCTGCACGTCGGCAGTTTCGAGCTGCTCGTCGCGGGCTCGATCGCGCTCGGCGTCTATCAGGCGTTCCAGGGGTTCTTCCGCTTCGCAGCGGCGGATACCGCGTCGGACGCGTTCAAGCCGAAGGCGATCTCATGGGTGTTCGCCGGCGGACTGGTCAGCGCGCTGATCGGCCCCGAGATCGTCCGGCTCACGTCGGACGCGCCGCCTGCGACCGCGTACGCGAATGCGTATCTCGCGAATATCGGACTCAACGTCGTCGGCGCGCTCGGGCTGCTGTTCCTCGACATTCCTCGCCCGGTGCGGACGAGCGACGCTCGCAGCTCCGGCAGACCTCTCGCGATCATCGCACGCCAGCCCGTGTTCATCGTCGCGGCGCTGTGCGGGATGGTCGGCTTCTCCTCGATGAGCCTCGTGATGACCTCGACGCCGCTCGCGATGGTCGATCACGGCTACACGTCCGGTCAGGCGGCCGACGTCGTGCGCTGGCACATCCTCGCGATGTTCGCACCGGCCTTCTTCACCGGCACGGTCATCGCGCGCTATGGGCATCTGCCCGTGATCGGCGCGGGCCTCGCGCTGCTCGGCATGTGCGGCGCGATCGCGCTCGCCGGCGTGGATCTGCATCACTTCTATGCGGCGCTCGTCGCGCTCGGCGTCGGCTGGAACTTCTCGTTCATCGGCGCGACGAGCCTGCTCGGCACTGCGCACACGCAGGCCGAGCAGGCGAAAGTGCAGGGCTTCAACGATTTCCTCGTGTTCGCGTTCGTCGCATTCGGCTCTTTCGGCTCGGGCGCCCTGCTCGACGCGTTCGGCTGGAGCGCCGTGCAGTATGCGATGGCGCCGGCGCTCCTTGCCGCAGCCGCGAGCGTGATTTGGCTTGCGCTGATCAGGCGACGCTCGACGTGACCTCGGCCAATCCGGCGTCGGCCGATCGGACGTCGGCCGATCGGACGTCGGCCAGGCGCGGATAGTCCGTATACCCGTGCTCGCCCCCGCCGTAGAACGTCGCCGGATCCGCGTCGTTCAACGGCGCTCCCTCGCGGTAACGCTCGACGAAGTCCGGGTTTGCGAGCGCCCAGCGGCCGATCGCTTCGATATCCGCGAGCCCTTTCGCGATGTCCGACCCGAGCGCATCGAGCGGACGTCCGCCGCGGTTCACGATCAGCACGTTTGGCCACAGCCGGCGGATGTCGGCGAGCAGCTGCTCGTCCTGGCCCTGCGATATGTGCAGGTAGACGAGGTCGAGCTTCGCGAGCTCGCGAACCAGATACCGATAGAGCTCGCCGTACTCCTCGCCTTCGTCGAGACCGCCGAGCGGCGCGCCCGGCGACAGCCGGATCGCGGTTCGATCGGGGCCGATCGCGTCCGCAATCGCGGCCGCCGTCTCGATCGCGAACCGCGCACGGTTCTCGATCGAGCCGCCGTACTCGTCCGTCCGAAGGTTCGCGTTCGGCGCGAAGAACTGATGGACCAGGTAGCCGTTCGCGCCGTGGATCTCGACGCCGTCTACGCCGGCCTCGATCGCGCGCTCGGCCGCACGCCTGAAGTCGAGCACGGTCGCACGGACCTCCTCGGTCGACAGCGCACGCGGCGTCGGGACGTCGACGAGCCCTTTCGGCGTGAAGATCTGCTGCTTTGGGTCGACCGCGGACGGACCGACGGGCAATGCGCCGTGCGGCTTGTTGTCCGGGTGACCGATGCGGCCCGCATGCATGATCTGCATGAAAATGCGCCCGTTCTCCCGGTGCACGGCGTCGGCCACCCGGCGCCAGCCGGCGACGTGCCGATCGGTGTAGATTCCGGGCGTATTCATGTAGCCCTGGCCGTCGGCGGAAGGCTGCGTGCCCTCCGAGATCAGCAGCCCCATCGACGCGCGCTGCGCGTAGTAAAGCGGCGCCAACGGCCCGGGCGTGCCGTCCGGCTCCGCGCGGCTCCGCGTCATCGGCGCCATCGCCAAGCGATGTTGTAACGTGAAACGTCCGACCCTGATCGGGCTCCAGATGCTGTTCATATCGTTCTCTCCCTTCGGAAATCGGTGCGGCGTCATCCCCGCGGCGAGCTGGGCTCGCGTTTTCGATGAGCGCTAGATTAGACTGTCCAGTAATCGGTCCGTAAGCCCGTTTTCTTAGACAGAGTGTTGCAATAATGGATCACTCGTTGCACCTCGACGGCCTCGCCGCGTTCGATCTCGTCGCGACGGAAGGCGGCTTCGGCAAGGCGAGCCGCGTCAGCGGACGGCCGAAGGCGACCTTGTCGCGACAGGTCATGGCGCTCGAGGACCGCCTCGGCGTGCGGCTTTTCGAGCGCGGCTCGCGGACGCTCCGATTGACCGAGGAAGGCCGAGCCCTGCACGAGCGCACGCATTCGCTGCTCGCGGAGATCGCGGAGGTCGGGCAGTCTCTCGTCGATCGATCCTTTCGGCCGCGCGGCCGATTGCGGGTCAGCGCACCGGTGCAGATTGCGAACCCGACGCTCGGGAAGCTCGCCGCGGAGTTCGGCAAGCGTTATCCCGATGTCGAGCTCGAGATCGTCGCCGAGGACCGCTACGTCGATCTGGTCGCCGAAGGCTACGACGTCGTGATACGCGCGAACCCTCGCCCCGATGCGACGCTCGTCGGCCGGCGTTTCATGCAGGACGACATGCTCGTCGTCGCGCCGCCGGGTTACCCGAGGCCGCGAGTCGAGCGCTCGGGCCCGTCTGCGCGCGTGCCGGCGATCGGGATGCCGCAGGCGCCGGACAACGGTCCATGGCGCCTCGGCAACGGGATCGAGATCGTGCCGGACATCAGGTTGCGGCTGTCGTCGCTGCTGATGATTCGCGATGCGGTTCGCGCCGGCGCGGGCGTCGCGCTGCTGCCGCGCTCAGTGATCGCGGCCGACGTCGAGTCCGGCAGGCTCGACGTATGGAGCGACGTGCCGCACCGCACGTCCGAGCTGTGGGTCCTGCACGCGTCGCGCCGGCACGCGAGCTCGAAGGTCACCGCGTTCACGAACTTCCTGCTCGAAGCGTTCTCGGACGGAAAAGCAGGCTCAGGAAAAATCGTGCCTGGCACGAATTTCTAAATTCGTGCCTGGCACGATTTTCAGGCGGGGTTCTCAGGCGAGCCGCAGCGGGAGTCGGCGCAGCCGCACGCCGGTCGCATCGAATACCGCGTTCGCGATCGCGGCCGGAATCGTGACGTGTGTGGGCTCGCCCGCGCCGCCCGGCGGCAGCTCGGGGCGATTGATCGTGACGACCTCGATGCTCTCCGGGGCGTCCATCACGTCGAGGATCGGATAGGTCGCCCAGTCGACGCTGCGGACCATCCGCTCGTCGAAGCGCACCTCTTCGAACGTGCGGCTGACGCCCTGCACGACATTCCCTTCGATCGTCGCAACGAGCCCCTTCGGATTGATCACGAGGCCGCAGTCGTGCGCGACGAAGAACCGCTTCGCCCAGATTCGGCCGGTGCGCCGATCCACCTCGACCTCGCACACGGTCGCGACGTACCCGCCGAAGCCGCTGTTGATCGCGACGCCGCGACCGGTCACGACGTCGCCGCCGACGTTCGCGCGCGGCGACGGTCGGCTCTCCCAACTGCTCAGCTCCCGCACGGCGCGCAGCACCGCGATCTCGCGCTCATCGGTCAGCAGCGAAAGCCGCAGCTCGATCGGATCGACGTTCGCGCGCGCGGCCACCTCGTCGAGGAAACACTCCTGCGCGAAGTGCAGCTGGGGCTCCTGCGGCGCACGCATGTGCGCGCAGCGCAGCGGCGACGCGCGCTCCTGCAGCGGCGGGATCGTCTCCCAGAACTTGACCGCATTCGGGAACGCGTACGATTCGCCGGGCACGCCGAAGTTGTGCGCATCGCCTTTCGTCCAGCCGAGCAGCTGGCCGACGAGCGTATCCCGCGGCTCGGACGCGTTGAACATCACGTCCCAACCGGAAAAACCTTTCGCGCGGAAATACCACGCCGTCAGCTTGCCGGCATCGTCGAGGCCTGCCTTGCACGTGATGACTGCCGCCGGCGCTTTCGGATCCCACGCATGACCTTCGTCGCGCATCCACTGCATGCGGACGGGCCGGCCGAGCTCGCGCGACAGCACGGCTGCCTCGAACGCCGCCTCGTCCGCATCGCTGCGGCCGTACGAGCCGGGACCGGGCATCCAGACGACCCGCACGCGCTCCGGCGGCAGATCGAGCAGCTTCGCGATGCCGTCGCGCGTGTTGTGCGGCTTCTGCGTGTCGGAGAAGACGAGCGCCTCGCCGTCGCGAACGTCCGCGACGCCGACGGACGGCGCCATCCGCGCGTGCGACTGGAACGGCAGCTCGTACTCGGCCTCGATCGCGACGGCGGAAGCCGCGATCGCAGCGAGGCTCGGCTCGGGATCGTACGGCCGGCGCGGACCGAAGTTCGCGACCGAGTTGTCGGCGGCGACCGGCGCTAAGCGAATGTGATCGTAAAGGCGCTCCATGCTCGGGAACGGCGGCTCGGTCTCGCTCCACGTGACCGCGAGCTCGCGCGCCGCCTTGATCGCATGCCATTCGTTCTCCGCGACGACGGCGACGAAGTCGCCGACATGTACCGCGCGAGCGCCGGGAATGTGCGCGATCGAACGCGAGTCGACCGAGACCGGCACCGCGTTCGCAACGGGCGGGCGGACCGCTCGCGCGTGCAGCATGCCGGGCAAGGTCACGTGCTGGCAGAACTCGGTCGTCGCGAGCACTTTGCCGGGAATGTCCTTGCGCGGGACCGACGTGCCGACGACGCGATACTCGCCGACCGGCTTCACCGCCGCTTCGCCCTCGACGAGCAGCCCGTTGCCGTATTGCCCGTTCCAGTCGAGCTCGCGCTCGAGGCCTTCGGCGATCAGCTCGCCGTAACTCACGCTCGTGCCGGACGCGCCGTCGACGAAGACCGTCCCGCCGCGCGTGCGCAGCCGCTCGATCGGCACGCCGAGCCGCTCGCTCGCGCGCTCGACGAGCACGCGGCGCGCTTCGGCCGCGGCATTGCGCAGCGGGATCGAGCCCTGCCGGCAGCCGCTCGAGCCGCTCGCACCGCCCTGGTTCGGTGTGCGATGCGTATCACCCATCACGACGTCGACACGCGCGATGTCGACATCGAGCTCCTCGGCGACGACCTGCGCGATCGCGGTATCGACGCCCTGCCCCATGTCCATCTTGCCGAAGAACGCGGTGACGTCGCCGGACTCGGTGATCGCGATCCACGTATCGAGGCGCGTCGGATCGATGTCGCGTGCGCCGGGCCACGCGCTTTGCGCGTCGGCCCGCCGCACCGGCACGATCGAGACGCCGCCGGCCGTGCCGAGCGTGAACACGAGCGCCGCAGCCCCTTTAAGAAAGCGGCGGCGGCTCGTCGCGTACGCAACGACGTTGCTCATGTCGATCGGCTGGACCTCGCTCATGCGTCCCGTCCCTCCGGTGCGAGCGCCTCGCGTTCTGCCGAGCCCGGCCGACGAGCCGCCGCGAGCTCCGTCGCCGCGCGCCGGACTGCGCGCAGGATCGCCATATGCGTTCCGCATCGACACTTCAGCCCCGCGAGCATCTCGCGGATCTCGCGGTCCGTCGGATTCGGATTGCGCTCGAGCCCCGCGACCGCCGTCATGATCCAGCCGTTCGTGCAGTATCCGCACTGCGCGGCCTCCTCCTCGATGAACGCGGCCTGGACGGGATGCGGACGCTCGGGTGTACCGAGCCCGTCGAGCGTGCGGATCGCGGCGCCGTCGACGGCCGCGATCGGCACGACGCACGAGCGCGTCGCGTTGCCGTCGACGATCACGGTGCACGCGCCGCATTGCGCGAGACCGCAGCCGAACTTCGGGCCCTTCAGTGCGAGATCGTTGCGCAACGCGTACAGCAACGGCATGTCCGCCTCGGCTTCGATCTCGCGGCGCTCACCGTCGACGTTCAAAACGAAACGGGCCATCGAATCCCCTCGATTGGCGGGACGAGCCGCAGCGCGGCGTGCGGGCAGCGCCGAAGGGCCCATCGATGGTTTCGGCGCCGGCGCCTTCCCGGCTTCTGGTCAATGCGAGATTAGTGCGGGTCGTCGGCCGCTGTCCACCGCGCGCATCAGCGCAGCTTCTTCTCCAGCAACGCCTTCAGGGCCACGGCGTTGTTGTGCGCCTCGTCGCGGGCCGAGTAGACGAGCGTCACGTCACCGTTGCGGCACAGGTCGAGGAGGCGCCGCAACGCGTCGCCGTTCTGCTCGAGCTCGGCCGCGTACTTCTCGCGGAACGCGTCCCATCGTTCCGGCGAGTGGCCAAACCATTTACGCAGCTCGGTGCTCGGCGCAACGTCCTTGAGCCACTCGTCGATGCGGGCTTCGTCCTTGCGCGCGCCGCGCGGCCAGATCCGGTCGACGAGCACGCGCGTTCCGTCCGCTTTCGCCGGCTCGTCGTATACGCGTTTCACGCTGATCCGGTGTTTCCGTGCCATGCGTTACTCGAGCAACTCACCGCCCGCGCGGCCGTCTCGCTTGCCGCCCGAGCGCTTGCGGCGCCTGCTGCGGTATTCTTCGCGCGCCCATGGAAGGCTACATCGACATCGAGCCGCAAGCCGCCGTCACATTGATTGTAACCGGTATCCTCGCCGGGCTTTGCAATGCGCTCGCCGGCGGCGGCACGTTCTTCACGTTTCCGGCGTTTCTCGGCGCCGGACTCCCGCCCGTCGTCGCGAACGCGTCGAATGCGATCGCGGTGTGGCCGGGACATGCATTCGCCGCGGTCGGCTATCGCAAGGAGCTTGCGACCCGACGCGCGGGCCTCGGCGCGGCGATCGCCGCCGCGCTCGCGGGCGGCATTTGCGGCGCGCTGCTGCTCGTGGTCATCGAGGACGATGCGTTCGCGCGCCTGATTCCGTTCCTGCTGCTCGCCGCGACACTGCTTTTCGCCGGCGGCGAGCGGTTGAACCGCAGGCTCGTCGGCGTCGCCGGCGATATCGATCGCGGTCCCGCGCTCGTGCGCCACGGGTGCCTGTTCGTGTTCTCGGTATACGGCGGGTTCTTCGGTGCGGGGCTCGGCGTCATCCTGATGGCGGGACTTTTGATCCTCGGCGTCACGGACCTCGCCGAGAACAACGCGCTGAAGAATTTGCTCGGCGCGGTGATTACGAGCGTTGCGGTCGCAATCTTCGCCGTCAGCGGCCTCGTGTCGTGGCCGCATACCTTGATCGCGCTCGCGGGCGCGGCGGTCGGAGGCCTGCTCGGTGCGCGGGTCGCGCATCGGCTATCGGCCGCGTGGCTGCGGCGTATCGTGATCGCGGTCGGTTCCGCGCTCAGCGTCTACTACTTCTTTCGGTACTACGTCTAAGTGTGAGCCGGTTACACGGCGTGCGGGGCGGACAGGCCTGCCCCACCCGCATGTTGCTCCAACGCCAATAGCTGAAACTTATACTGACTATTCCTTGAACTATGCAGTTGGCCGGCAACATACTCGTCCGGCCGTTATGAATTTCTTGGGGGAGGAACAGAGACTTGTCCGGCACGTCTCGACTTCGTAACGGCATTCCTCTCGGCCGGCGTTGCAAATGGCCCGCCGCTTTCCGCTGTCGCTCTTAGTGAACGAACGCGAAAGCACGTGACGATGACCGGCGCAGTCATTCGCGGGCTATCCTCGGATTCACGTCGCCGACGCGAACGCTGAGGACAACGCCGTCGCCGAGGGGCGCGTCATGCGCTCCGTCGCGATCTGCGGCACGGCGGGAATGCTCACCGGGACCGCTCGGGCCGCGTGGCCCGCGACGGGACCGGGATATCGAAATGCAGCACGTCCTCGCGCACACCGAGCTTCGTATAGAGCGCAATCGCGGGCTCGTCGCCTAGGTCCGCCTGAACATAGATCACGTACGCCCCGCGCTCGGAGGCGATCTGCTGCAGGCCGCGGATCAACGCGGTCGCGATGCCTCGGCGGCGATGCGTCTCCGCGACGGCGAGATCGTAGATATAGATCTCGCTGCGCTCCTGCTCGAACTTCTCGAGCTCGTATGCGGCAAGGCCGCCGGCGACGGCATCGCCGTCGAATGCGGCGAGCGCGATGAAGTGCTCGCGGCCGAGCAGACGCTCGAGATAGGCTTCGCTCGGCTGAGCATGCGCGTAGGTCCCCGCGTCGCCGAACGCTTCGCCGAACACGAGCAGCAAGCGTCTCATCGACGACACATCGTCGGCGCGAAGCCGGCGAATCTCGAAGGCATCGGACGGGGCAGTCATCGGCGGTCTCCGCGTGATCGATGTCACGACTCTAGCAGGCCGACACCGATCGATACGCCGGTGTTATTGCAGAGCCGCCCGAATCCGTTAACATGCGCGCGTTCACCGCGGATGGAACACCGATGGCTACGCGAGCCTGTCCTGTGACGCGCAACCGAACGCGAAGCGCCGGAGGCGGCTCGCGATGGTGACGGCTGACACCACGGCATCCGAGCATCCGAGCCTGCCCGACTCCGCGACCAGCCGGCGGATGAAGATCCGCGCCGTGGCCGCATCGGCCAGCGGCACGACAATCGAGTGGTACGACTTCTTCCTGTACGGCGTCGCCGCGGCGCTGGTCTTCCCGCAGAAGTTTTTTCCCGAGTCCGATCCGTTCGTCGGCACGCTCGCCGCGTTCGCGACCTACTTCGTCGGGTTCGTCGCGCGGCCGTTCGGCGCCGCACTATTCGGCCATTTCGGCGACCGTATCGGCCGCAAGGCCGCGTTGATCTCGACGCTCGTGCTGATGGGCGTCGCGACGATGGGCATCGGCCTCGTGCCCGATTACGAGCAGATCGGCATCTGGGGCGCCGTGCTGCTTACCGTGTTCCGGATCATGCAGGGTATCGGCGTCGGCGGAGAGTGGGGCGGCGCCGTGCTGATCGCCGGCGAATGGACCGATCCGAAGCGCCGCGGATTCACGACGAGCTTCGCGCAATTCGGCGCACCGGCGGGCATGGTGCTTGCGAACGGCGCACTCGCGGTAATGGCGTTGACGACGAGCGAGGATGCGTTCCTCGAGTGGGGCTGGCGGATTCCCTTCCTCGCGAGCATCGTGCTCGTCTTCCTCGGCCTCTATATCCGTCTCGGCGTGCTCGAGACGCCGGTGTTCGCGAAGCTGCGCGAGCAACGCCGCGTCGAGTCGCTGCCGGTCGCGACCGTGCTGCGTCATCATTGGAAGGAGGTCGTGCTGACCGCGCTGCTGCGCACCGGCCAGCAGACCCCGTTCTATATCTTCACGACATACGTGCTGACCTACGCGACGCAGCAGCTCGGCTTCGAGCGGGCCTTCGTGCTGAATCTCGTGATGCTGCAGGCGATCGTGTCGATGCTCGTGATCCCATTCTTCGGCCACGTCTCCGACATCATCGGTCGGCCGAAGATCACGGCGATCGGCTGCGTCGTGATGATGATTTTCCCGTTCATCTATTTCGGGATGCTGGACAGCGGCATCGTCTGGCTGATCGGGCTCGCGATCGTCCTCGGCCTGCCGCTGCACGACCTCCAGTACGGGCCGCAGGCCGCGTACATCGCGGAGCAATTCCCCGGACGGCTGCGCTACAGCGGCGCGTCGCTCGGCTATCAGCTCGCGTCGATCACGGCGGGCGGACCGGCGCCGATCGTCGCGCTCACGTTGTTCCAGCTTTACGGGACGTCAATGGCTGTCGCCGCCTACGTCGCGCTGACGGCGCTCGTGAGCCTGGTTTGCGTCGCGCTGCTCAAGGATCGCGGCAGGACGCTCGACCACGACTAGGCCCAGGATCACGCGTCGTCGAGCGGGTTGCAGTCGTCCGTGAACCCGTTCATCCAGCGCAGCCGATTCCATAGCCTCGACCGCTCGGCCGGCGCGAGCGAGCGCACCCAACGCCACGCGGCCGCGTAGTCGTACTCCGCGAGCCACGACGATTCGGATTCGATCTGCGCCTCGGCGAAATCCTCGCCCCAGACGTCGGCCCAGACCCGGTCGAGAATCAAGTACAGCGTCTTGTGACCGTCGAGATAGTCGAGACGCTCGACGAGCTGCCACAGATGCCGGTGCCCGAGCTCGTGCACGAGCGTCGACTGCTTGAGCGGGCGGGGATAGCTCGCGCGCAGGCGCATCGGATGATCGGGCCCGCCGGAATGGCTGGTCCCATCCTCGATCACGGCGGCGACGCGCTGCTCCGCGAACGGCAGGCACGTGCGCGCTTCGAGCGACGCGATGATTCGAGCGCCGTACTCCTGCCAGATCTCTTCGTACATCCGCGCGGCATAGCCGTGCGCGGCCGTGCCGGGGATGAAATCGAGCTGGATGTCGGCTCGCGCGGCCGTCGTCAGCAGGGCCCCGATCGATAGCAGAAGGCATGCGGCACGGGTCATATCGGTTAGCGCACTTAGTAAGAATGACCATCTAGTCGCGGCGCCGCAGCGCGCCGCAATCACTAAGCAGTGCGGCACGGCGCCGGCTCGTTGCTATTTAAGCGCGCGGCTATCGGGTGTCAAACCGGCGCGTATCCGAAACGGGACCGAAGCTCGCGCGGACGCGGCGTGCGCCGGCGTGCGGACGGGAGTCACGCTCTGCATGCATCGTTGCACCATCTATACGCAGGCTCGACCATCCGACTGTGCGGCGCCGGTGCAGCAACGGAAATCCCGCATCTGCAAACGCTTGAAATCGAGAATTAAATTTTATCGTACCAATAGAGACTTACGATGATGTCTCGTTAACTCGGCCGCGCTGGCACACCCATTGCAACATGCAGATCGAGCGCGATGCCGACGCTCTTCCAGACCAAGGAGGGTCTAACGCGAGATCGGCCCTTCGCCATCTCGCGAATCAAGGCGACTCAAGCACTTCATGGAGGGACGAAATGACGTGCTCAACCCGAACCTCGAAACGCGGAACTTCGAAACGCGGAACTTCGAAACACCGCACTTCGAATTCGATTGCGGCCGCTGCCGCACTGACCACGCTAGGCCTCTCGATGAGCGCGATCGCGGCCGACACGGCATACGAAATGATCGCGTATGACGAGAGTGTCAGCGGCAAGCTCATCTCGATCGGCAACTATGAAGGCGCGATCGAGCTCGCGACGAAACGGCTTCACAACGGCACGCTCGATCGGCGGCTGATGGAGCATACGAACCTGTGCGTCGCGTACACGCTCACCCGCAGCTTCGAGCACGCGCATGCGAGCTGCGAAGCGGCGTTGAAGCTGGCTCGCGAAGTGGACGCGGCGCAGTCCCACAGGACTTTCCGCACCGAGCAGGAGACGGCGAAGGCGATCTCTAACCGCGGCGTGCTGAAGGCCGTGACCGGAGATCTGGCCGGGGCCTCGAGCGATTTCACGGAAGCAATGGCAGCGATCGGCGCCTCGCGGGTGCCCGATCGCAATCTCGCCCGCCTCGAAGGGGCGGTGCCCGATCGTTTGGCAATGATGGAATCACGCTGAGCGCGTAAAGGAGGTGATCGAAGTCGAGCAACGGACGCGCCAGGGGCTCAACCTCCCCCGGCCCCTGGCGCGCCGCGGCCTCGTTCACACCGCGGGCTCGACGCTTCTTTGCTCCGTCACCGAGCCGCTGGCGCGGCGCTCCGAAGGCAGCAACGCGCGAACGCGCGGATCACGCAGCCACAACGCGATCCACATGAAAAGCCCGAGATACACGCCGAACAGCGTGTGGCTGAACAGCGGGCTGCCCGCGCGAAGGTGACTCGCGATCGCACCGCCGAGGAGCCCGGTCATCAAGACCGCGCCGAGCAGGCTCGTCCTCGGAATCACGAACAGAATCAACCCAACGAGCTCGATCACGCCGAGCAGCAGCAGATACTGCGTCGGCCAGCCAATCTCGACGAGCGCATCCACGGCAGCCGGTAGATTCAGAAACTTCGGCGCGACCGAAGCGGGCAGCAGAAACAGCAGAAGCAACGCGGTCATTATCCAGCCGGCTCTCGCCATTGCGAATTCTCCTTCCTGACGTGCCACGTCGGCACTATGCCTCGTAGTCGAATCAGGGGACGCGGGCTCGACATGCGCCGCCGGCCAGAACGGCGAAAACGGATTCGTCCGGCCCGGATCAGCGGGCCCCAAATCATCGGGCAAGGGTCATCAGGCAAGGATTCGTCGAACCGGGATCATCCGGCCTCGACACGCACCTCCCGTCTGCGCTTCACCGTCTGCAGCAGCACGCGGCCGGGACCGACGAGCCGGGTCATGAACAACCCCTCGCCGCCGAACAGCGCTTTCCGCATGCCGCCGACGTAGCGGATGTCGTAGTCGACCGAATCCGCGAACGCGGCAAGGTGGCCCGTGCTGACGGTCAGGACCTCGCCGGGCGCAAGACGCCGATCGTCGAGATACCCCGATGCGTGCACGAGCACGATGCCTCGACCCGCGACCCGCTGCAGGAACAAGCCGGCGCCGCCGAAGATCGCGGCCCCCGCTCGGCGCGCGACGGTGACGCTGATATCGATGTCGCCCCAGCCGGCAAGAAACGAGCCTCGCGTCGTCACGACCGAACCGTCGGCGAGATCCCAGACGAAGATCCGGCCCGGCTGGCCGCTCGTCAGCGACACGGATCCGCCGGTGCGCGTCGCCTCGATGTGCGTGAGCGCGATGCCCTCGCCGGAGACCACTCGGCGGGCCGCACCTGCGACCCCTCCCGGCACGCGCAGGCGCCAATCGATGCCGTCGGTGTACGACATGATGCCGCCCTTGCTCGCCCAGCAGCGCTCGCCCTCCGTCAGCGTGAGCCTTGCGAACTGCGCGAACTCGCCGAAGATCTCGTACTGCATCTGCCTGCGAGCGTAATGCTCAGCCGACCGCGATGCTCAGCCGACCGCCGTCGCTTCCATCTCGATGAGCAGGTCCGGATGGTAGAGACAGGCGACACCGAGCAAGGTGCCGGCGGGCTTGACCGCCAGTCCGCCGAGCCGCGCGTCGATGACGTGCCTCGCGCCGACGAACGCGTTCATGTCGGTGACGTAGTAGTTCAGGCGAACGACGTTCGCGAGCGTGAGGCCTGCTCCGGCCAATACGGTCTCGAGATTCGTGAACGCGCGATCGAGCTGCGCCGCCATGTCGCCGGGATGCAGGATGCGGCCGTCGGGATCGACCGACGTCTGGCCCGCGCAGAACACGACGCGGCCCGACCCGCGGGCCTCGACTGCTTGCGCGAACTGCAGCGGATCCTGCCAGGTCCAGGGGTTGATGGCCTTGATATCCATTCGACGCCTCCCGTCAATCGTCGCTTCGTAATCGTTACCGGACGGCCGCGGCCGGACGATCGCGACCCGGATCGTCGCGATCGCGCCGCTGTCGCCGCTCGCTCTACTCGACTGGCTCGAGCCGCAGCAGCGCCCCGTCCTGCTCGTCCGTCAGCACGTACAACAGACCGTCCGGCCCCTGCTCGACGTCGCGGATGCGCTGGCGCAGATCGACGAAGAGCGCCTCGCGGCGGATCTCTTCCCAGTTGTCGTTGAACACGACTCGATGCATCTGCCCCGTGCGCGGAATGCGCCCGAACTGCAGGCCGCCGACGAACAGGTTGTTCTTCCACGCCGGGAACGCGTCGCCGGTGTAGAACGTCATGCCCGAGATCGCGATCGACGGATTCCAGAACAGCACCGGATCCTCGACGCCGACCATCGTTCGCATTCTCGACACCGCCGCGCCGCTGTAATCGCGGCCGTAGCTGACGAGCGGCCAGCCGTAGTTGCCGCCGGGCTTCAGAATGTTCACCTCGTCGCCGCCGAGCGGGCCGTTCTCGTTCTGCCAAACGGCGCCGGTCGTCGGGTGAATCGTCATGCCGACCATGTTCCGATGGCCGATCGAATAGATCTCAGGCTTGAAGCCTTGCACGTCCGCGAACGGATTCTCGGGCACCGTGCCGTCGTCGTTGAAACGCAGCACCTTGCCGTAGTAGGAATCGCCGCGCTGCGCGATCTCGTCGTTCGCGCCGCCGACGCCCATGTAGAGATACCCGTCCGGCCCGAATACGAGCGGCAGGCCCGGTGCAGGACCGCCGCCCGGCTCCTCGACGGAGAAGAGCTCGCGCACGTCGGTCAGCGTCATGCCTTCGAGACGTCCGCGCGTCAGCCCGACCGCGCGATAGCCGCGGCGCGCGTCCTTCGTATACGAGACGTAAACCCAGCCGTTCTCTTCGAAGCGCGGGTGAACGGCGACCGACATCAGCCCGCCGCCGCCGGCGACGCCGATCTCCGGCAGGCCTTCGATCGGCTGCGGGTCGAGCACGCCGTCTCGGACGATGCGCAGCCGCCGGCTCGTCCGCTCGGTGATCAGGATGTCGCCATTCGGCAGGAACGCGAGATCCCACGGCAGCTCGAGACCCTTCATCACGTTCACCCGCACCTGACCCTGCTCCGCCGTGTCGATCACGAACGGCTCGTCGGGAAGCGGTTTCGGCGGCACGCCGATCTGCTGGGCGGCCAGGGGCATCGCGGCGAGACAGACGCCGGCGAACGCAATGAGGCGGATGCGCATCTTCATCTTCGGATTCCAAATCGATTCGACCGCCGGCACTTTATCAGCCCTCCGGCACGGAGGGGACTCCCAGCGGCGCTTTGCGGTGCCGGCCGAGTGCTGTACGCTCGACCCCCGCGGGAGCGCTGAAGAAATTCGGCTCGAGCGTGCCGGCGCGAAGGGGTCAGTGTCAGGGGGAAGAAGCATGCACGTCATCGTCAAAAGAAGAAAACTGCGCAGAAGAGACCTGCTGGCGATCCTCGCCGCGTCGCCCGCTCTCGCGACACAGGCCGCGCGCGCGCTCGAGCCCGGCGTCCGTCAGGGCAAGCTCAAGCAGAGCGTGATGCCGCAGGTCTGGGGAAACCTCGGGCTCGACATCGAGGAGCGCTGCGAGGTGCTCGCCGCGCTCGGCTTCGCCGGCATGGACCTGCCGCAGCCGAACGAGATCCCCGTTCTGCAGAAGTACGGCCTGACGCCCGCGATGATGACCGGCACCGGCACGACCTTTGAGGACGGGCTCATTCGTCGCGAGCTGCACGATCAGATCGAAGAGGCGACGCGTGCCGGCATCGACATGTGCGCGGAGGTCGGCTGCCCGAACCTGATCGCACTGCCGGGCGAGCGGCGCGGAATGTCCCGCGAGGAAGGCGCCGACCACGCGGTCGAGATTCTGTCCCGGGTCGCGCCGTATGCCGAGGAGAAAGGCGTCATCCTCTGCATGGAGATCACAAACTCGAAAGTCGCGGCGGACAATCGCACCGATCAGGTCTTCGACGACATCCACTGGGGCTTCGACGTGTGCCGCCGCACCGGCTCGCCGAACGTGAAGATCGTCTACGACATCTATCACGTGCAGATCGCGAACGGCGACGTCGTACGGACGATGCGCGACAACCTCGACCTCGTCTGCCACGTGCACGTCGCGGGCGTGCCGTCGCGCGCGGAGATCGACCGCAGCGAGCTCGACTACCGCTACATCGCGCGCGAGATCGTCGACATGGGCTACGACGGCTTCGTCGCGCAGGAATATAACCCGAGCCCCGACCGCAACCCGCTGATCAGCCTCGCGGTCGGCTACGACATCCTGACCGTGACCTGACCGAAGAATCGTGCCAGGCACGCTTTTCCCGAAAAAGCGTGCCTGGCACGAATTTCTTTACTGCTTCGGCATGTGCTCGGCGAGATAGAGCCAGGTCTCGACGACCGAATCCGGGTTCAGCGACATGCTTTCGATGCCCTGCTCGAGCAGCCACTCGGCGAAATCCGCGTGATCGGACGGCCCTTGGCCGCAGATGCCGATGTACTTCCCGCGGCGGCGACACGCTTCGATCGCCATCGCGAGCACCTTCTTCACGGCATCGTTTCGCTCGTCGAACAGCGCGGCGATCTTGCTCGAGTCGCGATCGATCCCGAGCGTGAGCTGCGTCATGTCGTTCGAGCCGATCGACATGCCGTCGAAGTGATCGAGGAACTCGTCGGCGAGCAGCGCGTTCGACGGAATCTCGCACATCATGATGACGTCGAGCCCGTCGCGGCCGCGCACGAGACCGTTCTCCGCGAGCAGCTCGACGACGGCCCGCCCTTCGTCGACCGTACGCACGAACGGCACCATCACGGCGACGTTCGTCAGGCCCATGTCCTCCCGCACGCGGCGCAACGCTCGGCATTCGAGCTCGAAGCACGGCTTGAACGACGGATCGAGGTAGCGTGACGCGCCGCGGAAGCCGAGCATCGGGTTCTCCTCGACCGGCTCGTAGCGCCGCCCGCCGATCAGGTTCGCGTACTCGTTCGACTTGAAGTCCGACAGGCGCACGATCACCGGCTCGGGCGCGAAAGCGGCCGCGATACTGCCGATTCCCTCCGCGAGCTTCTCGACGAAGAACGTGACCGGATCCGGATAGCCGGCCATCTGCTCGTCGATCCGAGTCCGCACGTCCGACTCCTGCGAGTCGTACTCGAGCAGCGCAAGCGGATGCACGCCGATCATGCGGTTGATGATGAACTCGACGCGTGCAAGGCCGACGCCCCGATGCGGCAGCGCGGCGAACGCGAACGCCCGATCCGGATTGCCGACGTTCATCATGATCTTGACCGGGATGTCCGGCATCGAGCCCGTCTCGATCAGCTGCTCCTCGAAATCGAGCGCGCCGTCGAACACGTAGCCGACATCGCCCTCGGCGCACGACACGGTGACCGGACGGCCGTGCGGCACGGTCTCGGTTGCGTTCGTGCAGCCGACGACGGCCGGGATGCCGAGCTCGCGCGCGATGATCGCCGCGTGGCACGTGCGCCCGCCGCGGTTCGTGACGATCGCAGCAGCACGCTTCATCACCGGCTCCCAATCGGGATCGGTCATGTCGGTCACGAGCACGTCGCCGTCCTCGATCAGGTGGATCGAGCTCGGATCCTTGATCACTTTCGCGGGGCCGCTGCCGATGCGCTGGCCGATGCTGCGCCCCTCGGCAAGCACGGCGCCGCGCTGCTTCAACGTGAACTTGACGCGCCCGCGCGGCGCACGGCTTTGCACCGTCTCCGGCCGCGCCTGCAGGATGAAAAGCTCGCCGGTCTCGCCGTCCTTCGCCCATTCGATGTCCATCGGGCGCCGATAGTGGTCCTCGATGATCAGGCCCTGCCTCGCGAGCGCGATCGCTTCGGCGTCCGTCAGCGAGAACTTCGAGCGCTCGCTCGGGTCGACGTCGACGACCTCGACGCGCTTCTGCCGATCCTCGGAGTAGACCATGCGCGTCGCCTTGCTGCCGAGGTTCTTGCGGACGATCGCAAGCTTCCCGGCACGCAGCGCCGGCTTGTAGACGTAGATCTCGTCGGGATTCACCGCGCCCTGCACGACGCTCTCGCCTAAACCATACGCTGACGTGATGAAGACGACGTCGCGAAAGCCGGACTCGGTGTCGAGCGTGAACATCACGCCGGCAGAGCCGATGTCGCTGCGTACCATCCGCTGGATGCCGGCGGAGAGCGCGACGTCCTCGTGCGCGAAACCGTGATGGATGCGATAGGCAATCGCACGGTCGTTGAACAGCGAAGCGAACACCTCGTGCAGCGCGCGAATGATCGCGTCGATGCCGACGACGTTGAGCAGGGTCTCCTGCTGGCCGGCGAACGACGCCTCGGGCAGATCCTCCGCCGTGGCCGACGAGCGCACGGCGAACGCCGTCTCGGGATCCCGCGCGATGCGCTTCCACGCTTCGGTCACCGCTTCCTCGAGGGGCTTCGGCAGCGGCGTCTCCATGATCGCCTCGCGCACCGCACGGCCGCGCTTTGCGAGCTCCCTGACATCATTGATGTCGAACGAGCCGAGCTCCGCGTGGATGCGCCGATCGAGGCCACCGGTCGCGAGAAACTCGCGATACGCGTCCGCAGTCGTCGCGAAGCCGTCCGGCACGCGGATGCCGAGCTCGGTCAGCTGGCTGATCATCTCGCCGAGCGACGCGTTCTTGCCTCCGACACGGGCGACGTCCTTCATGCCGCATTCGCTGAATGGAATGACGTACTCGATCATCTGTGCTCCTTGCGTGGCCCGCATTTGCATGCACACTGTCCGATAATATGGCACGACGCACCGTTTACTTCGTATCGGATCTTACGGGGGTGACTGCCGAGCAGCTTGGTAATAGCCTGCTCGCGCAGTTCGACGGCGTCGACATCAAAGCCGTGACCTTGCCGTTCGTCGACAGTGTCGAGAAGGCGCGGAAGGTCGCCGAGATCATCGACCGCACGGCCGAGGTCGATGGCCGCCCGCCGATCGTGTTTTCGACCCTGTTCATCCCCGAGGTGCGCGCGATCGTGCGGAGCGCGAACGGGCTCGTGCTCGATCTGTTCGACGCGTTCCTCGAGCCGCTCGAACGGGGGCTCGGCGTGAAGTCGCTGCCGACGCACAAGCGTCCGCACGACATTTCGGAGTCGCGTTTCTACAATTATCGCATCCGCGCGACGGACTTCGCGATCGCGACGGACGATGGGCGCAACGAGCGCCTGTACTCGCAGGCCGATCTGATCCTGCTCGGCGTGTCCCGATCGGGGAAGACGCCTACGTGCCTCTATCTCGCGCTGCAGTACGGCGTGTTCGCGGCGAACTATCCGCTCGACGAGGACGACTTCGACGCGCCGGGGCTGCCGAGCGCGATCGCGCCGTATCGAGAAAAGCTTTACGGCCTGACGATCTCACCGGAGCGGCTGCGCGCGATCCGGGCCGAGCGCCGCCCGGTCGGGCGCTATTCGAGCGCGCAGCAGGTCGGCTACGAACTGCGTGCGGCGGAAGCGCTCTTCAGGCGATTCGGCATCCCGTTCATCGACGCGACGCACTCATCGATCGAGGAGATCGCGAGCACGATCCTGAACGACACCGGCCTCGAGCGGCGGACCCGCACCTACTGACGAAAATTCGTGCCAGGCACGCTTTTCCGGAGAAAGAGTGCCAGGCACGATTTTTCTGGAAATTCGTGCCTGGCACGCTTTTTCGTGAAAAGCGTGCCTGGCACGAATTTTTACGTCAGAACGAGAAGTTGAACTGCAGGCCGGCCTCGCGCGGCCGCCCGACCGTCGCGAAGTTGTATCCCCAGATGCCGTGGAAGAAGCCCGAGTTCAGCATGTACTCGTTCGTCAGGTTCGTGCCGAACAGCGCAACGGACCATTCGCCGTTCGGCGCCTGGTAGCCGATGCGGGCATTCAGCACGCCCCAGTCGCCGCTCTCGTCGTAGCCGCCGGGGATCGGCCCGCCGTACTTCGGCCCGTACCAGTCCATCCGCAGGAACGGCAGCGAGCGCCAGAACTGGTCCGAGTACGCGTAATCGATCCGGCTCGTGATGCGGCCGCCGTTACGCAGATCCGCCACGTGCTGGAGGCCGATGTTATACGTGAGATCCGGCGCCTGCGCGAACTCCGTCGTCTCGTCGAGCGCGAACGTGCCGCGCGCGATATCGACATACTCGGTATCGAGCAGACCGACGTTGACGTTCAGGGTCAGCGCATCGGTCGGCAGCACGGTCAGCTCGAGCTCCAGGCCGCTCGCGTTCGCCCTGCCGACGTTCGTCGTGACGAGCTGCGGCAGCTCGTTGCCGTTCGCGTCGCGGACGACGCCGACGTTCTGGATGTTCAGCCAGTCGGAATCGAAGTACGTCGCGTTGAAGCGCACGCGACCATTCGCGAGATCCGAGCGGACGCCGATCTCCGAGTTCTCGATGATCTGCGGGGAGTACGGGAACCGCAGCTGCGTCGTGCCTTGCGTGACCGTCGAGATGCCGCCGGAGTCGAAGCCCTCCGAGTAGCTGATATAGGCCATCACGTTGTCCGTGAACTGCTTCTGCAGCGCGAACTTCGTCGTGATCTCGTCGAACTCGACCGTGGTCGCGGGCCCGCGCGTCCCAGCGAACGGATCTCCGCCGGTATGCAGCATGTTGGTCGTCGCCGGCCGCGGCGCGGTGACGCCCGGGATCGCCCGCAGCGGCCCCGAATCGTTCTTCTGATCGTGATGCCGTATGCCGAACGTGAAGTCGAGCGTATCGGTCAGCGCGACGGTAACCTCGCCGAAGATCGCGAAGCCGTCCTGATCGTTGAAGTTGTGCTGATCGTACTGGTAGGACTCGAACGTGTCGTACACGTTGCGCTGGCAGGTCGCGAGCTCTCGGGGATAACGCGGGTCGCTCTCATCGATGACGACGTTGCCGGGCAACGTGACCGGGCCGGTGGACGTGCGCGGATTCACCGTGTCGTCCAACAGACCGAGACAGCGCTGCGACGCGTAAACGTCGTCGAAACGCAGCTGCGGCGCCGAGTTACCGGGCAACGTGCGGAACTCGTCGATGTAGAAGCGCACGTTGCGCGAGACGCCTTCTTGGTCCCAATAGTAGAAGCCCGCGACCCAGTCGAAACGGCCCTTAGAGCCGCTCAGCTGTATTTCCTCGCTGAAGAGCTCGAGCCTCGCGCGATTCAAATCCTCGACGACCGTATACGGGCTGTTGTCCCAGTCGACGACGCTGTCGCTCGCCTGCTCCGTCCAAGCCGTCAGGAACTGGATACCGAACGAATCGGTGATGCTCCAGTTGACGTCGAAGGACGTCTGCTCCGTCGTGATCGTCGTCGGCAGCGTCGTGTTCGAGCGGTTCTCCCACTTGCCTACCTTGCCGCCGGGATAGCCGGCCTGCATGAACTCCGGCTCGTACGGATCGAGCCCGGCCACCTCGGCCGCGCCGCCGCGCGCGATCGCCCCTTCGATCGCGAGACCGTAGTACCGGGCCGGCTGCACGCCCCAGCTCTGCCACTGTGTCTTCGACGTATCGAAGATCGCGTCCTGGACGCGCGGCTCGGTCATCTCGAGGTCCGTGCTCGAGTACGTCAGCCGCATGCTGAGCGCATCGGTCGGCGTCCACAGCATGTCGCCGCGGAAGACCGACTGGTCGCTCTTGCCGAACTTGTCGTTGACGTCGAGGCCTTGGATGTAGCCGTCGCGATACAGGCTCGCGCCGGTCCACTTCGTGCGGAAGTTCTCCGTGATCGGCACGTCGACCGACATCTTCACGTCGCGCCGGTCGAGCGAGCCGACCGTCGCGCTGACGTTCGCTCCGAACTCGTCCCCGGGCCGCCGCGTCCATATGCGAATCGCGCCGCCGACCGCGTCTCGGCCGTAGGTCGTGCCCTGCGGACCGCGCAGCACCTCTATGCGGTCGACATCGACGAAATCCTGCGTCAGGAAGCCCGCGGTGCCGATCTGCCACACGCCGTCGACATAGACGCCGACGTTCGGCAAGCCGCGAACCCGGAATTGCGGCTGGCTCGTTCCGCCGCCGCCGCCTTGAATGTTGAGGTTCGGAATGTAGTTGCCGACATCCTCGAGACTGTCGAGCCCCTGAAGCTCGAGGTTGTCGCCGGTGATCGCGACGATCGAGACCGGGACCTCCTGAAGGTTTTGCTCGCGGCGGGTCGCAGTCACGACGACCTCTTCGAGCGCCAGGTTCGAACCTTCCTGCGCGACGCCGACCTCGGCAGTGGCCGCACTCGCGAGCGCGGCCGCCACTGCCGCTCGCAACGACATGCTGCTCATCGATTATTCCTCCCCCTGTGCAATGTATCCGTCGAGGTGCTGGCCCTGCCGGCCCCCACCGGCCTGGATGACCAGGCAGCCCCAACTACCCCTGAGCACGACGATGCAGAGCGAGAATGCTCGCATCGAAGACGGCCCGATCATGCTCTCGCATCTCGGGGCTGTCAAAGTCTCGTGACAGCTTCCTTCTTGGTCAGCACATTCGTCTCGCAACTAAGATCGCTATATGGGACACGGACGCCACATGCGCCCGCGAGCGACGTGCAAAGCGGCTTAACGAAGCGAGGAGGTGTCGCGGTCGCGCCACCGCTGACTGCAAATTAGACGCAGTAACGAAACCATCACGTCGGTGACCGGCACGAGGAGCAGCCCGAGCGAGCCCGGCCGGGACGACGCCCTACCCGCCCCCGAGCTTCGCCGCGCGCGCGGCCCGCGACGCGATGACCTGCATCGCGTCGCGCAATGCGGCCGGGCTCCTGATCTCGAAGTCGAACGGCAGGCCGGCGAGCATCCCGGCATACCAGTCGATCGCGTCGATGTGCGCCCGCAGGATCACGCCGTCGGCGACAGGCTCGAGGAAGCCGCTGCGGCTCAGCCTTTGCGCCTGCGCGGTAGGCAGATCCGTTCTCAGTAACACCTCTACCGCATGCTCGCGCGGCATCGCTGCGAACGAGCGTGCGAGATAGTCGAGCACGTCGAAGCCGTCGGGCCGCTCGAAGCCGGTGTCGAGCTCGACCGCCTCGGCGATTCGATCGAGACGGAACGTACGCATGTCCGCACGAAGATGGCACATCCCGACGGCGTACCAGCGGCCGCGCTGATAGCTGATGCCGTATGGGTCGAACTCGCGCGTCGTCATGCCGCTCGCCGGCGACTCGTAGCGTAGCCGTACCCGCCGACGAGCCTGCGCGGCCGCGCACAACGTCCCGAGCGGCACGTCCGCCGACGCGCGGTACGGGTTTGCGATGTTCAGCCGGATCGTGCCATCGATATCGGCCAGGCGGAATTTCACGCTCTCGGGCATCACGCGATCGAGCTTTGCTTGCGCCGTGTCGACGGCCGGCACCGCCTCCGCGATGCCGAGCTCGCGGACGGCGAGCAGCCCGATCGCGAGCGCAAGGGCCTCGTCGTCCGTGAACATCATCGGCGGCAGCTTGAACCCGGCGACGAGCGTGTAAGCCCCATCCCGGCCGTGCTCCGCGGTGACCGGTATGCCGATGTCCTCGAGGGCGGCGATGTAGCGGCGCACCGTGCGCACGCTGACATCGAGGCGGCGCGCGAGCTCCGCGCCGCTGATGCGCTTGTGCGTCTGGAGCAGCTCGAGGGCCGCGAGCACTCGGGTCGTCGGTCGGTGGTTCATATCGGTGACTATCGCGGACAACTAGGACGTGCTACGTCCTATTTTGCACTTAGAGTGCCCGCTCTCCGGATCCTTTCTTACCCGATCCGCATCACCGTTTCGCCGAGCTGAAGGGAGTCGAACGATGCACCAGTGCACCTTTACCGGGCCCTCGAGGACACACGCGTCGCCTTGGCCGCTCGAAGCGCCGCGCGTGATCGACGCGGCCTCCGCGTTCCGGTGCCGAGGCGGCGACGCGGCGCGCCACATGCCTGCCGAGGCCGCCGATTCCGGCGATTTCGCGTTCCTGCACGGCCGCTGGCTCGTCGAGAACGTCAGGCTCGCCGAGCCGCTCGCCGATCGGCCCCGCACGATTACGTACGACGCCGTTCTCGACTGTCGGCCGCTGCTCGGCGGCAGCGCGCATATCGAGGAGATGACGAGCGAAGACGGCGCGGCCGACGCGATCCTGCGGCTGCACGAGCCGCACAACCGGCGCTGGTCGGTGCATCGGGTCTCGTCCGCGGACGGAACGCTCGACCGCCCCCTGCGCGGCGGCTTCACGGAAGGCCTCGGCGTCTTCGTCGGCGAGGCCGTCTGGCGCGGCATTACCGTCCTCGTTCGCGAGACCTGGCGCCGCGACGCGGACGGCCCCCACTGGGAGCAATCGTTCTCGGCGGACGGCGGCGAGACGTGGCGGACCCACTGGGTCCGGCGGCTGATCCGCGTGAATTGGCCGGACTAGCGGCTATTCGAGCCGCGGTCGAGCCTCGCTCGGGCCGCTGACGACCGTCGCGAGCCACGCCGCGTCCCCGCCCGAGCGCTCGGCCAGCGCGCGGAGCGTCGCCGTGTTCGCAAACGCGTCCGGATCGACGGGATCGGCCCGGAGCCTCAGGTGCGCGAACACGATGCGGCCGCCTCGCCCGATCGATGTCGCGGTATGCTCCGCGCCGCGCTGCTCGAACGACGCAGGCAAGAACTTAAGGCTCACCCTGCCGCGCACGTTGCCGCCGATCGCGAGGACGCGGCCGCCGTCGACGTCCAACTGCACGACGATGTCGCAATGCGAGCGGATTCCGACGCCGAGACTCCGGCGCCGCTCGGCGATCGAGCGATACAAGCCGCGGCGCGCGCGGCACACCATGTCGCCGGGCTCGATCTGCCGCTCGCCGACGTCGTAGGCGACGTACGCCGACGCGGATGCAGGGTCGTCGCGCGCTTCGATCGCCTGATCGATGTACACGTGATGCGCGATATGCCGCCGGAACCGGTCCTCGCTGCCGAGCCCGCTCTCGCACATCACCCACGAGATGAACGCCGCCGACCACGGATCGCGCCAGCGGGCGCCGATGCCTTCCGGGCCGTTCCAGTGCTGGTTTTGCCGCTCGACGATCCAGCTGCCGTCGCGCGTCGCGGCCCAATAGCCGGCGATCGACGTCGCAACGCGTGCCGACTCCGCGGGATCGAGCCACACGAAGCGCCGCGGCAGCCCGGCGCGCCGCTCACGATTGTCGTCGGCGTCGTCGAGGGCCGTCTCGTCGACGACCGGGAAACCGAAGTAGCCCCATTCCTGCACGGCGATGTCGAGGATCCGCTGCCGCAGGCCCGGGTCTTCCGCGTTGCGGCACGACAGCGGCGCGACGCGCATCGCGCCCGGCTCGCCGGTCACGCGCTCGGACGGCGCGGTCACCGAAAGCTGCTCGATCGGCAGACGCTCGAACGGCAGCGCCTGACCGCCAGCCTGCGATGCAAGCACGAGACCGCCGAGCGCAACGCAGCGTAGGAAGATCGATCGACCGGCTCGTCTCGACATCGCCGTCCAATCTAGCAAATAGATGGGATCTCCCCAACTCGGAGACGAGCCGATCCCGCATGCTTTATGCTGCGAGGAGCGCGAAGCTTTGGGTCTGGCTGCGCCCTATTGGCGACCGTCGTCAGTCCGTCGCTACGCGACCTCAGAATATCAGCCACTTACATTTGGCACGCTTCGTGAAGCTTCCGCGCCATCGTTCGCTCTTCAGCTAGGGGACACCACCGTGAAATCGACCGGGGTCGCTTACCTGCTTTGGCTGCTTTGCCTCTTCGGCTTCTGCGGCATTCATCGCTTCTATGCCGGCAGAGTCGTTACCGGGCTGATCTGGCTGTTCACGCTGGGTCTGCTCGGCATCGGTCAGCTGATCGATTTGTTTCTCGTGCCGGGCATGATCCGCACCGCGAATCTCGAGTCGGCCGTTTTCGGCGGCCGCCGGCGCGCGCCGCGCGACGACTACGGCCCCGCGTACCGCTGACGCACGCGTGTAGGCCGCCGGCCGGCGGCCCACGAGCCGGCAGCTCGCGGAAAACCGATCAGGCTTCCCCCGGCGCCGCCGTCGGCGAGGGGTCACGCGCCGGCGCAGCCGCAACGAGCCGGCGCTTGAACTGGCCCTGCAGCAGCGCGTAGCTGAGCGCCGCCTGCAGCATCAACGTCAGCACGGACAGGTACCAGACGTCCTCGAGCTCGAACCCGGGCCGCAGCGAGAACCAAACGGCGAGCGGCACGAAGATCGCGAGGCGGACGGCCGAGCTGACGAGCGACGGACGCGTGTTGCCGAGGCCCTGGAACAGCCCCGAGCACGTGAACACGACGCCCTGGGCGAGGAACGTCCATGAGATGATCCGCAGGAACTCGGCGCCGACCGCGCGCACCTCGGGCTCCGCGGTGAACGCAGCGACGAGCAGCTCCGGCCGCCATTGCAGCATTGCCGTGACGAGCCCCATCACTGCGAAGTTCAACAGCACGGCCTTCGTGAACGTCTCGCGCACGCGCTCGGGACGGCCGGCGCCGAAGTTCTGTCCGGCGATCGGCCCCGCCGCGAACGCGATCGCCATCGCCGGCATGAAGATCGACTGCATGATCCGCGAGCCGATGCCGAACCCCGCCTGCGCGGCCGCGCCGAAATCGGCGATGACCCAGTAGACGACGCCCATGTAGATGAACATCAGCGCGAACTCCCCGCCGGCCGGCACGCCGACGTTCAGCATGCGCTTCCACGTCGCGAGATCGGGCCGCCACAGTGAGGGCACGAAGAACACGTAACGCTCGAGCTTGACGAAGTAGAACGTCAGCATCGCGACGCCAGCGGCGACGGAGATCGAGCTCGCGAGCCCGGCCCCGGCGACGCCGAGCGGCACGCCGGTGCCCCACCCCGCGATCAGCACGGGCGCGAGCACGGTGTTCAGCACGACGGTCAGCGCCTGGATCGCCATCGTCGGCTTCACGATGCCGGTGCCGCGCAGCGCGGAGCTCATCGTGACGATGCCGAACTGCAGCGCGAAGCCGGGCAGGAAGCAATACAGGAACGTCGTTCCCGCAGCCCGGGTCGCGTCGTCGGCCGCGATCGCCGCGATGTACTCGGCCGTGAACGCGTAGCCGAGCAGCAGGGTCAGCACTGCACAGATCGCGGCGAGCACGAGCGATTGGTTGAAGACCAGATTCGCGTCCGCCTGATCTTTTCGGCCGACCGCCTGCGCGATCAACGCGACGGCGCCGACCGCGAGAACCTGTGTCAGCGCGAGCACGACGAACATCAGCGTGCCCGCCGCGCCGACGCCGGCAATCGCCGCGTCGCCGAGCGCCGCGACGAAGTACAGGTCGACGAGCAGATAGAGTGTCTGGAACAGCATGCCGATCGCGATCGGCGCCGACATCACGAGGATGTTCCTCGCGATCGAATCCTGGGTGAGGTCTTTCATACAGCCTGCAGGGACTAAGCGACGCGCACGGACGCCTCGGCGACCGTGCTTCCGCAGGTCGGCCTCGAGCTCGGCACGGGGACGCCGATCATACTCCGATCGGGCTGTGCCGTCCGTCCCGCGCGGCGTCGCCGGTGTTGGAGGCCGCTAGCAGCGACGAACGCGCGCAGCTGGCCCCGATCGAAGCACTGCCCGGCCCGTTAACCTTCCCAGCCGCGGGCGGGCCGGGCGGTCCCACCGCGGGACGGCGCTCAGGAGCGCGCCGCGCCGGGCTTCAGCTCGCCGGGGCCCCAACCGGCTCGGCGGACTCTTCCCGGCCGGCCGCCGGCTCGTCCGCGTCGCGCAACGTGTCGAGGTGCATCAGCCGCTTGATCAGCGGCGACACCGCAATGACCGCGACCCCGACGCCGACCGCGACCCAGCCGACCGTCGTATAGACGTCGAGCACCGTTTCCTTCGCGACGCCCTCTCCGACCGCCTCCTCGGCGCCGGTCGCCGCGGCGATCAGCCCGGCCGCGTAGTTGCCGGTCGCCGACGCGAAGAACCACGTGCCCATGATCAGGCTCGCCATGTGCGCCGGCGCGAGGCGGTTCATCGCCGACAGGCCGACCGGCGAAAGGCACAGCTCGCCGGTCGTATGCAGCAGGTAGATCAGGAAGATGAAGATGACGGGGGTCAGGGTCTCGACGCCTACGGCGTACGCGCCCGCGACGAGGACGAGAAAGCCCGCGCCGAGCTGCACCATCGCGATACCGAACTTCGCCGGGGTCGATGGCTCGAGGCCGCGCCGGCCGAGCCACGTCCACAGCCACGCAAACACCGGCGCGAACACGATGATGTAGATCGGGTTGATCGACTGGAACACCGCGGCGGGCACGCCGGCCCGATCGACGTAGCGATCCGTGAACAGGTTCAGCGACGACCCCGCCTGCTCGAACAGCGCCCAGAACAGGATCGAGCCGACGATCAGGAACATCGCCGCGAAGATCCGGTCGCGGTCCTCGCGGTCGAGCTTCACGATCGCGTACGTGAGCACGTAGACGACCAACGCGAGGCCGAAGACGAACAGCAGCCAACCGACGACGTCCTGAAACTGGATCAGGGCCCAGCTGACGCCGACGGCGACGAAACCGATCACGTAAATCAGCCACTCGAGCTTCAGCCCGCCGACGCGCGACTCGAGCCGGGCCGCGTCCGGCGCCTCGCCCTTCCCCATCAGCAGCGGTTTGCCCCAGATGAAAACGATGAGGCCGAGCAGCATGCCGACACCCGCTGCGCCGAACCCATAGCGCCAGCCGTACGTCTGCCCGAGGTAGCCGGCGATGATCGTGCCGAACGCGGCGCCGACGTTGATGCCCATGTAGAAAATCGTATAGGCGCCGTCGCGGCGGACGTCCGTGCGCGGATAGAGCTGGCCGACGATCACCGAGATGTTCGCTTTCAGGAAGCCCGAGCCGACGATGATGAACGACAGCGCGAGCCAGAAGACGTTGATCGTCGCGTCCGCTTGTCCTCCCGAGCCTTCGAACGCCATCAGGAAATGGCCGAACGTCAACAGCACGGCGCCGAACAGCACGGCTTTACGCTGGCCGAGGTAGCGGTCCGCGAGATAGCCGCCGAGGACGGGCGTGATGTAGACGAGCGCCGTATAGGCTCCATAGATGACCGACGAGCGCTCGTCCGAGAAAAGCCAGTGCTGCGTGAGGTAGAAGATCAGGAGCGCACGCATTCCGTAGTACGAAAAGCGCTCCCACATCTCCGCAAAGAACAGGACGAAGAGGCCGCGGGGATGCCCGAAAAGAGTTTTCTCCGACTCGGCGGAATAGGTTGTTGCCATCAGCTCCACACTCTGCGCTTGGACGGGGCCGGCCGCGACCGGTGCTCGAACCTGGAACCTAGCGCGGGAACGACGCGCTGTGAAGTGTCTCGGCGGCGCGCGCCGCGGCCGGAGCGCGGAGCTGCCGGCTTTTCCGTCGACGGCAACACGGTCTAGACTCCCGCCCATGCGAAAATCCGTCGTCGTATTGGTTTTGATCCTCGGCGTCGCCGCCGCGATACCGGCGCGGGCTCAGCAGCCGTTCCGCGAGTACCTGCCGTTCGAGGGCTACGACGCGATAACGGCACTGCCTCCGGATTACGACGTGCCGGGCGAGCTCGTCGTCGGGCGCTTGATGTACCCGGGCGGCGGCTTCAACTGGCTGCGGGGCGGGACGACGTGGACCGTCGACTATCCGAAAGGGGACCGCACCCTTGCGCAGCTGCTGCGGCGATTCACGCGCATCCATGTGCGCTCGGTCGAGCAGCCGGTCAATCTCGACGACGGCGACGACGTGTATTACTGGCCGTTCCTGATCGTCGGGCTCGCAGGCAACTGGCAGCTCACGGACTCGCAGGTCGCGAAGCTGCGCGAGTACCTGCTGCGCGGCGGCTTCCTGTTCTCGGACAGCTTCTTCGGCTCCTACGATTGGATCGGCTTCGAGCAGGGTCTGAAGCGCGTCTTTCCGGACCGCCCGATCATCGATATCCCGCCCGACCATCCCGTCCTCAACATCGTCTATGACGTGTCGGAGCTGACCCACACGCAGATCCCGCACATGGGCTCGTTGCTGCGCGGCGGCGGCGGGTGGCTCGGGGACGGCCGAGTGCCCCACTGGCGCGGCATCGAGGACGACGACGGGCGTCTGATGGTGCTGATCGCGCACAACAACGACGTGTCGGACTCGTGGCAGTGGGCCGACGACCCGCGCTATCCCGGCGACAAGGCGAATCTCGGGCTGCGGATCGGCGTCAATATCGCCGTCTATATGATGACGCACTGAGCGGGACGGTCTTTGCCCCGAGCGCGTCTTCGCCGGCATTGACGTACACTAGCCGGAGAAGAACGGACGGCACGTCCGCAGCCTACAGGGGGTTCTCGTCATGTCGCGCTCGGCATTGCGTCTCTTTGCTCTCGCCTCCGTCATCGCCGGCTCCGCAGCCGCGCATCACAGCCAGGTCGGCATCTTCGATTCGAGCCGCACGATCGAGATCACCGGCACGATCAAGTCGATCTCGTGGCGCAATCCGCACGGCCAAATCATTCTCGAGGTGACCGACGAGAACGGCGAGACCGTCGAGTGGGACGCGGAGACCGCGTCGATCAGCATCCTGCGCAACCGCGGCGTCGACGGCAGCTCGATCGTCGTCGGCGACACCGTCACGATCGCCGGCGCACCGCCGCTGCGTAACCGCCGCGAGATCCTCGCGCAAAGCATCCTGCTGTCGAGCGGCTACGAGTTCACGTTCGGCAGCGCCAACGCGTACTTCCCGGCCGGGAAGGCGGGCCGCATCGTCGGCCGCGCGACGATCGACGCGAATGTCGCCGAGGCCGTTGCGAAGGCGGACGGCCTGTTCCGCGTCTGGTCGACGATCATGAGCGACCCGGCCGCGTTCCCGATGTTCAAGGGCGGCTATCCGCTGAACGATGCCGCGCGCGCGAAGCTCGCCGAGTGGAACCCGCGGGACAACGCGCTGCTGCGGTGCGGCACGAAGGGGACGCCGCTGATCATGATCTCGCCGCTGCCGATGGAGTTCGTCCGCGACGGCGACGACATCGTGCTGCGGATCGAGGAATACGATTCCGTGCGGCGTATCCATATGAATCCCGACGCCGCTCCGCCCGCGGAGCCGACCTTGTTCGGCTTCTCGCGAGGCCGTTGGGAGGGCTCGACGCTCGTCGTCGAGACGACGCACATCGCGCCCGGCTACTTCGATCACGAAGGCACGCCGCAAAGCGACCAGATCACCATCGTCGAGCACTTCATGCCGAACGACGACTACTCGCGGCTCGACTATCGTTTGACGGTCTCCGATCCCGTCTACTTCACGGAGCCGTTCGAGCTCACGCGCTACTTCGTCTGGAAGCCCGAGAACGTGGTCCACCCCTACGAGTGCCTCGACCGCTTCTGACCCTCGGAGGGGGCGCGCGCAAGAACGAGCCCTCGCGACCGCCAAACGCAGCGTTCGACCTCACCGAGCAGCACGCCGGCAATTGCGGGCGCTGTGTGAGAGCCACGTCTTGGGGAGCGTGTGAGCCAGGATGGCGAACACGCAGCCGCCAGGGAAGGCTTCACGGCGGTCCCCAAGACGTAGCTCTCACGCAGCGCCCGCCCACCGCCAGCGCTGAACGCAGCCAGCGCCAAACGCAGCCACCCGTTATGCGCCTCGAGCGACGTTAGCGAGGCGATCACCGAGCCAACGTGCCGCTCCGCTGACGATACTGCCTCGGCGTCATCCCCATCGCCCGCTTAAAAAACCGCGTGAAATACGACGGCTCCGAAAACCCGAGACTCACCGCGACATCGGCAATCGACTTATCGGTATACGCCAGCTCCCGTCGAGCAGCGAGCAACACCCGCTCGTGGATCACGCTCAGCGCGTTCGATCCGCTCGTTTCGCGGCAGATCGCATTCAGATGCGCGGGGGTGATGCCGAGCGCCTCGGCGTAGTCCGCGACCGTCCAGCCGTCCCGGTGATGACGCTCGAGCAACGTCGTGAAGCGGTCGAAGTGAAATGCGCTGCGGCTCGCGCTGTCCGGGCGTCGGGCCGAGGCCCCGTGTCGCGCGACCCAGATCGCGAGCGCCTTGACGAGGCTCTCGAGCAGCACCTCCTTCAGCGGCCGCGCGTGGACGTACTCGTCCTGGATTCGCGAGAACAGCGCGTCGAGGTAGTCCCGGTCGCCACCGGCCGGGAGCACATCGGGCTCGGTGAACGCGCCGGCGGGCGCGCCGATCTGGCGGCGCAGGTCGTGCACGAGCGCGGACGCGATCGATAGCGCATAGCCGTCCGAATCCTCGCCCCACTCGAACTCGTGCACGCAGAGCTCCGGCACGACGACGACGCACGCCGCGGTCAGCTCGTGACGCTCGCCGTCGAATCGAGCCTCTCCAGCGCCGCGCGTAAGCCAGAAGAGCTGCGCGAGGTTGCTGTGACGGTGCGGACGAATCCGCCACGCGTGCAGGCGGCTGCGCTCGATCAGCGGCTCGCTGTGCAGTAACGCGGACGTCGACCACTCCTCGGCATCGCCATAGAAGTCGACGACAGGGACCGCGGCGGAAGCTCTATCGCGTGTCATGAGCGGACTTCGGAAAACCGAAATTCTTCGAAAAGTACAATTTCATCCGATCATTTTCCCTGTGATTAGGCACAGAATCGGCTAAAAGTTCAATTCGTTACTAAACGTGGACTTTTTGGACATGAGCTGGCGCAAGCACGATTACGACACCATCCCGGGCACGTACGTGTTCGACGGGAAGACGGCGCATTCGGCCTATGCGTTGAACAAGCTGCTCTTCTCGTTCAACCACGCCGCGAATCGAGAGGAGTTCGCGCGCGACAAGGCCGCGTACGCGGATAAGTTCGGCTTGAGCCCCGAGCAGAAGAAGGCGCTCCTCGAGGACGACTTTCTGACCCTGCTGCGGCTCGGCGCAAACATTTACTACCTCGCGAAGCTCGCAGTGCCTCGCGGCTTCACCGTGCAGGACGCGGGCGCGGCATTCCAAGGCATCACGACCGAGGAATTCAAAGCGGCGCTGTTCGCGAAGGGCGACGGGCTCGTCGAGAAGCTCGAGCGCCGAGGAGGTTTTTGGAATGGCTAGAATCGTCGGCGGCGTGACCACGTCGCACATACCCGCAATCGGCAACGCGATGTCCGAGAAGCTCGAGAGCACGCCGTACTGGAAGCGGTTCTTCGACGGCTACGAGCCGGTCAAGGCGTGGCTCGCGGACGTGCAGCCCGACATCGCGATCGTCGTCTACAACGATCATGGTCTCAATTTCTTTCTGAACAATATTCCGACGTTCGCGCTCGGCTGCGCGGACCGCTACGACAACGCCGACGAGGGCTGGGGATTGAAGACGCTCGCAAGCTTCGAAGGCGACGCGCAGTTCTCGTGGCACATCGCGGAGTCGCTGATCGAGCAGGAGATCGACATCGCGACGTGTCAGGAAATGCTCGTCGATCACGGCTTCATCGTGCCGATGGCGCTGATGTGGCGGCATCTGCCGCGCTGGCCGGTCAAGGCGATCCCGCTCGCGGTGAACACCGTGCAGCATCCGATCCCGACCGCGCGGCGCTGCTACGCGTTAGGGAAAGCTCTGCGCAACGCGATCGAGTCCTATCCGGAGGACCTGAAGGTCGTGATCTTCGGCACCGGCGGCATGTCGCATCAGCTGCAGGGCGAGCGCGCGGGGCTGATCAACGTCGAGTACGATCTGAAGACGATGGAGAGCGTGATCGACGACCCGGAGTGGCTCGCATCGCAGAGCACGTCGCAGATCATCGAGAACGCAGGCACCGAAGGCGTCGAGGTCATCATGTGGCTCGTGATGCGCGGCGCGCTCGATGATCGCGTGAACGTCGTGCACAAGCACTATCACACGCCGATCTCGAACACCGGCGCCGGTGTGCTCGTGCTCGAGAACGCCGCCTAGCCTTTGTCCGCCGCGGCGAACGACAGCCTGAACTCCGCGCCCGGCGAGCAGTTGCGCACCTCGACGCGCCCGTTCATCGCGGTGACGAGCTGGCGCACGAGCGCGAGGCCGATACCGGTCCCGACCGTCTCGCGCGTCAGCTCGTTCGGCGGGCGATAGAACAGCTCGAAGATCTTCTTCATTTGCCCCTTCGCGATACCGGGGCCGAAATCCCGCACAGTAAACAGCACGCCGGCTTCGCGCTCGCGGCGGCACGCGATCTCGACGACCTTGCGCTCCGCGGCCGCGGAGAACTTCAGCGCGTTGTCGACGAGATTGATCATGACCTGCGTGAAGCAATCCGCGTTCGCGAGAAGCTCCGCGTCCGGCGCGTCGTTGCGAAGCTCGAGCGTGAACCCGGCGCGCGCGACCTGACTATCGATCTTCGAGCGGACGATATCGAGAAGCTCGGCCGCTTTGATCCGCTCGAGCTCGACCGTCTCGCCGTTACGAGTGAGCCGCGCGAGCTGCAGCACGTTCTCGATCAGTCGCGACAGCCGCTCCGCCTCGCCATGGATATAGTCGTAGTAGATCTGCTTCTTCGCGTCGTCGGCCCAGCCGGCCTTCAGCATCTCGCCGTACATGCGTATCGACGTCAGCGGCGTCTTCAGCTCGTGGCTCACGGCCGACACGAAATCCTGCTGTTGGCGCGTCAAACGGATCTGCCCGACACCGAAGCGATACATCAGCAGCACGCCGCCGCACAGCACTGCGGCGAGAATCAGCGTGACCCAGCCGAGCAGCAAGCTGCCCGGCGCGCGCGGCAAGCGGTCGACACCGAAAACGAGCTCGAGCTCGCCGAACGGCGGCGACAGCCGCGCGCGGTGCAGTAAGGTGCCCGCAAACCCGAGCGCGGAAGCACCGGCGCCGGCCGAGGCTCCCGCTGCATCGCGATCGAGCGCCGAAGTCTCGCCGCCGGATCCGACGCTGCCGAGCACGTTCCCGCCGTAGGAGACGACGAGCCGCCCGATCCCGTCGAGGCTGCTGCCCGCGAACGCGGACGCGATCGCCGCAGAGACGAATCCGTCGCGGTCGACGACGAGCCCCTGGATATAGCGCTGCCCGTCCCGCCACGCATCGCGGAACATCACGATGTGCCCCGTGTCGAGCACACCGACCTCGAACGGATCGAGCTCGCTTTCGAACATTCGCACGCGATACGCGCGATCCGCGCTCGGCTCCCTGTCGAGATCGGCGCCGTCGAAGGCGGCGGCCCGATCGACCGGCGCGGATGCCGGCTCCGGCGCGAGCCCTTGCTCGACGCGCGTTTGCCGCACCGTCTTCTCGGCCTGCACGACCTGGGTCGGCACCGGCGGAGTCGAGGCTTCTCCCGCGACGATTTCGGCCGAGTTCCCGGCCGGCGCCCCGCGAAAGTCCGCCGACGTCATCGCGGGCCGGCGCTCGGATACGGCGGTCTCCGCGCCGGAGCGGAGCCGGTCGAACGCGGCCTGCACTGCGACGTTCGGTGCGACGGTAGGTGCGATATTCGGTGCGTTATTCGGTGCGACATCGGGTGCTGAGCCGCCGGCCGCGTCGGCCTCTTCCTGAAGCGCGGAGCTGCCGAAGCGCTGGACGGAAGCGCGATACTCGTCGGAAGGCGTGCGACGCGCCCGCGCGATCGCGTCGTCGAGCGGCACGATGCCGACGCCGTCGCGCACGTCGCCGCGCTGCACGAGGCGGTTCTCGACCAGCACGTCGCGGATAGCCGCTTCGAGCGCGAGCCGCGCGCGGCGCTCGTCCGCGGAGATGCCGTAACGCTCGGCGTCGGCTTCGGTCGCGGGCAGCAGCGGCGTCGTCAGCTCGCCTTCCGCATCGACCTGGAAGTAGCCGATCGCACCCGGTATTGCGCTCTCGACCGGAAACGCCGACAGCGGCGAGCGCTGCACGAAGTTCGCGGCCGCGTCGCCTTCGACGATGAGGAACTGATAGTCGCTGAACGAGCGCGCTTCCTCGGCAGCGACGGCCGCACGCAGACTCTCGTCGATGCGTCCGGCGAGATCCTCCGCGAGAAGCTGCGTCGTGCGGAACGCCTCCCAGCGCAGCTGGCGGTAGGCCTGCGTGACGAGCGCGACGGACGGAATCGCGAGCGCAAGAAAGAACACCGCGAGCACGGTCTTGAGGCGCCGCTCGTCGATCCGGAAATTGCGGGAAAGGCCGCGAGTTGCGCCGCGCTTAGCGCGCATCGCCGCCTCCCGGCCGCGCACCGCGCGCATGCGCATCGTCGACGTTCGCGTCGTGCGCGGGGGCGCCTGCGCCGCGGGCGATCAACCGGTAGCCCGCGCCGCGCACGGTCACGAGCCGGGACGGCGACTTCGGATCGCTCTCGATCTTACGGCGCAGCTTCGCGACGTGGATATCGACCGTGCGCGTTTCGATCTCGACGCCCCGATCGTAACCCCAGACCCGCGTCAGCAGCTCTTCGCGCGACACGGGCCTATCTGCGTTCGCGTGCAAATATCTCAGGATCTCGATCTCGCGGCGCGTGAACGCGATCCGCTCGTCGCCGCGTCGGCCGGAAAGATTCCGCGTATCGATCTCGATACCGCCGTCGAGCCGGATCAGCGTCTCGGCATCGAGCTCCGGACGCGCGCGCCGCAGCACGGCCTTGATGCGCAGCACGAGCTGCGCGATCGAGAACGGCTTCGCGACATAATCGTCCGCGCCGAGCGCGAGCCCATTCACGATGTCGCTGTCGCTGGTCTTCGCGGTCAGCATGATGATCGGCTGACCGCGATCGACCTTGCGCACCTCGTCGCAGATCGAGAAGCCGTCGCGGCCCGGCAGCATCACGTCGAGCAGGATCAGGTCGAAGCGGCCCCTCAACGCCTTCGCAAGCCCTTCGCGGCCGTCGGCGACCGCCTCGACATCGAAGCCGTGATAGATCAGCACGTCCGTCAGGCCGTCGCGGATCGCGGCCTCGTCCTCGACGATCAGTATGCGGGCTTTCGTTTCCATCGAACGCCGACGATCGTAGCACCGCCGCACGCTGCGGCGTGTAAATCCTTTGTAAACGCCGGCCGCGAAGTTTTGCAGTTTCGTGTCTTATCCGCCGTGCGCGGTCGCAGAAGAATCGCATCCGACGCTGCTCCTCGGGAAATTCCGTGGCGGGGAGATTCGCGTCGAACACCGTGATTCTTTGCGAGGAGATCGACATGGCCCTGATCCACCGAATGTCGCGGCTGCTGACGGCGGACCTGCACGCCGTCCTCGACCGCATCGAGGAGCCGGAGGCGCTGCTCCGTCAGGCAATACGCGAAATGGAGGAAGCGGTAGCGGACGGCGAGCGGCGGCTGAAGGCGCTCGAAGCCGAGCGCGAAGCCTTGGCCGGCCGTCGCGCGAAGCTCGATTCGACCTTGCGCGACGTCGACGCGCAGCTCGACGTCTGCTTCAACGCCGGCAACGACGCGCTCGCGCGCAAGCTCGTGCGCCGCAAGCTCGAAGCGGAGCGGTTCGCGCAGCATCTCGCGCAGCGGCTCGACGCGCACGACAAGACACTCGCCGCGGCGCGTGCGGCGCAGCTCGATCGGCGAGAGCAGCTCGACGTGATGCGCCAGAAGGCGGAGCTGCTGACCGATCGCGCCGCAGCGGAGACGACCGGGCTCGGCGACGACCCGAGCGCGGCCCGAAGCGCCGTCGGCGACGACGAGGTCGAGGTCGCATTCCTGCGCGAGCGCGAGCGGAGGAAGCCGTCATGAGCCGCGAGCACCGCCGGCCGACCGTGCTGCGAAGCATCGCCGTCGCGCTCGTCGCGAGCCTATGCGGCGCGGCGCTCCTCGCCGCGCTGCCTGCGCTGTTCGGCGCGGACGCAGCCGCCCGGATCGTCGTCGCTCTGCTCGGCCTCGGCTACGTCGTCTACGTCCTCGCGGACAGCGCGGAGCGCACCGGACGCGTCACGACCGTCGTCGTCTGGGCCGCGGCCGCCGCGGGCGCATGGATCGCGGAGCCGCCGCTCGGCGCATACATGCTGCTGCATGTCGGCCTGATCTGGCTGATCCGGTCGCTCTATCGCTACTCGAGCGTGCTGACGGCCCTCGCCGATCTCGCGCTGACCGCGCTCGCCGCCGCGTTCGCCGTCTGGGCCGCGACGCGTTCCGGCAGCGCGTGGCTCGCGCTGTGGTGCTTCTTCCTCGTGCAGGCATTCCACGCGTGGCTGCCGCCCGCGCTCGGCGCGAAGAGCCTTCGCAACCCGCGCGGCGACGACAGCGCGCGTTTCGAGCGAGCGCACCGCGCGGCGGAAGCCGCGCTGCGGCGGCTCGCCGAGACGCGCTGACACACCGATCTCGTTCCCCTTCAAACGGAGTCAATGTAATGAACGCAAAAGTAATCGGCTTCGGACTGCTCGCCGCAACCGTCGGCGCCGTGCTCCTGTCCCCCGCCTTCCGCGGCAACGCCGCGCTGCCGCCGCCCCCGCCCGTGCCCATGCCCGTGCCGTCGCACGTGCAGACGCAGGGCGCGGCGAAAGTCGAGGTCGTCTTCGTGCTCGACACGACCGGCAGCATGTCGGGGCTGATCGACGCGGCGAAGGAGAAGATCTGGTCGATCGCCGCATCGATGTCGCAAGCGACGCCCGCGCCCGAGATCAGCATGGGCCTCGTCGCGTATCGCGATCGCGGCGACGCGTACGTCACGCAGGTCGTCGACCTCAGCACCGACCTCGACTCGATGTACGCGACGTTGATGGACTTCACGGCAGACGGCGGCGGCGACGGACCGGAAAGCGTGAACCAGGCTCTGCACGACGCCGTGCACGCGATGTCGTGGAGCCAGGACCCGAACAGCTACAAGGTCGTGTTCCTCGTCGGCGATGCGCCGCCGCACATGGACTATCAGGACGACGCGAAGTACCCGGAGATCGTCGCCGCGGCGGCCGCGAAGGGCATCGTCGTCAATACGATCCAGTGCGGCGGGCTGCCCGAGACGACACCGCATTGGCAGCGGATCGCGGCGCTCGGCAACGGCCGATATTTCCAGGTCGAGCAGAGCGGCAACGCTATCGCGATCGAGACGCCGTTCGACGAGCGGATCGCGGCGCTTGCCGCGCGTCTCGACGCGACGCGGCTCTTCTACGGCACGAGCGCGCAGCGCGCGGAGATGGAGCAGAAGATCGCCGCGACCGCGAAGCTCAGCGAGCACGCGTCGACGGCGGCGCTCGCGCGCCGCGGCGTGTTCAACGCTTCGGTCAGCGGCGCGGCGAATCTCGCCGGCGAGCAGGATCTCGTTCACGACGTGCTGAGCGATCGCGTCGACCTCGACGCGCTCGCGCCGTCCGAGCTTCCGCCCGAGCTCGCGTCGTTGCCGCCCGACGAGCAGCGCCGGCTGATCGAGCAGAAGGCGGCGGAGCGCGAAGCGCTGCAGCGGGAAATTCAGGCTCTCTCGGCGCAGCGCGACGAGTTCATCGCGGACAAGCTCGACGAGCTCGGCGGCGGCGCGGACTCGCTGGACCAGCTGATCTACGACGCCGTGCGGACGCAGGCGGCGCCGAAGGGACTGACGTACGACGCGGGGCCGAAATACTGAGCTTCGGGCGCCGACGCGAGCGGCCGCGCAACGGCCGCTCCGTCCGCGCGCGTTGGCGCGAGCGCGTCATTTCTCCTGACCCCGAGACGGAACTGTAGTATGTTTCTCGGTCGCGATGGCCAAGATCAATATACGTATTCGGGTCAACGGCGAGGAGCACTCCGTGAGTGCCGAGCCGGACGCCCCGCTCCTCTATGTGCTCGCGAACGACCTCGAGCTCAAAGGCCCGCGCTTCGGCTGCGGGCTCGCGCAGTGCGGCGCGTGCTCGGTGCTGATCGACGGCGTGGAGCGCCGCTCGTGCGTGACTCCGGTCGAGAGCGTCGAAGACCGAGAGATCACGACGCTCGAGGGGCTGCCGGCCTGGTATGCGGCGCAGAAGGGTCTCGACGAGACGCCCGCGCTGCACCCGGTCCAGCAGGCCATGCTCGACGAGCAGGCGCCGCAGTGCGGGTACTGCTATAACGGCATGGCGATCAAGGCGGCCGAGCTGCTCGCGCAGAGCCCGAAACCGGACGACGCCGAGATCCGCAGCGCGATGAACGGCCATCTTTGCCGCTGCGGAACGTATCCGCGCATCGTCAGCGCGATCGAGCGCGCGGCGCGGACGATCGCGGAGAGCAACGGGTGAGCGGCGGGCGCTCCGCGGCAGCCTTGGCGCTTCCGCCGCTCGGCCGGCGCGCGTTTCTGAAGGCGGGCGGCGCGCTCGTCATCGGCTTCAGCCTCGGCGCGGCGCCTCGCATCGCACGCACGCAGCCACCGGCCCGCGGCGCGGCGGCCGGTCCGCCCGATGCCGAGCTGATCGATACGTGGCTCGCGATCCACGCCGACAACACGGCGACGCTCTATATCGGCTACGTCGAGCTCGGCCAAGGCACGACGACGGCGCTGCCGCAGATCGCGGCCGAGGAGCTCGATCTCGCGCTCGAGCAGATCACGACCGCGCAGCACGACACGAACGTCACGCCGAACCAGGGCGGCACGTACTCGAGCGCGTCGATCGCGCGCGGCGGGCCGCAGGTGCGGCGCGCCGCGGCCGAGGCGCGCAAGGCGCTGCTGACGCTCGCGTCCGAGCGCCTCGGCGCACCGCTCGAAGCGCTGCGCGTCACGAACGGCGTCGTCACGGCCGAAGGCACGGAATCGAGCGTGACCTACGGCGAGCTCGTCGGCGACCGGCTCTTCGAGATCCCGTTCACCGGCGATGCGCCGCTCAAGCCGCCCGAAGGCTATACGCTCGTCGGCACTCGCGCGGCGCGCAAGGATCTGCCGGCGAAAGTCGCGGGCACCTACACGTACATTCAGCACCTGCGCCTTCCGGGGATGCTGCACGGCCGCATCGTGCGTCCTCGCGGTCAGCGCGCGTACGGCGCCGGCGCGAGAGTGCTCGACGTCGACGCAGCGTCGATCGCGCACATCCCCGGCGCGCGCGTGCTGCGCAGAGGGGATTTCATCGGCGTCGTCGCGGACAACGAATGGGACGCGGTGCGCGCCGCGCGCGACCTTCGCGTGACGTGGGACGACACGCCGTCGTTGCCGGCATTCGCAGATCTCCACGCGACCATGCGCGCGGACGACACGGACGACGTCGTCGTGCTCGAGCGCGGCGCGGCCGGCGACGCGTTCCAGCGCGCAGCGCATCAGGTATCGTTCGCGACGCGCTGCCCGTATCAGGCGCACGCGACGTTCGCGCCGAACTGCGCGCTCGCCGACGTGACCGACGACGCCGCGCTCGTGATCTGCTCGTCGCAGGACGCTTACGGCGTGCGCCGCACGCTCGCGCCGATCCTAGGGCTCGCCGAGCAGCAGATCCGTGTGCAGTACAGCGAGAGCTCGGGCACGTACGGCCACAGCTGCTACGACGACGTCGCGCAGGCCGCCGCGATCATGTCGCAGCTCGCGGGCGCTCCGGTTCGCGTGCAGTTCATGCGCTGGGACGAGCATGGCTGGGACCCGTATGGTCCGGCGCACGTCGGCGAGGTGCGCGCCGCGGCGGACGACACCGGCAAGCTCGTCGCATACGAGTATCACGGCTGGCATCACAACTGGAGCCTGATCGAGCCGTCGCAGCAGCTCGCGATGGGCTCGGAGCCCGTGCCGTGGGCGTTTCTCGTCTCGCAGCAGGTCAGCCCGCAGAATTGCGGCGCGATGTACGCGATCGACAACCTGCGCCTCGTCAATCATCGGCTCGACACCGCGAAGTATCTGCGTGCGGGCTGGCTGCGCTCGCCGCTCGATTTGTCGCTGTCGTTCACGTCGGAGCAGGCGATCGACGAGCTCGCGTATCGGCTCGGCGCGGATCCTTACGAGTTCCGCAGGCGGAACATCGCGGACGAGCGCTGGCTCGGCGTGCTCGACGCCGCCGCCGAAGCGGCCGGGTGGACGCCCCGGCCCGCTCGCGGCGGCGAGAACGCAGGCAACGTCGTCCGCGGCCGCGGCATCGGCCTCGGCACGCATCTCGCGTCGTGGGGCGGCGCGGTCGCCGAGATCGAGGTCGACAAGGCGACGGGGCGAGTCGCGATTAAGCATCTTTACGGCGCGATCGACGCCGGCCTCGTCGTCAATCCGGCCATCGTCGAAGCGCAGATCGTCGGGCAGCTCGTGCAGACCGCGAGCCGCATGCTGTTCGAGGAGGTCACGTTCGACGAGAACGGCGTGACGAGCCTCGACTGGTCGAGCTATCGCGTGATCCGCTTCGAAGAATGCCCGGACGTGACACCCGTCATCGTGCAGCGAATCGACCAGCCCTACTCCGGCGCCGGCGAGGAGGTCATGGCCGCGGCGGCCGCGGCGATCGCGAACGCGTTCTTCGATGCGACCGGCGTGCGGATGCGCGAGTACCCGTTCACGCCGGAGCGCGTGCTGGCGGCGCTCGCCGCAGGAGAAGCATGATGGCGGAGTCGCTCGAGCGCCGTGACGGCGAGCCTCAGCACCGAGCGTCGTGCCACTGCGGCCGCGTTCGGATCGACGTCTTCGCGGCGCTGCCGGACGAGATCTACGACTGCAACTGCTCGATCTGCACCAAGAAGGCGTATCTGCACTGGTTCGTGCCGAAAGAGCTCGCGCGCATCGAAGTCGACGACGACGCGCTCGCGACGTATACGTTCAATACCGGCCGCGCGAAGCATCACTTCTGCGCGGTGTGCGGGGCGGCGCCGTTCTACGTCGCACGCTCGCACCCCGACAATCTCGACGTCAACGTGCGCTGCGTCGAAGGCGTGGACCTCTCGCAGCTGACGATCCTGCCGTTCGACGGCCGCAACTGGGAAACGGCCGTGAAAGAGCTGCACGCGAAGGCGCCGCCTTCCTCCGCCGTACAGCGCCGCTTGCATGCGGCACGCCCATCGGGAGAATAGCGCGGCTGGAGCTGGCAGCTGATGAGGTCCCGCGTGGCCGAGCGACCCACGAACATTCGAACGCGAGCGGAGCGGTCCGCGCGTAGCGCCGAGCTGCGGCCAGCCGTACGAGATCAGAAGGTCGAACGTGAAGGCGTCAAAGACGAGAACGCCGTCGACATCTCGATGCTCGACCACCTCGTCGGCTACAGCCTGCGGCGCGCGCTCGGCCTGCAGATGCAGCGCTTTTCCGCGGTGTTCGGCCCGCTGAGCATCCGCCCGGTGCAGTTCACGATCCTCGGGCTGATCTACCACAACCCCGGGATTCGTCAGGCGGCGCTCGGCAAAACGCTGCACATCGAGCGGGCCAATATCGTCACGCTCCTCGCCGAGCTCGAGCAACGTGAGCTCGTCACGCGGCATACGGCGGCGGCGGACCGCCGCTCGCGCATTCTGCACCTGACGCCTGCGGGGGAAGAGCTGACCCGCAAGCTGCTCCGCCTTCACGAGCGCCTCGAGCGAGATCTCGAAGAGCACCTCGGGACCAGCGAAAGGGAAACGCTTCTGAGCCTTCTCGCAGCCTTTCGCCGTCTGGACCCGGCGCCGAAGATCCTCGCAGACTGAGCTGCGCAGCCCTGGTGGCGAGGCCGCACGGCTCGTTCGGCGGGCTCGTCGGTCCGCCAAGCGGTGCGCATCCGGACGGGCGCGATGTCGCCCGCGTGCCGCCGCGTCGATCAACGCGTACTTTCCGAAGCGGCCGGACCGGCACCGGCGGCCGTCGCGCGTTAAAGTAACCGTCCGCTGCGACTTCGAGGACGGCATGCCGATACCCGAGCGCCGCAACGAGCTGGTTGCGGACATGATGGCACGAACCGGAATAGACGGGCCGATGATCGAACGGCTCGTGCACGCCTTTTATGCGAAGGTTCGCGAGGACGAGCTCCTCGGCCCGATCTTCGACGCGCGAGTTGCCGACTGGGACGCGCATCTCGCGCGGATGTGCCTGTTCTGGTCTTCGGTCGCGCTCGGCTCGGGCGCCTATCAGGGCAGCCCGATGCGCGTGCACGCGCCGCTGCCGGTCGACGCAGAGCACTTCGACCGCTGGCTGGCGCTGTTCGAGGAGACCGCGAACGAGGTGTGTCCGCCGGCCGCAGCCGAGCACTTCGTCGTGCGGGCTAAGCGGATCGCGCACAGCCTCGAGCTCGGCATCGCGAGCCACAACGGCCGCATCCTGATGAAGGGGCAGCGCTACTACCGGGCCTGACGGCTCAACGCTTGCGCGGCCGCCCTTCGGTCCCGGCGCCCGCGGTGATGAAAATCGCGGTCGCGGAGCCGGTCACGTCGGCGGTGTGCCATACGCCGGGCGGATTGATCGCGTACTCGCCGGGCCCCAGCGTCGTCCGGACTTCCGTCCCGTCGATTTCCTGCACGAGCGTAATCTCGCCTTCCGTGCAGATCACGACCTCGTGACCTTGCGGGTGGACCTCCCAGCTGTCCCATGGCGCGTCGAAAGTGAACATCGAGACGAGCCGTCCTTCGGACCCGTCGCTCGCGTGGCGGCGCATGTATTCCTCGTACCACTCGAGGCCCGTGAACTCGGGCTCGTCGGTGGCCGTGGCGCCGAGGCCGAGGTGTACCGGATGGCTAGCGAGATTGCGTTGCATCAGCGACTCCTGCCGGTGAGGGGGCCCCGGAATTATCTCATGGGTGTGACTGGCCGCTTTACACGCCCCCGCGCGATACGCACCATTCGGCGACGGCATGAGCACCTAACACCTCGACGCGATCATCGTTGGCGCAGGCGTCGGCGGGCTCTGCGCGTTACCGAGGTCACCGCGCGGCCGGAGTGATCGGCGTGCACGCCCAAACGGCGTCCGCCTGTGCGTCGGTGCGGGCGAGCGCCGCCCGTACCGCGCCGTCGCTCGGCGACCGGACGACGTACACGGCCTTCGGCTCGCGCAGCGACACGAAGCCCCGGACGAGCTTCGCATCGTCGCGACTCAGCGCTGACGCTATGCCGTCGAGGCTTCGGGCTCGATCATCCGGCAACCGCAGCTCCGCGACGAAATTCGCATCGGACAGCGCCAATGCGCCGACCCCGTTCTCGCCGGTGACCGTGCCGGGCCAGACGCCGTCGAGATTCGCCTGCAATTGACGGAGCGCAATGCGCGCGGACTCCGTATCCGGCGCCTCGTACCAGCACAGCATCCGCTTCCCGTCGGCGGACAGAAAGCTCTGCTTCCAGGTCACGCGATGCAGATCGAAGCAGCCGCCGACGTCGTCGGTCAGGATCACGTCGTCGGGCGTCAGCGGCGGGTCGATCGACCGAAGGTAGAACACGTCGCTCATCAATGAATCCTCCGACCGCCCCGATCCTCCGATCATCATCCAAGCACCGTTGGCAACACGGATGTTCAGCCGGCCGTGCGCGTAACGCAAGAGGCTCTCACGAGCGGATTCATCGCCGCATCGATCCTCAGCGGACCGCACTCCGGCGCCACCCGCGCGCTGCCGCCGAGCCGCAAGCCCGCGGCGAGATGCGCGCTCAGGTCGCGCGCATCGTCCTCGGCGCCGTGAATGAAGCTCGACTTGCGGCGGCGCATGAAGTTGAGCCCGAGCACGTACAGGCCCGGCGCGACGACTCCGCCGTCGTGACGGAGGCGCCCCTTGTGATCGAAGACCGGAACGTGCAGCCACGAGAAGTCCGGCCGAAAGCCCGTCGCGAAGATCACGGTCGAGATCCGCTCGCGCACGAGGTCGATGCCGAGGCGCGGCTCGGAATCGACACGGGTCGGCGCAAAACGCACCGGCGGCCCGAGCTCGCGGCCGTCACCGCTCTCCTCTGCCCATTCGTCGAGCCTGTCGAGCAGACGCGCGAGCTTCAGGTCGGCCATCGCGCAATGGTTGCGCAGCGAGCCGGAGAACTGCGCCTTGCCGTCCGCGGCGCCGACGAGCCGGCCGACGAGCTCGACGCCGCGCTCGGTCAGCGCGTTCTGATCGAGCGTCGTGCGCTCGGGCGTGCCGACGAGCTGCGGCGACGGCACGCGGCGCGCGCGGACGACATCGTCGACCTCGTCGTAGCGCTCGTCGAGGATGCCGACGGCGTCGAGCCACCATTGGATATCGAGCCCGCGATACGTGCGCGGCATCCGGATATGCTCGCCGACGGCGAGGATCACACGCCGCCCCGAGCGCCGGATCTCGTCCGCGAGCTGCAGCCCCGTCGCGGACGCGCCGACGACGAGCACGCCGCCGTCGTCGAGCTGGCTCGGATTGCGGTACGTCTTCGGCGTTAACGCCGCCACCGACTCAGGCAGAGCCCCGGCGGCGGCCGGCACGGCCGGCACGCCGTGCGCGCCGCTCGCGAGGACGACGGCACGGCAGCGCCACGCGCCGCGATCGGTCGCAACCCGGTAGCCACCCTCCTCCGCGACGACCGATGTCACTGCCGTATGCGCACGCACGGGCGCATCGATGAACCGCGCGTAGCCGTCGATCAGCTCGACGACGTCGCTCGCGCTCATGTAGCCGTCCGGATCAGCGCCGCGGTATGGGTAGCCCGGCAGGCGGCTCTGCCAGTTCGGCGTCAGCAGCCGCAGCGAGTCCCAGCGCTCGTGCCGCCACGAGTTCGCGATCTCGCCGCGCTCGAGCACGACGTGATCGATTGAGCGCTCGGCGAGACACCGGCTCATCGCGAGCCCCGCGTGACCGGCGCCGATGACGACGACGTCGACGGCGCCGGCCGGCGGATAACGCGTGTAAAGGCCGCGAATCACTTGACCTCCACCGCGACATTCGTCGGGTTCGTCACGATGTCGTATACGGCCGAGCGGCGCTGCGACTGCGCGACGAGCGCGGCGATCTCCTGCTCCGTCGCATCGGCATCGATCTCGAACACGACCTTGATCCCGTCGAAGCCGTTGCGCACCTCGCTGTCGATGCCGAGGATGCCCTGTAGATCCATGCCGGCCTCGAGCGTCGCTTTCACCGAGCGCAGCTGGATGTTGCGGTTCTGCGCGACGGCCGCGATGCCCGCGGTCAGGCACGACGCGAGCGCGACGAGCACGTACTCCACCGGCGTCGCGCCGTTGTCCTCGGCGGCGAAGATCTCGGGGTGGTCGGCGTCGTAGCGGAACGCGGTCTTGTGCGATTGCTCGGCGCCGAGCCCGAAGAAGCCGTGCACGGCGGAGCGGCTGTGCGTGCCGCTGATCCACTCGCACGTCGCGCGCCACTTGAAGCGCGCGGCCTCCGGCGCTTCGGTCAGCGCTTGCCGGGCGCCGAGCAGCGCTTCGACGTTGACGCCGTTGTCGACTTTGATCGCGGTGATGTTCATGTCGGGTACTCCCCTCTCGTTGTGGTTCGGAGCCGGTCGGCGACCGGCATGGGGCGCAGCTTGCGGCCGACGCGTTGAACCGAGCGTGGGAGCGGCCGTGGATTTTTCCGGCGCAAGCGTGGAAACGCGGGGAGCGGGTCGCGCTCAGGCCGGACGCGCGAGCGGCGCGGTCAGCGCGGCCGCGCGCTCGCGGGCCCACAACGCGACCGGCGCGTCGTCGAGGCGCGCGAGCGCCGCGGTGTGGCGCGCGAAGCCGGCCGGATCGTTCGACGCGCGGCTCGCGACGGCCAACGCGACGTGCGCGAGCATAATCTCGGTCGCGCGGTCGAGCGCCTCGGCACATGCGAGCGCTTCGCTCGCGCGCGCGATCGCCGACTCGGGCCGGCGCCGCTCGACGTCGAGGAGCGCGGCGCGCGTCAACGTATAGGCCATCCGATGCTTCGCGTCGGCCGCGCGCAGGTCGTCGAGTGCCGCGTCGAGCGGCGTGGTCTCGTCGGTCAGCGCGTAGCGGCACAGGCCGTCGAGCGCGTGCGCGAACGGCCGCTCGCTGCCGTCGCGAATCTTCTCGCCGAGCTCGATCAGCAATACGCAGTAGGCCCGCGCCGCATCGAACCGGCCGCGCTCGATCTCGATCATCGCGAGATACTCGTTGGCCTGGAACTCGCTGATCCGGTCGCCGGCGGATTTCGCGAGCGCGCGCGCTTCCTTGAAGAGCCCGACTGCCTCGTCGAGCCTGTTCTGATGGAAGCGCAGCATGCCGAGCCCGCCCGGGATCGCGCAATGACCGATGCGTTTGCGCCTGGCGAGCGCCTGCGCCTCCATCAGCAGCGCCTCGGCCTGCGACAGGTCGCGCTCGAGCATCGCAAGGCAGCGTGCGGCCTCGGCGATGCCGGTGATGTGCTCGGCGTCGCTGCCGCCGCGCGCGACGCGCTCCGCCTGCAGGATCTCCTCGTGCGCGCCGGTCCAATGGCCGTGCTGCCAAAGCACATAGCTCGCCATGTGGTAGCCGCGGCGCGCGTGCGCCATCGCACCGTGGTCCAGCGCCTGCTCCGCGAGCGCCGCGAACTCGGCCGCGGCCGCTTCCCAATCGTCGACCGGCGCCGCGGCCAGCATGATCTCGCGCAGCTCGAGCGTCAGGCAGACGCGCTCCGCGGGCGCGAGCGCATCGACCCACTGCAAACCCTTCCGCGCGAGTGACAGCGCCTCGTCGTTCGCGAAAAAGCGCAGGCACAGCTTTCCGGCCGAGACCATCGCGCGCGCACATAGGCCGGGGTCGCCGCTTTGCGAGGCGTGGTGCGCGAGGTCCGCGGCGTGAGCGAGGTCGAGCGCCGTGTCCTGCTCGAGAAGCTCCGCGACCCGGCGGTGCATCGTGCGGCGGCGCGCCGGCGAGATGCTCGAGTAGATGCTGCGGGCGATCAGGTCGTGCGAGAAGCGAAAGCCGCGCTCGGTCGGCAGCAGCATCGCTTGCCGCGCACCCGTCTCGAGCGCCTCGCCGATGCCGTTCCAGTCGAGGCCGGTCACGCGCGCGAGCGTCGCCGCATCGATGCGCGGCGCGAGCACCGCGGCCCAGCGCAGCACCTCGCCGCTGTCGTGATCGAGTCGCGCCAGGCGCTCCTGGACGAGCTCGTCGAGCGACTGCCCGCTGTCGCCGGCGGCCTCCGCGCGCGCGAGCTCGATCGCGAGGAGCGGATTGCCGCCGCATTCGCGGCTGAGCTCGACGCCGTTCGCGTCGGGCACGCGGAGGCTAATCAGGGTGCGCACGTCCGCCTCCGGCAGCGGCCCGAGCTTGATCTCGTCGAGCAGCCCCGCCTGGCGGAGCTCGCGCAGCGTCCGGCGCACGGCTGCGTTGTCGCGCAGCTCGTCGTCGCGGGCCGCGAGGATGCCGACGAACGGCTGATCGCGGTTCGTCCGGGCAACGAAGTGCAGCGCCGACGCGCTCGACTCATCGCTCCAATGCAGATCGTCGAACAGCACGGCGACCGGCTGCACACGGGCTCGCTCCGTAACGAGCTCGCCGAGCGCCGAGAACAGACGGTCGCGGTTCGCCTGATCCACGTCCGCGAGGACGTTGCCGAAGATATCGGCCGTGCCGGCCGCGACCGCGCGCCGCAGCGCGTCGATCCACAACGCGAACGGGCGAATCGACTCCGACTCGAACGCGCACGCCTCGAGCATGAATGCGCCGGCGTCGCGGGCGAGCGCGGCAGCGGCCTCGAGCAGCCGGCTCTTGCCGATGCCGGGCTCGCCGCAGACGAGCACGAGCCGGCCGCGGCGCTCGTCGACCGCACGCGCGAAGGTCGAGGCGATTCGCTCGAGCTCCGCGTCGCGGCCGATCAATGCCGACTCGGCGGCGTCAGCGGAGGGCATGGACTGCACCCGAGCGGACGGGGTCGACGGCACGCGAGCCGACGGCGTCGACAGCGAGGGAGCAAACGTCGAACGAAACGTCGCGACGCTCGCCGTCCGAGCGCCGCTCGGCTCCGGCTCGACGGCGCCGCGGCGTGCTCCGGGCTCGCCGCGCAGCGCCCGAGAAAGCTCGCCGGTCGGCGCGGCGCCGGCCTCCTTCAGCAGCTTCGCGCCGGTTCGATACTGTTGCTCCGCCTGATCGGCGCGGCCGAGCGCGACGAGCAGCCGGATCAACGTCGCGCGCGCGCCTTCATCGTACGGCGCGATCCTCACGTGCTCGTACGCGTGCGGCAGCGCGCGCTCCGGCTCGTGCGCGAGTCGCCGCACGAGCGCGGACAATACTCGCGACTGCGCTTGCAGCGCCCGTTCCCGCTCCGCGCAGCACCACGCGTCGAAATCCTGGAATGCCGACAGACTGAGCCCTTCGAGGAAGTGCCCGCGATAGCGCCCGGCCGCGGCCTCGAGCGCGTCGATCGACACGTGCTCGAGGCCGCTGCCCGCGAGCGCGTGCAGCGCGAGCACGTCGATGGCGACGTCGCTCGCATCGAACGCGACGCTGTTCCTGTCGGCGACGATCCGCTGGCGCGATTCGTCGTCGACGAGGCGGCGCAGCTTCGACAGGCTCCAGCGCAGCGAGCCGCGCGGATCGTCCGGAATTTCCCAAAGCAGATCGCACAGATGCTCGCGCTGGAACGGCCGGCCGTTCAGCGCGAGATAGGCAAGGAGCGCCCGTGTCTTCTTGGACGGGGGCAGCTCGATGCTCGCGCCGTCGCGCAGGATTTCGAGCCCCCCGAGGAACTTGAGCTCGAGCGCGGCCATGACGCGAATTGTAGTGCCGGACTTTCGACGCACCAAACGGTCGCGCGGGCAAGACGGCGTCGACGCGCCGACAGCCTCCGTGCCGGGATCCAACGCTCCGGAGCCGAAAAAACCACGCTGCCTTCAACGGGCGCTGCCACGCTCCGCGGCCAAGATGGGCCGAAGCCAATGCGAGGAGAATCCGATGGCCCGCTTCGACAACATTCTCGAGACGATCGGCAACACGCCGCTCGTCAAGCTCGGCAAGCTCGCGCCTCCGGGCGTGAACGTGTACGTGAAGATCGAGTCTTTCAATCCGATGGGCTCGGTCAAGGACCGCATGGCGCTCGCCGTCATCGAGCGCGCGGAGCGGACCGGTGAGCTCCTGCCCGGCCAGACCGTCGTCGAGGCGACGAGCGGCAACACCGGCATCGGGCTCGCGATGGTCTGCGCGCAAAAGGGTTATCCGCTCGTCGTCACGATGGCGGAAAGCTTCAGCGTCGAGCGCCGCAAGCTGCTGCGCTTCCTCGGCGCGAAGGTCGTGCTGACGCCGGCCGCCGAAAAAGGCACCGGCATGCTGAAGAAGGCCGTCGAGCTCGCCGAGACGCACGGCTGGTTCCTGTGCCGGCAGTTCGAGAACGAGGCGAACGCCGACGTGCATTCCTCGACGACGGCGCAGGAGATCATCGCCGACTTCACCGGCGAGCGGCTCGACTATTGGGTTTCCGGTTTCGGGACCGGCGGCACGTTGAAGGGCGTCGCGCGCGCGCTGAAGCAGGCCGGGCTGCCGACGAAGATCGTCGCCGCCGAGCCCGACAACGCGCAGGTGCTCGGCAGCGGGATCCGGCAGCGGCGTGCGCCGGACGGCACGCCTGCCGAAAGCCATCCGCGCTTCCGGCCGCATCTGATGCAAGGCTGGGCGCCCGACTTCATCTCGAAGCTGACCGAGGACGCGGTCGCAGCCGGACTCGTCGACGAGATCGTGCCCGTAGCCGGCAACGACGCATTGCGCTTCGCCCGGGAGCTTGCGCGCCAGGAAGGCATCTTCGTCGGCACGTCGAGCGGCGCGACACTCGCGGCCGCGCTCGAGATCGCGCGCCGCTCGCCGCCCGGCACGAACATCGTCTGCATGCTGCCCGATACCGGCGAGCGCTACATGTCGACGCCGCTGTTCGAGCATATCGGCGACGAGATGACGGCCGAGGAGCTCGAGCTGTCGCGCTCGACGCCGAGCTGCCGCTTCGATGCGCCGCCGCCCGCGCCTGCCGCGGCGGCGCAAGCGCCAGCCGCGCTCGATGCGGATGCGGAGCGTTTCGTCGACGACGTCGTTCGCAGCGAGCCGGTCGTGCTGTTCGCGCTCGAGTGGTGCGAGTTCTGCTGGTCGGTCCGGAAGCTCTTCGCTCGGCTCGGCATCGAGTACCGCAGCATCGATCTCGACTCCGTCGAATACCAGGCCGGCGACCGCGGCGGCAAGATCCGCGCCGTGCTCGCCGAGCGGACCGGCGCAACGACGATCCCGCAGATCTACGTCGGCGGCGAGCACGTCGGCGGCTGCACGGATCTGTTCGACGCGTGGCGCGACGGCTCGATCCGCCGGCGGCTCGACGAGCGCGGCATCCGTTACGACCGAAGCGCCGATCTCGACCCGTACTCGCTGCTGCCGAAATGGCTGCAGCCGCGCAAGACCGCGTGAAGGAGCACACCATGACCACGAGCACGTTGCCCGTCATCGATATCAGCGACCTTTCGAGCAGCGCGACGCTCGACGCGATCGACGCCGCGTGCCGAGACTGGGGCTTCTTCCAAATCGAGCGGCACGGCATCGACGACGGGCGGATTCGCGCGCTGAAGCGGCAGATGCGTGCGTTCTTCGCGCAGCCGCTCGACGAGAAGCGGAAGATCCTGCGCACGGCCGACAACCCATGGGGGTTCTACGATCGCGAGCTCACGAAGCACACGCCGGACTGGAAGCAGATCTACGACTACGGGCCGCCCGACGGCGGCGTGATCATGCCACAGTGGCCGGTCGCGCTGCCGGAGTTCCGCGGAGCGATCCAGGCTTTCTATGACGCGTGCTATACGCTCGCGCTGCGGCTGCTCCGCGCGATCGCGGTGAATCTCGGCATGCCGCCGAGATCGCTCGACGGCTACTTCGCGCCGCAGCACACGAGCTTCTTGCGCCTCAACTACTATCCGGAGTGCCCGAAACCAACCCGGCCGACGGGTCTTTCGCTCGCGCGCGACGGACATCTCGGCGTGAACCAGCACACCGATGCCGGCGCGCTGACGTTGCTGCTGCAGGACGAGCAGCCGGGTCTCGAGGTTTTCCACGACGGCGACTGGCATCTCGTCGAGCCGCGGCCGGACGCGCTCGTCGTCAACATCGGCGACATCGTGCAGGTGTGGTCGAACGACCGCTATCAAGCGGCGCTGCATCGCGGCCTCGTCAGCGCCGACACGGCGCGCTTCAGCGCGCCGTTCTTCCTGAATCCGGCCTACGAGGTCGAGTACGCGCCGCTGCCGTCGACGGTCAGCGCATACCGGCCGCCGCGTTATTGGCCGATCAACTGGGGCGCCTTTCGGGCGCGGCGCGCGGCCGGCGACTACGCCAATCAAGGCCGCTACGCCCAGATCAGCGACTATCACCGCACGGAGTAAGGAGCACGAAGATGGCATTCATCGAGACGATTCCCGTCGAGCATGCACCCGACGACGTGAAGGCGATGTACGAGCGGCAATTCCTGCACTACGGCTACGTGCCGAACTACGCGCTCGTGTTCTGCCACCGCCCTGAGATCATGCGCTTGTGGGCGCAGCTCCAGTCGGGCATCAAGCGTCACATGGACAAGCGGCGCTTCGAGCTCGTCACGTTCGCCGCAGCACACGCGCTGCGCAGCACGTTGTGCTCGCTCGCGCACGGCAAAGCGTTGACGGAGATCCTGTCCGCGGCCGACGTGATCGCGATCGCGCGCGGCGAGACGCCGGAATCTCTGACGGACGCGGAGGCGGCGATGCTCGAGTTCGCGCGCAAGGTCGCCCGTGACGCGTCGACCGTGACGGCCGGCGACGTCGAGCGGCTCAAAGCCCTCGGATTCACGGACGCCGAAGTCTTCGACATCGCCGCGACGGCCGCCGCGCGCGCGTTCTGGACGAAGGTGATCGAGTCGCTCGGCGTCGAGGCCGACGCGCCGTTCCATGCAATGGACCCCGAGCTCACCGACGCATTGATCGCCGGAAGACCGCTCGCCGCGGCGGGCATCGGGTCAGCGCAGCTCGAGCGCGTCGAGCTCGCGTAGGGCTTCCGGCGAGCCGAGCAGCACGAAGAGCAGCGCACAGTTCACCGCTACCGTGGCCCAGAACACGATACGGAAGGACCGCTTGTTCGACTTGTGCCTCAGTACCCTCTGCGCAGCGAGCGCTCCGGGCCACCCTCCGCACAAGCCGAGCAGGTGCAGCGTCGACTCTTGAGTGCGCCAGCGTCTGTTCCTCGCGGCCCACTTGTCCCGGGCGTAAACCGCGAACGTGACGCCGCTCACGAGGAGATACGCGGCCGCGACGACCGACGGTACGCGGCCGGCGACGGCCGCTGCGGACACAGACACGAGAAACGCCGTGGCGAGCGGCAGCGCCGCTGCACCGGCGCCTTGGCCTATCGCTCGACGAGCACGCTCGTCGCAGTACTTGACGTCGACACATTGCAACCGTCCCTTGCGGTCATGTTGCAAGTCGAACGTGACGAGCTCGTTACCGACCGGGCGGCGCGATTTATCGGCAAACGACTTGATGTGGACGAAGACCCGCTCTCCGCCCATCGCGGGGGTGACGAAACCAAAACCCCTGTCGTCCTGCCATTGGGTGATCCGCCCCTTCTGACGCATACACAAGCACTCCGGCCCGGCCGGCGTCGATTCTACCGCTCCTCGAGCTTACGACGACTCGAGGGAATCGATCGATTGAGGCCGATCGTCGACCTCGTCCGGCGCTTCGGATGCCGAGCTCGAAAGCCGCTCGGGCTCTGCGCCGGCGACACCGCCCGCCGACCCGGCTCGCAGATCGCGCGCAGGAGCGGGCCACGCCATCGGTGCGACCCAGGCGGGAAAATTTCCCTTCGCGTCGGCACCTTTCCGCTGTCGCTCGAGCGATCGCTGCTTTCTCTGCTGATACTGCACCTTCTGGTCGCATTGGGCGCAGGCGCTCGCGGGCAGCGTACAGCGATAACAGGGGCGAAAGTCTACCCACGCGACCCTCTCCAGGCAGACGTATCGGTATCCAGACTTCGTCCACCTAACCGGCCAATCCATTGTTCTACTCCCCGTTCTCGTGCTCGCGCTGCGGCCCGCCCCCCGAAACGGGCCCCGTTTGGCAACGCGCTTTCCCCTCAACCATCGATCGCGGATTCGCCGATCGAGTAGATTACTATTCGTGTAGCACTACTAAGCATCTCATCTTCGCTATCGTGCTTCAACCGCTTCGGCGAGGTTGTTAGCTATTCTATATGCCTCGCCTCACGGCTCCGGCAGATAAATCGATGAAACATACAATTAATGCCGGCAGGCGGCCACTTCGATTGTGGCGTTATGTCTACTTCATGACACGAGCGCTCGGCGAGAGTCTCGTACCGCTACGCGCGATGGTCGCGGCCGCGCTGAGATTGGGGGGACGCCCGCGCGGGCGCCGGGGGTGAGGTCAGCCGACGTGGGGGCTCGTCGTGCCCTCGGCGACCGAGCGAACGTTCTCGTTCGCCTCCTGCTCGAGTTTCGCGAGCGCTTTGGCAAGCTTGTCGATCTGCCGCTCGATCAGCTCGATGGACCGGTTCCGGATCGCCGGTTCCGGCGCCTTGAGCAGGGTCGTCGCAACGGCAATCGGGCTCACCAAATTGCGCAGCTCGTGAATCGCTCTGTTCAGCTCCGACCTTCTGACGCGAGCGTACTCGTTGAGGTCTGGGGCCTCGTTCAGCTCGGTGCAAACCATCAGGTACGTCGGAGTATCCTGCGTCGAATGACGGACGGGGAACCAACCGAATGAGTGCCAGCGGAACGTGCCGTCATACGCGCAGCGGACGCGGGCCGTCATCGTGAACGCAAGGTTTCGCTCGAGCGCCGCCGTGAACGCCGCGGCGACCTCGTCCTTATCCTCGGGGTGCAGAACGGCGAGCCAGACGTCTGCCCTTCCACACATCGCCTCGCGCGTGAACCCGGTGTAGCGCAGCCACCTTTCGCTGACGAAATCCGGACGTCCATCGCGGCCCGTCGTCCACACCATCGACCCGCCGCTTTCGGCGAGCGTCCGAAACAGCTCGGCACGGCGATCCGACATGCTTTGCGACCGTTTCGACTCCCTCAGGTCGCGCAAGATCAGCACGACGCCGACCATCTCGCCGTCGATCCAAACGGGCGCCGCGATGCAGCTCACAGGCACTTGACCGATGTCGTCGCACATGACTGCGACGTCCTCGAGCGATACGGCGGCCTTCGTGCGAAGCACGGTCTTGAAGAGATTCACCGTCGTATCTCGGCCATGCGCCTCGGTTGGAGCGCTGATCCGCAGCAGGCTCTCGATTCGCTCCCCGATGATCGGCGGACCGCCGCACAACAGATGCTCGGCGCCAGGATTGAAGCCGACGATCTCACCTAGCAGGTTCGTCGAGATTACGCTGTCGCTCAGATACGGTGCGGCATGCAGGAGGGCGGCACTTTCGATCTCCTCGGCCGACGGCCGCCGGGCTACGATCCTCAACCGCGGCATACGTGACCGGCTCGCTGCGACGGGCTCCGGGACGGGCCCTGCAGATCCCTGTCGCCATATCGCGACATAGGGTGTACAATGCTAGGCGATCGCACGCTTTCGAACCGTTTCACAATTAGTTATAAGTCTGTCCGGAGAGCGATTCCTCGCGGGTCACCAGCGGAAGGCCAAATCGCGGAGCGAAGCGAAGCGTCATACCCAGAGTTGAGTGCTTGAGTGCGGACAGGTCCGGTGCAGTCGTGCGCATCAACGACTGTAAATCGGCTGTATTTACCCAAGTGGGGCAAAGCGTTCAGTCAAAGGGTAGAATGCCATGTCCTTGAGGATACCTTGCTATACACCTAAGTCAACAACAGGTAGACGCACCTCATAAGCAATGAAGACGATGGGAGAACGGATCAGGGCCCTACGGATCGCCAGGGGCCTGTCCCAGCAAGAGCTGGCCGATCAGCTGGGCATCACCAAAGGCGCCGTGATGCACTGGGAAACCGGCAGAACGAAAAATATCAAGAACGAGACGATGCTCGCACTCGTCCAGATTCTCGGAACGGATCAGGAGTTTCTCATCTTCGGTCCGGACAGGATGCCGAAGCAGGACGGCCGCAAGCGCCCGCGGCCGGGCGAAGCAGATCCGCAGAAGAACACGGTGAAGCGCCGCCGCAAATAGAGCTACCGCGGGCGACTGAGCTATCGGCATCAGGCAGGCGCAAGAGCGCTTATTCTCGCCGGAGATCCAACCGCTCGCGGACCCCATCAGGCACGCAGCCTCAACTAGTAGCGACTCAGCGCACCAGCAACCTCGACGCGATACGCCGAGGTCAGGCGACTTTTGCCTCTGCGTGACGAACTCGTCTCGTCTGCTCGAGCGAGGTCGTCGCTCACTATCCGACGCATCAAAGCGCGAAGGCTGAAACCTTTCCGAGCTCGCGACGGGCGCCGACGAAGAACTTCACACCTGAAGTCTTCGGCCCAACCTCCCTCTCCTGATTCGACAACGCATATCATTCCGGCCGCGCTCGACACGCCGGCGGGTTCGTATCCGTGCATTACGACCCGTAATGGGCATGCCTCGGTATTGCCGCGCCGGTGCGATGTCCTTGAGGATACCTTGCTATATACCCGTGCAACTCACACTCGAACGCGACCGTACGATGAAAACGATAGGAGAACGTATCCGGATCCTAAGAATCGCAAGGGGCCTGTCGCAGCAAGACCTGGCCGATCGGCTGGGCATCACAAAGGGCGCCGTGATGCACTGGGAAACCGGTAGAACGAAGAACATCAGGAACGAGACGATGCTCGCGCTCGTCCGAATCCTGAAGACGGATCAGGAGTTCCTGCTTTATGGTCCCACCCGCATACCGACACCGGACGGACGCAAACCGCGGCCCGACGGCTCGGGACGCGCGAAGGGACCGGCGACGCGCCGCCGCAAGTAGAGCACGTGCGATCGGGCGCGTGCAGCGGATCGATGAAGCGATAAAGCGATCGCCGATCAGGCCGAGGTCCCCGTCGGCCGTGAAGCCCGGTCGACACCCAACTCGAGCGTGCAGCGCGTCTTCAGCCCAAGCCCTCGGGAGATGCACGCAGCTCAGCGACTTTCCGCACCTGCCCCGATACATTCATGTATCGCATACTATACGTTTGATGCCTTTTTGATCCAGATGTTCGCCGCCGCGCGAACGCCATCATCGTAAACTCAGGATCAACTCGACACCCCGACGGGACTGTCACTCGTCCATACGTCGCGCAAGTATCCGCCGCGCTCGGGCCTAACCCGCTATACCTTCGCGCTCCAGGCATGAACCCTTCTTCGAATGGGCATACCCCAGTATTGCCAGTCAAGGTATAGCATGGTATACGAAGTGGGAAGTTTCTCTCCGGTCGAACGATGCGGATAGTGATGAAGGGAGACGCGCATGGCTCAGCAAGCCGAGGTCGATAAGGCCACGCTGCACGTCATGTTGCTCGAGGCGCAGCGACAGCAGCGAATGGAGAGAGATCCGCTCGCACCGATCAAGGGGATCCTAGTGGGCACGATGGCTGGTCTCGCGGTCTGGGGAATGTTGTTTTTCGGATGGCTGCTCGTCGCATGAGAAGCAGCATCCATCGCCGACTTCGCTGCGACGCCGCTTACGGTGTTGCATGGAGACCGCACAGCTGCGTGCCGACGATTGCTCGGAGTGTGCTGCCTAGCCCCGGCCGCGTTCACCAGTTTCCAGCGGTGGCGTTTCGACCGGGTCGTTTCGCGTTGGACCGGCCACAGCGTCCCCCCTTGATTGGACCGGTCACGCATGAGTTGAAGAGTGAACCACCACGGTGCTCGGGTATGACGCTCCGGCGTCCTCGATCGGCTCGAGTGCAGGCGCAGTGCTGAATCGAGACTCATGCGAACGCGAAACGGCTCGGTCGTCTTTTCTTGAACGGTAAGTCTGATGCGCGCTGAGAAGCGCTTTCCGGACATCATCATCCTTGCTCCTGCACGCTCGGGCGCGAACGCGCTGTATCGCGCTCTCGTATCCTTGTCTCTCGTGGCGCGATGCCCCACGACCGAGCCGGGCGTGCTGCTCGCGGATCGGATCGTCGACTACAGCGTCCATCAAACGTATGAGGGGCTCTATCGTCTCGAAGGCCGAAGCGAGAAGCTCGCGCTCGACTGTACGCCGTTCTACTTCATGTTCCCGCGCGATATCGCGACGAGGAGCGCATTGGTCGGTCTGCCGAGCGCCACTCGCTTCATCGTTATCCTGAGAACTCCATCGGAGCGGCTGCTTGCCGGCTACCGGTATTCGAAGAGACGCGGCTTCATCCCGCAGAACGCAACGTTCGACGATTTCCTCGTGCGCTGCGAGTACTTCGACCCGGAGACTGCGGACTCGCTGACGCAGCTCACCTATGCCTATCTGTACGAGAACAGGTACGCGGAGCATCTCGCCGCGCACCTCGACACGTTCGGCGACGACAGAGTCTACGTTCTTCCGTACAGCAGGCTGTTCGAGGATGGCTTCGTGAACGTTCCGCTGATCTGCCGAATGCTCGGCGTCGCCGGACGACTCTATCCGATCGCGATGCCGGCGGGCCGATCGGGCGCCGCACGCGTGGACACCGACGACTCCGCGCCCGTTCCGGGATCACTCCTGCACACGTTCCTTGCGCCTCGCGACGAAGCGAGGAGCACGCCGCAACGGATCTACCGCCGCGTCGACGAGAAACCTGACTCCGTCACGTTCCTTTCGCGCCGCGCGCGGCGACGGCTCGCCGAGATGGATCGCCAGGAAGCTGCGCTGCTCGAGGAGTTGACGGCCCGTAGGAGCGGGATCCGGGCACGCGCGACGTTCTAGGAGCCGGCGGAAAGACGGGCCTGCAGCCGCAAGAGCAACCGCCCGACGGGAATCGCGCAACTGTCGATGCCGAGCCGCTTCAACGCGAACCACCATAGCGAAACGTTCCACGACACGAGTGCGGTCGCGGTCGCGATCGCAGCCCCTTCGAGGCCGAGCGACGGTGCAAGCGCGACGGTGAGCAGGACGTTGACGACCATACCGACCCCGATCGCGACGACGGTCTGACGCACGTGCCCCGTCATCGTCAGAAGGTACCCGACCGGGCCCGCAGCCGCGTTCACGAGCTGCCCGAGACACAGGATCGCCAACGCACGATAGCCGACCGCGAACTGCGAACCGAACGCGATCGCGAGAATCTGGTCGCCGAGCACGATGAAGAGCAGCGCGATCGGTGCGGCGAATAGAATGCTCGCCCGGGCGGCACCGGCAACGAGGCGCCGCAGCTTGTCGGGCTCATGGGCGGAGTGGAGACGAGCGATATACGGCGACGCGACGACGTTCACGATCTGCAAGCCGAACACTACGAACATCGCCGCCTGCGTGACGACCCGATAGACACCGACGTCCTCCGGTGGACGCAGGACGCCGAGCACGACGAGCGGCGCGTACTGATTGACGACTTGGATCGCGGTCAAGAGGCTCAGCGGCACCGCCGCTCTGATCCAGATCCGCGTCTCGTAACGGGGCCTCGCGACGGCGAAAAGCGGGCTCGGGCACGCGCGTTTCAACGCGATGCCGCCGAGCACGAACGCGAGCACGCCTGCGCCGACGTGCAGCGCCATCGCGACGTCCGGCGTCAACGGCGCGAATGCGATCGAGACGACGAGCGCGAGCGCCATGAATGCGCCCGGCCGCACGACGAGCTCGGGCATTTCTCCGGCTGCGATCCGGCGAAGGCCCTTGAGCGCCGCGCCGCGAAGATTGCCGAGAGTGATCATCGGCACGAGCAGCAGGCCGAAGTAGAACGTCGCGGACTGCAGCGGCGAGCCGCGATCGGCCACGACCCACGCGACCGCGCCTGCCGCGGCGACCGTGAGCAGCGCGGCGAGCCCGGCGGCGCCGGCGGCGACCCGCCAGAGCCCGAGCATCAACGCCCACTCCTGCCGGACCTGCAGCTTCGCGGTCTCCCGGACGACGAGGGTCGGAAAGCCGAGCTGCGCGGGGATCGCCAAGAGCATGACGATGCCGTACACGTACCCGTAGACGCCGAGGCCGTCCGCACCGAGCGTGCGGGCAAGCACCACGGTTAACGCGATGCCGAGCAACGCGCCCGAGACGCGGACGAGCCCGCCGCCGATCCCGCCGCGAATCAGCTGCTTGCGCAGGCTCTCGGCTCTACTCACACACTGGCACGCTGGCGATGAGCCGGCGGTGTGCAGCCGAGGGCGACACTCGGGCTCCTATTCCGGCAATATGCGAAACTCGACGCGCCGGTTCGCTTCTCTTCCCTCCCGCGTCGAGTTATCCGCGACGGGATTCGTCTCGCCATAACCGCGAGCCTCGAGCCGCCCGCGCTCGATGCCGAGCTCGACGAGATAATCGACGACGGCCTCGGCCCGGCGCTGCGACAGGCTCATGTTGTAGTCGTCCGGCCCGGTCGTATCCGTATGCCCGGCAATCTCGACCCTGAGCGCGGCATCCCCGCGAAGCGCATCGGCGACGTCGCGCAACGACTCGCGGGCTTCCGGGGTCAACGTCGCCGAATCGAGCTCGAACTGGACCGCATCGAGCCGGATCGTCTGCTCCGATTGCACCGCGCACCCGCGGGCGTCCGTCGCGATTCCCTGCAAGGTTCCGGGGCACTGATCCCAGTCGTCGGGAACGCCGTCGCCGTCGCTGTCGATCGTCTCCGCCGGAATAGGCTCTCGGACGACCCGCTCGCGCACGACCTCGCGCTCGACGACCCGGCCGAGAGGTATCTGCACGCCGATTCCGATTCGCCAGTCGTCCATGCCTTCGCCGAACGCCGTCTCGAAACGGTCGCGGATATAGCGCGCCTCGCCGCGTACGCGGACGCCGCTACGGCCGAGCGCCCCGCTGACGAGGCCGAGCGCCGCGCTGCCGAAGAAATCCCTGTCGTCATCCGTCTCGGGAACGACTTCGTTCCAAACGATGCCGGTGCCGAGCGAGACGTACGGCGAGAATCCGTCCCGAAACCGGTACTGCAGGTCGAAGCCGAGACCGTACTGGTAGAAATCCGACGTCGTGCTGCCTTCGGTACCGAGCACGTTGCCGAAGGTGTGTCCCTCCCAATAAAACCTTCCGAATGCGCGTTGGCCGAAGCCGGCGGAGATTCCTCGCCCGTCTCCGCTCGTGTTGCGCTCTTCGTCGAGCGACAGATACGACGGCAAGACGAACACGTAGCTGTCGGACGGCGGCTGCTCGAAGGATTCGTCCTGTGCCGACGCAACTCCTGCGGATAGCGATCCGAGCATGAATCCGATCAGCAACTTCTTGTCGTTCATCGATCTCCCTTTACTTCCGTCGATCCCGCTCGGCTCACGAGCCGCCCCTTGCCCCATCGCTTCCGACCGATAGGTATAGCTTCCTATATATGCATAGGCTAAAAATATTCAGACCCGGTGTCCACTCGAATACGGTCACAAAGCGGTGACTCGGCCGATCGAATCGGCCTCGAGAGGGAGAACGAGCGGAATGGCGGGATCGGCAGCTCGCCGGATCGACGAGTGCGACGGGGCGAGAAAGCGCGAGTCAGGCGCGCCCGCCTGCCGCGCACCCTATCGTCTTTGCAATTCTTGTTATAAAAGTGTTATGCCGACGGCCGCCCGCTCGCCGAGAATCGGCAAGAAGAATGCAATATACGGATGGGGAGGCTATGCGGGGGAGCACGGCACGCTTCGGTTCGGCCGTTCGGCCGATCTTCACCGGGCTCGCGTGCGGGCTTCTCGCGGCGTGCAGCGGCGGAGCCGATCGGGCCTCCGTCGAGGAGCACTCCGCGCTGCTCGAGACTTACTGCACCGATTGTCATAACCCGCTCGATCTCGCCGGCGACTTCTCGTTCTCGTCGCTGAGCCTCGAGGATGTCGGTGCCGACCAGGAGATCTGGGAAGCCGCGATCGGCAAGCTGCGCGGCCGGCTGATGCCGCCCGCGGGCGCTCGCCAGCCCGCCCAGGCAGAAGTCGACGCACTCATTAGTTATCTCGAAGCTGCGGTCGACGCGAGCGCCGACGAGCAGCGCGCCGGCTACGTGCCGGTCCAGCGCCTGAACCGGCGCGAGTTCGCCGCGTCGGTGAAGGGTCTGATCGGCGTCGACATCGATCCGGAGCAGATCCTGCCGCGAGAGATCGAGGTCGAAGGCTTCGACAACATCGCGAACGCGCTCGTCGCATCGCCGTCCTTCCTCGAGCAATACATGTCCGCGGCACGCCTCGCGGCGTCGCAGGCGATCGGCGCACCGGTGCCGAAGTTCGCGAAGACCTTCTACCCGTTCGACGGCAGCAGCCAGACGGGCCATCTCGAAGGCTTCCCGCTCGGCACGCGCGGAGGCATGCGCTTCACGCACGTGTTCCCGTACGACGGCGAGTACCTTTTCAGCATTCTCGATATCGACGCCGGGCTCTATCCGCGCGGCATGGAGACCGCGGCCACGCTCGTGCTGCTCGTCGATCGAGTCGAGGTCGGGCGCGTCGAGATCGGCGGCCCCGACGACCTCGAGCTGGCCGACCGGGACGGCCCCGAAGGCCGGGCGGCAATCCTCGCGAAGCTCGCCGGGATCCCGGCGTACATCAAGACCGGCCAGCACGAGGTCATCGCGACCTTCATCGATCGCTCGTGGGCGCTCAGCAACGACATCAACGGCGGCGGCAAGCTCACGCGCATGCCGCGAGTCGGTCTCGGCATCGAGGTCGAAGGCCCGTTCAACCCGGCGGGACTGTCGTTGAGCACGAGCCGCGAGAAGATCTTCGTCTGCCAGCCCGAGACCGAGGCCGACGAGCGCCCGTGCGCGGAGCGCATCGCATCGCACCTCGCGACCAAGGCCTTCCGGCGTCCGGTCACGAAAGAGGACCTCGAGTGGCTGATGCCGTTCTACGACGTCGGGCGCGCCGAGGAAGGCGGCTTCGATTCCGGCGTGCTCGAGCTCGTGACCGCGATCCTGTCGAGCCCGGACTTCCTGTACCGCGCGATCGAAACGGCGCCCGACGAGCCGCGCCGCCTCAATGATCTCGAGCTCGCGACGCGCCTCGCGTTCTTCCTGTGGAGCCAGGGGCCGGACGAGGAGCTGATCCGCCTCGCCGCGAACGGCGAGCTGTCGAAGCCCGGCGTGATCGACGCGCAGGTCAGGCGCATGCTCGCGGACGAGCGGGCCGAATCGCTCGTCGAGAACTTCGCGATCGCATGGCTGAACCTCGACGAGCTCGAGCAGGTCGAGCCGACGCAGGGCAATTTCAACGCCGCGATGCGCAGACACTTCGAAACCGAGATCCGGATGTTTCTGTCGAGCGTTCTGCTCGAGGACCGCGGCGTTCACGAGCTGCTGACGGCCGATTACACGTTCGTCAACGAAGCGCTCGCGCGTCACTACGACATCCCCGGGGTGCTCGGCTCGCAGTTCCGCCGCGTTTCGCTCGACGACGAGCGTCGCTGGGGCCTGCTCGGCAAGGGGGCCGTGCTGCTGCGCACGTCGTACGGCGACCGCACGTCGCCCGTGCTGCGCGGCGCGTGGATCCTCGAGCGCATCCTCGGCACGCCCCCCGCGCCGCCGCCGCCCGATGTCGTCACGGATCTTTCGATCCAGGAGGGCGAGGTGCCGACGACGGTCCGCGCGCGGCTCGAGAAGCACCGCACGAGCCCGAACTGCCTCGGCTGTCACGGCATCATCGACCCGCCGGGCCTCGCGCTCGAGAACTTCGACGTGACCGGACGCTGGCGCGACGAGGACGCGCTCGCGCGCGCCCCGATCGACGCGCGCACCGAGCTGTCGAGCGGCGTCGTGCTGAACGGACCGATCGAGCTGCGCGACTATCTGCTGAGCCGCCGGGACCAGCTGCCGACGACGATCACGAAGCGGCTGATGATGTACGCGCTGAACCGCGAGATCGAATACTTCGACATGCCGCAGGTGCGGAAGATCGTCCGCGCGGCGGCCGATGACGACTACACCTTGTCGTCGATCATCATCGGCATCGTGAACAGCGATGCGTTCCGGCACCAGGGCCCGGAAGAGCATGCGAGCGAGCAAGTGGCGGCGATCGCGTCAGCCGATGCGCCGGCCGAGAACCTGCGTTAACGGAGAGCGATCATGGCGACGTTCCTGACGAAGAAGCATCTTTCTCGGCGCACGCTGCTGCGCGGCGGTGTCGCGGCCGTCGGCTTGCCGTTTCTCGACGCGATGGTGCCGGCCGGCACCGCGCTCGCGCAGACCGCAGCGAGCCCGAAAACCCGTGCCGGATTTTTCTATCTGCCGCACGGCGCGATCATGAACAACACGCCGTTCGGCAAGGAGGTCGACGCCTGGACGTCGAGCGGCTCGGGCGACAGCTTCGAGCTCGGCCATATCCTGAAGCCGCTCGAGCCGCTGAAATCCTACGTGACGACGTTCGAGAACCTCGAGAACAAGGCTGCCGCGGGCTCCGTTCACACGTTGAACCCGGCGACGTGGCTGTCGTGCGTGCGGCCCGATACGAGCCTGAAGACGCCGAACCTCGCGACGACGCTCGATCAGGTCATCGCGCGAAAGCTCGGCCAGGAAACCGCGCTGCCGTCGCTCGAGGTCTCGTCCGAGACGACGATCCAGGTCGCGGCCGGCAACGGCGGCTTCTACTCGGTCACGACCTGCTACGCGGCGCCGAACAAGCCGCTGCCGATGGAGTTCAACCCGCGCAAGGTGTTCGTCCAGCTGATGGGCGAAGGCGACACCGCCGAGGAGCGCGAAGCGCTGCTGCGCAAGAACACGAGCATCCTCGACATGATCGCCGACCGCACGCAAACGCTGCGCTCGCGGCTCGGCCCGGCCGACCAGGCGCGGTTGTCGGACTATCTCGACACGGTCCGCGAGATCGAGCGCCGTCTCGCGATGGCGAGCCAGCGTGATCTCAGCGACGTCGACGTGCCGGACGCGCCGGTCGGCGTGCTCGAAGACTTCGACGCGCAGGTCAAGATGATGTTCGACCTGATCGCGCTCGCGTATCAGGCGGACCTGACGCGTGTCGCGACGTACGTGATGGTCGCCGAAGGCACGGACCGCACGTACAACCACGTCGGCGTGCCGGACAGCTTCCATCCGGTCAGCCACCACAGCAATCTGCGCGACCGCATCGAGAAGCTGATCGTGATCCAGCGTTATCACCTCGAGCGCTTCGCGGAGTTCGTCGAGAAGCTCGCCGCAACGCCGGACGGCGACGGCAGCATCCTCGACCACTCGCTGTTCCTGTACGGCTCGAACATGAGCAACAGCAACGCGCACGACAACTATCCGGTGCCCGAGGTGCTCGTCGGCGGCGCGAACGGCGCGCACGTCGGCGGCAAGAACGTCACGCTGCCCGAGCGCACGCCGCTTGCGAATCTGCATCTGACGATTCTCGACAAGCTCGGCATTCCGCAGGAAAGCTTCGGCGACAGCACCGGCGTGTTGTCCGAAGTATGACGAGACCGAGGCCGCGTCGATGACCTACCGCGCCAAATTCGGCCGCCGACGGTTCCTGAATGCCGGGCTGCAAGGCCTCGCGGGCGCGGCCTGCGCGCCGCTGCTCGGGCTCGCAAGCCGGACGGCGATCGCACAAGATGCGATCGCACGAGCTGCAACGTCGCAGCCGCTCGCGGGCAACCTGAAGCTGATCAGCGGCGTGCCCGGCAACGTGCTCGCGCTCGCGGCCGACGGCGGGCTTCTGCTCGTCGACAGCGGCGCGGCCGAGCACACGGACGCGCTACGCGCGCAGCTCGGCGGCGCCGCGGTCCACACGGTCATCAACACGCATTACCACGCGGACCAGACCGGCGGGAATCCGCACTTCGGCAGCTCCGGTGCGACGATTCGCGCGCACGAGATCACGCGGCAGTGGCTGTCGTCCGACTACTACGTGCCGGCCGAGGACCGCTGGGTCTCGGCGCTGCCGGAAGCCGGTCGGCCGACGGATACCTTCCGCACGAAGGGCGAGACGACCGCGGGCGGCGAGACGATCGAGCTCGGCTATCTGCTCGAGGCGCATACGCGCGGCGACATCTATGTGTTCTTCCGCGATGCGAACGTGCTCGCGGTCGGCGACGTCGCGTCGCCGCTGCGCGATCCATCGCACGACTGGTACGCCGGCGGCTGGCTCGGCGGGCGCGTCGACGCGCTCGACGATCTGCTCGAGCTTGCGAACGACGAGACGCGGATCGTTCCCGCGTACGGGCCCGTGATGACGCGTGCGGAGCTCGAAGCCGAGCGCGACATGATGTGGCATCTGTACGAGCGGACGGCCGAGCTCGTGAACGCCGGGCGCAGCGCCGAGGATCTGCTCGAGGCCGGCGTGCTCGACGAGGTCGACCGGAAGTTCGACGATCCGTATCGCTTCCTCTACGACGTCGCGAAGGGGCTATGGGCGCACTACACGAATTTCGGCGGGAACGTCGTTTGATGGAGAGCCGCATGAGACGTTGGAAGCCGGCCGCGCTCGCGGCGCTCTCGATCGCCGCGGTCGCACTGTCGGCCGACGCGCTTGCGCAGAAGTCGCTGGCCGATTACGCGCGCGAAGGCAAGCGCGACATCGTGCTCGCCGCGATCACGTCGCCCGACGTCGACGTCGACGAAACCGAGCCCGACGGCTCGACCGCGCTCCACTGGGCGGTCTATCGCGTCGATCACGACATGGTGCGCGCGCTGCTCGCCGCGGGCGCAACGCCGAATGTGACGAACCGTTACGGCTCGACGCCGCTGACCGAGGCCGTGAAGCTCGGCGACGTCGAGCTCGTCCGGATGCTGCTCGACGCCGGCGCCGATCCCGACTCTCCGAACCAGGACAACCAGACCGCGCTGATGCTCGCAGCGAGCATCGGCTCGCTCGAGATCGCGACCCTGCTGATCGAGCGCGGCGCCGACGTGAACGCGATCGAGACGTTCAGAAATCAGAACGCGCTGATGTGGGCCGCCGGCCAGAATCACCCGGAAATCGTCGACCTGCTGCTCGCGAACGGCGCAACCGATCTCGACCGCCGCGCGGCGTTCGACGACTGGCCGCGGCAGATGACGTCCGAGCCGCGCGCGCAGTTTCGTCAGACCGGCGGCCTCACTGCCCTGCTCTATGCGACGCGCTCGGGGTGCCTGCGCTGCGTCGTGTCGCTCGTCGAGGCCGGCGCGGATCTCGATCGCCCGAACCCCGACGGCACGACGCCGCTGATCAACGCGATCGACAGCAAGCACTTCGATATCGCGATGTACCTGATCGACCAGGGCGCGAAGGTCGACGTCTGGGACATGTACGGCCGCACGCCGATCTATATGGCGATCGACATGAACTCGTTCCGCGGCGGCAGCGGCTTCGGCCCCGGCGGCGGCCGCGGCTTCGGCGAAGACCCACCGCCGCCTGTCGAAAGCAAAGCCACCGCGCTCGACGTCGCGCGGCGCCTGCTCGACATCGGAGTCGACGTCAATCACGAGCTGACGAGGATGCGTCCGAACGGCCCGGGCCGCGGCCGCTTCGCGGACTACATGATGCGCGGCGGCACCGGGCCGCTGATGGTCGCGACGTTGAGTCACGACCACGAGGCGATGGCCTTGCTGCTCGAGCACGGCGCCGAGGTCGATCTGCCGAACGTCTTTCAGATCACGCCGCTGATGGCGGCCGCCGGCATGTCCGGCACCGTCAGGGCCGGCGGCGGCCGCGGCGCGTCGGGCCCGGACGCGGAAGCGAACGCGATCCGGAGCATCGCGCTGCTGCTCGATGCGGGCGCCGACATCAACAGGCAGGTCGTCGACAGCCACACGAACACGGCCATGCAGGATTCGTACATCCCGGGCGCCGACAACGAAGGCAAGACGGCGCTGCACGCGGCCGCCGAGAACGGCTGGTCGAGCGTCGTCAGCTACCTGCTCGAGCGCGGCGCGGATCCGACGATCGAGGACGCGTACGGCAACACCGCGCTCGATCTCGCGACGCGCGGCGGCGGTGCCGGACGCGCAGGCGGCGGCCCCGGACGCGGCGGCGACGCTCCGGCCGGCCCACCGACCGGGCCGACGGCCGCCGACGTGCTCCGGCAGGCGCTCGGCGCCGACTAAAGGGCCGACGGACGCTGCGGCGAGCCGGCCCGGGGACGCTGCAGCGAGCCGCCCGCCGTCGAGTGCGGTACGCTGGTCGCCTTTCCGTGACCGGTGACGATTCTCGATGTCCGCAAGCTTTCCGACGTTTTTCCTGTCCCACGGCGGCGGTCCGTGGCCGTTCATGCACGACGACTACGGCGCGGCTTATGCCGGCCTCGGCACGTCGCTCGCCGCGATCCCCGCGTCGCTGCCGACCGAGCCGACCGCGATCCTCGTCGTCTCCGGCCATTGGGAGGAGCCCGAGCTCGCGGTGATGGCGCATGCGGCGCCGCCGATGCTGTACGACTACTACGGCTTTCCGCCGCATACTTACGAGGTGACGTACCCAGCGCCCGGCGCGCCCGAGCTCGCGCGGCGCGCGCACGCGCTGCTCGCCGATGCGGGCTTCCGCGCGCGGCTCGACGCCGAGCGCGGCTACGACCACGGCGCGTTCGTGCCGCTCGCGGTCATGTATCCGGAAGCCAACGTTCCGGTGTTTCAGCTGTCGCTGCTGTCGAGCCTCGATCCCGAGACGCACCTTCGGATCGGCGCAGCGCTCGCACCGCTGCGCGACGACGGCGTGCTGATCGTCGGCAGCGGCATGTCGTACCACAACTTGCGGCGGTTGGGCCCCGACGGCGCCGCGCCGTCGCGACAGTTCGACGATTGGCTCTACGACGCGCTTGCCGCGGCGCCGGACGAGCGCCGCCGACGGCTGCTTCGCTGGCACGACGCGCCCGCCGCGCGTGTCGCGCATCCGCGCGAGGAGCATCTGCTGCCGCTGCACGTCGCGGTCGGCGCCGCCGGCGCCGATCCCGGGTCGTGCATTTATCGGGAACACGACCTGCTCGGCACGCTCACCGTGTCGAGCTACCGCTTCGGCTAGAGGACATTGCATGGCGCTCACGGAAAAGCAGCGTAAACATCTGCGCGGGCTCGGCCACGCGTTGAAGCCCGTCATCCAGGTCGGCCAGGCCGGCGTCAGCGAAGCGGTGCTGGCAGAAACGGACCGCGCGCTCGACGCGCACGAGCTGATCAAGGTCCGGATCGCCGGCATGGAGCGCGACGAGCGCAACGACGCGCTCGACGCCCTCGCGGAGCGGACCCGCAGCGAGCTCGTCGGCCGCATCGGCCATACGGCGCTGCTCTATCGCAGGAACAAAGAGAAAACGCGCATCGCGCTGCCGTGACGGGCCGGCTTCGCACTGCCGTGACGTGCCCGCATCGTGGTTCCGTGACGGGCTTGCGCCGCGAACGAAGACGTTCGTGCAGCTCGGCGGCCGACGCCGGAACGCCGTCGAGCCCGATTCGGCAAAGAGGGAGGTTCGAATGACACTCACGTTTCCCGCCCGGTGGGCCGCCGCACTGTGGCTCGCTGCGAGCATCGGCTTCGCCTTCGCTCAACCGATCGGCGTGCCGGTGCCGCCGCTCGGCGACGGACCGTGGGTGTTCGATACGGCCGAGCAGCACAAGATCCGCGTCAGCGTCGTGACCAAAGGGTTGTCGCACCCGTGGGCGATCGCGTTCCTGCCGAACGGCGACATGCTGATCACCGAGCGGGCCGGCCGTCTGCGGATCGTGCGCGACGGCGTGCTCGACCCGGAGCCGATCGCCGGCCTGCCCGACGTCCGGACCGACGGCAACGGAGGCCTGATGGACGTCGCGCTCCATCCCGAGTTCGACACGAATCGCCTCGTCTACTTCACGTACACGAAGCCTGTCGACGACGGGATGGGCACGCCGGCGCTCGCCCGCGGCCGGCTCGAAGGCCACGCACTCGTCGACGTCGAGGACCTCGTCGTCCCGGACTACTACGAAGGCAACTCCGGGCTGAACGGCCGTGTCGTATTCGGACGCGACGGCAAGGTTTACATGTCGACCGGCGGCCGCTCCCAGAACGACATCGCGAACGTCGCGCAGGACCCGATGAGCCTGCGCGGCAAGATCCTGCGGCTCAACGACGACGGCACGGTGCCGGAGGACAACCCGTTCGTCGGCCGTGACGGCTATCGGCCGGAGATCTACACATTAGGCCATCGCAATACGCTCGGCCTGATCGTCCACCCCGTGACCGGCGAGATCTGGCAGCACGAGAACGGCCCGAACGGCGGCGACGAGCTGAACATCATCCTGCCGGGCCGCGACTACGGGTGGCCCGAGGTCAGCTTCGGACGCGACTACGCCGGCCCGCGCGTGTCCGAGCATCCGACCCGGGATGGGATAGAGACGCCGCTCGTGGTCTGGGTGCCGGCGATCGCGGCCGCCGGAATGGCCGTCTACACCGGCGATCGGTTTCCGGCGTGGCGCGGCAACGTGTTCGTCGGCGCGATGACGGAGGGACGCATCCCGGGCACGGGACACCTGCAGCGCGTCGTCTTCAATGAGCGGATGGAGGAGATTCGGCGCGAGTCGATGCTGCGCGAGCTGAGGCAGCGTATTCGCGAAGTGCGCGAAGGCCCCGACGGCTTGCTGTATCTGCTGACCGACGAGGACGACGGCGCGCTGCTGCGGATCGAGCCGGCGCCGTAGGCGCCCCGGACTCGCGTCTCGGGGCGCGAACGGTCGCCGGCATCGAAGCCGAGGCTTCGGTCCGACCGGCCGCGGTCACTCCCGCGGCGGCTCTGCGATCGGCTGCGTGCCGTCTGCGAGCCGGCCGGTCTTCTGCCACTGGAGCTGCACCGGCGTTCCGGGCGGCCCCGCGTACGCGCCGACCTGCCCCGTATCCGGCAAGAACGGCTTGCCGGTCACCGGGTTCGGGTAGTGGAACGGGATGATGTAATACGCCGGATACGTCAGATACACCGTCGACGGCGGCAGGTCGGGCGGCGGATCGAACTTGTCCGGCCACGTGTTGTTCAGCGCGTCCTTACCCCAGCCCTCCCAGTTCGAGTACATCGTGAACGGCCCGGTCAGGCGGCTGATCTTCCAGACGCCGTCCTCCTTGCGGTACTCGTTCTCGTAGAGCGGCAGCCCCCAGCCGCCCATGCTCATCACATAGGCGCGCGAGCGGATCCAGCCGATCGTGCCGTCCGGCGAGACGTCCGGGATCGGCTGGAATTGCATGTGGTTCGCGAGCACGCCTTCCTTCGCGCCGTCGGGGCCGAAGGCCGTCTGCATGTACTCGAGCACGCGATGCTTGCCGAGGAACAGCCCCTTGCCGCCGATCTCGAGCGTCGCGTCGTCGGTGAAGAGCTCCGACAGCAGCGTCCACTGGCCCTTGTCGACGAAGTAGCCGTACGTGCGCTGCAGCCGCTCGATCGCGTTCATGTCCTCGAGCCGCGTGATTCGCGCGTCGAGCGCGTCGAGCTGCTCGTCGATCGAGTCCGCGAAAGCGGCCGCTGCCGTCGTGAGCGCCGCGGCGAGGACGGCGAGCGGCGCCACGCGATACGAAGTTCTCGTCATCGTCATCTCCCCAATACGCTGTCGACGTCCTGCGGCAGATCCGTCAGCGGCTCGCCGGTGACCGGATGGTTGTAGCTGAACGGCGGAATGTAGTTGCCCGGCATCGCACGGTAGACCTCCGTCGGCGGCTTGTCCGGCGGGAACAGCGCGCTCGGGCCCTTCATCGGCAGCAGCGAGCGTGCCCAGCCGCGGTCGTAGTCCGTGAACGCGGTCGGATAGAAGTGCAGGCTCTGGATTTTCCAGACGCCGTCTTCCTTCACGTACTTGTTCTCGTAGATGCCGACGCCCCAGATGCCGTTCGCGCCCGGCTCGGCGAGCTGCACCGGGCCTTGCCAGCGGCCGGTCGCGGTCATGCCGTCCGGCGCGACGGTGATGACCGGCTGCAGCATCATGTGGTTGTTCAGGTAGCCTTGACCGAGGCCTTCGGGCCCGAGCAGCAGCATCGCGCGGCGGATTCGCTCCTGGCCGATGTAGACGCCGCTCTGCCCGTACTCGAACGTGCCGTCGCGCGCGAACAGATCGGCCGCGTCCTCCCACAAGCCCTTGTCGAAGAAGTAGCCGAACATCGCTTGCAGGTTCTCGACCGCGTCATGATCCTCGAGCCGCGCGACGCGCTCGCGGTATTCGGCGAGACGCTCCTCCGGAGACTTCTGCGCGAGCACGGGCGTCGAGACGAGAATCGGTGCGCACAGCGCCGCGAGCGCGACGCACGGCAACGACGTGAATGTTTTTCTTCTGGCAATCATCAGCGGACACCTTTCACCGGATTGCCGGTGACCGGATGAGGCGCCTGAAACGGCGGCACGTTGACGTCGGGGAACGGCCGGTACGTGGCCGTCGGCGGACGGTCCGGCGGGAACGCCTTCGAGGCCTCGCTGCGCACGAGCCCTTCGCCCGGCTTTAACCTCGCCCAGCCCTTCTCGTACGGCGCGACGAAATTGACGTACAGGTGCAGGGACTGGATCTTCCAGACGCCGTCCTCTCGCACGTACGTGTTCTCGTAGACGCCATCGCGCCATTCGGCGTGCTGCTTGTATTGGCCGAGCATGCCGTGGTCGCGCCAGCGCGCCGTCGCGCTGCGGCCGTCCTCGCTGACGAAAACCGCGGGCTGCAACGTGACCCATTCGTTCAGCTGGCCGTAGATCAGGCCTTCCTGCCCGCCGTGGAGCCGCTTCAGATACTCGCGGATCCGCTCCTTGCCGACGTACACGCCATCGATGCCGATCTCGATGGTTCCGTCGTCGGCGAACAGATCCGCAGCCTCGGTCCAGAGGCCCCTGTCGACATAGAACCCGAAGGCCCGCTGCAGCTTCTTGATCGCGCGGGCCGCCTCGAGCTTCTCGACGCGCGCGGTCAGCGCCGCGATCTCCTCGTCGATGCTTCCGCTCTGCGCGAAGGCTGGCGCCTGCAAGAGCGCGAAGGCAAGACAAATCAAAATACTACGTTTCATGACCCCTCAAAGGAAAATGCGCGGACGGATGTGATCCTAGCCGAAAATTCGTGCCAGGCACGATTTTCCCGAAATTCGTGCCAGGCACGATTTATTCGAGAATCGTGTCAGACGCAGATGGGGGTGTCCACCGGACGACGGCGCTCGACGCCGCCGTCGGGGGTCATGAACGGATGCGAAGCGCCGGCCGCGCGATGACCGCTATGCCTTAAAGCGCAGGACCGCGCGCTACAGCGCGAAATCCATCGACAGCCACAGCTTGCGCGTATCGGTGAACAGCGCGTCCGCGCGGTAGTCCGCGTACTTCAACGTGAACGTCATCTTCGCGACGCGCGCGACGAGCGACAGGTCGAGCTCGTCGCCGTAGCTTGCGGAGCCCGCGTCCGACTCGAGCTCGTGGAACGCCGCGACGATCGACAGCCGCTCGAGCGGCCCGAACGCGCCCGTCGTATAGCCGACCTCGACGTACGTATCCTCGATGCCGGCGGCCGGGGTCGTCAGGAATTTGTCCGCCCACCCCTGGAACACGTGCAGCGTCGCGAGCGGCGTCGAGAACGCGCTCTGGCCGTCGCCGCCGAGCACCTCGCGTCCGACGTCGACCGTCGCGCGGCCGATGCCGATGCCGGCTTCGAGCAGCGAGAAGGTTTCGTCGTAGTCGAGCGGATTCGGGTCGCGCGATTCCTGCCGCGCAAACGACGCGGCGTAGCGCGCCGACAGCGTGTCGTTGATCGGCCGGCTGCCGACGAGCTCGAACCCGAACGTATCGGTCGCGAGCGCCGGCGCATCGTCGAGCTCGAGCAGGTAGCCGAACACCGCGACGTCGCCCCATTCGAAACCGTGCGACGCGCGCAGCAGCACGAGGTCGCCTTCCCATTTGCCGACCGGAGAATCCGGCCCGAAGACGCGGTTGACCTGGTTCGCATAGGTCACGTCGAGCTTCGACTTGCCGAATCCGACCTCCGCGCGCGCGCCGTCGAACGTCTGCTCGTGCTGCCGCCAGCCGACGTTGCCGACGAAGCGCGCGTTGCCGTGGATGATCCGCTGGCGGCCGAGCGTGAATACCGCGTTCTCGAGCGACCGGTTCACGATCGCGAACCGGTTAATCGCGGCGAGGTCGGGATCGGCGACGACCGGATACTCGGTCGCGCCGTTCGTCGTGCTGTCGTAGTCGTCGAGGACGTCCGCGAGCCACACGCCTTCGGCGAGCAGCGACGTGCCGGCGAGCGATCCGGTCTCGACCCCGAGCCGGAGCCGGCTCGTGAACGCATCCGCGTTCTGCGCGAATCCCGCCTGATCGACGCCTTCGTAGCGAATCCGCCAATCGATCAGCGGCTTCGACTCCGCGAGCGCGTCGCGAAGCGTCTCGGCGGCAACGGCGTAACCGGGCGCCGCAACGGCCGCGCAGACCGCGGCGACGAGCGCGCGCCGCTTCATGCGGACTCCTTCAAGCCGATCGGCATCGCGCCCTCTTCGGCGCCGTGATACTTGTACGGGAGGAACTTGCCGGACATCGTGATCCGGATCCGGTCGCCTTTCGGGTCCGGCTGACGCTCGCACGCGAGGTCGAAGTCGATCGCGGACATGATCCCGTCGCCGAACTCCTCGTGGATCATCTCCTTCAGCGCGGGACCGAACACCATCATCGCTTCATAGAACCGATACAGAGTTGGGTCCTGCGGGATCGGATCGACGCCGCCGCGCATCGGCACCTCGTTCAGCAGCTTCTCCTCGGACGACGTGAGCTCGAACAGCTTCGCGGCGCGCGCCGCCTGCGGCTTCGGCAGCTTCATCTGCCCGAGCAGCGCCGTCATGATGAAAAGCTGGCTGTAGCCGCCGATCTCGTCGGCGATTGTTTTCCAGCTCATGTCCTTGTCGCGTTTGACGTCGAGAATCTTCTCGGTCAGCTCGGCGCGTGTCATCGTGGTTTTCTCTCCTTCGTCACTGGGCGGCGACCGCCCGAAAATTCGTGCCAGGCACGCTTTTCTCGAAATTCGTGCCAGGCACGCTTTTTCCGGGCACGCCTTTGTCGGTCGGCTCGACGACCGGCACGTTCCTCGGATCCCATTCCGCGGCCCGCTCGTCGCGCAGCGCGGCGGAGCGGCTGATCAGGAAGTCCATCAGGTGATTGCGGATCGGGTAGTACTCGCGCATCCGATGCATCGAGTTGCGATCGCGGTCGCGCGGCAGCGGGTTCTTCACGATCTCGGCGATCCGCGCGTTCGGGCCGTTCGTCATCAGCACGATCCGGTCGGCGAGGTAGATCGCCTCGTCGACGTCGTGCGTGATCATCAGCGCAGTCTGCTCGGTCGTCAGGCACAGGCGCCGCACCTCGTCCTGCAGCGTGCCGCGGGTCAGCGCGTCGAGCGCCGAGAACGGCTCGTCCATCAGCAAGGTCTTCGGCTCGATCGCGAGCGCACGCGCGATGCCGACCCGCTGCTTCATGCCGCCGGACAGCTCCGCCGGGCGCTTGCCTTCCGCGCCACCGAGCCCGACGAGCTCGACGAAGCGGCGCGCATGCTCGCGCACCTTCGCCTTCGGCCAGTCGCGATGCTTCGCGGCGACCGCGTACGCGACGTTGCCGAGCACCGTGAGCCATGGCAAGAGCGCATGGCTCTGGAAGATCACGGCGCGGTCGAGCGCGGGCCCGGTCACTTCCTTGCCGTCGACGATCACGACGCCGTCGTCCGGCCGATCGAGCCCGGCGAGGATGTTCAGCACCGTCGTCTTGCCGCAGCCGGAATGACCGACGATGCAGACGAACTCGCCGCGGTCGATGCGCAGCCACAGGTCCTCGAAGATCGTGACCGCGCCGCCGCCCTTCTGCGGGTAACGCTTCGCGATCGCCTCGATCGAGATCAGATTCGAGCTCATGCGGCGCCTGTCATTCCGGGAACGTGACCCAGCGCCCCGCGGCCGCGAGCATCTGATCGAGCAGCATGCCGATCACGCCGATGAACAGGATCGCGATGATCACGTTGACGATCGATAAGTTGTTCCATTCGTTCCACACGAAGTAGCCGATGCCGGTGCCGCCGACGAGCATCTCGGCCGCGACGATCACGAGCCATGCGATGCCGATCGAGATCCGCATGCCGGTCACGATCGTCGGCGCGGCCGCGGGCAGGATCACGGTCAGCGCGCGCTTCCACGCCGGCACCTCGAGCGTGCGCGCGACGTTCAGCCACTCGCGGCGCACGGACGCGACGCCGAACGCGGTGTTGATCAGCATCGGCCACACGGAGCAGATGAAGATCACGAACACCGCGGACGCGTTCGAGTCCTTGATCGTGTAGAGCGCGAGCGGCATCCACGCGAGCGGCGACACGGGCTTCAAAATCTGGATGTACGGATCGAGCGCACGCGACACGAGCGGCGACATGCCGATCAGGAAGCCGAGCGGAATCGCGACGGCGACGGCCATCGCGTAGCCGAGCAGCACACGTCCGATCGAGTACGCGAGCTGAATGCCGATGCCTTTGTCGTTCGGCCCGGCGTCGTAGAACGGATCCTTGATGTGCGACCAAAGCTTCGCCGCGACCTCGCCGGGCCCCGGCATCGCCGACGCGCCCTGTGTGACCTGCGCGCCCATCAGCGCCGCGTACTCGGGGTCGAGGTCCGCGGCGCCGCCGGTCGCGCGCGTCGCCGCGGCCCACACGAGCACGAACGCGGCGAGCACGGCGAGCGACAGCACGAGCGGACGGAGTCGTTCCGACGCAGGCATCGATCACGTCCTTCTGATTGCGAACGATTCGATGTATGCGTCGGGCTCGGCCGGATCGAACGGCTTGCCCATTACGGAGAAGCCCTTCGACGTCGACTCGGGCGGCTCGAGCCCGACCTCCTTCATCAGCCGCGCCGCGTCCGTCGCGAGGTAAACCTGCCGCGCTACGGCCGCGTAGTCGACGTCGCCCGGGATCTGCCCCCAGCGCTTCATCTGCGTCATGATCCAGATCGCGAACGACTCCCACGGGAACGGCGCGAAGTCGATGCGCTCGGGGTCGCGCTTCACCTGGCCGAGCCCGTCGGCATAAGTACCGGTCAGCACCTGCTCGACAACCGTGACCGGCTGATTCAGGTAATTCGCCGGCGCGATCGCGGCCGCGATCTCCTTGCGGTTCTCGTGCTTCGTCGCGTACGCGGTCGCGTCGATGATCGCCTTCAGCAGCGCCGCGTACGTGTTCGGCATCTCCTTGACGAACTTCTCGGACGCGGCGAACGCGCAGCACGGATGCCCGTCCCAGATCTCCTTCGAGAGCAGATGAATGAAGCCGACGCCGTCGTAGACCGCGCGCTGGTTCACCGGATCGGGTGCGAGGAAGCCGTCGAGGTTGTCGGCGCGCAGGTTCGCGACCATCTCCGGAGGCGGCACGACGCGGATCTGCACGTCGCGGTCGGGATCGATGCCGTGCTCCGCGAGGTAGTAGCGCAGCAGATAGTTGTGCATCGAGTACTCGAACGGCACCGCGAGCTTGAAGCCCTTCCAGTCGGCCGGATCGCGCCGGTCCTTGTGCTTCATCGCGAGCGTGATCGCCTGGCCGTTGATGTTCTCGACGGCCGGCATCGTGTACGGGATCGCATTCGAGCCCGCGCCGATCGTGATCGCGATCGGCATCGGCGACAGCATGTGCGCGGCGTCGTATTCGCCGTTCAGGGTCTTGTCGCGCACGACGGCCCAGCCGGCCGTCTTCACGACGTCGACATCGAGCCCGTAACGCTCGTAGAAGCCCATCGGCTTCGCCATGATGATCGGCGTCGCGCACGTGATCGGGATGAAGCCGACCGCGAGCTTCGTCTTCTCGAGCGGCCCGGTCTCGGCGAGCGCCTCGCCGATCAGCCCGACCGGCAGCACGTGCGACAGCGCGGCCGCCGCGGTCGCGCCGCCGACCGCGCGCAGGAACGCGCGGCGCGTCGGCGCGTGCGGGAACAGCGCGCGCAGCAGCGCGTTCTCGACGACCCGCGTGACCCGCTGCTCCTCGGAAATTCGTGCCTGGCACGCTTTTTCGGAAATTCGTGCCTGGCACGAATTTTTGCCGCACGCGCAGCCGTCGGGATGGGCTTCGGGATCGAATGGATCGTCGAGCAGGCTCATCGGTCATCTCCGAGTCGTGATCGCGGATGACCGTGCATAGCGAGGATCGTGCCAATAGATTTCTCGTTTTAATCCAGTAATTTACGCTTACTCGAGAGTTACGAGATTTCGTGATCTACGAAATTTCGTTGCTCTGCGGTTACGAAATGTCGTAACGTCCGGCCATGCTGCCGTCCGAGCTGCTCGACCACACGTCGACGCCGATGCTGCTGATCGACCCGGTCGGCGACGAGGTGCTATGGGCGAACACGGCCGCCACCCGCTTCCTCGGCCTCGCGCCGGACGCGCTCGTCGGCCACCGCTTCAGCCGCCTGCATCCGGGACAGGTCCCGGTGCTGGTCGTGTTCTCCGAGGCCGTGCTGAGCCTCGGCCACTACTGGTCGCGCGACCTCGCACCGCGCCACGCCGCCGAGCGCAAGCTCCGCGTCGAGTACCGCGGCGACCGGGTCGACGCCGCGGACGGCCGCCGGCTGATCCTCTTGACCCTGCTCGATCTCGACGAGCAGCATCGGCACGGCATCGACGCGGAGGCGAACCGCTACTGGACGAGCGGCCTCGCGGAATGGCAGCGCGCGGAGCGGCTGTTCCGCGACATCGAGCGCGAGAATCAGCTGATCCTGAAAGCCGCCGGCGAAGGCATCTACGGCGTGAACGCCGAAGGCGCGACGACGTTCGTGAATCCGGCCGCCGAGGCGCTGCTCGGCTGGAGCGCCGCCGAGCTCGTCGGCCGCGACATGCACGAGCTCGTGCATCACCACCACGCGGACGGCCGGCCGTACCCGAACAAGGATTGCCCGATCTACGCCGCGTTCCGCGACGGCGCCGTGCACACGGTCAGCGACGAGGTGTTCTGGCACAAGAGCGGCCGCCCGATCCCGGTCGAGTACACGTCGACGCCGATCCGCGACCGCGGCGTCGTGATCGGCGCCGTCGTCGTGTTCCGCGACGTGACGCAGCGCAAGGAAGCCGAGGAGAAGCTGCGCGGTGCGCTCGAGGAAGTCGATCGTCTGCGCAAGCGTCTCGAGCTCGAGAACGCGTACCTTCAGGAGGAAATCCGGCTCGGCGTCAGCGACCGCGGCATCATCGGCCGCAGCGAAGCGATCGAGACGTTGCGCCGGCAGATCGAGCTCGTCGCGGACACCGACGCGACCGTGCTGATCAGCGGCGAATCGGGCACCGGCAAAGAGCTGATCGCGCGCGCGATCCACGACGCGAGCTCGCGGCGCGAGCGGCCGCTGATCCGCGTGAACTGCGCGGCGATCCCGCGCGACCTGTTCGAGAGCGAGTTCTTCGGCCACGTGCGCGGCGCGTTCACCGGTGCGCTTCGCGACCGGATCGGCCGCTTCGAGCTCGCGGACGGCGGCACGTTGTTCCTCGACGAGGTCGGCGAGATCCCGCTCGAGCTGCAGGGCAAGCTGCTGCGCGTGATCCAGGAAGGCACGTTCGAGCGCGTCGGCGAGGAAAAGACGCGCAACGTCGACGTGCGGATCATCGCGGCGACGAACCGCGACCTGCGCGCCGAGATCGACGAGGGCCGCTTCCGCGAGGATCTCTACTTCCGGCTCAGCGTGTTCCCGATCCAGTCCGTGCCGCTGCGCGAGCGGCCGGAGGACATCCCGCTGCTCGTGCAGCATTTCCTGTCGGGACCGAGCCGCAAGGGCCGGCCGGCCGTGCGCGTCACGCAGGCCGATATCGCGCGGCTGCAGGCCTACGACTGGCCGGGCAACGTCCGCGAGCTGCAGAACGTGCTCGAACGCGCCGCGATCCTCGCGCGCGGCGGCAGGCTCGTGCTCGATCTGCCGGTCGGCCCGGCGCGAGGCAAGTCGACGCGCGGTCCCGAGACGCCGCGCCTCGTGCAGACCGAGGCGCAGCGCCGGCGCGCGGAGCGCGAGAACGTGATCGCCGCGCTCCGTCTCGCGAAGGGAAAAGTCTCGGGCCCGGAAGGCGCTGCGGCGCTGCTCGGCGTGAAGCCGACGACGCTCGCGTCGCGGCTGCGGAAGCTCAACGTGGATCCGCGGGAATACCGTAGCTGACGCGCCGCGCCGGCACCGGCGCAACGCACCCCGCCTCCGCCGCGGCCGCCCGCGGAAACTCGTCGATCAGGAAGTTCATGAACTCGCGCACCGACGGCAGCTGACCGCGCCGCGACGGCACGAGCATCGTGATCGCGCCGTCGCCGGCCGTCCACGCCGGCAGCACGCGGACGAGCGCACCGCGCTCGATGTCGCCGCTGCACAGATACTCGGGCAGCGCGGCGACGCCGGCGCCGCCGATCGCCGCCGCTTTCAACGTCTGGACCTCGTCGCTGCGAAGCCGCGCGCGGACCGGCACCGTCTCCTCGACGACGATGCCGGAGTCGCGATCGGCGCTGCGCAGGATCCAGCGATCCGCGCTGCCGGAGGTCCCCGGCGCGCCGAGCACGAGCGCCGCGTGCGACTCGAGATCGCTCGGCTTCTGCGCAAGCCCGGCGCGCGCGACGTAAGCGGGGCTCGCCGCGAGCACCCACGGCGCCGCGACGAGACGCCGCTCGATCAGACCGGAATCCGTCAGCGGCTCGAGATGCCCGCGCAGCGCGAGATCGAACCCTTCTTGGACGAGATCGACGATACGGTTCGACACGTGCTGCTCGAGCTCGACCTTCGGGTGATCGTCGAGAAAGCGCGGCAGCAGCGGCGCGAGGATCGACGCGATGCCGACCGGCACGGTGAAGCGCACGACGCCGCTCGGCTCGGCGAGCCGGCGCTTCACCGAGTCCTCGGCCGCGTCGGCCGCGCTCAGCATCACCTCCGCGTGCCGCAGAAACTCCCGCCCGACGTCGGTCACGACGAACCGCCGCGACGTCCGCTGCAGCAACCGGGCGCCGAGCCGCGCCTCGAGCTCCTGGATCCTCCGGCTCAACGTCGACTTCGGCACGTCGAGCGCGCGGCTCGCGGCGGCGAACCCTCCGTGGTGCACGACCTGGACGAAAAAATACAAATCATTCAGGTCTCTAGCTGCCATCCTCGCCGCCATCGCCGTCACTCCCTCGTTTGTTCTTCGACGTCCCACCAGCGGGACGCAGCGTCCCGCCCAGGCCGGTTGATGCGACCGGACTGGTCGGTACTATGCGCGTTACTAAACCGTATAGTAAACCCCGACCCAGGAGCAATTCATGTCCCGTCGATCCCGCATCGGCTCGGCCGCGCTGCTGACCCTCGTCGTCGCAGCAGGCACGGGCCTCGCCTCCTTCAAGCACGCGTCGCTCGAGGAGCAGCGCGCGCTCGGCGCCGAAGAGCAGGAGCCCGTCGAGAGCGTACGCGCAGCCCGCGCCGCGCTGCTCGCGCACCGCCCGACGACGACCGCGATCGGCACCGTCCTCGCGCTGCGCTCGATCACGCTGCGCAACGAGCTGCCGGGCACCGTCCGCGAGGTTCATCTCGCGCCCGGCGCGATCGTCGAGCCCGGCGACGTGCTCGTCGCGCTCGACGTGTCGGTCGAGCAGGCCGAGCTCGAAGCGCTGCGCGCGCGGGCCGCGCTCGCCGAGACCCTGTATCAGCGCGCCGTCAGCCTGAACGCCGAACGCGCGCTGTCCGACGAGGAGCTCGACCGCGCGATCGCCGAGCGCGACGTCGCGCGCGCGGACGTCGCGCGCGTGAACGCGATCATCGAGCGCAAGACGATTCGCGCGCCGTTCCGCGCGCGGGTCGGCCTCGCGGATCTGCATCCCGGCCAATACCTGAACGAAGGCTCGGTGCTGACGACGCTGCAAGGCGTCGACGACGCCGTGCACATCGACTTCGACGTGCCGCAGCAGGTCGCGGCCGCGCTCGAGGTCGGCGAGCGCGTCACGGTCACACCGCGCGCGGGCCGCGATTCGGTCGAGGCCGAGATCGTCGCCGTCGACGCGCGAATCGACCCGGCGACCCGCAATGCGGCCGTCCGCGCACGGCTCGACGACGCCGGCACGTTGGCGCCGGGCGCTTCGGTCAGAGTCGAGGTGCCGAGCGGCCCGGCCGAGCAGGTCGTGACCGTACCGGCGACGGCGCTGCGCAAGGGCCCGGCCGGCGACCACGTGTTTGTGCTCGCGCACGAGGCCGGCGGCACCGCGCGGGCGCGGCTGCGCAGCGTCGAGACCGGGCCGCTGCTCGGCGACCAGGTCGTGATCCGGCGCGGCCTCGCACACGGCGAGCTCGTCGCCGCGTCCGGGTCGTTCAAGCTGCAGGACGCGACGCTCGTCGCGATCAATCCGGACCCGACGGCCGAGCAGCCGCCCGCGCTCGCGGCCGATCGGCTGCCGGAGCTCGGCGGCACGCGATCCATCTCGTTCTGACAAAGGACACTTCGATGCGCGCGTTCACTGACCTTTTCGTAAAGCACCCGGTGCTCGCGATCGTCGTCAACCTGACGATCGCGCTCGCGGGCCTCCGGGCGCTGATGACCTTGCCGGTGCAGCAGTACCCGGACATCGAGAGCTCCGCGATCGTCGTCACGACGGTCTACACGGGCGCGAGCGCGGAGACCGTCCGCGGCTTCGTGACGACGCCGATCGAGCGCGCGGTGTCCGGGATCAGCGGCATCGACTACGTCGAGTCGACGAGCCGAGCCGGCGTCAGCACGGTCACGATCCGGCTTGCGCTGAACCACGATGCGACGGCCGCGCTCGCCGAGGTCATGGCGCGCCTGCAGCAAGTGCGCGCGGAGCTGCCGCCCGACGCGGAGCCGCCGCTCGTCGACGTGCAGCGCGCGGACCGCCCGTATGCGACGTTCTATCTGAGCTTCAACTCGGATACGCGCTCGGTCTCCGCGCTGACGGACTGGCTCGCGCGCACGTTGCAGCCGCAGCTCGCGACGCTCGAAGGCGTGCAGCGCGTGACGTTCGAAGGCGCTCGCCCGCTCGCGATGCGCGTATGGATCGACCCCGAGCGGCTGTCGGCTCACAACCTGTCGCCGGGCGACATCGATGCGGCGCTGCGGCGCAACCACACGCTCGCGGCCGTCGGCCGGACCAAGGGCAACCTCGTGCAGGTCGGCCTCCTCGCGAACACGGACCTGCGCGCCGCCGAGGAATTCGAGAACCTGATCGTCGCGGATCGCGACGGCGCGATCGTCCGCCTGCGCGACGTTGCGACGGTCGAGCTCGGCGCCGAGGAAGCCGAGGCGGTCGCGCGCTACAGCGAGCGCGAAGGCGTCTATCTCGGCGTGTGGCCGATGCCGGGCTCGAACGAGATCGAGGTCGCCGGCCGGCTGCGCGACGAGATGGAGCGGATTCGCCCGACGTTGCCTGCGGACGTCGAGATGACGCTCGTCTGGGACGGCACGATGTTCATGCGCGACGCGCTCCGCGAGATCACGAAGACCCTGGCCGAGACGATCGCGATCGTCGGCCTCGTCGTGTTCCTGTTCCTCGGCTCGATCCGCACCGCGCTCGTGCCGCTCGTCGCGATGCCGATCTCGCTGATCGGCGCCGCGGCGCTGATGTTCCTGTTCGGCTTCAGCCTGAACCTGTTGACGATCCTCGCGATCGTGCTCGCCGTCGGTCTCGTCGTCGACGACGCGATCGTCGTCGTCGAGAACGTCGAGCGGCACGTACGGATGGGCAAGTCGCGGACCGCGGCCGCGCTCGAAGGCGCGCGCGAGCTCAAGGGCCCGATCGTCGCGATGACGATCACCCTCGCGACCGTCTATGCGCCGATCGGCTTCCAAACCGGCCTGACCGGCGCGCTGTTCCTCGAGTTCGCGATCACGCTCGCGGCAGCCGTCGTGCTGTCCGGCGTCGTCGCGCTCACGTTGTCGCCGGCGATGAGCGCGCGAATGGTCGAGCCCGGACGTCCCGGGCGGCTGACCGCGCTCGTCGAGCGCGGGTTCGCCGTCGTGCAGCGCATCTACGCGCGGCTGCTCGACGGCGCGCTCGAGATGCGCGGCGCAATCGTCGCGGCCGCGATCCTCGTCGTCGCGGCGGCGCCGGCCCTATACCTGTTCTCGCGGCAGGAGCTCGCGCCGGTCGAGGACCAAAGCCACGTGAGCCTGTTCTTCGAAGCGTCGCCGGATTCGTCGCTCGCGGCCGTCGAGCGCGACACGCTCGAGCTCGTCGATGCGCTGACGGCGTTCGACGAGACGGAGTTCGTCTGGTCGCTGACGCAGAGCTGGGGCGGCTTCGGCGGGATCGTCACGCGCCCGTGGACCGAGCGCAGCCGCTCGACGGAGGAGATGTTCGACGAGGTCTACGCCGTCGCGGCGCAGATCCCGGGTCTGCGCGTCTATCCGCGCCTCGATCCGCCGCTGCCGACGCCCGGGCAGTACGACGTCGAGCTCGTGCTGAAGAGCGACGCACCGCTCGAGCAGCTGCTCGCATCGACCGCAGAAGTCGTCGACGCCGGCTGGCGTAGCGGCAAGTTCCTGTACGTCGACACGGATCTGAAGATCGACCTGCCGGAGGCCCGGGTCGTGATCGACCGCGAGCGCGTCGCGGATCTCGGCCTCGATCTGACGACCGTCGCGCGCGAGCTCGGCACGTTGCTCGGCGGGGCCTACGTGAACCGGTTCAACTATTTCGAACGGAGCTACAAGGTCATCCCGCAGGTCGGCGACGAGGACCGGGCATCGCCCGACCCGCTGCTGGACCTCAAGATCGAGACGCCGAACGGCGGGCTCGTGCCGGTCTCGACGTTCGCGGACATCGAGACGACCGCGGTGCCGCGCACGCTGAATCGCTTCCAGCAGCGCAACGCCGTTCGCGTGTTCGGCGGCGTCCGCTCCGGCGTCACGAAGGAGGAAGGGCTCGCGGTGCTCGAGCAGGCGGCGGCCGAGGCCGACGGGCCGGAGCTGATCCTCGATTACGCGGGCGAGTCGCGGCAGATCCGCCACGAGGGCAAGGCGCTGACCGTCACGCTCGGCTTCGCGCTCGCGCTGATCTATCTCGTGCTCGCCGCGCAGTTCCAGAGCTTCCGCGATCCGTTGATCGTGCTCGTCGGCTCGGTGCCGCTCGCGATCTCGGGCGCGTTGCTCTTCACGTTCACCGACATGACGACGATCAACATCTACTCGCAGGTCGGGCTGATCACATTGGTCGGGCTGATCGCGAAGAACGGCATCCTGATCGTCGAGTTCGCGAATCAGCTGCGCGAGCGCGGGCTCGAGAAGGCGGCAGCGCTGCGCGAAGCGTCCCTGACGCGGCTGCGTCCGGTGCTGATGACGTCGGCCGCGACCGTGTTCGGGCACCTGCCGCTGCTGCTCGTGACCGGACCCGGCGCGGAGGCGCGCAACAGCATCGGCACCGTGCTCGTCACCGGGATGACGATCGGCACGGTGTTCACGTTGTTCGTCGTGCCGGTGTTCTACTCGCTAATCTCGAAGGAGACTGCACCGGACGCGATGCCGGCTCAGGCTTCGCAGGCCGCGTTCGCGTAGCGCTCGCGCTCGCGAACACGCCGGCGGTGACGGGCTCGTTCGATGTCGTTCGTCGCGACGAAGCCCGCATCGCCGGGGATCGCCCGGCCTTCTTCCCTGCGGATCGACTCGGCGTGCTTCTCGCACGGCTCGCACCGGCCGCCGTTGACGGCGGCGCGCTTCTGGCAGCGCCAGCACAGCGATAGAACGGGGCGCGGGTTGCGGGGCACGGCTCTCCTCCTTGGCGTTGCAGCCTGGCTTGCCCGTTTTGCGACGCGCGCACGATATCAAAAACTGGGATAGGCTTGCGCACTAACTGGTTCGCACGTCTGACCGGCGGCGTGAGCTAGGATGAGAGATCAATTCCGGAGCGGCGCATGGAACGACGGATCCGCCTCGTCACGGCCGTGGCGATACTGAGCCTGCTGGCCTCCGCGGTCTTCGCGCAGCGCTTTCGCGGCTACGCGCCGGTTCCGGACCGCCCGCTCGTCGGCGAGCCGAAGGAATGGACGTTCGCGCGGCTCGCATACGACGGTTACGTCGGCCGCAGCGGTTGGACTGTCGACTACCCGTTGGCCGAATACCACTTCTCGCAGGCCGTCGACCGGCTGACGCGGATCGACGTCCATCGGGACGGGCACGTCGTCAGCCCGAACTCCGACGAGCTGTTCAATTATCCGTGGCTGTACGCGGTCGAGGTCGGCACGTGGGCGTTCAGCGATGCGCAGGCCGCGCGGATGCGCGAGTATCTGTTGCGCGGCGGCTTCCTGATGGTCGACGACTTCCACGGCGAGTACGAGTGGCTGATCTTCATGGAGGGCATGCGGAAGATCTTCCCGGATCGGATCGTCGAGGACGTGCCGGAGAGCGATCCGATCTATTCGAATCCGTACGACATCGGCGCGCGCCTCCAGGTGCCGGGGCCGAATTACATGTGGTCGGGGCTGACCTATGAGCGGTCCGACGGCATGACGCCGCATTGGCGAGGCATCCGCGACGACGACGGCCGCTGGATGGTCCTGATCTCGCACAACATCGATTACGGCGAAGGCTGGGAGCAGGCGGACAATCCGGCCTACCCGGAGCGGTTCACGGGCCAGGCCTACGAGATCGCCGTGAACTACCTGATCTACAGCATGACGCACTGAGTGACGCCGGCCGACGAGTACCGCCGTCGCCTCGAGCGCTGCGAGGCCGCCGCGGCGCATCACGCGAAGATCCAGGAGCGCATCGGCCTGCTGCGGCTCGGCACGTTCGCCGCGGCCGTCGCGACGGCGTGGATCGCGCTCAAGACGGCCGCGATCTCGCCGTGGTGGGCGCTCGCGCCATCCGCGCTGTTCGCTGCGCTCGTCGTCCGGCATGCGCGCGTGCGCGGCCGGCGATCCCGCGCCGAGCGGGCCGCCGCGTACTATCGCCGCGGAATCGCGCGCATCGAGGATCGCTGGGCCGGCGATGGCGCCCCCGGCACGCGCTTCGAGGACCCGCATCACGTTTACGCGTCCGACCTCGATCTGTTCGGCCGCGGCAGCCTGTTCGAGCTGCTCTGCACCGCGCGCACACGGATGGGCGAGCGCATGCTCGCGGATTGGCTGCTCGCGCCGGCGAGCGCGGACGAGATCCGCGCGCGCCAGGCCGCATCGGCCGAGCTCGGCGACCGGCTCGATTTGCGCGAAGCATGGGCCGTGATCGGGGACGGCGAAGTCGGCGTGCATCCCGAGGCGCTGCGCGACTGGGCCGAGGCGCGCAACCTGCTGACGCAGCCTTGGCTGCTGCCCGCGGCGTGGGCCGTTCCGCTGCTCGTCGCGGCCGCGGCCGCCGTCTGGTCGATGACCGGCATCGCGACTCCGTTCGTGGTGTCGCTGATCGTCGCGTTCGGGCTCACTTATTCGCTGCGCGCGCCTCTGCGCGAGATCCTGCACGGCATCGAGAACGGCTCCGCGGATCTGAAGCTGCTGACCGCGCCGACCGCGCTGCTCGAGGCCGAGGAGCTCGCCGCGCCCCGCTCTCGCGAGCACGCGGCGCGTCTCCGCGCACCGACCCCGGCGTCACGAGCGCTGACGGAGCTCGCGACCATCGTCCACCTCAGCGAATCCCGGGACAACCCGATCGTCCGATTGCTGAACGTTCCGCTCGCGTATTCCGTGCACGTCGCGCTCGCTGCAGAGCGCTGGCGGCGCACGCATGGGCAGCGCGTGCGCGCGTGGCTCGACGTGATCGCGGACTTCGAGGCGCTGCAGTCGATCGCCACCTACGCGTACGAGCATCCGGACGACGTCTATCCCGAGCTCGTCGACGGCCCGGCAGAATTCGTCGGCACCGGCCTCGGCCATCCGCTGATGCCGCAAGCGCGCTGCGTACGCAACGACGTGAGCCTCGCCGGCGACGTCCGCGCGCTGCTCGTCAGCGGATCGAACATGTCCGGCAAGAGCACGTTGCTGCGCACGGTCGGCGTGAACACGGTGCTCGCCATGGCCGGCGCGCCGGTCCGCGCGCGCAGCCTCCGCCTCACGCCGTTGCAGGTCGGCGCGAGCATCCGGATCAACGACTCGCTGCACGAGGGCGCGTCACGCTTCTACGCCGAGATCACTCGGCTGCGCCAGCTGCACGAGCTGTGCGGGAGCAGCCCGCCGCTCTTGTTCCTGCTCGACGAGCTGCTGCAGGGCACGAACTCGAACGATCGGCGCATCGGCGCCGAAGGCGTGCTGCGCTCATTCCTCGACCGCGGCGCGATCGGTCTCGTCACGACGCACGATCTGCGCCTCGCCGAGCTCGCCGCGGACTCGGGCGGGCGGATTCGTAACGTTCACTTCCAGGAAGAGCTCGAGCACGGACGCATGACGTTCGACTACACGCTGCGCGACGGCCCGGTAACGAAGAGCAACGGCCTCGCGCTGATGCGCGCGATCGGTCTCGACGTGTGAATTGATGTGTGAACTATAGGATTCGTCGCGGCGCGCTTCCGCGTATGATCCGCTGATCACGCCAGCGATCAGTTCGGGAGAATGCGATGCGGATAGTTCTCGGCGTATGGCTTCTGCAAGCCGTCTCGGCGGCGGCGACGTGGCTCGCGCTGTCGAGCGCGAGCAGGGATCAGATCGTGCTGTGGGTCGGCCTCGTGATGGGCATGGGTCTCATTGCGTCGCTGTGGTTCTGCACCGCGCTGCGCGACCAGAAACGGCTCGCCGAGGCGCAACGCGCAGAGCGCATGGCGAAGCACACCGCGGAGCTGCACGCGAAGCTCGCGCGCCAGCAGGCCGAGGACGCGGCGAAGCTGCGCACGTTGACCGAGAAGGTCTCGAAGGGACGGCCGCGCCTTCTGACGGCCGGCTTCGCCGCGGGCGGCGCGCTCGGCCTGTGCGTCGCGCTCGTGCTCACGCAGATGTTGACGCTCGGGCTGTTCGCGGCCGGGCTCGCCGGCGGCGGTGTCGCGGGCTACGCGGCGCGCGGATGGCTCCAGCGACGCGCCGCCGCGGCCGCCGCGGACGCGACGCTGACCGAGGAGCGCACGTCGCGGCTTTCGCCGTCGCGGCTCCTTCCGGGCCCGCGCGCGAAGGGGTTGACCCTGCGTCTCGTGAAGGCAAAGGCGGCATAGCCCCGAGGTCGGATGTACGATAGCTTCGGACCCGCGGCCGGAGCACGCACCATGCAAACGCCGATGTCGATCGCACGACGATCGCTAGCCCTGAGCCTCGCTGTCGCGCTCGCCCCGCACGGGCACGCCCAGGCGCCGGACGAAGCGTCGGCGGCCCTTCCCGCCGAGCAGACGGCGGCCGCCGTGACGGACCCGGGCTGGCAAGTGCCCCGGTTCTCGTGGGGCGACCCGAACCTCGAAGGCACGTTCACGAGCCGTGACATGAGCGGCATCCCGATGGAACGGCCGGAGCAGTTCGGCACCCGCATGTATCTGACGCCGGAGGAGCTCGAGGAGCGGCGCAACGCGCCGGACCGTAACGCCGCGCTCGCCGGGAATCAGAGCGACGAGAACAGGCTGCAGCTCAGCGCGCTCGATTCGGCCGAGACCGGCACGCGCACGTTCGGCTACACGTCGTACATCATCGACCCGGAGAACGGCCGCATGCCGGCGCTGACCGCCGAGGGCCAGGCGCGGCAGGCGGCGAATCGGCGCTCGATGAACGGTCCGTTCTTCACGACCGAAGATTTCTCGTACTACGACCGCTGCATCTCGCGCGGCGTGACCGGCTCTATCGGACCGTCGCTGTATGGCGACGCGATGCGCATCGTGCAGACGCCGACCGAGGTCGCGATCAGCTACGAGATGCTGCACGACACGCGGATCATCCCGCTCGACGGCCGTGCACCCGCGGATCCGGGCGTGCGCCAGTACATGGGCTCGTCGATCGGCTACTTCGAGGGCGACACGCTCGTCGTCGAGACGACGAACTTCACGGACAAGCTCGCGGTCGGGCGCATGGCGCACAGCGAGGACTTGAAGCTGACCGAGCGCTTCACGCGGATCGATCCGGACATGATCGACTACGTCGTCACCGTGCACGACCCGCGCACGTTCGAGCGTCCGTGGACGTTCAGGCTGACGTTGACGACGCAGCCCGGCTACGAGGTGCTCGAGTACTCGTGTCACGAAGGCAACTTCTTCATCGCGAATGCGCTCCACGCCGAGAAGAAGTACCAGGAGGAGGCCCGCGAAGCGATCGCGAGCGGCGCACCGATTCCGCCTCGCAGCGAAGGCATCCAGGGCCGCTCGATCTTCGCGCCTCCCGAGGCGGACGAAGCGATCAATATCAACGTTGTGCAGTGACGTAGCGGCCGCCGTGAGCTGGCGGGCAGCGGGTCGACTGCGAACCGCGCACGTCGCCGCTCGCAGCCTCGCCGATCGAGGCCACGTGAGTCTGGCGCGCTACCGCAACGCCAACCGCATCAGCACGCGCGGAAAGCCGTCGAGAACGGACGACGTGTCGGCGACCTTCCGAAACCCGGCCTTCTCGAACAGCGCGCGCGTGCCGACGTACGCCATCGTGAGGTCGACCTTCTCGCCGCGATTGTCGACCGGATAGCCCTCGATCGCGGGCGCGCCCTGCGAGCGCGCGAACTCGACGGCGCCCGCGAGCAGCGCATGCGAGATACCCTTGCGGCGGTGGCCGGGCCGCACGCGGATGCACCAGACCGACCAGACGTCGAGGTCATCGATGTGCGGAATCTTGCGGTTGCGCGCGAAGCTCGTCTCGGCGCGCCGCGCGACCGCCGCCCAGCCGACGACCTCGTCGCCGTCATAGGCCAGCACGCCGATCGGCCCGCGCTTCATCAGCTCGGCGACCTTCTTCGCGCGGGCCGGACCGCGCAGCGCGAGATTCTCCTTCGACGGGATCCGGTAGCTCAGGCACCAGCAGACGTTCGCGTCGGGCCGCTTCGGTCCGAGCATCGTCGCGACGTCGTCGAAAACCGTGGCCGCCCGCACGTCGATCGCCATCGTTCGCTACTCGTCGGTCGCCGCCTTCGCGGGCTCCGCCCCCGCAACGGGCACGGTGAACGTGAACGAAGCGCCTTCGCCCGGCGGGCTCGTGACGCCGACCCGGCCGCCGTGCGCTTCGACGATTCCTTTCACGACGAACAGGCCGAGCCCCTCGCCTTCGCCGCTGCCGCGCCAGTAGCGGTCGAAGATATGCGGCAGGTGCTCGGGCGCGATCCCGGCGCCGCTGTCCGACACCGAGAACTCGATCTCGTCGCCGTTGCGCACGGCCCGCACCGTGATCGTCCCGCCGTTCGGCGTGAACTTCACGGCATTGCCGATCAGGTTCGAGACGACCTGGAAGAAGCGCTCCTTGTCGACGCGAATCTTCGGCCTGCCGTCGATCTCGCTGCGCACGGCGATCCCTTTCGCGTCGGATAGCGGCGACAACGTGAGCAGCGCCTCCTCGACGAGCGCTGCAGCATCCTCGTCGCGCAAGTCGAGCGCGAACTCGCCCGCCTCGATGCGCGCGAGGTCGAGCAGATTGTCGATCAGTGCGTTCATTCGATCGACGGAGCGCTTGATACGGTCGGCAGTTTCGCGCAGCGCGGCAGGGTCGTCGACCGCGCCGCGTCCCGACCTTCTAAGGAGCGTCGCCTGCATGTCGACGACCGACAGAAAGCCCCTGAGGTCGTGCGACAACACGGCCATCATCTCTTCCCGCAAACGCACCGCGCGGCGCTCCCGGAGCACTTGCCGCTCGAGATCGATCTCGACCGCGTAGCGCCGAAGGCTCGCGGCCGCTTCGATATCGCTCGTGCTCCACGGCAACGAGGTTTCGCGCACCTCCTCCTTCCAGATCTCGAACGAGCGGCGCGGATGCGGACGCTCGCCCGGCTCGGCGGGCTCGACGGGCTTGCGCGGGTCGCCGCCCCAGCTGACGGTGCGAATCCGCTCGGGACGAAACCACAGTAGCCGCCGCGCGGAAGGACCGGGCAGCGCGATCGTCAGGAGCCCGCTCGCGAAGTCCTTGTGATTGCGCGCCGCCGGCAGCAGAGCCGGCAAAGACGCGGTCACGAACAGCGTCTTCTCGCCGGCGCGCTCGAGCCAGTCGGCCAGCGACTGAATGAACGCGTCGCTCGGCGTCTCGCCATGCGTCACGCATCGGTCGTCGACGACGACCGCGACGCCGCCGGCGCGCGTCAACGTCAGCAGCTCGTCGGGCGCTTGCATCAGGCACTCGAGCGGATCGCGCTCGTCGTTCGCGCCGCGCATCGCCGCGACGAGCGCCTCCTCGGTGCTGCGCCGCGCCTGCCGCGCGTGAATCGCTTCGCGCTCTTCCAACGCTTCGATCTGCAGCGACGCGAGCCGCCCGAGGACCTCGCACGCCGAGCGGCTCTCGTAGCGCACCGGCCGCGGGCCGCTGTGATTCGTGCAGCTGATCAGCCCCCACAGCCTTCCGCGCACGACGAGCGATACGCTCATCGATGCCGTGACGCCCATGTTGCGCAGATACTCGCGGTGAACGGGCGACACGCTGCGCAGCACGGCGCCGCTCAAGTCGAGCGGCTCATTCGTATCCGCGCGCAGAACCGGCAGGATCGGCACCGGATCGTATGTCGCGTCCGGGATGATGCGCAGCCACTGCCGCTTGTAGAGCTCTCTCGCCTGCCGCGGAATATCGGAGGCCGGGTAATGAACGCCGAGATACGACTCGAGGTGCGGCTCCTTCAGCTCGGCCGACACGTGCCCGTATCCCTCTTCGTCGAAGCGATAGATCATGACCCGATCGAAGCGGGTCAAGCGCTTCACCTGCTCGATGACGCGTTGCTCGAGCTCGGCGAGCCGCGTCACCTCCTGCAGCGCGACCATCGAACGCCGGAGCGTGTAGCGGCTCAGCGGCCGCGCGCTCGGATCGGCGACCGACTCGAGCTCGATGAACGTCGCACCGGCATTCCGATGCAGGATCGCGTCGAAGTGCTGTCCGCGAACGTCGACCGGCAGCGGATTCACCTCTTCGAACGAGCCCGCTTGCAGGATCTTCGCGAGCCGCTCGCTCGGCGCGTGACCAAGCACGTCGTCCAGCGTGCGTCCCGGCACGTCGCCGTCGCGACAGCCGAGAAGCGCGGCGGCATTCGTGCTCGCCTGCGTGATGCGCAGCGACGACGGCTCGACGACGAGCAGCGCGCCGTGCGGCTGAATTGCGCCCGGAATGTGAATCGGCTCGGCATCGCACGCCTCGTTATGCCGCCCGTACGGGCTCGTGACCGCCTTCATCGGCCGTGCTCCGGCGCGGCGAGCCACGCGTCGAAGGCGCGGAACGTCTCGCGCGCCGACGCTACGATCGCATCCGGATCCGCACCCGCGCGTACGACGTCGTCGAGCCAGCACAACGTGCGCTTCCACGCGGCGCCGGTCGCGGCGCCGGCGCCGGCGAAGAACCTCGCGCCGTTGTCCGGGCTCAAGCCGAGCGAGCGCGCGAGCGCGCGGGCGATCAGCCGGCCGCCGAGCGTCGCGCCCTCGGTCACGTACACACAGCCCGCGATCTGCGCGACCGTTTCGATCTCGGGCAACCGCTCACAGCACGGCGCGGCGGTGATATCCGCAACCGGCTCGCCGAGCGCCGCGAGATCCTCGGCGAGCAGCGTCGACCGCGAAGGCACGGCGAGCCCGAGCGTCGCTGCCGACGCGGCATCTTGCAGACGCCGCTCGAGCGGCTCGTAAAAACCGTAGAACTTCCTGAGCACGCACCGGTACTCGCCGAGCGAAAGGGTCGGCTTCAGAAGATCGAGGTTCGATTCGATGCGCTGATGGTCGGCGGCCGTCTCGCGGCGCAGCTTCGCATGAATGTCGGTCGGGGTCGGCGGGCGTGTCGGGTAGTGGACGGGCGAAAAGTCTTCGTGCATAGGGCTCTGTGTTCTGTCGGAATCGAAAAGCGGACGCGAACGCCATTGTCCGCTGAACGCGCGTTGCCGTATCGGAGCCAGTCGAATGCTGCCGGGATCGCGCGTGTAATTCGCACGGCCAAGCCCGTTTATCAGCGCGTGTGAAGATACCCGGCGGGTGAGATGCAGCGAAGCGGCTGCCGAAGCCCGAACACAGTACCGCAAGCGCAGCGGCGAGTACAGGCAGCCGCTACTCGGCCGGCTCGATCCGCAGCACGGCGCCGTCGGCCGCATCCGTCAACAGGTACAGCAAGCCGTCGGGCCCCTGACGAACGTCGCGGATTCTCTGCCGCAGGTCGGCCAGTAACACCTCGCGACGGATCTCCTGCATGTTCTCGTTGAAGCGGATCCGCTGCAGCTGCCCGGTGCCCGATATTTCGCCGTAGCGCATGCCGCCGACGAAGAGATCGCCGTTCCACGCGCCGAGCACGTCGCCGGTGTAGAACTCGAGCCCGGACGTCGAGATCGACGGCATCCAGAACACGACCGGGTTCTCGATACCGTCGGCGCTGAACTTCTCCGACTGCCACGGGCCGCTGTAATCGCGGCCGAGGCTGATCACCGGCCAGCCGTAGTTGCCGCCCGCGACCAGCAGGTTGACCTCGTCGCCTCCGTTCGGCCCCATCTCGACCTCGTAGATCGCGCCGGTCGGCGGATGCACGGCGAGGCCGGACGGCGTTCGATGGCCGAGCGTGAAGATCTCCGGACGGTGGTCCGGACGGCCGACGAACGGGTTGTCGTCGGGGACCGAGCCGTCGTCGTTGAGCCGCAATACCTTGCCGCCGAGCGTATTCGGATTCTGCGCGTTCTCCGGCGCGCCGCCGACGAACGTGCTGACGTAAAGCTTGCCGTCCGGACCGAAGATCAGGCGCGAGATGCCGCCCGCTTCCTCCGAAGCGAAGACGTCCTCGACGTCGGTCAGCATGTCGTCGCGCCACACGCCGCGCGCGACGGCGAGGTGGCCGCCGCGCCCCTCGCGCCTCGGCTTGTTGTACGTCAGATAGATGAAACCGTTGCGCGCGAAGTCCGGATGCACCGCGATGTCGCCGAGACCGGCCGAGCCGCCGACGCTCGCCTCCGGCACGCCCCGAACCGGCTCCGGCAACAGCTCGTCGTCGCGCAGGATTCGCAGACGCCCGGCGCGCTCGACGACGAGCTTGTCGCCGTTCGGCAGGAAGCCGATGCTCCACGGAAATTCGAGCCCTCGAGCGAGCACGACGACGCGGATGTCGAGCCCTTCGGCCGTCTCGTACTCGATCGGCTCGTCCGGCAGAGGCGGTACGGTCAGCTCGGCGCGGCGCGGTTGAGCGATCGATGGCGAAGCAAAGCCTAGCAGCGCGAGCGCAAGCGCCGCGTGTCGAACCGAGACCATCTCGTACCCCCGACCAAGACGAAACGCCGGAAGCTTACCATGCGTCTATCGGCGGCCGGCCTCGATCGATCGGGCCGCCGTCGACTTCCATTCGTCGACTTCTATTCTTCGAGCCCGTTTTCGGTAAACTCTGAATCCGCGGCGAAGCGCACAGGACCACCAGCGTAGAACGCTCGCTCGAAACTCCTTTGCTGCAAGACTGGTCGCTTGCACGGGCTGGTTTCGCCGCGGCGCTCGTGTTCGTCGGCGGCTATCTCGGCGCGGCGTTCGGCACGCGCCTCGTGTTTCCCGAAATCGAGACGGCGGTTTTGTTCCCGCCGTACGCCGTGCTGACCGCCGCGTTGCTGCTCGCGCCGATCCGCTGGTGGGGCCTGCTGATCGCGGCCGCCGCCGCCGGCAACTTCGCGCCGCACCACGCATTCGAGCAATCGATCTCGTTCGTCGCGATCGCGGAGGTCGCCAACATCACGAGGGCGCTCGTCGCGGCAGGCGGCATACGGTTCCTCGCCAGCCGGACCGGGGATCCGAGCGGAGGCCGAAGCTCGAAGCTCGACGCGTTGCCCGCGATGGCCGTCTTCATCCTGTTCGCCGGTTTGGTCGGCCCGATGGCCGGCGCGCTCGTCGGCGCCGCGGACGTCGTGCTGCATCGCGCCGATGCGGCCTTCTGGCTGGCCTTTCGCGCGTGGCTGTTGTCGAACGTCCTGACCGGGCTGACTTTGCTGCCGTTGATCCTGGTCGTCGCGACGTATCCGTTCGGGTCGCGGCGGATCAGCGGCATGCGCCTCGTCGAGGCGGCCGCGCTCGCGTTCTGCGTCGTCGCCGTCGTCATCGATGTGCTGATGCAGACGCCGAACGACGGGCTCTCGCTCGCGCCTTATCAACCGCTGCCGTTCCTGTTCTGGGCTGCGGTGCGCTTCGGCCCGGCCGGCACGATCGCGGCGCTGTCCGCGGTCAGCGTACCGATGATTTATGCGTCGATCGAAGGCACCGGCCCGTTCGTCGGGCAGGCGCCCGGCGCGAATCTGCTGCAGCTCCAATCCTTCCTGATCACGCTGAACGGCCCGTTCCTTCTGCTGGCCGCGGTCGTGCAAGAGCGCGCGACGGCCGCTCGAGCATTGGCGCAAAGTCGGTCGCACTACCGGTCGATCGTCGAGGATCAGACCGAGGCGATCTGCCGATACACGGCGGACGGCACGTTCACGTTCGTGAACGACGCGTGCTGCAGGCAGCTCGCGCGGCCGCGAGAGAGCCTGCTCGGCAAGACGATCTGGGAGTTCATGCCCGAGAACGACCACGACGCGATCCGCGCCTTCCTGAGCTCGATCACCGTGGATCATCCGGTCGCGACGCTCGAGCACAGCGTGGTGACATCCGACGGCGAGACCGTGTGGTATCAGTGGACGACGCGCGGGTTCTTCGACGAGGACGGCCGCGCCGTCGAGCTGCAGGCCGTCGGCCGGGACGTGACGGAGCAAAAGCGCGCAGAAGAAGCGCAGCGCGAGCTCGAAACGCGCCGGCAAGCCGAGATCGCTCTGCGGGCGAGCGAAGAGCGATTCCGGTTGCTCGCCGACAACGCTCCGGTGCTGATCTGGATGGCGGGCCTCGACAACGAGGCGACGCACTTCAACAAGACGTGGCTCGACTTCACCGGGCGCTCGCTCGACGACGAGCTCGGCTTCGGCTGGGTCGAGTCTATTCACCCGGACGACCGCGAGCGATGCATCGAGACGTGCAACGCGGCCTTTGCGCAGCGCGCGCCGCTGACGATGCAGTTTCGCCTGCGTCGGCACGACGGCGAGTACCGCTGGCTGCTCGACAACGGTATCCCTCACGTCGATACCGACGGCACGTTCAAAGGCTACATCGGCACCTGCGTCGACATCACCGAGCAGCGGATGGCCGAAGAGGTTCTGGAGGAAGCCGCGCGCCGCAAGGACGAGTTCCTCGCGATGCTCGGCCACGAGCTTCGCAACCCGCTCGCGCCGATCGGCCTCGCTGTCGAGATCCTGCGGATGCGCCCGGCGGACGACGAATCGGTCGGCTGGGCGCGCCAGGCACTCACGCGTCAGCTGTCATTGCTGTCGCGGCTCGTCGACGACCTGCTCGACGTGTCGCGCATCTCGCGAGGAACGATTCGACTGAACGACGCCGCGATCGACTTCGCCGATGTCGTCGCGGATGCGGTCGAGACCAGCAGGCCGCTGATCGCCGCGCGCGGCCACGTGCTGCTGCTCGACGTGCCGACCGAGCCGCTGCCGATGCGCGGCGACTCCGCGCGCCTCGTTCAGGTGATCTCGAACCTGCTGAACAACGCGGCCCGGTATACGGATCCAGGCGGCCGCATCGGTCTGAGCGTGCACCGCGTCGACGACCGGGTCGAGCTGCGCGTGTCCGACAGCGGCGTCGGTATCCCGGCAGAACGGCTCAGCGAGATTTTCGAGATGTTCAGGCAGGTCGACGATCACAGCGAAGGCTCGAAGGGCGGACTCGGCATCGGTCTGACCCTGGTCAAGAAGATCGTCGAGCTGCACGGCGGCACGATCGAGGCCCGCAGCCCGGGCGCCGGGCTCGGCAGCGAGTTCATCGTCACGTTGCCGTGCGCGGCCGCAGGCGCAGCGGACGGAGCCCGCGCCGAGGCCGTAGCGGCCGGCGCGGCCGCTCCGGCCGAAGGCGCGGAGCACAAGCGCATCCTGATCGTCGACGACAACGTCGACGCGGCGACCGGCCTCGAGCTGATACTCCGGCATCACGGGCACACGGTCGACGTCGTCCACGACGGGCCCGCCGCGCTCGCCGCAGCCGCTCGCTTCGATCCGGAGGTCGTGCTGCTCGATATCGGGCTGCCCGGCATGAGCGGTCTCGAGGTCGCGCGCCGGCTGAAAGCGAGCCCATCGCGCAGTGCGCCGCTTCTGATCGCGACGACCGGCTTCGGCCAGGCGCGGGATCGGCGGCGCGCGGCCGAGGCCGGCTTCGACCATCATCTGACGAAGCCGATCGACCTCGCTCTGCTGATGTCGCTGATCGAGCACGCCGAGCCGCGGATCGCGCCGGTCCAAAACTCGCACTAGTCTCGAGTGAAGATCTATCTGCCGCTATTTCGGCGCGTGCGCGGTCCGCCGCAGGAACGCCTTCACGTGCGGCACCTCGAACTCCTGGTAGTACGCGGTGATCATGAACTTCGGCTCGAACAGCTCACGGCGATCCGCAATGAACGCTTCGAGGGATTCCTGCACGGCCTCGAGCACGATCCGATGCTGCGGCACGGTCCAATGCGAGCCGTGCTCGAGGATCACGCGGCATGATTCAGCGCGGCATTCCGTGAAGACGTCCGTGAGCTCGAGCTCCAGATGCTTCACGTGCCGCTCGAGCTCCGGCTCCATCCCCGCCGCCCATTCCGGGTCGCGCGGCTCGGCCTCGAAGATCAGATCCGCACGCAGCCGGTCGTGAACCATCGACGAGAACTCGGCGTTCGAGACCTCGTCCATCTGCGACTCGGTGAGCCCTGTCTCTGCGGCGCCGACGAACCGCATGATCAGATGGCCCTCGAGGTCCGCGAACACGAACTCCCGATCGGACTCGGCCCGGCCGAGGCAGGGCCATGCGGCGACGGCGAATCCGAGCGTTGCGACGGCGGCGGTGATCGAGGCTCGCATGGTATGCATCGGCTCCGGGAAGCTGGGCACCTCCTTTTTCCGCCGCCGAGCGCCGAATTGTCAAGTTTCCTCGGGCCCGCGCCGGTATCGGTCCCCGGCCAAATTGTGGCCGGGTGGGCACGGTGGTAATGTCGCGAGAAGGCGAATTTGCACGAGGCGGCAGCCGATCCGCCCGCTGGATTTGCCGACGACCGTATCCTCGGGGGAGCGAATGGTCAGGAGGGCTTGGGGAGGAGTCATCTTCGCCGCGTGGCTTTTCGCGAGCGGCGCATCGCTCGCGCATCATTCCCTGTCGGCCGTGTACGACATACGTCAATCGGGAGAGGTCACCGGCGTCGTCAAGAAAGTCGAGTTCATGAACCCGCACGGTGCGATCACGCTCGCCGTTCCGAACGGCAGCGGCGAGACGACAGAGTGGGTATTGACCACGGGCTCGGCCAACGCGCTGTCGAGCCTCGGCTTCGGGCGCTCCGGGCCCAATACGGTCGTCGCAGGCGACGTCGTCACGATCACGTATTTCCCGGCACGCAGCGGCAAGCCGCTCGGATTCATTCGATCGATCACGCTGCCCGACCAACGCACGATCGAGTTCGAAGCGGAATAAGCAATACCAACGAGTTGGAGGGGAGACGACTATGGCCTCGGAGAGGGGTATCACGAAAAGAGCGCTGACGACGGCGGCGCTGGCGCTCGGCGTGTCGCTGACGGCCAACGCGCAGTTCGGCGGGCGCCCCGCGCCTGCCTATACGCCGGAGCCCGACGCGAGGGACTTGAAGTCGGTGCTGTTCAACTGGCCGTGGCACATGGGCATGCTGCGCGGCATCGAGGAGCACGAGCTGATCGTCACGCTCGAGTACCGCGGCGAAGGCACGATCCAGGTCGACGGGCAGCCTTGCGAGATCACGCCGTTCCGGGACAACGCTCGCGAGGGCGAGCTCGGCATCTCCGGATACCGCATCAGCAACGCGTATCAGTTCTTCGGCAGCCGCACGCAGATCGAATGCACCCTGCCGAACGGCGAGACGTACTCGAATATCGAGGTCGTCAGCGGCGAGTACGCGTGGGACGAGGACATTCCGGGCGCCGGCCTGATCGAGGGTAACGGCACGGCGACGCCGAAGCCCGACACGCGCGACGAGCGGCTGATCCGTCTGTGGGCGAGCCCGCAGGGCGCGCCGAAGGCCGCGTTGGCGGGCGCCGGAATCGATCCGCTGAAGGTCTTCCGCAATCCGGGCGGGCTGCTCGAGGCAGGCACGTCGACGATCGGCGAGACGTCGGTCGAGTGGGACGGCGATACGCCGGTCGTCACGTTTCCGATTCCGGGCGTCGAAGGCGCGACGGCGGTCGCGCGGCTCGACGATCGGTTCATGACGGAATCCGTCGTCGTCACGCACGGAGACGACACTTACGAGTTCACGTACGGCGATTACAACGACTACAACAATCCGCTGAACCTGATCGAAGTCTATATGGCCGGCACGATGAAGGAGAGCAAGAACGGCGAGCTCTTGCGCGACATCAGAACCGTGCAGACCGAGACCGGCAGCGTGTATGTCGTCGTGCCGGTGCCGCCGAGCGTCGGCCCGACCGAGCCGCTGCCGCAGTTCGGCAGCGATCAGGAACGGCCGGTGCTGACGTCGACCGCGCCGACGCCGCGCCTCGCCGACGGCAAGCCGGACCTGACCGGCTCGTGGAGAAGCCCGAGCAAGTTCTTCATCTGGCGCTACGGCAACCGGCGCTGCGCGCCGACGCAGCTCGACGGCTGCAGCCCGCAGTGGAACCAGACGATCGACTTCGAGTTCGAGGCGGCTTCGCGCTTCGGGCCGAATCGGCCGATCTACCGGCCGGAGCACTGGGACGAGGTCATCTATCTCGACATGTGGACGAACCGGGAAGATCCGATCATGACGTGCCAGCCGATGGGCATCCCGCGGCAAGGCGCGCCCGGGCGCATCTTCCACACGGAGCAGGACATCACGCTGCTCTACGGCCGCGGCGGCGACGGCGGCGGCGGCTACCCGGACTTCCGCGTGATCGCGACGGACGGCCAGCCGCTCGACGAGCGGCAGATCTTGCAGACGAAGTACACGGGTCACTCCGTCGGCCGTTGGGAAGGCGACACGCTCGTGATCGAGTCGATCGGCTTCACGCCGGAGACCTGGCTCGCGCGCGGCGGCTTCTTCCACTCGGCGAACATGAAGGTCATCGAGCGCTTCACGCGGCAGGGCGACGAGATGCTCTACGAGGTCATCGTCGAGGATCCGGAGGTGCTGCTGCAGCCTTACGAGCTGACGCCGATGCTGATGACGATCGCGGATGAAGGCGGCGGCCCGGGCGGCGGCCGCTTGATCGGCGTCGAGCGCGGTCACTGCGAGAACTACGAGCTCGGCGACATCGCGAACCAGATCCGCCACTGATTCGCGCTGCTTCGGCTGACGAGCGTTCGCAGGCAACAGCGCCGGACGTCGACGAGACGTCCGGCGCTTTTCTTTGCGAGGCGCGCAGACCGCGGCGCGCTCGCTCTTAGAATGCACGGATGCATTCGCTAACTACCTCGTCGCGCCGCCCGTCGGTCGATCTGCGCCAGCGGGCCGCCGTCGCGTTGACGGCGATCCTCGTCGGAATCGTCGCGAGCGTCTGCACGATCGCGTTCCGCGAAGGCTTCGCCGCGTTGCAGAGCCTGCTGTTCGGGCGCCCGCTGTCCGACGGTATGGACGTCGCGCGCGCCGCGCCGAGCTGGCTCGTGCTGCTCGCCCCCGTCGCCGGCGGCCTCGTGGTCGGGCTGCTTGCACGCTACGCGCTGCCATCGGGGCGCGTGCAAGGAATTTCGGACGTCATCGAGCGCGGCGACATGCGGCCGACGCGGCTGACTTGGCGGACCGGTGCAGTCGCGGCGCTCGCGAGCACCGCCGCGATCGGCACGGGCGCGTCCGTCGGCCGGGAAGGCCCTATGGTGCACCTCGGCGCGACGGTCGGCGCGTCGATCGCGAAGCGCTTCTCGCTGTCCGCCGACGCGATCAGACAGATGGTCGCGTGCGGCGCCGCCGCGGGCGTCGCCGCATCGTTCAATGCGCCGATTGCAGGCGCACTGTTCGCGGCCGAGGTCATCGTCGGCCGCTATACGATCTACGCGTTCGCGCCGCTCGTGATCGCGAGCGTGTCCGGCACGATCGTCAGCCGCCTCTACTTCGGCGATCTGCAGGAATTCGACGTCCCCGTCGTCGGCATCGAGGCGTACGCCGAAGTTCCGTCGTTCGCGCTGCTCGGCCTCGCGTGCGCCGCGCTCGCGCTCGCGTTCATCCGCGGCACCGCCCTGCTCGACCGTGCATGGAACGCCACGAAGGTCCCGCAGATGCTGCGGCCTGCGATCGGCGGGCTCGGGCTCGGACTGATCGCAATGCAGTGGCCGGAGGTGCTCGGCGTCGGTTACGAGAGCACGAGCGCCGCGATCGCCGGCGGTTTCACGATCGGCGCCGCGCTCGTGCTGCTCGCGGCGAAGCTCGTCGCGAGCTCGGTCTGCCTCGGATCCGGCATGGCCGGAGGCATCTTCTCGCCGGTCCTGATGATCGGCGCGCTGCTCGGCTGCGCGTGGGGCGGCGCGATGGCGCTGATCGCGCCGGAGATCTCGTCGAGCGTCTCCGTCTATGCGCTCGTCGGCATGGGCGCGCTCGCCGCCGCCGCGCTCGGCGCGCCGCTATCGACGACGCTGATCGTGTTCGAGATGACCGGCAACTATCCGGTCACGCTCGCGGTGCTGCTCGCATCGGTCGTGAGCTCGGTGACCGTCAACGAGCTGTGGGGCTACTCGTACTTCACGTGGCAGCTTGCGCAGCGAGGCGTGCACGCGCGATGGACACGCGCGGACGCGTTGCTGAACGACGCGACCGTCGCGAGCGTCTCCGCGCCGGCCGCGCCCGCGGTCGCGGCGGACACGAAGGTCGCCGACTGGCTCCGCGGCGACGCGCCGCGCGGCCTCGTCGTCGACGACGCCGGCCGTTTCGTCGGCTGCGTCACGCGTTCGAGCCTCGCGCACGCCGCGTGGAGAGGAGATCTCCCGGCGGACGCGGCGCTTTCCGACGTCGTCGAGACCGTGCCGACGTTGACGCCGGACACGCGCCTCGTCGTCGTGCTCGACATGCTGAAGGGCGAGGACGTTCCGGGTCTCGTGCTGATCGACCCGGACCGTCGCCCGCTCGCCTATCTGCGGCGCGAAGACCTGATCCGCCGCTATCACGAAATCATCGACGAGGCGTACCGGCAGGATGCGCGGGGTTAGCGCCTAGTCGTTGACGTCGACCAGCGCCTGCATCACGACCGACTCGAATTCGAACCACGAGTCATTGTCGTACGTCTGCACCATCAGCAACGCAACGAGGTTTTCCTGCGGATCGACCCAGAAATACGTGCCGTAGAACCCGCTCCAGCCGAAGCTGCCCTTTGAGACGAGCGAGCGCCGCGCGACCGGATCGGTCACGACACTGACGCCGAGGCCGAAGCCCTCGCCGGGCGGACGGCTCGGATGCATGCCGGTCAGCCCCGGCAAGCCCTCCCGAATCACCGGAGAGCCCATCAGCGACACCATCCGCGGGCTCAGGATTCGGACGCCGTCGAGCTCGCCGCCGTTCGCGAGCATCATCGCGAAGCGCGCGTACGCCTCGGCGGTGCTCATCAGGCCGCCGCCGCCCGAGAAATACACCGGGCTCGACATCGAGTCCGGATTCGGACGCGGCTGCAGCCCGTTCGGACCGCCGACGTACGTCTTCGCGAGCCGCTCGCGCTGCTCGTCGTTCGGCCAGTAGAAGATGTCGTGCATGCCGAGCGGCTCGAACAGCCGCTCCTTCAGGAACCGATCGAAGCTCTGCCCGGACACGACCTCGACGACACGCACGAGCACGTCGAAGCCGCCGACCGCGCTGTACGACCAACGCGAGCCGGGCTGAAAGTCGAGCGGCACGCTGCCGAGCTCGTCGACGTAGCTGACGCCGATGTCGTTGCGCTGAGCGGCGAGCTCCTGGCTCTCCGCGTTGCTGATTCGGCCGCTCATCACGCCGGACGTATGCGTCAACAGATCGACGATCGTCACGTCGCGCTCGGCCGGCACCGTATCGTACTCGGGCGGCGGACCGCCGAAGCCGCCGCCCGAGCCGCCGCCGCGGATCACCGCGACCTTTTGGTTCGCGAAGCTCGGCAGGAACTTCGAGACCGGATCGTCGAGCTTGATCTTGCCTTCCTCGACGAGCATCAGCACCGCGGTCGCGGCGATCGGCTTCGTCATCGACGCCATCCGGAAGATCGCGTCCGTGCGCATCGGCGTCTGCGCTTCGATGTCCATCAGCCCGTGCGCCTCGAGATGCGCGATGCGCCCGTTTCTCGCGACGAGCGTGACGGCGCCGGAGAAGCTGCCGGCGTCGATATGCCGCTCCATCAGCTCGCCGATCCGCTCGAGCCGCTCGGACGACAGCCCTACGCTCTCGGGCCGGACGACCTGCGCATCGGCGCTTAACGCCGCCGCAGTCAGAACGAGCAAAGCCGGCAGCGCGCGCAGCGTTCTTGTTCGCAATTCCCGCAATTCCATCGGATACCCCCTTGCCGAAGCGGAGAGACTATTGTCGTTGCCCCGTCCCGCTATTCCAATTCGGACCCCGGCGCCCGCGCATCCGCGTCAGCTCTCGAGCTCGTTCAGCCTGCGCACGAGCGCCTCGAGCCGCAGAATCGCGCGCATGTCGCTTTGCTGATACGCGTACTCCATCGCCGCGAACAGATGCGTCTGCTCGAGCTCGCGCCGCTCCGGCTGGCGCTCGAGCATCGTCACGTAATGCGCAAAGACGCGGGCGGCATCCGGTTGCGTGCGGCGCGCGACCGCATAGCGCACGACGGCATGCAGCGTATAGCGCTGATTGACCGGCTGCTGCACGAGGTGCCAGCGCTCGAGCTCCGCGAGCGCCGGGCCGATGCGGTCGACATCCGCGAGCTCGGCGAGCGATTCGATATCCATGTGGTCGCCTTCGACGTGCGCGAGCACGCCGAGCGCGCGGCGCGCGGCGCCGCTGAGGCGCTGCCATGCCCAATCGAGCAGCAGCGCGACTTCGGGCAAATCGTCCTCGTGCGCGAGCGCGCGAACGCGGGTCACGCCGGTCTCGCGCAGGAACGCATCGAGCTCGTCGACGCTCGCGTCGCCGGACGCGACGATGCTGTCCGCGATATCGAGCGCGAGCGGATTCCAGCGCAGCAGCCGCGTGAGGCTCGCGACGCGCGGGAACGCGCTCTCGCCGGCCGTGACGAGCGGCGCCGTGACCGGAAAGATCAGCACGCCGGACAGCAGACATCGCCGCGCCGTGACGACGAACGTCGCGCGCGAATCGGCGAACGTTTCGAACAGCTGTGCGACGGCGCTGTCGCTTTCGTGGTTGTCGAGCACGATCAGCCGCTCCGGGCCATTCGCGAGGAAGTCCTTCAGCCGCTGCACGCGGCCTTCGCCGCGGCCGGTGCCGAAGCGCAGCGCGAGCATCTCGGTCAACGTATGAAAGCCCCACGCGCCCGAGCGGAACCAGTCGACCCGGCCGTCGAATGCGGCATGCACGCGGTGGCCGAGCTCGGCGGCGAGCATCGACTTGCCGCTGCCGCCCGCGCCGACGAGCGCGAGCCGCGTCGGGCGGGTCGCGAGGATCGTGCGCTCGAGCGTCTCGACCTCCGCGCTGCGGCCCTTCATGTCGCGCGGCCGCGGCGGGAAGATCGAGCGGCGAGCGGCGCCGGAGCGTTCGTTTTCCACGGTATCAGTCATCCTTCTGCAGCCTCCGGGCACGTGCGCCCGACCTCGAGCGCGCGTTCGCGCAACTCGGGAGCGACTATAGGCCGCCTGAAGCTTCGCGGCGAGGCGGACCGAGCCCCGTTTCCGTCGGGGTGGCTTAGAATCCGATCATCCGTTCTCGAGGGCCAGAATGAACAATGAATGAAGCACCGCCCGTCCTGACCGAGCTGAAGCTCACGCCGCAGATGCAAGAGGCCGTGAACACGGCATTCGCCGAGCGCCGGCCGATCGTCGTCGCATACGTCGATCCGACCGGGGCGCCGCGCCAGTCCTATCGAGGCAGCACGCAAGCGTTCAGCGACACGCAGCTTGCGATTTGGGTCCGCAACCCGAAAAGCGGCATCCTGACCGCGATCGCGCAGAATCCGGCCGTGTCGCTCGTGTTCGGCTACTTCAAGCCCGACGACCGCGGCTTCATGATCTTCGGCGGGCGCGCGCGGGTCGACGACAGCGAGGCCGTGCGCGCGCAGGTCTACGGCAACGCGCACGAGTTCGAGCGCAGCCAGGATCCGGAACGGCGCGGCAAGGCGGTCGTGATCGATCTCGACAGGGTCGACGGATTCTTCGGCGGCGCCGTGCTGCAGATGCGCCGCTGACCGCGGCGCTCAGCCGACCGCGGCGATCACCATCTGCACGAGCCGATCCGGGTCCGCCGTGATGCCGTGCGGCGCGGGCTCGCCCGGCGCGGGCCTGCGCTTTGCGGCCCGTCGGCTCGTGTAGATGAAATACGGCATCTTCGCTTGCGGCCCGGCGCGCAGCCATTCGAGCAACGTGATGCCCGCGCGTGAATCGCCGGGGCGCCCCATGTCCGAGATCACCGCAACGAGGTCGTCGCGCTGCGCGAGCAGCCGCTTCGCGCTTTCGGTGTCGCGCGCAATTTCGAAGCGCAATCCGTAAGACTCGAGCGCGCGGCGCTCGACCACGTTATTGCCCGGCATGTCGTCGACCCACAGGACCGTTCTCGGGCTCGGCTCGATCCGGCGAGCGCCGTACGCGACGCCCGCGCCGATTCGAGCGTCGAGCGCGGACTGGGACTCGGCGTCGTCCGGTATTGTCGATGGCGGGGGCGATGGCGGCGTCGATGACGGGTCGCGGTGTGCTTTCAGCCGCTCCGTCGCCGCCGCGACCTGCTGCGCCAGATCGAGAACCGCACGCCGCGCGGCCGGATCGTTCAGCGGCAACAGCGCCTTCTCCCGCCAGTCGAACATTTGCCGCGACGCGAGCGCTTTCGCGACCGGGTCCTGATCCCGCTCGTCGTGCTTCTCGAGCTTCGCGGTCACGAGGAAGTACACCGGCAGGATCAGGTCGTCACGCCCGAGCGAGCGCTCGTGCTCGAGGAACTCGTTCACCTCGTCGCGGCACGGCTCGCTGCTCAAAAACAACGGGCTGACCATCGGCACGAAGAAGCTCGACGCGCTGATCACGTCGCTCAGCTTCTTCTTCCAGCTCTCGCCGATGACGATGCCTTCGACGTCCTGAAAGATCTTGAACGCTTCGCTGCCGCTGACGACGTGCACCGCGTTCTCGAGCGTCTTGCGGAACTCGGTGATGTATCCGCCGAAGAACTCGTCGTCCTTACGGGTGTAGCTCAGGAACGCCAGCGGAGCCATTGGATCTCCGGTCGCGGATCTGCAACTGTTAGCGATCCGGTAAGGTACTGCAACGCCTATCCATTCGCCAGTTGCACGCCGGCGAAGCGGCGAGCGCGCTCCGGGATCCAGTTTTCTCGGCAGGTGTTCCGCCGGCTTTGCGATCTTGTATATTCCACGAACGACTTAACGGCCGCGCGGACGACGGGGGAGCTATGAGGATCGCAGCGCGTTCTGTTTTCTGGGCCGCGAGCGTGGTGTTGCTCGCGGTGCTCCAACCCGCCGTGGCTTGGAGCCAGCTCACGGCCGGCTCGCGACCGAACATCCTGCTGATAGTTGCGGACGATCTCGGTTATCAGGATTTGAGCGTATTCGGCGGCGAGATCGAGACGCCGACGATCGATTCGCTCGCCGCGTCCGGCCTCGTGCTGACGAACTTCTATGCCTTGGTCGCGTGCCAGCCGACGCGGGCGATGCTGCTGTCCGGCACCGACCACCATATCGCAGGGGTCGGCTCGCAGGGCCGGGTCGTCGACGGCAACCCTGCGTACCAGAACCGGCTCACGGAGCGCGTCGCGTCGATCGCCGAGCGAATGCGCGAGCTCGACTACCACACGTACATGGTCGGCAAATGGCATCTTGGCGACGCGCCCGGCCAGGCGCCGGCCGATCGAGGCTTCGAGCGCTCGTTCGTGCTGCTGCAGCCGGGCGCGTTCCACTTCGACAAGACCCCTTACGCCGCGAACGTGTCCGCGACGTATCAGGACGACGGCGTCGAGGTCGAGACGTTGCCGGACGACTTCTACTCGACGATCACGTACACGGACCGGATGATCGGCTACATCGACGAGGCCGCCGCGAGCGACCGGCCGTTCTTCGGCTATGTCGCCTACACCGCCCCGCACTGGCCGATCCAGGCGCTCGACGAGGACATGGCGCGCGTCCGCGGGCGCTACGACGAAGGTTACGACGTGATCCGCGAGCGGCGCTTCGAGCGGTTGAAGGAGCTCGGCTACATTCCGGCCGACGCGCCGCCGCCGAAGCTCGCGGCGAACCTCACGCCGTGGGACGAGCTCACGCCGGAGCGTCAGGCGACCGAGATCGCCGTGATGGAGGCGTACGCCGCGATGGTCGAGCGTCTCGACATGGAGATCGGCCGCTTGCTCCGTCACCTCGAAGAGATCGGCGAGCTCGACGACACGCTCGTCATCTTCATGTCCGACAACGGCGCCGAAGGCACGGCCGACGACGGTCCGTTCCTGACCGACTACCGCGCGCAGTTCGACAACAGCGTCGAGAACATCGGCCGGCGCAACAGCTACCGGCTGATCGGCCTCGGCTGGGGCGAGGCCGGCGCCGCGGGCGATTTCCTGACGAAAGGCTCGCTCGCGCAGGGCGGCATCCACGTGCCGCTGATCGTCAACGCGCCGGCGCTCGGCGTGAAGCAAGGCCGCAGCGACGCGCTCGTCGCGGCGCTCGATCTCGGGCCGACCTTCGTCGAGCTCGCCGGCGGCACGAACGCTACCGTCGTCGGCGGCCGCGAAGTGATGCCGATGACGGGCCGCTCGCTCGCGCCGCTGCTGCGCGGCGACGTCGACGCGACGCGCGGGCCGGACGACGTGTTCGCTCTGGAGCACGGCGGCCAGCGCGCGGTGTTCCGCGGCGAGTTCAAAGCGCTATGGATCCCGCCGCCGAACGGCATCGGCGGCTGGCAGCTGTTCAACCTTGCCGAGGATCCCGGCGAGACGACCGATCTCGCCGCGGAATATCCGGACGTGATGGTCGAGCTCGCGGCGGCATGGGAGCGCTACGCCGACGAGGTCGGCGTCGTGCCGCCGGCGCGGCCGGGCGCAGGCCCGGGTGCGAGGCCGGGGGCAGGACCGGGCGCGGCCCAGGCGCCACGGTCGGCAAATTGATTCATTCGGAGAACACATGACCGACAAGGAACGAGTGCGCAGTGACGCGCGCGGCCGGCTCGACCGGCGTGAATTCTTCCGCGGCGCGGCGGCGGTGGCCGTCGGCAGCCTCGGCGTTTCGACTGCGGCGGCGCAGTCGGGTGCGGGGGCCGGCGCGCCCGACCCGGACGCGGCAGCGGCCGAGCGGCTCGACGCGCAAACGCGCGACGCGCAGCGCTGGCTCGGCCCCGAGCCGGCGAACTGGGTGCGCGCTCGCGACGGGGTCGATCACAACGTCGTGATCGTCGGCGGCGGCCAGAGCGGCCTTTCGATCGCGTATCAGTTGAAGCGCAAAGGCGTCGGCGGGGTCGAGGTCATCGATCAGGCGGAGCCCGGCCGGACCGGGATCTGGCGCACGATCGCGCGTATGCATCAGCTGCGCACGCCGAAGACGTTGGCCGGCCCCGAGCTCGGCAATCCGGCGCTCAGCTTCCGCGCGTGGTACGAAACCCTGCACGGCGCGGCGGCATTCGATGCGCTCGACCGAATTCCGCGTCTCGCGTGGGCGGACTATCTCGACTGGTTCCAACAGGTCACCGGCGCCGAGGTCCGCTATCGCACGCGGCTCGTCGAGATCGAGCCGCAAGGCGATCTGCTGCGCCTGCATCTCGTCAGTAACGGAATGCAGCGCACCGTGACCACGCGCAAGCTCGTGCTCGCGAACGGCTACGCCGGCGCCGGCGGGCCGAACGTGCCGGCGGCCGTGCGCGCGCTGCCGACGAGCGTTTGGACGCACACGACCGGCACGATCCCGGTCGAGGCGGTCGACGGAAAAGTCGTCGGCATCATCGGCGCCGGCTCGAACGCGTTCGATGCGGCCGCCGTCGCGCTCGAGAACGGCGCCCGCGAAGTGCACCTGTTCAGCCGAAGGTCGTACATCGACTACCAAGGCGGGCCGCCGCGGCCGCAATCCGGGCCGCCGCTCGACCGCGGCTACGGCAACCTGCTCGAGCTGAGCTACGACCTGCCCGATGTCGTGCGCTGGCGCAACTTCCTGCTCGGCGAGCGGCGCGTCGCGTCCGTGCCGTTCGACTCGCTCGAGCGGGTCGTGAAGTTCGACAACTTCCATATCCATCTCGACAGCTCGCTTGCGGATCTTGCGCCCGCCGGCAACGGCCAGGTCAGCGGCCGCACCGCGAGCCGAAGCTTCCGCTTCGACTACCTGATCGCGGCGACCGGCTATCGGATCGATCTCGCCGCACAGCCGGAGCTCGCGCGGATTCACGAGCACGTCGCGCTGTGGGGCGACCGGTTCCGTCCGGCCGCCGGCGAGGAGAATGCGGCGGGCGCCGCGCACCCGTACCTCGGGCCGGGATTCGAGTTCCTGCCGAAGACCGACAACGGCGCGGAGTTCCTGCGCAACATCCACTGCTTCAATCTCGGCGGCTCGCTGAGCTTCGGCATTCCGGTCGGCGACGTGCCGAGCGTCGTCTATCAGCCGCGGCTCGTCGCCGCGATCGCACGCGATCTCTACGTCGACGACGTCGATATCGACGCGCACGAGCGATACATCAACGCGCCGTTGACGGCGCCGAGCGCGGCGCCGTACGAGCGGTCCGTCGCCACACGCGCGCAGGACGCGGCATGAAGCGGCCGCAAGCCTGGCTGCACTACGGGGAGGAGACGCAATGAACATCGATCGCCGCACCATGCTGTTTGGCCTCGCCGCGCTCGCCGCGCCGCTTCCGCGTCTCGCATCGGCGCAGGACGACGTGCTGCCGCTGCGCACGCCCGGCATCGACCATCTCGACGTGATGGTGCCGGACGTCGAAGCGACGACGAAGTTCTACATGGGGCTGTTGAACACCGAGCTGCACGCGCAGGAATTTCGCGGCGGCTACCGCTACTTCGTGCTGCTTCGCCCGCTGACCGAGAGCCGTGAGGTCGGCTACCTCGCGGTCGGCGACTCGTCCGGCCGCGGCAGCTATATCGGGCACTTCTGCACGTCGGTTTACGACTGGCGCCGCGACGGCGAAGCGATCATGAGCGCGTTGGGCGAGCGGTTCGCGGCCGAAGGCTTCGGCGAGTTCCCGGGGTCGAGAGGCTTCGGCGCGCTCTTCAGCGATCCGGACGGCATCGAGATCCAGTTCCTGCCGGCGCCCGACACGCTCGTGACCGTCGCCGAGCCTTCGGAGCTCGTGCCGTGGCATCAGGGGCTCGTGACGCCGCACGCGGTGGACAACGTGCACCTGCGCGTCCGCGATCTCGAGCGCGCGCTCGCGTGGTATGGCGTGCTGTACGGCACGCCGTCGTGGACGCCGGACCGCAGCCTCGCGTACTTCGAGTTCCCGACGTCCGAAACGCGGCTCTACCTCGAGCAATCGCGGTACGAGTTCGGCCACGAGCCCGGTATCGCGCACTTCGGCATCAAGGTCGATCCGTTCGACAAGGCCGCCGTCAGTGAAGGCGTTGCGGCGCTCGGCGGCACCGTGTTGCCGATGCCGGGCGACGAAGACGTGCTGCGCATCCGCGATCCGGACGGCAATATCGTGCAGCTGCATCCGGTATAACACGCCGCGCCGGCGCGGCGCGCCCGAAAACTAAGGAGAAGACATGGGCATTCCGATAGAGAGCCCGCGGGGACGCGCTGCGCTGATGATCGCGCACTGCGCAGGCATGGTCGACCTCGTCGCGCTGTCGGTTTGGGTCGGCGTGCTGATCACGCACTACGGCTTCGACCCCCAGCAGGCGGGCGGGCTGCCGACGTTGTTCCTCGCAGGCGTCGTCCTGTCGAGCGTCGTGCTCGCGCCGCGCTTTCAGCGACTTCCGGGCCGCCAGGTCGCGAGCATCGGCTTCGCGATCTCTGCGCTCTGCTTCTGGCTCGCCGCGGGCACGAGCGAATATGGGTTGCTCGCCGTGCTGCACGCGCTGTCCGGCGTTGCGGCAGGCTCCGCGCTCAGCGTCACGCACGGCACGATCGCGCGCAGCGCGAATCCGCATCGGCTGTTTGCGATCGTCGGCATCGCGTTGGGCGTATTCGCGGTCGTGTTCCTCGGCGGCACGCCGCAACTGATCGCCGCGCTCGGCGGCACGGCGCTGTTTTATACGTTCGCCGGCGTGATGGCCGTCGGCGCCGTCGCGTCCGCGCTCGCGTTTCCGTCGCCGGAGCCGCTGGCCGTCGACGCGCAGCACAGCGTAGCGAGGCTGCCGAAGCTGCCGCGGATCGTGTGGTTCGGGATCGCCGGCATCTCGTGCATGACCGTCGTGCAGGCGATGACGTTCAGCTTCCTCGAAGGCGTCGGCCTTTACCGCGGCTTCGCGCAGCAGGCGATCAACGGCGTGCTGATCGCGCTCGGTCTCGTGAACCTGCTGCCGGCGGCGCTCGCCGCGCTGCTCGAGAAGCGCATTGCCGCGCGCCGCGTCGTGCTCGTCGGGCCCGTCGTGCAGGTCGCGTTCGCGGCGACGATCATGCTGTCGCCGGCGTTCGGCCCGTATGCGTTCGCCGGAGCGCTGTTGGCCGCAGTGATGATCTTCACGCACACGTTCGCGTTCGGCCTGCTCGCGCGTCTCGACACGAGCGGCCGCGCGCTCGCCGCGACGCCGGCAATGCTGATGATCGGCTCGGCGATCGGCCCGTTCTTCGGCGGCACGTTGATCACGCTGTTCGGCTACGAGTCGCTCGCGGTCGCGGCCGCGTGTCTCGCGATCACCGCCGTGCTCTGCTTCTCCCGCCTACCCGCCGCGCCGAGCGAGGCGCCGTCCGTGCAACAGGTCGGCGAGCTGCGGCTCGGGTAGCGGAATCCGTCCGACATTCAGATGAGGAACACACCGATGCGCGCTATCCCGACAAGACTGCTCACCGTGACATTGTCCGCCGCTTTGCTGCTGATCGGCGCCGCAGCGACGTACGCGGCCAGCGACGAGGACGTCGAACGCTTTCTAATTCAGGAGCTGCAGTCCCGCTATGCGATGGCGCACGATCTGACGGATCCCGAGCTGTACGCCGGCGTATTCACCGAGGATGCGGAGCTTTACGGCGCGGGCGGCCGCTTGCTCGCGAAGGGCCGGGACGCGTTGCACGCGATCGGCGTCAACGATCGCAAGCGCTTCAATGCCGGCGCGGCGGACGGCGAGCGCTCGTTCGGCGCGCTGCGTCACATCATCACGAACTCGGTGATCGATCTGACGAGCCCGACGACAGCCACGGGCTTCTGCTACGTGATGACGATCGTGATGCGCCCCGGCGGCGGCCCCGAAATTTTGAGCCTTGGACGTTATGAGGACGAATATCGCAAGGTCGACGGCCAATGGCTGATCGCGAAGCGCGAGATCGTGCTGGACATGGGCAACTCGGAATTGGGACAAGCGACCGGGCTGTTCTGACCGTCGGCCGCGATACGAGGTATGTCGAATCGCGATGCCGGCGGCATCGCGGCGACTCCTATAATCCTGGCCTAACTGGGTGATCATCCTGGCCGATCATTCCGGCCGAACCGGGACGGAGCACGAGTGATGCGAACCGCACGCTATTCGTCGCTGGCCGTCGTCGCGATCGCGCTCGAGTCGCTACTGCTCGCAGCGAACGCCGCGGCGCAAGAGGCGCCGCTGCCGATGGGCCGCACGATCGGCGACGCGTGCACGCGCAGCGTCAGCCTTCCTGCGCCCGGGCCGATGCGCGGCCCCGGTCCCGCAGGCGGCCCGGGGCCGGCCGGTGTCGGCGGACCGCCGGGCGGCGCGGGTCCGGCGGGCGGGCCTCCGGCCGAGTTTCCGGCTCCGCCGGCGTCCGCGGGCTCCGAAGCGCCGACCCGGCTCGAAAAAGTCACCGACGACGTCTACGCGATCATCAACGTCAACGACGCCGTGATGCCGGACATTCCGCTCTACGGCGGCAACGTCGCGGTCATCGTCACGGATGACGGCGTCGTGCTCGTCGATGCGAAGACCGACGGCATGCACGACGATCTCGTCGCGAAGGTCGGCTCGATCACCGATCAGCCGATCAAGTACGTCGTGCTGAGCCACCACCATCCCGACCACAGCGGCGGCGCGGCGAAGCTGCAGGCGCTCGGCGCGACCGTGATCGTCTCCGCCGCGAATCACGCGCGGATGGCAGCGATGGGTCAAGCGGGTGTCCCGCAGATCAGCTACGAAGGCCGCGCGCAGATCGTGCTCGGCGACAAGCGAGTCGAGCTGCTCGAGCTCTGCGGGCACACGAGCGGCGACACCGTCGTCTATCTGCCGGATGCGCGCGTCGTCATCAGCGGCGACCTCGTCGCGACGCCCGCGTCGATCCCGCAGGTCACGAACTATGCCGACGGCGGCACGTGGACCGATATGGTCCGGGCGCTCGACACGCTCGCGGAGCTCGACTTCGATTTTCTGATCGCGGGCCACGGGCCGGTACTGACGAAGGCCGAGCTCATCGAGCACCGTGACAGGATGGCAGCGATCCGAACGCGCGCGCAGGAGCTTGTCCGCGCCGGACGATCGGCGAGCGAGATCGCCGACGCGCTAATCGCGGAATTCGATTGGGGCAGCGGCTTCGCGGCCGGGAACATTCCGGGCATGATGATCGAGCTCGAGTGACGCGCGCTTCCGCGCCTGTGCGTCACTCCTCCGCCGGACGCCGCGACTCCCCCTCCGCGTTCACGTCTTCCGTCCACGCTTCGAGCAGCTGATAGAGGCGCCTCGCGTCGGCCTGGCTCGTTCTCGTGAGGTCGTCGCGCTCGGCAGGGTCTTCGCGAACATTGAACACGAAGAACGTCTGCGGCCCCTGACGGATCAGCTTCAGATCGCCGCTGCGCACCGCGCTCGCATTGCCGGCGCGCCAGAAAAGCGTCCGCTCGACAACCGGCGATTCGCCGGTCACGATCGGCATCAGGTCGATGCCTTCCGGCGTATAGCCGTCGGGCAGCTTCGCGCCGGCCAGCGCGAGAATCGTCGCCGTGAAGTCCATCGTGATGCCGACTTGATCCGTCACCTGACCCGCCGGAATCACGCCGGGCCAACGCATGATCGCCGGCACGCGGATACCGCCCTCCCATACCGAGAACTTGCGATTCGTCAGCGGCGCATTCCGCGACAGCCACTCGCCGCCGTTGTCGTTCGTATAGATCACGAGGGTTTCGTCGGCGATTCCGGCAGCGTCCAGCGCGTCCAGAATCTGACCGACGCCTTGGTCGACGTGCTCGAGCATCGCGACGTAGTCGGCGCGTGTGCTCGTGCCCTCCTCCCACGGCTGCAAGTGCGCCGCATTGCGGACGGCGGTCGACGGCTTGCCTGGCGGCTGATACGGCCAATGCGGCGCGTTGTACTGGACCGACAGGAAGAACGGCTCACTGCGCTGCTCGCCGATATAGCGGACCGCGCGCGCCGTAATCAGGTCGGTCATGTAGCCTTCTTCTTCGACGGTTTGATCCTGCTCCCACAGATCCAGCTCGCCGTCGCCGTTCGTGTGCTGGTAGTAGTCGATGTAGCCGGCCTTGAAGCCGAAGAAGTAGTCGAAGCCGTGCGCGTTCGGACTTTTCTCCGGCGTATAGCCGAGATGCCACTTGCCGATCAGCGCGGTCGCGTAGCCCGCGGACTTCAGCAACTGCGGCAAAGAATGCCCTTCGGCCGTGAGCCCGAGACCTTCGGCCCGCGGCGCCGTCGGCAGCGGCGCCTCGACGTTGTACCGCTGCTGATAGCGGCCGCTCATGAAGCCGGCACGCGTCGGCGAGCACGTCGGCCCGTTCGAATAGAAGCTCGTGAAGCGCACGCCGTCGCGCGCGAGCTGGTCGAGCACCGGCGTGCGCACGTCCGGCGCGCCGTAGCTGCCGAGATCGCCGTAACCGGCGTCGTCGGTCATGATGAACACGATGTTCGGGCGCTCGGGTTGGGCGTGCGCCGCGACGCAAACCAGCAGCGAGCATATCCACAACGTCAATCGCTTCATTGCCAACCCCTTGTCGTCGTTGTCGCCGGCCGTTCTCGAGCGGCCTTGGCGTAGATCGCTGCGCTGCTCGCGCCCCGCCTGCGCTAGCGGCGCCGGCGCATCCGGCCCCAGTACTCGTCGAGCTTGCCTTCGATCTCGAGCCCGCGGAAGAACGGATACGGATCGCAGTCGTATTCGAGAATCACGGTCTCCGGCGTCTTCGTCCACTCGCGGATGCGAGTGATCGGACGGTTGTAGTTCTCGGGATCGTATAAGGTCAGCTCGCTGCGCAGCGTATTGCCGCCGTCGTGCAACGACATCCGCTCGACGACGCGCGCGTTCTCGGACAGCGGCTGCCCGTTCAGATCGACGAAGTTCTCCGTCAGCATCTCCGTCTCGACGACCAGGGTCGAGCCGTCCCAGTGCCCGAGCGAATAACCCATTGCTCGATGCGGCAGGTCGCGTGGGTAGTCACGGCCGTCGAGATAGATCCGGCGCACCTCGTGAAAGCTTTCGTACAGGATCGTCACCTGCTGCTCGTTCTGCACGATCTCGAGCGGATACGGCCAGCCGGAGACGCGCACGAGCCCCGGTGACACGCAGCGCAGCGCCGGATCGTCGAGGTAGTCGTAGTCGTCGACGACGGCTTGCGCCGCCGGCGTGTAGTCGAGATGCACCTTCGCGATGCCCGGCGACGTCCGTGACCAGATTCCGGTGAAATCGACCGGATTCGGGGCTTGCTCCGGCTGCTCGACGATCCGCTCGGCATGCCAGCGGCCTTCGGGCGCGCCGAGCGGCGGCTGTAGCACGCCGGTCAATGCGTTGCCGTCGAACGTGCCGGTCAGGCCGTAGCTCAGCAGGCGTCCGCCGCCGTCGCGCGTATCGATCTCGAGCTCGATGCGGTTCGCGTCGACGTCGAAGTCTACTGGGCCGCCGTCGACGAAGGCCTTCGAGATATCGCCGTCCTGCTCGATCTCGAGAACACCGCGGTGCTTCGCGTTGCCCTCCTCGAGCGTCAGGGACCAGCGGCCGACGAGGTCGGCGCTCGTCTGCGCGGCCGCGAGCGGCGCATAGCCGCAGACGAGGCTCGTGCAGAGCAGCGCGGCTGAAACGAATGCTCGTGCCCCGCTCACTCCTCCGCCTCCTCCTCGACGGCTTCGGTCGGCCGGATGACTCTGCCCGACGCGGTCTTGACCTCGCGGACCCAGATCTTCCGCGCGCCGTCGCGGCCGAGATTGCCCTCGAGCTCGACCCGGTCGCCGACCTTGATCAGGTCGCGCGTCCAGCCGACCCGCGTCAATGCGCTGATGCTGCGGGTCTGCGCATCCCACAGCTCCTCCTTGCCGTCCTCGCCGACGACCGCGACGAAGTAGCGCGCATGCGGGTTCACGTACAGCACCTCGACGACCTCGCCCTCGATCGTGCCGGTCAGGTCGTAGTCGAACTCGGCCGCGAACGAATGGTGCGCACCTGCGCGCGCGGCAGCCAGAACGGCCAGCATCGACAGCCATGGGGCGACTCGCCTCAGCATCCTCGTGTCTCCTGTTGGATCGGGGTGCTCGTGCACCTCTCCGCTGGGTTCGATTATAGCCATGGCGCGACGTTTGCTAGCATCGGGCCATGGACGATCCTTTCGACCTTCAGCGGTTCGTCGATGCCCAGCGGACGGTATACGAGCACGCGCGCGCCGAGCTGCTCGCCGGGCGCAAGACCACGCACTGGATGTGGTTCATCTTTCCGCAGATCGAGGGGCTCGGGAGAAGCCCGACGGCGCGACGCTATGCGATCAGGTCGCTCGACGAGGCACGCGCGTACCTCGCGCACCCGATACTCGGGCCGAGGCTCGTCGAATGCACGCAGATCGTGAATCGGATCGAAGGCAAGTCCGCTCGCGAGATTTTCGGCTCGCCGGACGATTTGAAGTTTCGATCGTCGCTGACGTTGTTCGCGCGGGCGGCGCCGGACGAGCCGGTGTTCGAGCAGGCGCTCGCGAAATATTTCGATTCGGAGCCGGACCCGTTGACGGTCGAGCGGTTGTCGTGATCGGCGGAGACGGCCTTGCGGAGATCGGAATTCCCGTTCTCCGCAACGGCCGCCAGCGTTGTCCGAGCTTATCTCGGCCGCTTACGCAGCTTGCCTAACGGCGCGGCCGAAGGCTGCGCGAGCTCGATGTTCGCGATCGATTCCATGCCGGGCCGAAGATCCGGCTTGAAATCGGCGGCCGAGTACGCCGTGCTCACGATCTCGGACTTGCGATTCGCCGGATCGCCGCTTGCGAGCTCCGCCTCGATCAGGCTTAGAAAATCCGCGACGCCGGCGCCCGCGTCCACGCCGAGCTGCTGATAGTCGTAGCTCAGCTCGCCGGCGTCCGTCGTCGCTTCGTAGTTCAGGCACAAGCGGTTCGCCTGCCGGGTCGGGCACGGGAAGATGAACTGCATAGGGCTCGTCTCGCCGCCGTTCGCGGGCAGATCGACGCTCGCATGAAGGACGCGGCCCGATCGCGACGAGGCGCTCTCCTTCGTCACGACCATCTTCACGTCGCCGCCGGCGCCCTGATACCTGAAGCCGACCTCGACGGAGCACCACTCGCCCGACCGCGACATCCACTCGCGCTCCATCGCTTCCCAGTCCCGAACGCCGCGGCAATCCGGGTCGGAAGCGGCGCCGGGCGATGGCGCGTCCCACGTGTCGGCGCTGCCGATCACGACCGCGCCGGGCGCGGGTCCCGAGCCCGGATCCGCGGCGGCATCCGTTTGGGCGCGCACGGAAGCTGCGAGCGAGATCAGCGAGAGGGCCGACAAACACACTGCGGGCGATCTGAGCTTCGGCGTCATGAGCGTGCCTCCGCTGCGGTAGGGGAGATACCCGAGCCGGTGAGTGCGCTCGGATGGCGTAACGAGCACCGACGCCTCGAATATACGCCAGTATACCTATGCGCTCAAGGTGTGTGCAGCCGGCGCTAAGCCCTGGCGCGCTCCCGTTCTACCGCGAGCCGCCTGCGCCGCGCGGTCAACGTCGCATCGTCCTCGAGCGCCTGCCAGCGGACGACGCAGTTCCTGCCGGCGTGCTTCGCCGCGTATAGCGCGGAATCCGCGCGGTGCAGCAACGCCGCGAAGTCGCCGAGCTCGTCGGCGTTGCCGCCGGCGACGCCGATGCTGACGGTCACGACCGGCGCGACGCCGGAGTAATCGTGCGGAATGCCGAGACGCATGATCGACAAGCGCACCTGCTCGGCGAGCTGGGCGGCGAAGTCCTCGTTCGTCGCCGGTAACACGATCACGAACTCCTCACCGCCGAAGCGTGCGATCAGGTCATCGTGGCGGCGGGTGGCCGCACGCAGCGCGTCCGCGACGCGCTCGAGACACTTGTCGCCGGCGAGATGCCCGTAGTGGTCGTTGAACGCCTTGAAGCAATCGACGTCGATCAGCGCCACGGCTACGGAGTAGCCCTCCTCCTCGAGCTGCTTCCACTGATGGGCGAGGTAGGCATCCATCGCGCGGCGGTTCGCGAGCCCCGTCACCGGATCGACAGTCGTGAGCTGCTGCAGGACGCGATTGCTTTGCGTGAGGGCCGCCTCCGCCCGGTCGATCTCGACGCGGAACAGATACGAGAAGCCGCCGGTCAGCAGCACGGCTCCAGCCGCGCTTCCGACGTACATCACGCGGGTCGTCGCTTCCGGAATCACTATCGGCGTCGTCCCCGGCGGGAACGCGATATGGCACACGACGAACAGCAACGCGCCGAGACCGATCAGCCATAAGGTCGCGGAGCGATCGCGGCTCGCGAATACCGCGCCAAGCGACGCGCCGAGCGCGAAATAGAAGAGATGAACGCCGGCGGCCGTGCTGATCAACGCCGTGATGACGAAGAGCTGAACGTAGACCGACCCGACCGCGACCGCCCGCGCCGCTCCGAATCGACCGGCACGGTTCAACAGCGGTGCGGCCGCGTACGCCGCGATGAACAGCAGGTTCACCGCGAACACCCAGATGTAATGCGAGATCGCGGTCAGGTAGAACGCTTGATACGGCAGCGTCGCTCCGGCAGCGAGGATCGCGATCGAGTTCGTCAGCTTGATCTCGCGTGCGCGGGTAGGCGGCTGACCGTGCGCGCCGGCGCGCCACAGCGCGGGGATCGATTCGCGCAGGCGCAACAGGGCCCAGGCGAGCGATCGATTGGTTTCGGCCGCTATCGGGACCGGGGGCGGGATGTCAGAGGCGGCCACGGTTGCGCGCCGAAGCGGCGCCGGTCGGGCAGCGGTGCGTGAAGCGAGTCGTCATCGTTCGAGGCTCGTTCGCGTTTGGCCGCGTGCGTAATCGAAAAGACGGGAGGAGGTTAACCGGTTCGAGCGGGCGGTGTTGTGCGGGACTTCACGATAATTATGTCGCATTCGTGTCGGGCCGCGCACCGGCGCTGCGGGGCCGCGACCAGGCCGGCTCGGGAACGGTCCCGGGCAAGGCGCCGACGGGGCGGGAATCCCCGATCGTCGGCGTGCTACGCTCCGGACGGCATGACACTTCGAGGAGTTCCGGATGCTCAAGCGAAGCCTGCTGACGATCGGCATTCTCTCCTGCTCCGTCGCCGCGTTCTTCGCCGGCCGCCTCGAGCTCGGCGGCGCGACGGCTCAGGCGCAGACGGCCACGGAGCTGACCGCGCTCGACTATTTCGAGATCACCCAGCTGATCAACCGTTACGCGTACGGCATCGACACCTGCGCGAACAACGGCTACGACTACGCGAATCTGTTCACCGAGGACGGCGTCTTCATCGACAAGAACTCGGACGCAGGCTTCGCGGCCGGCGGGCGCGTGCTCGCCCAGGGGAGAGAGGCGCTTGCCGCGCTCGTCGGCGGGGGCTCGCGCGGGTGTGAGACCGCGCCCGTCTGGACGGACTGGAGCCACCTGATGCTGAACCACGAGATTACGCCGTCGGCGGAAGGCGCGACCGGGCGCGTGTATCTCGTGCAGCTCGGGATGCGGGGCCCTGGGAGCGTGGATCGTCATGGGGGATATGAGGATGTTTATGTCCGGACGGATGAGGGGTGGCGGATCAAGTCGCGGACGCATGTGCGGAACAAGGCTTGGCATCATCCGTTGCTGCAGACGCCTGATTTGAATTAGCGGCCCAAGGCGTGCGCGTCTCGGTGGTTCGTCTTGCGCCATCGGTTCATGGCGACGGCGATCATGCCTTCGTTCCGGCCTTGATTCACCTCGCACGCACGAAGGGCGTTTCGGCTTTCGTCGGCGATGGTTCGAATCGCTGGCGCGCGGTGCATCTATTCGATGCGGCTCGTCTCTACTCGCCCGGCATGAGGACTCGCCGGAACTTACCCGAGCGAAGCACTCACATGCCGGCGGGTTTCCTCGTCCTGGACCCAAACGAACATCCCTCGAATGCCCCGAGTCAGGAGGATGCGATACGCCTGCCTCACCTTCTCGAGCACATTCACGCCGGCCGGCCCGTTCGGCGCAATGGGCCCTTCCCGGCGCGCCCGCCGGACGAGCAGGCTGATCCCGCTCTCGTGCACGTTCTCGAGCGGCACAACCCATCGGCCGTCGCGCCAAAGCAAATCGTCGAGCCATAGAAGCCCCAAGTAATCGAAGTCGAAGCCGCGCACGGCATAGGTGCAGCCGACCTCGCAGAGGGGATCCCTCGCGATCGGCAGCCCGGGTCTGCCGGCGACGAATCCCGTGTAATCCCCGTCGGGAACGAAGTTCCACGGCTTCGCCCAGACGCGCTCCGTGCCGTCCGCGAGTCTCACCGGCTCGCAAAAGTCCAACCCTTCCGCAGGAAGATGGTGCGGGTAGGTCGAGTCCTTCGTTTTCCAGGGTCGGGAGTACGTCGAGACGAGCCTCACGACGTGCTGAGGCGATAGCGCCCGAAGATCGTTCTCCATCGCGAAAGGATCGTCATAGAGGCGGAAGTTCATGGATGCGCGCGGGCGCACGCTAATCGACACAGCGCGCTCACCGCCGCCCTCGGCAATGGCGCTCCTTCCCTCCGTCTCGAGGAACTCTACTTGCGGCCGCTTGGGGAACGCGATCACATTTGCGTGCTTCGCAAACCCATTGCTTGCGCTGGAGTCGGCGCGGTACCACGCGGAAGCGAACACACGATTCATCTCCTCCGACGCGCCGCTCAATACCGACTCGACCCACGCGACGTACTCGGCCGACCCGGCGCAGCGAAACTGCGCACCGTGCAGGGATACCTTCTCGACCGTTGCGCCGAGCTCGGACGCCCATTGCTCGATATCATTCAGCTTCGTGTTCTCACGAGCCCGAAAGCTCTGCTCCGGATCGAGAAAGAACACCGTGGCGCGGCTCGACCTGATGATGTGATAAGCCTGCGGTCCGAGGCCCGTCACGAACCCGTACTGGCCAACGCCGTGCTCGCGCTCAGGGTTGATCAGCGCGTGCGCTTCGTCGACCAGCGAGAGCAGCACTGAATCGTCCTCGGCGCCGGGACGGGATCGCCGACCGCGTCGCGATAGGTCGGCGAGATGCTCGCGCCAACGCCCGGCGTCCTTGTACAGGGTTTCGTCACCGACCTCGTTACGCAGCCGCTTGAGATCCGGAATACTGAGCGGCGAGAAGCTCGTGGCCTTGCGCGCGACGCCTCGACCGGCACGGGAAGCCGTCGCCTGATTGATCAGGTAGACCCAGTTGCAGCTTTGGCTCTGCGAGGTCGTGACGATGACGATGTTGCCATCCGGAATCGCCTCGTCCGTGACGAGGCTCGCCCACACTCGTGCCGCGACGGCGGACTTGCCGGAGCCGGGCGGCCCTTCTACCACGATTACTCGCTTACGTGAGTCGGCGCGGCTCAGTGTCTCGCGCGTCGTTGCAAGACAGAGGTGGAACGCTCGGCGCTGATTGTCGAGCAACTCGAAATGCTGCGTATCGCCTTCCCGGATCATTTGTCCGATTTGCGCCATGAAGCCTCGATCCTGCCGAAACGTGCCCGTCGCAAACTCGATCGCGAAGTGCTCGTCGCATTCGGTCAGGCGATTGGAGAAATACGTCGGCAACCCTTGCGCGATGTCCTCCTCCGCCATCGTAAACAGCGGATAGTTCGCGGCGAGCCGCTCGTTCGGCGCGGCGATGTAGGGATGCTTCAGCAATCCGGACGTCAAGAGAACGAATCCGTGCACGGCTGCATCGCGCTCGAGAACCACGGAGTGGAAGTTCCGGCAATACTCCACGTAGCCGCGCACTTGATCTGACGGATGAAGCGCCTGTTCTCCGTGACGCTCGATCAGACCCTCGGCTCTGCCCGGCCGATCGCGGCTTGTCTCCCAGTCCTTGAGCTCGATGACGACGGCGCTCGGGCGATCGCGATGACGGCCGAGCAGCACGACATCGCACCACGACGAGGCGCCGGGCAATTGATACTCGAGCGACGCGTGGTGCGCTCGACGGTCGAAGTGGATATGCACATCCGCGAGGGAGGGATGGGTTAGCGCTCTGGCGAGCATCGGCAACGAGCGTCGCCATGCCGTTCGCTCGCTCTCGCCTCCCCTGCCGGTCAGAGAGGCTAACTCGTCGATAAGAGTTGCAATGTCGGAGTGAACGCGATCGTGGAGCTCTCGGACCGTTAGCAGCAAGATTCGTCCTCGATCAAGTAGGTCTTGGATCCGTCGCTTCGCTCAGCGGAAGAAATTACCACATTCGCAACCTCATTTCGCTCGGCAGCGGGGTCGATCCGTGGGATCTGAAGCTCAGAGCACCTAAGATCGGTAACTCGCTACTTCTCTAGTCCGTCGTTGCGTACTATTCTCGCGCTCAAGGCGCCCAGAAGAACTCACTCCCAGAGCAGTTGCGTGGAAACTCCGGTTCCGACGAGCTCGGGATGACGTTTTTCGCGAATAACATCAAGAACAGCTGCCGCGCTGGGAGGGGCTCATGTCATCGTCGGACGTCATCTTCTTGCTCGATTCGACAGATCGGCTGGAACGCATCCCGTATACACCCTATTCCTCAGAGGATCTGCTCCAACAACTGATCGAGAAGCACCCGGATGTGCTGTCCGGCGAGCAGATCGACCCCACAGATCCGCCTCGCTGGCTGCTCGTCAGCCGAGAAGCTGGAGTACCGGATGGCGAAGGCTCACCATTGCGATGGGCCGTAGATCACTTGCTCTTAGACCAGAACGCGGTGCCGACCTTCGTCGAAGTCAAGCGGAGCACGGATACGCGGATCAGACGCGAAGTGGTCGGCCAGATGTTGGACTACGCCGCCAACGCCAGTCACTACTGGCCGGTCGACCTTCTAAGAGCTCTCGCATCCCAACAAAGCGACGGGATTGAGAACCTCGATCGAGAAGTCGCAAACCTTCTCGCCTGCTCAGAAGACGACGCTGATCGTCTGGAGGCCTACTGGAAGGAGGTGGAAGAGAATCTTCGTCGCGGCCGCCTGCGTCTACTTTTCGTGGCCGATGAAATACCTCGGGAACTGCGCCGTGTCATCGAGTTTCTGAACGAGCACATGCGGACGATCGAAGTGCTTGGGGTCGAGGTGCGACAATACTCGCAGGGAACTCTGCGCGCACTCGTGCCGCGAGTCATCGGGCAAACCGAACGCGCTCGTGAAGAGCACGGGTCGCGTACGCGACTAGCAAAGACCACTGAGGCCGACTTTCTCCGGGCCTGTCCGCCCTGGTCTCACGAGCTTTTTCGAACAGTACTTGCACAAGCGCAGGAGCGCAACCTGATCGTAAGCTGGGGAACGAGAGGATTCAGTGTGCGAGCGACGACACCGAAAGGCTTGTGCTCTATGCTCTATGGTTATCCGAGCGAAGCGTCAGGATATCCGACGCCGTCCCTCGAGGTGTATTTGAAAGACCTGGATTCATTGATCGACGTTCCGGCTTTTCGCTCGGCATTGGCCGATACACCTTTCGAAGCGCGGGGAAATTTCACGATGCGGGCGGTCCTAACCGAGGAGTCGGTGCAAGAGCTCGCCGCGAGCCTGCCTCCAATATGGAAGGCGTACGAAGACGTTCAGCAAGCGACAGCGTGACCAGCATCAAGAGATGCTGAGCGTAGAGCGCGCGGCCACCGCGCGCACTCATTGCGCCGAGAGCTCGAGATACCGGCAGAAGCCATTCGCCATGCGCATCTGCCGCGGCGTCTTGCAAACCGGCTCGAACAGCGCGGGATTGCCGACGAGCACGCAGAGCGCCCGCGCACGCGACGTCGCCACATTGAATCGATTGCGGTTGTACAGAAACTCCATGCCGCGCGGCGCGTCTTCGGGGCTTGAAGACGTCATCGAGTAGATCACGATCGGAGCCTCCTGCCCCTGGAAGCGATCCACCGTACCAATCCGGTCCCTCAGGGCCGGCAGTGTCTCGATCAGGGCCGACACCTGAGCGTTGTACGGCGCAACGATCAGGATGTCCTGCTCGGTCAGCGGATGAAGCTGCTGGTGCCGGTCCCGCCACTGTGACCCCGCAAGAAGCTCTTCTACGATCGCGGCGATCGCGATGACCTCTTCGGCCGATCTCGATTGGTTGCCTTCATGCTCAACGGCCACGAACCGCAGCCCCGAGCCGGCGAAGCGGCTGCCCGTCGTGGCGGGTATGATCGCTTGATATGCGAGATCCGGCCGCGCCTTCAACCTACCTTCGTAGTAAGCCTCCGACGTGAAGGCAGCGATATCCGGATGCAGGCGCCACGTCTCGTCGAGGAACAGCCCAAGCTCCGGCGGCATGGTTTGAGCACCGCCGAGCAGATGGTGCAGCGCCGACACTTCGCTTCCTTCCGGATGGCTGCTCTGGAGCGGCTGCTCGAGCTGTTGCGGGTCGCCGAGCAGCACTAGGCTCTTGCCAGCCGCCGCCACGGCAAGCACATTCGACAAAGACATCTGCCCCGCCTCGTCGACGATCAGCACGTCTACGCTTTGCTCGAAGTCCTTTCTCGCCCAGCCCCACGCGGTCGCGCCGACGACATCGATACTGCCATCCTCGATGCCGCCGCGAATCGCACCATAGTCGCCCTCGTACTCGATGCCCCACTCACCGTCATACGTGCCGTCGCGCTTGTGGTGCACCGCGCGCAGCGCAATCCCTTGCGCCTTCGCTTCTTTCATCGCGCCTTCGAGCAGGTTGTCGATGACTTTGTGACTGACCGCGGTGACGCCGACCTTAAGGCCGCGCCCCCGCAAGGCACAGATCATCTTTGCACCCGTATAGGTCTTGCCGGTGCCGGGCGGACCTTGGATCGCGAGCACGTTCCCGTCGAGCTCGAGCACAAGCCGCTCGGCAGCTTCGACCGGCGACTCGCCTCGGCGCTGCAGCTCCCCGCGGTCGTCGGCGAGCGGCGGCGGGCGGCGAAGCAGCAGGTCGAGCGCCGCGCGATAAGGCGAGCAGTGATGGAGCCCCTGCTCCAGCACGAAAGCGCCGAAGCGCATTAGCGAGTCGCGTAGTACATCGTTCGGGACGCGGCCATGTAGCGCAACGGCTGAAGGGTGCTCGTTCGCCGTCGCCATCTTCTTCTTGATGTCGACGGTTCGCTCAGTGTAATCCACGGCAACGATCTCGCCGAGCCTGTTTCCTTCGGCGTCGTACACGTTATCGCCACGTCGCGCATCGAGCTCCTGGCTGGGGAAGCGATAGCGATGTACCGGCGCCCTCTTCGGCTCCACGACTTCCTGGAATGACAGGCCTGCAATCGCCCGACGCTCGTCCGCGTACTCGCTCTCCTCGAGCCCGAGGACGCGGAAGTAGTCCCACCACGCCGCTTTGTCCTCGCGTCGGTGGAACTCCATCATATGCGCGAGCAGGAACCGCGCCTGCTGCTCGGCAGTGCGGTCGCCAGGCTCCAGCGGCACGCCCTCGAGCAGGCCGTCGCGCAGCCGCTGCAGCTCGGCGTCTAGCTCACTGGTCGCTTCGGATGCTTCGTCATCGCGAGGCTGCGGGCGCGGCAGCGGGTACCCGGCGGCAAGCACCTCGGATCGGAGGCGCTCCAGCCAGTCCCTGAGGCGGACGGCGGACTCGCAATCCTCTCGGTTGTAGCGCTCGACGATGCGCACGTGCTCGTCGTACGTCGCGTCGAAGCCGCCCGCCTCTAGCGCGTGCTCGATCACGCGACGACTCAGCGACGCGTCCCGAAGATCCTGCGTCCGCTCGTAGCCGAAGAACGGCTCCAGATCCTTGATCGAGTAGCGCTCGACGCTCGCGATGAGACTGCGCCGCACGATGGTATGCAGATCCACGAAAGCGCCACCCCGAAGCAGCCGGTCGAGCTCGACCTCCCGTGTCGCGAAGCGGCCCATCAATCGTTTCATTGCGGCAGGTTCGTAGGGCGCGAAGTGATATATGTGTGCTGCCGGACTGCGCTTCCGCACCGCCGTGACGGTGTCGATGAACGTTTCGAACGAGCGGCGTTCCTCCTCGAGGGTGCGCGCCCACAAGGCCGTATACATCATGGCGCCGTCATGCCCCCGCGTGACGTAGCCGGTCAGGTACTCCTGCACCCCGTGCTCCGCGAAGTGGCTGCCCTCCAGATCGAGGAAAATGTCGTCCGGGGTCGGCTCGGGCAGCAGTGCGAGGCCGTGCTCGGCGCCGAACGGCGTCTTGAGCTCATACACGGGTGCTCGTTCAGTGCGTCCCTGCAACTGGATTCTCGCCTGATCCCGCGCGCGCTCGAGTGCTTCCCGCGAGCCGTGCATCGGAACCGGCACGTCATCTAGCCGGGCCAGATCCGCGAGGCGTCCGATGCCGTTTTGCTTCAGCGTCTTGATCTGGTCTGCGCGGATCCCGGCGGTATAGCAGAGGTGATCGTCACCACGCCGGCGCTTCTCGCACTCGCTCCACCACGCACAGTAGTCGCAGTGTGCGACGAGCTCGGGATAGGTCTCGGGCGGTGCCTCGATAAATCGCGCGAGATCGTCATCCAGCAGCCGAAAATATGCGGCGTAGTCATCGAGTCGATAGCTGATCGGCTCGAAGCCGTTGCCCGGCGTCACGACATGCATGAGCTCGGGACGTACGCCCTGCAGCCCGGCGAGCAGGTATGAATAAACACAAAGCTGTAAGATCGTCCCCGCTTTCGTGTCGCGGGCAAGCTTCGCATCCACGACTTCGTAGGACCAGGGACCGAGATCGCTGCGACGGCCCGTTCGTAGCAAGAAGTCCGCGCGCCCCAACCACGCATTGTCCCCCAATGTCGGCTGGTAGATGGCGTCAACACCCTCTTTCATCGCGGCGAGAGTGCGGCCGAGGCTCGAACGACCATCGTCGGCATCGCCTTTAGTCATGTCGGCGATAGAGCAGCCTCGATCACGCAGATGGTCGAGATAACGCCGCTCATGCTGCAGTCCGCGCTTCCTAAGTTCCTCGATGACTGGGCCGTAGCGCACCGGCAGTTCTCGATCGGCAAGGGCGGCATCGCGATCGAGCCGTGACAGATGTCGGCAGCTCAGAAAATTGCTGAGATCAGTTGGCGCGAGGATGATTCGTTCGGACTTTTTCTGCATGCGTTAGGACTCGAGCGAAACCTGGTCGTTTTGTCGATCAGTGCGGTTCCTTGCCGGTACCGCAGAAGGAAAGTACGGGCGCGATGCGCCTTTTTATGTCGCTGTTCAGATCGGCTCATTCGACCGCGACACCAAGCATTCGCCAGAACGCAGCCTCGGCCACGATGCGCGTCCCGTACTGACGCGCCTTCCTGCCCTTGCTCGAGAGCGTATTCGGATCGGCCGCCACCCGGCCGGTAGCTCCGGCCACATCACCCGCCCTAGCGACGCGCTCAACAGGTCGGAATCCTCTGCGATAAGCCTAGCGACAATCTTCGCAGTGGCGCGGGCATCGAACAACGCGCAATGAAATGAACCGTCGTCCTCCAAGTCGATTCCGAGCTCCTCGCAGCAGGCCGCGAGATTCTGACGGCCGAGCTGCCGGCACGTACAGAAGAGCGGCATTTCGGGGAACGGCGCCGGCAGCCGTGCGAACTCCCCAATCAGGAAGTTGCGATCGAAGCTGATATTGTGTCCGGCCAGAACCTGCGCGTGCCGAAGGAGAGCGACGACGTCTCCGGCTATCGCTTCAAATGGCGGCGCATCGATCAGATCGCTCGCCGAGAGACCGTGAATGCTGGTCGGTCCGACATCGCGGCCGGGGTTGACCAGGCTTTCGTACTCGTCCTCGATTTCACCATCGGGAGAGAGCAGAACGACTGCGATCTCCACGATGCGATCGTGACGCCAGGGCGAAAGCCCTGTCGTCTCGACGTCCACGACCGCAATGTGGCGGGCACCGGATATCTTCGTGTTCATTGCTCTTCTCCTCCGGAGCTGCGCCTCTCCCCCGGGTTGCGCAAAATTCTGCATCGCCCTCGCAGCCGGATGCGTCCCACGAGTTCACGATATATGCTCCTGCCTACGGGATTGCTGCCATCTGGAGATGAATCTGCGTCCTTTGCAGCTTCGTCGTTCGGCTTGCGATGCTTTCGAGCGCTCGGGAGCAGTTGCATATGTCTGGTGCCCTTCTGTTGTAGGAGCGACAACAACTGGTAGCCGCCTTTGCTTCCGCTTCGACGATAGTCCGCGGTACGTCTAACTGCGTCGTTCGCCCGAATTGAGAAGTAGTCCGCGGCTATGCGACGTAGCTAGTCGTATCTTTCGAGCACATCTCTGAAGGGGATCGGGTCACCCGATCGATCCGAACCGTCGATTGCGCGCGATCCCCTGATAAGAGCGCCATTCACATCTCACTTGACGAGGCGCCGCTGATGAGAAAAAGCACGGACACGATTGGCCGCCAGTGGGAGCTTCTGCGGCTCGTCCCGCGCGAGCCCCGATCGATTACGACGGCCGAGATCCGGAGTCGGCTTGCCGAGCACGGCTACGAGGCCGATGTGCGGACGATTCAGCGCGACCTGACCACACTCGAAGCGAAGTTTCCGCTGATCTGCCGCGTCGACGGCCGTACGAATCACTGGAGCTGGGCGCGTCAGCACCCGGGCCTCGAAGTTCCACGGCTCGAAACACCGACCGCGATCACGCTGCTTTTCGTCCGCGACTACCTGCTGCCGCTACTGCCGAAGTCGATCAGCAGCGAGCTCGCGCCGTACTTCGATAAAGCGAAGGAGGTGCTGAAGGGCACCACACTCGAGCAGTGGGGACGGCGGGTGCGGATGATCCGCCGAGGCCCTTTGCTCAAAGCACCGTCTGTGGCGACCGGCGTGCTCGATGCCGTGTATCGAGCGTTACTCGAGGGCCGACAGCTCGAGGCCGTCTATCGGAGTCGAGAAGCCGCGGAGGCCAAGCGCAGGCGGATTCACCCTCTCGGCCTTGTGGCGAAGGAAGACGTCCTGTACCTCGTCGCGAAGCTGCAGGATTACGAGGACGTCCGTCAGCTCGCGCTGCATCGGATGAGCAGCGCGGAGGTGCTGGAGTCGGCGGCAAAGGCTCCACCTGGATTCAGCCTGAAGGCCTATATAGAAGAGGAGCAGTTCGGATACCCGGTCAACGACGAGAAGCTTCGCCTCGTTGCAGCGTTCGACGAGAAGACGGCGGCGCATCTCTACGAGCGGAAGATTTCCGAGGATCAGCGGCTAGAGAGGCGCGATCGCGATGTCGTTCTCAGAGCAACGGTGCCGAACACGAGCGAGCTGCGCTGGTGGCTGCTCGGCTTCGGGGACCGGGTCGAGGTGCTCGAGCCGCCGGCGCTGAGGGCCGAGTTTCGGGCGATAGCGTTCGAGATGGCGAGGAAGTACTCGCCGTTGCCGGCGCAAGCGGTTGCAGGCTCATCGGAGCGCCGGCGGCGGATCGGAGACAGCGATCCACGGTCGGGCACAGGCACTCCTGTACGTCAGAGCAGGAATCGTGCTTAGGGCCGTGCGCACCAAACGCCCTGCTTTCACCAGACCGAGTACTCGAGTGTTCGGCCGCCGCGTCGCAAGCGACCGTCGAGCCTAGGTTCGGATCACATGCACTCCGATTCGCTCCTCGAGCCTTGCTCGGATCTGGAACTGGGAACTACGCACGTAGCCGTTGGTGCAAGCCATGCGCTGCGTGAAGAAATCAACGCGCTCGACGCGAAGATCAACCAACGCGCGTTCATTCTCATTCCGCTTCCGGACGGTATCGCTCCGACCGAGCTGGCGGACCATCTTCTAGAGCAACTGGCCGCGACCGCGCTGGGGCTCTGGCCGAACTGGTACGACAGCCGCATCGATGCTCCATCTTGCGGCTCGAGCTCGATGGAGTTGACCAGTCTGGCCGCAAGCGCTCGGTCCGCCGGGGCGAGGTATCGAGAAGTCAATCTCTCTTGGCTGCTTGACGCCGCGAGGTTGGCTCATGCAGGGCGAGCACCGATCGTGCCGCGCGTTGCGACCACCGTGCAGCTGAGCCAGCTGACGAAAGCGATTTCGCCGACCGGAACGACCATCTTCCTTACCGGAACCTGGCCGGAACGCCCCAGCGCCGATGCGCTCGCACGTCAGGTCGAAAACCTTGCACCGATCGCGCAGGCTGCGATCGTTGTCCTGACGGAGGACGAAAACCTCCCCGCCGCGCTGGCGCGCTTCCCTGTGCTGGCGCTCAGTCATTCGCCAATGACTCGCACTTGGCCCGCAGAGGCATCAACGTCGGTCTTCGGCCCGATCATCGGCTCGCCTCATCCGAACAGCGAGGCGGAGCTCAAACTGCATCGCAGCATCTCGAGGGCCGAGGATCTCCGCGGTCTGTTCCGCTGGAATCAGTTCGTTCGTGTCTCTCCGGCCGTTACGCCAAAAGTGGACCTTTTGTGGCCCGAAGGAAAGCTGGTTGTAGAGATCGACGGCTGGGCCGATCACAGCTCCCGCGAGAAGTTCGAATCCGACCGACAACGCGACTACGAGCTGATCGCGTCGGGATATCTGGTCCTGCGGATATCGAACTCCGAGGTGCTGACGGATACGGAACGGGTCCTCGAGAAGCTGCGGCGTGTAGTGCAGCTACGGGAAACCATTCGGGAACAATGGAGCCTTTCAGGAGCAGGATAATGTCCGAGATCTCGCCTTGGGAAACGCTTTACCTATGGCACCTCATCGGGCGTCGTGGGACGGCGCCTTGGAAGGAACGCCCCGCCTCCATCGATGCAAAGTATCGGCGGGCACTCGAGAAGCGGGGGCTGATCGAAGTCAGCAAAGGGGCGAGGAACAGTCTCGTTGCCGAGGTCACGGACGAAGGTTGGGCCTGGGCCGCCGACCATCTGCGGAGCAAGCTTCCCAACTCGCAGGCAGCCGCACCGGTCTTGTCGGATTGGATGGCCGTCGTCAGCGACTATCTCGAGACTCATCGACTAGCGCTCGCGGATCTCTTCGTCGAGCCGGAGAGGGCAGACACGCAAACTGACTCGTCCACAGAAACAGATCTACTCGAGCGAATTCGACGAGCGTACTTGAAGCAAACCGACGGCCGCTGGCGCACGGAAGTCCGAATCTCGAAGCTCAAGGCCCTTTTTGACAAGGGCGAGCACGCAAAGGTGGATGAGGCGTTGATCTCACTTGCGAGGCGCGGCGACGCCGAGCTTCTGCCGATCGACGATCCTCTGCGTCTCAACATTGAAGACAAAGCAGCAGCGCTGACCATTGCCGGAGAGCAGCGCCACCTCGTGTTTCTGAATCCGGAGCGGTCCTAACCATGGATACCGCGCAAGCACTCGCTGCCCTGAAGGGGGCCGACTTTTCGTCGACAGCCAAGCTCGACAGCATCTGGTCCGACGACCGCACGTTCCACGTGCCCGATATTCATCGGTCGGCACTCGATGCCCTCGTGCGTACCTTTCAGCGTCTTCAGCAAGACCATGACACATTGGGCGAGGTAATTCGCGGGCCTGCCGGGGCGGGCAAGACGCACTTGCTCGGCGAGCTGCGGCGCCGCATCGGCTGCGACGGCTATTTCGTCGCCTTCAACCTCGCCGGTCTCAATGACTTCTGGGAAATGGCGGCGCTCGGCTATCTCGATTCGCTGCAACGCCCGGATCCGGAAGGCAAGCGCCAGCTCTTCTCGGTGCTCGAAGGGTACCTTCGGAGCCTCGATGTCCCCGAAGCGCGGCTACGCTTCATCGAAGCGCAGAAGACGCCAAATCGCCAGGTGATCGACAACTATCTCAGCGAGGGGCGACTCAAGCTCGGCCGGGAAGCCCGCGAACATCAGGATGTCATTCGCGCTCTATTTCTCTTCAACGCCGGCGATATCGAGACGTCGGACGTAGGCTACTCGATGCTCCAGTCCAGCGAGGTCGAGGAAGCGAAAGACTACGGGTTCACGCGCCACAGCTTGAGTGCGTCTCGCATTGTGCGCGGCATCTCGTGGATCGCGTCGTTATCGAAGCCGACAGTGCTGGTCATCGATCAGCTCGATCCGGTCGTCGCTTGGAGCCATGCGGCGACGGCCCACGATCCGTCGCCGGAATCAACCGCGGGAAGCCGCCGCGCGCTCGCGATCATCGAAGGGCTGACCGGCGGTCTGATGGAGCTTTTCGACGCGACGAAGCGGACCGTCACGGTGCTGTCGTGCCTGAACGAGACGTGGGAGGTGCTCCTACAACGAGGACTGCGCCCTGCGATTCAGAGATTCAGGGAGCCGAGGATCATCTCGAGCGTCCACGTAACGGAGCAAATTGAGGCGATCGTCGCTCGACGCCTCGCCCCGGCGTACGAGCAATGCGGCTTCGAGCCGCCCTACTCGACCTGGCCCTTTTCGCGCGAAGCGCTCGAGGCGGCTCGCGGACTGTCGCCGCGCGAGCTTCTGCGGAAATGCGAACGCCGCGTGGAGGAGTTTCTCGATCGCGGCACCGTGTATGAGCTTCGTTCGCTCAGCGATGGGCCGACGGAAACCGCGGACACCGGCTCGGATATCGCGGCAAAGCTCGATGGTTACCGCGCCGAGGCAACGCTCGACGGACTTTTCGACACGAGCGACGAGGACAAAGCGTTTCAGGATCTGCTCGTCGATTGCTTGAACTGCTACGTGCTCGAGCGGCAGTTGCCGAGCGACCAGAGCCTCGCGGTCGAGTCGGACTTCGAGGGACGGCGGCCCTCGCTGCATGCCCGCGCCCGCCATATTCTCCACGCCGATGGCGAGCGCGAGATCCACGAGTGCTTCCGCGCAATCTCCCATACCCATCCGCGCGCGATCACGGCCCGGCTCAAAGCCGCAATCACGGCTTCCGGCATCGACCCGGCGCTGAACCTGGCCCGCTCTCTGACGGTCATTCGAGGCGCGGAATGGTCGGCCGGGCCCGTCACGCGGCAGCTGATCAATACGATCGAGCAGGGCGGCGGCAGGATCCTCTCGCTCGCCGACGAGGATTTGCGGCTCATGCAGGCAATCCGGCGGCTCTACCACGAGAGGCCTCCGGGCTTCGAGAAGTGGCTGATCGCGGAGCGTCCGCTTTCGAAACTGAAGCTGTTCCAGGGGCTTTTGCATCACGGGCCTGCGAGTCCGTCGCACGATCCCGGCGACAGTGAAGGGCGAAGCGAGCCCACTTCGAAGATAGAACGGAAATCGCCGCCTGCGAGCACATCCGAGGCGAAGGCCGATACCGGTACTGCCGGGCACCCACGTCGAATCGCCGAGGAGCTGACGATCGGGGAATCCGAACGGGACGGCCGCCCGGCCGGGATCCGCATCGCGGCCTTGCCCAAGCACGTTGCGATCCTCGCCGGGTCGGGCTCGGGGAAGACGGTGCTCATCCGCAGAATCATCGAGGAGGCCGTTCGTTGCGGGATCCCGTCCATCGTTCTCGATCCGAACAACGACCTTGCCCGGCTCGGCGATCGCTGGCCGGAGCCGCCCGCGGGCTGGTGGGAAGGTGACGAGGCGCGTGCCGACGACTACTTCGCGAAGGCCGAGGTCAACATCTGGACGCCTCGACTCGCTTCGGGGCGACCTTTGTCGCTGCCGACCATGCCCGACTTCTCCGCCCTTCAGAGCGAGCCCGATGAGGTCGCGCGCGCGATCGATATGGCGGCTGCAACGCTCGGACAGCTGATCGGCGCATCGGGGGCGAAAGGTCAGTTGAAGCAAGGGCTACTCGTCGAATGCCTGCGTTCGTTCGCCGCGAAGGGCGGGAGGAAGCTCGATGACTTCATCGCCCTGCTCTCCGACCTGCCTGAGGGCATTAGCGATATCCAGAACGCCGCGAAGATGGCAGCCGACATGGCGGACCATCTGCGAGCGTCTATCGCAAAGAACCCACTGCTCCGTGACGATGTCACCGCGCTCGATCCCGGATCGTTGCTCTCCGCGAGCCAGGCCGGCCGCACCGCCGTGGCGGTGATCAACTTCTCGGGGCTTCAGAGCGACGAAGACAAGCAGGTCTTCGTCAACAAACTGCAGATGGCGCTGTTTTCGTGGCTCAAGCGAAATCCAGCGCCCGTCGATCGGCCGATCAACGGTCTGCTGGTCATGGATGAGGCGCAGAACTTCGTGCCGTCCCAGCGCTCGACGCCGTGCTCCGAGAGCACGATCTCGTTGATCGCTCAGGCGCGGAAGTACGGGTTGGGGATGGTGCTCGCGACCCAGCAACCAAAGGGTCTACATCACTCCGTGATCAGTAATTGCACGACCCACGTGTACGGCAAGATGAATTCGCCGGCCGCGATCTCCGCCATCAGGGAGCTGGGCCAGGCGAAGGGCGCCTCGATCACCGATATCGCGGCTTTAGAGCGAGGGCAGTTCTACTTCTCGAGCGAAGGCGAGCCGGTGCCTTTCCGGATCAGGACGCCGCTGTGCCTGAGCCATCATCCGGCGCACCCGCTCTCCGAGGAGGAGGTCGCCGAGCGGGCGCGGGGGAGCACGGCATAGCAACGAGATTGTGGCGCTGGTCGTTCGCGTCGCGCGCGGTTGGGCGAACAGTAACGAGTGGCCGTTAATCGGAGCAGCAGGGTCCGGCGATGCAGCCGGCACCTGACTATGGCAACGGCATCAGGTCGCGCACGTCGATCGTGAATCCAGCCAGCACTTGCGAGGAAAGCCGGTCGTTCACTGCGTAAACGAATCCAGCATCGAAGCGGCCGTCAACGGAATGGAACACGGTCACCTCTTCGGCTCGCGGATCGACGATCCAGTACTCGAGCACGCCGTTACGCTCGTAAGTCGCCTTCTTCTCGCCGCGGTCTCGAGTGGTCGTTCGAACGGACATCACCTCGACGATCAACTCCGGCACGACGCGCAGGAAGCGCCCAGACGTCTCTCACCATCCGGCCCGTCTCGGCGTCCAGAAGAATCTCCCGCCGATCTGCTAAGCCCCGTCTGACCTCGAAACGGAAAACCGTTCGTGCCGAAGTGCTGCTCGAAGGCATCAAGATCGCGAGCTCGCCCGCGTCGATCGCGGCATCGTTTCCAATCGCGTTGGCCAACATGTCCCGCGCCCCCTGCTGAGACATGTACGTATCGACGAGGAGAGCAGCGGGCGTGGGCAGGTAATGACCTTCGGCGAGATAGATCCGATCGTCCTGATCGAAATGCACGATCAGCTCCGCATCCAGAACTGACAAGCCGCGATACGTCTGATACAGACGGACCTGGTGGAATCCGATCGCATCGGCATTGACGCGGGACACCGAGAATTGGGCGAGCGGATCTTCCAACGCGAATTCGTCTCGAAAGGCAGCCAAGAACGCCAATGCCATACCCGCGTAGTCACTTTTCAGACGGGACTCTCGGAATAGCGGGCTCTGCTCGATATCCGCCGACAGATCGTCGCCGCGCACGCGCTCGAGCGCGCCGCTCGTTGCACTTCGCCTCACCTCCGCTGTGTCGGGTAAGGACGCGGAAAGCTCCATGGTCGGCGTTGAGCTCACGGTGGACGGAGGGCGGCACGCGGGCAGAGCCAGCCCCAGGAAAGCCACCCAGACGATGGCGCAGACACCATGTTTTCGTTCGTTCATTCGGGAGAAGAAAAGCTGTTAGATGCGCTTGCGATTTTCATATATTCTCGCGCTCGGTACGTTGAGACAGGTCACAGCGGACGAAACTCGCCGCATCAGGCGTCGCCTACGCACTATGCGTATTGGTGCGACGAACTGCGTCGCATGGATCAAAAGGACGTAAGAGGCCGACGGCTATATCGCGTCGTGACATATTGGGATCAGTCGTGCGGGAGGCGGGGTGATGGAGCGGTTGGATGTGCCGAGCACGGATCGGCCGCACGTTGACCTTGTACGTACAAGGCTGATCATCCGCGATACGCAAAGGAGAGTCGTAGTATGAGGAACGACTCTTCCCGCTACAGGCGAGGGAAGAGGGCCGAGCCTCTATTTCGTTCGTGTTCGTGCATCGTGCCCCATCATATCGACGGCAGTGCCGCTAGGATTCCGCCGTCCGCGACGAAACAGCTACCGGTCGAATAGCTCGACTCGTCCGAGATCAGAAGACGGATGAGGCGAGCGATCTCGTCCGCTTCGGCGTATCGCCGCATCGGCACTGTCGCGGCGAGCGCCGACTGAAACTTCGCGGGATCGCGCGACTCGATGATCTCGAGGCGCGCGTCGCTGCGTTGGAAGCGCGTGACTAGCGATTTCTTAGCTCATTAGCCGGGTTTCACCCGAATAGCCGATGCGAGGGACTGCAGAGCGCGCTTCAACCGCTCCCGCGGAGGTGCGCCAAGCCAATCAATCAACCCCAGGCCCGTGTCAGCAGATCATCGAGGGCTTGAATGATGCGATCTCCCTCTGCGGCGAGCGACGCAACCGGTTCGGCCAGTTGCGTCAAAGACACGGACACGATCTCGAGGGGATGCAATACCACAGACGTCCGTTCAACCCTGAAGGTGGGATTGAACCGGGAGTTCGCGATCCTACCTACCGCTGACGCCTTCACCAGCGGCACCACGACGCGACGACCGTAGTCGTCGAACAGCGAGGACTGAACGACTACCACATAGGGAATGCGATCGCGAGACCGACCTGTGTTCCGATGAACATCGAACTGCGCCATCAGAGCGTGGAATGCTCGTCGGCGAATGAAGCGCCTTCTTCTGCGAACCGATTCCAAATCGCAACGGTTTCTCTAACCATGTCCGCTTCCGCCGCACGCCGCTGCTTCTCCTCGGTCACGTACTCGGCCAACAGCGCTTCAACCACAGCGGAAAGATTCGAAGTGAGTTGTCGAGCCTGCGCGACGAGGTCCTCGTTCAAGGTCAGGTTCACGGGTCGCTTGCGAGCTGTGGAGTCGTAGGTCGGCATATGGAAACCTTATGCGCATTCTATGCGCATTGGTACGCTGACGTAAAGACAGTCACGTACATGTGCGCGTGCGGCTCGAGCGCGTCGAGGCCGACACTGACAGCGTCCCTTCCCCCCTTGGCTTACGGGACTCAAGGGCAGGCGTTCGCTACGCCGACCCAGACAGGTATCGATCAGCCTCCTCGGGCAATTGGACGGGCACGAAGTACTCTTCAGGATAGAGATAGTCTTCGCCCGACTCGTCCACGATACGCAACTGCCCATGGCGCTCGGCATCCTGATCCGGGATGCGCCGATAAAGCTTCCGCAGCTCCAGCGATGCAGAGTATCCGTCGTTCTTCACGCAAATGACGTACTGCGATTCCATTCTCAGTCGAGATAGCGCTTGATCTTGATTTCCTTCCGTCCCACGCCGACCGCCTCGTACCAGTGTAGTTCAGCCGTGCGCTCACTACCATCGGCAAGACGAATTCTTGCGATCCCCTTTCGCTTCCGCCACCGCCCTTGACCATACGTCCGCTTCAGCCGCCCAAGCTCTCGGATACCCCGGCCGACCGCAAACGTTTCCACGTTCGTTAGCTCGCCAATGACATCGAATTGAATGCTCATCCCGGGTCGCGATTGACAGGGCGGGTGCCTCATCGGGATCACTCATACAGGCATGGTGGAGGAATCAACCAGTGAACATTCAAGCCGAAACGCACGGATAGTCGTCACGCGGCACACGAGGTGGAACCGCTCCTCGCCGCTGTGTGGCAGCGGTGCCGATCAACGAAACGACGACGCCTCTGTCGGACTCGCGCAAGATCCCCAACTTGGTTGCCGTACTCGCGAGAACTGCGAAGCATTCCCCTGCCATGCGACGCAATAGGTCGTATCGTCTCGGCACGCTTCACGATCAGGACCGTCGCCACAGGACGCGCACGCCCGAACTTACCGTCATCCCTCCGCCATGGACCAAGCCGCACTCACCTGGCCGCCCCTCCCCTTCCTCTCCGCCCCCGACGAAAAGACGGAAGCGGAAGGCTCCATCGACCCGCTCGGCCTCGCCCCGATCTCCGAACGTCTCGCAAACGAGCTCGTCCCGGACGTGCGCGAGCGCCACCGCCATCCGCGCTTCCTGACCGCGATCGCGGTCGGCGCCAGGGTCTGCGAAGGCCTCCCGGCCGACGCGCTCGCCGCCGACGGCCGCAGCCCGCCGTATCAGGTCTACGAGTGGCACGCCGTCGAAGGGCTCGTCCGCATCGCCGAGAAGCTCGACCAGCGTGACGCGATCCGCGGCGTGCCTGGGCAGATGAAGGCCCGCGCAGCCATGCACCGCAACGTCCCGCTCGCCGCCGCCACATATCTGAAGGTGCCCTCGGCCTTCGGCTTCCACGGCGTCTACCGCCGGCTGGCCGACGCCGTCGGCGTGCTCGACGAAGGCGGCCTGCGCGAGATCGGCGAGGAGCTGCTCGAAGTCTGGGCCGCCGAGCAGGCACTGCCCGGATTCAACCGCACCCGCCAAGGCGCAGGCGAGCGACTCCGCCGCGATCTCGCCGCCGCCGTCGCGGACGGTCTCGCCCGCGGCGAGGTCGCGCGCGGCCCGCGCTGGGGCGGCTGGCGCTTCTTCTTCGATCACCTCCGCCCGTTCGGCGCCGGTCGCCGTGAACGCGAGCTCTTGTGGCGCGCGCTCGTCACACCCGAGGACGACGCCCGCGCGCAGGTGCTCAAGTTCCTCACGTCCGACCGCGGCCGCGACGCACTCCGCGAGGCAGACTGCGACGGCGACATCTCCGAGCGCACGTTCCATGCACACCTGCGGCGCGCCGTCGCGCCCGAGCTCGTCCGCCTCCTCGACGCGATCGACGCCTACGAACGCTTCTGCCGCCTGATCCACGACGCGTTCTATGCGTGCCTCGACCACTCCGCGCGTTATCCGCACCCGATCGCACCGACCGAGCTCGCCGGGCTCGACGCGGTCAAGACCGCATCGCGCAATGTCCGCCACGCGTTCGAGCGCGCCGAAGCGCGGCTCGAGCCGGCGCGGCAGGATCAAACGTTCCGCGAGACGTTCGGCCCGCTGACCGAGGCAACAAACCCCGTCGCGTTCGTCGACGCCCTGCTCGACCATCATCGTCAGACCCAACGCCGCAAGCCGCCGGACGGCAAAGCGCCGTGGTTCGAGCACTACGCCGACGGCCGCGTCATGGTCCGCCCGCAATATCGCGACCGCACGACCGACACCGCGAACGGCGAGTACGTCGGCCTCTACCGCACGCGCGCGCTCCGCTCGATGGCCGCCAATCTCGGACGACTGCCGCAATGAGCGAGACGCCGACCGCCAAGCTCCTCGACTGCTGGGCGCCGCCCGAGTCCGCGGGCAACGCCGTCGGCTGCATCGCGACGACGTACTCGTTCGACGCAGCGCTGTTCGAGGAGGAATGCCTCGCGCGCTTCCTCGCGCTCGACACCGATCCGAACGAGGACGGCGCGCTGTTTCTGATCGAGCGCGAGGAGAAGCTCGCCGCGCTCGCGTGCGCGGCCGTGCTCGTCGACTCGCGCCGCACGCGCTGCCGGCGGAGCCTGCGCTGGGACGTGCTGCCCGTGCGGCTTCCGACCGGCGCCGCTCAGCACGCGAAGATCACGCTGCTCGTCTGGGAGCGGCTCGTCCGCGCCGTCGTCGCATCGGCGAACCTCACCGAGGCGGGCTACCTGCGCCAGCAGGAAGTCTTCGGCGTGCTCGACTGCCCGCTCGGCGGCGACGGGCCGTCCGCCGTGCTCCGCGACGTCGTCGAGTTCCTCGACGAGCCCGTCGGCCTGACGGCCGCGGCGGACGGCCCGCCGAGCGCCGCAGGCCGCCGCTGCCGCGCACTCCTTAGTAATGTGCGCGAGCGGCTCGCCGACGTGCGCGACCTGACGGCCGACCGCCCGCAGCTCCACTTCGTCGGCCTCGCCCCGGGACGCCCGTCCGTGCCCGCGCAGCTCGAGGCGCTCTGGCCCGGCCGGCGCTCGCCGGACCGCCTCGACGTCGTCAGCCCGTTCTTCGACCTCGGCACGCGCAACGCACCGGCGCACGCGTTCTGGCGATGGCTTAAGGCGCGTCGGTCGGCCGAGCTCTGCATCCACACGACGGGCGAGACGCGCCCGGCCGAGCAGGGCATCGTGCTGCACGCGCCGGAATCGTTGAAGGATGCAGCGCCCGCCGGCGACCGCTGCACCACGCGCTTCCACCGCGTCGCCGAGGCGGATCTCCCCGGCGAGCACGGACCGCTCTACCGGCCGCTGCACGCGAAGAGCATGCTGCTTTCGAATCCCGCGTGGCGCGCGCTGATGATCGGCTCGAGCAACTTCACGAGCGCCGGGCTCGGCCTCGGCCGCGCGGCGAACATCGAGGCGAACCTGTGCTACACGACGCCCGTGCGCAGCAACCCCGAGCGCGCTGCCGCGCTCGACGCCGCGTTCCTCCGCGGTGAGCCGCTCGACGACGAAACGATCACGCTCTGGCAGCCACGCAACGAAGCCGACGAGGACGCCGGCGACGAAGCGCCCGCGCTGCCCGCCGGCTTCGAGGACGCCGAGGTCTTCGTCGAGCGCGGCGCGATGCGTCTTCGGCTTCGCTTCGGCGCGGCGCTGCCCGACGGCTGGTGGGTGCGGGCGGAGGATGCGCGGTCGCCGCTCGTCGATCAGTCGCGCTGGCAGGCGGAGGGCGCGCCGCGGACGATGGAGATTCCGTGGCCGGAGGCACGTCCGCCGGCGGGCCTCGAGGTCGGCTGGTCCGGCACGACCGAGCCTGCGTGGTGGCCCGTGAACATCCGCGACGCGCTCGCCCTGCCGCCGGTCGACGAGCTCAAGTCGCTCTCGCTCGACGCGCTGATCGAGATTCTCACGTCGGCGCGGCCGCTGCTCGAGGTCATGCGGCGACGGCTGCGCCGCCGTGCGCGCGAGCTGCTGCACGGTGCAAGCATCGATGAAACCCTCGACCCGCACCGGCGCGTCGACACGAGCGCGTTCCTGCTGCAACGCGCGCGCCGCGCATCGTGGGCGATCGCGGGCCTGTGCGAGAAGCTCGCGCAGCCGGTCGCGACCGAGAACGCGCTCGCGTGGCGGCTGCACGGACCGGTCGGCGCGGATGCGCTCGCCCGCGCGCTCGAGGCGGAAGCGGCGTCCGCCGACGAGCGCACGTTCCTGCTCGGCGAGCTCGCGCTCGCGCTTGCGCAGGTCGAGCCGCAGACGCGCCGCGGCTCGCTTCCCGCCGACGTCGTCCGCGCGGCGATCGACGAGTACGTCGCGACGCTCGTGCCGCGCGCGGAAGCGCAGCTCAGCAAAGCGACGTCATCGCTCGCCCGGTACGTCCGACAAGCGCTCGCGGCCGCCGCACGCCGGAGGGCAGCATGATGCCCGCGCCGATACCGCTTCATCCGTCGATCAACCTGCACGTCGAGGGCCGGATCTCGCGCTCGGACGCCGAGCGCCAGCGCCGCACCGCGGCGGAGCTGCTGCGTCGGCTCGAAACGAAGCCGGGACAGATCCTCGCGGACGAGGTCGGCATGGGCAAAACGTTCGTCGCGCTCGCGGTCGCCGCGTCCGTCGTGCTCGCGTCGAAGTGCAAGCGTCAGGTCGTCGTGATGGCGCCGCCGTCCGTGCTCGGCAAGTGGGAGCGAGACTTCCACACGTTCACGGAGAACTGCCTCGACGGCGACGCGGGCCTGCGCTGCGCGATCGCGCGCCGGCCGGTCGATTTCCTGAAGCTGCTCGACGATCCGCCGCACCGCCGAAGCCACGTGATCTTCATCGCGCATCGCACCATGGGCCGGCGCCTGCACGACCGCTGGGTGAAGCTCGCGCTGCTGCGCGAGTCGATCAAAGGGCGCTGGGGCGCGGCCGAGATGCGCGAGCGCCTCGCGCGCTTCGTCGGACGGCTGCTCGGCATGCACTGGGTGGACCGCGCGGCGCCCGACGCGTGGCGCGACCTGCTCGCCGCCGATCCCGCCGACTGGCTCGACGTGCTGCGCAAGCACGGCATCGGCTCGACGAAGGACGAGGCGCCGGAGGACGCGGACGATCCGGTCCCGGCGCACGTCGCGGAGCTGCTGCGCGAGCTCGATCTCGGCGCCGTCTACGAGACGCTGCGCGACGGGCTTCCGGTCCGCGAGAGCGCGAACACGCGGGCGCGGCTGCGGCGGTTGCGGAAGGCACTCGACGACGTCTTCGCCGACGTTTGGGAAGCGGTGCTCGCCGGGATGCGCTACCGCTTTCCGCTCCTGATCGTCGACGAGGCGCATCACCTCAAGAACGCGCACACGCGCGTCGCGTCGCTGTTCCGCAGCGCGGAACCCGACGACGAGTCGGATGAGCCCGCGCACGGCGCGCTCGCGGGGCGCTTCGAGCGGATGCTGTTCCTCACCGCAACGCCGTTCCAGCTCGGTCATCACGAGCTCTGCAACGTGCTCGAGCGCTTCGGCGGCATCGCGTGGGACGGCGCCGCCGCTCCGCCCGGCGGGCCGGACGCGTTGCGGCAGGCGATCGAGGCGCTGCGCGAGCGGCTCGATCGAAGCCAGCGCGCGGCGCTTGCGCTCGACCGCGCGTGGGGCGAGCTCACGCACGACGACCTTTGCGTCGACGGCCGCACGGTCTCGAGTCCGGACGAATGGTGGGCGGCGCTTCGCGCCGGCGGCGAAGGCACGCCCGCCGCGCAGCGCGCGCTCGCACGCTTCGACGACGCCGAGCGCGCGATCCGCGCCGCCGAGACGGCGCTCCGCGAATGGATCATCCGGCATTCGCGGCCGACCGTGCTCTGCGACGCGCATCCGCATCTGCCGCGCCGCATTCGCCGAGTCGGCCGCGCAATTCGCGACGCGCTCGCGCACGGCGCCGAGGAAGGGCTGCCCGTCGAAGGCGACGCCGTCCTGGCCTTCCTGCTCGCCGCGCGGCTCGTCGCGACGACGCCGGAGTCGCGGCCGGTCTTCGCCGAAGGGCTCGCGTCGAGCTACGAGGCTTTCCTCAAGACGCGCAAGCACGCGGCCAACGGCCTCGACGGCGTCACCGATGACGAGGAGCCGCTCGAGGCACCCGCGCTCGTCTCACACGCCCGCTGGTATCTCGATGCGATCGAGCGGGCGCTCGCCGACGCCGGCAGCGCCCGCGAGACGCATCCGAAAGTTTCGGCGACCGTCGACCGCGTGATCGAGCTCTGGAGCCAGGGCGAGAAGGTGCTCGTCTTCTGCCACTACCTTGCGACCGGCGACGTGCTGCGCCACGCGATCGCCGAGCGCGTACACAGCGAGATCGTCCGCCGCGCGGCCGCGATGCTCCGATGCAGCGAAACCACTGCAGCGACGCGGCTCGAGCAGCTCACCGAGAACCGCTTCGCGGAGGGCTCGACCGCGACGCAGGCCGTCTACGAGGAGACCGGCGCGCTGCTCGAAGCCTACCCGGCGCTCGCGCCTTACCGCACGAGGCTGCGCGAGATCGCGCGCCGATTCATCCGCCGGCCGAGCTTCCTCGTGCGGTACTTCGATCTCGGAACCGCGCACTTCGGCCGCGACGACGTGCAGCGCGCGTTTCGACGCAGCGCAGGCAGCGGCATGCAGATCGCGAAGGTGTTCGAGACGTTCAACGAGTTCCTCGCCCGCCGCTGCGGCGACCGCGAGCGGGAAGCCTACATCAGCGCCGTCGAGCACATTCAGACCGGAGACATCCGTGTCGGGGAGCGCGGCGAGCCCGACGCCTCGACGACGCTCGGCGCGAACGTCCGGCTGATCAACCGCGGCACCGAAACCGAGCTTCGCGACCGGCTGCTCCTCGCGTTCAACACGCCCCTCTACCCGGAGGTGCTGATCACGACGAGCGTGATGGCCGAGGGCGTGGACCTGCACCTCAACTGCCGCCACGTGATCCACCACGATCTTTCGTGGAACCCGAGCACGCTGGAGCAGCGCACGGGGCGCGTGGACCGGATCGGCGCGAGAGCCGAGCATGCGGGCGCTCCGATCGAGGTGGCGATGCCGTTCGTCGCGGCGACGCAGGACGAGAAGATGTATCGCGTCGTGACGGATCGGGAGCGGTGGTTCAATGTGGTCATGGGCGGGGAGGCGATGCTGCGATTGGATGGGCGGAGCACGGATTGGGCGGCGCGGAGGGTGCCGATTCCGGAGGAGGGCTATGCGAGGTTGAAGCCCGAGCTCGGCGTCCGTGCTGAAGCTCGGGCTGCCGACGACCGTGGAGACCAGTTCGCAGACATCTCTTGCCGTCTCCGCTACTCTTCCGCCCCGTGAGCACGCACGACGACGATAGCTGCGGCTGGCGTTCGGACCTGCCGACCTTCTGCCGGACGACGTCGGCGACTGTAGTTAGCCGACTGATCAACTTTGTTCGCGACGCGAGTACTGAGCAGGAGAGCGCGTGGCGAACCCACGTACCCGTTCTCCAGGAGGAGTGTCGGGAGCTCGCCGACCGGGATGCGTCCGCGAGCTCTTACACGGCAATCCTCGAGTACCAGCTGCCCTACGACCTTCGCCGCGTTGATTTGATCGTGCTGGAGCGCGCGGCCGTCGTAGTGGCGGAGCTTAAAGGCTACCGCGGTTTGACGAGTGCCGCGTTCGATCAAGTCCTCTCTTACGCCCGCGACCTTCGCGCCTACCATCGCGAATGTGCCGATCGTCCGGTCATTCCGGTGCTGATCAGCAGCGCCGCTGCCCGACCACCTTGGCGCCGTGAAGGCGTCACGGTCTGCCATCCCGAGGATGTCGACTCCGTCTTGACCGAGATTGCCCGGGAGCACCCCGGCAGCCCAGCGCGTGCAGAGGACTTCGTCGCGCCCGGCGCCTACCTGCCGCTGCCGACGATCGTGCAGGCGGCGCGCCAGCTCTTCGAGGCACGGGAGTTGCCGTACATCAAGCGCGCGAGATCGGCGACGGAGCCCGCACTCGAGGAGATCACAGCCATCGCGCATCAGGCTGCGAAGGACGGCACGCGGCATCTTATTCTGCTCAGCGGCATCCCGGGATCGGGCAAGACACTCGTCGGCCTGCAGCTGGTCCACTCGCGATGGCTGGACGACCTGGCGGAACCGCGCGATCAGGACAAGCCTGCGGCGGCCGGCGTATACCTTTCAGGTAACGGGCCGCTAGTACGCGTCCTTCAAGATGCGCTGAAAGACGGTGGCGGTGGCGGCAAGACGTTCGTGCGGCCGATCAAAGCCTACGTCGATTACTACTCGAAACGACTCGATCGCGTCCCGTCGGAGCACTTGATCGTCTTCGACGAGGCGCAACGTGCGCACGATGCGGAGCAAGTGGAGCGGGTTCATGGCCGCAGTGACGGCTTGTCGGAGCCGGAGCACCTCCTGCGATTTTGCGAGCGCATTCCGCGCTGGAGCGTGCTGGTCGCGCTGATCGGCACTGGGCAGGCGATTCACGTCGGCGAGGAAGTGGGGCTGCCGCTTTGGCGGAAGGCGCTCGAGGACGTGGCTGATCGGGCGCCCTGGACCGTGCACTGTGCGCCGCCACTTGCCGAGCAATTCGTCGGTGGACGTTTCGATCTCAAGACGACAAATCGACTGAATCTCACGTCCGAGCTCCGGTTTCACTTCACGGCGGATGTGCATCGATTCGTTGAAGCGTTCCTTCGAGGCGAAGCCCCGGAAGCGTTGCAACCGATCGCGGAACGACTCCACGAACAGGAGTTCAGGTTCCTGCTCACACGAGACTTGGACGTAGCGAAGCGCTATCTGCGTGATCGCTATGCGGACGCGCCGCTCGCGCGTTATGGCATTCTTGCGTCCTCAAAGGACAAACTTCTGCCGCGGTTCGGCGTCGACAATACGTACCAGACGACAAAGACCCTCCGTGAAGGCCCGTGGTACAACTCCGATCCGCGGGACCCGCGGTCGTGCTGTCAGCTAAGAGAGGTCGCCACGGAATTTGCATCACAAGGCTTGGAGCTCGACTTTGCGCTGCTTGCATGGGGCTCAGATCTCCGCCGCGTCGATGGCGCTTGGACGGATGACCTTTCGCGCGGGTATCGGAACCGCGTCAAGGATCGCTTGATGCTCCGCAAGAACGTTTATCGGGTGTTGCTCACGCGCGGGCGGGATGGGACCGTCGTCTTCGTGCCGCCGGCGGACGAGTTGGACGAGACATTCGGGTACCTGCGCGTATCCGGTATGCGTGACCTTGCTTGACTGCGTATAGCCACTTACCAGATCGAGTTGCTAGTTTTCAATCTCAACATAGCTAACCCACCCCATGGAACAATTATGACTGCTGGAATGCATCGAGCCCACCCCGCTCATAGCAATTCTCGTTATGCCACCTTAAAAACTCTGTCGCCGGCCGCTCGGCCAGTTCGCCCGGCAGAACAGCAAGCGGCTTGCCATGGAAAGCGTAGTACTCCCGGCCGTTCGCGAACTCCTCTCTAATCCGCTTGCTAACCTCGACACGAAGCTCTGGCGTGACAGTAACGTAGCCCCGATCGAAAAGAATGTGCAGATCGGAGCGGAGTAAGAGTCCGTTCGAGACCACGTGCGGCCCCGCAGCAGCGTACGGCTGGATATGCGCTGCTTGCAGAACGGGCAGAGTGCGCTCTCCGGTGATAGAACAACGCTTCTGATAGGCTTCCGTCACAAGTATGCGGAACGCACCCTGCCCCAAGCGCGCGCGAGCACGATACTCAGTGCCGTACTTAGGCCCCTCTTCCTTAATCTCGCTCATGCGGGGGTCGAGCGCCAACCGTACGAGCACCTCTTGCCATAGCGCGCGCCCAAGTGGCTCCGCGTCATCATAGCTCTTGCCCTGCACAATGTTGGGCGCCCAGTCGGATGGGACCGAAAGCCACTGTTCCTCCGGCCAGAAGAACGGCTCGGTGAGAATGCTGCAACCGACAGTTGGATCCCGCTCCAGCTGCGCCGACCGCCGGTACCGTTGGATGCGTGCGCGGAACGCGATGACATCCGGGACACCGTTCTTAGCGCCGAAGGCGGACCATGCAAGGGAGCACGGCAGCAACGTATGGCGAACGAAAAAGCCTCCGCCCACAATAAAGTTACGCGGGCTGTGAAGCTTGAACAGGAACGGCTCCCCTGGCTGGAGCACTTTAAACTGTCGGCCGCCGCTTGGCTGCCAGAAATTCACCTCGTCCGGGGACAGCTCGCGCAAGAACGAAAACCAGTCGCCGTCAGTTACGCCCACCCAAATCTTCATGACCTACTGCGATAACGCGATACTGGGAACAGTCGAGTTGGGCGCCACTACGCCCGCCAGTTGCATGAGATGCACCGTCTTGCAAACGCACGAGGGCCACGCCCCAAACGCGACATCGGATAAGGTAATCCCCCCAAGACCAAGGTTCGCAGCCCTCGCACCAACGGCTTCATCGAGCGCTCGAACCGCACGCTGCTTGACGAGTGCTTTCGACTCCAGGGGCAAACGTAGGACACAAAGGCCGAGCAAGCCTTAACTGCATGAACGAGATCACACTTCTCAATAGTGAGAACCCGTTCGATACATATTCCTACTCTATAAATATCATTGCATGGCTACTCACAGTAAGGTTGTTACAGCAAGGGCGGATCCTCTCAGCCATACTCATTCCTGCTGGCGGCAAACCCCAGGCCACCCGAGATGAACAACCTTCCATGGTCGTTGTGATATCATTCCACACTTAGAATAAGCTTTCTAGTTCATGCGTAGGGCTCATTTCGTCGAAAGCTCGCTTGACGACGCGATGAGAGTTCTCCTTTGTGAGATGCTCAATCGCGGCGACCATATCGTCGCATCCAAAGGAAGCAACCGAGAACTAACTGGAGTCCTGTTAGAGCTTACAAATCCGAGAGCCCGCCTAAGCAGAACAGAGACACGCGGACGATTATTCAGCTGCCTTGGTGAACTTTGCTGGTACCTGGCCAAGGACAATTCACTCGCGTTCATCGAATACTACATTTCTGATTACGCCAACTATGCGGAGAACGACATTCTGTATGGTGCTTACGGACCGCGACTCTTCAACTGGCACGGCAGTAACCAGTTTTGCAACGTTCAAGAGCTACTTCAAAAGAGGCAGTCGTCGCGTCGCGCGGTAATTCAGCTCTTCCACCCAGATGACATTCTGACGCATCACGAAGATGTTCCGTGCACTTCCACTCTTCAGTTTCTCGTTAGAGAGAATCAGCTTCACCTGATCGCAACGATGCGGTCCAACGACCTGTACAAAGGCTTTCCCCACGACATCTTTTGCTTCACGATGTTGCAAGAAATCATGGCGCGAACTCTTGACATCGAAATAGGCACATACAGGCATTTCGTTGGCAGCCTCCACCTGTACGAAGCACAAGAGGAGGCAGCGCAACGTTTCCTTGATGAGGGCTGGCAGCAAACGGACATGGCGATGCCCCAAATGCCGGAAGGCAACCCGTGGCCAGCAATCGCGCAGCTTCTTGAAGCGGAAAACGCTTTGCGGACGAACGGAGTGAGGGCGCACGTAGACATAGACGACCTAGCACCCTATTGGGCAGATCTCGTCCGGCTACTCCACGTGTTCGGGTGCTTGCGAGGCGGCGAGACAGAGCGTATCGCGGTTATTCGTAATGAAATTGCGTTTCAGGGTTATCGTACCTTTATTGATAGGCGCTATGGCCGTCTTCGTAGTGCTGAGACTCAAGCTTCTTAGAAGCGACTCGAGTACCGTTATCGATGCTTGCCACACTAGCTAGTCTGGTTGACCGCTTTGACAGGCTTATTTCGACGAAGACCGGTGTAATTGACTGGAGCTGTCCTGTTCCTAGCTTCGGAGACCCATCGAGGTCCCGGATTGCGACGCTTGGTATCAATCCGAGCAATCGGGAATTTGTCGACGAGAACGGCGAGGAACTTGCCGGCAGTCGCCGCAGGTTCCACACGCTCCACTCCTTATCTCTCCGATCCTGGGCTGATGCCGACTGCCGGCACCTTAGACTAATCGATCGCACTTGTCGCGAGTACTTTCAACGAAACCCTTATGATCGCTGGTTCAAGCGACTTGACGGGATAGTGATTGGGGCCGGCGCCTCCTATTACGACGAGCTCTCTAGTGCCTGTCACCTCGATGTAATTCCGTATGCCACGAGAGAGAAGTGGACCAACTTAGCACCCACACAGAAGGCGGCGCTACTCGGAATTGGAGGAGACGCACTGGGATCATTGCTTCGGGAATCGGCGATCGGCGTGCTCATCCTGAACGGGCGCGCGGTTGTCAATTATGTTGAACGACTTACTCAAACTCCATTAGCCGCAGTCGAGAAGGCCGCTTGGTCTCTTTCGCGCGGTTCTAGAGCGAAAGTGATTGGTATCGCATATAAGGGCTGGATAGATAGTATCGGGGGCGTGAACCTAGACCGAAGAGTTCTGGCACTCGGGTTCAACCATAACATTCAAAGTAGTTTCGGAGTAACACGAGAAACTGTCCATGCAATTCGTTGCTGGGTGGCAGAAGCGATAGAAGAAGCTAATTGTGAGACCGAAGGATAAAGCACGAGCGGGCGAGTTAGTGAAAGCCTTGATCTCATATAGCGAGAACAAGCGCAAACTAGCTGGAATAGAAGACGAAACGTCGCGGCATTGCTTCGTTGAGCAGCTCTTGGAGAGCATTCGCCGCGTCTCCTATGTCGCGGTCATGCGGCAAAGAGACATCAGCCCGCGCAGAGCCGATCCAAACGACGAGCTATTTGATCCTCTTCGAGCCGCTGCGCTCCACGAAAGAGAGGGCAACAGGGACGAAGCTTTCTGGTTGACTTTCTTGTTCGTTCATTTCGGGAAGCACGCCACGGCCGGATGGCGCTACGTTCGCGAGGTTTACGGTCGACTCGGGGATAGTACACATTGGACCTGGCCCAGAGTAAGCGCTGATCCAGAAGGGTTCCGCACATGGCTTCGCGCTCACAAGGCGCAAATAATGCGAGAGGGGATTCCTCGAGGGTTCGGCAATCATCGCAAATATCAAAGTCTCGATGCGGACTCATCAACCGGAACGGGCGCCGCTGTAAAAACCTATGTCGACTGGGTCGCACCTCCCAGGACGCACGAGGAGCTTTTCAATGAGGAGCTCGACAAGGTCGACGGGAATCCCTTCGAGGCATTTGATCGTCTTTACCGCTCGATGAGTAGCGTTACAAGCTTCGGTCGAACGGCCCGCTTTGACTATCTAACGATGGTAAGCAAACTTGGACTTGCGGAAGTTGAGCCTGGATCTACATACTTGCTCAACGCTACGGGCCCAGCAAAAGGCGCCCGACTGCTATTTCTCGGAGCGAGTACAGCTCAAGCGCCGATCAGACTACTCGAGCAGTGGTCAATAGAACTGGCAAATTATCTCAGCGTCGGAATGCAAGTGATGGAAGACGCGATGTGCAATTGGCAAAAAAGTCCAACGGTATTTAAGCCCTTCCGAGGTTGACACTATCTGCTTCCCCATGTGAATCGCCGCTTAAGGCTATTTAGGTGGTCATAACCAAGCAATCCACGATGCTGGAGCTGGCCAACTACTATACCCGGAGCAATTCCGACCCCTCTTGCGAACTTGATGATGTCGCGGGCTTTTGCGGGTAGGCGCATTAAAGCCGACTGATATTCAGGCGGTATCAATGCTTTCGCAGCGAAATCGTTTGCCTCATTCTCCTCCTTTTCGTCCGAAGCATTGATCTCCTCCAGGACAATGCTTTCCTGCGAATGAAGCAACAGATGTCCGACTTCGTGAAAGAACGTGAACCAAAAATGATCATCGGAAAGGTATCTAAAACTAAGTTGTATAAGCGCCTTGCGCTGTGATAAGAAGCGAACCGCTCCGCTGGCACGGCAGCCACTGGGAGCCCGTACAATCACCACCGCCACTCCACTCAGTGCGCAGCACTCACTCAGTAAGGGGATGAAGGTACGAGGGTCTTTCTGTCTCGTTAGGGCCCGAATGTAAGGAATGGAGGCGCGCAGATTCTCGGGGTCCCATGGCATGCATTCGATAGCCTCGGCTTCGCGCTCTCCCTGTCGGAGCCACGCCGCTACAGAGGTCAAACTCGAAGCAAAGGCAGACGACGTCCGAAACGCCGTTATACGGTCGAGATCTCGATACTTTGAGCGCCATTCGGCGAGGCCTGAGACGCCAAAGAAGTCAAGACACGCGTTAAGTTCTTCCGAAGCGTGTGGCACGGGGCGCAGCCAACCGAAAGCAATCATGTCCTTCAGAGGAACTTGGGCGAGCCACTCTTCCTCAGCGCGACGCAACTGGGCTGAGTCTTGTCGGTACTGTGCGTCCCTGGACACCCAGAACTCTACTGATGCGCCGAGCGCACTGGATAGCTTTCTAGCCAACCCTATGTTGATCGCCGTTCTCCCGTTAAGGAGATGGTGAACGTCGTCGGAGGAGCATTCTATAAGCTTCGAGAGGTCCACTTCCGAAAGATCTTTCTCCTTCAGTATGCTTCGTATTGTGTCGCCGGGCGGGGAGACCCAATCGGGTCGAAACTCTGCATCTCTAGGCATTGTTGCGCTCCACAGCGACGATCTGAACCCGTGTCACTTTTGACCAGTCTAGTTCGCCCGAGGTTGTGAGTGGCGGCCGTGGATGGTTCGCGCGGAACACCATCGTGTAGCCCTGTGATAGCTGGACCATCATGCACTCGACGTCGTCGCGCCACACCTTTCGCGCGGATCCTACTATTAGGTCGTTCGTGGTTTTCGCTGCACGAAGATCTGCGAGCCGCTCTTTCAATGCCGCAGCAGCATCCGATCCTAACTCGCTTCTCGCGCATTCCTCATTCTCGCAAATGCTCCGAAGCGCGCGAGTTCTAAATGCGAGTTCCAAGTCGATAAGACCGCGTATTCAGTGAGTTATAATGATGACTCGAGCCGAGCGTGCGAATTCTACCAACCCTCGCGCTATCCGTCTCCTCGTGCCGCCCAGCAACATGTCCGCTACTCCTTGACGACGGCCGACCCTCGTGCTGTATCCGCATCGACTGGAGATCCACAGGCGGAATGCCCGTCGGGCGCTCCCTGAGGTAGCTGCAAGCTGGGTCCCATGGATAAACCGTGCTTGAAGGCCGAAACCAGCTTGACCCTCGAAACTCTCGGCGAGGCCGTCGACACGACGCCGGCCCTTGATGGCGGCAATCAGGTCCTTGACGTCACGCTTGTTGCGGAACCGCCGCTCGACGAGCGCCCCCCTGCGTGCGTGCCGGCCGAGCCGCGGGCGAGCGCACGGCAGATCGCTTCGTGTGGGACTTGCCCGTGGCGGTCGGGGCGACAATGGGCGCGCTCTCGCCGTTGAGCACGCCGAGCGCCTCGGCTCGCTCGTAGAGGGGAAAGTTCAGGGCGGGTGCGCCATGGCGTCTCGTAGGAGCGGTGCTCTGCTCCCGGTTACTTCACAAGTCTCATACTCGGCAGCCATGATGGTGGAACGATACGACGAAGCACGTCGCATCGCTGTGCTGCACATGATCGCTGCGGGGCTCGGGCGAGCGCCGCAAGGACACTGCGACTCCATTCGCTTGGGTAACTTCGACCACCCTCAAGTTTGCGGATGAACACCGGAACCAAGTCGGCAGGAGAGCAACGCCAACCGCGTGCGCGATTCACTCGCGCACTCACGCGAATTTGTGAACGACTGGACGTGCAGGACACGCACGAAGTGACCTGGACGGAGCGAATGTTCCCGGGCCAGATTGTTCGGAGCGTGATGCGGGCAGAGTCGCTCTGGGTGGTTGGGAGCTATGCCCGAGGCGCTCCGCTTTGCGGTGATCTCGATCTGGTCTTGAAACTCGTGTGCGTCGAGGGTGAGCGGGCACCGCTCAAGAAGTTCGTCTCGAAAGCGGTTTCCCGCCTACCTGGGGTTCGTTGGTACTCGGGAGATCCCGAAGAGAACTCATCGGGCGTGAGCTTCCCGGAAGCCGTGCACGTATGGTCGAAAGGTAAGTCATGGCAGGCCGCGATCGCCGGCATCCGAGAAGAGACGAGTGCCGGTCGATTTGCCCGATCGACCGACGATATCCCGCTGCGCGGCGAGCAGCTGCACGCGGACGTCGGCGACCTGGAAGAAGTCTTGCAGCGGAGAAACGCCGGGGAGATCCAGTGGCGGTTCCTGCCCGTAGACACCTCGTCAAAGCAGGCAGCGGTGCCCCGGACAGAGTTCAATGCGTTAACCGATGGAGCGAAGGCGAGCTTCTCGCGCTCTTCGCTACCGAGGAGCTCGCGCGAGAGCACGCGCTGGAGCAGCAGCAGGAACGCGGCTGCTCACGGCTGCAGCCTGCATACATTCACGGGACCGAATTGCTGGAGATCCTGAGCTACGCTGACGCCTTCGAGCTCCATACCAAGGACGGGGCTTGCACGCTTCACTGCCTCACGCATATGGGTCGGGTAATCTTCGGCGAGGAAGGCGTGTCCGCTCAACCAGAGCCGCCGGATTGCGTGCTCGACGCGATTTTTCCTGCGGCCAGATTACTCGGATTGGCGTATCGACGCACGTCGCTCAACCATTTTGTGCTCAGTGCACTTGTCCCTGAATCCGAGCACGATACGGTGCGACAAGGGACGGCAAGAACTTCGCACATCATGCAGCACTTCAGCCGCGCAACGGAGAACAAAGAGGAGTGCGAGCCGTCGTCGAAGACGGCCCGGGCGTTCCAGGCCGATGACGCCTCGCGACAACTGGATGCTCACGATCTTCACAGAAAAGCATCGCGCCCGCTCGTCAGCACGCTCGTGGGCCCTGAAGGCCACGCCATCCATGTCTGGCGGCAATGGCGGCGCGTCCACGGCGCAGACGTGCTCATCCTCCGCGAGCCTTCGCTTGACTGCCTCTGCGCACAGCTCAGCCATCGGATGTGCACCGGCGAGCATGCGATCGAAGCAGCACTCGCCCGCCTCGCCCATTCGCTCGCAGTCCCGCCCGACACGCTTCGCTATCGTGTTTTGACCATCACGGCGCACGAGCTCGAGCTGCTGTACGCACGGGCGCATCTTGACCCTGCTTCGGATCCACTCGACGCGCTCGTTGTAGCGCTGCTCGACGCGCGCCGAACAGGTCGAAAGCTTACGCCTCAACGTCTCGACTATGACTTAGCCGGAACGCCGGCCAGCATCAAGGCACAGCCGTTCGAGTTCCTCAAGGCGCTCCAGCGACTGCTGCCGCCCGAGCGCGCTCCAGCAGTGCTCGCAGTACCGGAAGTCTGCGCGCCGCACGAGGTAACCGCCAATCTCGATCGCTGGGCGCTCTTCCTCGCCCGGGTCGCCGGGCAGCTCCCGCAGCTTCCCCTGGGCATCGCCGTCAACGAGACGGCCTACGCGGCGTATTGCCGCGACGCTTCCGAGTCGTATCACAAGGCCGTGCTTCAGGAGTCGGTGATTCGACTTCCGATGCCGGATGCTCACACCGTGCAACGCGCGATCGAGATGCGTCTCGGCACGCTGCCCGCCGAGCTCTCATCAGTTGCAGAGAAGCTCGTCCAGTGCGGCGTCGATGAGGAGACGGTAGAGGCCTTCGCACGCGCAGCCGCCGCGACATACCCTGCTCCAGAATCCGAAGAAGCAGCGACGGCTGCCCGCAGCGCCGCGGAGGCGTTCCTGTTCGATCTGCTCGAGCACCTGCCCGAGACCGCTGGCCGCTTCGAGCTCAATCTCGTCGAGTCGTTCCACTTCGGCACCCGTCCCGCGGAGATCGACCTCGCCTCGCGTGAGCTGCGCATCGCGATCGAGGTCGACGGCCACTATCACTTTACCGACGCGTCGCGCTACCGGCGCGATAGGCGAAAGGATTTTCTGCTCCAGCAGCACGGCTACCTCGTGCTCCGCTTCCTGGCCGAGGACGTCGTACGGGAAATGTTTCATGTGCGCGACGTCATTCTGGAGGCGGTACGGCTGCAGCTATCATCGCCGGAAAGCATCAATGGGAGAAAGGACGCGTGAAGGAAGCCGAGCGCTCTACCGCTTCTGCACGCTCGCAGGCAGACCTCGACCTGCTGGAGCGATTCATCTTGGTCCGGATGCTTCCCGGCAAGAAGCCCCCTACCCGGTCGAAGCTGCTCGCTGACCTCAAGCCCTACTTCGCCGTCCCGCAGGGTCTCTCGAATGCCGCGTGGAGCGAGTTGCTCGACGCTCACCTTAACCGATTGGTCGATGCCGGATATCTCTCCCGGCGACCATACGCGCTCACGCGCAGCGGCCGGGAACGTGCGCTCGAAGTCCTGGGCCTTGATTCGGTGCCGGCGAATTGCCGCTGGAGCACGCTGAAGTCGCGGTATCTGATGGCACGCGCGCTCGGTGTCGAGCCTCGCGGGCGCGGGGACTGGGAGCGCATCGGCGACGGGCAGGAGGGCTTCAAGGCGGCGCTGCTGGCGCGGCTATTCGACCTTCCCGTTAACCGCTTGCCGACGCTGAACCAGGTGATCGCGGCGCTTGCCGCTTCACGCGGCCTGCGGCCGACGCGCAACGACGTGAACTCCCTGCGCGAGGCAGCGCTCAGGCGTTGGGTAGAGCAAGAGGGACGGCCGCTGTCGGCGGACGGCACGAGCACGCAATCCACCCCGTCTTCGCGAACGAGCGGACAGCCATCCCAAGCGCAACCGAATGCCGGGCCCACGTCAAAGCCCCCCACCGCGCGCGGCGATGACGCTACGGGGAGTGACGTCGCCGAAATCGATCTTGCCGCTTTTGCAGACAAGGTCCTCCATATCGCCCGCGTTTCACCGCCCGCGAAGGGCGGCGAAAAGGTGTTCCTGCGGCACGTCTGGGAGCGCTTGCAACGCGACCCGAGCGCCGCCGGCATCACCCGCGAACAGTTCGACGCACAGCTGATCGAGGCAAGCCGCCGCGGCCTTCTCACCCTGAGCCGCGCGGACCTCGTGGTCCCCGTTGATCCCGAGGACGTGCGCGCTTCCGAGGTGCGCCTGCCGCACGGCGGCACCGTCCATTTCGTGCGTATCGATCGCGGACGGACATGATCTTCCGCACCCATTCGCCGACGACTCCCGAGGCGACCATGAAGGACCGACCAGACCATCTCCTCAGCCGCTTCCTCGACCGCAACCGCGAGATCTTTCGCTCCATCGCGTTCCCGACGGACGTGTGGCGCGCCGACCCTTGCGACGTGGAGACGATCCACGCCGAGGCCCGCGAGCAGTTCGACCGCCTGCTGCGCACGGCAGCGGACGGCGACAGCCCGAACGGCCGGATCTTGCTGCTCCGAGGCGAGTCCGGCTCCGGAAAGACGCACCTGATGCGCGCCTTTCGCACCCGCACGCACGGCAGAGGCGACGGCTACTTCGGCTACATGCAGATGACGACCGCGTCGAGCTATGGCCCTTATATCCTTCGCAAGCTGATCGAGTCGCTCGATCGACCCTATTCGCCGTACGAGTACGGCAGCGAGGAGACGGGGCTGATCCGGCTTTCGACGGCCGTAGCCGAATCGGCCGCGATCCCTCGGGCGCGCCTCGAGCTGCTGCGTGAAGGCGAGCTCGACGCCGACGAGATGAGCAACGTGGTCGCTGAGCTCGCAGATGCGGCGCTGCAAGATCCGCAGCTCGCATCCATGCAGCTCGATCTCGTGCGAGTGCTGCTATTCCTCCAGACCGGCGACCCCGCGATTCATTCGCGCGCGCTCAAGTATCTACGCTGCGAGGACCTCTCCCAGAGCGACCGGAATCGCCTCTGCGGCGTTACGCCGCTGACGGGCGAGAACGACGCGGTCGACATGATCTGCCGGCTCGGCACGGTGATGGCGCGAATGCAGCAGGCGTCCCTCGTGATCTGCGTCGATCAGCTCGAGGATATTTTCCGTGCGTACGACGAAGGTCGGATGAGCGCGATGCGCGATATGTTCCGCCGCGCCGTGGTAACGCTGCGCGCGATCTCGGATCAGTTGCCGAGCTCGATCATCGTAATCTCGTGTCTCGAGGACTACTACAACCACTTTCGCGAGGCGCTCGACACCACTCAGCTGGATCGCATCGAGCACAATCCCGCACCGATCAACCTCGTCGCGCAACGCACACGTGACGAGATCGAGTTGCTGGTGCGGCGCCACCTCGCGCAACTTCTCGACGCGAACGACGGCGACCTCGAAAGCCATTGGCCGCTGCCGGACTCCCTCCTCGACGCGCTCGCCGGCAGAACTACACGGAACGTGCTTCAGGCGTGCAAGGATTTTCGCGAGCGCTGCATCGCGGCCGGACGCATCGTCTCAGCGGATGCGGGCGAGGCCGTTCCCGCAACACCGTCGGTGCCGCCCGACCTCGAGCTCACCGATCTCGAGCAGCTTTGGAACGACTTCAGCGCCGATTGGACAAAGTCGCCGCCCGAGGAGGAAGAAGCGCTCGCCCGGTTGCTCCAGAGCGCGATCGATCTCGTCAGCCTCGAGTTGCCAAACCGCAGCTTCGAAACCCGCCGCACCGGAAGATTGGTGACCGTGCGTCCGGGGGAGCCAGGCGCCGCGAGCAGCAGACTGGTCGGCGTCTGCAACCGCTCCTGGCGCGGCGGCGGGCTGACGCGGCAAGTCACGGAGCTGCTGGAGTCGGCCGAACGCGAGGGCTGCGTGCCGATCATCGTGCGCTCCACGGAGTACAAGCCGAAGCAGCCTGGCAGCCAGATTGCGCAGCGCTACGCGGAAGTCAATCAGCGCGGCGGCGAAGCCGTCACCGTCGAGGACTCGGACTGGCGCCGGTTCGAGGCGATGCTCGCCTTCCGCGAACGGCACGGCGCGCTTGCCGCCTTCCCCCGCTGGCTCGAGCAGATGCAGCCGCTTGGGAGAGTCACGGCGTTACAGCGGATCTTGGACCTGACTTCGCCGGAAGCCACTGCTTCGGCAGCCGATGCGCAAGCAAGTGCACCGTCGGACGAAGAAGGAGCAGCCCAATCCGATGACAGCGCGGCGGCGCGCGACGAAGCACCCCGTGCTTCTCGCGTCGCTCGTGAGCCCGAGCTGCCCGCGGAAGATCCGACACGCGTGACGATCGGCTACCGCCGGACCGATGGATCCCCGATCGTGCTCGATCGCAATGCATACACTCGCCACGCGGCCTTTCTCGGCGGTACCGGAAGCGGCAAGACGACCGCGGCGCTCAACGTCATCGAGCAACTCCTGCTCGGCGGCATTCCCGCGGTGCTGATCGACCGCAAGGGCGACCTCGCGTCTTATGCGCAGCAGTCCGTGCTCGCGGCGCCGTGTGACGAGCCGGCGCTCGAGCCGCGCCGCAGGCGGCTCCGGGAGTCGATCTCCGTGCGCCTCTACACGCCGGGCCGGAGTGACGGCTGCCCGCTCTCGTTGTCCGTCGTGCCGGACGGCGCCGGCGAGCTGAGTCATGCGGAGCTTCAGAACATCGCTCGCGGCGCCGCGGAGTCGCTCGGCTCGATGCTGAACTACGGCAAGTCGCCGCAAGCGCAGGCGCGCATCTCCGTGATCATCAAGGCCGTCGAGATCCTCGCCCAGCGTGGCGTGCAAATCACGCTGCCCGTGCTCTTCGAGTACATCGCCGAGCCCGACGAAATCCTGGTCACCGAGCTCGGGCGGCTGCCTTCTAAGCATCGGGAGAAGGTGGTCGAGGACCTTCAGATGCTGCACATCAACCAGCAGCCGCTGTTCGCGCAGGAAGGCGACCCGCTCAACGGCGATCTGCTTTTCGGCCGCGGACGCTGGGCGGAGCCCGGGCGCACACGGCTTTCGATCATCAGCACCAAGTTTCTCGGCGATACGACGAACATCCAGTTCTGGGTCGCGCAGCTGCTGCTCGAGCTCCACCGGTGGCTGAACAAGAACCCGGCGTCCGGGCTCCAGGCCGTTGTCATGCTCGACGAGGCGGACATGTATCTCCCTGCCTCGTCGAGGCCCGCGACGAAGGAGCCGCTCGAGAGCTTGCTGCGGCGTGCCCGCTCAGCCGGCCTCGGTGTGTTTCTGGCCACCCAAAGCCCGGGCGACCTCGACTACCGCGCGCGCGACAACATCGGCACGTGGATGCTCGGGCGCATTCAGCAGGCGAGAGCGATCGAGAAGCTGCGCCCCTTGCTCGCGGATCTCGGCGCGGACGTAGCGGACGAGCTTGCCGGGCAGACGACCGGCGAGTTCTTTCTCGCACATGCCGGGAATACGGCGGGGATCAAGAGCATGCGGTCGGCGGTGCTGGCGGAGCAGCTCGCGGATCATGAGATCTTGGAGACGGCGCGCATCAATTGCGCTCCCCAGCCTTGATGAGCCTCGCCAGGTGATGCGCTGCCATAGCGACTTGCTCATCACTTAGGCTGGCTCGTTCCTTCTTCAGCCACTTCACTAACGCCTTCGGCTCGAGAACCCAGGGGTCTCCGCTCTTGGGTCGAGCTCTCCGAGCGATGTACCAATTAGGGAATACTATCGCCGCTCGTACGGGGAAGACCTGGCCGGTACTGCTTCTCAATTGCCTCGCCAACCAAGAGGATTGGGCGAGCGCTTGCTCTATCGCATCTCGAGAAGCCGCGCTGCCCGCAACGGATATCCCGTTCTGGTCGACGATGATTCTCGCCGGCTTACCAAGCGGCTTGCTGCGGGTCTTCGTCTCCACCGTGAAAATGCCGCCCGGTCCTATGACGACATGATCAATGTTGAATCCGTCGCCTTGTATGTCGTGAAAGACGTGCCATCCGCTCGCAGCGAGCTCTTGTAGATGATCGGCAACTACCCGCTCCCCGTCGCGTCCCAATTTCAGCAATCGCGCCTCATGCACCAGCTTTCTGATCCGAAAGCCCGCGATGGCTGCAATGACCAAAGTCAGGATGGAGTACAGCCACGGGTTCGGCTTCGCCTCGGTAAAGTAGCGAACCCACTCCGTAGCGGTGAGAAGGAATGCGACCGCCACCGCGATCAACCAAGGAAGTAACTCGTCGTCCAGCAGATCCCGAAACCGCTGATCCAGCGACTGACCGGCTTGGCGCAGCGGAGGTTCGACCAGCGGAGATTTCTTACTTTCGTGCGTAACCATGGGCTGAAGGATACGCCTACGCGCCCTTCTCTAGGCGGGATACGCGTCACGACGGGGCGCGTAGCTTTCCGGCCGAATCGCAGCGCCCCTCAATTGTCACTCCATCACAGACTTAATCGACCACTCGGGCACCCGCTGATCGTGCTTCAACCGCAGCCGCTTCAGATTCACCGCCTCGAAAACATCCTCCAACTCGGGCGCCGCGGTACCCAGTGTCGGTAACGTCGCCGTTGCCTCACGCACGAACCGCTCTCCGACGCGCGGATTCTCCGCCTGCCGATACCCTTCGTGCCACCATTCAATGATCCGCTCCGCCGCACTCTGCAACGTCACCGCATCCGGCAGCCGCGCGCCCTTTCTGCTGTTCACATCCCGACGCACCGGCAACAAAGTCCACAGATCACTGCACGGCCAGGCGGACCACGGGAAGCAGTGGTCGATGTCGAGATTCGCGGTCGTCAGGCTCTTACCGCTCCACACGCACCGCATTTCTATCCCCCGCTCGATCAGCTCCAGCGTGCGGCCGCGCGCAAGCTGCACGTCACGGCTGGGCTCCGACCAGGTCATCGCTTCGACCATCCGCCCCTCGTCGAGCCGTCGCCCCTGCGCCTCGGCGTACTCGCGCATCAGACGCCGCCATTCCGCGACGATCGCCGGCTCCACCCATACGCTGAACCGCTGCAGCGCGTGCCAGACGTCGCGCGGGACGTGCAGCTCGCCGAACGAAAGAAGGTACGGCTCGTCGAGAATCAGCTCGCTCGGACTCGATGTCATGCGCCGCTTCAGCGGACGAAGCAGCGGCCCTCCGTTCGGGACCGTCATGTAGTGGACTGGCTGGCTGACGATCGTCTCGCGCGCATCCCTCAGCGCCGCGTGTAGCGCACGCGCGTGATCGCCGGTGAAGCGCATTCCAATCCGGAGGTCGCCCGCGGGCAACGTCAAGATCTCGCGAAACGCGTGCCGCACGAACGAGAGCCCGCGGCCGTCAGGCAGCAGCGGTGCCTGCGGAAAATCGCCGCGGATCAACGGATGGAAAAGCCGCACCCACGTGAGCGCGACGAGCCCGAGCGGTACGCTCACGTGACTCTCGCCGGCGTCGCGGCTCATGCCGGCCGCGCCGTCCGCGATCCGGCAGAGCGTGCGCAGCAGCGCGAGCTTGTAGGTCGAGCTCTTCGCATCGTTCAGGATGATGTGCCGGAGCAGGGGCAACGCGCCGGTGCCGTCGTCCGGCAGACGCACCGCGATGTGCGTCCAGCGTAAGCCGCGTCGCCCGCCGCGGTCGGGCGCGGTATGGACGTGCTCGACGAACGCGCCGTGATCGCGCGCGAGGCGCTCGATCTCATGTGCGCTGACAGGATGGAAGCCCCGAGCAGGCTCGGCGGGGCCCTCGCGCAGGGTGACCGCGATCAAGCCACCGGGCTTGAGCACGTTGATCAGTTTTCGGAACGCGCGTGCGCGCTCGCCAGGCGGGACGTGCATCCAGACCGCCGAGAGCAAAATGACGTCGAACGCGGTGCCGAGACGCGCGACGCGCGACAACGCGGGCAGCCGGTCGTCGATCCAGCGAATGCGCGGATGCGGGTGTCGGCGCTGGCCCTCTTCGCGCATGCGGCGCGAAGGCTCGGCCGCAACCACCTCGCAGCCCCGCTCCGCAAGCCACGCCGCATCGCGACCCGAGCCTGCGCCGACGTCGAGCGCGAGCGCACCGTCCGCCGCAGGCAGCATCGGCAGCAGGTCGCGGTGGACATCGGGGAACTCGAGCGCCTCGTAACGCTCGGCGGCTTCGCGGACGTGATCGTCGTACCAGTCGCTCGGATCGTTAGAAGATGTGGATTCCATCACGACGTTTCATCGAAGGCCCGCGCGAACGCGGCGAGGGCGCTTACGAGGAAAAGTATCTCGATTCCAAGTACGAGAGGTAATCCCCATCCGCTCGGTTGCTCGCCGAGAGCCGCCGAAACAGCTCTTGATAAGTCAGCGGCACGAACCGCAGCTCATCGCCGACCCGATCCCCGAAGAGCCGCAACTCCTCGTTATGTGTCTTCGACGCTGGGCACGGCACGTCGAAGTAGAGATAGTACAGCGAAAAGGCGTGCCGGCTATTCACGGCCAAGCCGAGCGCATGCTTGAGCAGCTGCGAGACGTCCAGCATGCGGTAAATCTCCTTGCCGCTGACGAGATTCGCCACGAGCGACTGGCACCGCGACAGCCCGCTTCGGCTCCAGAGCTCAACCCCGCCCTCGAAGTATTTCGGCTTGAACAGCACCCTACTCGGCCGCTTTCGGCTGAGCCACTCCGTGAACTTGCTCTCGATGCCGATCAAAGCACCGGATTCGAGCTCGAGAAGAACGTCGAGATTCGGCGGGTTTCCGGTGAGGCCGATCGGCAGCTTCCGCTCGAACTGCAACGGAGCGCGCAGCGAGCCGTGAATGCCGAGCGCCTCGAGCAACGGCGCGCATTCACGATCGATCCAGTAATCGAAAAAGTTGATGGCGAGCGCTGCGGAGGAATGGAGCACCTTCAGCTTGGCGGGCGCACTAGGCCGGTCCCTCAGCTCCGCGACGCCGCCTTCTTCGAAGGCTGCAAGGGCTCGAGCGGACAGCGGGCGGAACAGGTTAGCTGCAACCTCGGCGAGGTAGCCGCGCGTATCCGGCGTGAGACCTCGTGACACTGCCCAAGAGCGCTGCATTCGCAACAGCGCACGCTTTGACGTCATTCTCGCTCCCGCTTCCAGCCCGATTGTCGAGGAAGGCCTACAGCAAGGCTTGCGCAAAGGTGAAGCGCAGCTACTACTCCGTTTGCTGCGGCATCGGTTCGGCGCTGCCGAATTGGGTCGAAGCACGGTTGTCGAACGCGTCCGCGGAGCAGCTCGAGCAGTGGGCTGAACGCTTGCTTGATATCGACAGCTTGGACGCGCTCTTCGACAAGCCGTGATCTGATCTAAGTCGATCAAGCTCGAATCGACCACTCCGGCACCCGCTGATCGTGCTTCAGCGGAGAATCGTATCGGACAGGACGGAAACGCGAATTCGCTATCGGTGCTGGCCGTGCTGAGATTCATCCCGGAGGCGCGACGACGTAGAATGGCTCCTGGGAGGCAGCGTGGCAATGGCGTCGGAGGACCCGACTTTGGAAGCCCGAATCGCGAGACTCGAGTCCGATGTCGGACACATCCGTTCCGATATCACGGAAGTGAAAGGCGACATCCGCTCGCTGCGCGACAGAGCGGAGGCCATGAACGCGAAGCTGGCTGAGAAGATCGAGACATCCACCGCTTCACTGAACGCGAGAATTGACACGGTGAGCGCCGGCTTGAACGCCAAGATCGACACGCTGAAAGACTCCCTCGCCTCCGCGAAAATTTGGGCCCTCGTTCTGTATATCGCGCTGGCCGGCAGCATGTTCGCGACGCTGGCCCGCGGTTTCGGCTGGACATAGCTACTGCTCCTTGGTCTCGCCGCGATTGCGAAGCGCCGCTTGGCACCGCCGCTTCCCGTGAGTGGTCTTCTCGATGCCGCCGAGATCTCGACAGTGCTCCTCGCGCCGTTCACGCTGACGGCGTTGAAGCGCAAGGCCACGTCGCTGCTAACGAATCTCCTCGATCGGCATGGATCCCGATTGGCTTCGTGCGCTACTGCATCAATGGACCGCAACGAAGCACTACGAGCCGCCCGACGTGCGTCTCGCTTGGATCGCCTCCGGACTGCCGGCGCTCTGCCGGGCGCTGCGGCGAGCGAAATCGGCCGGCGATCAATCCGCCGGTCAGGGTCTCGCGAGGTCGGTGCTGGCCGAACAGTGGACCTGGACGACCAGTGTTTCGAGCACGCGGCCGCGGAACGCCGGTTGTGGGAGACCGAGCTGGACTGGCTGACGGAGATGGCCGAGGCGTTCTGATCGATAGGGCGCGCGAAACCGAACCGCGATAGAGCGCCGGAGTGCGCCCCGCTGCCGCGTTCCTCGAAGGCTGCAAGGGCTCGTCGTCAAACCGTTCTCCGTCGACGCTCTGCTTTCTCACAATCTTCATGCATCGAGCAGAATAATCACCTGTCAGCGGAGTCCGGGCCGCGCTACCCTGGCTCGCGTACACAATCCCGGCTCCCAGGGACGAGAGCTGTTGGCCGATCACGATCATAGTTACAAGCTGCTGTTCTCCCATGCGGAGATGGTGCGCGATCTGCTCGAGGGCTTCGTCAAGGAGCCGTGGCTCGAGCAGCTCGACTACCGTTCTCTCGAGAGAGTCGCCAGCAGTTATGTCAGCGACGACCTGCGCGAGCGCAGCGACGATGTCGTCTGGCGCGTTCGATGGGGAGCGGCTTGGATCTACGTCTACCTGCTGCTCGAGTTCCAATCCACGGTCGAGCGCTACATGGCCGTGCGCCTTCACACCTACGTCGGCCTTCTGTATCAGGACCTGATCCACAGCAAGCAGCTCGGCTCCGCTGGCCTCCTGCCGCCGGTGCTGGCGATAGTGCTCTACAACGGGGCTTCGCGTTGGAATGCACCGCAAGAGCTGACATCGCTGATGCAGCCCGGCCCGCGCGAGCTCGAGCGGTATCAGCCGCAGTCGAGCTATCTGGTTATCGACGAAGGCCGCTACAGCGAAAGCGAGCTCAAGCCGCTTCGCAACCTTGTCGCGGCTCTGTTCAGGCTCGAGAACAGCCGCAGCTACGCTGAAGTCCTCGCCGTCGTACGCTCGTTGCTCGAGTGGCTGACGCACCCGGAGCAGAACAGCCTTCGGCGCGCGTTCGTCGTCTGGATCAACAGAGTTATACTCAGCCGGACGCCGGGAGTTGCCGTTGAACGGGTAGAGGATTTGGAAGCCATGGGCACGTTGCTCGAGACTCGGATGAAGCAGTGGGAGGAAGAGTGGCTGCGCCAAGGCCTGGAGCAAGGCCGTGAGGAAGGCCGAGAGGAAGGCCGAGAGGAAGGTGTACGCGAAGGCGAAGCCCGCATGCTCCACCGTCAGCTGCGGCGGCGTTTCGGTGAGCTTCCGAGCTGGGTTACGGCCAGGCTGCGTGATGCCGAGCCCGAGCAGCTCGAACGTTGGGCCGAGCGCTTGCTCGAGGCCGAAAGCTTGGAGTCTCTGTTCGAGGGCGAGTAGATTCGAACGCCGGCCTTCCGAAAGCAGCCTCTTTTTCAGCCTCCTGACAACATCCGCCTCCCGGCATCGACATGAAAATCGGCCGTAACGCCCCCTGCCCCTGCGGCAGCGGCAAGAAATACAAGCATTGCTGTCTGAACGCCAAGGCGGCCGAGCCTTCCGAGGAGCTACTGGTCTGGCGCCGCGTCCGGCGTGCGCTCGACGGCTTTCCGCTCCGCATGCTCGACTTCACGAGCGAAGTGTACGGCAGCGTTGCCCTTCCCGAGGCGTGGAACGAGTTTCACCTGTGGCCCGACGAGGACGACGACGAGGCACCGGAGTTCGATCCCGAATCACCGGTGTTTCCTCTGTTCATCTCGTGGTTCTTCCACCACTGGACGCCGGATATCGATACGCTGGTCGAAGATCAGTCACTGCACGACAAAAGTCCCACCGCTGCCTTCCTGGAGAGGCGCGGCCGCCGCATAGAGCCCGTGCTCGTGCGCTACCTCGAAGGCTGCCTCACCGCGCCATTCAGCTTCCACGAGATCCTGCACGTCGAGCCGGGGCGAAGTTTCAGCGCGCGCGATGTCCTGACCGGCGAGGAGCGACGCGTGATCGAGCAGTCCGCTTCCATGCATATGGCGCCGGGAGACATCCTTTTCGGGCAGCTCGTAGAGGTGGACGGCATCGTGATGATCGAAGCCGCGTCGCCAGTCGCGCTGCCGCCCGCGAACAAGATCGAGATCATCGACCTCAGGCAGAAGGTGGCCAAGCAAACGCACGTCGCGACGCCTCGCGAGCGGCTCCGCGAGCTCGATTGCGAGATTCGCGATCTTTACCTGGCGCTCCTGGACCGAATTCTGTACCCGACCCTCCCCGAGCTCCGCAACACGGACGGTGATCTCATCGAGCTTCAGCGGCTCGTCTTCGACATCGACTCCGCGGACGCCGCGTTCCATGCGCTGAAGCGCCTGTGCGTGACACGGTCCGAGGACGAGATGCTCGCGTCCGCCGAGCTCGACGCGGACGGCCGTATCGAGCATGTCGAGATCGACTGGAGCAAGCCCGGCAACGCGCAGCATACACACTGGACCAACACGTCCCTCGGGCTCATCGAGATCAGCGGCAAGCGCCTCGTCGCGCAGGTGAATTCGGCAGAACGCGCGGAGACGCTGCGACGGATCATCGAGGACGCGCTCGGAGACCAGGCACGATACCGCGCGACCGAGATTCCGGACCTCGAGGAGGAGCTGAGCAACACGGACGATGGAGAGCCTGCCTCGGACGACCTCTCCGAGCTGCCCGAGGTGAAGGCGGCTATCCAACAGCACATGGTTGCGCATTACGAGGAGTGGGTCACCACCGAGCTTCCTGCGCTCGACGGCCGGACACCGATGGAGGCCGTTGCCGATCCCGAAGGCCGCGAGAAAGTCGAAGCGTTGCTATGTGAATTCGAGCGAGGCGCCAAGCGCATGAATCTCGATCCCGCACTACTGCGGCGAACCCGGCAGCGGCTCGGGCTGGCGTAGCGGCACGAGCACCGCCCTGCCGCGCGAAACAGATTTTCCGCCTCGGCGTGAGATCGCGCAGGCTGCGTAGCGCGATCCAGGCTCCGCTATCGACGAACAGCTTTCGTGCCTCGTCGCGTCTTGAAGGGCGGCGCGGGCGGCGCGGCAACGAAGGTCTCATTCAGATAGCGGTCGAAATACTCGCTGAGGTTCACGGGCAGCCCATCGATGTCACCCGCCAGCTCGAGCAGCGGATCGTCGGCGGGGGGTCTCGTCAGGGCGCGAATCGCGACTCGGATGGCTTGCGATTTCGTCCAGCCGCGCCCCCGCGCGAACGCTTCCAGGCGTTCGAGATCGTCCTCGTCCAGATAGACTTGGATCGGTTTGGTCATGACCGCATGCTATACATGATCATGACTCTGTCGTCCATGTATTCATGAGAGGGGTTCAGTTGGCACTGCGGCGCGGGTCAAGCGACGGCGCTCAACGCGGGCGAGCGCCGCCTCGAGCCACCCGAACCCCACCCGCTCCTGCTCGAGCCGCACGCGCTCGCCGAGGCGATCGAGCACGAGATCCTCGAACAGCGCCCGCTCCTCCGCAGTGAGCCGCGACACATCCCCGGCGTAACGCCGCTCCGCCGGCTCCTGTCCCCAGAGCACGCGGTGCGCCTCGAGCGTCGCGCGATCCATCAGGAACGATCGCGCCTCGGGCAGCCGCGCACGGAGCTGATTCAGAATCCCGAAGCCATGCGTGTCGATGTCCCCCCAGTAGTGCACCTCCGCGCTCCGCAGCCACGCCACCTCGGCCAGCCGCTCGAGACCGTAACCGAGACCGAACACGACCATCGCGCCGCGGCACGGCGGAAACGCAAGCCCGTTGGTGCGATTCTCGGTGATGAACACGCGCCGGACGCCGAGCTCTAGCGCCGCGAACTCCTCGGCCGGCAGCGACAGATCCGACAGACACCCCTGAACGTAAAGCGCGCGATCGAGCAGCCGAAACCGCACGAGCGCCGGCTCGCTGCGGAGCCCGTAGCGCGCGTTGAACGCGCGCACGCCGACAGCCGTGCGGTCGACGGCCGCCTCGGGCAGCACAACGTCGAGCAGCTCCATCAAGAGCCCGCGATGCGCTTCGATGAACTTCGTATCGACGCCCGGAATGTCGAGCTGCCGAAGATAAAGCCCCGGCCGCGGATGCGCGACGAACCAATTGAGCACCGCGAGCACGTGCGGCCAGTGCACCGCATGCTCGAGCGCCGTGTGCGGCCGGCGCGCGAGCCACGCCCGAAGCTCGGGAAAGCGCGCGAGCGTCGCCTCCACGACGGTCCGGAAGCGCTCCGCGGCGGCCGTCTCGCGAATCAGCCGCAGCGCATCCGTCTCGGTCGGGATGATGGCCGCCGCCGGCAGCGCGTTCGTGCCGTGCACGCGGCTCGTCACCGCTTGCCGCTCGAGATCGAAGCCGAAGCCGCGCGCCTCGCGGCTCGCCGCCTGCAGCGCCCTCGCCCAGTCGAGCACGTCGCCGAAGCGCTCGGCGATCTCGCGCGCGCTCGGGCGCTTCAACCTCAGCACGAGCGGGAACAGCGGCGCTTCGGTCACCCGCGCCGCCAGGATCTCGCCGCGCCGCCAGCGTTTCTCGACCTCGGCGACGATCGCCTCCGGCGTCGTCCAGCTCATGAGACCTTGATGAGCCGCCGGGCCTCCTGCTCGGCGCGGTACTCCTCGATGCTCAAGTTCCGCAGCAGCGAATTTCGTCCGTCCTCGTTGTGCACGAAGCCGACGCTCGAGACGTACGGCTCGATCACGTGGATCTTCTGCAGCGGCGTCACGATCAGGAGCTGAAGGTTCAGCTTCTTGAAGAGATCGAGGCCGTAGCGCGTCGATTCGTCCGAGCCGCGGCCGAAGGCCTCGTCGATCGCGACGAACCGGAACGAGCGCGAGCGCTGCGCGCCCCATTCGAGGCCGAACTGATAAGCGAGGCTCGCGGCGAGCACGGTGTAGGCGAGCTTCTCCTTCTGGCCTCCGGACTTGCCGCCCGAATCGGTGTAGTGCTCGTGCTCGCTGTCGTCCTCGCGCCAGCGCTCCGACGCCGAGAACACGAACCAGTTGCGCACGTCCGTGACCTTGCGCGTCCACCGCTGGTCGAGCTCCGTCTGACCTTCGCGTCCGCGAAAGCGCTCGATGATCGCCTTCACCTGCAGGAACTTCTGCTCCGAGTACTGCTCGTCCTCGGATCCGGTGACTACGCCCTCGGTGCACGCGCGCAGGCTCGCGAGGAACTCGCGCACGTCCGCGTCCTGCGCGGGCTCGGCGAGCAGGCAGATGTAGCGGTTCGGGTTGTAGTCGATCTGCTTCAGCGAGCCGTTGATCGTGTCGATGCGCTCTCGAATCTCTTGCCGCTCTCGGTGGAGCTGTGCCTGGAAGTTCGCGACCTCGCGGATCGTGTTCTCGTTCAGCAGCTCCTTGAAGCGCTTCTCGAAGCGCGGGAGGTCGTCGACGCGGAGCTGCTCGAGCATCGCGCGATATTCGTCCGCGGCCTCTATGCTCACGTCCACTTCGCTGGTCTCGACCGGCCAGTCGTTCTTGTAGCGGCGCATCGCATCGACGATCCGCGCGAGCAAGCGATCGAGCTTGTGGCCCTCGGCGTCGATCTTGCGCTGCAGCCAATCCCGCATGTCGCTCTGGCGGTTGTCGCACGATTCGACGGTCAGGCGATGCTCGCCGAGCGCGTCGGCGCGCATCGCTTCGAGCTTCGGAAACAGGTGCGCCTTCGCCTCCTCCGGCGTCGCGTCGAGCAATATGCGCGCATCGGCGAGCTGGGCCTCCCAGGTCTCGCGCTTCGCGACGGCCTTGCTGCGCTCGTCGCGCGCGCTCTCGAGCTCCGCGTTCACCTCGGCGAGGCGTTCCTCGAGCGCGCCGAGCTGCGTCTGCAGCGTGCGGAGCACGTCGGACGCGGCTTCGAGCTTGTTCCGCTCCGCCGTCAGTCGCTCGATCTCGACCGTCAGCGGCCGCCAGTCGAGCTCACGGAAGTCGGCGAACATCACGAGCTGGCTCAATGCGCGGCCCCGCTCGCGGAAGCTGCCCTGCTCCTTGCGGATCTCTGCGATACGCGCGTCCCCGGCCTCCATCCGCCGTGCAAGGTCCGCCGCTGGCTTCGCGAGCGCCGCGATCTTCGCCTCGTTGCTCCAGCCGAGCACGTAGCGCGTGCGATCGTCGAGCGCGTGCCGGTCGTCCTTCTCGTGGCGATCGCCCTCGGTCTTGATCTGTCCGGCGCGCGTAATGGCTTTGCGCTCGCGGCGAAACTGCTCGAGGCTCGCGCAGCACGCGTAGTCGAAGCGGCGCGCGAGCTCGCGCTCGAGCCAGCCGTAGAACTCGGAGTCCGGCCTGATCGCGATCTTGCGCACGAGCGAGTGCGGGCCGAGCTCCGGCAGCGCGCGGTCGCGCCGGTCGAGCACACGGTAGTAGACGAGCCGGCCACGCAGATGCGTGCGATCCACCCACGCCGCGACGGCGGCGTAGTGCTCGTCCGGCACGAGCAGCGACAAACCGAAATTGTGCAGCAGGCGCTCGATCGCGCCTTCCCAGTCGCGCTCGTCGTCGCGCACCTGGAGCAGCTCGCCCGCGAACGGCAGCGTGTCGTCGGGGAGCCCGAGCTCGGCGCAGAGCCGCTCGCGAAGCGCGAGCATCGCGGCCGGGATGTTCGACCGCCGAAGGCGCAGCGACGCGAGCTCCGCCTCGAGCGTTTCGCGCTGCTCCTTCAGCGCGCGCATCGCCATCTGCTCCTCGGTGAGCCTGTTCTGGACTTCCGCCTCCCCCTCCTCGAGCGCTTCGAGCGCGCGCTCGGCTTCGCGTCGGTTCGCGGCGAAAGCGGCCGGATCGCCCGGCTCGTGCATGCCGAGTTGACGTGCGAGCCCGGCGTAAAGCTCCGCGCGCCGGTGCCGCTCGGCCTGCCGCTCCTCGAGCTGCGAGATCTCGGCTTTCAGCTGCTCGATGCGGTCGCCGCCGTTGTCGCTGATCGCGCGGCGGATGGCCTCGCGCTCGGCGGTGAGCGTGCGCTGCGCGTCCGCATGCTCGTTCGCACGGGCCGTCCAACGCTCGATCTCGGCGTCGAGCTTCGCGATGCGCTCGGTCAGGAGCGCGCTTTTCAGCTCCGCGAACCAGGGCCTAAGCGCCTCGCGGCACTGACGCAGCTCGTCGAGCTCGGCGACGAGCGCGGCATGCCGGTCGACGTCCGCGATCAGCGGCTCGAGCGCGGCGATTTGCGCCTTGGCTTTCAGCACGGCCTGATGCGCGCGGTCGAGATCGTCGAAGTGGTGGATCAGCGCCTGCACGCGCGGCTCCACCGCGAATGCTTCGAGCATGTGGCCGCGCACGAAGTCCGTGAGGTTGCCGACGGACTTCATCGACACGGTCTGGTTGAACAGCTCGAGCGCCTGGTCGTTGTCGATGCCGAGCCGGCGGCGGAACGCGGCGCCGTACGGCGGGAACGTGTCGAACAGCTCGACGCCCCGCGCGGCGCGGAGGCGCTTGCGCAGATCCGCGATGTCCGTGCCGAAGTTCGCAAAGTCCTCGGCGATTGCGAGCGGACGATCCGCGACGACGAAGAAGCGAGCCGGCTGGCCCTGCGCATCGCGTATCCAGAACACCTGCGCGAGCGTCACGTGCTGGTCGTAGCCCTCGTTGTAGAAGTGGCCGAGGATCACCGAATAGCTGTTGTGATCGCGGAGCGAGACGGCCTTCGCGGCGAGCCCGGTCTCGCCGCGCTCGGACTTGTAGTGGCCGAGCACATAGGACTTCAGCGTGCGCTCGCGCGTCTCCGCGCCGGCGGCCTTGTTGTAGGTGATCCGCTGCGCCGGCACGAGCAGCGTCGTCAGCGCGTCGACCAGCGTCGACTTGCCGGAGCCGATGTCGCCGGTCACGAGGCAGTTCTCGCCGCGCGGCTCGAGCGCCCAGACGCGGCCGTCGAAGGTGCCCCAGTTGAACACCTCGAAGCGCTGCAGGCGAAAGCCCGCGCTCGCGTCGCTGGACGCGAAATCGAGCAGGGGGTCTTGCGGAGCGGCGGTCATGGGTTGCGAGTGGACCGGAGGTGCGGCGGAACCTGCGTATTCTGCCAGCCTCGGGCGTCCCCGGGGACCGGCCTCAGGCAGAAGCCCCGCCCTCGAGGTGCGCCCTGTACTCCGCGAGGCGCTGCTCGAGCTCGTTCAGCCACTGCGCGTCCACGAAGGCCTTCAGAATCCGTCGCACCTCGAACTGATCCTCCTGCCCGCGCAGCCGCCGCAAGAACCCGAGCTCGACGACGCGGTTGATGTCGGCGTCGATGCGGTCGACGAGCTTCGCCTCGTCGGTGCCGCTCGGCAGGAAGAGCTGCACGAGATCGACGATCTGCGCGCGCGAAAGGATCAGGCGCGGGTCGCCGCCGGCCGCGTCGTGCTCGGCGAGCTTCTTGCGCAGCAGCGCAAGCAGCAGGCTCACCGCGAAACCGAGCTGGCGGCGCTGCACGAGCCGCGGCACCTCCTCGCCGTCGTCGGCCGGCCGCTGCCGCAGGTATGCGTAGCCTTCGGCCTCGTCGAGCACGAGCTCGAGGCCGAACACGGCCGCGTGATCGCGCACCTTCGCCTGGAGCTGGAGCAGCGCCTGCCAGAGCTCCGGGCGCTGGTCCTGGTACAGCACTCCTTTAAATAGCGTGATCAGCACGGCAGAAAGGGACGAGGCGTTCGCGGCGGCATCCATTTCAGGCGGCTCCTGCGGCGACGAAGATCACCGTCGGCAGCGTCGCTTCGCGGACGCGGCCGTCCGGCTCGGTCCAACGTACCGTTTGCGGCGTGCTCTCGTCGATCACGCCGCGTGCCTCGCCGGTCGCAAGGCTGAGCCACGCGACGAGCTCGGCTAGGCCCTGCTCGAGCGGCTCGGCCTCGAGCAGCTCCGCAAGGCTCACCTGGCTACGCGTCTGGAGCGCCTTGCGCAATCGCGCACGCAGCCGCTCCTTGTCCACGTAGAACTGCTGGAACAGGGCGTCAGCGGGCAGCTCCACGTCGCCCGCCTCGAGCGCGTGCTGGCGGATCACCGGCTTCAGCGGCGGGCTGAACAGCGGCCGCTCCATCGGCAGCTCGACGGCCGGCGACGGCTCGTCGAGCTCCATCAGCACGCCGGGAGGCGGCGCGTCGCGGACGGCGAGCGCGTGCTGCTCGAGCTCGCGAATCACGGTCATGATGCGGCGGTTCTCGAACCACGCCTGATCGTCGAGGTACCGGCGCAGCTGCTCGGACAGCCGCGCCACGGTGCGCTGCGTGACCTCGCCGGCGCTGAGCCAATCGTAGTGGATGCGCTTGAGGCGCCGATCCGGGGCAAGCGACGCGACGGCGTCGAGGTCGAAAACGCGCTCGAGCAGAGTACCAAGCTCCTCCTGTCGGGACGGGGACATCAGGAAATCCCAGAACGCGTGGAAGCTGCGGCCCTGGTCGGAGGACGCGATCGCGTCGTGCTCGCTGAAAATCTCCTCGAGCACTTCGCCCTTGCCGCCCTCGGCGCTCGTGATCCGCTCGCGCACTTGCCGGTCGAGCTCGCGGAAGTTCTGCTCGACCTGGCGGAAGTCCGCGAGCAGCGCGCGGGCCGTGTCCGCCGCCTGCATGAAGCGCTCGCGAACCTGCGTCGGCTCGAGAAGCTCGAGGCTCCCGGCCCGGATGCGCTCGATCTCGGCGTCGAGCAGCGATCGGCGGCGCTCGAGCTCCGCGACCCTCGCCTGCGGGTCCGTCTCGGTGCCTTCGGCGATCTGACGCAGCAGATCGAACACTACCTTGAGCCGCGACTCCGCGCCGACGAAGGCCCGCTGCTCGAGCCCGGCGAGCCAGTGGATCGCGCGCTCGGCCGCGGGCGTCAGGTCGTAGTGCGGCTCGTCGGAGTCCGGCGGATAGTAGCGGCGCAGCCAGCCGTGCGCGTTGTCCGCCCACTCGGCCAGGTACTCGCGCGCGGCGCGCGCCGGCGCCTGCTCGCCGAGCCGCTCGCGCAGATGATGCAGGTAATCGTCGAGCTGCGAGGCCGCCTCCTGCTCCGCGAGCGCGCGCACGTTCGGGCGCACGAACGCACGGTGCAGGAAGCCGATCACGAGCGGCGCGAGATCCGCGGCGAGGAGGCGCCAGGCCGGGTGGTTACGGCGCAGGTTAACGAGGAAGTCGTAGTCCATGGGGCTAGGCGTCGAGGCGCCGGAGATCCGGATCGAGAACCCCCGGCAACTCAGGGGTGAAACGATGTAGGGTCCCGCTCCGATCGAGCTTTCGTCGCCGTTCCCTGTGCAAATGGCTGCCTCTAGTCTGGGGCCCGGATACGCGCCGTATGATAAGCAACCTGCAACGGGGACGGGAGGCGGTCGCTCTTTCGTCTCGCGCACGTGGCGTGCGTCACCGAGGCTTGCAGGGTTCGCCGGTCAACCTCATCCACGACATTGTCGCCGGCGCAGCGTCAGCGGATCCCCTACTTCGCGGATCGCTTCATCCGCTATCGAATGCTCGACGCCACCGCAGGGGCGGCCGACTGCGAGGCCGGCCGCCCCTAATCCAACGAACACGGCGACGCGGAGCTATCGCCAAGGAACCGGTATTCGCCAACCACCACGTTCACGCTCGTCTCGCCCCCTCTTCCCAGGAGCAGCCTTCACAGGAGGCGCCTTCACGACGTGCGGGGGCCCCGCATGATTCGGCCGCGACGGCGGGTGCTTCGGCAGAACGCGCTCCGACATCCATAAGTCGAGGCTAGGCGGCCCGAATGGCGATGCGATCGACCCCTCTCGGTTGGACGTGAAGATCAGAAGTCTGTCGTCGTCGGAAAGCGTCGGCTCCTGATCGTTCGCGGAGGAGTTGAGCGGCTCGCCGAGGCGCACGGGCTTCGACCACGGCGCATCGAGGTGCGGCCGCCGGGCAACGAAGAGATCGAGATCGATGCCGACCTGCGGCCTCGGATCGCCTCGAAAAAGGTACATCTCGCGCCCATCGCGGCTTAGAACGCCGCCTGCGTCGATCAGATCCGTGTTGACGTTTTTCACCGGCTCCGGTTTGCCCCATACACTGCCGTGCAGGAGGTCCACGACCCACAGGTCCAGGATGCCGCCGTTGCCCGTTGCGAAGTAGAGCTCCGGCAGCCCGTGCCCGCCGAAACCGTGTGCCCCGCGGCCGCGCGCGAAGTATTGCGGCCCGCGCTCGCTGGCCTCCGTGTTAAGACCTGACACGGGGAAAGGCGCGCTCCAGGCATGATCATCGCGGACGTCGTGCCGCCAGCTGACCCAGATGTCTCCGCCTACCGGTATCAGTTCGCCGAGACTGCCCGGCCGATCACTCGCGAAGAACAACCAGTGGCCGTCGTCCGAGATCTCGGGCTCGCGGTCGGACCACGGAGTTTCACCCGTGAACCGCGCGTTCGCGTTGATTTCGAGGCATTCAGGCTCGTTCCAAGGCGCCTTCGAATGCGCGCGGCGCGCAACCCAAATGTTGAAGTCGAGCACCTCGTCGTCGGCACCGCAGGGGCGGTTCGACGCGAAATAAAGCGAGCGCCCGTGCCGCGTCAGCTTTGCACCGGATTCCTGGAACTCCGAGTTGATCGGTGGGCCGATGTTGACCGGCGCCGACCAGGCCGTGATCCGCTTCCCGGCGGCCGCTTCGGACGCGAACCCTGCCCCCGCAATTGCCGCGACCGCCAATGCAGCCGCTTTGATCGATATCACGTCCGCTCGTCGAACAACGAGCTTCGATCCCCTCGACACGCCTCACCTCCGATTTGTCGTTCTCAATGGTGGGAGTAGTAGAATCCGCGGAAGCGGATGAGGAGACATTGTTCACGTCGTGAGAACTCATGAAGTCGAGTGAACATACTGTTTCTCAATGCCTTCCTACCTTCGAGTTCGAAGGTTTTCGACTCGACGCCCAGCACCGCGTGCTGTATCGCGCGACTGGCGAGGTGATCCCTCTGCCTCCGAAGGCGTTCGATACGCTGCTCCACCTCGTGCAGCACGCCGGCAAGCTCCTGACCCGAAAGTCGATGCTGGAGTCCATCTGGCCTGGACTGATCGTCGAGGAGAACAACCTCAACCAATGCATCTCGCTGCTGCGGCGCGTGCTGGGCGAACGCCCCACAGAGCACCGCTTTATCGTGACCGAGCCGGGTCGGGGCTACCGCTTCGTAGCGACCGTCCGGGTGATCGAAGCTCCGGGACCGATCGCACCGGCGCAGACGCCGCCCGCCGACGCCGACCGCCGGCTCGAGAGCCGCGCCGATTGGCGACCCTGGCGTCGGCTAGCCGCGTCGGCCGCGGCGATCGTGCTGTGTCTGTTGACCGCAGTACTCTTGTCGTTCTCGTACGACCGCGGCCTCGAGCGGCTACCCCGCTCTGTCGCAGTGCTGCCTTTCGAGGACCTGAGCCCAAACCCGGCGCACGCGTACTTCGCGCCCGGCATTTACACCGAGCTCGTCGGTCAGCTCGCGAAGCTTCGGGGACTCAACGTGATCGCAGAGACGTCGATGCGGCGCTACGTCGACAGCGCGCTGTCGATCCGCGACATCGCCGACGAGCTGCGTGTCGAGACGGTCCTGGAAGGCAGCATTCGCTATGCAGACGATCAGGTGCGCGTGACCGTGAATCTGATCGACGCGGCGACGCGGGCGTCCCGATGGTCCGATGTGTACGAACGGCACCTCGCGGACGTCTTCGGAATCCAGGCCGAGATCGCCGCGAGCATCGCAGCCGCACTCGAAGCGGAGTTCTCGATCGAGGAGCAGCAGCGGCTCGCGCGCCCAAGGACGACGTCCCCGGAAGCGTATGCACTCTACCTCCAAGCGCGTCAGATGCTGCCCGACCTCGGCCGGCGCGACCAGCTCCTTGCGCGCGCCATCGAGTTCGATCCTTACTTCGCCGATGCGTATGCATTGCGGGCGCAAAACTACGCCCACTCGATCGTCAACAGCTACAACCAGTACGCGAGCCCAGACGCGAGCTTGCTTCACGATACCGCCCGGGATCTCGCCGCGAAGGCGCTCGAGCTCGATCCCTCGAGCACGCTTGCTTACGGCGCGCTCGCACTGATACACCGACAGCACTGGCGGTGGACCGAGGCGATCGAGGTCTACGAGCGGGGTCGGGCGATCGACCCTTCGTTCATCGAAGGCAGCTGGTTGTACGCCTTCATGGGCAACCACGAGCGGGCGATCGAGCTCAGCCGCCGCGGGCTGCGCCTGAACCCGTACGACCCGGTCGCACATATCGACCTCGGCCTGACGCTGCTGTGGGCTCGCCGGACCGACGAAGCGATCGTCCCGCTACGACGTGCGATCGAGTTGCGGCCGGACGATCCCGTCGCTCATCTGCACCTCGGGCGCGCCTATCTGCAGCGCGGCGATCGTGTCGACGCGTTACACGAGATCAAGATGAGCGAGCAGCTTTTCGGCGAAAACTTCGAGTCGATGCCGATCGCGGTGGACGTCGCCTACTACTACGCGTGCCTCGGCCTGCACGACGAAGCACGGCGGCTCGTCGCTGCGCTCGAAGAAGGCGAGCTCGGTCATAGAAAGGACGGTATCCGAGCCATGGCCCATCTCGCGCTCGGCGAGCGGGAGGCAGCGCTCGACGTGCTCGAGCAGGTCATCGAGCGCGCCGAGCGCCATGAGCCCGAGCCCGCGTTCCTGCAGCTAATGATGCTTCGGCTGAACGAGATCGCGGATCCGGTGCTCGAGCTGCCGGCATTCGTCGATGCTCGACGTCGCCTCGCGGGCCGATGAGCGCCGGCGTGACCCTATTCGGTGCATCTCGAGTGCCTCTGCACGTCGAGCTCGAGACCACTTCCCAGAAATCGAACGCAGTCGGAACGCGTTCTTGGAACGCCTGCCAGACGGAGAATGATTCGTCTGGCTTCTACCTATGATCAGTCTTCCGTTGCTAGCGAACCTGGTAGGCGGCAGCGCAATCCTCGGGCCCAAGCAAACACGCCGGCCGAAGCCGGCGTGCCGATGACGCGCACCATCGTAAGTCGCTGCGCCGCTACCGACGCATCGCAGGCGCGCTCAGAACCGCCAAGCCGCAGTCAACCAGGCCGCCTCCGCGTCCTCGATCTCGCCGATATCGAAGACCTCGTACTCGGCGCGCAGCGCGAATCGCTTGAAGATCGTGAAGCCGATACCCCCGCCGTAAATGGCCTCTGTTTCGCGCTTATCGAAGACGACACTATCGTGCCTTCTAACCTTGAGCTCGTACGCCATCCATCCTCCTTTGACGAACAGCTCCAACGGCCCTACCGGCAATGTCGCGACGAGAGACGCCGAGGCGCCCCGCAGATCCGACTTGCCTTTAGGCAAATCCAGCAGCGCGGAGCCGTCCGACTTGTCGAGGTCGAAGTAGTCGAGCTGAAGTGCGAGCGCACGATTCACACGCCACCCGATAAAGGCCTTGGCAGCGTCGGTGTCCTTATCGAGGTCGACACCCACGTCGTCGAGGCTGTCGACGTCGGTCGAGAAATCGCCGAGCCCGACGCCGAGATAGAAACCCGACTTCTCATCGGCCCACGCCGGAGCCGATACGAATAGGACGCAAGCCAACGTCGGCAGAAACACGGTGCGTTTCATCGGTACTCCTTGCTATTGGGACCGTTTCCGCACAGCAATGTTTATGCCCAGACGTCGAAGGCACGGCTCTGTACCTATGGGCGTGCTCGATGCTTAGCACCTACATAGTTTCCTACGCGGTAACTGGCTCGTTTCCAGAGCCTTTTCGAAGCGTCAAAGTGGCTGGCAGTGCATTGATGGATCGGCTACCTATGTGCACCAGTCGTACATGTGATGGCGCTTGAACAATAGAACGCGATACTGCGAACCGTGCACGCATGCAGAACAGCAACGTGTCCATTCGGCCGCGACGGTCGCCGCCAGCCGGCAGAAGGAGCAGGCTTGCCGTGATCGCCGGCGACGCAGCGCTTCGGGTCAGTCGCCCGGCTTTACGAACAACAAGCCCTCGGCATCCAGCCGGGTTTCCGCGTTAGCGGTATCCGCAACGCTCGGCTCGTCGGCGGTGCCGTCGAATAGAAAGACGTCCGCCTCGATTTCCATATTGTTGTCCGGCGACTTGATCGTCTGCGTGAAGAAGTCCTGACTCTTCCGCTCCCTGTCGAGGAACATCGAGCCGGAGATCGTTTGCAGGATGTCGTCGCGCTTCTGCGAGATCAGCGTGCCGACCGCGGATGCGACCGGCAGCAGCACGGCGAGCGCGGAGGCCGCCGCCAACCCGCCGGTCCCGGCGGACTTCAGCAGCTCGCTCGCCTTGCCGATCGCGTCCTGCGCCTTCGCGTCATCCTTGACGGCGCTGATGATCTCGCCGGCCCTGCGCGCTCCGTTGCGGTCGCGCACGATCAGCAGGTGCGCGACGATGATGTCCGGCAGCCCGCCGGTGCGCTGGTAGATCGGGTAGCCGTCACCCGCGAAGTCCCACTCGGACGGGCGATCCTTCTTCGGCTTGTGCCGAATCTCGGCGACGCTCGGCGGCTCGGTCACGATGATCTTCCCGAGGTTGTCCGCAGCGATCCCGACGGCGTACAGCCGCATCTTCTTCGCCCGCGTCCACGTGAAACGTATTCGGTCGACGGCAATCATCATCGCGTCGTTCATCGAAGTCTTCCTTTGCTCGGGTGATCGAATCTGCTGTTCGTTCCGTTATCGCCGACGGCGCGTTTGAACGCTTCCGTTATCGAGCTCAGCACGAATCCGGTGCAGCGAGAGCCTGGTCGGTGCTGCGCTCCCCGCCGCCGGGACTCGACTCTGCAACGCACACCGCGTCGGTATCCGCTCGCCACGCGACGTACGCCCGCTGGGACCAATCCGCGAGCGACGAAGCGACGATAAAGAGCAATGCAGCCACACCGACATAGATGCCGACCGCGGCAAGACCAGGCGCGGCGCGCCACTTCAGAGCCTGCAGACCGACCTGATAAGGCGAGCTTCGTCGCAGCCGTCTGATCCAACCCGTATGGCTCGCAGCGGCCCGGAGCTCGGCGATCGCTTCAGCCGACCCGTCACGCGACAGGCGGAACAGCGTGCTCATCAGATCGCGCATCTCGCGCTCGAGCCGCGTCGTCGTGCGCATCATCAGCACGATCGCGATGACCAGGAGCAGGAAGGTGCCGGGACGAGCGGCCCACGCGTCGATCCACGTCGCGGCGAACCCGGGCAGCAGACTCCCGACCCGCTCTATCCAAGGAGAGATCGCACACTGCGGTCCGACGCAAGCCGTCGACGTCTGCGGCAGCAACGGGAAGCCGGCCAGGCCGAGCGTCAGCCCCAACGTCACGAAGTAGTGCACGCGGCGCCGCCACACGCGGTCCCAGACCTGCTCCTGCGCTTCCGCGCGCAGCGCGGGTTGTTGCTCGCGAGGCTGCCCGCCCTCAATCCGATAGTCGGCCGGCAAGACGATCGGCGCATAGCCTTCCGTTCCGCTCTCGATCCGCCGCAGCACGCTCTCGTGGATCCGAACCTCGGTCAGGAGCCCGCGGCCGTTGAAATCCGGATCCTGCAGGATTCGCGTCGACGGATCGGGCGTCGCGAGACGGGCCGCAATCTTTCGCGGCTGATAGCGGTAGTACGCGCCGATGCCCGCGCGGCTGTCATGCATCGGGCCGAGCGGATTCGCGCGCGTCTCGAACTCCTCCAATGCGCCGGCGCGAAGCCGCAAGCCCGCGTTCACGGCCTCGCGCGCGATCCATGCGAGCGAGACGTAAGCGAGCGATTCGTCCGGATAGCCGCCGCCGACGTCGGAGTGCATGCCGGCGAACCAGACCTGCCGCATCCGCGACTCGCTGACTTTCTCGTCGCGCACGAGCTCGCTCTCGTGCACCTCGTCCCATAAGAGCGGATGGAACGTATCGCGCTCGTCGTCGAGCGCGAGCGCGTGGCGCGCGCAATTCACCCTGTCGGACAACGCGTAGTTCGGCATCGACAGCGGCCACACCCATCGATCGATGCCCTTCGTCACCTCGGCGATCGGCGAGCCGTACGCCGCGACGGTGTCCCACACGCCGACGAACGTGATGTCCGGAATCGGCAGATCCTCGCTCAGCATCTTGCCGTTCCGCTTCCGCCGCCCGCGCGCGATCCACGCGTCGCGAAGGTTGCGAAGCGGCGTGACGAAGAGGTCCGTGCGATTCACGCGGCCATGCGTCAAGCCGGGAAGCCGCCGGTCGCCGGCCAGGCGGAAGTGGCGCCTGAACTTCCGGTATGCATCGCCGCTCAGATCGTCGAGGTCGCTTTGGCTCATCGTGCCGGCGTCGATGATGCCGACCGTCGTGATCAGGCCGATCAGGACGCGAATCGTGAACGCGCCGCGCGAGAACCCGAACGCGTAGATCCGGTCGTTCGGCGAGTATGTCCTGCAAACGAACTGATAGAGCTCGAGCACATTGCGCTTGAGGCCCACGCCGAACGCGCCGCCGAGCAGGGCCAACGGTTTGAACGTGGACGTGCCGACGCCGTCATCGTATTTGACGAGCTGGATCGGATCGGTTGCTGCCGGCCCCGCGACGTCGACGGCCTGATAAAGCCGCCATACGTTCGTCTTGAAGAGCTTCGCAGAGCTGTTTCCCGTGCCATCGGAGAACAGCACGATGTTCTTCGGAGGGACGCCCGTCTGGTCCGTGCACATTGAATCGGCTCTGAACGCGAACGGCCCCGGAAACGTCTTCTTATTTTCTTAGGCTCGATAGTATCTCACCTGCGACATGCAAGCCGCAAGCACTGATCGAGAAAAGATGGGGCACGACCCGAAGTACCTCGATCCGACGTACGCGGGTTAACTGGTGCGCATCTGCGCCGTCCGGCACACGCCGAACGGCTCCTGATACGTCAGCGACGCAGTAGTCGAGCCGCGCTACGCGACGGCGCTCAGGCAGCGGCCTTCTTGACGAGCTCGCGAACCCTCTCTTCGGTCGCCGGATCGAGCGACGTGAAGGTCCAAGCGACCGGATGCATCGCTGCGCCTTCCTCGCGCGCAGGGTTCACGACTTCACCGAACCCGAAAACGAGGAATTCCTTGTCCGGTTTGATGTAGCAGATATCCTTGCCGTCCTTCACGTAGAACGCGAGCCCCCACCGCACGACCGGCTCGAGCGACGGTGCACTCTCGCGAACGATGGCGTGAAGACGTTCCGCGATTTGCCGATACTGCGGCGGGGCTTCGCGAAGCTTGGCGAGCACGGCCTCGTCTCCCTTCTTCTTGAACATCGAACCTCCTTTCTCGCTGTAAGAAGCGGCATCGTGCCGGCTGAGTCCCGATCATCGGCAGAGCGGCGCGCAGGTCCGGCAGAACCGCCGATGAGCCGTCGTGCGTTCCAGTCTACCGAGCAGCGCCGGCGAGAACACCCTTTCTTGAGTAATCGATCGTTGTCGTCGAAGATGCGTACCAGACACTCGCACGTAAGCTCACAACAACTAATTAGGGAGGGAAACCGATGGAATCAGCAGTCGAAAAGCTCGTCGACGACTTCGAGGAGGGCCAGATCTCGCGCCGCGATCTGGTCAAGGCGCTGACCGCGATCGCGGCGGCGGGCACGGCGACGAGCGCTAACGCTCAGCAAACTCCGTTCGTCTCGACGGCGATCGACCACATCAGCGTGCAGGTGGAGACACTCGCACCGTCGATCGAGTTCTACCAGACGATCTTTGGGCTCTCGATCCTGAATCAGGACGAGGAGAACAAGATCGTGCGCATGGGTCCGGCAGGCGGAAGGGTCATCGTCTCGCTGCACGAGAAGGCGCCGACCGGGATCGTCGATCACTATGCGATTGCGATTCGCGACTTCGATCAGCAGCGGGTCACGCAAGCGCTGGCGGAGCACGGGCTCGAAGCCCAGCAGAACCTCGACTACGGGTTCTACGTCCGAGACCCTGCCGGGATTCCGGTGCAGATCGTCGGCTCGCGCTAGCGCCGCCCGCCCGCGAGCGGCCAGCTAAGCCCGGGAGCGAGACGCCGATGCGTCCCTCCCGGGAACCTCGAGGCCGTAATCCAACGACGCGTCCCAGTCCTCCCGTCCTCGCGGTGTCAGATCGAGGACGTTCCACACCGGGTTGTATTCGTCGATGCCGCGCGTATCGAGGTCGTCGGCCAGCCGCGGATGCACGCTGTAGAAGTGTCGAACGGTGCCGTCGTCGTCCACGGTGAAGACCGAGATCTCCGAGTCCTGATATCCGGCTTCGTCCTCGCTGCCGAGATCGTACTTGAACGTCCCGTCGCCCGCGCTCAGCAGGCGCAGCTTGTTCCACCCTCTGCTGCGTGCGTGCGCGCGAAACGTCGGCACGTCCGCGGCCGCGACGGCCGCGAAATCGATGTTCTGCGCGAGGTGATGCGCTACACCGTTGAAGCTGTCGAGCCAGCACGTGCACATCGGGCACGGCGTCGTTTGCCGCTTGCCGTACATGATGTGGTAGATCACGAGCGCGCGATCCGGCGACGTGAAAAGCTCGCTCAAGCGCACCGGCCTGATCGGCGCATCGCCGTCATCGAGGGATGCCGGCCCCTCGAGGAGCTCGTAGTCCGGCACGATCGCGCCGAGCGGTAATTGACGGCGCAGCTCGGCGACCCTCTCGCGCTGGTTTCGCAGCTCGATCTCGGCGCGACGCAGCTCGTCGCGCTTCCTTAAGTACGCGGACGACTCGTTAGGCAGGTTCGTCTGTCGATACGTTCCGTCGATCGTTTCATGCGCCACAGCTCCACCCTCCTTGCGCGTTGCGCTCGATAGATCGGGTACATGTTCAAATCAGCAGCCCGGCGCCTTCGTCATAAGCGTGAGGTGCAAGGACTATGCCCCGAGCCCCGGCGCCCTTGCGCAGATCTTTGCTACGATCCCGCCAACGGTACGATCCGTGGTATCGTGTCCGCACTGACACAGCTATCGGTGAGACCCATGAAGACGGCCGCGGCATGCTCGACGGCGCTGATAGCCTTCGCGTCGAGCGGTTCGCTCGAAGCTCATCACTCGATCAGCATGTTCGACATCGGCACGCCGATCTGGATCGAAGGCACGGTCGTCGACGTGAATCCGGTGAATCCTCACGTGCTGTTCACGCTCGAGCGGCAGCTCGGCGGCGGCGAGGTCGAGCGCTGGACCGTCGAAGGGCCGAGTCTTCGTGCGTTCAATCAGCGCGGCGGCAACGGTCTCGAGCCCGGCCAGGTCATCGAGGTTTGCGGATTCGGCGTGAAGGATGAATTCCGCACCCGAGATCCCGACGCAGAGGCGCGCCGGCGCGAGCGGCCGGGCCTTCACGGGCATGTGCTCGTGATGCCGGACGGGCACATGGAGATCTTCGGCGGCTACGGCAAGCTCGTGAACTGCGTCCGCGAGACGGACGACTTCGAAGCGTGGGTGGCCTTCCTCGACGCGGGTGCGCGCAACGCATGGTGCAGCGGCCGAACCTCGTCGAGCTTTCCGACGGTGGCGCCGCAAGCATTCGTCGACGAGGTCGAGCGCCGCATGGCGGATCCCTGTTTACCGTCGGCCAAGAACTAGCCGCCGCGGAGAGCTCGCCGCGGTGAGGACCTGGCCGCCCGGCGAACGACCGCCGCCGCGGCGGAGCTCACCGCCAGCCGAGCTCGGGCGCGACGTACTTCAAAATGCTCTCGATCACGTGCGCGTTGTAGTCGACGCCGAGCTGATTCGGCACCGTCAGCAGCAACGTGTCCGCCGCCGCGATCGCCTCGTCCTGCGCGAGCTGCTTCACGAGCACATCCGGCTCGGCCGCGTATGAGCGGCCGAAGATCGCGCGCGTGTTCGGGTCGATGTAGCCGATCGAGTCCTGGTCGTTGCTGCGGCCGCCGAAGTACGCGCGATCGCGATCGTCGACGAGCGCGAAGATACTGCGGCTGACCGAGACCCGCGGCTCGCGCGCGTGCCCGGCTTCCTTCCACGCCTCGCGATAGGCTTCGATCTGCTTGCGCTGCTGCACGTGCAGCGGCTCGCCGGTCTCGTCGGTCTTCAACGTCGAGCTTTGCAGATGCATGCCGAGCTTCGCGGCCCAGCGCGCCGTGTCGTTCGTGCTCGAGCCCCACCAGATTCGCTCGCGCAACCCCTCGGAGTGCGGCTCGAGACGAAGCAGGCCCGGCGGATTCGGGAACATCGGCCGCGGGTTCGGCTCCGCGAACCCTTCGCCCCTCAGCAGATCGAGGAACACCTCGGCATGCCGGCGGGCCATGTCGGCGTCGGTTTCGCCTTCCCGCGGCACGTAGCCGAAGTAGCGCCAGCCGTCGATGACCTGCTCCGGCGATCCGCGGCTGATGCCGAGCTGCAGCCGCCCGCCGGAGATCACGTCCGCCGCGCCCGCGTCCTCGACCATATACAGCGGGTTCTCGTAGCGCATGTCGATCACGGCCGTGCCGATCTCGATCCGCTTCGTGCGCGCGCCGATCGCTGCGAGCAGCGGGAACGGCGACGCGAGCTGACGCGCGAAGTGATGCACTCGAAAATACGCGCCGTCCGCGCCGAGCTCCTCGGCCGCGACGGCGAGCTCGATCGACTGGAGCAGCGCATCGGATGCCGAGCGCACCAGCGAGTGCGACGAGGGCGTCCAATGCCCGAACGACAAAAATCCGATCTTCTTCACGGTGCGCCCTTCCTTTCCGACGGGAATCATAGTTCGACGGCTGCCCCGTCCGCAGCGGCCGCGCTACCGCGGTCGCGCGCGCCGCCGCGCCGACGGAGCACGGCAGTCGATTATCCGTACAACCGGCCGGATGCAGAAGTAGCGTCGATTACGCTCCGTCCGCGCACGACTCGTCGAGCGCGCGGGCGCGAAGCGAGAGCTCGGGCGAGCCCCGAGCGTAGGACGATATAGAAGAGTGAGGCGGGCGCCGATCGCGGCTGCGCGCTACATCTCGATGTCGAGCACCACCTCGGCGGAACCGCCTTGGCTCTCGATCGTGAAGCGGTTGATGCCCCGCCGAAAATGCTCGGACAGCGCCTTGAGGTCCACGTCCCCGGTGCCAACCTGGCACGCGCCGTTCGGCGCGACGGAGGCCGTCTCGAACGAGATCGCGTCGATCCTTTGATCGTTGACGGTCGCGACATGGACGTCGTGCGGCCACGGCTTGTCGCAGACCGTGACGCGCATCGGCAGCCGACGCGCGTTTTCGTCGATCTCGTCGTAAAGCACCTCTGCCGAAAGGTCGGGCGCCCTGTCGATCCTGATCTTGCGCGCCCGGCCAGCGGGCACGTCGATGTACGTATTCGCCGGAATCGACGCATCGAAAATCGTGCCGGGCTCGAGAACCGCCTCTTTGCCGCGGATGAAGATCGCCGGCCAGAACACGAGCGCGGACAACGACGCGCTCAAAGCGGTGCGATGCGAGGCCTGCTTGTCGTAGCCGCCGTCGAGAAAGATCTCCGTGCCGTCGATCGCGGTCACGGAGACGGCCTGGATCTCGACGTCGCCGCCGCGGCCCGCGATCCGGCGCTTCGAAATGTCCGATACGCGCAGCATCAGCGGCGCACCGGCGGCGATCACCGTGTGCCCGTCGACGACGACGTTCCGCCACACGTGACCGCGCACGAGGTCGCCGACCTCGAACTTCCTAGTGTTCGACGTCACCTGCTGATCGAGCTCGCCCATCAGCTTGGTGCCGGCGGGAATCATCACGGGTCGGGTCGCCCCGGGGCTTGCACCGCCGGGGCTCCCACAGATCCGGACGTGCGGAACTCCCGCATCCGGCTCCTCAGGTCAAGTCGTCGCTGAGTGACGATAGATGCTCTGAACGACGCGG